>ERZ795062.44-NODE-44-length-125503-cov-19.947253_pt1 | contig 125503 bp, 107 predicted proteins | sample MGYA00375146_ERZ795062 | MGnify/ENA primary metagenome ERZ795062 (study PRJEB30191, sample SAMN05720281) | activated sludge metagenome | isolation source: Anaerobic digester | place: USA | collected 2015-07-16 ...
CCTTGCGGTCGACTTCGATCTGCGCCTTCTTCAGGCCATTCATGAAGGTGCTGTACTTCATGCCGACTTCCCTGGCCGCGGCGTTGATGCGCGCGATCCAGAGGCTGCGGAACTGACGCTTGCGCTGACGACGGTCGCGGTAGGCGTACTGTCCGGCCTTCATTACCGCCTGCTTGGCGACGCGATAGACGTTCTTGCGGCGACCACGGTAACCCTTGGCCAGGGCGAGAATCTTCTTGTGACGCGCGTGCGCCGTTACACCACGTTTGACTCGGGGCATCGTTGATCTCCTTAAGCGTAAGGCATCATGGCGCGAACCATGGCCTTGTCAGAGTGGTGCACCTCGGTCGTGCCGCGCAACTGGCGCTTGGTCTTGGTGTCCTTCTTGGTCAGAATGTGCCGCTTGTACGCGTGCGAGCGTTTGATTCGGCCGCTGGGACTGATCTTGAAGCGTTTTTTCGCTCCCGTCTTGGTCTTCATCTTGGGCATTGAATGCTCCTCTTATAAACATGCCGCCAGGTGTCCCCCGACGGGGGCACTTCGGACCCGGCACCACTTGTTTTTGCTGGCAGCAGGCCAGCACTTGAATCCGAGCCTACTTCTTCCTGCTCGGGGTCAACACCATGACCATCTGGCGACCTTCCATCTTCGGCATCTGCTCGACTGCCGCCAGGTCCTGCAAATCGGACTTGATGCGCTCGATCTGGCGCATGCCGATATCCTGATGGGCCATCTCGCGACCACGGAAGCGCAACGTGACCTTGACCTTGTCTTCTTCTTCGAGGAAGCGCGTCATGTTGCGCAGCTTGATCTGGTAGTCGTTCTCGTCGGTACCCGGACGGAACTTGACTTCCTTCACCTGCACCTGCTTCTGCTTGAGCTTCTGCTCATGCTGACGCTTCTGTTCCTGGTACTTGAACTTGCCGAAATCGACGATCCGGCAGACAGGGGGCTGGGCCATCGGAGCAATTTCGACGAGATCGACTCCCGCCTCGTCGGCCAGGGCCAGTGCCGCCCTGACGCTCATGACTCCCAGTTGCTCGCCGTCCAAACCGACCAGACGGACTTCCGGTGCGTTGATCTCTTCGTTAACGCGTTGCGCCTTTTGCAGTGCGATGGGTCCACTCCTTGTTTCGACAAAAATTAAGCCGTACCGCTACTTCGCGCCGCAATTTCATCGAGAAGTCGCGTTGTCAGGGCCTCGATCGGCATTTGCCCCAGGTCCCGACCTCCGCGTGTGCGCACGGCCACCAGGTTCGCTGCCATTTCCTTGTCACCAACGACGATTTGGTACGGCAGCTTGTTCAAGCTATGTTCTCGTATTTTATAGGTAATTTTTTCGTTGCGCAAATCCGCTTCGACCCGCAGGCCGGCACCACGCAGCTGGGCCGCCACCTGCCCGGCGTACTCGCCCTGTTTTTCAGAAATATTCAACACCACGGCCTGCATCGGCGAAAGCCACAATGGCATTGCACCGGCATAATTCTCGATGAGGATGCCGATGAAGCGCTCCAGCGAGCCGAGGATCGCCCGATGCAGCATCACCGGAATGTGCCGGTCGTTGTCCTCGCCGACGTAGTGCGCGTCGAGCCGCTGCGGCAACGCGAAATCCAGTTGCAGCGTGCCACACTGCCAGACGCGGCCGAGGCAGTCCTTGAGTGAGAATTCGATCTTCGGGCCGTAGAACGCGCCTTCGCCGGGCTGCAGGTCGTAACTCAGATTCTTGGCAGCCAGCGCTTCCGCCAAAGCCGCTTCGGCGCGATCCCACACTTCGTCGGAACCGATGCGTTTGTCCGGGCGCGTGGACAGCTTGACGAGGATTTCGGTGAACCCGAAATCGGCATAGATCTGTTGCAGAAGGTCGATGAACGCCGCCGTTTCCGGCAGCACCTGCGCTTCGGTACAGAATATGTGTGCGTCATCCTGGACGAAGGCGCGTACGCGCATGATGCCGTGCAACGCGCCCGAAGGCTCGTTGCGATGGCAGGAACCGAACTCCGCCAGCCGCAGCGGCAGATCGCGGTAGCTGCGCAAGCCCTGGTTGAAGATCTGGATATGGCCGGGACAGTTCATCGGCTTGATGGCGTAGTCGCGGTTTTCGGAAGCGGTGGTGAACATGTGCTCCGCGTAATTCTGCCAATGCCCGGACCGCTCCCACAGCGAGCGGTCCATGATCATCGGCGTCTTCACCTCACAATAGCCGTTGGCGCCGAGTACGCGCCGCAGGTATTGCTCGATCTCCTGCCAGATGGTCCATCCTTTCGGGTGCCAGAAAACCATGCCCGGCGCCTCGTCCTGCAGATGGAAGAGGTCGAGTTGCCGGCCGAGCTTGCGATGGTCGCGCTTCTCGGCCTCTGCGAGCATGTGCAGATAGGCGTCCTGATCTTCCTTGCGCACCCAGGCCGTGCCATAGATCCGCTGCAGCTGCTCGTTGCGATGGTCGCCTCGCCAGTAGGCGCCGGCCAGCTTCATCAACTTGAACACCTTCAGCTTGCCGGTCGACGGCACGTGCGGACCACGGCACAGATCGACGAAGGTCCCTTCACGATAAAGCGACACTTCCTCGCCCTGCGGAATGGCTTCGATCAGTTCGGCCTTGTAGTGCTCGCCGATCGACTTGAAGAAGGCAATGGCCGCGTCGCGTGCCACGACTTCGCGCTGCACCGGCAGGTCGCGACGGGCGAGTTCGGACATGCGCTTTTCGATCGCTGCCAGATCGTCGAGCGTAAACGGGCGCTCGTAGGCGAAGTCGTAATAGAAGCCGTTTTCGATGACCGGCCCGATGGTCACCTGCGCCGCCGGAAACAGTTCCTTGACCGCGTAGGCCAGCAGGTGCGCTGTCGAGTGACGGATCACTTCGATGCCCTCGGGATCCTTCTCGGTGATGATGGCGAGTTGGGCGTCGTGCTTGATCGCGAAGGAGGTATCGACCAGACGGCCATCGACCCGGCCCGCCAGCGCCGCGCGCGCCAGCCCGGCACCGATCGATTGCGCCACTTCGGCAACCGTGACCGGCTGCGCGAACTCCCTCCGGGATCCGTCAGGCAGTGTGACTACAGGCATGGCGCAACCTCAACAATGAAAAGGAAAAGCCAGAGTCCTGCTCTGGCTTGGTGGATTCCGGCTGGCACGAGGACACGATGGCGGCGAAACGTTCCCGCACCTCAAGCGCAAGCGGGCGATTCTAGCACACCGCAAGCGGCCTGCCATACGCCCCACGACAGGCGTTCGCCAACTATTCCACAGTTGACACAACAGCGCGACCGGCGACAGCGGCGGCTCGACGCGCCGTTCAGCCGGGCAGCGGCGCGAACAGTGCGGCAATGTCGTCGCTGCCGAACTTGGCGTCGACGCCGCGGTCGGCGGAGAGGATGCGTGCCGCAAGTTCCGCCTTGCGCTCCTGGAGGGCGATGATCTTTTCCTCGATGCTGCCGGCGACGATCAGCTTGTACACGAATACGGGCTTGTCCTGCCCCAGGCGATGCGCGCGATCGGTGGCCTGGTTTTCGGCTGCCGGATTCCACCAGGGGTCGTAGTGGATGACCGTGTCGGCGGCGGTGAGATTGAGACCGACGCCGCCGGCGCGCAGGCTGATCAGGAAGATCGGCACTTCGCCGGCCTGAAAGCGACGCACCTGCTCCTCGCGATCCTTGGTATCGCCGGTGAGGATGACATAGCCCAGGCCAGCCAGTTTCAGTTCCTTTTCGATCAGCGCCAGCATGCTGGTGAATTGCGAGAACAGCAGGATGCGTCGGCCTTCCTCGACCTGCTCCGGCAGCATGGTCATCAGCAGGTCGAGCTTGGCTCGCTCCCTGATCTTCTGGGCGGATTTGGCCTTCACCAGACGCGGGTCGCAGCACACCTGCCGCAGTTTCAGGAGTGCGTCGAGGATGACGATCTGGCTGCGGTTGAAACCCTTGCTGGCAATCTCCTCGCGCACTTTCTCGTCCATCGCGACGCGTACCGTCTCGTACAGGTCGCGCTGGCCACCAACGAGTTCGACCTTGCGCACGATGATCGTTTTTGGTGGCAGTTCACGCGCCACCTCTTCTTTCTTGCGGCGCAGGATGAACGGGCGGACGCGACGGGCGAGCAGATCACGGCGTTGCGTGTCGCCCAGCTTTTCGATCGGCGTTCGCCAGTACTTGGTAAAGGTATGGTTGTTGCCCAGGAATCCCGGCAGCAGGAAGTCGAACTGACTCCAGAGTTCGCCGAGGTGGTTTTCCAGCGGCGTGCCGGTCAGGCACAGACGGTGGCGGGCAGCAATCTTGCGCACCACTTCCGCGCCCTGGCTGCGTGCGTTCTTCACCGTTTGCGCTTCGTCGAGGATCAGCAGGTGGTAGCTGTGTCGGGTCAGCTCGCCGGCGTCGCGCCAGAGCAGTGGGTAGGTGGTCAGCACCACATCGTGCCCGGCGATCTCGGCAAAACGGCTCTTGCGTTCCGGACCGTGCAGCGAAAGGATCGACAGACTGGGAGCGAAGCGCGCCGCCTCGTTCTTCCAGTTGAAGATCAGCGAGGTCGGCAGGACGATCAGCGCGGGGCGGTCGAGGCGCCCGGCCTCCTTTTCGAGCAGCAGGTGCGCCAGCGTCTGGGCGGTCTTGCCCAGGCCCATGTCGTCGGCCAGAATGCCGGCCAGGTTCTGTGCGCGCAGGAACTGCAGCCAGGCCAGTCCTTCGGTCTGGTAATGGCGAAGCTCCAGTCCCAGACCGGCAGGCGGATCGATGTGGCTGATGCCCTGCGCCGCCGTGAGTTGTTCGGCGAGCGCCAGGACGTCGCTCTGCCCGCGGAACTGCCAGCGAGTGCTGTCGTTGAGTTCGGCCAGGCGCGGCGCGTCGAAACGGGAGACGCGCAGACTGTTGCCACCGGGAAAACCATCGAAGAGATCGATCAGGGTCGCGGCAAGCGGTTTCAAGCGCCAGGCCGGGGCACGAATGCGCAGGTTGTCGGGGGTCACCAGCTCGATCAGTTCCTGGTCGGCGATCTGTGCCAGCAGGGCCGGATCGAGCCAGCGTCCGTCACGCCGGAACAGCGCTGCCAGCAGGGGTGCCAGCGGCAGGCGCTCGCCTTCGACGATGATCCCCATGTCGAGGTCGAACCAGCCATTTTCCGACGCCACGAGATCGGCATCCCAGGCCTCGACCTCGAGCAGGCGATGCCGGTAATCGGCGGCAAACTCGACCTGCCAGCCGACAGCGCGCAGGCGCAGCACCTCGTTGCGCATGAACGCCGGCCAGCCGCCTTCGAACGCCAGGCCGTAGGCGTTTTCAGGTGGTCTGCCGAAGGTGTGCAGGACGTAACCGGGAATTTTTTCAAGACCGGAGCCGGCCAGTTCGTCCATCAGCAGATCTTCGCGTGCTCGCTGACGCTCGATGCGAACCATCTCGCCACTGGCCAGCGTCGAGAAATCGCGCATGTCGTCGGGAATCACCTCGACATCGGCGTAGCGAAACACCGGCAGGGCGACATCGAAAGGACCGCCGCCATAACTGGCAAGATACTCCCGCCAGCTGCGGTTGCCGTGGGTGCCCAGGGTTTGCAGGCGCAGCACCGGCAGCGGCTCGGCGACGATGCTGCGCATCGCGACGCTGGCCTGTTCGGGATCGCCGGGCAACTCGCACGCCGGCTCGGCCAGGGCTTCGCCAACCAGCGCCGCTGCCGTTGCCGACAGCGGCGGCAGCGAGAACAGGCGCGCGACAACGGCGGCGTTGCCTGGAACCTGCAGCGGGCCGATCTGACGTCTGGCAAGATCGACATACCACGGTACCGGCAGGGGGACGACCAGGCTCGCCGGCGGATCCGGCACCAGCATCGGCAGCCGGCGCCCGTCGCCGTTCTCGTGCCACCCTAGCGTCGCCGAACGCGGCGCCGCCGGCGTCAGCGTCGAGAAATCATCCTTGCGGCACAAGCGGCCGGTCTCGGCCATCAGTTGCAGGGCCTCGCCACCGTGCCGTGGTCCCAGGCCAAAGGCGTGCAAACCGGTGTCGAAGGATCGCTCGGCCCACAACAGGCGCAGGATGGCGCGATCTTCGTCGCTGACAAAGCGTGGCGGCTTGTTCAGGGCGCGATCGATGTTCCACATCTCCTCGGCACCTTCCGGGTCGCGCCCCTTGTGTACGGTGACGCCGAAACCACGCGCATCGGCAGTCCACAGCAGCAGGTAGAAAATCTGCTGGCGGCTGGCGGCCGGGCGGCGATCCTTCTTGCTGACTGCCACCGTTACCCGGCGCAGTTCCTCGGTCCAGGAAAGCACGCCGGGGTCGGTCTCGTTCGCCGGGTCGGAATCGTCAGCGGGCATATACAGCATCGGTACCTCGCCCACAGTGAGCACCACTTCGACGCCGCATCAGGAATCGGCGCGGCACGACGATCGGAAACGCCAAAGGAATGTGAACCCGCAACAGAACCGTCATTGGCTGCCAGCCTTCCCCGCGCCCGGAACGGGAAGCTCCGGACAGGTACCAGCCGTGTAAGCTAGCACATGCCGACAAGTAGCGGCAAGCTGGGAAAGTCATGCTCGCGGGTCTGGCCGGCCGATGCACACCACTCAGTCGCGAAAATTGCCGTACTTGATCGGGAAATCGGTGATCGCCCTGGTCACCGCAGCGATGCAGGCCTGCAACTCATCGCGTTTGGCGCCGCTGACGCGCACGGCGTCGCCCTGGATCGAGGCCTGCACCTTGAGTTTCGAATCCTTGATCAACTTGACGATCTGCTTCGCCAGTTCCGACTCGATGCCGATCCTGATCTTGAGTTCCTGCTTGACCTTGTTGCCCGAGACCCGCTGCACCGGCTGGTCTTCCAGGCGCTTGGTGCTTTCCTTTTCCTTTTTCTCCATCGCCGGGAAGAGCAGGTCCTTGATCTGACCGAGTTGAAAATCGGAGTCGCCGTAGAGGGTGATGAGGTGATCCTTTTCGTTCAACTCGACCTTGGCGCTGGTGCCCTTGAAATCGTAGCGATTGTCGATCGCCCGCCGGGTCACGTCTATGGCGTTGTGCAGCGCAGCCATGTCGGCTTCTGAAGAAAAATCGAATGAAGGCATCTTGCGTCCGCTTGAGAATGGGCTAAATAAGACCGGAGCCGCCTGGCACGGCGGGAACCACCACCAGCGTGCCGATCGTGCCAGGCCGACGGATCCCGGCGTCAGGCGCTGCACCGGGCAGGCTATCCAAAGTGGCAGACATAATGATAGGCGTCGTCGCAGGCAATCTCGAACACCGAATCAGCGGGTACCGCAAACGACTGACCCGGACCATAGGCTTTCCACTGATCCTCGCCCTTGAGCCTGACCCGACACGTGCCTCCGACGCCTTCCATCACCTCTGGACTGGTGGTCGTGAAAGTCAGCGTCGATGGCAGGATCACGCCGACCGTCTTGCTGCTGCCATCCGCCAACCGGATCGTGTGGCTGATACATTTGCCGTCGAAGTAGACGTTGGCCTGCTTGACGACGCTGACATTGTCAAACTGCGACATGATTCACAATCCCCAGAGTTTTTCCATGATGGTCTTGGCGATGAAACCGACCATGCCGAAGGACAATACGAAGAACAATACGATGGTGCCGGTCTTCCCGGCCTTCGCCTTCCATGCAATTTCGCCGATGATGAAGAGCATGAAGAGCATGAACGCGCCGACCCCGAAGGTCATGCCAAAATCCGAAATCTGCTCTTCCGTCAGTCCGAACATCGACGGCGCGCTCCCCGATCAGCTTTTGCGGCTCGCCAGATTGGCCGCAATGCGCATGCGTAGCGCATTGAGCTTGATGAAACCGGCGGCGTCCTTCTGGTCGTATGCCCCGGCATCGTCCTCGAAGGTGGCAATCGTCGAGTCGAACAGCGAATCGGATTTCGAATCACGGCCCACCACCTTGACGTTACCCTTGTAAAGCTTGACCCGCACCCAGCCATTCACCGCCTGCTGCGTATGGTCGATCAGGGTCTGCAGGGCGCGCCGCTCCGGGCTCCACCAGTATCCGTTGTAGATCAGGCTGGCATAGCGCGGCATCAGGTCGTCCTTGAGATGCGCCACTTCGCGGTCGAGGGTGATCGACTCGATCGCCCGGTGCGCCGGAAGAAGGATCGTCCCGCCGGGAGTCTCGTAGCAGCCGCGCGACTTCATGCCCACGTAACGGTTCTCGACCAGATCGATGCGCCCGATGCCGTGCTTGCCGCCGAGGCGGTTGAGCAGCGCCAGCAGTTCGTGCGCCGGCATGTGCAGGCCATTGATCGACACCAGGTCGCCGTGTGCGAATTCGAGGTCAACGTACTCGGGGGCATCCGGCGCCATTTCCGGCGACACCGTCCAGCGCCACATCGACTCCTCGGCCTCGGCCGCCGGGTCCTCGAGGTGACGGCCCTCGTAGCTGATGTGGAGAAGGTTGGCGTCCATCGAATACGGCGAGCCTCCTTGCCGATGCTTCATCTCGACCGGGATGGCGTGTTGCTCGGCATAGGCCAGCAGCTTCTCGCGCGACAGCAGATCCCACTCCCGCCACGGGGCGATGATCCTGATGTCGGGCCTGAGCGCGTAGGCACCGAGTTCGAAACGAACCTGATCGTTGCCCTTGCCGGTGGCGCCGTGCGCTATCGCATCGGCGCCGGTCAGGTTGGCGATCTCGATCATCCGCTTGGCGATCAGCGGCCGGGCGATCGAGGTCCCGAGCAGATACTCGCCCTCATACACTGTATTCGCCCGGAACATCGGGAAGACGAAGTCGCGCACGAACTCCTCGCGCAGGTCGTCGATGTAGATGTTTTCCGGCGCGATACCGAATTGCAGGGCCTTGGGGCGCGCCGCGTCGAGTTCCTCACCCTGGCCGAGGTCGGCAGTGAAGGTCACGACTTCGCACTGATAGGTATCCTGTAGCCATTTCAGGATCACGGAAGTATCGAGGCCCCCCGAATAGGCAAGGACCGCTTTCTTGATGTCGCTCATGGTAATTCCCGGCTTGGAGTGGACGCGGAAGGGGAGGGTGCAGCGGCGAAGTCGACGCGCCCGAGGAGCAGAAATTCGAGCAGCGCCTTCTGGGTATGCATGCGGTTCTCGGCTTCGTCCCAGACGACGCTCTGCGGACCATCGATGACCTCGGCGGCGACTTCCTCGCCGCGATGAACCGGCAGACAATGCATGAACAGTGCCTCGGGATGGGCGACGCGCATCATTTCCGGGTTGACCTGCCAGGCGGCGAAATCGCGCCTGCGCCGGTCGTTCTCGGCTTCGAAACCCATCGAGGTCCACACGTCGGTGGTCACCAGATCGGCCAGGTGCGCCGCGTCCATCGGGTCGGCGAACTGTTCGAGGTGCGCGGTGCCGCGCAGGCCGGCCCGTTCAGGGGCCACCTCGTAGCCCGGCGGGGTCGACACGTGCAATTTGAAGTCGAGTATTTCCGCCGCCTGCAGCCAGGTATTGCAGACATTGTTCGAGTCGCCGATCCAGGCCACTGTTTTGCCCTGGATCGGACCCCGGTGCTCGATGAAGGTAAACACATCGGCAAGTATCTGACAGGGATGGTGCTCGTTGGTCAGGCCATTGATCACCGGCACGCGCGAGCAGGCCGCGAAACGTTCGATCCGGTCATGCCCGAAAGTGCGGATCATCACCGCGTCGCTCATGCGCGAGATCACCTGTGCCGTATCTTCGATCGGCTCCCCGCGCTTGATCTGCAAATCGTCGCTGTTGAGATAGATCGCCAGGCCACCAAGCTGCTGCATGCCTGCTTCGAACGAGAGGCGGGTGCGCGTGCTGGCCTTCTCGAAGATCATCACCAGCGTACGATCGATCAGCGGCCAGTATTTACGGTAAGCCTTGAATTCCGACTTGATCCAGAGCGCACGCTGGAACAGGTGGTCGAATTCCTCGCGGCTGAAATCCTTGAACTGCAGGAAGTGTCTTGGGCTGATGTCCATGGCCTTTCTCTTTAGGGGGCTGCGAGAAAATCGCGAAGCAGCCGCGCCAGTCGCGACACCAGCTCCCGCGCTTCGTCGGCACCGAGGGTCAGCGCCGGCAGCAGGCGCACGACCTTCTCGGCCGTGACATTGATCAGCAGCCCTGCGGCGAGGCCGCGCGTCACCAGCTCGCCGCACTCGCAATCGAGCTCGATGCCAATCATCAGTCCCTGACCGCGGATCTCGACAATACCCGCGCAACCGGCCAGCGCCTGCGCCAGCCCCTCGCGGATCGACGCCCCGACGATCCGCGCATGTTCGATCAGGCGATCGTTTTCGATCACCTCGATGGTCGTCAAGGCAGCGGCCGTCGCCAGTGGATTGCCGCCGAAGGTCGAGCCGTGATTGCCGGGCTTGAACAGCCCTTTCGCCTGGCCGGCGGCAAGGCAGGCACCGATCGGCACGCCACCACCCAGTCCCTTGGCCAGCGTCACCACGTCCGGGCGGATACCCGCGTGCTGGAATGCAAACCAGGTACCGGTGCGGCCCATGCCGCACTGCACCTCATCGCAGATCAGCAGCCAGCCGCGGTCGTCACACAGCGCACGCAGACCGCGCTGAAAATCGATGTCCGCGATATTGATGCCACCCTCGCCCTGCACGATTTCGAGCATCACCGCGACGACGTTCTTGTTGTACCTGGCCAGCGTTCTGATGGCTTCGAGGTTATTGTAGGGAACACGCACGAAGCCCGACACCAGCGGTTCGAAACCGGCCTGCGCCTTGCGATTGCCGGTGGCCGACAGGGTCGCCATGGTGCGGCCGTGAAACGCCTTCTCCATGACGATGGTTGCCGGGCTATCGATCCCCTGCTGGTGGCCGTAAAGACGCGCCAGCTTGATCGCTGCTTCGTTGGCTTCGCAACCCGAGTTGCAGAAAAAGACCTCGTCCATGCCCGAAAGCGCCGCCAGTTTGTCGGCGAGTTGCTCCTGTTCGGGAATGCGGTAGAGATTGGAGGCGTGCAGGATACGCCCGGCCTGGGCGCTGATCGCTGCAACCAGTGTCGGGTGGTTATGCCCCAGGGTGTTCACGGCAATCCCCGACAAGGCGTCAAGGTAGACCTTGCCATCGGTATCGGTCAGCCAACTCCCGTCGCCATGGCTGAAGGCGACCGGCAAGCGGCCGTAGGTATTCATCAGGTGAGACATGGACCACCCATTGCGGAGGCTTTGAAACTGAAACGGCGGCTTGCGCCGCCGGATAACGATTGACGCACCTGGACCCCTGGCCGGTACGTTCCGGCGGACTTCTCGAAACCTCGCACGCCGGATCACAAGGCGAGGATTCTACGGGAAATAAAATCTCCTGTACAGGACAGGCACCGGGATATCGGTACGTCGATCAGCGCTTCAGCAGATTCCAGACCCCCTCGATGCCGCCCAGCACGAGGTCCGAAAGATCGGCTTCGAGCAGGCTTTTGCGCTCCTGGCGGGTCACCTGTGATTTGGCGCGCTCGTTGGCCAGGAGCGCGTCGGCGACGGCATGCGGGTCTACGTGCTCCTGCCGGTATGCCTTCTTGCCGAAGTCGTCGAGTGCGCTGCGTACGGCGTCGGGGTCGAGGATGACGATCGGCGAGCGGCAATGGGTGCAGACGTGCTGGCGGCGGATGTCGACCGGCGCGCCGCAGCCCGAGCAGCGGATACTCTGCACCTTGCGTGCCAGATCGTCGATTTCGGCGCCGTTGAGCTGGCGGACGAAGCCCTTTTCGATCATGAACGCGGCAAAGCCGCTGAAACGCCCGTGCCTTTGCGGGCAGCGACTGTAGGCGAAGCGACCGGCGCGCGTGCTGTCGAGGCAGTTCAGCAACGGGTCGCGGCAGCGTGGGCAGCGGAGGACACCGGGCCAGGGCTGGCGCAGGTCGGCATGATGTTCGTGCAACAGGCGGAACAGTGCCAGGACCCCAGCCGGCGCCAGTTGGGCGCTCTCGTATTCGTCGAACCAGATGCCCTGGCAGGCAAAACACAGGTCCAGCGAAACCTCGCCGTTCAACTGGCGCTGGAAATGGTGGATCGCCATGGGCGCCTGGCAGCTCGGGCACGCACCACCGGGCGTAGTGCGGGCTGGTATCGGCTGGGGAATGTTCGGCATGGGGGAAGTCGGTGGCGGTGAGGATCAGTCCGGCAGGTGGGTTGTCGACGTGCGGCCAGCAAATGGTGGCGGCACGCACGTGAGTATAACGGCCGCGCCGTCGCCAGACGAGCCCGCGGTCGCTCAGGCGTCGAAACGGCGTACCCAGTACAGTTCGTGGCGGCGAACGGCTTTGCGAAAGAATTCGTTGTCCCCGCTGGCGGGCCAGCGCCGGCCGGCCAGAAGCTGCTGGATGATGCGCCGCAGGCGCTTCTTGAACGGCAGGCGGGCTTGCAGGTCGTGCTGCATGGCCAGCGCCATGGCCTTGTCGATTTGCGCTGCGGCGCTCAGGGTCGGGCTCCACAGGGCATCGGCCGGCAGCGACGCAAACGCCGGTGGCAAGGCGATGCCGCAGCCAGCCGGACCCATCGGCCAGCGGTCGTTGTCGTGCAGATGATTGGCGTACAGCAAGGCAATCCCCGGCTGCCAGCGCGACTGCGGCAAGGCCTGGTGAAGCGCCTGCGTCGCTGCGACATGGTCGGCGTGCGGGTCAAGCTGTGGGTGCGGGGTGACGATGACTTCGGGGCGAAAATGTTCGAGCAGCGCCACCAGGTCGGCCAGCAGGTTGCGCCCGCTCGGCCGGCCGTCGGCGTCGCCCGGCAGCGTCAGCGGATTGTGGCGGCGCGCACTGCGAATATCGGCCTCGCCCGACTCGCGTGAAGCAAACAGCGCTTCGGGTGCGCCGAGCATCGCCGACAACTGCAGGCAGTAATAGCCGAGTTGCACGCAGCGGCTCTGCGGCACGCCGCCCCAGAGCGGTACCGCCAGGCTGTCCCAAGTGCGCAGGCGCCCCTTCAGTCGCGCCGCCTGCTCTGGCGCCAGGCCCAGGCGCTGGTAGTCGTGGGCCTCGATTTCGCCCTGCGTCAGGGTCACGATACAGACCTCGGCGGCCCGGCTGTACAGGCCGAACGCGGCAATCTCGGCGTCGTCGGCATGCGGGGCGACGACCATCACGCGCCGTTGCGCGTAATCCGGATGCTGCATGGCGTACAGGGTGGCGGTCGCCGGCAGGCGGCAGAAGCGGCCGCGCAGACGCAGCTCGCCGCGGCCGAGCGCCGCGGCCTGCCCCGACAGGTTCAGGAAACGCCGACCCCGCACCGCGCGCTCGAAATCCTGCCGATCGTCGGCGACCAGGACCCGTGGGTCTAGCCAGTGACCGAGCCAGGTGCTGCGCAGTTCCAGTTCGAGAATCAGCGTCTCTGCTGGTGGCAGCGGCGCGCTCAAGCGCAGCCGTCCGTCGTCAAGCGCGACGTCCTGTCGCGCCGCGTCGGCCGGGAAGCGGTACTGGTAGTCGTCTTGCGGCGAATAGAAGAGGTGGTCGGCAAACCACGCCTCATGCGCGACCCAGCCGAGCAGCAGCAACAGCGCCGGCAGTCCCCAGCCGACGCCGACGCCGAGGGCAGTCAGCGCCAGCGCCGACAAGGCCAGGAGGAGACGCTTCCGGCGGCGGTGGCGCGACAACAATTGCTGTTTGCGTGAACTCATCGAAGTCCCTGAACGACAAGCACAGCCGGCGCCTTGCGGGCCGTGCGCGCTAGATTTGATAGGCCGGCACGCAATGGCACCAGCGGTCCTTGTATTCGCGGTCGGCTCGACCAAACGAGTAGCGCAGCGGTTTGCCGCGCGCGCGCGCATCTTCCCAGGCGGCTTGCGTGTTGACGAAACTGAGCACGCTGCCGGGGCTGAGCGCACTGCTTTGCGGGTCGACGCCGCCGTTGATGTATTCGAGTGAAATCCATCCGGGCGCCTCGACGCGGTAGAGAATCTGGATGGCGATCGGTTGTTCATGGCGCAACAGTACCGAGCCGGTCATGAACTCGCGCAGCAGGGCGAAGACCTCGCTCAGGTGTGCCTTGCCGCGTGCCGCAAAGCCCCAGCGGCGTTCGAACAGATCGGCGTAGATGCTCGCCTGCTCAGGCGCGGAAAAGGCGAGCATCGGTCGTACGCTACCGCCCGCCTGTTCGAGGAGACGCAACTCGCGCCGCTGGTTGTAGCGGAACTTCTTGGAGTAGTCCTCGGGCGCGCGCGCCAGCGCCAGACCCTGCGGCTGCGGCAGCAGGCGACTGACGCGCCCGGCATTCAGCTCGGAGAGGTAATGCATGCGCCAGCGTAATGTGACGCAGGCCTGCTCGGCGATCGGCAGGATGACTTCGGCGTTACCCAGATCGAACAGGCCGCGCTGACCGCGCTGCTTCAGGACCTCCTTGGACAGCGCCAGATGCCGTCCCCAGCAGGGAATGGCCGCCAACAACTGGCCGTCGGCAAAGTAGCCCAGGTAACGCACCGGAATGCACGCCAGCGCAGCCAGCCGTTCGACGACGACCGGGTGCGTCGCGACGCTGCCACCGAAGCGCTGCCAGGCCTGGGCATAGGCCGCAGCGTCGATGACCGTCCAGCCGCGCTCGCGCCAGACACGCAGCACGCTCAACATGCTGTGCCCGCCCGCCGGCTCCGGCGGGCCGCCGCCGTGTTCGTCCCGCGGTCGCGTGTTGACTGCTCGTCGTGCCCCATGCGTCGATCGATCCTCGGCGATTCAGGAAAACAGCAATGTGCCGTTCTACGTGCTGCGCTGATTCAGCCAGAGCAGCACGGTGGTGAACAATCTCTCCGGGTCAAGGGGCTGCGTGATGATGTCCTCAGCGTTCGCCAGGCGAGTTCCGGCGCCACTTCGATGCTCAGCAGCAAGCCCTTCTCGGCTGCCTGTCGTGTCATGAGCTGGTCAAGATGCTCCAGGATCCTGCCGACCTCAAAGTCGACCGCATCGAGGGTGAGACGATCGGCTTCGATCCTGGAGATGTCAAGAATGTCGTTGATGATCGCCAGCAGACGCTGTGAGCACAGCATGGCCTTGGCCAACTGGTCCTTCTGTCGGGTGTCGGTGGCGCGGCGCAGGGCCAGTTCGTTCATGCCCATCATGCCGGTCAATGGCGTGCGCAGTTCGTGGTTCATGTTGGCCAGGAAGCAACTCTTGGCCCGGTTGGCCGCTTCGGCCGCTTCCTTGGCCACCGACAAGGCCAGCGTGCGTGCCTGCACGAGTTCTTCCAGGTGATCGCGGTGCTCTTCCACTTCCTTCCGCAGCCGTTCCCGTTCGAGCAGATTGCAGATGCGCAGGCGGGTGATTTCGACATTGATCGGCTTGGTGATATAGTCGGCGGCTCCCAGGGTCAGGCCGAGGCTCTCGGTTGAGATCCCGGCCAGTGCGGTAATGAAGATCACGGGGATCGCCCGCAGCGCCGGCGAGGCCTTGATCCGTCGGCAGGTCTCGTAGCCATCCATCTCCGACATCATTACGTCGAGCAGGATCAGATCGGGTGGTGCTTTCGTGGCCATGGCCAGACCCATCGCCCCCGAGGTGGTGATCTGCAGATCGAAGTCCGCTTCCAGCGCGGCGCCAAGCGTCAATAGATTCGTCGGTGTGTCATCGATGGCGAGAATCCTGGGTCTTGGCCTGCTCATGTCTTGTTCCTCCAGCTCTGGGCAACGGCAACCCGGCGCAACTCGCCGAGCGCCAGGTCGAAACGGACTTCAGCCAGCAAGCGGCCGGTTTCCGCGAGTTCAGCAACGAGTTCAGTCCCCGCAACGGCTTCCTGCAAGTTTCTGAAGCAGCCGACGGCATCGAATCTTCCCTCGGCAAGCAGGGTTTCGAGCTCGCCGAGCAGGGCCGCGACCCGCCGCGGGTCAAGGGTCCTGGGCTCTGGAAAGGGTGCAGGCGTAGCGGCCAAAGGCAGATATCTGCCCAGGGCCGCCGACAGCGAATCGATCACCAGCGGTTTGCAGAGAAAATCATCCATGTCGACCGCCAGGCAGCGCTGGATATTTTCGTCCTTGACATCGGCCGTCAAGGCAATGATCGGATGCCGCAGTTGCCCAGTCTCGACCTCCCAGCGCCGGATCCGTACGGCAGCATCATAACCGTCCATGACCGGCATGTGCAGGTCCATCAGAACCAGATCCGCAGCCTCGCCGCGCAGGCAGGCGTTCACCGCCTGCTGTCCGTTTTCGGCGATGACCACGCTCAAGCCGAGCGCGTTGAGCATGGCTTCGATGACCTTGCGGCAGCTGCGACTGTCGTCCACCATCAGCACCCGCCCAAGCAATTGCGCGGGTCTTGCCGTCGGTGGGGATGGCTCGGGCCTGTCCACCACCGGGCCATCCCCACCCGCAGCCAGCAGGCCCGCGCGCAGGCGAAACCAGAAGCGTGAACCACACCCCACCTCACTCTCGACTCCGACCTCGCCGTGCATGCGATTCGCCAGGCTGCTCACGATCGAGAGGCCGAGTCCGGTGCCGCCGTATTTCCGGGTCGTCGAGGTGTCGGCCTGAGCAAACGGCAGGAACAGGCCCTGCTGCTTGTCTTGCGGAATGCCGATGCCGGTGTCGGAGACCGCGAAAGTTCGTTGGCCACACATTCGCCGGTCTGGACATTCCACTCCCAGGTACCGGCGCGGGTGCCGTCGACGATGTTCTGCAGGTGCCAGCGCTGGGATTCCAACTGCTGAAGCAGGGCCTGTTGCTCGATCAGCAGTTGCTGCATCCGGGATTGCAGGGCCTTGATCTCGGTGATGTCTCGGGATAGCATGATAAAGCGTTGATCCTGGCCCTCTGCGAAAGCCATCGGGGAGACCGAAAGATCAAACCACCTTTCGCCGTGTGGCAAGGACCAGGCGTAAGCGCGACCGGCGGACCAGCCTTTTTCGGCAGCCTCCATGATCGATGCAATGCACTCCTTGGCCGCTTCCGCAGGTAGGGCTGTGGCAAGAGTCTCGTCGTCAAACCGGTTGGGCGGCACAGCCAGCAAATCGGGGCGAGGCAAGTGGTAGTTGTGAATGCGGCAGTCGGCGTCGACTTCGAAAAGCAGATCCGGAATGGCATCGAGAGTCGCCTGCAACCGGTTTTTCGTGGCCAGAATTTCGGCTTCGGCCCGTCGCCGTTCGGTCACGTCGACAAAAGTGGCGATCACCTGCTCGGGCAATCCCTGATCGCCGGCGAATACCGGCTGGGAATTGATGCTGATCCAGCGAATACCGTGCCCCGGCGCCTGGATGCCCATGATCTGATGGCGCATTGGCTTGCCGGTGCGCAGGGTCACCATCCCCGGATGCTCGTCTCCGGGAAACGGCGTGCCGTCCTCGCGGATTGCGAACCACCGCGGATCAATGGAGGATCTGCCCAGCAACTGCTCGCGGCCAAGACACAGCAGCGCTTCGGCCGCCGGATTGGCATCGACGATACGACCGTCGCGGTTCTGTAGAGTCAGGCCTTCGGCCATCGACTGGAAGATGCTCCGCAGGCGCTCCTCGCTGGCCCGCAAGGCAAGTTCCGCCGTCTTGCGTCGCGAAATGTCCACGAATGAAGCCAGGGCTTCCCCGCTCTCCAGGTCCAGTTGCCCGGCGCCGATTTCATACCAGCCGAGTGTCCCGTCCCTGCGGCGTTGCTGAATTTCCGTACGGAACACCTCGCCGCGCGCCAGGATCGGATACGCAATCCTGCCGAATGCATCGTAGGCCTCGTCATTCGGGTAGAACATGCGCGTAGGCAGCCCGACCAGATCTTCGGTCGAGTAGCCGAGCATGCGGGCGAAGGCGGTGTTGGACCAGAGGATCACGCGCGCCCTCACCTTGACGATCCCGACCACCGGGCTGTCCAGAATCGCCCGCTGTTCGCGAATCAGGCTTTCCAGCTGCGCTTCGTTCCGCTTGCGCTGGGTGATGTCGTACAAGGTAAACAGGTGCGACGCATCATTTGAAGAAGCAAGTAGCGACGCTGTCGCCAACACCGTTCGCCGCTCACCGCTCTGCGTCGTGATCTCGACTTCCAGCGGTTCCAGAGAGGCCTCATTCAGTTGGAGACCGGCCAGCCGGGCATCCCAGGTGTCGGAAACCACCTGGCGGTATGGCGGGTCGGGACAGGCCTGCGCCCACCATGCCTCCAGGCTTGGCAGGTCCCGCTGCTGGTAGCCGAAGGCCCTGGTGAATGCGGCATTGACGAACGTGATGTTGTGTTCATCGTCACTGATTGCTGTCGCTACCGGCAAGGCTTCGATGATGGCGCCGAGGCGCCTTTCGTTTTGCCGCTGCACTTCCTGCCGACGCTGGTCCTCGAGATCCCAGGCGCGCTGGCGGCGCAAGGCGCTACGGTAGGTGATAAGGCCACCGCCGCACAGCAGGAGCAAAACAAAACAGGCGTCACTTACCCTTCGCCACCAGGCCGCGCGGAGCTCCGATAGCGGCATGGCAATGAACAGCGTCAGCGGATGCGTCGGCAAGCGGCGAAATGCGGTCAGGAAATCCGGCCCGTCAAGGCTGCTTGGGCCTTCGACGTAGCCGCGCTCGGGGAAGCCCTGCTGTTGCAGGTGATGAATCAGGGCGCCGGTTCTCGGCACGCCGTAGATCTGATCCAGCGTCAGATCGGTCGGCACCGGGTAACGGCTCAACAGGAAACCACTGTCGCGAATCAGCCCGATGGCCGCTCTGGCCGTAAGGGGCGAATCGATCCAGTACGCCTGCAGGTGCTCTTGCGGCAGGTTGGCACTGACGATGTAGGCGAGCTGGCCCTGGCGATCCTTGATCGCATAACGCACGGGGACGATCACCGCCTTGCTGAGCTTGCCCAGCAACGGCCTGCCGATGGCAAAAAGCTGTCCCCGCCCGACGGCATCGAGGAAATGGATGAATGAGGCTTCCCCGGCCAGGGTGGTTTGCACGGTGCGTGGCGGGGTCCTGGCGGTCAACAGGATTTCGCCATCGGCCTGGATCAGGGTGACGTTGAACAACTCCGGATGGAGTTCATGGAACTTCCTGACCAGCACATAGGCGCGGTCGAGGTCGATCCGCTCGCCCTCGCTGCTCAAGTCGTAGCCGAGACCTTTCAGGGCAAGTTCGAGATGCGTGAAGTAGTTGTCGAACGCCCTGGATTCCATCTCCATGATGGTTGCCATGTCCCGCAGCGCTTGGGCCTTTTCGTCGGCCCAGGTGTTCCATGCGGTTGCCGCTGCGTAGGCGAAGAGCAACAAGGTCAGCAGACCGGCGAGGCGGTTAAGGTTCCTGATGGAAAGCGGCGCGTGCATTGCTGGACTCGGTGGGCGCATCCGGGAGAATCCGATCGATCAAGGGCTGGTGCGGCCTCGATCGCGTCTCGCGGCTGATGGTACGCGCGGATGGGGGCTTGCACAAACGGCACGCTGGCCGTCCGGCAACTCCCCCAGGGGGCTCACGGCCTGACAGGCCGCCAGGCATGGGTTGCATCTGCCTGCAGATCGCGGAAAATGCGTCTGTCGCCGCCGGCATCACTCGGCAGGCTCCCTTTTTGTGAGGTGGCAGATCTTGCCGGCAAGACGTTCATCCGCTGCGGTCAAAGGGCAAGCGCTTGCGCCGGCGGCCGGCGGCCGCTCCGCAGAACGCCAGGGGCGGCCCGACAAGGGCATGGAGCGGCATGACGCAAGCCAGTGAAATCCTGATCAGCGTCATCATCCCGACCTACAACTACGCGCGTTTGTTGCCGCGCGCGCTGGATTCGGTGCTCGCGCAGCACACTGACGATATCGAACTGATCGTTGTCGATGATGGCTCCGGCGACGATACCGCCGAAGTCCTCGCACCCTACGCTGCCCGCCATCGGCCGTTGCGGGTGATCCACCAGAGCAACGCCGGTGCGGCCGCCGCGCGCAACCATGGGATTCGCGAGGCGCGGGGAGCCTATGCGCTGCTGCTCGACGCCGACGACGAACTCGTGCCGGATGCCCTGGCCAGTCTGCGTGCGGCGCTCGTCCGGCAGCCGGCGGCCGGGATGGTTCTCGGCGCGCAGATCTCGGTCTCTCCGGACGGTCGCGAACGGCTGCGGCTGCCGACGCCGGTGCCCAGCGCGCCGCCGCTGCAACTGACCCGGCGCTATCTGCTCGAAAAACGCATCTCGATCTCGCATGGTTGTTCGCTGTTCCGCCGCGACCTGCTCCTGCAGCGGCCGTATCCGGAAAGCCTGCGCGGTGGCGAAGACGTCGCGGTGTTTGCCTATCTGCTGGTCAGCGCCCCGGTTGCGATCACCACCGAACCGCTGGCGCGCATCCACAAACACGTGGACAGCCTGCGACACAACCGCGACAACGAGGAGGAACGCGCCCTGGCGATGGTTTCAGAGGTCTTCTCCGGGTTGCCAGCCGAATGCCAGTCGCTGCGAACACGCTATCAGGCACAACGTTATCTGTCGCTGTTTCGCGCCGCGTTAAGGGCTGGCGACCGGCCGACAGCCCGTCGCTATTATGCTGCCGCCTGGCGCCTGAGCCCGCTGCAGGCCCTGCGAGGACGGCAACTGCGCAAGGTCCTGGGCTTGTGGGTCTGGACTTGAAGCGCCGTCTCAACACCTTCTCATGAGGCCTTCGATGTTCGATATCGCCAAAGCGCGCGCTCACGTTTCGCCGGTACGGCTTGCCTTTGTGGCCAGCCTCGTGCTCTCGCTGATCGCGGTTGCCGGTACCGTGACCGTCGGCAAGGATGCCGCACACTATCTCGATGTCGCCCGACAGGCTCTCGACCACGGTCCGGCGGTGGCGTTTCAGTTTTTTAACTGGCCGTGGTTTCCCCTGTTGCTGGCGGCAACGCATGCCTTCCTCGGTGTTCCCCTGGAACTCGCGGCGTACCTGTGGTGCGCCCTGCTGATGGCGGGAACCTGCGCGCTGATGGTGGCCATCAGCCAACGCCTGGTAGTCGGCAGCGGCTATTGGGCCTGCCTGGTGGTGTTGTCGATTCCGGCCTGCAACCACCTGCGCTACGACATCATCCGCGAGTTCGGCTTCTGGTTTTTCTGTACGCTGGCGCTGTGGCTGGCGCTCGACTGGCTGGAACGTGGCGGCTGGTGGCGGGCCGTCGCGGTGCAGGCGGCGATTGCCGCGGCGGCACTCTTTCGCCTGGAAGCGGTATTCCTGTTCGCGGCGCTGACGCTTTGCCTGCTGCCCAAGTACCGGGTGCGCCGGATCTGGCTGAAACTGCTGCAGATCAATGCCCTGCCGCTGCTGGCGCTGCTGGCGGTACTGTTCTTGCTGTTGGCCGGCCAGGAATTCGCGCAGCCTCGTGTCCTGCATTTCCTGTCCCTGCTGGATCCGCGAAACTTCGTGGCACGCTTCGAGCTGATGGCCGGGGATTTCGCGCACGCTGCACTACAAAAGAACGCCGCCGATGATGCGCGGCTGATCGTCCTCTTTGGCCTGCCGCTTACCCTGCTGAGCAAGTTCCTGACGTTGTGCGGACCGCTGGCCCTGCCGCTGCTGTACCGCGGAAGCTGGCCAGCGTTCGGCGACTACTGGCGAAAGCTGCGACCGCTGGCCTGGGCCTGGTTTCTGTACTTCGGGATCCTGCTGCTGTTCTTCATTCAGGAGCACTTCGTCAATCCACGCTACGTGAGCTTCCTGAATTTGCTGGCGGTACCGCTGTTGAGCATCGCGTTGCTGCACTTTGCCGGGCACTTCCCGCGTCTCGCCAGACTGCTGGTGGCGCTGACCATGCTGGTGATGCTGCACAACGTCATCTCGCTTGCCGCGAAGAAGACGCACTACCTGGAGGCGGGCGCCTGGATCTCGCAGCACACGGCGCCAAGCGATCCGATCTATTACGAGGATTCACGTCTCGCCTATTACGCCGGCAGGGGCTATCCATTCATGCCGGTGACCCGTGCGCAAGCGATGAGCGGCGAAAACTCGCCGACCTATCGCTATTTCGTGATTGTCGCCAAGCCCGATGACCCGGCGGTGCGGCTATGGTTGGCGCAGCAGAAGAAACGGATTCTCGGTCAGTTCGCCAATCGCAAGGGCGACGCGGTCCTGGTCGTCGGCGATTGAGTCTTCGTCACCCGGAACCGTCTAACTCGCCTCGATCTTCGGGTCGCGGCTGAGCAGCTTCTCGACGGCCGCCGCCGCCGGTTCATCCTGATAGAGAATGGCGTCGACGGCACGGGTGATCGGCATGTCGATACCCAGTTGCATCGCCAGGCGGGCGACCTCGCGCGTCGTGCTGACGCCCTCGGCGACATGTCCGAGGTCGCGCAGGATTTGCGGCAAGGTCTTGCCGGCACCCAGAGCCAGACCAACGCGGCGATTGCGCGACAGGTCGCCGGTACAGGTGAGGATCAGATCGCCCATGCCGGCGAGCCCCATGAAGGTTTGCGGGTGGCCGCCGAGGGCGACGCCGAAACGTGCGATCTCCGCGAGGCCGCGGGTAATCAAGGCCGCGCGGGCGTTAAGCCCGAGCCCAAGGCCATCGCAGACGCCGGTGGCGATGGCCATGATGTTCTTCACGCCGCCGCCGACTTCAACGCCTGGCAGGTCGTCGTTGGCGTAGATGCGAAAATGCGGGCTATGCAGGGCCAGCGCCGTGCGATGCCCGAAATCGGCGTCATTGGCTGCCAGTGTCACCGCCGCAGGCAGGCCGCGCGCCACTTCTTCGGCGAAGCTCGGTCCCGACAGGGCGCCACACAGGGCTTGCGGTCCCAGTTCTTCGGCGACGACCTGATGCGGCAGTTTGGCCGTTTCGGCCTCCAGGCCCTTGCACACCCAGATCAGCGGTCGCGGCACCCCGGCCTCGCGCAGGCGACAGAGCGTCTGGCGCAGACCAGAGATCGGCGTGGCGATGATCAGCAGATCGGCAGCGGCGGCGGCGGCGGCAAAATCGTCGCCAATCCGCAGGGTCTCCGGGAAAGGGTGAGCGGGCAGCAGGCGGCGGTTTTCGCGATCGGCGGACAGCACGCTTCTGACTTCGGCCCGGCGCGCCCACAGGGTAACGGTGTGGCGGGCGCTGAAGGCGATGGCCAGGGCCGTACCCCAGGCACCCGCTCCCAACACGGTGATCTTCATGGCCGCTCAGACCCCCCAGATCTGGTTGACGCGCACGAAGCCTGTCTGGCCGTCGCGATGCCGCACCCTGACCCAGCCACCGGGCATGGTTTCGAGATAGTCCAGTGAAACGTTCTTTTCCGCTTCGAAGACGACCGCCGCCGCTTCGTCGGCGCTCTGCCGAACTTGCGCGCGCACCACGCTGACGATGACCGAACGCCGCTTGGCGAGATACCTGGCCTCAATCCAGGCCAGACCGCCGTCGGCATCACGGACCTTGGACCAACCTTCCAGGTTGACGACCATCTCGACTGGCGTGCCGCGCCTGACGACGAAGAGCTTGCTGCCTTTCTGCGAAGGCGCATCGTAAAGCACCGCCGGCGTATCGACGGTGCGGTACTCGATCGCCAACGATGGTGCCGCCAAACCGGCGGCCAGCAGCAGGCCCAACAGCCGCTTCATCGTGCGGCCCGCTTACTGGATCGTCGACTCGCCGGAGGCCTCCTTGGCGGCTTCCTGCTGCTGCAGACGCGACATGTAGAGCGCTTCGAAGTTGACCGGCTGCAGCAGCACGGGTGCGAAACCGGCACGCGTCACGGCATCGGAGACGACTTCACGCGCATACGGGAAGAGGATGTTCGGGCAGGCGATCGACAGCAGCGGTTCCATGTTTTCGCTCGGCACGTTCTGCACGCGAAAGATGCCGGCCTGACCGACCTCGACCAGAAACACCGTCTTTTCTTCGAGCTTGGAGGTCACGGTGGTCGTCAGCGTGACCTCGAAAACGCCCTCGCCAATCCCCTGCGCGTTGGTCTGCAACTGGATGCTGACCTTGGGAGACTCGCGTTCCAGAAAGATCTGCGGCGCGTTGGGCACTTCAACCGAAAGATCCTTGATGTAGATTTTCTCGATCGCAAAGATGGGGGTTTCTTGTTCGCTCATGGTAGTTTCTTGGCCAATGGGATGAGGGGGTTAATGGGGCTTGGGGCGGGCATCAAACGCATGCACCCGCGAGTAAGGGCAGCAACTTGCCCGCACGATCGAGAGCAATCAGCTCGTCGCAACCACCGACGTGCGTTTCGCCGATGTAAATCTGTGGAACCGTACGCCTGGCGGTTCTTTCGAGCATCTCGGCGCGGCGCGCGGGATCGAGATCGACCCGCACTTTCTCGATATCGACAACACCGCGCGCGCGCAGCAACTGCTCGGCACGTACGCAGAAAGGACAAACCGCGGTCGAGTACATCAGCACGCGTGACGCGATGCTCATCGCCGGGCTCCCTTCTTCAGCGGCAGCCCGGCTTCCGTCCATGCCGCAACACCTCCATCGAGGGTGTGCACCTTGAGGAAACCAAGCTTGGAGAGAGTCGAACGGGCGGCGGATGAGCGCATTCCGGACTGGCAGATGAGGATCAGCGGCTTGTCCTTGAATGGCTCCAGCTCGGCCGCGCGTTCCGCGAGCGATCCCGCAGGAATGTTGCGCGAGTCGCCAAGGTGCCCGGCAACGTATTCGTTCGGCTCACGAATGTCGATCAACTGGGCGTTCTCGCGGTTGATCAGCATCGTCGCCTGCGTCGGCGTGACGGCGTTTGTCCCCCCCGGCCGGCGGAAAGTGAGCGCCAGCAGCATCGAGCCACTGACCACGGCGACGGCCACCAGAAGAATGTTCTGCTGTATGAATTCCAATCGAGACTCCAGAAACTGACCCGGCTCAACAGACGGGAGCGGGATGCCGCTCCCCGGCAAAAAACATCGGCGATAACAAAAATACCCCTAGCCGCCGCAGAAAACCTCGCGCATCATGCCAATCAACTGCAGCGTGCGGGCATCGCCAACCCGATAATAAACGCGGTTGGATTCCTTGCGTGCGATCAGAACGCCCTTTTCGCGAAGAATGGCAAGATGCTGGGAAATGTTGCTTTGCGAAGTGCCCACGGCCTGGACGATCTCTTGAACGCAGGCTTCCTGATCACCGATCACGCAAAGGATCTTGAGTCGCAGGGGATGTGATATCGACTTCAGCGCACGCGCTGCCTGCTCAATATGCTCCTGCTTGTCAATGAGACTGCTCGTGATCGGCACGATACGCCAGATTCGTCGTTTATCATATAATCGCCGATTATAGAACAAAACCTTGATGCACGCGTGTCCCGCACGCCATCGCCCTGTCGGTAGCCTCCCGCGCGCTGGCTCGATCGAGGTTTCTGCAAGGCGTGTGCCGTTCATTGACGAATACCCCAGACAAATCCCCGGCCCATGCCGCGCCGGGCGCTACCAGCGCCCCGGTAGCGGGGCCGGCGATCACCATGCCACCCCGCAGATCAGCGAGGCTCCCACCGCTGCTCCGGTGCTGGTTGCTGATCGGGGGGTTGGCGTTGGCGCTGCCGACGCCCGCAATCGCCGCCAGTCACCCGGCGGGTGCCAGAAACGCCGACACGGCTTTACCGAACGAAGTCGCCGAACGGCAGGGCGACCTCAAGTCGCTACGTATGCAGATCGAAGCGCTGCGCAGGGAGATGGCCGCCGCCGAAGGATCGCGGCGGGACGCGGTGGATCAGTTGAAGGATGCCGAGCGCGCGATCTCGACCACCCAGCGTGACTTGCTGCAACTGACCACCCAGATCGATAGCCTGCAGGCAACGCTCAGGGACCTCGGCACGCAGGCGCGCGCACTCGAACAACAGCTGAGCGCGCAGCAGGCGCAACTGGGAAAGCTGCTCTACCGACAGTATCTGCGAGGTACTCCGGATCCTCTGCGACTGTTCCTCAACGGCGACGATCCCAATCAACTGGCGCGGGATCTGCACTATCTGGGGCTGATTGGCAGAGCCCGTAGCCAGATCTTGCAGGAAATCGAGGCCACCCTGCACCGCAAGCAGGCGTTGGCTACCGACACCCGGCAGCAGGCCGAGCAATTGTCGGCCAGCGAAGCCCGCGAAAAGGAAGCGCACGCCAAATTGCTGGCTCAACGCGAGCAGCGCCAGGCGATGCTGGACAAGGTCTCGGATCACATTGCGGCGCAGCGCCGCGAGATCGGCAATCTGCAGCGTGACGAAAGGCGGCTGGCCGAACTCGTCGAACGCCTGTCGAAAATCATTGCCACCAGAGCCCGTGAAGCGCAGGAAGCCCACCGCGAAGCACAACGGCGCGAGGCGGCGCAGCAGGCGGCAGCGCATCAGGCGGCCCAGCAGGCGGCGCGGCAGGCGGCGCGTCAAGCGACAACACAAGAAAAACCTGCGCGGGCGGCACGATCGCTGGCCGAGAAACCACTCGTCGAAAAGGCGCCCGTCGCGACGACCCCGGTGCCGGAGGCACGCGTCGAGACTACGCCGCCGGCCCCGGGCAATCTGGCAAGAATGAAAGGACAGCTGCGCCTGCCGACGCGCGGGTCGATCAGCAATCGCTTTGGCACCCCACGGCAGGAGGGCAGCACCTGGAAGGGCCTGTTCATCCTTGCCAGCGCCGGCAGTGAAGTCCGCAGCATCGCCGGCGGTCGGGTTGTCTTTGCCGAATGGATGCGCGGTTTCGGCAATTTGCTGATTATTGACCATGGCGGCAGCTATCTTTCGATCTATGCCAACAATGACTCGCTGCTGAAGCAGGTCGGCGACGAGGTGCGCGCCGCCGAAACCATCGCCACCGTCGGCAACAGCGGTGGCAATCCCGAATCCGGTTTATACTTTGAGCTTCGCCACCAAGGGAAGCCGCTGGACCCCCTGGCTTGGGTCAACCCGAAATGAGGTGCGCACTGGAGTGATACGAATGGGGAAGTTGAAACAGGCCGGGCTGGTTTGCGCCGGATTGGTTGGCGGTGTTCTGATCAGTCTGCAGTTTTCGGCGATCGCCGACAAGGAAACGCGAGCCAGTCTGCCTGTTGAGGAACTGCGCACCTTCGCCGAGGTATTCAACGCCATCAAGACCGGCTACGTCGAGCCGGTCGAAGACAAGAAGCTGATCACGCACGCGATCAGCGGCATGCTCTCCAACCTCGACCCGCACTCAAGCTATCTTGATGCCGATGCGTTCAAGGACCTGCAGGTCGGAACGCAGGGCGAGTTCGGCGGCATCGGCATCGAAGTCGGGATGGAAGACGGGCTGGTCAAGGTGGTTTCGCCCATCGAGGACACGCCGGCTTACCGCGCCGGGGTAAAGCCAGGCGATCTGATCTTCAAGATCGACGATACGCTGGTCAAGGGTCTGACGCTCAACGAGGCCGTCAAGCGAATGCGCGGCAAGCCGAGGTCGCAGATCCGGCTGTCGATTCTCCGCAAGGGTGAGGCCAAACCTCTGGAAATCACCTTGACGCGCGAAGTCATCAAGGTGCAGAGCGTCAAGTCGAAACTCGTCGAGGACGGTTACGGCTATCTGCGTATCACCTCGTTCCAGGAGAATACCGGCGCGGCGGTGGTCAAGCATCTCCAGGACCTGTTCAAGCCTGGCCCGATGAAGGGCCTGGTGCTCGATCTGCGCAACGATCCGGGCGGGCTCCTCAACAGCGCGGTCGGCGTTTCGGCAGCCTTCCTGCCGCTGGACACCCTGGTCACCTCGACCGATGGGCGCACCCCGGACGCCAAGCACCGTTTCTCGGCATCGCCCGCGGACTACCTGCGCGGTAGTCGGGACGACTACATCAAGGCGCTGCCGCCCGAGGCGCGCAAGGTACCGATGGTGGTGCTGGTCAATGGAGGCTCGGCCTCGGCATCGGAAATCGTCGCCGGGGCGCTGCAGGACCACCGCCGTGCGATTGTTCTCGGGACGACGACTTTCGGCAAAGGCTCCGTACAAACCGTGTTGCCCTTGCCCGGAAACACCGCGATCAAACTGACCACCGCACGCTACTTCACACCTTCGGGCCGCTCGATCCAGGCCAAAGGCATCGTGCCGGACATCGTCGTCGAAGAGAGCGCCAACGGCAGTTCGGCCGAGCGCCTGCGCGAGGCCAACCTCGAACACCATCTCGACGGCACCAAGGACCCGGCGTCGGCCAAGGACGCGCCGGCGAAGCCTGCCAAGGCAGCGCCACCCGCCAAGCCGAAGGCCAGCGCACCCAAGGACGATCCGGACGAGGCCGCCGAGCCGCCGAGCCGCGAACTGGCGTCAAAGAAGGACTATCAGTTGAACCAGGCGCTGAACCTTCTCAAGGGGATGCAGATCATGCAGAATAATCGGTGAGCCTTTCTCTCGGAGCGGGGAACGTGAAACGACCGGCCGCCATGCCACAGACGCCGATTCGCAAGCAGCGCAACATCCTGTTTGCCAAGTTCCCGCCCGGCCAGGTCCCCGAAGCGTCGGACTTTCTCGGCAAGCTGGAAGACCTCGAACTCGAACGGCGCGAACAGCCGCGCGCACTCGGTGTGGCCTACGATCTGCACCACCATTGTCTGCAGGAACTCGAAGGCACGCTCGAGGACCAGGGTTATCACCTCGACAACACGCTGATGAGCAAGATGATGCGCGCGCTGATCTACTACGTCGAGGAAACGCAACTGCACAATCTCGACGCGCCGGTGCGGCCGCTCAAGCGCTCACAGTCGGAAGCCTACACGCACGCCTGGGAACGTCACCCGCACGGCGACCACGACGATACTCCGCCGGAGTGGCGCGAATACAAGTAATGCGCTCCTGCCGATGAATGACGGGCAGTTGCTGCGCTACAGCCGGCACATCCTGCTGGACGAGATTGGCGTCGAAGGACAGCAGCGCCTGCTCGATGCGCAAGCGCTGATCATCGGCGCCGGCGGTCTCGGTTCGCCGGCGGCCCTGTATCTCGCGTCTGCCGGCGTTGGCCACATCACGCTGGCAGACGGCGACACGGTAGACCTGACCAACCTGCAGCGGCAGATCCTGCACACTGACGACCGCATCGGCGAGTCCAAGGCCTGCTCCGGCAAGATCGCGTTACAGACCCTCAATCCCGAGGTACGGGTCACAGCGGTCAGCCGTCGGCTTGCCGGCGAAGCGCTGGAAGCTTTGGTCGACGAGGCCGATGTGGTGCTCGACTGCTGCGACAACTTCGCCACCCGCCACGCCGTCAATCGGGCCTGTGTGAAGTTGCGCCGGCCGCTGGTTTCCGGAGCGGCGATCCGCTTTGCCGGACAGCTTGCGGTTTTCGACGCTCGGCGCGAAGACACGCCGTGTTACTACTGCCTCTTTCCCGAAGGAGAGGATGTCGAGGAGTTGCGTTGCGCGGTGATGGGCGTTTTCGCACCGCTCACCGGCATCATCGGCGCGATGCAGGCGGCCGAGGCACTGAAACTGATTATCGGGGCCGGCGAGCCGGTCGTCGGCCGGCTCTGGTTGCTCGACGGCCTGGCGATGGCCTGGCGCTGCGTGAAATTCGCGCGGGATCCGCAATGCCCGGTCTGCGCGCAGCGCGCCTAGCCGAAGCGGGCCAGCACGCGCAGATCGGCGCCGAGCATGCGCAGGTCGCGGATTTGCAGCGTGCGTTTGTCGGCCAGCGATTGCAATGGCGGCAGGTCGAACATGCCGCGCGCCGCGTCGCCGATCAGGCATGGCGCCAGGTAAAGCAGCAGTTCGTCGACCACACCCGCCCGCAACAGCGAACCGCTGAGCGCGAAACCGGCCTCGGCGTGCACTTCGTTGATGCCGCGCCGCGCCAGTTCGTGAAGCAGCGCCACCAGATCGACCTGTCCGCCCGGTCCCGGCAGCACGATGACTTCGGCGCCTCGCTCGACGAGGGCCGCGCTTCGGCCGCAGTCATCAGCGGCGGCAGCGATCAGGACACCGCCATCGCGCAACAAGCGGGCGTCGAGCGGCAGTTCGAGCCGGCTGTCCACGATCACCTTCAAGGGCTGGCGCAGCTCCGCGCCCGGAGCTTCGACAGCACGTACATTGAGTTGTGGGTCATCGTGGCGGACCGTCCCGATGCCGCTCAGAATGGCGCACGCGCGCGCCCGCCAGCGATGCCCGTCCTGCCGCGCCGCCGCGCCGGTCAGCCACTGGCTGGCACCGTTCTGCAGGGCCGTCTTGCCGTCGAGGCTGGCGGCAAGTTTCATCCGCAACCACGGCCGCGCACGCGTCATGCGCGAGACAAAACCGACATTGAGTTCCTGCGCCTCTGCGGCCAGCAAGCCACACTCGGCCAGCACCCCGGCCACACGCAAGTGCGCCAGCCCCCGTCCGGCCACTTGCGGATTGGGATCCTGCATCGCTGCGACGACCCGCGCCACCCCGGCGACAAGCAGGGCTTCGGCGCAGGGAGGGGTGCGACCATGGTGACTGCAGGGTTCCAGGGTAACGTAAAGGGTCGCCCCGCGCGCTCTGTCGCCCGCGGCCTGCAGCGCGTGAACTTCGGCGTGCTGCCCGCCGGCACGTACGTGCCAGCCCTCGCCGACGACCTCGCCATCCCTGACGATGACACAGCCGACGCGCGGATTGGGGCTGGTCGAGAAGAGACCGCGCTCGGCCAGGCGCAGGGCGCGTGCCATGTGTGCATGGTCAGAGGCGCTGAACGCCGGGGCCATCAGCGGCCGGACGGCGGCGTCGAGCGAGAGACTTCGCGAACCACCTTGGAGAACTCGTCGACGTCCTCGAAATTGCGGTACACCGAGGCAAAGCGAACGTAGGCGACCTTGTCGAGCTTCTTCAACTCGCGCATGACCATCTCGCCGACTTTCTCCGAAGCCACTTCACGCTCGCCGAGCGCCAGCAGCTTTTCTTCGATACGGGCAATCGCCGCCTCGACCATCGCGCTGCTGACCGGTCGTTTGCGCAGCGCCAGCGAAAGGCTGGCAGCCAGTTTGTCGCGGTCGAAATCGACCCGCGAGCCATTCTTCTTGATGATCTGCGGCAGGCGCAGCTCCGCCCGCTCGTAAGTTGTAAACCGTTTGTCACACTTCAGGCAACGCCGCCGCCGCCGGACGATGTCGCCATCGTCGTTGATCCGGGTATCGGCGACGGCTGTTTCGTCAGCGCCGCAGAACGGGCATTTCATCCCGACGACGAGCCATAGACCGGAAACTTCCGGCACAGCACGCCGACATCGGCGCGCACGCGCTTCAGGACATCGGCGTCGCCCGGCGCATCGAGTACATCGGCAATGAGGTGCGCCACCGTCTCGGATTCGAACTCGGTGAAGCCGCGCGTGGTCATCGCCGGCGAGCCGATGCGGATGCCGGAAGTCACGAAGGGCTTCTGCGGATCGTTCGGGATCGCGTTCTTGTTAACCGTGATGTGGGCGGCACCCAGAGCCGCCTCGGCGTCCTTGCCGGTGATGTTCTTGGCGCGCAGATCGACCAGAAACACATGCGATTCGGTACGGCCGGAGACGATCCGCAGACCGCGCTCGGCCGACAGCACGCGCGACAATACGCGGGCATTGGCCACCACCTGCTCCTGGTAGTCGCGGAAAGCCGGTGACAGGGCTTCCTTGAAAGCCACCGCCTTGGCGGCGATCACATGCATCAGCGGTCCCCCTTGCAGGCCGGGGAAGATCGCCGAATTGATCGCTTTTTCGTGTTCGGCCTTCATCAGGATGACGCCCCCACGCGGCCCACGCAGCGTCTTGTGCGTGGTCGAGGTCACCACATCGGCGTGGGGCACCGGGTTGGGGTAACAACCGGCCGCGATCAGGCCCGCGTAATGCGCCATATCGACCATGAATATCGCGCCGATTTCCCTGGCCACATTGGCGAAACGCTCAAAGTCGATGCGCAGGGAATAGGCCGAGGCCCCGGCAATCAGGATGCGTGGCTTGTGCTCGCGCGCCAGCGCTTCCATCTTCGCGTAATCGATCGCTTCATGCTCGTCGAGACCATAAGCCACAACCTTGAACCACTTGCCGGACATGTTGAGCGGCATGCCATGCGTGAGATGGCCACCCTCGGCGAGGCTCATGCCCATGATCGTGTCGCCGGGTTTGGCAAAGGCCATCAGCACCGCCTGATTCGCCTGCGATCCGGAATTCGGCTGGACATTGGCGGCATCGGCGCCAAACAGTTTCTTCAGTCGGTCGATCGCCAGTTGCTCGGCGACATCGACGTACTCGCAACCACCGTAATAGCGCTTGCCGGGGTAACCCTCGGCATACTTGTTGGTCAGTTGCGAGCCCTGCGCCGCCATCACCGCGTGACTGACGTAGTTCTCGGAGGCAATCAGTTCGATGTGCTCTTCCTGACGGTGATTCTCGTTCTCGAGCACCTGCCAGATCTTGGGGTCCACCCTCGCCAGGGTGTCTCTATCGGAAAACATCGTGCGCCTCGCAAGCCTTAAAGAGACGCAGATTGTAGCACGCAGCAGGATTCCCACAGAATTTGCGCCGGCTCCACGACCAGCCGGCGGCCACTGAAGCGCGTCAGAAAAGCGCGCGCGCTAAGATCAGGCGCCGACGTGACAACTCGTCCTTGAGCCAGGCGTAACAAATCGGCGCCGCAACCAGACCGGCAAGGCCAAACGTGCTCTCCATGAGCAGCATGGCGGTCAGCAATTCCCAGGCCTTGGCTCTGATCTGGGCGCCGACGATGCGTGCGTTCAGGAAATACTCCAGCTTGTGAATCCCGACCAGAAAAGCCAGCGAGGAAAGCGCCACGCCCGGCGAATGCGCCAGACTGACCACGAAGATCACCGTATTGGAAATCAGATTGCCAACCACCGGCAGCAAGCCGGCGATGAAGGTCACGACGACCATCGTCTTGGTCAGCGGCAGGTGAACGCCGAACACTGGCAGCACCATACCCAGGTAGAAGGTAGTGAACAGGGTATTCAGCGCGGAGATCCGGACCTGAGCGAAGACCACACGCCGGAAGGCTTCACCCAGGTGAAAGACACGCTCTGCCAGCGCGCGCGCCAGTGGCCCCAGGTGCTCGTTGTGATTGGCCTCGCGTAGCGACACCATGCCGCCGATGATCATGCCGATCAGGACGTGTGCGATCACGTGGCCGGTCTCCTTGCCAAGCATCTGCAACTCGGCCGAATGTTCCCGTAGCCAGTGGCTGGCGTGTTCGCGCAGGGCCTCGCTGTCCCTCGGGAGCAGGTCGCCGAGCCAGCCGGGCAACGTCGCGCGCGAGGTTTCGATGATCTCGGCCATCTTTGCCAGCAACGCGGCGATGCTTCCACCCTCGCTGTTCATGAAATACACCAGCCCAAGCACCACCGCGCCGACCGCTCCCAGTACGACCAACACGACCAGGCTCACGGCCAGTACCCTGGAGCGGCTGTTCGACAGGTGCCGGGCAAAGAAGGGCGCCAGCACATGTACGAGTTCATAGACCAACAGTCCGGCGATCAGCGCCGGCAGGAGATGCACCAGAAGTACCATCAGCATTGCCAGCAGGGCAAGGACCCAGGAGGCATGTTCGATGGCCGTGACTCGGTCAGGGCTGTTGCTCAAATTTCTACCCGCTTTCAGGGTGGTCAGAGAATGCCTTGCTGCGCGTGGTGTGCAGCCAGTTCAGCACGCCGTGGCCGGCGGCGTAACCGCTGGCCAGGCAAGCGGTCAGCAGATAGCCCCCGGTCGGAGCTTCCCAGTCGAGCATTTCGCCCGCGCAGAAAACTCCAGGAAAAGCACGCAGCATCAGTTGCCCGTCAAGGCCCTCGAAGCAAACGCCGCCGGCGGTGCTGATCGCCTCGTCAAGTGGTCGCGGCGCAGACAGGACGATCGGCAGGCACTTGATCGCCGCACCGAGCAGGTCAGCATTGGCGAAAGCTGCGGGCGAGACCAACTCACGCAGCAGGCCAACCTTCGCGCCCTTGAGTTGGAGACGGCTCTGCAGATGGCTGGCCAGCGAACGGGCGCCATGCGGTCGCGCCAATTCGCCGATCACTCGCCCCACCGCGTGCTCGGGCAGCAGGTCGAGACGCAGCGTAGCCGACCCGCAGGTTTCGATGGTGTCGCGCAGGATCGCGGACAGCGCATAGATCAAGCCGCCTTCGAGCCCGTTTGCGGTAAGCATGAACTCGCCGCGGCGGCGGTGTTCGGCGCCATTCTGGTCGATCACTGTGGCAACCACGGACTTGATCGGTTGGCCCGCGAAACGCTCGCGAAAATGTGCGCTCCAGCCCACGTCAAAGCCGCAATTTGCCGGCCGAAATGGCGCCAGCGCCACCCCGGATGCTTGCAGGACGTCGAACCAACGCCCATCCGACCCCAGCCTTGCCCAGCTGGCGCCACCCAGGGCGAGCACCACCGCGTCGGCGTTGCGCTCCTCCCTCCCCTCCGGCGTCGCGTAGCACAGCCGGTAACCCTGGGCGCGCGCGCGCTCCCAGCCGCACCAGCGGCGACGCACGTGAAAGCGCACCCCTCCTGCTCGCAGCCGCTGCAGCCAGGCGCGCAGCAGTGGGGCAGCCTTCATGCCGGTCGGGAAGACGCGTCCAGAACTGCCGATAAACGTGTCGATGCCGAGGCCGTCTGCCCATTCGCGCAACTCTGCGGGCCCGAAGGCATCGAGCAAAGGGGCCATCTCTCGTTCACGCTCACCATACCGCCTCCGGAATGCCGCGGCAGGCTCGGAGTGGGTGAGGTTCAGGCCGCCCCTGCCGGCCAGCAGCAACTTGCGGCCGACTGACGGCATCGCGTCGTAGACCTCGACCTGCACGCCGCCCCGGTTGATGACCTCAGCCGCCATCAGCCCGGCAGGCCCGCCACCGACGACCGCCACCACCCGAGCGACCACGGTGGTACCGGTCTGGTCGATGTTCAGGCGATTACCAGGCACGGCGCGCCGCTCAGGCGAGTGCCCAGCCAGGTGAGTCCGAGCGCGGGCAGCGCGGCCTGCAGCCGGGCCGGATCGGCGGTTGCCAGCAGCGCCAGCTCACTCCTGCCCTGGGCGGCTTCTCCCGCGAGCCGAACGCACTGGCGTGCGACGGCATCGGCAACATCCACCAGCGTCGCCTGCGAACCGACTATCGGTTCCAGCACAGGGCGGAGAAAAGCATAGTGGGTGCAGCCAAGCACGATCTGGTCGACGCCGGCTGCCAGTAGCGGGGTCAGGTGGCGCCGTGCCTCCTCGACAAAATCAGGCTCATCCAGGCGCAGGGTCTCGACTCGCGTTGCCCAGCCGGGGCAGGCCTCGATCCTGACGTGTACCTCGCCAGCGTGGCGACGGATGAGCTGCGCCAACCGCCGGCTGCGGGCAGTCGAGGTGGTCGCCAATACCGCAATCTGGCCACTGCGCGACCTCGCCGCCGCGGGTTTCACGCCGGGCTCCACTCCGACCACGGGCACATCCGGGAAGGCCTTGCGAAAAGCCGCGACGGCGGCCGCGGTGGCGGTGTTGCAGGCAACGACGATGACTCCACAGCCCCGCTCGACCAGATGCCTGCCAATCCGCAGAACCCTGCGACGGATGTAGGCGTCGTCCTTGTCGCCGTAGGGAAGATGCGCGGTGTCGGCAAGGTAGACCAGATCGGCGCGCGGCATGGCGCGCGCGATGGCTGCCAACACCGAGAGCCCGCCGATACCGCTGTCAAATACGCCAATCATCCCGAATACCACGCTGGCGTGCGTGTCGAGCCCTGCGCACTCTCGCTCCGGCGCAACTCCACCCGCTTACCGCCGAGCATCAGTACGCGTCACGCGTGTGGCTTCCGTCGAAGCCAATGTCCAGACAAGCGCCTGGCCAGCCTGCTAGCGTGCCGCAACGACCGCGATTTCTATCAGGAAGTCGCAATTGCTCAGCTTCGCTTCGACGCAGACACGGGCCGGCGCGGTCCCGCGCGGGACCCATCGGTCCCAGACCGCGTTCACCGCAATCATGTCGTCGATATCGCGAAGGTAGATGGTGACCATCAGCAGCCGCGTCTTGTCGCTGCCGGCACTTTCCAGCAGCTTTTCGACGCCGGCAAGGACCTCGTGGGTCTGTGTGGCGACGTTGGCATCAAGCGTCTGCGGCGTCTCGACGAGATAGATCGTGTTCCCATACGCGCAAATGTCCGAATACCGTTGCGTCGTGCCGTGCCGCTCTATCGCCATACGAACTTTCTCCAACGAAGACGGAGCCGGCGTGGGGCCGGCTGCGCGCTTGCGAAGCACAGGGTTTCAGGCGACGGCCACCGGGATCTTGCCGATCCTGGCCTGCCATTCCTTTGGCCCGGTGGTGTGAACCGAGGTGCCGGTGGAATCCACCGCCACAGTCACCGGCATGTCCTTGACGTCGAACTCGTAGATCGCTTCCATGCCGAGATCGGCGAAACCGACAACCCGCGCCGTCTGGATCGCCTTGGCAACGAGATAAGCCGCACCGCCAACGGCCATCAGGTACGCTGACCGGTGTCTTCTGATCGCCTCGATCGCCGTCGGCCCGCGTTCGGCCTTGCCGACCATCGAAATCAGCCCCGTCTCGGCAAGCATCATCTCCGTGAACTTGTCCATGCGGGTCGCGGTCGTCGGTCCGGCGGGTCCAACCGCTTCGTCGCGAACCGGGTCAACCGGACCCACGTAATAGATGACCCGGTTGGTGAAGTCGACTGGCAATTTCTCGCCGTTGGCGAGCATGTCCTGGATGCGCTTGTGGGCTGCATCGCGACCGGTCAGCATCTTGCCGTTGAGAAGCAGCGTCTGGCCCGGTTTCCAGGCCGCGACTTCCGCCGCAGTCAGCGTGTCCAGGTTCACGCGCGTCGAGGTTTCGGTGTTTGGCGTCCAGTTGACCTTGGGCCAGTCATTCAGGTCGGGAGGGGTCAGCACCGCCGGCCCGGAACCGTCGAGGTGGAAGTGTGCGTGCCGCGTCGCTGCACAGTTCGGGATCATCGCTACCGGCAGGCTCGCCGCATGCGTCGGGTAGTCGAGAATCTTGACGTCGAGCACTGTCGTCAGGCCACCCAGGCCCTGCGCACCGATACCGAGGGCGTTGACTTTCTCGTAGAGCTCGAGGCGAAGCTCCTCGACGCGATTCTTCGGGCCGCGCGCGATCAATTCATGAATGTCAACCGGCGCCATCAGCGACTCCTTGGCCAGCAACATCGCCTTTTCCGGCGTGCCACCGATGCCGATGCCGAGGATCCCCGGCGGACACCAACCGGCACCCATGGTCGGCACGGTCTTCAGCACCCATTCGACGATCGAGTCCGAAGGGTTGAGCGCATAGAACTTGGACTTGTTTTCCGAACCGCCACCCTTCGCTGCGCAGATCACTTCGAGGTGGTGACCCGGGACGATCTCGTAATGCACCACCGCGGGGGTGTTGTCGCGCGAATTGCGGCGTGCGCCGGCCGGGTCCAGCAGCACCGACGCGCGCAGCTTGTTGTCCGGGTTGTTGTAGGCGCGCCGGACACCTTCGTCACACATTTCCTGGACCGACAGGCCGGCTTCCCAATGGACGTCCATGCCGACCTTGAGAAAGATCACCGCGATACCCGTGTCCTGGCAGATCGGACGGTGGCCCTCCGCACACATGCGACTGTTGGTCAGGATCTGGGCGATGGCATCCCTGGCCGCCGGGCTCTGCTCGCGTTCGTAGGCGGCGCCGAGCGCCAGGATGTAATCGAGCGGATGGTAGTAGCTGATGTACTGGAACGCGTCGGCAACGCTCTGGATGAAGTCTTCCTGCTTGATAGTCGTCATTTCAGGCTCTCTCGTTGGAGGCGGCAAGGCAGCGCCGCGGGTGTCGGTTCAATGCGGCGCCGCGTGCTGTGTCTTGCTCAGCGCCAGCGTCAGGGTCATCACCCGATCCACCCAGACCATCGCCAGTGCCGAGCAAAGAAAAAGCGCATGGATGATGACCTGCCACATGATCGTGTGCTCGGCCATGTTGGCCGCATTGATGAAGGTCTTCAGCAGGTGGATCGAAGAGATGCCGATGATCGCTGTAGACAGCTTGATCTTGAGGACCCCGGCATTGACGTGCGAGAGCCATTCGGGTTGATCGGGGTGCCCTTCGAGATCGAGCCTGGAGACGAAGGTTTCGTAGCCGCCAATGATCACCATGATCAGCAGGTTGGCGATCATCACCACGTCGATCAGCCCGAGAACCACCAGCATCACCTCGGTTTCGCTGATGCGCGTGCTGCTGAAGAAAAGGTTCTGAATCAGGTGCGACAGTTCAAGCATGAACAGGTAGACATAGACGCCCTGGGCAATGATCAGGCCAAGGTAGAGCGGTGCCTGCAGCCAGCGGCTCCAGAAGATGAACATCTCGAGTTTGTCAACCGTCGGTTTCAGTGAGGCCATTTGTCAGTATGGAACGTTTCAAATACGCGATTCTAGCATCAAAAAAAGGCGTCTTTCGGCTGTGCTGAATGGCCCTGGCGTAAGTGGCCTGTAAGATTGGCGGCGTTTAATCTGATGCGACTGGCGAGACACGCGGCCGGATGAGCAGCGTATTATCTGCCTTCCGCTACGCGGAGGTTGCGAAGCATGGGTTCTTTTCGCGACTTGGTGCATTGAATTCTTGAATCCTCCACCAAAACCAACAGGAGATGGGACATGTCACTGAACGAGGCCGTAAATTTTTTTGAGCCTTCTGCCGAATTCGTCAAGCAGGCCACGATTTCGGGCATGGATGCGTACAGGGCGCTGTGCGCCGAGGCGGAAAAGGATTACACCGGTTACTGGGCCCGGCTGGCGCGCGAGCACGTGTCCTGGAAGACACCGTTTACGCAGGTACTCGACGAATCCAACGCACCCTTCTTCAAATGGTTCGCGGACGGCACGCTGAATGTTTCATACAACTGCCTGGACCGTAACGTCGAGGCCGGACTCGGCGACAAGGTGGCAATCGTTTTTGAAGCCGACGACGGCGAGGTCAAGAAAGTCACCTACAAGGAACTGCTGTCGCGGGTCAGCCAGTTTGCCAATGGCCTGCGGGCACGTGGCATCAAGAAGGGCGACCGGGTAGTGATCTACATGTCGATGGGCGTCGAGGGCATCATCGCGATGCAGGCCTGCGCGCGCATCGGTGCCATCCACTCGGTCGTGTTTGGCGGCTTCTCGGCCCAGTCGGTACGTGACCGGGTCAATGACGCGGGTGCCGTGGCGGTGATTACCGCCGACGAGCAATGCCGCGGTGGCAAGAAGATTCCGCTCAAGCCGGCCGTCGATGACGGCATCGCGCTGGGCGGTTGCGAGTCGGTCAAGACCGTGATCGTTTTCCAGCGCACCGGTGGCACCTGCCACATGGTCCCCGGGCGCGACGTCTGGTGGCACGACGTGATCGCCGGGCAGTCCGACATCTGCGAGCCGGAGTGGGTCGGTGCCGAGCACCCCTTGTTCCTGCTCTACACCTCGGGTTCGACGGGCAAGCCGAAGGGCGTGCAACACTCGACGGGCGGGTACCTGTTGCACGCCATCGTGACCATGAAGTGGACCTTCGACCTCAAGCCGAACGACCTTTTCTGGTGCACCGCCGATATCGGCTGGGTTACCGGCCACACCTACATCACCTATGGACCACTTGCCTGTGGCGGCACCGAAATGGTCTTCGAAGGCATTCCGACCTATCCGGATGCCGGCCGCTTCTGGAAGATGATCCAGGATCACAAGGTCACCGTCTTCTACACCGCACCGACCGCCATCCGCTCGTTGGTCAAGGCCGCCGATACCAACCCGGCGGTGGCGCCGACCCAGTACGACCTGTCGTCGCTGCGTCTGCTCGGCACGGTCGGCGAGCCGATCAACCCGGCGGCCTGGCAGTGGTATTACGACAGCGTCGGCGGCAGCCGCTGCCCGATCGTCGACACGTTCTGGCAGACTGAAACCGGTGGGCACATGATCACCCCGCTGCCGGGCGTAACCCCGCTGGTGCCCGGCTCCTGCACCCTGCCCTTCCCGGGCATTCAGGCCGCGGTGGTCGACGAAACCGGCACCGAGCTCGATTGGGGCAAGGGCGGCCTGCTGGTCGTCAAGCGTCCCTGGCCGGCGATGATCCGCAACATCTGGGGTGACCCGGAACGCTTCAAGAAGTCGTACTACCCGGACGATTTCAACGGCAAGCTCTACCTCGCCGGCGACGGCTCGATACGCGATGTCAACACCGGATATTTCACGATCACCGGTCGTATCGACGATGTGCTGAACGTTTCAGGCCACCGCATGGGGACCATGGAAATCGAGTCCGCGCTGGTGTCCCACCCGATGGTGGCGGAAGCGGCCGTCGTCGGTCGCCCCGACGATCTGACCGGCGAAGCAATCTGTGCCTTTGTGGTGCTCAAGGGACCGCGGCCGGTCGGCGAAGCCGCCAAGAAGATGATCAAGGAGTTGCAGGATCACGTCGGGCGTGAGATCGGCCCGATTGCCAAGCCGAAAGATCTGCGCTTCGGCGAGAACCTGCCAAAGACCCGTTCCGGCAAGATCATGCGTCGCCTCCTGCGCTCGCTGGCCAAAGGGGAAACCGTCGCGCAGGACGTCTCGACGCTCGAAAACCCGGCCATCCTGGAGCAACTGCGGGGCAGCTGAGCGACGCCCCGACCGCCGCCCTGCTGTGCGGGTGTGCGGCAGGGCAGCCGGCGGCTTCGCTCAGGGTCAGATGACAGGCGTTGCCTGGCGAACGGTACCCAGGCCCTGACGGCAAGGTTTACCGGGTGGCCAGGCAGGAGAACTGTCTCGCAGGCCGGCGCTATTGGTGCCGGCCTGCTTTTTTATGCCGATCGAGGAGCAGGCATGAACAACAGTGCGACGGAGATGCTGGTCGCGGCATGCATCGAGTTCCTGCAGGCTTACCCGCCTTTTGATCGGATGGAGGCGGAGGCACTGCGCTTTCTTACCGAGCATGTCCGGCTGGCACACTATCCGAAAGGCGCGCTGATCCTGTCGAGCGAGATGGGGGTGGCGCCGGTCCTTTATATTCTGCAGCGCGGAAAGGTGCGGGTGCGGGCCAGCGGTGGTGCCGGCAACGTCGAATTCTCGGCGATCACGCTCGGTCCCGGCCAGGCCTTCGCCATTGGGGCGTTGATGGCGCAGCGCCCGACTTCGAGCGCTTACGTGGCGCGCGAGGATGTTTTCTGCTACGAGCTGCCGGCCGACGATTTCTTCACCCTCACTCAGCAGAGTACGGTCTTCAGCCTGTTCTGCTCGCAGTACATTGCCGGCTTGCTCAAGCAGTCGCAACAACAGCTGCAACTCCAGTTTGCACAGCGCGCCGCCGAACAGAAAACGATGAATTCGCCGCTGGCGGTAATCGTCAAGCGCGAACCGGTTTCGGTCCCGGCGGACGCGTCGATTCGCCAGGTGGTCGAACTGATGGCCGACCGCCACCTGGGGTCGATGGTGATCGTCGATGCCGGCGAGCAGCCGATCGGGATCTTTACCCTCTCGGATGTTCTGAAGCGCATCGTGCTCCCCGGCCGGTCGCTCGATCAGCCCATCTCCTCGGTAATGTCTACGTCGCCACAGACTCTGCCACTGGCGGCCAACGCCCACGATGCGGCGCTGGCGATGGCCATGCATGGCATCCGCCACGTGCTGGCGGTGGATGAGGGCGGACGCCTCAAGGGCGTGGTTTCAGAGCGCGACCTGTTCAAGCTGCAAGGTGCTGGCCTGCGGCAGATCCGGCATGCGATCGATGCGGCGACCAGCCTTGATGTGCTGCAGCACGCCCGCGAGGATGTCCGGCAATTGTCGCTGACGATGCTCACCGAGGGAGGGGGTGCGCAGGAGATCACGCAGTTCATCTCGACGCTGAACGACACAGTGACCCGTCGGGTCATCGAACTGAATCTCGATCGGCACGACCTCTACGGCATCGACTGGGCATGGCTGTCGTTCGGCTCCGAGGGGCGCGACGAGCAGACCTTTACCACCGACCAGGATAATGGCATCGTCTTCATCTGCACCGACATCATGGATCGCGAACTGACGCAGTTGCGCTTTCTGGAATTTGCCCGCGATGTCAACGCCGACCTCGATACCTGTGGTTTCCCGCTATGCAAGGGCAACATCATGGCCAGCAACCCGGCCCTGTGCCTGACGCTGGAGGAGTGGGAGGAAAAGTTTGCCCACTGGGTGCGCACACCGGAACCGCTGGCCCTGCTCAACGCCACGATCTTCTTCGACTTTCGGCCGCTTTACGGCAGGTTCAATCTGGCCCACCGCATGCGTCTCTCACTGCTCCGGCAGACGCGAGGCAATCCGCTGTTCCTGCGCATGCTGGCGCAAAACGCCCTCAGCGTCTCGCCGCCGCTGGGCCGGATACGCGATTTCGTGACTGGCGCCGACCCCGAGCATCCCGGTACGATTGATCTCAAGAAATATGGGGTGCGTCTTTTCACGGACGCAGCGCGCGTCTTTGCGCTGGCGCACCAGATCGAGGCGACCAACACCGTGAGCCGTCTCAAGCGTGCCAGCACCCTGGTGAATTTTTCTTCGGATGACCTGGCGGCCAGCCTGGAGGGCTTCAATTTCATCCAGCTCCTGCGCCTGCGACACCAGCATTTCGAACAGGAACACGGGCGCCCGGGAGACAATCTGATCCGTCCGGACGAATTGAACGAGATTGAACGGCGCATTCTCAAAGAAGCATTCCGACAGGCGCGTAAATTGCAGGCGCGCCTGAAACTCGATTATCAGCTCTGATCCTCTCATGACGTGGTTCTCCAGACTCTTCGCCGGCCCGGGCGCTCCAGGCGTGGCCCTGACTGCCAGGCAGCAGCAGTTGATTGCCGCCTGGCAGCAATTGCCCGCGCCGGACCTGCGCCGCTCGCACTATCGCTGCCGCTACGTGGTGGTCGACGTCGAAACCAGCGGCATCAATGTCAGGACCGACCGCTTGTACGCGATTGGCGCGGTGACGCTGGTCGATGGACAGATCGATTTCAGGGATACCCTGCAACTGCTCCTGGCCAGTGCCGCACCGACCAGCGAAGCGGCAGCGGCCACCAGCGACGCAGCGCCGGCGCCGGTGGTCGGGCCGCAGGCGGTCGAGGCGCTGATCGCCTTTCTGCAGTTTGTCGGCAAGGCGCCACTGGTCGCCTACAATGTGCCGTTCGTGGCGGCGATGGTCGAGCGCGTGCTCGCCGAGTGCCTGGGAATCGAGCTCGCGTTACCGTGGATCGATCTTGAATGGGTCATGCCCGACCTGTTTCGCGACATCGACAGTACGCAAGGGCGCCTGGACGCCTGGCTCACGCATTTCGAAATCGACAGCATCCACCGCCACAACGCCGTCTCCGACGCCTACGCCACGGCCCAGTTGTTGCAGGTCACGATTGCCCGTGGCGCACGCAAGGGCTTCGAAACCCCGGCCAGTCTGATTGAACTCGAGAAGGCTCGCCGTCATCTGCACCAGAGCAGCTAGGAGGGCGGCTCCGCGATGGCAGATTACTCTCTCCCGCTGCGTCGCTATTACGCCTATTACACGGTCGGTTTTTTCCTGTTCATCCTGATGCTGGGGGTGCTCGAACGCCACGGCATGCCGCCGCGCTGGATCGGTTATTCGTTTCTCTTCCTGACCATTTTCCTTTACGCCACGATCGGGGTGCTGGCGCGCACCGCCAGTGTCTCGGAGTACTACGTCGCCGGTCGGCGCGTGCCCGCGGTTTTCAACGGAATGGCCACCGGCGCCGACTGGATGAGTTCGGCTTCCTTCATGGGACTGGCCGGGACGCTCTACCTGACGGGTTATCAGGGCCTGGCCTACGTGATGGGATGGACCGGCGGTTATGTTCTGGTCGCGCTGCTGCTGGCGCCTTACCTGCGCCGTTTCGGGCAATACACGATTCCGGATTTTCTCGCTGCGCGCTATGGCGGCAACCTGGCACGGCTGGTTGGCGTCTTCGCCACCGTCGTGGCGTCTTTTGTCTATGTAGTGGCGCAGATATATGGCGTCGGCCTGATCACCAGCCGCTTTGTCGGTCTGCAGTTCGAGGTCGGGGTCTTTGTCGGACTCGCCGGAATTCTGGTCTGTTCGTTCCTGGGCGGCATGCGGGCCGTGACCTGGACGCAGGTGGCGCAATACGCGATCCTGATCGTCGCCTATCTCGTGCCGGTGACGATTCTCTCCTATGAGGTTACCGGCATCCCGGTTCCGCAGTTGACCTACGGCCAGGTGTTGCAGAAAGTGCAGGTTCTTGAGGAGAGGATCTTTGACGATCCGGCTGAAGTCGACGCCCGCCGTCTGTTTCGCGAACGCGCCGATGGCTACTACACGCGCATCCTCACCCTTCCCGACTCGCTGGAGGAAGAGCGGCGCAGTCTGAGCACGCAGATCAACGAGTTGAAGAGCAGCAACGCGCAGATGCGCGAAGTGGTGGCGCTGGAGCGGCAGCGCCGGGAGTTGCCGAAAACCAGCGAAGCGGCGCGTGCTTACTGGGACCAGCTGATGCGCGAGGCAGGTCAGCGGGGGGCCCTGCCCGACCACCACCTGACGCCATACCCGGGCGCCGCAGAAGGCGTGAACAACACCGCGCGATTAAATTTCCTGACCCTCGTCTTCTGCCTGATGGTCGGTACGGCGGCGCTGCCGCACGTGCTGATGCGCTACTACACCACTACCAGTGTGCGCGACGCGCGCCGCTCGGTATTCTGGTCACTGTTCTTCATTCTGGCACTGTATCTCACGGCCCCGGCCTATGCGGCCTTTGCCAAGTACGAGATTTACTCGAGCCTGGTCGGTTCGTCCATCACCCAGTTACCCATCTGGGTCACCTCCTGGGGCAAGATCGGGCTGGTGTCGATCGAGGATATCAACGGCGACGGCATCCTGCAGCTCGCCGAGTTGTCGCTGAATCCGGACGTAGTTCTGCTGGCGACGCCCGAGATTGCCGGCCTGCCATACGTCATTTCCGGACTGGTGGCTGCCGGTGCGCTGGCGGCCGCGCTGTCTACCGCCGACGGCCTGTTGCTGACCATCGCCAGTGCGCTGTCGCACGACATTTATTACAAGGTCCTGCGCCCGACCGCGACCACGCAGTGGCGGCTGGTGGTTTCGAAGTCGCTGTTGCTGGTGGTGGCCGTCCTCGCTGCCAGCGTCGCCTCGCAGAAGCCGGCGACGATCCTGTTCATGGTCGCCTGGGCTTTTTCCCTGGCCGGCGCGGCCCTTTTTCCGGCATTGATCCTCGGGGTGTTCTGGAAAAGGGCGACGCCCACGGGTGCCGTCAGCGGCATGGTCGTCGGCCTGCTGATGACCATCTACTACATGATCCGTGTGCATTTCGACGCCATTCCCTGGCTCGGCATCCACGGCATCGGCATGGAGCCGTGGTTGGGAATCCAGTCCACCTCGGCCGGCGTCTGGGGTGTTGCCATCGGGTTTTTCACGATCATCATCGTCAGCCTGTTCGGCGAGCCCCCCAGCGAAGAAACGCAGGATTTTGTCGAAAGCGTCCGTTATCCCGAAATGGAACGTTGGTGAGCCGTCGCGCGTCGGCGGAAGAGGGCTTTCCCGTGGGAGCGCCTTGAGTGCGGCTGGAGCGCAAACAACGCGATTACTGGCGGCGGAACCTCAGAATGACCGCCTGGCTGCTGGCGGTCTGGTTCGTCGTGACCTTCGTGGTCAGTTACTTCGCCCGCGAACTGTCGGAGATCAACGTTTTCGGTTTTCCTCTCGGTTTCTACATGGGCGCGCAGGGCGCGCCGCTGATTTACCTGCTGATCATCTGCTGGTACGCCCGCTACATGAATCAGCTCGACAGCGAGTACGGGGTCAGTGACGGGGACTCCGAGGAGTGAGTCCGAAACTGTGCCGCTCCGCCTGTTCTGCCAAAAGCCTTCGGGATTGTTTCATGTGAAAGTCGCGCCAGCGACTTACTCGCTAGTCTTGTTTCAGGGCTGCGCCGTTCGCGGACTTCCCGGTGCCTACGGCCGCCGGCGTTTTCCCTGCCTGCTCCACCGGAGCCTGATAGCCGCTCAGTTCCATGAAACCGACCCCCGCATGCGAACCGCTGACCTTGACCGCGCCTTCCCAGTAGACGTTGAGCGTCGTCGTGCGTGCGTCGAACTCGCTTGCCCGTTGCGCCGGATCGACTTTCAGTTGCAGGCCGCGGGCGGGGATCGAGATCGTCCAGTTGATCGGATAGAGCACCCCGGAGGTTGGGCTTTTCCAGGTGCCGCGCGAGTTCGCCGCGAAGTCAGCGGCCCCGAGCGCACTCACCGTGCCGTCCCTGGCATACGTTCCCATGCGCAGAACGGCCGCACCCTGGCGATCGAACAGTTCGAAAAGCATCAGGTCCGCGCCATCGCCGAGCTGAAGCGCGAACCAGTTCCAGCGCAGGCTGGCGGCTTCGAAGTCGCCCCACTGGTGATCGAACCACACGTCTCCGCGCACCGCCTTGACCGTTCCGCCAATGCTCAATGTCCCCTGGGCAGTCATGCGCGGACGCGACGTGTAATAGCTCTTGCCGGCGCTGCCGAAATCGAGCAGGCCGGCAACCGGAGTCCCCGGTGCCTGGTGCAGTACCGGCTGCAGCGCGTCCTTGAGTTTCAGGTCGAGCGCGAAATCCTTGCCCGCCATTTTCGCCGCGTGTTCGGCGCCGGCTCCTTGCAATTGCCAGTTGCCGAAGTTGAAGCCAAAGCCGTCGGGGCGACCGTCCGAAGGGTTGCCCGCGGTGCGCGCCTGCTCGGTGTAGATCTTCTCGGTCTGATGGTCGAGCAGGGAGCCCTGGAATACCGTATGGGTGAGCGTGCCGCGGCGCAGGAAGGCGGCCATGTGAAACGAGTAACGTTCGCCGGAATCCGCCTGCAGGTGGCCGCTGTAATACCACCATTCGGTGAGCGCCTCATGCACGGCGTCGTCCGCGGGCAGTCTGACGGCGGGCATCTCCGCCACATTCTGTGTGGCTGGCGCCGGGTGAGCGGCCACGGCGTCCGCCGATGACGTTGCCGGAACGTTCTCGGAGCGGATGAACATGATCCAGACGACGACCATTCCGACCAAGAGCCAGCCGGAGATCACCATCCAGCGATAGCGCCGGAACCAGCGCGACGAGCCGGGGCGGGCTTTGCCTCGACGGGAAAGTTTCACACGGTAGGTGCCCGACGACTCGGTACGCATCGCAATAGCTCCTCGCGGGTGGATGAGGGCGGAATCAGGCCGCCGGCAGGGTGTGCAGCCATGTTAGCGTGGCATCCTCGACCGCCAAACGCAACGCCCTGGACGAGAAAGTATGGTCGGCATCAGTAATCTCAATCCGACGGACCTTGGACGCCTCGATGAGGCCCGCCCAGCCAGGATCGGCAGCGGCAAACTCCAGGAATTCCTTGGCGGTATAGTCTTCCGCGCTCAGAATCAGCAGCATCCGTCCGGAAAACTGCCGCCAACCTGCAGCCATGCGCTCCTGAAACGAGCGCGTGGCAACTGCGCCGCCGGTCTGGCCGGAGCGGCGCGCCAGCAGCGCGCTGTGCAGCAAGCCGCGCAGCGAGTGCCATACCTGCATGCGGCCGCTGCACAGCTTCCACCAGAACTCGCGCTGCAGCAGGCGCTGACCGTAATAGTGTTTGATGTGGGTCTGCGCCAGGCTCGCCTCCGAGCGCAGCCAGGGGTTCAGCAAGGCCAGACCCACGACCCGCCGGTCACGCGTCGCTTCGACGTACAGCAAGGCTGCCGAGGCCGCATCGCACAGCCCCCAGAGCACGATCCGCTGCACCGACGGGCAGTGGTGCTGAAAGGCATCGATGGCGGCGCCGATATCTGCCGAAACGTCCTCGAAGCTGCGCATCGTGCCGCCGCCGTCACCCATGCCGCGATAGTCGAAGCGCATCACCGGGTAACCCTCGCCTGCCAATCGGCGCGAGAGCAGCAGGAATTGCCGGTGGCTGCCGACACGATATTGCGGCCCGCCGACAATGACCAGGACGCCGCAACTGGCCTCCTTTCCGGAGCTCACGGCTGCGTCCGCGAAACTGGCTGGATGTTCCCGGCCGGTCTGCGCGGGGTTGGCGCTGCCGGCGGCAGTGTTTGCGGCGTGCAGGTGGGCAGGCCAGGCAATAATGCCCGGCAACGCTTCGCCGGCGCAGGTAAACAGCAGCGCTTCCTCGACGATGTTCATGCCGGGACCGTTTCGGACAGCACCAGCAGGCTGCTTTCAAGCAGCGCTGGGCACTCGCTGATTTCACTGGTCTGCCAGAACGCCGGACCATTGACGACCGTGCTGCGTGCCTGCTGGCCGGCAACCTGCCATTGTGTCAGGCGCGCCAACGCGGCCGGCGAAAGGCTGCCGTCAGGCCTGCCGGAGATCTCCATCCATTCAACCCGGCCAGAGCGGTGGGGCAGCAGAAGCTCTGCTTTTTCCAGACCGCCGGCGAGCGCCGGTGACAGCAGGTAGCCAGCTATTTCGACCGATTCTCCCTGTCGCAACTGGCCACGAACACGCTCCATCACCCCCTTGGTCTCGTTGCCAAGGAGTTCTGCGGCCATCTTCAGTCTTAGGAACTGCTGCAGAAACTGTTTGCCCGCGAGGACGGGCTGCCAGAACAGCAGGTTGACTGGCAGCGCCATGCGGTTGGCGGCTTCGTTGGCCAACAGGCAGCCGGTGCGCAGGCCCCATAGCCACAGCGGCGCGCCAACCCGTCGCTGCAGCCACTGACAGGCGAGTTCGACGTCGGCCAGCCAGACCTCCCAGGTGGCGTCGCCAAAATCGCCGGAGCTGTCGCCACAACCCATGAGGTCAATCTGCAGCACCGCGTAGCCGGCCGCGGCCAGCGCGCGTGCCTGCAGGGCAGCCATGCGCCGGGACTTGTTGAGTTCTTCGGCAAAGGGATGGATGTATACCACCGCCCCCTGCAGCTTGACTTTGTCTCCAGGAGCATGCAGCAGGGCAAAGCGCTGGCCTGGGGAGGCCGGCAGGAAAAAGGCTTCGATCGCCACCGGGGAGGGTTGCTCAGGTGTCCAGTTTGCCCTGGACGAAGTCGATCAGGCTGCCCAGAGAAGTGAATACCGAGCCGTCGATCTCGTCGTCGTCGACCGTAAATCCGAAGCGCTCTTCGATGGCCGTAATCAGAGCGACCACGGCCATCGAGTCGAGTTCTGGAATGGCGCCAAGCAAGGGGGTGTCCAATGCAAACCTGCTTGCCCGTCCCTTGAGGCTCAAGACCTCGTCAAGAACCGAAACCACCTCGCTGCTGATATCCATGTCGCCTCCTGGTGATGGGATTTCCGCGCTGCAGCCTGCCCGACCGGCAGGGCTGAACGATTGAGCGGCGATTATACCGAGTCGTGCGACGACGCTTCGTGTGATAGGTCACACCATGACAGTGCCGGCCAACCGTCGGCGACCCTGGCCTGGTTGCCGACGGCTCTGGGCAGGTGCGCGGGCGAGCGCTCCGATTGTCAGGGCTTGCTGTTGCGGGAAAAGCGCAACAAGCGCGAACGTCCCTGTTCAGCCAGCAGCAACTCATGGTCGCTGCGGATCAGCACGGACTGCGGTGCATGCAGATGCTCGGCGATCACCTGCAGCCGTGCAAAATCCCAGAACAGCAGGCGCCCATCGTTGGTGCGGTCCTCGGTGATCCAGATGCCCTGGGGCGTACAGAGCAGAAAACCGGGTGACTGCAAGCCGCCGATCAGCGCCAGCTTGCCGCCCGCACGCGGGCCATCGGCCGCCTGGTACTGGTACAGCGGGCTGTTGCGCTGCTTCTCGGTGAAGTAGATACGGCCATCGGGCATCGCACACAAGCCTTCTCCCTTGTCCAGTCCACTGAGCAAGATCCGACTGCTGCCGGTATCGGGATTGAATTCGGTGAGTTCTCCATTCTTGCGGTCAGCGAGTATCAAGATATTGCCGTTGCCCAGCTTCGTGATGCCCTCCGCGAAGTCCGATCTGAACAGCGGGCGTGCCCCGGAAGGCGTCCAGTACATTACCCACATGTTCTGTTCTTCCTGGGCAATGAGCACGCCATCACGCCAGGGCAGCAGTCCTGCGGGTTTGGAGAGTCCGCTCAGCAGGGTCGTGACCTGCCAGTTGTGGTCGAAACGGACGAGTTCGCCCTTGCCGTGATTGTGTTGGGTCGTTCCCAGCAGTTCACCCGCAGGGGATAACGCCAGACTATCGATCATCTCGACGCCGTCGACCAGTACCGCGTACTGCCAGCCTGGAGCCGCCGCCACCGGTCGCCAGCGCAGATAGCCCAGCACGGCGATGGCCAGCACGGCCAACAGGCCGGTAGCCAGCAAACACCAGCGCAAGGCGCGGGTGGCAAGAAGTTCCTTGGCAGTCATGCGTATGGCTCGTTGCGAGATCAAGGCCGCATGGTAACCCGCAAAATAGCCGCGCGCGAAGTCGCCGCCAAACCACCGAGCCGTTGTGCCGCAGTATCGGCGAACCCATCTGGCTGGCAGGCGAGCAGGGTCGGGGCAACGAATCGCCAGGAAGCGGCACGACAGGTCGGAACAGCATGTTGAAAACTGGCGGAAGCCCGGTGCCCGCCAGGCAGATCAATGTCTATAGTATCTATAGTACAGATCGTGCCATCCCCCATCACCTCATGGACAGGAGACAAATCATGAAGATCTATCGCATTGCCACGATTCCCGGCGACGGCATCGGCAAGGAAGTCGTTCCCGCGGGTCAGCAGGTTCTAGAAGCACTGAGCACCGCGTACAGCACTTTCCGCTTCGAGTTCGAGAACTTCGACTGGGGCGGCGACTACTTTCGCGAGCACGGCGTGATGATGCCGGACAATGGCCTGGACGCGCTGCGCAACAAGGACGCCATTCTCTTCGGTTCGGCCGGCGACCCCGATATTCCTGATCACATCACGCTCTGGGGGCTGCGTCTGAAAATCTGTCAGGGCTTCGACCAGTACGCCAACGTGCGCCCGACCCGCATCCTGCCCGGCATCGACGCCCCGCTCAAGCGCTGCAAGGCAGCGGACCTCGACTGGGTGATCGTGCGAGAGAACTCCGAGGGGGAATACTCGGGCGTCGGAGGTCGTGTGCATCAGGGCCACCCGATCGAGGCCGCCACCGATGTTTCGATGATGACCCGCGCCGGCGTCGAGCGCATCATGCGCTACGCATTCCGCCTCGCCGAATCGCGGCCACGCAAGCTGCTGACCGTGATCACCAAGTCCAATGCCCAGCGCCACGCGATGGTGATGTGGGACGAGATCGCGAACGAGATCGCACGCGAGTTCCCGAACGTCACCTGGGACAAAGAACTCGTCGATGCGGCCACGGCGCGCATGGTCAATCGTCCGGCGTCGCTCGACACGCTCGTGGCCACAAACCTGCACGCCGACATCCTCAGCGACCTGGCAGCGGCCCTGGCCGGCAGCCTGGGCATCGCGCCGACCGGCAACATCGATCCCGAGCGTCGCTATCCTTCGATGTTCGAACCGATCCACGGTTCGGCCTTCGACATCATGGGCCAGGGCCTCGCCAACCCGGTAGGGACCTTCTGGTCGGCAGTGATGCTGATTGAACACCTCGGTGAAACCGAGGCTGCTCAACGCCTGATGCAGGCCATCGAAACTGTTACCGCCAACCCGGCACTACATACCTGCGACCTGGGAGGCCGGGCAAGCACTGCCGAAGTCACCCAGGCCGTATGCGATCATCTGGCCACCTGATCAGGAGACGAAGGATGCAGACCAATGAAGCCCGCAGCCTGCTGCGCAAGATGTTCGAGGCGGCGATCGACGCCGCTCAGCCGGCGCACTGCGTCCCACTGCACCTGCCGGAACCAGCGCGCGGACGACTGATCGTGATCGGCGCCGGCAAGGCCTCGGCGGCGATGGCCAGGGCCCTGGAAGAGAGCTGGCCCGGCGAGCTGTCGGGACTGGTGGTGACCCGTTATGGCTACGCTATTCCCTGCCGGCGAATCGAGATCGTCGAGGCGGCCCACCCGGTACCGGACGCCGCCGGAGTCGCCGCAGCACAGCGCATCCGCGCCCTGGTACAGGGACTCGATGCCGACGATACCGTGCTGTGCCTGATCTCGGGCGGCGGCTCGTCGCTGCTCGCCTTGCCGCTCGCAGGGCTGACTCTGGCGGACAAGCAGGATGTAAACCGAGGCCTGCTCAAATCCGGCGCCTCGATTTCGGAGATGAACTGCGTTCGTCGCCACCTCTCGGCGATCAAGGGCGGGCGCCTGGCGGCGGCCTGCCATCCGGCGCGCGTGCTGAACCTGATGATCTCCGATGTGCCGGGCGACAACCCGATCGACATCGCTTCCGGTCCGACGGTTGCCGACCCCAGCACCTGTGCCGACGCCCTGGCGATCATCCGCCGCTACGGCATCACCGTACCGCCGGCGGTACTCGACATCCTCGAAAGCGGCCGTGGCGAGTCGATCAAACCAGGCGACGCACATCTGGCCAGAGTGGAGACGCGCCTGATCGCGACACCCCAGCTGGCGCTCGAAGCCGCCGCCGGGGTGGCGCGCCAGGCCGGCGTGGCGGCGCACATCCTCGGCGACGCCATAGAAGGCGAGGCACGCGACGTCGGCAAGGTCATGGCCGGAATCGCGCGGCAGGTCGTCGGCCGTGGCCAGCCTTTTACCACGCCCTGCGTCCTGCTCTCCGGCGGGGAAACGACCGTGACGGTGCGCGGCCACGGGCGTGGCGGACGCAACGTCGAGTTCCTGCTCGCACTCGCTGTCGCGCTGGACGGCCAGCGCGGCATTTACGCCATCGCTGGCGACACCGACGGCGTGGACGGGCAGGAGGAGATCGCGGGCGCCTGGCTCGCCCCGGACACCCTGGCTCGCGCCTGGGCCAAGGGCATCAGGCCGGTTGCCAGCCTGGACAACAACGACGGCCACGGTTTCTTCGCGGCCCTGGGCGATTCGGTCATCACCGGCCCGACGCTGACCAACGTCAACGACTTCCGGGCGATCCTGGTTACCAACGACCCCCCCTGATCCTGCGTGCCGGAGGCCCGGCAATGCGCCGGTCACCGACTACATCAGCACGATGTCGTACTGCTCCTGCGAGTAGCTGGGCTCGGCCTGCAGCGAGATCGGTTTGCCGATGAAATCGGAGAGCATCGCCAGTCCTTGCGACTCCTCGTCGAGGAAGCGATCGATCACCGCCTGGTTGCCGAGCACACGGTACTCGCGAGCGTTGAACTGACGCGCCTCGCGCAGGAGTTCGCGCAGGATCTCGTAGCATACCGTGCGCGCCGTCTTGACTTCGCCGCGGCCACCACAGGTCGGACACTCCTCGCACAGCACGTGCGCGAGCGACTCGCGCGTCCGCTTGCGGGTCATCTCGACCAGGCCCAGCGCGGTAAAGCCGTTGACGGTCAGGCGCGTGTGGTCGCGCGCCAGCGCCTTGTTGAATTCGCTGAGGACGGCGCTGCGATGCTCTTCGTTCTCCATGTCGATGAAGTCGATGATGATGATGCCGCCGAGGTTGCGCAGGCGCAGCTGCCGGGCGATCGTCTGCGCCGCTTCGAGGTTGGTCTTGAAGATCGTGTCGTCGAAATTGCGTACCCCGACAAAGCCACCGGTATTGACGTCGATGGTGGTCATCGCCTCGGTCTGGTCGATGATCAGGTAACCCCCGGACTTGAGATCGACGCGTCGGGCGAGCGCCTTCTGCAGTTCGTCTTCCACCCCATGCAGGTCGAATAGCGGTCGTTCGCCGATGTAGTGTTCAAGGAGAGGCGCGACTGTCGGCGTGTATTCGGCGGCGAAGACCGTCAGCCTCTGAAAGTTCTCGCGCGAGTCGATGACGATGCGGGCAGTCTCGGGATTCACGAAATCGCGCAGCACACGCTGTGCCAGCGACAGTTCCTGGTACAGCAGGGACGGTGGTGCAGCGGTGGTCGCCTGCGTCTGGATGTCGCGCCAGAGTTTGCGCAGGTACTCGATGTCCTTGGCCAACTCGGGTTCGGTGGCGCTCTCGGCCATCGTCCGCACGATGAAGCCGCCGGTTTCTTCACCGGGCACCAGCCGACCGAGTTTTTCGCGCAGCGCTTCGCGGTCCGACTCCCTCTCGATGCGCTGCGAGATGCCGATGTGCTTGTCCTGCGGCAGGTAGACCAGCATCCGTCCGGCGATCGAAACCTGCGTGGACAGGCGCGCGCCCTTGCTGCCCATCGGGTCCTTGATCACCTGCACGAGGATGCTCTGTCCCTCGAACAGCAGGCGCTCGATCGGTCGCACCGGCTCGTCGCTGGGGCGCGGTTCGCGGATGTCGGCAACATGCAGGAACGCGGTACGGCCCAGGCCGATGTCGATGAACGCCGATTGCATGCCCGGCAGGATGCGCACGATGCGTCCGATGTAGACGTTGCCGACGAAGCCGCGACTGGCGCTGCGTTCGATATGCAGTTCCTGCACGACGCCCTGATGCGTGACGGCGACGCGCGTTTCCTGCGGAGTGAAGTTGATCAGGATCTCTTCGGGCATGGCGGGGCGATCTGGAGAATGAGAGTAGAATTTCGCTTTGCTGCATTCTACCCCGTCACGCCCCTTCCCCGGACTTCTGCCGCCTTGACCAGTGCCCCCGAGTTGCTTGCCCCCGCCGGTTCGCTGGCGATGTTGCGCACGGCTCTGGCGTTTGGTGCCGACGCGGTGTATGCCGGCCAGCCGCGCTACAGCCTGCGCGTGCGCAACAACGACTTCGGTGACCTTGAACTGCTGGCACGCGCGGTCGACGAGGTGCATGCCGCCGGCCGCAAGCTCTACGTGGTCAGCAACGTCCTGCCGCACAACCGCAAGGTCCGCAGCTACCTGAACGACATGGCGCCGGTGGTCGCGCTGCAGCCTGACGCGCTGATCATGGCCGACCCCGGGCTGATCGACCTGGTTCGCGAAACCTGGCTGGCAATGCCCGTCCATCTGTCGGTGCAGGCCAACACGGTGAACTTTGCTGCGGTGCGTTTCTGGCGCAAGCTGGGCCTGACCCGGATCATCCTGTCGCGCGAGCTGTCGCTGGACGAAATTGCCGAGATACGCCAGGAATGCCCGGACATCGAACTCGAAGTCTTTGTGCACGGCGCGCTGTGCATTGCCTATTCGGGACGTTGCCTGCTCTCCGGATACTTCAACCATCGTGACCCGAATCAGGGCACCTGTACCAACTCGTGTCGTTGGGAATACCAGCTGAAGGCGGCAGAGGCGGATGCGAGCGGCGACGTCCGTGCCGCCGCGCCGCCACCGGGCCAACCCGGCGGCGTGTGGCTACTCGAGGAAAAGGAGCGTGCCGGCGAACTGATGCCCATCGACGAAGACGAGCATGGCACCTATATCATGAATTCCAGGGATCTGCGCGCCGTCGAGCACGTCCGGCGCCTGACCGAGATCGGCGTGGACTCACTGAAGATCGAGGGGCGCACCAAGTCGCCCTACTACGTTGCGCGCACCGCGCAGGTCTATCGGCGCGCCATCGACGACGCGGTCGCCAGGCGTCCGTTCGACCCCGGCCTGCTCGGAGAACTCGAGGGACTGGCCAATCGCGGCTATACCGACGGTTTCTACCAGCGTCACCATGAACATGAAATGCAGAACTACCTGCGTGGCCATTCCGAATCGGGGCGCAGCCTCTACGTCGGCGACGTGCTGCAATGGGATGCACCGCGCCGGCGTGCGCTGATCGACGTGAAGAATCGCTTCGCGGTCGGTGACCGCCTCGAAGTGATCCATCCCTCGGGCAATCGTCAGTTGGTCCTCTCCGCCATGCACAACCTCGACGGCGCTGAAATCCGCGTTGCTCCGGGCAACGGGCATCGGGTGTGGATTCCCCTGCCGGCAGAGTTGTCTGGTGCGATGCTGGCGCGTTTTGTCTGAGCCGCCGCACGCCGATGCCAGATCCCTCCCCGCGTCCGCACCTCTTCGTCGATATCTCGGCTCACGGTCTGGGTCATCTGGCACAGGTGGCGCCGGTGCTCAATGCGCTTGCCTGTCGTCTGGAAAATCTGCGGATGACCCTTCGCAGCGCTCTGCCGACCGCGATGTTGCAAGCGCGCATCGAAGCGGAGTTTACCCATCTGGCAGCGAGCAGCGACTTCGGCTACGTGATGCACGACGCGATGCGCGTCGACCTGGAGGCGTCGGCCCGCGCCTACTGTGCCCAGCACGCCGACTGGGATCTCCGGGTGGCGCATGAAGCGCGTTTGCTGGCCGGCCTGGCGCCGGACCTGCTGCTCAGTGATGTCGCCTACCTGCCACTGGCCGGCGCGGCGCGCGCCGGCATTCCCGCGGCGGCGATGTGTTCGCTGAACTGGGCCGGGCTCTTCGCCCACTTCTTCGCCGCCGAACACTGGGCGGAGGAGATCCATCGCCAGATGCTGTCCGCCTACAACAGCGCGGCCTGCTTCCTGCGGCTGACACCCGCGATGGCCATGCCAGAGCTGTCCGGGAAGCGCGACATCGGCCCGGTTGCCGCTCTCGGCGAAGACTGCCGCCAGGCGATCCGCGCGCGGCTGCGTTGTGCCGACGACGAACGCCTGGTATTGATCGCCTTTGGCGGCGTCAGCAAGCAACTGCCGCTGGCCGCCTGGCCGCGTGTCGCGCGGGTGCGCTGGCTGGTGCCGCAAGCCTGGCAGCTTGCCCATCCGTGTGCCAGCGATTTCGAGCCGCTGGGCCGATCGTTTTCCGACCTCATGCGCTCCGTCGATGCGGTGATTGCCAAACCCGGTTACGGCACCTTTGCCGAAGCCGCCTGCAACGGCACACCGGTTCTCTACGTGCGCCGCCACGACTGGCCGGAACAACACTGCCTGATCGACTGGCTGGAAAGGCATGGTCAGTGCCGGGAAATCAGCGAGGCCGAGCTGCTCGCTGGCCAGCTGGAGGCCGCTCTGGAAGCCTTGTGGCAGCAACCGGTGCCGCCGAAGCCGTTGCCCGTCGGCGCCGCAGAGGCGGCGGCAATCCTGTTGCCATGGTTGAGGCGCGCGGGTCGCCCGCTGGCCGCGGCGTGCCCGGCAAGCGCTCCCGATGATCACGAAGGGGCCTTGCCGGCAGTACGGTAGCGGGGGGGTTACAGCGCCGGATACTTGGCGGGATCGGACATCTTTTCGAGAACCTTGCCCAGTTCGGCGATGGGTATCGATTCATCGTAGACTCCGGCGCTGACCTGGATGCCGGCGGCAAACGAAACGTCCGCCGCCAGGGCGTACGACACCTTGCGAGACAGTCGCCCGGCGCCCGGTTTCTGCCACATGTACTCGACCCAGCCACCGCGGGCTTCGTTGCCGGCCTTGCACAAATCCTTGAAGATCGGCTTGCCGGTGTTGTCGGTAATCTGCATGATCGGCTTGCCTACCAGATCAGGCCGCATCGGATGCGCGATCATCCGGTCCTTGCGGCAGTCATACACGAAGACGTAGCTGTCCTTCCATACCCACTTGCTGTCCCGCTGGTTGAAGTCGGCATACGACGACGCGCCCCGGTCGTGCAGCAGCCTGGCCGCGGCGCGGACTTTGGTGATCGCCTCTTCAGCCGTTGCCACGTCCGCCTCTGCCGGCGCGGCGCGGACCGCTCCGCACGCCAGCAAGAGTCCCATCCAACCCAGCATTCTCAATAATTTCATCACACTGCTCTCCTGTTGTCTCTGTTCAAAGGGATCGGGAATGACCGCCGCAGTCACCGTTCCGTGGTGTTCGCCAGCAGCGGCAACCTCGCCTAACCGATCCAGGGCTTGCCGACCGGAAGGATATCCCGACCAAACAAATCGGCGTAGATGATGTGCGCCATGATGTACCAGGCCATTGCCGCCGTTGCCATCAGCTCATAGCCAGCCACGACCGTCAGGTCGGGATAGCCGAAATGTGCCAGGTCGAGCAGAATGAAGCCGATCAGCAGCAGCGTGAACGTCAGCGCCAGCGCACTGCTTACGCGCATGGCACCAATCCACAGGATGGCCGTGAACAGCGTCCAGGCTACCAGAAACCATCCGACGTCGGTTTTGCTGGAGGGGTAGAGGTTGTAGTGGTTGCCGATCAGCAGCAGCGCCAGAGCGATCCAGAAACAACCGTAGGCGGTAAATGCGCAATAGCCGAAGTTGTTTCCGGTCTTCATTTCCTGGAGTCCGGCGATCATCTGTGCCAGTCCTCCGAAGATCAGCCCGAGCCAGACCACCGGGCCCAGCCCCATCCAGCCGACGTTGTGAAACTGCAGCACCATTGTCGTCAAGCCAAATCCTGCCAGACCAACAACGGCCGGATTTCCCAGCTTCTGCTCTGCCATGCACTACCCCCTGTATGATAACGGCGAATTCGGCGGCAAGAACTCCTTGCCGCCCGATGGAATTGACCTTCCCGGACTCTGCCGGAGCGAACCCATGTCGAAGGCGGAGCGGATTGTACAGGGCCCCTTGCAATACAGGCAAACCGGGGCAGATGCGCGACTCAAGGCACTGCTGAAGGAAAAAGTCAATATCCTTTTGGTTTTTTTGCGGACACCGGGCCGTGTGCCGGTCGGTCGATTGTTGGGCAGGTCTGGCCAGGCAGCGTCGCGCGGCGTTCAGCGTGAGCGCGCGAGATCGAAGTCGGCGCTGTTGCGTTCGTCGATGAACACGCTGGCCGGTTCGGCGGGCTGGCCATTGCGACAGGTGACCACCACATTGGCCAGCACCTGCTTTTTCTGCAGGACCTCGACGGCGCAGCGACCATAGACGCTCTCGATGGTCGCCAGCAGATTGCGCGAATAGGGTGTGGCGAGGGCGCTGTCCAGGATCAGGTTGGCAATCAGCAATCCCTCGGGTTCCAGCACCCGCCGCGTCGCCAGCCAGAATTCGCGAGTGACCAGATGGCCGGGGATCGAGGAGTGCGAGCCATAGACGTCCACGATCGTCGCGGCAAAGTGCTGTTCGCTGCGGATCACGAAACGGCGCGCGTCGTCGGTGATGAACTCGCCGCGCGCCGTTTCGCCAAGGAAATACTTTTCGGCAATGCCGCGGACCGCCGGGTCAATGTCGACATAAGTGTAGTGATTACTGGGTTCGCGGTGTGAAAGCGTGAAGCCGCCGGCACCGAGAACCAGGATCCGGCGCTCACGGAAACCCAGTTCATCGAGTAGCAGGCTGCGGATGTGCCGGATATAGCGGGCGTAGAGCGGTGGCTCGGAGTCGTCGATCAACGAGGCGAAGGAACTGTTGTTCTTCAGGGCGCGCCCGTTGATCGCGCCTTCGTATTGCACCGGCAACACCAGATAGCTGGCGTAGGCGGTTTCGATTTCGGGACGCAGCCAGGCATTGGCGACGAGGGTCAGACCGGCGACGGCCAGGCTGATCACCGCCGTTCGCCAGTCGGGTCCGCGCAGCAGCATGTATCCGATGACCAGCAACAGGGCGCAGAGTGCGACGGCTGCCGAAACGCCCAGCCATTGCATGACCAGCAGTGACAGCGACAGCGAACCGAGGAAGGAACCGAGGGTCGAGTAGTACAGCGCTTCGCCGCTGGCCTCGCCGGCGCGTTCGCGCAGCAGCAGGTTGGTCAGAATCGGCACGGTTTGCCCGAGCAGCCAGGCGATCGGGCAGAGCACGCCGGCGACGAGGATCAGGTACGCGAGTTCCGGCGGCCGCAGGGCCGTGAACAGCAGGTCAACGCCAATCCCCGCCAGCCCGATGCCGACGAGCAGCGCGGCGAGCAGGAAGTTCTTCGCCACCACCTCGATATACCCCTCGTCGATCTTCGCGCCGGCGTGGTAACCCAGCGCCAGGGCGAGCAGAAAGAAGCCGATGGTTGGCGCGGTCACCACGATCGAACTGCCCAGGTGCGGAATGATCTGACGCAGCGCGATGACCTCGGCGCCGAGCGAGCAGAACCCTTCAATGAAGACAATGGTAAACAGCAGGAGGCGTGACATGGGCAGGGGGGGCGTGGCGCCGGCGGAGGTGAGCCGGCACTATACCCCAGCACGGTCACGGTCCGGCGCTCACCCGGGCGCCGCCGCGCTTAGTGGTGGGGCTGCTCCGGCCAGCCGCCCTGGCCGCCGGCCGCGTCTTCGCTGAGGCCTCCCGGCAGGACTTCCGGTGTCAATTGCAGGCGGTGCAGCAAGGTTTCGCGGCTGATGTGCAACAGATTCTGGACGGCGGTGAGGTCGTCCGGTATCGCCGGATCGGTCCAGCCACCGGTCGAATGGCGGGCCAGGTTTACGGCCAGCTTCACATTCTGCACTCTTTGCAGGTGGGCCTTGCCGTCGTCCATCAGGGTGGTCAGCAACTCCGGCAGGTGCCAGGCATGGCAGAGCGCCAACTGCAGGTCAGCAAGTGGAAAACCGAGGACCTCTTGTTGGGCACTGGCGCTGCGTAGCGCCCGGTCGGCCTGCAGCCGGCTGCGAATCTCGATGGCCAGATGCGGTGCGAAGCACCACAGCAGGATCTCGGCGATGTCGTTCAGCAGTGCCGCAAGAGCCACCTCCTCGACGTTCATGTCGTGTCGCGCAAACGCCCACTCATGTGCATAGTGCGAGGCCCGCTGGGTGCGCAGAATCACCTGCACGACGCCAAGCAAGGCTTGCGGCTGACCACTGAGCATGGTTTCGAGCGTGCGCGGCTGGTCGAACTTGCGGAAAAACGGGTCGATGCCGAGCATCATGACCGCGCTGGCGATGTTCGTGATGTCACTCTGCAGGCGGCGGTGGCTGGCTTCCTGAATGTAGGCCAGCACGCGAATGGCCAGCAGCGGATCCTGCAGCACGATATCGGTGATGTCGCGGCCGTTGACCCGGTCGATTTGCTGGCGGGCGTGGTCGAGTCGACGCGCAGTCTGGCGCAGAATCGGCATCTCCGCGCTGCTCAGGAATGTCACCCAGCCTGCGAGGTCTCTTGGCATTGGCTTGTCGCACATGGATGTCGCCTTCAACAAGGGCGTCCGAAAAAAGCGCCAGCACGCCGATACTGTCGTTGCACCAGCTTCGGCCCCATGCTAACTCAGCTTCGGGCCACTGCCGGCGTAGTATGTCACGCGGACGGTGATCATTGCCGATCGGATCTGACCGCATGTGGGCGCTGATCCCATTTTCCTCGCTTGACTATTGGAGTCAAGCCGAAGCGACCCAACGCGACCCAACGCGACCCAACGCCACCCCGCATACCCACTGGAGCGGCGACCGTTGGTGCTTCGTCAAGGCGCTTGCGACGCCAATGAGCCCGGTTTCGCTCTGCCATTTGCTAGGCGAAACCCACCTTCGGCGCGATAATTCGCCAATATACCGACAACAAGACGCCAAACCGATGCTGAAGCTCGAAGCGATCACCAAGAACGCCTTCATTGCCGGCATCGAGCCCGGTCAGGTGGTACGAATTTTCAGCACCGACCTGATCGGCGACGACGCGATGTCTATCGTCTACAAGACCCATGACGGTCGCCTGGGTGAACGTGTGCTGTTCCGCACCCACGAGGCGAACCTCTCCCTGGCCGAAGTGGGCCGTCCGTGGGCCTTCGATGCGCCCGGCGCTGACTTCAAGCTGGCTGCGGAAGCCTGGCGGATCAACCTTGCCCATTTGTTCGATCCGATGATGGCGGTGCATACGTCCAACGTTGAGCCTTTGCCGCACCAGATCACGGCGGTCTATGAGTCCATGCTGCCGCGCCAGCCCTTGCGTTATGTGCTGGCCGACGATCCCGGTGCGGGCAAGACGATCATGGCGGGCCTGTTCATCCGCGAACTGCTGATGCGCGCAGACGCCAAGCGCGTGTTGATCGTCTGCCCCGGCAGCCTGGTCGAACAGTGGCAGGATGAACTCTTCGAGAAATTTGGCTTGTCGTTCGCCATTTTTTCGCGCGACCTGCAACAACAGACCCGCAGCGGTAACCCCTTTGACGACCGCGATCTGTTGGTCGCTCGCCTTGATCAGTTGGCGCGCAACGACGACCTGCAGGAAAAGCTGGGCTTCACCCGCTGGGACCTGATCGTCGTCGATGAGGCTCACAAGCTGTCGGCGAGCTGGTACGGCAACGAAGTCAAGGAAACCAGGCGTTTCAAGCTGGGCAAGCTGCTGGGCAGCGTCTGTCGCCACTTCTTATTGATGACGGCGACGCCGCACAACGGCAAGGAGGCCGATTTCCAACTCTTCATGTCGCTGCTCGATTCCGACCGCTTCTATGGCAAGTTCCGTAATGGCGCCCATAAAGTCGATACCAGCGACATGATGCGGCGCATGGTCAAGGAAGAACTCCTGAAATTCGACGGCACACCTCTGTTTCCGGAGCGTCGCGCCTATACCGCCAATTACAAACTGTCCGACGCTGAAGCCGCTCTCTATCACGCGGTCACCACCTATGTGAAAGAGGAGATGAACCGCGCCGATGCGCTGCAGGACGGCAAACGCAAAGGCACGGTAGGCTTTGCGCTGACTTCATTGCAGCGGCGCCTGGCGTCCAGCCCGGAAGCGATCTACCAGTCCCTCAAACGACGTGCCCACAAGCTCAAACGCCGGGTCGAGGATGAAAAGCTGCGCCAGCGGGGCGAGCGCCTGCAAGCCAACTGGCCGGAAACAGTGGCGGTGCCCGACGACCTCGACGATCTGACTGGCGAAGAAGCCGAGAACCTCGAAGAGGAGATCATCGATCAGGCCACCGCTGCCCAGACCATTCAGGAACTGGAAGCGGAAATCCTGACCCTCGAACACCTCGAAGAGAAGGCCCGCCAATTGGTGCATTCTGGCCAGGACCGCAAATGGGAAGAGCTTTCCCGCCTGCTGCAGAACACGCCAGAAATGCACGGTCCCGATGGCCGGCAACGCAAACTGATTTTGTTCACCGAGCACCGCGACACGCTCAACTATCTGGCTGCCAAGATTCGTGGCTTGCTGGGCAATCAGGAAACCGTGGTGATCATCCACGGAGGTGTGCTGCGCGAAGACCGTCGCAAGGTGCAGGAACTGTTTCGCAACGACTCCGACACTCGCATCCTGTTGGCCACCGACGCCGCCGGCGAAGGTGTGAACTTGCAGGTCGCGAATCTGATGGTCAATTACGATTTGCCGTGGAATCCCAATCGCCTCGAACAGCGCTTCGGTCGTATCCACCGCATTGGTCAAACCGAGGTCTGCCATCTGTGGAACATGGTCGCTGCCGAAACCCGCGAGGGCGATGTTTTTCAACGCCTCCTGGAGAAGATCGAAGTCGAACGTCTGGCGCTGGGTGGCCGAGTCTTCGACATCCTGGGCGAGGTTTTCGAGGAAAAGAGTCTGCGCGACCTGCTGATCGAAGCCATCCGCTACGGCGATGATCCCGTAGTGCGCGCCAAGCTGATGACGAAAATTGAAGGTGCGCTCGACACCGACCACATCAAAGGCATCCTCAGCCGCAATGCGCTGGCCGAAGAGGTTATGGACCCAAGTCGCCTATTTGCCGTCAAGGAAGAAATGGAGAAGGCGGAGGCGCGCAAGTTGCAGCCTTACTTCATTCGCTCCTTCTTCAAGCAGGCATTCGAGCACCTGGGCGGGGAGTTGAAGGCTCGCGAATCTTGTCGCTACGAAATCACCTTCGTTCCCGGCATCATCCGCGAGCGCGACCGGCAGATCAGCGGACGTGATGCGCGCAACACTGACCCGGTGCTGCGCAAGTATGAGCGCGTCTGCTTCGAGAAGCAGGTTGTCCGCCTCCCTGAGCGTGTGGGAGCGGCGATGGCGAGCCTGATTCATCCGGCTCATCCGCTGATGCACGCCACCGTCGATCTGATGCTGGAGCAGCACCGCAACAAACTCAAACAAGGGGCCGTGCTGGTCGATCCCAATGACAGGGGCCTGGTGCCCCGACTGCTGTTCATGATCGACCATTCGCTGAAGGAATCCGGCGAAGCGGGGCGTGTCATCTCCCGACGCTTGCAGTTCGTAGACATCGACCGTAACGGCCATGCCATGAACGCCGGCTGGGCACCGCACCTTGACCTGCAAGCCATCGACACGACTGACCAGAAGCTGATCGAAGACGTATTGTCGGACACCTGGATCACTCGCGACCTGGAAGCGGTGGCGCTTGCCCACGCTTCCACGTATCTCGTTCCCGAGCACTTCGAGGAAGTGAAAGGTCGACGCGAGCGACAGATCGACAAGAACCTCAACGCGATCCATGAGCGGCTGATCAAGGAAATCAACTACTGGTCCGACCGCCACGAGAAGCTGAAGGCAGACATCGCAGCCGGCAAGAACGTGCGTCTGACGCTGGAAAATGTTCGCCGCATGATCGACGATCTGACCGCCCGTCTTGAATCGCGCAGCAAGGAACTGCGTGCCATGCGGCAAGTGGTTTCTGCCACACCCGTGGTGCTGGGTGGTGCGTTGGTCATTCCTGCCGGCCTGTTGGCGCAGCGCAAGGGCGATCAGGAAGGCAAAACCTGGACAGCCGATGCCGATGCACGTGCCAGAGTCGAACGTATTGCCATGGAAGCGGTGACGATGGCCGAGCATCAATTGGGCCATGCGACCTTCGACGTTTCTGCCGAGAAATGCGGCTGGGACATCACCTCTGTTCCACCGGCGACGGATGGCAAGTTGTCGCCCGTGCGGCATATTGAGGTCAAGGGCCGGGCCAAAGGGCAATCGACGATCACCGTCACCCGCAATGAAATTCTCTATGGGCTGAATCAGGCCGATAAGTTCATCCTCGCCATTGTGCTCGTCGATGGCGATCGACACGAAGGACCGTTCTATGTGCGTAATCCGTTCAGGCAGGAGCCAGATTGGGCGGTGAGCAGCATCAACCTGGAATTGAACAAGCTGCTGGAAAATGCTGAAAATGGTCAGGTCATTGCGAAAGGCGAGCCGTGCATCTGAAATCGATCACACTGAATAATTTTCGTTGTTTTGAACATCTCGACATCGAGTTACACCCAAGGCTGACGGTCTTCGTTGCCGACAACGGCGGCGGCAAGACCGCCATCCTCGATGCGCTGGCCATTGGGCTCTCACCAGTCCTTCGTTATCTCTCGTCGGCCAATCAGCGCCTCACCGGCATCGGTATCCGAGACACTGATTTTCGCCTTGAATCGTGGGAAGGACGCGGCGGCAAAGAGCGCTGGGGAGTGAGCAACTATGCGCAAATAATCATGGAGACGACGACCGGCCTGCGCTGGGACAACTGGCGTCCATCGATTGCCGGCAAGGAACCGCCACACAAAGTCGGTGAGTCGCTGCTTGCGGATTATCTGGTCCGGATCTCCGACAGCTTCAAGACCGCCACGCCAGCGCTGATGCCGGTGTTTGCGTACTTTGGCGCAAGCCGCGGGCACATCGAGATTCCCGAACGCTTGCGCTCGACACGAGAAAACTACGCGCATCCCACGTCGGCGCTGGTCGGCGCACTCAATTCGCTTAGTGATTTCAGGGAAATGCTCAAATGGTTCGACATTGAGGAAGCTAGCGAGCTGCGGGCAAACAAGGGTGCGGGTGAGGATTATTCGCCCTCGCCCGCCCTGGAGGCAGTGCGCGCAACTCTCAGCGCATTACTGGGTGGCGTGTATCAAAATCCCCACTTCAATCGGGAGCGAAAGTTTGTTGTCGAGCCTGTCGGGGGCGGCGCACTACTGCAAGTGTCGCAACTCAGCCAGGGCTACCAGAGCATGTTGGCTCTCGGCATGGACTTCGCGCGTCGTCTGGCGCTGGGAAATCCTCATCTGGACTGGATTCCACACTTCCAACCTGCCATGACCCGGTCGGCCATGGACGAAGTCATTGCTGACGGTTTTCCGGAGAACGCCGACCTACACCGCGTCGCGCCGATGAATGCGCCCGCAATCATGCTGGTCGATGAAATCGACCAGCACCTGCACCCCTCCTGGCAGCAGAGAGTGTTGGGCGACCTGATGGCAGCCTTTCCGAATACACAATTCATCGTTACCACGCATAGCCCGCAGGTGCTGACCACTGCCCGCAAGGAAAGTATCCGCGTGGTCGAATGGGAAAACGGCCAGGCGTTTGCCCGCATGCCCGCCTACGAAACGTATGGCCAGGAAAGTCGGACCACGCTGGAGGATGTCTTTGGAACCTTGTCTCGTCCGCCGCTCGACATCACGCAGAAACTTGCCGACTACCTTCGCCAGATTGAAAATGGGCACGATGAATCCGCGGCAGCCCGACAATTTCGGGATGAACTCGAACAGACACTGGGCGCGGGCGACTCTCAGCTTCAACTCGCAGACATGTTGATCGCCCGCAATCAGGCAAGGCGCGGCAAAAATCAGTCATGAGGCACATTCCGCATACTCCCCCTGTCCCTATTGTTTTGCAGAGAGCAATAGATCACGGAGCAAGCAATTGGGACCGTTTCGATGCCAAGGATGCGGTAAGCGGGAAACTGGATACGCTGCAAGAAGGATTGTGTGCCTACTGCCAGATTCGCGTGGACAGTGACATTGGCAGCCATATCGAACACCTATGGCCGAAGCATGCACACCCGGCGATGACTTTTCAATGGGACAACCTCGTCCTCTCCTGCACACACTCCGATGAAATCGGTATCGCTCGCCTGACCGGCGGTGTGAGTTGTGGCCATAGCGATGGCAAGCGCAGATGGCCAGCGTACGATCCGCGATTCGTCTTGCCGACGGAAGCTGATTGCGAAAGGTACTTCGAGTATCTGGCCAGCGATGGCACCGTGCAGCCGGCGAGGGAGCTTTCTGCGCAAGACGCAGCGCGCGCCGCCTATACCATCGATCTGCTGAACCTCAATTGCCGCCGGCTGTGCCGTCTCCGCAAGGACATGCTCGAAGAAGGCTATCGCATCATCAGGGAGTTACGCTCAGAAGGTTGCGACTTAGCACATTTTCTCGAATGTGAACTTAGTGCGATCAACGGCAGGTTACGGTCATTTTTCACTGCCAGACAGCAACATTTTCAGGCTTTCGCATGATCATCAAGACGCCGAAGAAACTCATTGAAGTCGCGCTACCACTGGACGACATCAACATCGCCTGCGCTCGCGAGAAATCGATTCGTCACGGGCACCCTTCGACATTGCATTTGTGGTGGGCACGGCGGCCACTCGCCGCGGCGAGGGCGGTGATCTTCGCTCAGATGGTCAATGATCCTGGCTACGAGCGCCATCTTGGGCGCGGGGTGAACAAGGAGAAAGCCAGGATCGAGCGCGAGCGCCTGTTTGCCATCATTCGCAAGCTGGTGCTGTGGGAGAACACCAACAACGAAGCGGTGTTGTCAGAGGCGAGGGAGGAGATCCGGAAAAGCTGGCGCGAAACCTGCGAACTGAACCGCAACCATCCGCAGGCACCCGAACTGTTCAACCCGGAAAAGCTGCCCGCATTCCATGATCCCTTTGCCGGCGGGGGTGCGATCCCGTTGGAAGCTCAACGCCTGGGGCTGGAAAGCCACGCGTCCGATTTGAACCCAGTGGCGGTGCTGATCAACAAGGCAATGATCGAGATTCCGCCGCGCTTTGCCGGACGTGCTCCGGTTGGGCCAATTCCGGTAAGCGAAAAGCAGATCAAAATGGCGCAGGAATGGTCAGGCCCCCAAGGACTGGCCGAGGATGTTCGACGCTATGGGGCATGGATGCGTGAAGAAGCTTTCAAGCGAATCGGCCACTTATATCCTCAAGTCGATCTGCCTAAGGAACATGGCGGAGGCAAGGCAACGGTAATCGCATGGTTGTGGGCGCGCACAGTGAAAAGCCCAAACCCGGCTTTCTCTCATGTAGATGTGCCGCTCGCTTCCACCTTTATTCTATCCAGTAAGACCGACAAGGAAAATTATATTCTTCCAATCATCGATGGCGATGTCTATCACTTTGAAGTGAAATCGGGTAAACCACCTGAAAGTGCGAAGAGTGGCACAAAATTGGCACGGGGAGCAAACTTTCGCTGCTTACTCTCTGACTCCCCGATTGATCCAAAGTACATCAAAGCAGAAGGTGTCGCCGGGCGAATTGGACAAAAGCTCATGGCAACGGTTGCCGAAGGAGCGAGAGGCAGAATTTACTTGGCACCATCGATAGAAATGGAATCTACTGCTGGTGAATTGCGACCGTCGTGGCGCCCAGAAGTTAATCTGGCGAAAAACTCACGTCATATGACCCCAAATTCTTATGGATATTCAACATTTGGGGATTTGTTTACGCCTCGCCAACTGGTCGCGATGACGACATTTGCCGATTTGGTTAGGGAAGTCAGGGAAAGAGTTAAATATGATGCTGTCAATGAAGGCTGGCTTGACGATGGGCGGGGCATAGAGAACGCTGGAACTAATGCTTCGGCCTATGCCGATGCGGTGGCAGTGTACCTGGCAATTTTCTTATCGCGCATGGTCGACCTGAATAACAACCTTTGCCAATGGCGATCAGATCCAGCAAAACAGCATGTAGGACACCTGTTTTCTCGCCAAGCGATTCCAATGGTTTGGGATTTTTCAGAGGCAAATCCTCTCGGTAATTCAGCAGGTGGTTTCGATAAGACATTTTCATTTGTCCCTAAAGTATTTCCGTTTTTTCCGAATGACGGTTTTGGACATAGCTCTCAAGCCAGTGCACGAGGTCAGATGATCTCCGAACAAAAAATTATATCAACCGACCCACCATATTACGATAATGTCCCATACGCTGACCTGTCCGACTTCTTTTATGTTTGGTTGCGTAGGGCATTACGTCCAATTTATCCAGTTTTATTTTCTACTATAAGTGTCCCGAAAGCTGATGAATTGGTAGCTGATTCATTTAGGCATTCAAGCAAAGAGGCAGCGGCGTTATTTTTCCTAAATGGCATGACTGAGGCCATGCATCGATTAGCCGAACAGGCTCACTCGGCTTTTCCAACCACCATCTATTACGCTTTTAAGCAGTCTGATACCACCGATGTCGGCACCGGAAACACTGGTTGGGAAACCTTTCTCGAAGCGGTTCTACGGGCAGGGTTTACGCTTACGGGGACTTGGCCAATGCGAACCGAGCTTAGTAATCGGATGCGTGGCTCTGCTTCAAATGCACTTGCATCTAGCATCGTCCTTGTCTGCCGCCAGCGATCAGCCGACGCTCCCACGATCTCCCGCCGCGAATTTCTTAGGGAGTTGAAGGAAGAACTAGCCGAAGCGGTGGAGGCGATGATTGGCGGTGCTGAGGGTATATCACCTGTAGCCCCTGTTGACCTGGCACAGGCCGTGATCGGCCCTGGCATGGCAATCTTCTCAAAGTATTCTGCAGTGCTCGAAGCCGATGGCAGTCCAATGACCGTCCATTCAGCACTTCTGGCCATCAATAGAATGCTCATCGAAGGTGGCGACGACTTCGACAGCGATACACAGTTCTGCTTGAGTTGGTTCGATCAGTTGGGTTGGGCCGCTGGCGAGTTCGGTCAGGCCGATGTGCTGGCCCGCGCCAAGGGCACCAGTGTCGAGCGTGTGCGCGACGCCGGCGTGGCAGAGGCTGGCGGTGGAAATGTGCGGCTCCTGAAGCCCGCCGAATACCCCGCCGGTTGGGACCCGAAAGAAGACAACCACACACCCGTATGGGAAGCCCTGCACCAGATGATTCGCGCCTTACAGTCGCAGAGTGAGTCAGCCGCAGGAGCGTTGCTGGCGCACATGCCGGAACGGGCGGAACCCATTCGCAACCTGGCCTATCGCCTCTATACCCTGTGCGAACGCAAGGGCTGGACCGATGAAGCCCGCGGCTACAACGAACTCATCACTTCCTGGCTCGGCATCGAGGCTGCTTCGCATGAATCTGGCCACCTCGGTTCGCAGGCGAAGCTGGATATTTGAGGGAAATTGCCATGTTGAAAACACTTCACCTGCAGAACTTCACGGTCTTCGCCGACGCTCGCCTGAATTTTTGCGCCGGCTTGAACGTGATCGTCGGACAAAACGGCACAGGCAAAACGCACTTGCTCAAAGCAGCCTACTTGATGAATCGGGCTTGGCCAGACTTGATGTACAAGCGATCGGCACTGAGTCAGAAGCGGGCCGAGGCGTACTTTGAAGAACGTCTACTCGGCCTGTTTCAGCCGGTCAAACTGGATCACCTGGTTCGGCGCGGAAGTGTCGGCGAAACACGGTTGGCCGCCGAAGTCGAGGCATTCATTCCCACGCTGCGCTTATCGACTGCGGCTGAAGACAAGGCAAACGCTGCCCAATTGGCGCAATTTCCATTTGGCTCGATGACCGAGAGTCTGCGTTGGGAAATTTCCCTTAAACGCACGCAGGAGGTGGCATTGGTCGCCACCAATGTCGAACTCGAAACCACCCGGATTCCCGATTCGGCCGCCGTTAATGCAGTGGTCCCCAAGTCCCTGTTCATACCAAGCAAGGAAATCGTGTCACTGTACGAGGGCTTGATCGCCTTGCTGGATCGCTACGAAATCAAGCTCGACGCGACTTACGGGGATCTGGCGCGCAGCATGAACGGCCCCGAGCTTTCAGCGGTACCTGTACTGGCAACGGGTGTGCTGGCCGAACTGGAGGAAGCCCTTGGCGGCAAACTGGTGCTGGACGCTGGGCGATTGAGCTTTGTTGAGCAAGATGGTAGCCAGACTGAAGGCCCATTGATGGCGGACGGCCTCATCAAGCTGGCCGCGTTGCTGTTCCTGATTCGACGTGGGGCGATTGCCGAACAAGGAGAAACCCTATTCTGGGATGAACCGGAGGCCAACCTGAGTCCGGCCTACATCCGCTGGGTGGCCAGTGCGCTGGTCTGGCTGGCGCTTGCCGGCATTCAGGTGATGGTCGCGACGCACAGCCTGTTTTTCCTGCGAGAACTTGAAATTCTGGCCATGGAACCGCGCTTTTCTGGCGTAGCGAAACGCTACTTTTCTCTGGGGGCCACACCTGACGGTGTCGAGGTGAGCGCCGGAAATGATATTTCTGAAATTGATCCGCTGATTGTGCTTGATGAGGATTTGGCACAATCGGATCGATACTTTGCCGTAGTGGAAGCGTGAGATGGCCGCCGTGAATATTGACGGCTTGGTTTTTGCCTTTCCCTCGCATTGGCAGGTGCTCAAGTACGACGACTGTGCTTTTCATCGCCAACAGTTCCAGTCGTTCGCGGGGGGCTCCAAAGCGGTGGATGTCGTCGCGCTGGTTGCCGATGTGCTGTGGCTGATTGAAGTCAAGGATTACCGCCAGGCGCGGCGAGAGAAGACGATGGGCTTGGCGGCCGAAGTGGCTCACAAGGTTCGATCCACGCTGGCCGGGCTGGCAGTGGCTCGGGTTCGGGCGAACGACGAAGGCGAAAAGCAGTTTGCCGAACTGGCCATGCAGGCCAGACAGATTCGTGTGGCGCTGCACCTTGAGCAAACGTGCAAGCCTTCGCGCCTGTTTCCACAAGTCGCCAACCCCTTGTCGCTGAAAATGGAACTCAAGACGGCTTTGCGCGCCGTCGATCCCCACTCATTGCTGGTTAGCAGCCATTCCCAAGGGCGTGCTCCGGAGTGGTCTGCGGGATAGGCTGTTCATCAAGCTGGTGGCAGCGTGTTGTCGTACCAACCGAAGATCAAGAAAGAACAACAATGAGCCTGAAGCCCTGGCGTGAAATCGCCATTCCTCACGAGGATGTATTGCGCGGCACTTTCCAGCAAGCCGAGTTTGCTGCGGACATTTCGCGGGTGCATGCGGGAACGGCGACGGCTGAGTATCAGAACCCCGCGCTCTTCTTCGAGCGCACCTTCATCACCGAGGGCATGCGGCTCTTGCTCGATTCGGTCGTCAAGCGACTAACGGGACGCGGCGGCGATCCGGTGATCCAGTTGCAGACCGCTTTCGGTGGCGGCAAGACGCACACCATGCTGGCCGTCTATCACCTGGCAAGGGGTGATGCGCCGGCGAGCCAGTTGCAGGGTATTCCACCTATTCTCGACAGCGCGGGAATCACCGAGTTGCCGAAAGCCCGCATCGTGGTGATCGATGGCATTCGCCTGTCGCCCAGCCAGCCGAAGCAACGCGGCGGCGTGCTGGTGCATACCCTGTGGGGGGAACTCGCATGGCAGATCGGCGGGGAAGCGGCTTACGCCCGTGTCCGGGACTCCGATCTGTCGGGCACCTCGCCAGGCAAGGAAGTGCTGATCCAGTTGATTGCCGACCATGCTCCGTGCGTGATCCTGATCGATGAACTGGTGGCCTACGTCCGTCAGTTCGAGGACGGCAAGTCCTTTACCGGCGGCACCTACGACTCGAATCTCTCCTTCGTCCAGGCACTGACCGAGGCGATGAAAGCGGTACCTACTGCCGTATTGCTGGCGTCGTTGCCGGAATCCGACAAGGAAGCCGGCAGCCAGAAAGGGATCAACGCCCTGGCGGCCCTCTCGCATTATTTCGGTCGCGTGCAGGCCCTGTGGAAGCCGGTGGCCGCCGAGGAAGCTTTCGAAATCGTTCGCCGTCGTCTATTCACCACCATCAACGACCGGCTGGCTGCCGAGGCGGTATGCCGGGCCTACGCCGATCTCTATACCGCCCATAGCGGTGACTTTCCGGCCGAGACGCAGGACAGCCATTACTTCACACGCTTGCAGCAGGCGTATCCGCTGCACCCCGAAGTGTTCGACCGGCTCTATGAGGACTGGTCATCGCTCGACAACTTCCAGCGCACGCGTGGCGTGTTGAAGCTGATGGCCAAGGTGATTCACCGGCTGTGGAAGGACAACAACAACGACCTTCTGATCCAGCCGGCCAGTCTGCCGCTGTACGACGCAGACGTGCGCAATGAGTCGATCTACTACCTGGCGCAGGGCTGGGACCCCGTGGTAGAAAAGGACATCGATGGCGAGCGGGCAGCGACCACCGACCTCGATACGACGCGACCGATCTTCGGTGCCATTCACGCCTGCCGGCGACTGGCGCGCTCGATCTTCCTGGGTAGTGCGCCCGATGCTGGCAATGTTGGTGGCGCCAAGCATCACCGCGGGCTGGAGCAGGAACGGCTGCTGCTGGCTTGTGCGCAACCAGCGCAGGTGCTGGGCCACTACAAGGATGCGCTGCGCGCCATCGTCGACAAGCTGCAATACCTCAACAGTGCGAACAGCCGCTACTGGTTCGATACCCGCCCCAATCTGCGGCGCGAGATGGAGGACCGCAAACGCCGGTTCAACGACAAGGAAGATGTTTTTCCGTTCGTTCGCGACAAGCTGCGCTTCGCATCAGGCGTTTTCGGCGGCGTCCATGTGTTTACCAATAGTGGCGACATTCCCGACGACTGGTCCTTGCGTCTGGTGTTATTGGCGCCCGATGCACCCTTCAGCCGCTCAGGACAGACCTCTTCGGCTGCCCTTACGCGAGCCACCGAGATTCTGAAGCATCGGGGCGATCAGCCGCGCCAGAAACAGAACCGGCTGATTTTCATGGCCGCGGATATGGATACCGTCAGCCGCCTCAAAGACCAGGTCCGCTCGGTGCTGGCCTGGCAATCCATTGTTTCCGACGTGAAGGAAGGTCGGCTCAATCTCGACATGCTGCAGGGCAAGCAGGCCAGCAAGAGTCTTGAAGAAGCCAGGGGCGCGCTTGATCGCATGGTTCGGGAAAGCTACAAATGGCTACTTGTGCCGATGCAGGTCGCCAGGCCGGGTAAAGGCATTTCCGACATCACCTGGGAACACTTCCAGATCAATCCGGCCACGATCAACCGGATGCAGGAGATCGAACAGGTCTTGAAGGACAACGAACTTTTGATCGGCGACTGGGCGCCGATTCATCTCGCGAAGCTCCTGAAGACGTGGATCTGGAAAGACGACATGCCAGCCGTTGGCGCACTGGACCTCTGGCACAAGACCTGTGCCTATCTCTACCTGCCCCGCCTGCTCGACTCCAATGTGTTGCGGCAGACGCTGGCTGCCGGGGCCGTCTCCCGCGATTTCTTCGGCCTGGCTTATGGCAAAGATGGCGACCGTTATCTGGGCTTCCACTACGGCACGGCAACGACCCCTATCCTCGACGATTCACTTCTGCTCGTCGAACCCAAGGCAGCGCAAGCGTTCGACAAGCTGTTGCAGATCGAAGAAGAGGCGCGGAAAGCCGCGACTGCGGTTCAGCCTGGCGGTCATGCGGTGCCGACGACAGGCACGGGTACTGTCCCGTCCGTTGTTGAAACGCCGCCAGGTCCCGGTTACACGATTGATCCACCCAAAGCGGCCAGGCGGCGCTTGTTCTTTGGCACGGTCGAACTGAACCCCTTGCAGCCCAAGCCGCAGTTCGGCGATGTCGTCGATGAGATCGTGATGCTGCTCAACCGATCGGATGTCCGTTTGAAGATTTCAGTCGAGATTCAGGCTGAATCAGAAAGCGGCTTTGACGAAAGCATCCAGCGAGCAGTGCGCGAGAACTGCAATCAGTTGAAATTCAGGAATGGCGGATTTGAGGACTGACTTCCTTGCCAATTCTTCCTCGTCAGTTCAGGGTCTTGCCTCTTAACGTCGTTTTTCGAGGTGCCGAGCCAAGTTCCGGACGGCTGTTTAGTGCCTCCGTGATCTTGAGCCCGGCATTTCCGATCCGTATTCTTCAGTGGATCAGAAGCGTTCGTCCTCGCGCAGGTAGCGCCATTGGCCGGCGGGCAGCTTGCCCAGCGATACGCTGCCGATGCGCACGCGCTTGATGTCGGTCGCGCGCAAGCCTACCTGCTCGCACATGCCCTGGATTTGCCGCTTGCGGCTTTCGTGCAGAACGAAGCGCAGTTGTTGCTCACTGAGCCAGGAAACCTGGGCACGCTGCAATTTGACCTGGTCCAGCGACAAGCCATGCCGCAGAAGTTCGAGTCCATCCGGAATCAGCGTACCCTGCACGCGTACGTGATATTCCTTCTCCAGAGGCGAATCCTTGCCCGTCAGGCGGCGCGCGACGCTGCCTTCCTGGGTGAACACCAGCATGCCGCCTTCATCGTCTCCGAGCCTGCCGGCGAGCGCCAGGCCACGCAGATGGGTGGCCTTGAAGGCCAGTGGGGTCGTGTCTTCCGCCCAGCGGTTGGCGGAATGGATCGCCGTCATCGCGGTGTCGGCGGCGTCTTCCGCCGGCTCGGCGGCCGGGTCGCCGGGTTTGTTGAACAGGATGGTGACGCTGTCGGTGTGGTGCTTGCCCGCTACTTCCCTGATCTCGATTTTCGCCTTTGGGTTGACGCGTGCCCCCAGCCTGTTGACGATCACTCCGTCCACGCTGACCCAGCCGTTTTCTATCCATTCGTCGGCTGCGCGTCGCGAGCACATGGCCAATTCACTCACCAGCTTCGACAACCGTGGCGATTCCTTGGGCAAGCCGCGCGGAGCACTGGCCGTCGTCAGCGGCGCGCTGGTCGACACTGGCGATGCCGTTGCCGCTGGTACGGGCGCGGCCGGGGGCGTGTCCGGCAAGCGCGAGCGCAGCGGGGCAGCCGGCGGCCCCTCGATATCGGCACGTCGCGACGCCGGTGGGGCGGCGCGAACGCCGGTACTGCGGGCAATGCCGCGCGCCGGATAAGTCTTCAGACGCTTTTCGGGGCGCTCGCCTGGCGGCCGCTCGTCGGCAGCTCCGTTCTCCAGGCGACGGCCCGGCGGATTGGCAGCCGTGCGTGTGGTGGCGCGGTCGGCGGTCTCGCGCTGGCGTTCTCCAGGCGTTTTACGGGAGTTCGTGTTCTGGCCTGTCGGGGACGTCTCGCCAGTCACTCTTTGAGACGGGCGCGTGGTGCGTTCGCTGCTGCTCGGCACACCGACTCTCGGGGTCGAGGTGCTTTCAGGTTTTCCGGTGGGCGAGGCCGGGGCTGCCCAATTCTCGTCGGCCCGTCGTGGGGTGCCGTGCCTGGCGGTCTGGGAGCCGCTGCGGACTGGCTTGCGCACGGGTACCCTCGTATCGCCGGGGCGCGTGGTGGGGGTGGGTTTCTTGGGCAGCTTCAGGGTCGAGCGGGGCATGGCGTGTTTTCCCTTGCCGTGAAAGTCGGGTCAGCGACTCACGAGTTACCCCTCTCCACGGTCGTGGCAGCGGGGCTGGGGTGAGAGGGGCGATCACCGGTTGCGTGATCGGGAGTGTCTGGCGCAGCCGTGGGCGTTGCCACGGAGGCCTCTAGTTTACGCCAGAAAGCGCGGCTTTCCCGGCCGGAGTGGGCGCGTTGGGACGCTGCCTGACTCCGCCATGCGGGATTCGTCGTCAGCGCGGCGGCGGTGGCGGTGGCGCGCCGAACGGCGGTGGGGGGGGTGGCGGGGCGCCACGTGGCGGCGGTGGCGGCACCCAGCCGGGCGCGGCCGGTCTGGACGCGCTGGTCTCCCGCAAGGGGTAACCGACGGGCAGCGGCACCTTGTGGCCGCGCGAGTACATGCACTGCAGGTAGTTCTGGTCGTAACGCCGCTGCAGGCCGTAACTCGATGCGTTGGCGGCAGCCACGCCGCTGCTGCTGCCGGCCAGCAGGCCGATGCCGGCACCGACTGCCGCGCCTCGCGATCCATCGACGGCCGCGCCGAGCGCTGCCCCGATCACCGTGCCGAGCGCAGCGCTGGCGACGCCGGCATCCACGGCGGCCGATTGCGGGGTTCTTGGAGCGATCGCCTGGCTGGCAAAGTTTCTGCACATTGCGTCGTCGGCCCGAAACTGTTCGAAACGCTGCCCCGACCCCGGCAGGACCATCACGCTGGGCCCCTCCGGCGGCAATACGACGCAGGCGCTGAGGATGACCGCCAACAGCGGCATCGCGCGACATAATGCCGAAGCGTTGGCGCTCAAGGCCGTCGCTGCGCGGCCGCCGCAGTATGGCTGGTCTGCTTCCGGAAGCCTGTTCATCGACGTCCTCACGGTAATGATTATGTCCTGCTCGATTGCTGCGGACGCCACCTGACTGCGCACTCGGCATGGATAGATGAATAACGCAGCAGACGTGGAAAGGCTGACGCGGGTGGCACGGATCCCTGGCGCAAGGCGGACACCTGCCGGTCGGCGACAAACCGCAGTTGGTCAGTCGTTGCATCAGTCAAAGCACATGCTGTTGCCGCCCGCTGTTTCTGGTACGCTGTTGAACGCAAGGGGTAGTGTTTCCAAGGGCAGGTAAAGTTCCGGCGAGGTTGCTTTTCCGCGAATTTCTGGTCCTGACCGGTGCCCGGGCGTGACGTTGTTATTGCCGTAAACTTGAATGGAGGGGCTGCCGGGCGGCCCCTTGTCCTTGCCGGACGCGGTTCCCCTGCCGCTCCGGAAATCGACCGGGAACTGACTGCCGCATGCCAAACTATCCGGAAAGCGCCGTCGGCAACCTTGCCGACCTTGAGGAGGGACAGGTCGCTCTGTCGCGATTTATCGTGCAGCGTGACACCGGTCTCCATGTGAACCTTTCGCGCCTGGATTCGGCCAGTGACCTGATCGATTTCGTCAATCGTGTGTTCGCTACAGATCTCTACTTTCGGGCTCTCGATTACCCGCGACTGATGTCTCTGTGTTACGACGAGACGACCAGCCGGGGCCGGCCGGACGGCGAAGAGTTCTTCCTGGCGGCCGACATCACGGCCTTTCGGCCGGAACGTCAGGCACTCTACAAGGCATTGCGCATCGAGGGGGGGGAGGCGGCTTATCTCTTCGAACCGCTGTATCGTGCATCGGATCCCGAGCAAACCTTGTCCGGCGGCGCCGAAATGGGCCATGCGGCGCCCGTACCCGGCCGGCAGCAGTCATCCGAGACGCGCATTGAACTTGACATCGATGAATTCATCGCCGCCGCCTGGACCAGGGGTGTGTGCTTCGGCATCGACCTCGCGGCGGTAGATGAAGGCATGCAACTCGACAAGCCGGAGTGGCGAGTGGTTGCCCGCAGCCGACCCTACGTGCCGGGTAAGGATGCCGAAATTATCGAGCAGACTCCCGGCCTGCGTCGCAACAACGCGCCGCGTCGGCTGCTTGGCGATCGTGTCGATCTGCGCCAGTTCGAGACGCGTTATCCGCAGGTCGCGGGTGGCGTACGTCTGGTGAAGAAGACGCCGCGCACGCCCGGGGTGGATGGCTGCGCCATCTCCGGCCAGCCGTTGCCGGCACCGCTGCCCAAGGATCTCGATCTGGAGAGCCTGGCCGGTCCCGGCACACGCGTCAGCCGGGAGGCGGATGGTGAATACCTGGTGGTGTCTTCGTCCGGTTTTCTGGATATCGACCGGGAGACCAACCAGTTCTCCGTGGTCGACAAGATCGTCAGTCATGAAGGCGTCAGCGTGCGCACTACCGGCGATCTCTGGCTGACCGGCGAAGTTTACGAACAGCACGGCGAGATCCAGGAGAAACGCATCGTTCAGTGCCGCAGCATCACCGCTTACGCGGATGTCTTCGGCAGGATCGTTTCGACTGGCGGCACCGTCTGTCTGAAACGGAATCTGGTGGGTGGCAGCGCCAGCAATGAGGACGGGGACATCATCATCCAGGGCACGGCTTCCGGTGCGACGCTGGTTGCCCACCGGGGTTCGATCGATGTGAAGCGGGCCGACAATTGCGTGATCATCGGCCGTCGGGTGGTCGTCGGGCAGGCCAGGAACTGCGATATTGTTGCCGATGAGGTAAGCCTCGACATTTCCGAAGCCTGCGCAATGGCCGGCAAGACGATACGCGTGCGTATGGCCCGTGCACGGCGCGAACTTGACAGCGTCCTCCTGGTGTTGGTGCCCGACCTGTCGAGTTACGAGGTACAGATTACCGCCCTGCACAAGAAGCGTGCGGCGCTGGAGAAATCGATTGCCGGCCACCGCGCCCGGATCGACGCCTTGCGCGGCGAGAACGATGTTGCCAAGTACCTGCTGCTCGCTGGCAAACTGCGAAACCACGAACTGACCCTGAGTCCGGAACAGCAGGTGGGCTGGCGCAGGCTGGCGGCACTGGTCGCTCCCGCCGTGCGCACCCTGGTGCAGATCGGAGAAGTGGTCAACGAACTGACGGCCGAGTCGAATGCGTTGAGCGAGCAAGTCAAGGCGGTCATCGATGCCAGGGAGGCGTCGTGTAGCGGCGTGATGTGCGCCGTCGAAAAGGTTGAAGGCGAAACACGGGTCAGTGCCGTCATGGTGCGGCTCGCTGACACCCCACTCAGTGCCCTGCCGGGCAAGGACTTGAAGGTGCGTTTGCGACGCACCGACGCGGCGACCAAGCTGCTCTTTGCCGGTGCGGGCGGGCAATTCGAGTGGTCCTATCGCACGCCGTCGAAATAGCGGCGGCACAGGTACGGCCGGAGGAGGTGACGCCTGCCGTCCTCAGCCTTCGGCCACGCGTCTGCCGATGTGTTCAAGGGCATCCTCGATCTGGTCGATCAGGACCAGGCAAAGATCGCCGGGTTGCAATTCGGCCAGCGCCGTGTCGATGGCCAGGAACTCGCCACGGATCTCCCGGATCTCCGTGGTCCGACTGGCGTTCTTCAGGCCCTCCTGCAGCAGGGCGAGCACTTCCCCATCCGCTCGGCCACGCTGGCACTGGTCCTGATAGAGCACGACCCGATCGAAGGCGTGCCCCAGAATTTCCGTCTGCTGTCGGATGTCTTCGTCGCGCCGGTCACCGGCGCCGCTGATCACTACCGAGCGCAGGCTGCCCATGTTTGACGGCAGGTTGTCAATGGCGTCGACCAGGGCCTGAATGGCGTCCGGGTTGTGGCCGTAGTCGGCAATCAGCGTCGCGCCCCGATACGAAAAGACGTTGAAGCGTCCCGGCGCGGTTTGCGCGTCGTTCACGAAACTGCGCAGGCCGGCGTGCGTTGCCTCCCAGGACACCCCGAGCGCCCAGGCGGCGGCGGTTGCCGCCATGGCGTTCTCGACCTGGAAACCGATGGCGCCGTGTTGTGTGAGCGGAATGTCGGCCAATGCGATACGGTGTTCGACCCCGCCTCCGGAAGCGACGATCGAGTCGCCGTCACGATACACGACACGCTTCCGCTGTGCGCGGTGCCTGGCCATTACCGGGTGATGTCGGTCGGCAGCAAAAAAGGTGACGCCGCCTGGGCACGAATCGGCCATCCGGGCGACCATCGGATCGGCCGCATTGAGCACTGCAACGCCGGTCCCGGGCCGGACGTTCTGGACGATCACACGCTTGACCACCGACAGATCCTCGACGGTGCTGATGTAGGAAAGTCCCAGATGATCACCCAGACCGATGTTGGTGACTACCGCTACATCGCAGCGGTCGAAGCCAAGCCCCTCGCGCAACACGCCGCCACGTGCCGTCTCGAGCACGGCGGCGTCGACGTCGGGGTGCAGCAGGACATTCTTGGCGCTCTTCGGGCCGCTGCAGTCCCCGGTATCGATGCGTCGGCCCTGAATATACACGCCGTCGGTCGTGGTCATTCCGATTCGCAGACCGCTCTGCGCAAGAATGTGGGCGATCAACCGGACCGTCGTCGTCTTGCCGTTGGTGCCGGCGACGGCCACCAGCGGGATGCGGGCGTCGTCGCCAGGCGCAAACATGTTGGCGATGATCGCTTCTCCCACCGGCCGTCCCTTGCCGAAGGACGGCTGCAGATGCATGCGCAGTCCCGGCGCGGCGTTGATTTCGACGATGCCGCCACCCTGGGCTTCAAGCGGGCGAAGGACGCTGTCGCAGACGACATCGACGCCGGCGATATCGAGGCCGATGGTCTGTGCCGCGGCCACTGCCTGCGCCGCGAATTCGGGATGGACATCGGCGGTGACATCGGTTGCCGTGCCTCCCGTCGAGAGATTGGCGTTGTTGCGCAGCACCACACGCTGACCTCTTGCCGGTACCGAATCCGGTGTCAGCCCCGCATTTGCCAGGCGTGCCAGGGCCAGGTCATCGAGTCGGATGCGGGTCAGCGAGGTGGCGTGGCCTTCGCCGCGTCGGGGATCGCTGTTGACCCGCTCGACCAACTGGCCGATGCTGTGCACGCCATCGCCGATGACCAGCGGCGGGTCGCGGCGGGCGGCAGCGATGAGTTTGTCGCCAACGACCAGCAAACGGTAGTCGTGGCCCGGCAGGAAGCGCTCGACGAGCACTTCGTCGCTGACTTCGAAAGCGATCGCGTAAGCGGCTTCAATCTGCTCGCGGGTTCCCAGGTTAACGGCCACGCCCTTGCCCTGGTTGCCATCCTGGGGTTTGACGACGACCGGGCAGCCGATTTCGCAGGCTGCCGCCCAGGCGTCCTCGGCACTGAGGACGGGCCGGCCGCAGGGAACCGGAACGCCGGCCGCGTGCAGGAGGATCTTGCTCAGTTCCTTGTCCTGCGCGATCGATTCGGCGACGGCGCTGGTGGCATCGGTTTCGGCCGCCTGGATGCGACGCTGCCGGCTGCCCCAGCCAAACTGTACCATGCTCCCTTCGGTCAGTCGTCGGTAGGGGATATTGCGTGCCGTCGCCGCATAAACGATGGCCCCGGTGCTTGGGCCCAAGCGCAGATCTTCGTCGAGTTCGCGCAGGCGGTCCAGCGCCTGGCCAAGTTCGAACGCCTTGCCTTCGACCGCAGCCTTGCAGAGATCCTGCGCGAGTTCGAACGCCAGGCGACCAACCGCCTCTTCGCTGTATTCGACGACCACCTGGTAGATGCCCGTTTCAAGGGTTTGCGCCGTGCGGCTGAAGGTGACCGGACAGCCGGCCTGAGCCTGCAGGCCGAGCGCAGCGAACTCGAGCGCCTGCGCCATCGATACGGCTTCATCATGACCGGCAGGCCCGAGCATGGCCAACTCGGGAAAGCGCTCACGCAAACGGGTTTCGAAACCCGGGATGCTGTCGATGCTGCGTTCGTCCTCGGCGCAGTAAACAATGGCCTCGATCGCCGTGTGGCGGCTCCACAGATTGGGACCGCGCAGAGCGCGAATTCGCGATACTTGCATGGACAGTTTCCTCTTTCGGGTTCAGTGCGGACGCCGGTCGGTGGCGCTGGCTCGTTGCGGTCCACGACTCAGGCGATGGTGAACGTCTGCAGCCCGGTACGTATGATTTCCGGCCCAATGCCCAGCGCCCACGCGGCGCCGCTGGCGGCAAGGACATTCTCGATCTGGTAATCGGTGCGCCCGCCGTTGGTCAGGGGGATGCCCTTCAGGCTGGCGATCTCCGTTTCGTTGGCGCCGTTGGCCAGTACGATCCGCTCGTTGCGTACGAATACCGCCCGTTTGCCTTGGGCCAGGTGTTCGACAAGGGTGGGCAGAGCGGCGTCCAGGCCAAAGAAGATCACCTCGCCGTCGCACAATGGCGCGATCTCGACCAGCATCGGCTGGCTTGCATTGAGTACCGCGGCACCCGTGGGCAATACCAGATCGACCTGCGTGCGCAGCACGGTGAACACCTGTTCCGGCGTTTCAACGTGGTAGCGCCCGAAATGCCGTGCCGCCTCGACGTTGGTGATCACGCCCACCTGACAGCGATCGTAGGCCAGACCTTCGCTGAGGATGCTGTCGGCGCCGTTCTCGAATACGGCGGCTTCGACGGCGCGATTCATCAGCAGCCGGTGGGCGCCTCCCCAGTTGGCGTTGTCGCCGTTTGCGATACAACGCCGATGCACGAACAATCCGTCGCTGCTGGCCAGCCCCGTGTGCCTGCCGGACAGGGTCAGGAGGCTGGCGATCAGACGGGCGACGGTCGTCTTGCCGAAGCTGCCGGTCACGCCCACCACCGGGATACGTCCGTCGTCGCCGTTGGGGAAGAGTTCATCGACGATGGCGCGACCGACCGGGCGTGGCTGGCCGGTCTCGGGCTTGAGGTGCATCAGCAGGCCAGGACCGGCGTTAACCTCGACAATGCCGCCGCGTTGCCCGTCGAGAGGCTGCGAAATGTCTTCGCAGACCAGATCCACCCCGGCGATGTCGAGTCCGACGATACGTGCGGCGAGCGAGGCGGTGGCTGCGGTTTCCGGGTGTACCAGATCCGTGACGTCGTCCGTATGATTGCCGCTGCGGACGATCAGGACCTCACGACCGGCCGCCGGGACCGAGTCCGGGGCAAATCCCTGGCGCGAAACTTCGAGCCGGGCAACCGGGTTGTCGGCGAGGGCAATGATATCGAGCGGGAACTCCTCGGCGGCGCCGCGTCGCGGGTCGGAGTTGATCTGGCTATCGATCAGTTCGTCGATCGTTGACTGGCCATCGCCGACGACCTTGGCGGTTTCGCCACGCGCGGCCGCAGCGAGTTTGCCGCCAACGATCAGCAGTCGATGTTCCGAGCCGCGCACGTAACGTTCGACGATGACGCCGCTGCCTTCGACGACCGCCGCCGCATAGGCCGACTCGACCTCTTCGCGGGCCATCAGATTGGTGAACACGCCGCGCGCGTGGTTGCCGTCCGATGGTTTGACGACCACCGGCAAACCGATGTCTTCGGCCGCATCCCAGGCATCCTCGGCACTATCGACCAGGCGTCCCTCGGGAACCGGTACGCCACAGGATTTGAGGAGCGTCTTGGTGAGATCCTTGTCGCGCGAGATCCCTTCGGCAATCGCGCTGGTACGGTCGGTTTCGGCAGTCCAGATGCGCCGGCTGCGGGCCCCGTAGCCGAGTTGCACGAGGTTGCCGGTGGCCAGCAGACGAATCGCCGGAATGCGACGGTCTTTGGCGGTTGCGGCTTCGACGATGCAGCCCGTGCTTGGACCAAGGAGCTTGCGTTCGGCCATGTCGGCCAGTCGTTCGACTGTGCCGGCAACGTCGAAGGTCTGGTTCTTGATGGCGGCCAGCAGCAGGTCGCGTCCCGCATAGAGACAGGAACGCGTGACATCCTCATGCCAGGCGCGCACCACGACCCGGTATACGCCGCGCGTCGACGTTTCACGCGCCTTGCCGAACCCGCCTGGCATGCCGGCGAGGTTCTGTAGTTCGAGGGTGACGTGTTCGAGCATGTGTGCCGCCCAGGTGCCTTCCTCGACGCGCCGCAGGAAGCCGCCGCGTTCTCCGTAACTGCAGCGGTGCTCGATCAGCGAAGGCAACAGGGCGATGAGCCGTTCGTGGAAACCCGGGATGGTGTTGGAGGGAAAGTCCTCGAGTTCGCCGATATCGACCAGCGCTTCGATGACCGGACGGTAAGTCCAGATGTTTGGGCCGCGAAGGTAGCGGATCTCGAGGAACTTGATGTCTTTGCTTTTCATGGCGTCAGTCCAGGCACGGGAAGGTTGGCGCGCGGCGGCGCGGGACAGGCGTAAGGCCATCGGAGTGCCGGCCCGGCCCGGATTATCTCGGGAATAACGCCGGCTGCGTCAATCGGCTGACCGCCGGGCAAGCGGATGGCTTCGGGGTTCGTCACAGGAAGCGGTCCAGGATCCGTCGGCTGTGCTGATCGAGGGCATAGCGGTCGCGGATCAGGAAGTGGATGCCGTGGCTGTCAGCGATCAACAGCGCCGGCGAGGTGAGGCGGCGAATGTCCTCCTCGCCCTTCAGGACGAAACTCGCGGCACCGCGGTCGGTCTCGACCTGCCAGGTGCTCGGTGTGGCGAAACTCGCCACACCGACGATGCGCGTGATCTCGGGCATGAACTCGCGCTGGGCGAGTTCGGACTCAACGAGGATGCGCAGATGGTCCGGCAGTGCGTCGAGCCGGTCGATCCACGCCAGTTCGTGGCCGTAGGGGTCTACCAGGCCGATGCCGTCGTCGGGGGCGGTGATCGGAAACGCCCGCACGGGTACCACACCGGCATGGATTTCGCCGTCGGGGCCGATGAATTCGAGCTTGCCGAAGGCGTTACGGCGTAATTGGTAGGCAGGGGCGATGGTCATTGTCGGTCATTCTCGTCGTGTCGGGCGAGTTCCATCCGACGCAGATCGTCTTCGGTGTCGACGTTGCGGGCCTGCGCCTGATACAGGCGGTAGTAATGACCCTCGCAAGCCATCAGTTGGTCGTGGCTGCCGACCTCGACGACACTGCCACGGTCGAGGACGACCAGTCGATTGGCGTCACGCAGCGTGGACAGGCGGTGCGCAATGGCAATCGTCGTACGTCCTCGTACCAGGTTGTCGAGTGCCTTCTGGATTTCCTTCTCGGTGGTGGTGTCGACCGACGAGGTTGCCTCGTCGAGGATCAGGATGCGTGGATCGATCAACAGCGCGCGGGCGATCGAGATCCGCTGCCGTTCCCCGCCCGAGAGTGCCTGTCCGCGTTCGCCGACCAGCGAGTCGTAGCCGTGCGGCAGGCGAAGGATGAATTCGTGGGCGTGCGCGGCGCGCGCCGCGTCGACGATCTCGGCATGCGTCGCATCGGGTTTGCCATAGGCGATATTCTCGGCAATGGTTCCGAAGAACAGGAAAGGCTCCTGCAGTACCAGCCCGATGTGCTTGCGGTATTCGGCGACCGGCAACGAGCGGATGTCGACACCATCGATCAGGATAGCGCCTTCGGTGACGTCGTAAAAGCGACAGATCAGGTTGACCAGGGTGCTCTTTCCGGAACCGCTGTGTCCGACCAGGCCGACCATTTCTCCGGGCTTGATGGCGATGTTGATGTCGCGGGTGACGCTGCGTGTGCCGTAGCGGAAGCCGACGCCGCGCAACTCGATGCGTCCCGAAACCTTCGGCAGATGTACTGGGTGCGTCGGTTCGGGAACGCTCGAGACGTGGTCGAGAATGTCGAAGATGCGCTTGGCGCCGGCCGCAGCCTTCTGCGTGACCGAGACGATGCGGCTCATCGAGTCCAGGCGCAGGTAGAAGCGGCTGATGTAGGCGAGGAACGCGGTCAATACGCCAACGGTGATCTGATCCTTGGCGATCTGCCAGATCCCGAAGGCCCAGACGATCAACAAACCGATTTCGGTGAGCAGCGTCACGGTCGGCGAGAACAACGACCACACTCGATTGACGCGGTCGTTGACATCCAGATTGCGGACATTCGCCGCCCGGAAGCGTGCCGCCTCGCGGCTTTCCTGGGCGAAGGCCTTGACCACGCGGATGCCGGGAATCGTATCGGCGAGGACATTGGTGACTTCCGCCCAGATGCGGTCCACTCGTTCGAAGCCGGTACGTAGCTTCTCACGCACGACGTGTATCAGCCAGCCGATGATCGGCAGCGGCAACAGCGTGACCGCTGCCAGCCAGGGGTCGATTGACACCAGAATCGCCGTGGTCATGACGATCATCAGCACGTCGGTAGCAAAATCCAGCAGGTGCAGCGAAATGAAGATGTTGATACGATCAGTTTCCGAGCCGATTCGCGCCATCAGGTCGCCGGTTCGCTTGCCGCCAAAATACTCCTGCGAGAGCTTGAGCAGATGCTCGTAGGTGGTGGTACGCAGGTCGGCGCCGATCCGTTCCGATACCAGCGCCAGAATGTAAGTGCGTCCCCAACCGAGCACCCAGGCAAACAGTGACGACCCGAGCAGGCCAGAAAGATAGAACGCGACCAGTTGCGGGTCGATAGGCTGGCCGTTCTGGTAGGGGATCAGCACCTTGTCCATCAGCGGCATCGTCAGGTACGGTGCCACCAGCGTTGCCGCCGTGGTCAGCAAGGACAGCGCAAAGGCGGCCAGCAAGCGCCCTCTGTAGGGTCTGGCAAACCGCCCCAGGCGTAGCAGCGTCCAGGTTGACGGTGGCTCGTGGATCTCCTTGCTGCAGGCCGGGCACTCCTCCTGTCCGGCCAGTAGCGGCGTCTCGCACTTTGGGCAGAGTGCCACCGTCGAGGGGGGCGGCAGCTCTCCGGTGACGTGGAAGGCAAGTTGCCGTGTGAAGTGGTCGACCAGCCGGCCAGCGGCAACATCGGCACCGAGCGTGTAGCGCCAATGCGCCAGGAGGTGGTCGGCATCCGTCAGCTCCAGCGTTCCGACACCCGAATGATCGCGGCGGCTGAGGGAAAGTCCTGAGCGAAAAGTCCAGCTGGTCCAACGCTTGCCTTCAGCCGACAGCAGGCGCTCGCTGGTGACCACCAGCACGCCGGAGGAAAAATGCAGCCTGGCGTCGAGATCGATCTCGAGCCAGGCCATTATCCGTTCGTCGCCAGCGAGCTGTGCATCCAGTTGGGCACGCCAGTGGGCCGGCGGCAAAGGTGCCGACGATCCGTCAGTTGGCGTGTCGCGAACGGTGGCGGAGGGATGAGCTTGCGTCATGATTTGACCGGTCTTGCAACAAGGCTGCAAGTATACCTGCCATCTCCCCGGCATGGCGGTCCTTGCGCGACGGCGCCGTTGCCACCGCATCCAGCGAAACAGCCACAATCGAGTCATGCCAGATGCCCTGCCGGGGTTGCCGGCGAGGGTGCATCCGGCCAGGGGGCGGGCAAACGCGAACGGGGCCTCCTGATCCGTGTTCAGAGGCGCAGGCGGTGGTCGCTCAGATGGTGTTGCTGTTGCAGCCGGGCGACGGTCGGCAACAGGTTGAGTCCGGTCTCTTTCAGGCACTGCCTGGCGCGGTTGAACAATTCCACGCAGGGGATGTCGATGGCTTCGCCGACAGTGGCGAAGGCGATGGTATTGCCGCTGTCGCAAGAAGGAAAGACCAGCGAACGGCCTTCGAAAGCCTTGCTGATTCTCTCGGCACTTGCCGCGAAGCCGCGTTCCCGCCCGAGCAGGTTGACCGCCAGCAGTCCGCAGTCGCTCAGGCGCGCACGACAGGCCTGATAGAAAGGCAGAGTGTCGAGCACACCTGCGCGGGCGTTGCGATCGAAACCGTCTACCAGTATGTAGTCATGCAGGCTGTCGCCCTGGAGCATGTAGTCGGCACCGTCGGCGATGCACACGCGTAGCCGAAGCGGATCGTCGGGTAGCTTGAAGTGCAGCCGGGCGACACTCTCGACCTGCGGGTCGATCTCGACGACGGTGATTCTCGTTGCCGGCAACCGGTGATAGATGAACTTCGCCAGTGATCCGGCACCGAGCCCGATCAACAAGGCCTGGCGTGGCCAGGGCGGGTCACGCAGCAACACGCCGGCCATCATTTCGCGGGTGTACAGCAGTTCCAGGGCATTGGGGCGCTGAATGCGCATCGCACCCTGTACCCAGTCGGAAGAGAAATGCAGGTAGCGCACGCCGGCTTTCTCGCTGATTTCAATCGCGTTGTTTGCCATCAGATCGTGGGGAAGCAGTGGTTGCAGGAGTCGCAGAAGGTCAGGTGCGTGCAGCGCGTGCCGTATTCGTTCCAGTAAACTGGATCGACCTGCTCGCGAGGGGCCGCGAAATCGCTGCGGTGTCATGACGGCCGGATCAGGCAGGTGCGAAAGGCTGCGTTTAGGCCAAATTGGCGCATGATCTTAGTCCGCCCTCTGCAGGATTGGCTACACGCCAGCATGCCGTGTCCGGCATTCTACCGCAGGCAGCGACGGCCGCCCCAGCACCTTGCGAGGGCTTCCCAAGCCGGTGATCAAGGTGTGGGCAGGTGAATTGACCTGTACGGTTCAAACTGGCTATACTCTTACGGTTTTTCGGCTTGGTCGAGGTGGCGACCCGCCGCATGCTGGTCGACCAAGAGGTGATATGGACTATCTTTTTTCTGCGGTTCTGGTGGTGCACATTCTGGCCGCCATCGGTGTCATCGGTCTCGTTCTCGTGCAGCATGGAAAAGGGGCCGACATGGGGGCGGCTTTTGGTAGCGGTGCTTCCGGCAGCCTGTTCGGGGCGACTGGTTCCGCCAATTTCCTGAGCCGCGCTACCGCGGTCCTGGCAACGGTCTTCTTTGTGACCAGCCTGTCGCTCGCCTACATCGCCTCAAGCAAGCCAAAAACGGCTGGTAGTGTGATGCAGGATGCGATAAAATCCGAGCCTGTTCCAGCTTCGCCGGCAGGCTCTGTGGGCAAGGGTGGAAGCCCTTCGGACACCGATTCGAAGGCGAAGGATATTCCCAGGTAATTGGCTGTGAAGGCACGGGCGGGAAGTGCAGAACTCCTCGATCAACTCGTCTGCTGTCTGTGGTAGTGCCGACGTGGTGAAATTGGTATACACGCTATCTTGAGGGGGTAGTGACTTCGGTCGTATGAGTTCGAGTCTCATCGTCGGCACCAGAGGAGCCCTCCGGGTGGGGTGGCTGCAGTCTGTATGTGAATTGAAGTGCTTGTGGGGCGGATCATGCTGGAAAGCTATTTCCCGGTATTTGTCTTCATACTGATTGGCGTCGCTTTCGGTATCGCGCCCGTCGTGACTGGTCTGGTGGTTGCGCCGCACCGCCCGGACAGCGAAAAACTTTCCCCTTACGAGTGTGGCTTCGAAGCCTTCGAAGATGCGCGCATGAAATTCGATGTGCGCTACTACCTGATCGCCATCATCTTCATCCTGTTCGACCTCGAGGTGGCATTCCTGTTGCCTTGGGCGACGATTTTCAAGGAAATCGCGCAAACCGAGTCCGTGCGCTGGTTCGGTTTCATCGAGATGCTGGTTTTTATCGCCATCCTGGTCGTCGGCTACCTTTATGCCTGGGCCAAGGGCGCTCTGGATTGGGAGTGAGCGATGGGCATTGAAGGCATTTTGCAAGAAGGCTTCGTCACGACCACCGCTGACAAGCTGATCAACTACGTCCGCACGGGTTCGATGTGGCCAATGAGCTTCGGGCTCGCCTGCTGCGCCATCGAGATGATTCACGCGGGGTGTTCGCGGTATGACCTGGACCGCTTCGGCATTGTTTTTCGCCCAAGTCCTCGTCAATCCGACGTGATGATCGTTGCCGGCACGCTGACCAACAAGATGGCTCCTGCCCTGCGCAAGGTTTACGATCAGATGGCGGAGCCGCGCTGGGTGGTTTCGATGGGCTCCTGTGCCAACGGCGGCGGCTATTATCACTATGCTTACTCTGTGGTGCGTGGCTGTGACCGAATCGTTCCCGTCGACATTTATGTTCCCGGTTGTCCCCCGACTGCCGAGGCGCTGATTTATGGGCTCATTCAGTTGCAGAACAAGATCCGCCGCACGAACACCATCGCCCGCTGAACAAAACCAACCGAGAAGTGAGCCATGTCCGCCAAGCTGGAAGCGCTTAGTCACAACCTGCAAAAGCATCTCGGCGATCGAGTGAAGTCCCTGAAGGTGGCGCTCGGTGAAGTAACCATCGAGGTCGATGCCGCCGACTACCTTGACGTCATGCAGGCACTTCGTGACCAACCCGAATTGTCCTTCGAAGAATTGATCGACCTTTGTGGTGTCGATTATTCCACCTATGGGAACGTGCAGCGGGTGGGCGGGCGTTTCGCAGTGGTCAGTCACCTGCTGTCGATCAGTCACAACTGGCGGCTGCGTGTGCGCTGTTTTGCGATGGATGACAACTTTCCCTCGCTACCGTCGGTTACCTCGGTCTGGAGCAGCGTTAACTGGTTCGAGCGCGAGGTCTTTGACCTGCTGGGCATCGTTTTCCCAGGTCACAATGACTTGCGCCGCATCCTTACCGACTACGGCTTCGTCGGGCATCCGTTCCGCAAGGATTTTCCGATCTCCGGCTACGTGGAAATGCGTTACGACCCCGAGCAGCAGCGGGTCATTTATCAGCCGGTGACCATTGAGCCCCGCGAAGTCACGCCGCGGATCGTTCGCGAAGCGACCTACGGGAACGTCTAACATGCCTGAACTTCGCAACTTTACCTTGAACTTCGGGCCGCAGCACCCGGCCGCGCATGGTGTTCTGCGCATGGTGCTCGAACTTGACGGCGAAGTGGTGATGCGTGCCGATCCACATATTGGTCTGTTGCACCGGGCTACCGAGAAACTCGCCGAGAACAAGACCTGGATCCAGTCCTTGCCATACATGGACCGGCTCGACTATGTCTCAATGATGTGCAACGAGCACGCCTATTGTCTGGCGGTCGAGAAGCTGCTGCAGATCGAGGTGCCGCTCCGAGCTCAGTACATTCGCGTGATGTTTGACGAAATCACGCGCATCCTCAATCACTTGCTCTGGGTCGGCTGCCACGGTCTCGACGTCGGGGCAATGACCATGGTGCTCTACGCCTTCCGTGAGCGCGAAGACCTGGTCGATGCCTACGAAGCGGTGTCGGGTGCGCGCATGCACGCCGCCTATTACCGACCGGGTGGAGTGTACCGTGATCTTCCTGACCGCCTGCCGCAGTATCAGGAATCGAAATGGAAGAGCGCCGCACAGATCAAGCCCTTCAACGAGGCGCGCAGCGGTTCGCTGCTCGATTTCCTCGACGATTTCGTCGGTCGGTTCCCGAAACTGCTCGACGAGTACGAAACTCTTCTGACCGACAATCGTATCTGGAAGCAGCGATTGGTAAACGTGGGTATCGTCTCGCCGGAGCGCGCGTTGCAGCGCGGCTTTAGCGGACCGATGCTGCGCGGTTCCGGCATTGCCTGGGATCTGCGCAAGAAGCAGCCCTATGAAGTCTATGACCGGCTCGATTTCGACATCCCCGTAGGAGTCAGCGGCGACTCCTACGATCGTTATCTGGTACGCATGGAGGAGATGCGGCAATCGAACCGCATTGTCCGGCAGTGCATCGACTGGTTGCGCCAGAACCCAGGCCCGGTGATGTCCGACAATCACAAGGTTGCGCCGCCGGATCGCGAGGCCATGAAGTCCAATATGGAAGAGTTGATCCACCACTTCAAGTTGTGTACCGAAGGCATCCACGTGCCGGAGGGCGAAGCCTACTCGGCAGTTGAGCACCCGAAGGGAGAATTCGGAATCTATCTGCTCTCCGACGGCGCCAACAAGCCGTATCGCCTGAAGATCCGTGCGCCGGGCTATGTGCACCTGTCGGCAATGGACGAAATGGTGCGTGGGCACATGCTGGCCGACGTGGTGACGATCATTGGTTCCCAGGACGTTGTTTTTGGCGAGATTGACCGCTGATGCTGACCTCAGAATCCCTCAAGAGAATTGATCGCGAAATTGCCAAGTACCCGGCTGACCAGAAGCAGTCGGCGGTGATGGCAGCTCTGGCGATCGCGCAGGAAGAGCAGGGCTGGTTGCCCAGCGAGGCCATCGAGTGCGTGGCCAACTATCTCGGCATGGCACCGATTGCCGCCTATGAGGTGGCCAGCTTCTACAACATGTATGATCTCAGGCCGGTCGGCAAGTACAAGGTGTCGGTGTGCACCAATCTGCCGTGCATGCTCTCCGGAGGCGTCGATGCCGGTGAATATCTGAAGCAGAAGCTGGGTATCGGTTATAACGAAACGACGCCAGATGGCCTGATCACGCTCAAGGAGAGCGAATGCATGGGTGCCTGCGGTGACGCGCCGGTGGTGATCATCAATAACCGTCGCATGTGCAGTTGGATGCACCCCGAGCAAATCGACAAACTGCTGGCGGAGCTCAAGTAATGGCGATTCTCGGTGCAATCAACCCGATGCTCAGCGTCGGCCTGGATGGCGACAACGCCTGGCGCCTCGCGGATTACGTCAAACGCGGTGGCTACACGGCGCTGCGCCGCATTCTCGAAGAGAAGGTGCCGCAGGGTGAGGTCATCAACGAGGTCAAGAAATCGGTCCTGCGCGGCCGCGGTGGTGCCGGTTTCCCGACCGGTCTCAAGTGGAGCTTCATGCCGCGCTCGTTTCCCGGTGACAAGTATGTGGTGTGCAATTCGGATGAGGGCGAGCCGGGAACCTTCAAGGACCGTGACATCCTGCGCTACAACCCGCACTCGGTAATCGAGGGGATGGCCATCGCTGCCTACGCGATGGGAGCCGGGCGTGGATACAACTATATTCACGGTGAAGTATGGGAAATCTACCAGCGCTTCGAGGAAGCTTTGGACGAAGCGCGGGCAGCGGGATTTATCGGCAACGATCTGCTGGGTTCAGGTTTCAGCTTCGAGCTCTTTGCACATCACGGTTACGGGGCCTATATCTGCGGCGAGGAAACGGCGCTGCTTGAATCGATTGAGGGCAAGAAGGGGCAGCCACGGTTCAAGCCGCCATTCCCAGCCTCTTTCGGCCTCTACGGGAAGCCGACGACGATCAACAATACCGAGACCTTTGCTTCCATCCCCTACATCATGAATCTCGGCGGCGAGAGCTATCTCGAAGCCGGCAAGGCGAACAATGGCGGGACCAAACTTTTTTCGGTGTCCGGCCACGTCAATCGGCCCGGCAACTACGAGGTGCCGCTGGGCACGCCTTTCGCGACGCTGCTTGAAATGGCCGGTGGCATGCGCGCGGGCCGGAAACTGAAGGCCTGCATACCGGGTGGTTCTTCCGCGCCGGTGGTGCCGGCAGCCACGATGATGGACTGCACCATGGACTACGACTCGATCAGCAAGGCGGGTTCCATGCTTGGGTCGGGTGCGGTCATCGTCATGGACGAGACGACCTGCATGGTCAAGGCTCTGGAGCGACTTTCTTTCTTTTATTACGAAGAATCTTGCGGACAGTGCACGCCGTGTCGCGAAGGCACGAGTTGGCTGTACAAGGTAGTGCACCGAATCGAAGGCGGGCGGGGGCGCTCCGATGACCTCGAGCTGCTCGCGAGCGTCACCACGAACATCATGGGTCGCACCATTTGTGCGCTTGGCGATGCCGCCTCGATGCCGGTCCAGAGCTTCATCAAGCATTTTCGCGACGAATTCGCGTACCACATCGAACACAGGAAGTGCCTCGTGCCCGTTGATGTCCAGCGCGCCGGCAGCGGCTTCTTTACGGCAACGGCTTAGGGTACGAGACGATGGAAATCGAAATCGACGGCAAGGTGGCGCAAGTGCCCGACGGCAGTACGATCATGGATGCTGCGCAGCAGCTCGGCGCCTATATCCCGCATTTCTGCTATCACAAGAAGCTTTCGATCGCCGCCAACTGCCGCATGTGTCTGGTGCAGGTGGAGAAGGCGCCGAAGCCGTTGCCCGCCTGTGCCACACCAGTGACCAACGGCATGAAAGTGTTTACGCACTCCGATCTGGCCATCAAGGCGCAGAAGGGTGTAATGGAGTTTCTGCTGATCAATCACCCACTCGATTGCCCGATCTGTGATCAGGGGGGCGAGTGTCAACTGCAGGACCTGGCCGTGGGTTATGGTGGCAGTGCCTCCCGCTTTCAGGAAGACAAGCGGGTTGTCTTTCACAAGGATGTGGGTTCGCTGATCTCGATGCAGGAGATGGCGCGGTGCATCCACTGCACGCGTTGCGTTCGCTTCGGACAGGAGATCGCCGGCGTCATGGAACTGGGCATGGCCAGTCGCAACATGCACTCCGAGATCATGACCTTTGTCGGTCGCTCAGTCGACTCCGAGCTTTCCGGCAACATGATCGATCTTTGCCCGGTTGGTGCGCTGACTTCCAAGCCCTTCCGTTATTCTGCCCGTAGTTGGGAGCTGTCGCGGCGTCGGTCGATCAGTCCGCACGACAGCATCGGCGCCAACCTGACCGTACAGATCAAGAACAACCTGGTCATGCGCGTGTTGCCGCGCGACAACGAAGAGGTCAACGAGTGCTGGATCTCGGACAAGGATCGCTTTTCCTACGAGGCGCTGAATTCACCGGCACGCCTGGGCAAGCCGATGGTCCGCGTGGATGGTGCACTGCGCGAGGTTGAGTGGAGCGTTGCTCTCGATTATGTCTCACATGCGCTCAAGGATGTCGTCGGCAGCAGCGGTGCCGACGCGCTGGCGTCCCTGGCCTCGCCGCATGCGACCCTAGAAGAATTGTACTTGCTCCAGAAACTGACTCGTGCCCTCGGGTCGGGGAGCATTGATTTTCGTCCCCGGCGACGCGACTTTTCAACTGACGGCAAACTTGCCGGTGTGCCGTGGCTGGGCCTCAGGCTCTCCGAAATCAAGGACCTCGACGGCGCTCTGGTAGTCGGCAGTTTCCTGCGCAAGGACCATCCACTGTTCGCGCAACGTCTGCGTCAGCTCGGCAAGAAGTGGGGCAAGGTCAGCTTGCTGTCTGTCGGTGGCGACGATCCGCTGATCAGGTTGCACGCTCAGTTGACGGTGTCCCCTGCCGACCTGCCGCTGGCCTTGGCAGCGGTAGTCAAGGCTGCTGCGCAACTCAGGGGCGAGGCCGTGCCGGCGGGTCTCGATTCGGTGGATCCCTGCGCAAGCAGCCAGGCTATCGCCAAGAGCCTGGTCGAAGGAGAAAGGGGTGCCATTTTCCTGGGTAACGTCGTCGAGCAGCATCCGCACGCAGCCCAACTGCACACCCTGGCGCTTGAACTCGCGCGCCTCACCGGGGCCAGTTGCGGATTTATCGGGGAAGCGGCCAACAGTGTCGGAGGCTACGTTGCCAAGGCTCTGCCGACGGCGCTCAATGCCTACGAAATGTTCGCGCAGCCCCGCAAGGCTTACGTTCTGCTCGGCGTCGAGCCGGACCTCGACTGCCACAACCCGCACCAGGCGGTGGCTGCGCTCAAAGCTGCAGCGCTGGTCGTTGCGTTGACCCCATTCAGCGACGGCGCGGTGCGTGATTACGCCGATGTGCTGCTGCCGATTACCCCATTCAGCGAAACTTCCGGGACCTTCGTCAACACCGAGGGTCGCGTGCAGAGTTTCAACGGTGTCGTGCGTCCCTTCGAAGATGCGCGCCCGGCGTGGAAAGTCCTGCGCGTGCTCGGCAATCTGCTGGACTTGCCGGGTTTCGACCAGGCGTCTAGCGAGCAGGTGCGAGACGAAATCATTCCATCAGGTGAGGGTTTCGCCGGCGGCCTGGGCAATGGTCTCAACGGCGTACCTCTGGCATTGCCTGTGGCGATTGGTGGCCTGCAACGCATCGCCGATGTGCCGATTCACTTCGCCGACGCTCTGGCTCGCCGCGCACCCGCGCTGCAGAAGACGCGCGATGCCGCTGCACCGACGGCACGCTTGAGTGCGCCGACCTTGGCCACTCTGGGTGTCACGGACGGCGCCCAGGTGCGTATCAGGCAGGCGAATGGCGAAGCCGTACTCACTGCCAGAGTTGACGAGAGCGTTCCTGACGGATGTGTGCGGGTCGCTGCGGGCCACGCGTCGACTGCTACGCTCGGTGAAATGTTCGGTGCCATCAACGTGGAGCGTGCATGATGGTCGATGCGCTGCAGGGATTGTTGCAAGGCCTCTTCGGGTCGTTGTTTCCACTGGTGTGGACAGTGCTCAAGATCGTTCTGATCATCGCGCCGCTGCTTCTTGCCGTCGCTTACCTGACGTTCTGGGAGCGCAAGGTGATCGGCTGGATGCAGGTGCGGATCGGTCCCAACCGGGTCGGACCCTGGGGTTTGATACAGCCCATTGCCGATGGCCTGAAACTGCTGCTGAAGGAAGTCGTGATCCCCACCGGGTCGGACAAGAGTGTCTTCCTGCTGGCCCCGATGTTCGCCTTTGCGCCGGCACTCGCCGCCTGGGCGGTGATTCCGTTCAACGACACGCTGGTTCTGGCGAACGTCAACGCGAGCCTGCTCTACATCATGTCGATTACCTCGATCGGCGTGTATGGCATCATCCTTTCCGGATGGGCTTCAAACTCCAAATACGCATTCCTCGGCGGCATGCGTTCCGCGGCGCAGATGATTTCCTATGAAGTGGCCATGGGTCTGGCGCTGGTCGTAGTGCTGATGGTATCCAACAGCCTCAACCTCGGCGATATCGTCAAGGGTCAGGGGCGGGGCTACTTCGCCGAGCACGGACTCGGATTCCTTTCCTGGAACTGGTTGCCGCTGCTGCCGATGTTCGTCGTCTATCTGGTGGCCATCGTCGCCGAAACCAACCGCGCGCCTTTCGACCTCGCAGAAGGCGAATCGGAGATCGTCGGCTTCCATGTCGAATATTCGGGAATGGCCTTCGCGGTGTTCTTCCTGGCCGAGTACGCCAACATGATCCTGGTCTCGACACTGACCTCGACCCTGTTCCTTGGTGGCTGGCTGTCGCCGGTGGGCTTCCTGCCCGATGGCATCCTGTGGCTGTTCCTGAAGATCTCCGCCGTGCTGTTCGTCTTCCTCTGGATCCGCGCCACCTTTCCACGCTATCGCTACGACCAGATCATGCGACTTGGCTGGAAAGTATTCATCCCGCTGTGTCTGATCTGGCTGGTCGTCGTCGGCGGCTGGATGTTGTCGCCGTTGAACATCTGGAAGTGAGAGGCTAGCCATGGGTTCGATGAGGGAAATTTTCAACAGCCTCCTGCTCAGGGAGTTGTTCAAGGGGCTGTCGGTGACCGGGCGCTACATGTTTGCCCGCAAGATCACCGTTCAGTATCCGGAAGAAAAGACGCCGCAGAGCTTCCGTTTTCGCGGACTGCATGCGCTGCGGCGCTATCCGAATGGCGAGGAGCGCTGCATTGCCTGCAAGTTGTGTGAGGCGGTCTGTCCGGCACTGGCCATTACCATCGAATCGGACCAGCGCGACGACGGCTCGCGACGCACCACTCGTTACGACATCGACCTGACCAAGTGCATTTTCTGCGGCTTCTGTGAAGAGGCGTGCCCGGTCGATGCCATCGTCGAAACCCGGATCTACGAGTACCACGGGGAAACACGTGGCGACCTCTACTACACCAAGCCGATGTTGCTGGCCAATGGTGACCGCTACGAAGCTCAGATCGCGGCGGACCGCGAACTCGACTCGAAATACCGCTGACAGGCCGACGCGATGGAATTCAAGACCTTCGTTTTCTACTTTCTTTCGGCGATCCTGGTGTTCGCCGGACTGCGCGTGATTACTGCGCGCAACCCGGTGCACGCGGCGCTGTATCTGGTGTTGGCGTTCTTTACCGCGAGCGGCGTCTGGATGCTGTTGCAGGCCGAATTTCTTGCCATTGCACTGGTTCTGGTCTACGTCGGAGCAGTGATGGTGCTGTTCCTGTTTGTGGTGATGATGCTCGATATCAATCTCGATCGTCTGCGTGAAGGATTCTGGAGCTATCTGCCGCTGGGTGCGATCATTGGCCTGTTGATGGTCGCGGAAATGGGCCTGGTCCTTGGAGGCAACTACCTGGGTCTGATGGAGAGCAGCGTACGGCAGGCGACCAACGAGGATAGCAACGTTCAGGCCATCGGACGTCTGATGTTTACCGAATACGTTTATCCCTTCGAGCTGGCATCGGTGATCCTTCTCGTCGGAATCATTGCCGCTGTGGCCCTGACGCAGCGCGCGAAGAGAACGAACAAGTCGGTCAGCCCCTCGCAGCAGGTCTTCGTGAAAGCCAGGGACCGCGTGCGCGTGTTGCAGATGCCCGCCGAGAAGAGCGACTGACCAGACACGTGTCTGCGGCCGGACCCAGACCCAAACCAAGACCCGGGTGGCGCCAGGCGCACCGCCCCATGCAGAAGAATCAGGGAGGAACCTTGCTTACACTGTCCCATTTTTTGATCCTGGGCGCGATTCTATTTGCGATCAGCGTCGTCGGCATCTTCCTCAACCGCAAGAACCTGATCATCATACTGATGTCGATCGAGTTGATGCTGCTGGCGGTGAACATGAACTTCATCGCCTTTTCTCACTACCTTCAGGACCTCGCCGGGCAAGTGTTCGTCTTCTTCATCTTGACCGTCGCTGCCGCCGAGTCGGCAATCGGGTTGGCGATTCTCGTGGTGCTGTTCCGCAACCTGAAGACCATCCATGTGGATGATCTGGACAGCCTGAAGGGTTGAACATGGAAATGCAAAAGCTCTACCTGCTGGTTCCCCTGGCGCCACTCGTCGGTGCCCTGATTGCCGGACTCTTCTGTCGAGTGCTGCCGCGCTGGATAGCGCACACCGTGACCAGCGGCGGTGTCGCGATCGCGCTGGTCGCTTCGTTCCTGATCTTCAAGGATGTGATGGCCGGCAACACGTACAACGGCCCGGTGTACCAGTGGCTGACGTCAGGAGAATACCGTTTCGAGGTCGGCTTCCTGATCGACCAACTGACGGTGACCATGATGCTGGTGGTCACCTCGGTTTCACTGATGGTGCACATCTACACCATTGGCTACATGCAGGATGACCCAGGCTACAATCGCTTCTTCAGCTACATCGCATTGTTTACCTTCTCGATGCTGATGCTGGTGATGAGCAACAACTTCATGCAGTTGTTTTTCGGCTGGGAAGCTGTCGGCCTGGTGTCCTATCTGCTGATCGGCTTCTGGTACACCCGACCGACCGCGATCTTTGCCAACCTGAAGGCGTTTCTGGTCAACCGGGTCGGTGACTTTGGGTTCATCCTGGGCATCGGCCTGGTCCTCGCGCACTTTGGGACGCTGGATTACGTCGCCGTTTTTGCCAAGGCACCAGCGCTGGCAGCGCGCACCACCCTGCCGCTGTTTGGCGAAGGCCCAGGCGTTGCACTGATGACCGCCATCTGCATTCTGCTGTTCGTTGGCGCGATGGGCAAATCGGCACAGGTTCCCTTGCACGTCTGGCTACCCGACTCGATGGAAGGCCCGACACCGATTTCGGCGTTGATCCACGCCGCGACGATGGTCACGGCCGGCATCTTCATGGTCGCGCGCATGTCGCCACTGTTCGAATTGTCGGATACGGCGCTGTCCTTCGTCATCGTCATCGGGGCGATTACCGCACTGTTCATGGGCTTTCTGGGAATCATCCAGAATGACATCAAACGTGTCGTGGCGTATTCGACGCTGTCACAGCTCGGGTACATGACCGTGGCGCTGGGGGCGTCGGCCTACTCGGTGGCCATCTTCCATCTGATGACGCACGCTTTCTTCAAGGCACTGTTGTTCCTCGCCGCCGGCTCGGTGATCATCGGCATGCACCACGATCAGGACATCCGCAACATGGGCGGACTGCGCAAGTACATGCCGATCACCTGGCTCACCTCGCTGATCGGTTCCCTGGCGCTGATCGGAACGCCGTTCTTTGCCGGCTTCTATTCCAAGGACTCGATCATCGAGGCGGTAGCCCTGTCGCATATCCCGGGTGCCGGATTTGCTTATTTCGCAGTCATGGCGGGTGTTTTCGTCACTGCCTTTTACTCTTTCCGCATGTATTTCCTGGTGTTTCACGGCCCGGAGCGCTTCGGAAAGCCGGCACACCATGACACGCACGCCGCTCACGCCAAACCCGCGCAGCCTGCGGCACACGCTGACCATTCGGCACACGGCCATGATGACCTGCACGCGGATGACACGCATGCCGAACACCATGGCCTTGCACCCGGTCAGAAGCCGCACGAGACGCCCTGGGTGGTGACTTTGCCCCTGATCCTGCTGGCCATCCCTTCGGTGATCATCGGTTATATCGGCGTCGGCCCGATGCTTTTCGGCGACTACTTCAAGAGCGCGATCTTCGTCAATGCCGAGGCCCATCCGGTAATGGAAGAACTGGCCCATCATTTCCACGGCGCCTTTGCCATGGCCACGCATGCGGCGACCTCGCCGGTATTCTGGCTGGCGTTCCTGGGGGTGGCCCTGGCGTGGTTCCTGTACCTCAAGCGCCCCGATATTCCTGAGGCGATCAAGGCGCGTTCCGGTTTCCTCTACACGCTGCTCGACAACAAGTACTACTTCGACAAGTTCAACGAGGTCTTCTTCGCCGGTGGTGCGCGCCTGCTCGGCCGGGGTTTGTGGAAGGGTGGCGACGCTGGTCTGATCGACGGCATCATTGTCAACGGTGCTACACATCTCGTAGGCTGGTTTGCGACTCTGGCACGCTTGTTCCAGACCGGTCACATCTACCACTACGCTTTTACGATGATTATCGGCGTGTTCGTCTTGATGACCCTGTGGGTCACGCGCGCCTGAGCTAGAGAAAGACTGGGAACGATATGTCAGGCACGCCGCTTCTCTCTCTTGCCATCTGGGTTCCGATTCTCGCCGGCTTTGTTGTGCTGGCGACGGGCTCGGATCGCAATGCACCGCTGGCACGGATGCTCTCGCTGGCTGGCGCTCTCGCCGGGCTGCTGGTGACCCTTCCGCTGTATACGGGGTTTGATCTGCAAACCGCCGCGATGCAGTTCGTCGAGTTCAAGAGCTGGATTCCACGCTTCAACGTCAATTACCATCTTGGTGTGGACGGGATTTCGATGCCTTTCGTGATCCTCAACAGCTTCATCACGGTGACGGTCGTGCTTGCCGGTTGGCAGGTCATCGGCAACAAGGTGGCGCAGTACAACGCCGGCTTCCTGATCATGTCCGGGCTGTTGAACGGGATCTTCTCCGCCCTCGACGGTGTACTCTTCTACGTATTCTTCGAGGCTTCGCTGATCCCCCTGTACCTGATCATCGGCGTCTGGGGTGGCCCCAACCGCGTATATGCTGCATTCAAGTTCTTCCTGTTTACGCTGTTTGGCTCACTGCTTTTCCTTATCGCCCTGCTGTATCTGTTCGTGACCTCCGGGGGCAGCTTCTCGATTCTCGACTGGCACCAGATGCCGATCGGCCTGAGCGCTCAGACCTGGCTGTTCCTCGCCTTCCTGGTGGCATTCGCGGTCAAGGTCCCGATGTGGCCGGTGCATACCTGGTTGCCGGACGCGCACGTCGAGGCGCCGACCGGTGGGTCGATCGTGCTGGCCGCCATTGCGCTGAAACTGGGTGCGTATGGTTTTCTGCGCTTCTCGTTGCCGATCGCCCCGGATGCCTCGCACGAATTGTCCGGTCTGGTGATTGGCCTGTCGTTGATCGCCATCATCTACATCGGCTTCGTGGCGCTGGTCCAGGATGACATGAAGAAGCTCGTTGCCTACTCATCGATCGCCCACATGGGCTTCGTGACGCTGGGATTCTTCATTTTCAGTGCCATGGGCGTCGAAGGCGCGCTGGTGCAGATGATCTCGCACGGCTTCGTCTCCGGCGCGATGTTCTTCTCGATCGGAGTCATGTACGACCGCGCGCATTCACGACAGATCGCCGACTACGGCGGGGTGGTCAACACCATGCCCAAGTTCGCGGCATTCTTCATGCTTTTTGCCATGGCCAATGCCGGACTGCCGGCAACATCCGGCTTCGTCGGGGAGTTCATGGTCATCCTCGCAGCGGTAGACCACAGCTTCTGGGTCGCTTTCGCTGCCGCATCGACGATGATCGTCGGCGCGGCCTATACCCTCTGGATGTACAAGCGGGTCGTCTTTGGCGCCGTGGCCAACCACCATGTGGCTGAACTTACCGACATCAATGCGCGCGAGTTCCTGATCTTCGTCCTTTTCGCCGTCGGCGCCCTGGGCATGGGTCTCTATCCGCAGCCCTTTACTGAAGTCATGCACAGCTCGGTCAATGAGTTGCTGCGTCACGTCGCCCTCAGCAAGATCCAATAATTGGTAGCCGCTATGACTCTTGCCGAAATGCAGTTCCTGACGCCCGATATTCGCCTCGCGAGCGCGGAGGTATTCATCGCGCTGATGGCTTGCCTGATCCTGATGTTCGACCTCCTGGTCAAGGACAGGAAGCGCACCACGACATTCGTCGCCACGCAATTGACTCTCGTCGGTGCGGCGGTGGTCACCTTTGCGACCAGTTCGGGTGAGATCGGGTACACCTTCAGCAATATGTACGTCGGCGATCTGATGGGCGACCTGCTGAAACTGCTGCTTTACCTGACGGTGATTGTGGTGTTGTTCTACTCACGAGGCTACATTCTCGAGCGGGAACAGATGGCCAAGGGCGAATATTACGTCCTGGTGCTGTTTGCCACGCTCGGCATGATGGTCATGATTTCAGCCAACCATTTCGTGACCATCTATGTTGGTCTCGAACTGCTGTCGCTCTCGCTATATGCGATGGTGGCGATGAACCGCGATTCGGTCCCGGCGACCGAGGCAGCGATGAAGTATTTCGTGCTAGGCGCGCTGGCGTCCGGGTTGCTGCTGTACGGCATGTCGATGATCTACGGCTCTACCGGTACCCTGGAGATCACGGCGATTGCCGAACGTCTTTACATGGGTCAGGCAGACAAGACGATCCTCATTTTTGGCCTCGTCTTCCTGGTTTCCGGACTGGCTTTCAAACTGGGTGTCGTTCCCTTCCACATGTGGATTCCTGACGTCTATCACGGCGCTCCGACTGCGGTTACCCTGTTCATCGCCAGCGCCCCCAAGCTGGCAGCCTTTGCTATGGTGATGCGACTCCTGGTCAATGGCCTGATCGTGCTGGCGCACGACTGGCAGGCGATGCTGATTCTGCTCTCGGTGCTGTCGATGGCCATCGGCAACATTGCCGCGATCGCCCAGACCAACCTGAAACGCATGCTGGCGTATTCGGCAATCTCGCACATGGGATTCATGCTCCTCGGAATGGTCACCGGCGTCGTCGGTGGCGATGCGAGGTTCGCACTCAACGCCTACAGCTCTTCGATGTTCTACGTAATCACCTACGTGCTGACCAGTGCCGGTACCTTCGGGATGATCCTGTTGCTGGCTCGGGCGGGCCTGGAGTCCGACGAACTCGACGATTTCAAGGGTCTCAACAAGCGCAGCCCGTGGTTCGCCGGGATGATGATGATGATGATGTTCTCGATGGCCGGGATCCCGTTCTTCGTCGGTTTCTTTGCCAAGTTCTCGGTGTTGCAGGCGGTGGTCGCCGCGGGCTATCTGTGGCTCGCCATCGTTGCCATTCTCTTCTCGCTGATCGGTTGTTTCTACTATCTGCGCGTGGTCAAGCTCATGTACTTCGATCAACCGACGAACACCTCGGCGATACAGGCACCGCTGGACATCAAGATTCTGATGTCGGCCAATGGACTGGCGGTAGCCTTGCTCGGGATCTTTCCGCAAGCCCTGATGTCGCTTTGCGCTTTTACGCTGCTCCGGTCGCTCTGACTACGCAGGCTATTATTGACTGGAACGCCCCGCCAGCCGGGGCGTTTTCATTGGGAGTCCAGGAATGGAAAACGATTACCCGCATCTCCGCGAACAACAACTGGAGAGCATACAAATTTTCAGCGGCAAGCTCCTCGACGTCCGGCGCGATCGTGTGCAACTGCCCGACGGCCAGGAGTGCCTGCGTGAGTACGTGCGGCACCAGGGCGCGGTGGTGATCATTGCCCTTCTTGACGACGACCGACTACTGTTCGTGCGTCAGTTTCGCTATCCGCTGCGTCGCTCGTTCCTCGAACTACCAGCAGGAAAGATCGATCCCGGTGAAGACATCCGCGATACCGCCGCACGCGAGCTGCTTGAAGAAACCGGGCATTGCGCGGCGGAATGGCGGCACCTCGGAGTGATGCATCCTTGTGTCGGTTATTCGGACGAGCGCATCGAGATCTTTCTCGCCAAAGGACTGCATCGTGAAGCGGAACCAACGCCTGACAGCAGCGAGTTCCTCGACGTGCTGACCGTGTCTCTGACGGAAGCGATGGCCGCCGTCCAGAGTGGCGGGATTACTGACGCGAAAACTCTAAGCGGGCTCCTCTGGGCAGAGAAGGTGGTCAGCGCCGGCTGGTGACAATTGCTGACGCCTGCTGGGGAACGCACACAGAGTCTCCCTCGCGAAGCTATAAGTCAGCACTTTCCCGCGAGTTCGAGAACGATAGCCCGGAGTTCGGCAACATCGGTTTCGAGTTGCGAAACGCGAACCTCAAGATCCGACGGAGTGGACGCAGGCACGTCCGTTGGCAGCGCCTTGCCTGTGGGCAAGATTGCCGCTCCGCATAGCAGATGCGCCCAGCGATGCTCGCGAGCTCCTGCCTGCTTCGGCAGCCTGGTCACCAGCGGGTCGATCGCGCGTGCTGCCATTTCATCAAGGTAGGCTTCAACGGACGAAGTATCATCGAATCGGTACAGTCGCTCGGCGTTGGCGCGAAGTTCGCTGGCCGTTTGCGGGCCACGAAGGGTGAGAACGGCAAGCAGGGCAACGCTGGCAGGAGGAAGGCCGTAGACTCTTCCAAAATTCTGAGTGTAACGAAGCACACGTCCGGAAGCACCGTAGGTCTCCAGCACCAGAACACGGCTGCGCAGTTCATCAAGCGCCGATTGCACTTCACTGTCCTTGACATTGATCACCGGATCCCTGGCCGACTTCTGATTACATCCGGAGACCAGACTGTTGAGGGTCAGCGGATAGGTGTCCGGGGTGGTCCTTTCCTTCTCGACCAGAACGCCGAGAATGCGCGCTTCGAGAAAGGCGAGGGGCTTCTGCGTTGAGGGCTGCATGGTTTCTGTGGATCCTTTCCAGGCAGGGATCAAATTCGTTCAGTGGCGATGTAGCCGAGTGATTGACCAACGCTGATGTTGCTCAGGCAAAGAGTTGTCCATGCTCACGCGAACTATGGAAGCCGACTCGGCTCCACTTTTCGCTCGTCACTTCAAGGTTGTAGCGCGTGCTGGCCAGATAGACGGCATTGCCGTCGACGTCCTTGGCCAGTCGATGCAGTTGCTCGCGCTCGAAACCGCGGCGTGTGACTTCATCGGGAAATGTCAGCCAGCGCGCCGTATAAATATCGGCGGATTCGAAAATGGCATCGACCTTGTATTCCGTCTTCAGTCGCTGTGCGACAACCTCGAATTGAAGGTTGCCGACTGCGCCCAACAACAGTGCTCCGCTGCCAAGGTTCTCGAAGACCTGAATCGCTCCCTCTTCACCAAGTTCCTGCAGGCCCTTCAGCAACTGCTTGCTCTTTAGGGGGTCGCGCAGGCGGGCAGCGCGGAATAGCTCGGGCGAGAAATAGGGGATCCCCTTGAAGCCGAGCACTTCCCCCTCGCTCAGGGTGTCGCCGATATGCAGGTTGCCATGGTTGTGGATGCCGATGATGTCGCCAGCAACGGCGTCCTCCATCAGCAGCCGTTCATTGGCCATGAACGTCAGCACGTTGGCGAGTTTCATCTCTCGATCCAGTCGCAGGTGCCGGACCTTCATGCCCGGGACGTAGCGGCCTGAACAAACACGAAAAAAAGCGATCCGGTCGCGATGCTTGGGGTCCATGTTGGCCTGAATCTTGAACACGAAGCCCGAGAAGGCAGCTTCCCCGGGCTGCACCATGCGTAGGCCCCCGTCACGCTCCTGTGGCGGAGGGGCCCAGTCGAGCAGGGCCTGCAGGATCTCCTGGACGCCGAAATTGTTGATCGCCGACCCGAAAAACACCGGTGACTGCCGGCCGGCAAGAAAGCCGATCAGGTCGAACGGGCTGCTCGCACTCTGGATCAGGTCAACATCCTCACGTAATTTCCCGACCTCGCCGGGAAACTGGGCGTCGAGCATCGGATTGTCGAGACCGTCAAGCCGTTCCGATTCACTACGTCTCTCCTCCCCGGCAGCGAAATGCAGCAGCCGGTCATTCAGCAGGTGATAGACGCCACGGAAAGTCTTGCCCATGCCGATCGGCCAGGTGATCGGAGCGCACTCGATGCCCAGCACCGACTCGATCTCCTCAAGCAGGTCGAAAGGCTCGCGGACCTCACGGTCGAGCTTGTTGACGAAGGTGATGATCGGCGTGTTGCGCATCCGGCAGACGTTGAGCAGCTTGATGGTCTGCGCCTCTACGCCCTTGGCCGCATCGATGACCATCACCGCCGCATCGACAGCGGTCAGCACACGATAGGTATCTTCCGAAAAATCCTCGTGGCCCGGAGTGTCGAGAAGGTTGATGGTGTGCTGCTGATACTCGAACTGCATGACCGAGCTGGTCACCGAAATACCGCGTTGCTTTTCCACTTCCATCCAGTCCGAAGTGGCGTGCCGGGCGCTCTTGCGCCCCTTCACCGTGCCGGCGAGCTGGATCGCACCGCCGAAAAGCAGGAGCTTCTCGGTCAGGGTGGTCTTTCCGGCGTCGGGGTGTGAAATGATCGCAAAGGTGCGGCGTTTGGCGACGTCGCGAAGAATTTCGGGGGGGAACTGGCATTCGATCCGGGAGTCGCTCATCGGGGTACTCGTCAGGAAGCTTGCGGTGGCAACAAAGCTGCCTTCGAGTGAAGGCTGGAAGTCACCTACGGGCGCTGCGCAGGCCGCACTATACCAAGACTCTGTGCAGGCTGAGAAAACATAACATCACCAGCCTCCGGAAAATGATGAAATCGGTCTGCAGGCACGCACGAAATCATCACAATAGATGACAGAAGCCCCAGCGACTATCCAGTCAGCAGGGACGGTTGGTCGAAAAATGAACGTAAAATCTGATCTGCGTACAACAGACCGGCCCTTCGACGCCGGACGAAGTGAGTCAGGAGAAGCGGTGATCGACAGGCGTTCCTTGGGTGATTTCGTCTACACGGACGTTGAATTTCGCCAATACCGGCGTCGCCGGGCCGAACGGCTGCTGCGTACCGGGGTGGGTTTCCTGCTCGCTTATGTGGTCGCCTGGGGTACGGTCGCGCTGACGCGCGGCGACTGGACAACGCTGCTCCTGCAAGGTGTCTCGGTCATTGGAGCAGCCTGGGTGTGGTTCTGCCTGTCGCGTGGCCGGCTCGGGTTGGCCAGCCACAGTTACTTCTGGTTCGTGATGCCCGTCGTGGGCACGTTGATCGCGCTCGAAGGCGTGTCGGGCCCGTTTCTCAGCATGAGCCACTACCACCTTTTGCCACTGACCGTGGGCGCGTATCTGCTGTTCTTCGAGCACAGCGAGCGCGGGCGGCGGGTGTACGTGGGGGGCTGCCTGTTGATCTTCGCCACCGTTGAACTGGGGTTGGTGACGCTGCCGCCCCTGGGACTACCCTACTCCCCTGATGCGCAGAGGACCGGACGCTGGATTCTGTTTTTCGCGAACTTCACTTCGCTGATGTGGGTCGCCGGGCTCTTCGTGGCCGACCTGGCCGAGGTCGAGAGGCAACTCGCCAACGCCAATGCTCGCATGGAAGGTCTGCTCGAAAACATGTTGCCGCCAACGATCAGTCAGCGCCTGCGCCGGGAAGGACGAACCTTCGCCGATGCCTTCAGTGAATGCAGCGTGTTGTTTGCGGACATCGTCGGCTACACCTCGCTGTCGGAGTCGATACCCAACGTGGTCAACCTGCTGGACGCCATCTTCACGCGCTTCGACGACCTCACCGAGCAGTGCGGCCTTGAAAAGATCAAGACCATTGGGGATGCGTACATGGTTGCGTCCGGGATCCCCGAAGCGCGACCAGATCACGCCGCCGCAGCAGCGGAACTGGCCTTGCGGATGCAACAGGCGATCAAGGATTTCCCCGGACTGGAGATACGTATCGGCATCAATTCGGGCGCGGTTGTGGCCGGTGTGATCGGCAAGAAGCGCTTCATCTACGACCTCTGGGGAGACACGGTCAACATCGCCGCACGCATGGAATCGCAGGGGGTCTCCGGCGGGATCCAGATCAGCGAAGCGACGCGTGCCCTGCTGCCCCTCGACTTCGACTACGAGGATCGTGGCGAAATTGCGATCAAAGGCAAGGGTGCGATGCGCGTCCATATGCTCAAGGGCCGCGCCATCGCTACAGCATCGGCCGCATGCATTGCACCCACAGAACCCCCGAAAGTCCTGGAACAAAGCTGAGTACCGGGTGAACGAGCGGTGCAGATTCAGTTAACATCAGCGGGCGAGCTCCCGATTCCCCACACCAGAGAGGCAAACGCCAATGTCCGTGAACTGCCGAGTGCCACTGCTTGCCTTCCTGCTGCTTCCCATGCTGGCGAACGGCGCGTGTACGACCAACGACACACAGTGGCTCTGGAACTACTCGGGGAGCATCGGCGAAAAATACCGCATCGGAATGACGCTCGTGCTTGCCGGCAGCGCTGTCAGCGGCAGCTACTTCTACGCCAGTCAACTGGCGGACATCAGGTTGCGGGGAAGGATTGCGCATGGAACGGACATTGTCCTCGACGAGCTGGACGCTGCGGACAAGGTCGTCGCCCGTTTCGAAGGCCGCTTTCTGACCAGCGACCCGAGCGGCCGCTATCAGGGGGACAAGCTGGAATGCGAGATCATCACCGGCACCTGGCACAAGCTCGATGCCAATGAAGGATTGCCCGTGCGCCTGACACTGGAGAATGGAACTGCGGGAAGCCTCGCCAATCGTTACGCCGTTGCCGGAGCAACGGACGACGAACGCGTACACCGCCAGGCCCTGCGCTTCTGGCATGCCGTCAAACGCGCCGACAAGCCGACAGTCGCCGCGCTCCTTGCGTACCCGCTCAACGTCGTCGTTGCCGGCAGTCGCAAGCGCATCAACGATGCGAAGGAACTGATCGGCAATTACGACGCGATCTTTTCCCCGCAGATGCGCGCAGCGATCGGCAACGCACTGCCGCGAAATATGTTCGTTCGCGACCAGGGAATCATGCTGGGGAACGGCGAGGTGTGGTTCGGTGCCGACGGCAGGGTGATCGCCCTGAACCCGCCGTGAAATCGCCTGCCCGCCGGCCGTTGGTGCCAGCTCGCTGCTGATGAGCCACCTGACCCAAATCCACGCCCTGATCGACGCGCGCGTGCGTGCCATCCGTGTGAATCACGCCGACTGGTTGTGCGGCAAGGGTTGCGACACCTGTTGCCGACGGCTGGCCGAACTCCCACAACTGACGGCAGCGGAATGGGACCTGCTGCGAGACGGTCTGGCCGCGTTGTCTCCGCAGCGGTTGGACGAAATCGGCCGCGACCTGGTCGCTCTGGCCCAGCACGGTGTGCGGCCGCTGGTCTGTCCGCTGCTCGAACCATCCACAGGCACCTGCCCGGTCTATGCGCAGCGCCCGGTGGCCTGCCGTAGCTACGGCTTCTACGTGCAGCGGCAACTCGGACTGTACTGTCGGGAAATCGAAGCGCGCGTCGCCGACGGCAGCCTCATCGACGTGGTGTGGGGCAACCACGATGCCATCGACCAGTGGCTCGCCAAGCTGGGTGAAAGCCGTCCCTTGACTGAGTGGTTCAGAAGTTGGCGGTGTGGCGAATAGCGTAGCCAGCCCGGTACAACCGTAACTACCGAGAGGCAGCAACCCGGTCGACGCCACTGAGGGGATTCCGGCCGGCATGTCTGCGTGCGACAATCAGGGCGCAGAGTTTCTTTCGCACGGGGACTTCAGAAGGCAGACGTAGAAGCGTTATCGGAACTTGGGCGGGGAATGGGCCGGTGCTTCGTGGTGTGTCGCGCTCGCCCGGCCTGCAAAAATAAGAAGAACGGGTCACAAGGCAACTTCATTCATGAACATTATTTCGAAATTCAGTAACCAGAAAATCTGGGTGCGCCTGATCGTCTCGATCAGCGTCATGACTATCGCGTCCTGGGCCGTGATGATCGTGTGGACGGCGCACGTCAGCGAAGAGGCTGCGATCGAGCAGGCGCAGGATTTCGCGCGGAGTGCCCACGACATGGTGCTCGCCGGGCTGACCGGAATGATGGTCACCGGCACGATTCCACAACGCGAGGTGTTCATTGACCAGATCAAGCAGTTGCCGAGCATTCGTGAGGTCAGGGTCCTGCGTGGCGAGGCGGTGATCCGGCAGTTTGGTCCCGGGATTGGGCAGGAAAGCGAACACGATGCTCTGGAAGGTGAGGTCCTTGCCACGGGGAGGGAATATTCAGCGGTGGAATCCACCACGAACGGCGAGGAGGCCCTCAGGGTCATTCGGCCTGCGCTGGCGCACGAGAACTATCTGGGGAAGAACTGCATGACGTGCCATGCCGTCCCGTTGGGCACCGTCCTGGGTGCGGTAAGCATGAAGGTTTCGCTGAAATCGACCAGGGATGCGGTGGCGCGCCAGCGCATGCAGACCATCGTGGCTGCGGTGCTGCTGACCCTGCCTATGCTGTTGGTGATTTTCGTGTTCATCCGCAAGGTGGTCACGCGGCCGCTCGCGCACGGGATGAATGTCGCGCATGCCGTGGCTGCCGGCAAGCTCGACAACGATATCGAGGTCGTTTCGAGCGACGAAGTCGGCGACCTGCTCAAGACGTTGAAGGTCATGCAGGAGGGCCTGAATGTCGTGCTGCAGGAAGTCGAGAGCTGCGGGTTAAGCATGGGCCAGTCGTCCTACCAGATTTCGTCGATTTCGAACGAGATTTCGAAGGTCAACCAGCAGCAGCAAAGCCGTTCCAGCGAGGTGGACGGAGCGATGTCGCAGTTGGACGAAATCTCGCGGCAAGCGCTCGCGCAGGCTGTCGCCGCGGTCAAGCGCTCAAACCATGTGGAGGACATGGCGCGCGCGGGCATCGCCAACGTCGAGAGCAACATTGAGGCGATGAATGCAACTTCGGCCAGAGTCGAGCAAGTATCGAACGAAATCCGGGACCTGCAGCGTTCGGCACGAGAGATCGATGAGATCGCCAACACAATCAAGGCAATCGCCGGACAGACCAACCTGCTGGCGCTGAACGCGGCCATCGAGGCGGCCCGTGCCGGCGAACAGGGGCGGGGCTTTGCGGTCGTGGCGGACGAAATTCGCAAACTCGCCGAGCGCTCCGCCAGGTCTGCCGAGCGGGTCGGGGTCATCATCGGGCATTTGTCGGGACAGGTGGGGCAGGTCGTATCGACCATAGATGCCCTGGTCGACTCGGTCGGCTCGACGCGCGAGGAATCGCGGCGCATGGCCGAAACCATGGAGCGCATTTCGAACAATGTCGAAGAGACCGTGCGAGCCAATCAGAACATTTCCACGGCCAGCACACAACAGCTCGATCAGTTCAGGCTGTTGCAGCAGACGCTCGATACGCTGTTCCAGACATTGCGCGAGTCGAGCAACAAGGTCGAGGTCACCGCCGCGATCAGTGACGACCTGCGTTCGGTTGCTGCACGTCTCAACACCATCATGGCCAGGTTCTCTTTTACCCATAGTACGGTCATCGACAAGGCGCAGAACGAGCAGCGTCGCGCGCCACGGTTGCAAAGCAACCTGCGGGTGCTTGTCGAGCAGCAGGGTGAGAGGTTTGAGGGCGTTACCAACGACGTTTCGCTGGTCGGCGCGCGCCTGCGCCTGCGACGGTCCATCGCTTCCGATCAGGCTCTGACCGTGTTGATCTACCTGCCCGCTGAGGAGATGTCTCTATACGAGCAGCAGGCCCCACTCAAGGTCAGCGGGCGTGTGGCGTGGAGCGAGGGGGGGAGCGGCAAAGATTGTGTTTGCGGTATCGAGTTCTTCGAGCTCAACGATCAACAACGGGCCGGCCTGGCGCGCTGCTTTGAGTATTTTGGCAAGAACCCCTTGTTCAACCGATAAGGCTGGCGCTCGACCAGCGTGATCCTTAAGCGGTCCACTTCGAAGAAAATCGGCTGGCTTCAGGCAAGAAGAGAAATGTTGGCCACGTACCCCAGACAAAAAAAGAGGGCGCCACGCAGGCGCCCTTAAGGGGAGAGACCGGGATGACAGGCTGAATCAGTAGTGGTAGGCCGATTCGCCGTGCGAGGTGATGTCCAGACCTTCGCGTTCTTCTTCTTCCGGCACGCGCAGACCGATGACCATGTCGACCAGCTTGAATGCGACCAGGGAAACGACGCCCGACCAGACGATTACCGTACCGACGCCCCAAAGCTGGCTGATCACCTGAGCGGTCATGTCGTAGTCGCCGACCTTGTTGAGTACATAGTCATAGACGCCGGTGCCGCCGAGTGCAGGGTCAGCGAAGACACCGGTGAGCAACGCACCGAGAATTCCGCCGACGCCATGAACACCAAAGACGTCGAGCGAATCGTCTGCGCCGAGCATCCGCTTCAGACCATTGACGCCCCAGAGGCAGACCACCCCGGCCAGCAGGCCGATGGCGATGGCGCCGACCACTCCGACAAAACCGGCAGCCGGGGTGATCGCCACCAGGCCGGCGACCGCTCCGGAAGCTGCACCGAGCATCGAGGGCTTGCCCTTGAGCGCCCATTCAGCCAGCATCCAGGACATCGCTGCGCAGGCCGTTGCCACCCAGGTATTGACCATCGCCAGTGCGGCACCACCGCTCGCTTCTAGGGCCGAACCGGCGTTGAAACCGAACCAGCCGAACCACAGCAGCGACGCACCGATCATCGTGAAGGTCAGGCTGTGCGGAGCCATCGACTCACGGCCATAACCAATCCGCTTGCCGATCAGCAGCGCTCCAACCAGACCGGCCATGGCCGCGTTGATGTGCACCACGGTTCCGCCGGCAAAGTCGAGAGCGCCCTTCTGGAACAGGAAGCCGGCCGTCTTGCCTGCCGCTTCGCCAGCCGCCGCGTCGACATAGGCGTCAGGACCGGCCCAGTACCAGACCATGTGCGCCATTGGCAGGTACGAAAGGGTAAACCAGATCACCATGAACACGAGAATCGCAGCAAACTTCGCACGCTCGGCGAAGGCGCCGACAATCAGGCCACAGGTGATCGCCGCGAAGGCGCCCTGGAACACGACGTAGGCCAGTTCGGAAATGACCACGCCCTTGCTGAATGTGGCCGCGACCGAGTCAACCGTGATGCCCTTGAGGAATACCTTGTCGAGCACGCCGAAGAAGCTCCCGCCTTCGGTAAAAGCCACCGAGTAGCCGTACACCACCCACAGCACGCTGATCAGCGAGAAGGTCACGAACACCTGCATCAGCACCGAGAGCATGTTCTTGGTGCGGACCAGCCCTCCGTAGAACAGTGCCAGTCCGGGGATCGACATCAGGATGACCAGGGCGGCGCTGGTCATCACCCAGGCGTTGTCACCCTTGTTGGCAACCGGTGCCGGCGCTGCGGCGGCTGCGGCCGGTGCAGCACCGGCGGCATCGGCGGCGGCTGGTGCGGCCACCGCAGTTGTGGTTGCTGGCGTTGCTGCAGGTTTTTCTTCGGCCCAGGCCGGAGCGCCGATGCTTACGGCGCCGAGCAGGGCGAGGATGGCGAATATGCGTCTCATGATGGGCTCCTTACAGGGCTTCCTCACCGGTTTCGCCGGTGCGAATGCGGATGACTTGTTCAATTGCCGAGATAAAGATCTTGCCGTCGCCGATCTTTCCGGTACTGGCAGATTTTTCGATGGCCTCGATCACCTGATCGAGGAGACTGTCGCTGATCGCAGCCTCGACCTTGACCTTGGGCAGGAAGTCGACGACATATTCAGCGCCGCGATACAACTCGGTGTGGCCCTTCTGGCGCCCGAAGCCTTTGACCTCGGTGACGGTGATCCCCTGTACGCCGATCGCCGACAGCGCTTCTCGTACTTCGTCAAGCTTGAAGGGCTTGATGATGGCGGTTACCAGTTTCATGTTGCTCTCCATGTCATGGGAAGGCGGTGCCTCCCCGGATTAACCAATGTTTGCCTAAAAGCTCCGGCTGACTGAAACGACGGCGATTACGCGCCCCGAGTCCCGGGTATGCGAGCCGGTAGTGACTACCCCGCTGCTGTCGGAGTTCGAGTTGCTGAAGCAGTAGGGCTGGTAGCTGGAAGTACCAGAGCGAGCGAGATTTTTCATGGTTGAGCCCTTGGAAACGAAAGAAAGGAATGCCGAACACAACAAAGCATGTTATGTGCCAGAACACTTCGTACGATAAATCAGTGTGCTGCCTTTCCTCTGCTGGAGCGCGGCGGTGGCTGCTGCACTGCGATAGCGCAAGTACCGGTTACGGCGCACCGTGCTGGTGCGCCACCTGTCGAGGGTTTCGCCTGTGCTAAACTCAAAGCGTCCTCAACCACCTGCGCCACCCGGCAAACACCATGCTCAACCCGAAAATCCTTGAAGAAATCGGCGCCCGCCTGAGCGCCGTCATCGCCGCCAGTCCGGCTGCCGACATCGAAAAGAACGTGCGCGCCCTGCTCTCCAGCGTCTTCGCCAAGCTCGATCTGGTCAGTCGTGAAGAATTTGACATCCAGACGCAAGTCCTGCAGCGCACCCGGGAAAAACTGAAAGCACTCGAAGCGCGGCTCGACCGGCTGGAAAACGGTCCGGATCAATCGGACTGAGCCGTCCGGCGCGCATGGGACTCGAGAAGACCTGGATCACCCGCATTTCCTGGACGGCGTCCGAACCGACCCCTAACTACGGCTGCTGCCCTGCGAGCCCCGGAAATGGCCATAATGCACGTTCCATGGACGCCTTAGCCTCGCCCCAGATCCCCAGCCGTGCGCAGACGCTGGAAGTACTGCGCCTGATGGGGAGGCAGCGGCCGATGCTGATGCTGCTGGGCGACGGCGATGGTTTTGGCACCCGTTGGGTACTGGATGGTCAGGAGGTACCGCCCGGCATCGCCAAATACCTGATGGACGCTGGCTTCATCGCGGATAGTGGCGCCACCGAGTTCGCTGTCAGGAGGCTCACACTGACCGATTCCGGCTACCGCTTTCGGGAAAATGGCGTCCTCTGGTGGAGTAGCCTCGGTTTTCTGGAACGTTTGAGAATCACGATCTTCGGTTGAAAGCAACGGGACGTATGGGATGACTTCAGGTGGAGAAAGCCCGTCGGCGAGTCCGCTTCGACGCTCATTCGAGCACGGATGTTTTGCCATCCGGCTACCCCCTTTTTTCCTCCGGATTGTTTAGACTGCGGTTTTCCCAGAGTCAGCGTCATGCCGCTCGCCATCGTCCACAGCCGTGGTCTCGACGGACTCTCTGCTCCGGAGGTCGCGGTCGAGGTGCATCTCGCGGGCGGCCTGCCGAGCCTCACCCTGGTCGGGCTGCCCGATACGGAGGTCAAGGAGGCGCGCGATCGGGTACGTGCGGCACTGCAAAACTCGGGCTTCGATTTTCCCGGCAAGCGCATTACCGTCAACCTCGCGCCAGCCGAATTGCCCAAGGAATCGGGGCGCTTCGATCTGCCGATCGCGCTCGGCATTCTCGCCGCCTCCGGTCAAATCCCGAGTGCGGCGCTGGCCAACCATGAATTTGCCGGTGAACTGTCGCTCTCCGGTGAATTGCGGCCGATCCGCGGCGCGCTGGCCATGGTCCTTGCCGCTGGTGGCGTGGGACGTAGCTTTGTCCTGCCGACCAGCAGCGCCCGCGAAGCGGCTTTGGCCTGCAAGGTGCGGGTGCTGACGGCGCGCACGCTGCTCGAAGTCTGCGCACACCTGACCGGGCAAGGAGCGCTGGACGAATGCCAGGCCACCGATGCGACAGCCGATGACGGCAGCGATTACCCAGACCTCGGCGAGGTGCGCGGCCAGGTACAGGCCAAGCGGGGGCTGGAAATCGCTGCCGCCGGCGCGCACTCGCTCCTTCTCGCCGGCCCTCCGGGCACCGGCAAGTCGATGCTCGCCAGCCGCCTGCCAGGCCTGCTGCCGCCGATGACGCTGACCGCTGCGCTCGAATCGGCGGCGGTATTGTCGCTGGCCGGGCAGTTCCGCCCCGAGGTCTTTCGCCGCCATCCCTATCGGGCACCGCACCATACGGCGTCATCGGCGGCGCTGGTCGGTGGCGGCAGCATACCCCGGCCCGGCGAGATCTCTCTGGCGCATCAGGGCGTCCTGTTTCTCGACGAAATTCCCGAGTTCGATCGGCGGGTGCTCGAAGCCCTGCGCGAACCGCTGGACTCGGGGCGCATCCACATCTCGCGTGCGGCAAGGCAAGCGGAGTTTCCTGCCCAGTTCCAGCTCGTCGCGGCGATGAACCCCTGTCCCTGTGGTTATCACGGTGACTCGCGCGGGCGTTGCCGGTGCACCCCGGACCAGGTGCTGCGCTATCGCAGCCGGATCTCGGGGCCGCTGCTCGACCGCATCGACCTGCAGATCGAAGTGCCCGCGGTACCGGCGGAGGTTTTGCAACAGCCACCTGACGGCGAAGCGTCGGCCACCGTTCGGGCACGCGTCACGCAGGCGCGGGAAAGGCAGATGCAGCGACAGGGAAAACCCAATGCACGCCTGACCGGCAAGGAGATCGACCTGTACTGCCAGCCGCAGGCGGCCGCGGCGGCGCTGCTCAAGCACGCCATCAGTCGCTTCGAACTCTCGGCGCGCGCTTTCCACCGCCTGCTCAAGGTGGCGCGGACGATCGCCGATCTTGCGGGTAGCGAATCCATCGAGGCCCCGCATGTGGCGGAAGCCGTGCAGTTCCGCCGCTTCGCGAAGGATTGATTTCCCGAACAGGACAATTCCACCGGCGACGCGCGGCATTACCGTGGTCCTGGGCGCTCTGGCCTCACTCGGATCCACCTCGATCGACACCTACCTGCCATCATTCAACGACATCAGTGCTTCCCTGCTTGCCACACCGCGCGAAGTCCAACAGACCCTGACCGCTACCTGCTGCCCTAAGTGCTGATGACACTGTGGCATGGTGTGCTCTTGGCTGCACTCGGTCGCACTCGCGCCAGCGATCGCGCCGATGCTCGGCCTGAGGGTCACCGCATCTGCCGGGCATGGGTCTCGCGGGCAAACGGGATCAGGCACAAGGACACGAAGATGCACCCTACCAGCAGGCTGAATCCGGCCTGATAGGCCACGGCATCGTAAACCCGGGCGCCGCCTGCCGTGGCACCCAGCCAGAAATGGTCGAGCACCCAGCCCACACTCGGCTGCAGCAGCATGCCGCCCAGCAGCGGCCCCATGTTGCAGATCCCCGAGGCCGTGCCCATCAGTCGCGCCGGCACCGACTCCTTGGCAAAGGCGAAACCAATGATCAGGTTTCCCGAGACAAAACCGGTAAACAGCAGGGTGGCGATCAACAACCAAACGGGCAGTGGCAGGAAGATGATCAGCGCCCAGCCGGCCAGCGCCGCAGCGGTGGTGGCGACGTAGAGCGGCCGGCGGCGGCCCAGGCGTTCGGACAGGGAACCGAGAACCGGTCCACCTACGGCCCAGGCGATGAGCAGCAGCGAAGTGATGGCCGCCGCGGACTTGGTCTCCAGACCATGCACCTGCCGCAGGTAGGGCACGCCCCACAGGCCGGCGAAGGTGAGTACCGCGCCGGCAATGCCGATCGGGGTGATCAGCAGGATCCAGGTATTCCGGAATGAGAGCACCTCGAACATGCCGCGCAGGATCGAAGCATGCGCTCCCCCCGGATGATTCGTCGTCGCATGGCTGCGATAGCCGCTCTCAGCGGGGTCGTCGCGAACGCGCAGCCAGATGACCACTGCCAGCATGGCGGTAACTGCCGCCGAAGCTCCCATCACCGGACGCCAGCCCCAGGCTTCGATCAGCAGGCGCAGGGGTACTCCGGCAATCACCCCGCCGACCACGCCGAAGAGCAGTGCCAGGCCCGAGGCGAGGGCAAACTGGCGTGGCGCAAACCACCGGGTCGCCAGTTTCAGCATCGAGACGAAGGCCACGGCCACCGAGGCGCCGATCAACAGGCGCCCGGCGCTGGCCCACCACAGGTTGCCGGCGCAGGCAAAAAGCACGCTGCCAGCGGCGGCCACGGCGGAACCCGCGGTGAGCAGGCGGCGTGGCCCCCAGCGATCCGCGAGAATCCCGGTCGGGATCTGCATCAACACATATGAGTAGAAATAGAAGGCCGAGAGATTACCCAGAGCAGTGGCACCGATGGCGAATTCGTCCATCAGCCGGTCGGTCATCACCGCCGGTGCGATACGCTGGTAGAAACCGATCAGATAGAGCAGCGCTCCCAGTCCCCAAATGCTCCAGGCCACCGCGGCCGGTGGATAGCTGCGCTCGTTCACCGGCCAGGCCTTCGCCGCGACTGTTCGGCGCCCCCGCTACGCCAGCAATGGTGCCCGGTTTGGCACGTGCATCGACGCCATTTGATCAGCGCGGACGCGTGGCGGGGGTCACAACGCGGTGGGTTCCGGTTACACCAGGCTGTGCATCCGCTCTGGTCTATACTCGTGGCTTGCAGGCAACGATGGTCGCTATCCCCATGGAGTACGCCACACATGTTCAGAAATCGCTTCGCACACCTGCTTCTGATAGCTTCAATCGCCGCGCTGTTGCCAGCCTGCGACGCTGATCGCCTCAGCCAGCTCAAGCCGGGAGTCAGTACTGGCGAAGAAGTACGGAAGATCATGGGCCAGCCAAACTTCGAGTGGAAAGACGCTGATGGTACGCGTATCTGGGAGTATCCGCGCACCCCCGAGGGAATCGTCAACTACATGCTGGTCATCGGCCCCGATGAAGTCCTGCGCGAAGTGCGGCAGGTGCTGACCGAGGACAATTTTGCTCGCGTCAAGGCGGGTATGAGCCAGGACGAAGTCTATCGACTGCTCGGCCGGCCAGCGCTCCAGCAACGCTTCTCCCTGCAACAGGAGACGGTGTGGGACTGGAAGACCAGGGTGGAACCGGGCATGACCTGGTACTTCAACGTGCACTTCGACACCGCTGGGATGGTGACCAGAACGAGCACCCACTTCGTTGCCAAGGGCTGAGGCTGGCCCCTGATTCATGGCGAACGCGCACCCGCCCCGAACCGGAATACTCATTTGTCGGCTGCCCGAGCACAGGGGATTTGCCATGCATGGCCTGCACCTGATCGACGAACTCTATGACTGCCGCTGCGACCCGCAACTGCTGGCCGATGCCGCAGCGCTGCGGGAGCTCTGCCTGGCAATCTGTTCCGCCGACGGCTTGACGCCTGTCGGTCTGGTCTTTCATCAGTTCGGCAACGCGCTGGAACCCGCTGGAGCGACGGGAGCGGTGGTGCTGGCCGAGTCGCATCTGGCCGTGCATACCTGGCCGGAAACAAAGTCCGTATCCCTCGACCTCTACGTCTGCAACTTCAGCCAGGACAACAGCAGCGCAGCCCGCAACGCCTGCCGGCGTTTGATCAGCGCCTTTGCGCCCGCGCGCCTGCTGCGACGCGAACTGGTACGCGGGCTGCCGGACCTGGCCGGGCCGATCGACCCCACCGGTGAAAGTGATTAGGCGCAGGATCAAGGGGTATACTTCCCGCTTCTGTCCAACAAGAAACACAGGGAGGCTTCGTGGAATCGCTCCGCATCACGCTCGAACAGTCCGAGATCCCCACACATTGGTACAACGTCGTCGCCGACATGCCCAATCCGCCACTGCCACCGCTCGGGCCGGATGGCAAACCGGTGTCCCCGGAGCAGATGGGGATGATCTTTCCGATGGCGATCCTCGAGCAGGAAATGTCGGCCGAACGCTGGATCCCGATCCCCGATGCGGTACGCCAGGTCTATCGGCTGTGGCGCCCCTCCCCCTTGATTCGTGCCCGCAGGCTGGAGGAAGTGCTCGGCACGCCGGCCAGGATCTACTACAAGTACGAAGGCGTTTCCCCGGCCGGTTCGCACAAACCCAATACCGCCGTGCCACAGGCTTACTACAACCAGCAGGCTGGCATCAAGCGCATCACCACCGAAACCGGCGCCGGGCAATGGGGGTGTTCGATGGCCTTCGCCGGCCAGATGTTCGGCCTCGAGGTGCGCGTCTACATGGTCAAGATCAGTTACGATCAGAAGCCTTTCCGCCGCTCGATGATGCAGACCTGGGGCGCCGAAGTGTTCGCCAGTCCGTCGGCCATGACCCAGACCGGGCGTGCGATCCTGGAACGTGATCCCGGGAATCAGGGCTCGCTCGGCATCGCCATCTCCGAGGCCGTCGAGGAGGCGGCGTCAAGGGCAGACACCAGTTACGCTCTGGGCTCGGTGCTCAATCATGTGGCGCTGCACCAGACCATCATTGGACAGGAAGCGAAAAAGCAGTTCGAAAAGGCCGGCGACTGGCCGGATGTCATTTTCGCACCCTGCGGTGGCGGCTCGTCGTTTGCCGGTGTGGCTTTCCCGTTTCTCGCCGACAACGCGGCTGGCGGACGTCATGGCCGACCGACCCGGCTGGTGGCTGTCGAGCCGAGTTCCTGCCCGACCCTGACCAAGGGCATCTATGCCTACGACTTCGGCGACGCCTCGGGCTTCACGCCGCTGATGAAGATGTACACCCTCGGCCACGACTTCATGCCGCCGGGCATCCATGCCGGTGGCCTGCGTTATCATGGCGATTCGCCACTGGTTTCGCAGCTCTACCATGAAGGCCTGATCGAGGCTGTTGCCGTGGCGCAACTGGCGACCTTCGAAGCCGGCGTGATGTTCGCCCGCGCCGAGGGCGTGATTCCCGCACCGGAGTCCAACCACGCGATCCGCGCGGCCATCGACGAGGCGCTGCGCTGCAGGACAACTGGCGAAGCGCGGACGATATTCTTCAATCTCACCGGGCACGGACACTTCGACATGGCTGCCTACGACCGCTATTTCGCCGGTGAACTCGAGGATTTCGAGTACCCGGCTGAAGCCATCAGGACGTCGCTGGAACATCTGCCGAAAGTGGGATGATTACCAACATGCGCCTCGTCGTGTTCCTGCTGGTGCTGGCCAATCTGCTGGTGCTGGTGTGGACGCGTGGCTACCTCGGCGCGTCGGCCAATCCCGACGCGCGGCGTGTCGAGCAGCAGTTGCTTCCCGAACAGGTGAAGGTCGTCGGGCGGGCGGAACCACCGCAGGCGACGAACAGGAAAGACGAAGGTGAAAAAACTGCCGACGGGAAGGGCGCCGTCGCCTGCCAGTTCTGGAGCGATCTGGTCAGCGCCGACGCGGATCAGGTCGAGCGTCTGCTGGCTGAACAGTTCTCGGCGTTCAAGGCAACGCGGCGGACGATTGCCGAGAACAGCGGCTACTGGGTCTATGTCCCGCCACTGGCCAACAAGGAGGAAGTCAACAAAAAGACCGCTGAATTGCAACTGCTGGGCATCCAGGATTTTTTCGTCGTGCAGGCCAGCGGGCCTAACCAACTGGCCATCTCGCTGGGCACCTACCGTACCGAGGAAGCGGCCAAGGCAGGGTTGGAGGGCTTGCGCGCCAAGGGCGTAAAATCGGCAAAAATGAGCGAGCGCAAGGGTAAGCCACCGTTCAACACCCTCGAAATCCGTGGGCCTGCAACCCAGGCCGATGCTCTGCGCCAGGCGATTGTCGCACTGCTGCCGAAAGCCAGCCCGACCGCCTGCAAAGTCAAGGCCGAGGCGGCGCCATGAGCTTCGTGGTGGGGCTTACCGGTGGCATCGGCAGCGGCAAGAGTACGGTTGCCGAACTGTTCGTTCAACACGGCGCCGCCCTGGTCGATACCGATGCCATCGCGCATACTCTGACTGCCCCACAGGGCGCGGCCATGGCCGCGATCAGGAACGCCTTTGGCGAGCGCGTGCTGCGGGCTGACGGTGGCCTGGACCGCGCCGCGATGCGCAGCCTGGTTTTCTCTGATCACACGGCGAAGGCGACACTCGAGGCCATCCTGCATCCACTGATCCGAGAGCATAGCGAGGCACGTTGCGCAGACGCGACAAGTGCTCCGTACGTGTTGCTCGTGGTACCTTTGCTGGTCGAATCGGGTAGCTACCGCCGCCGCGCCGACCGGATCCTCGTCGTCGATTGCGACGAGGCGGTACAGATTGCTCGCGTCATGACGCGTAGCGGACTCACCGCCGGAGAGGTCGAGGCGATCATGGCCACGCAGGCGTCACGACTCGAAAGGCGCGCGGCGGCAGACGATGTGGTGCTCAATGATCGCGAACTCGGCGCTCTGGCACCACAGGTCGACGGTCTGCACCGCCAGTATCTTGAACTGGCCATGGCCAAAGCTCATGCTGGGCGTTGAGGTTTTGCTGCAAATGATTCAGAATTATCGAAAATCCCCGTTCCCGGCGCTGGCGGCAGTGTGATCACATACGAATATCCTTTCAATGAACGCATACGCACGCTGTTGCGTCTGGAGGATTTGTTCCAGAAGGCTGGCAGTTTCCTGCAGCGGGATGGATCCCAGGAGCACCATGTAGTTCTGTTGACGCTTTTCGAAATCCTCGATGTCGCAGGGCGCGCCGACCTGAAAATGGATCTGATTCAGGAACTCGAACGCCAGCGCCAGAGCCTGCAGCTTTTTCGCAACAATCCGGATATTTCTGAAGAAGCCCTTTCCGGCGCCCTGTACGAGATCGAGCACGCCTCCGCAGCGTTGCTGGGCATGACCGGAAAAATGGGGCAGCATATTCGTGACAACGACTGGCTGATGAGCATCAAGAGTCGCGCCAGCATTCCCGGCGGCGTCTGCGAGTTCGACCTGCCGTCATACCACTACTGGCGTCATCAGGCCCCCGGCATTCGTCGCGACGCCCTGCTGGCCTGGCTACAGCCCATGCTGCCGCTGCGTGACGCACTGGCCATTGTCCTACGCCTGTTACGCTCCAGTGGCCGTCCCGAGCACCACGTGGCTACCGGCGGCGCCTTCCAGCTCATGCTTGGCGGTAGCAGCTCACAGATGGTGCGTATCTCGCTCAAGCTGCACGATCCCTATATTCCTGAAATCAGCGCCAACAAGTACGCGCTGAACATCCGCTTCACACGACCCGACAGCGATCACCGGCCGCGGCATTGTGACAACGATGTCGAGTTTGACATGCTGTTCTGCAATCTATAGGCACGTTTCCAGACGTTGCAGGACGTCGCAAGAATGAACCTAAAGCCCCGATTATTCGGGGTTTCTTGTGTCTGGACGTCTCGTAACGTATCATGACATTGCGCCCTATCTGAGTAGCTGATTGAGTAGCCAGACAGCGGCTTGAGTAGCTAGGGTTGGGGTGGGACGTTTATGGCTGGACAAAGCCCAATATATTTATATGGAATATTTGTAATTGTCGTCTACCAATGAACAAACGCCCCTCATTTTCTTGCGCCCTCTATCCTTCCCTTGTTTTTTTAGTGGGACACTTGGGACACTTGCCTAAAAATGGGCTTAACGCCTTGTTATTAAATGCTTTTTGCTGTCCCAATTGGACTGGGACACTCGCCTTTTCTGTTGGGACACTTGGGACACTTTGTCCCACTTGCGCCTTGCCTGGCCGAGGCTCTTGCTGGCCCAACGGCGAGTGGGACAATGGCCAAAAAGGCCCGTTTTTTGCCGCCTGGCGAATGAAAAGAACGCTGCCGGCGGCTTGAGTAGCTAGGCCAACCTCGACCATGGGAACCCTCTCTGACATTCAACTGAAAAACTTGATCCTTGCCGGCGCCGCTGTGAGCAAATCAGACGGCGAAGGGCTGACTTTCACCATGAGCAAGGGACAGGCCGCGGAGAAGTGCGGATCCTGGGTCTTGCGCTACCGACTTCCGGGAGTCAGGACGCAGAAGGAAATCACAATTGGCAAGTATCCTGATACCTCGCTGGCTGCGGCCCGAAAGGAAGCCAGCAAGCTACGCGCAAGAATCCAGCAAGGCGAGGACGTAGCCCGAGAGAAGCAGAGGGAGAAGCAGGAACGAGCGTGCGCGTGGACTGTTCGCCGCCTGGCAGACGACTACCTTGAAAAAGCAACTGGCCGCCTTGCCCCTTCCACCATTTCGCAACGTCGCCAGCAACTGCGGGATCACGTGGTTAGCGTCATCGGAAACAGGCTTGCTACGGACGTGACCCCGGCCGACATCGTGGACATTGTCGAAGCCGCCGCCGCCAAGTCGCGGCACGTTGCCCGACTGGTGCTTATGGTCTTGCGTGAGGTTTTCTCGCACGCGGTCGGTAGGCATGTGATCGAGTCAAGCCCTTGTGCGCATGTGAAAGCAAACGCGGTCATTGGTCAACCCCCCGTACATCGCACGCGCATCATGCTTAACGAACAGGAATTACGCGCCATGTTGCCGGCACTGCCGGCAATCGGTCGAAGCAACGAGCTTGCCGTCAAGGTGCTTCTGTCGACCTGTACACGCATCGGCGAATTGACGATGGCGGAATGGTCGCACGTCGACCTTGAGCGGCGAGAGTGGACCATTCCGCCCGAACGATCGAAGAACAGAACTCGCTTCGTGATTCCGCTTACAGATCCTGTTGTCGGTTGGTTTCTGGATCTACGAACGGTCGCCTTTGCGTCTCGCTTCGTGCTTCCCGTGCGAACACGGTTTCGCAATTCGGACGGCGATCGACCGATGGAAGCCGCCACCCTCAACGCCGCAATCAATCGCCTGTGTCTTGCCCTTGGGGATAAGTGCCGACGATTCACCCCGCATGATTTGCGATCTACGGCACGCAGCCACCTGGGCGCCATGGGCGTCGACCTGCTTGTTGCCGAACGCTGCTTGAATCACTCACTTGGCGGACTGGTGGCCGTCTACGATCAGCATGATTACCTGGGCGAAAGGAGAACGGCCCTTGATCTGTGGGCAAGGTTCATCGTGGCATGTGAAACCGGGAGCGACTGGAATGTTATCCCGCTACTGCGCGCGGTGAAGTGAGGTCTTCAATTCGGCTTTGGCTCTTTCTTGTACCCCTGCTTTCTTGCTGGTGCGAACCGGACAAGTTGGCCCTGTACGTTCAGCGCTGCCCCGTTTCAAAGCTGGTGAACCACGCACTGATGATGACTTGGGCAATTTTGCGCGCGAAGGGTGTCCGCCTTGCCGCGCCGGCGCCGCGATTTGCTGCGCGGTGGGTGTTTGAAAGGGACCACAGATAGACGCTTAGAACTAATTGACTTTAGCCCCGGATAGGCCCGCGAACCGAAAAGCGGGACACCTTCACCCGCCGTCCGGGGCTTCCCTTTTTGAAGGCGCGCAGAGAAGGAGCGCGATAGTGACGCAGATCATTGCTAATGAAAGCCCGGATGAGTTGCTGAGCAGGGCACGTCGGATTGCTCGTTTCAATAATCCCGCCTGGCCTGCCGAATTATCGCCCGACCAGATCGCGGCGTTGATGGCAAAAGGATGGAACAAGGAGCACCTGCAGGACTACAAAGATACAAAATGCCTTGTATCAGAGGCTATCAAAATGGGTTGGCTATTGGTACGCACAGAGAATCATCACAATCCGGGAGAAACCATAAGAAAGATTCAATACGACGAATTCGGGAGCCGGGCTAACGTGTACCAAGCATTGCTAGCACAATACACAACACGTCAATATATCGTCGCTCCTAATTGTGCGGACTGGCTAAAGTCTCGTGGCATCAAGGCAAACGAGTACATAACCGAATGGCTACGGGTTTTCGGGATAAATCTTAGTCAATGGCAAACGCAGCAAGAAAAAGACGCACAACAAGCAGAGAGCAGCAAATCCCGTAGTCGCGACCAACAGCTACAGGAGCTTTGCAGATCTGCATGTAGGAAGGTGTGGAAGAGGGATCTATCCGTGACAATTACGGGGAAGACAAATGCGATGGCCGATCAACGCGAGTTGAAGCCCTTTCGATACGGCGACGAGAAGAACGGAATACCCAATAGAAGTGATGATTGGATTGAAGGCCGGGCCAGAGAGGTTGCAAAGGAAATGGGATTAGCAAGCAAAGGGGGGCGCCCCCGTGATAAGCCAACCAGATCACGATAGCCAAAATCCATGACCAAAGGCACGGCACCCCCGGCTTGCCTTGGAAGTGACACCACTTGCCGGCGATCACTACCCGGTACCGCTCGACACTGGCGCCGTTGTCGCCTCGTGGCCGGCTTCACCGATCGAGAGTACGAAGACCCGGCCGAACTGCCCGACGAGCTGCACGCCCTGACCACAGCAACGCCAGTTTGCCGGTGATTGAGCACCGCCACAACACGGGCCACGCCGGCAACCGATGCCTGCCAGCAGCCCGGCACCTTGACCAGGCCACAACAACCCCGATCGGCAGCCGGTGTGCTGCCTCGCCTTCGACCT
>ERZ795062.46-NODE-46-length-124493-cov-24.586927_pt1 | contig 124493 bp, 112 predicted proteins | sample MGYA00375146_ERZ795062 | MGnify/ENA primary metagenome ERZ795062 (study PRJEB30191, sample SAMN05720281) | activated sludge metagenome | isolation source: Anaerobic digester | place: USA | collected 2015-07-16 ...
TCAAGGAGGCCATCTTCTCAAGTTTCAACTGGTCCGAAAATACCCGGGCAGGTCAGCACATAGCGGTGGCTGGCGAGCAACGCGTAAATGCCGAGTTCCGGCATCGGATAGTCGCCAAGGATCGGGCGCACCGCACCGGCCTGCACGGCAGCGGCACAAAGAAAAGTCGGTTGCGCGACAATGCCGAGACCGCGAACGGCGGCGTCGAGCAGCACCTCGCCGTTGTTGGCGCGCAGCCGCCCGCTCACCGGGAAGAGGAGTGTTTTACCGTCCACCTCGAAGGACCAGCCGCCCCGCTGGCCAGGCAGATAGAGCAGACACTCGTGCGCGGCGAGATCGCCGGGATGACGAGGTTCGCCGCGACGCCGCAGATAGTCGGGCGATGCGAGCACCGTCAGACGGCTCGAACCGATGCGCCGGGAGACATCGAGAGGCTCAAGGCGTCGGGCGATGCGAATCGCCAGATCGAAACCCTCCTCGACCAGCTTGACGCGGCGCTCGGTAAAATCGATTTCACAGAGGACTTCCGGGTAAGTCGCGCTGAATTCGGTCAGCAGCGGCGACAAATGGCGTAACCCGAAGCTGAGCGGTACGCTGAGACGGATCAACCCGCGCGGCTGGCGTCCATCGTCGCCCAAACCGTTTTCGGCGGCATCGACCAGCACGAGGATTTCACGGCAGCTTTCGAGATACGCACTGCCGGCGGACGTGAGGCGCAAACTGCGCGTGCTGCGGGCGATCAACTGCACGCCTAGATGCGCTTCCAGATCCGCGAGTTGCCGTGTGACCAGCGAACGGTCGACGTTCATTTGCCGGGCCACGGCGGCCAGACTACCCAATTCAGCGACACGTACATACGTTCGCATCGTGTCGAGACGATCCATCGCCACCACCTCGCGCGTCAATCCGTTGCAGTTTTTGCAACGAATAATTGTCGATTATCGGCTATTTTTACCGCAACACGGGCTTTACAGTGCAGCCGTCGCCCGCATCGCCGAGAAAAACCGCCTCACAGTTTCACGCACGGCATGCCGAGAACAAAAACCGCTTTCTTTTCGATGGACGATTAACCGATGTCAGCAAGCGCTTCCACCCGAATCGAGTCCGAATTTTCTGCCCGCCTTCCCGCCGGTTTTCCCGCACTTTTCGTCGCGCACGGCGCGCCGACCATGGCCTTGCAGCCCGGCGCCGCCGGCGCGGCGCTGATACAGGCGGTGGCCGGCTTGCCAAAACCGCGAGCGATCGTCGTCGTCAGCGCGCATTGGCAAACAACGCACCCGACGATAGGCTGCACGCCGGCATTCGACACCCGTCACGATTTCCAGGGCTTCCCGCCGGCGCTGTACGACCTCCGCTACCCCGCGCGCTCCGACCCGGCGGTCGCCGACCGCGTTTGCCAGTTGCTGCGCCGAAACGGCTTCACGGCGCGAATCGACCGGGTTCGCGGCCTGGACCACGGCGCTTGGACACCGCTGCGTCTGCTGTTTCCCGCCGCCGATATTCCGGTCGTCGCGCTGTCGCTGCAAAACGCCGCCGGTCCCGACCACCATTTCCGGCTTGGACAAGCGCTGGCGCCGCTGCTCGCCGACGACATCCTGTTGTTGGCCTCCGGCAACGTCACCCACAATCTGGACGACTTCCACTCCCTGGCTGAAGGAGCCACGACACCGGCTTACGTTCGCCAGTTCGCCGACTGGATATGGCACGCGCTCGACGCCGGCGATCTCGCCGCCCTGCTCGATTATCGCCGTCAAGCGCCGCATGCGACACGCGCGCACCCCAGCGATGAACACCTGCTGCCTCTGTACGTTGCGCTTGGCGCCGCCGGCGGTCACGATGGCGATTACCGCGCCGAGCGCCTGTACGCCGGTGTCGATTTCGCTATCCTGGCGATGGACAGTTTCGCTTTCCAGCCCGCCACCGCCCGTTGAGCGATACCGATCCACGCGGAAATCGCCATGGAAAACTCGGCGGCACGCGCGCCGCAAAAAAAATCCCAGAAACAACCGCTTATTAATTATCCGACAAGGAGCCAACATGCCAGCATTGAGCAACGCGGTACTCGACCAACTGTTCGCCAACGCACGCACGCACAACGCGTTCAAACCCGACGCCATTCCCGACGCAACGCTGCGCCAGCTTTACGAACTCATGAAATGGGGGCCAACCTCGATGAACTGCCAGCCGGCGCGACTGGTTTTCGTCGGCACACCGGCCGGCAAGGCACTGCTCGCGCCAGCGTTGGCGCCAAGCAACCTGGACAAAACCATGGCGGCGCCGACGACAGTGATCGTCGCCAGTGACAGTCGCTTTTACGACCGGCTGCCAACACTGTTCCCGGCTTATGACGCCAGGCCGATGTTCGCCGGCAACGCGGAACTCGCCGCCAGTACAGCCTTCCGCAACAGTTCTCTCCAAGGCGCCTACCTGATTCTGGCCGCGCGCGCCTTGGGGCTTGATTGCGGGCCAATGTCCGGCTTCGACGCCGAGAAAATCAACGCCGCCTTTTTCCCGGATGGACGTTACCAGGTCAATTTTCTGTGCAACCTCGGCATCGGCGACGCCAGCGCGCTATACCCGCGCGGCCCGCGACTCGCTTTCGACGAGGCGTGCCGTATCGTCTGACCGGCAGACGCGGCCACCCGTCGGCCGTGAGAAGCGCATAAAAAAACGGCGCCCTCAGGCGCCGTTTTCGCTCTCGACCGATTGCTCAGGACGCCGGCGGACGAACAAAGATTTCGACCCGGCGGTTCTGCGCGCGACCGGCGTCGGTCGCATTGGTGGCCACCGGTTCATCCTGGCCGCGACCGGATTGCTGGAGACGCGAGGGATCGACGCCGCGGCTGACCAGGTAATTCGAAACGGAGCGGGCGCGATCCGCCGAAAGCTTGCGGTTCCCTTCCGGTGTGCCGGTGCTGTCGGTATGGCCGGTAACGGTGGCCGTCAAACCGCAGTATTCCTTGATCGTATCGGCCACCGAGTCCAGCGTGCTGCCAAACTCGGAACTGATGTCGGCGCTGCCCGAACGGAACATCACCGAACCGGGAATGTTGAGTTTGACCGAACCATCGTTCTGCTCGGTCATGCCGATCATCGAATTGAATTGCGAACCGGCCAGACCGCCGGCCAGCGCGCCCAACAACAAACCGTTGCGCGCGCCCACCGACGAGCGGTTGGCGACCTTGCCGCCAACGACGGCGCCCAGCACGCCGCCGGCAACGGCACCAATGGCCGCATTGGTGGTGTTGCTGTTTCTTGAGCTTTCACCGCCCAACGGCTTGCAGCCTCCCGGCCCGGCTTCCGGCCGCGACGGCGCGGTGTTGCAGCCGGCCATGGCCAGAGCGGTAATGGCGATAACGGCGGATCGATGCAGTTTATTCATTGAGTCATCCTCTTCAAAAACACGTCAGGAGCGGCGCCGACAACCGTCGGCGAGAACCGTGAAACAGCAACACACGCATTGTTTTAGCCTGTTCCTGTCGCCGGAGTCAAGTCGAAAATACGCGCCGCCAAGGCGGTATTCGATCGCTGGCGTCGCCCGGCGGCAATTTTCGGGTTAGTCTGCCGGTTGGCGAGCCTCTCGCCACTGTTCGAACGCGCGGCATCCGACAGCAGGAGAACCATGTCCGACATCTTTCTTTCCTACCGCCGGCGAGACAGCCAGAGCGCCACCGGCCGTCTCGGCGACCGCCTGAGCGCGCATTTCGGCTCGGCACGCGTCTTTCTGGATCGCGACTCCATCGTCGTCGGCGACGATTTCGCCGAAGCCATCCGGCGCGCCATCGGCTTATCGGTCGTCGTGCTGGTGATCATCGGGCCGGATTGGCTCGACGCCCGCCAAGCCAGCGGTCAACGCCGCCTGGACGACGCCGCCGATTTCGTGCGCCTGGAAATCGAATCGGCGCTCGCCAGTGGCGTGCCGCTCATTCCGGTGCTGGTGGAAGGCGCGACGATGCCTGCGGCAAACCAACTGCCGCCATCGCTGGCCGAGTTCGCCCGCTGCCAGGCGACGGAATTGTCGGAAACACGCTGGAATTACGACGTCGACCGCCTGATAGGCATGCTGCACGCGCGCTTCGCCATTGAATCCGAGCAGCCGCTGCCCGGTTCCATCGGCATGGGCGACGGACACATCGGCCTGTTCGCCAGGCTGGCGCTCGATCTGCTTGAACTGGCCGCTCATCCGACCCGCCTGATCGCCAGGCAGCAAACCGGACATGCCCTCGACCACGTGCGCGCGTTCACCTTTCTGCTCACCGCGCTGACCTTGGGCAACTTGAGCTTTTTGCTGGGCATCGGCACCGGGTCGTTGCTGGAATGGACCGCCGCCGGACTCATCCTCGGCGTACTGACGCTCACGCTGCTGGTCGCGGTGCTGACCCTGGCATGGCGTGCCGTCGGTGTGCGCGTCGAATTCCGGCAGGTCACACTGATCGGTGCGTACATCTACGCCGGCCACTGGATCGGTTTCTCCGCTGGCGCCCTGCTGGCGGTGATGGGTGTGCAATTGGTGGCGCCGGACGCCTTTACCGATTATTTATCGATCATTCGGAGCGATGCCCCGTTCCCGCAACGCCTGAACGAAGCACGGGCGCTAATGGAGTCCACGCTGCACGGCGCGGCGGCGGCGATGTTCTTCCTGAGTTGCCTGGCATGGGCGGCGACGACGGCGTGGACCGTTGTCGCCTGGGCGGCTTTCCGTCACGGTTTCGGTTGCAGTCGCCTGAAAAGCGCTCTGGCAACCGGCCTCTGGTTACTGCTGCTGTTTGGTATCGCACAACTGGCGGCGCAGGCAGGCCGCCAGCTATAGCCTCAAGCGCCGTCGCGACGGCTGCCGTGCACCCATAACACATCGTCACGTCCAGCGGCCTTGTTCAGCGCGCGTGCCAGCACGAACAACAAATCCGACAACCTGTTCAGATACTTGCGAGCGAAATCGGACACCGTTTCCGTGTTCGCCAGATGGACGACATGGCGCTCGGCGCGTCGACAGACCGTCCGCGCCAGATGCGCAACCGCGGCTGCCCGACAGCCACCGGGCAGAATGAAATCCTTGAGCGGACTGAGCGCGGCATTGAATTCCCCGACCAGGGACTCGAGATGAACGACTTGCGTCTCGCTGATCATGCTCGTCCCCGGGATGCACAGTTCGCCGCCCAGATCGAAAAGATCGTGCTGGATGCCGGTCAAGGCCCGCCGGACGGCGTCCGGCATTTCCTCGGTCAGCAACAGACCGATCGTCGAATTGAGTTCATCGACCTGCCCCATGGTTTCGATCCGCAGACAATCCTTGGCGACCCGCGAACCGTCGCCAAGGCCGGTGGTCCCGGCATCGCCGGTACGGGTAACGATTTTTGAAAGACGATTGCCCATGTGTGATGTCCTGACAAGAATGAAGCCGATGATAGCCGGGGATGTCTGTGCGCCACCGAGCGGCGTCGCCACCGTCGCGGCGACGCCGGCCAGATCTCAGGTCGCGGCGAAAGTACGGCAGAAACGAAGTTCCTCGGGATACGGAAAAAAATCGTCGACATAGCCAGCCCGGATTTTTTCCTGGGTTCCCTGCCAAAACGACACCTTCAACAAATCGCGATGGTATTTGAGAAAGGCGGAACGCACTTTCGGCGAGCCAAGAAGAAAACTGGCGAATTCTTCCGGAAAAACATCGTGCTTGCCGACCGAATACCACGGTTCGCCGGACATCTCCATTTCTGGATACGGCGCTTCGGGAATGACCCGGAAGTTGGTGTCGGTCATGTACTCGATTTCGTCATAGTCGTAAAAAACGACGCGGTTATAGCGCGTGACGCCAAAATTCTTCCACAACATGTCTCCAGGGAAAATATTGGCGCTGGCCAGTTCGCGAATGGCGCTACCGTATTCGAACACCGCGTGATCGATCTGTTCCGGCGTCGCCGAATCGAGATAAAGGTTGAGCGGCGTCAGGCGGCGCTCGATGTACAGGTGTTTGATCACCAGATCGTCGCCATCTTCTTCCACCAGCGACGGCGCCAATCGGTGCAGGGCGTCGATCAGCTCCGCCGAGAAGCGCTGCTTCGGCAAAGCGACATGCGAGAACTCCAGGGTGTCGGCCATCCGGCCCACGCGGTCCACCTGCTTCACCAACAAGTACTTGCGCTTGACGGTGGCGCGATCCATTTCCTTGGAGGCGCCGAAAACGTCCTTGATCATCTTGAACACATACGGATACGACGGCAGCGTGAACACCAGCATCACCAGCCCGGCGATACCCGGCGCGATGATGAACTGGTCCTCGGAATGGCGAAGGTGATGCTTGAGATCGCGGAAAAACAGCGTCTTGCCCTGCTTGCCAAGTCCGAGCATGGTGTAGATCTCGGAAGCGGGCTTGTTCGGCATGATGCTTTGCAAAAACTTCACATAGGCCGACGGCACCTCCATGTCCACCATGAAATACGCTCGCGACAGTGAAAACAGCACACTGATCAACCAACGATCAAGCAGGATGGTATCGACCGTCAGCGCTCCCGTCGGGGTATGCAGCACCGGAATGGCGAAAGGCATTTCGTCGTGACCGTTGATCGCCTTGCCGAAAATGTAGGCGCCCTTGTTGCGATAGAAGGCGGAATGCAGCACTTGAATCTGCGCGTTGGCTTCCGCTTTCGGCCATTCCCCCAGACGCTTCAAGGCGGTGCGCAAGATGAAATCGATGTCCCGGTCGAGGTCCGCGAAAGGACGTTGCCAATCGAAATCGAGAATGATCTGCCGAATCGCGTCGCGCAGACCGCCATTCGCCGGGTAATAGCTCCGATAGGTGGGCGGGTACGATTGAATGTATTCGGTCGATACCGCCGGCCGGGCAAAAATGTAATCGTTGTTGAAGTAAGTGCGATGCAGAATTTTGGAGCAGACAGTGTTGAAAAAGGTCTCGGCAAGCTCGGGTTGCTTGTGATTGATCAACAATCCGATGTAGTAAAGCTTCAGTTGTTGCCAAGTGACATCATCGAGTTGCGCCGCGTTGAAATTGGCGCACAGCAATTCCGCCGTCTCACTGACGCGATCGTCGTAGGATCGAATACGTCTGCGCACGGCCGCATGTACGCCTTTCCAGTCCGCACTTTCGAAAAGCAATTTGGCGTCCTGACCATAACGTCTGATCAGTCGATAATGTCGATTGAAGCCATCGATCATCGCCACAGCGATACGCTGCGCCGAGGGGTTTTCAACGGTCGAAATATCCATGATGGACGGGGCATGCCTGTTTTGGTGGATTGGGCAATGATTGTAGCATTTGCCGCCCTTGCGACACGCCGACCGACGATGTCGCGAACCGCCTTCTCGCCAATGGAAAGCGCCCGGGATAGTCCTGAATGTGCTGGTAGAGCGCGGGTATTTCAGACATAATTATCTGTGGTGGCGCAGAGAATTTGCTTCGGACAGATCCCTCGTGCCCACGTACACAGCACCGCCCGATCCGTAGGCACCGCGCTGGAACACGGCGCCGCCGGACGCCGGTGCTGGCACCCGAATCGGATACCACCACACTACATGGAGTTGGCATGAGCGAAAGTCTGATCAAAGTCCCGCAAGGCGGCCAGAAAATTGTTCCCGGGCAAGCTTTCCCCGACAACCCGATTATTCCGTTCATCGAAGGCGACGGCATCGGCATCGACATCACACCGGTGATGATCAAGGTCGTCGACGCGGCCGTGGCCAAGGCTTACGGCGGGGCGAAGAAAATTCACTGGATGGAAGTTTACGCCGGCGAGAAATCAACCCAGATGTACGGTTCGGACGTGTGGCTGTCAAAGGAAACGCTCGACACGCTCAAGGAATACTCCGTTTCGATCAAGGGTCCGATGACCACGCCGGTCGGCGGCGGCATCCGCTCCCTGAATGTCGCCTTGCGTCAGGAACTCGATCTTTACCAGTGCGTGCGCCCGATTCAGTACTTCCGGGGCGTTCCCTCGCCGCTCAAGGACCCTTCCAAAACCAATATGGTGATCTTCCGCGAGAACACCGAGGACATTTACGCCGGCATCGAGTGGGAGTCCGGCTCCGAAGGTTGCCAGAAAGTCATCAAGTTCCTGCGTGACGAAATGGGCGTCAAGAAAATCCGCTTCCCGGAATCGTCCGGCATCGGCATCAAGCCGATTTCCAAGGAGGGCACCGAGCGCCTGGTGCGCGCGGCCATCAAATACGCCATCGCCAACAAGCGCAAGTCGGTCACCATCGTGCACAAAGGCAACATCATGAAGTTCACGGAAGGCAGTTTCCGTGACTGGTCTTACGGCCTGGCCAAAAACGAGTTCGGTGGCGTGGAAATCGACGGCGGACCGTGGCTCAAGCTGCCGAACGGCATCGTGATCAAGGATTCGATCGCCGACGCCTTCCTGCAGCAGATCCTGCTGCGCCCGGCGGAATACGACGTGATCTGCACCACCAACCTGAACGGCGACTACATTTCCGACGCACTGGCGGCGCAGGTCGGCGGCATCGGCATCGCCCCGGGCGCCAACATCTCCGACCAGTATGCGTGCTTCGAAGCCACGCACGGCACCGCGCCGAAATACGCCGGTCTCGACAAGGTCAATCCCGGCTCGCTGATCCTCTCGGCCGAAATGATGCTGCGTCATCTGGGCTGGATCGAAGCCGCCGACTTGATCATCAAGGCCATGGAAGCCGCCATCGGCGACAAGGTCGTGACCTACGACTTCGCCCGCCTGATGGAGGGCGCCACCGAGGTTTCGTGCTCGGCCTTCGGCGATGCCATGATCGAACGGATGTAAGCCGCCTGCCGTGCCGCTGGCAAACTGACGACAAGGCCCCCGCAAGGGGGCTTTGTGCTTTGGCAACGGTTGGCGGACGATCTGACCGCCACTCAGGCGATCGGTAATGCCCGCTCGCGGTGAGACCGCGCCATCCCTGGCTTGAACAATGCACATGCACTTCTGAATTTCTGAATACCTCATGACCTCATCGACTAAACCGCTGACCGGCCTGAAGGTCGTCGAACTCGGCAGCTTGATCGCCGGCCCCTTCGCCGCACGCATCCTGGCCGAATTCGGCGCCGAGGTGATCAAGATCGAATCGCCGGACGGTGGCGACCCCTTGCGAAAATGGCGCAAACTGTACCAAGGCACGTCCTTGTGGTGGTTCGTGCAATCGCGCAACAAAAAATCGGTGACGGTCAACCTCAAGCATCCGGCCGGTCGCGAGATCGTTGAAAAGCTGGTGGCGGATGCCGACGTCGTCGTCGAGAATTTTCGCCCCGGTGTTCTCGAAAAACTCGGGCTGGGCTGGAACACACTATCGGCACTAAACCCCGGACTGGTCATGCTCCGTCTGTCCGGTTTCGGGCAGAGTGGGCCGCTGGCACAACAACCGGGATTTGGCGCCATCGGCGAATCGATGGGCGGATTGCGTTACGTCACGGGTTTTCCGGATCGCCCGCCCGTCAAGACCGGTATTTCGATCGGCGATTCGATCGCCGCCCTGTGGGGCGTGATCGGCGTGTTGATGGCGCTGCGTCACAAGGACAGAAGCGGCCAGGGTCAGGTGGTCGATGTCGCGCTTTACGAAGCGGTTTTTGCGATGATGGAGTCGCTGGTCCCCGAATTCGACGTTTTCGGCTTCATTCGCGAACGCACCGGCAACATCATGCCCGGCATCACCCCTTCGAGCACGCATACCACCCGAGACGGCAAGCATGTCGCCATTGGTGGCAACGGCGACGCCATCTTCAAGCGGCTGATGCTGGCCATCGACCGCGACGATCTGGCCCACGACGCCCAACTGGCCGACAATGCTGGACGTGATTCGCGACGGGAAGAACTGTACGCCGCGATCAGCGCCTGGACGGCCGCGCACGACGAAAGCGAGGTGTTGCACGTGCTGGCCGCTGCCGAGGTGCCTGCCTCGCGGGTGTACTCGGTCGCCGACATCTTCGCCGATCCGCAGTATCTGGCACGGCAGATGCTCGAAACGGCAACGCTGCCAGACGGCAAAACGTTCAAAATCCCCGGCATCGTTCCCAAACTCTCCGAAACGCCCGGCGGCACCGATTGGCTTGGACCGGCGCTGGGCGCCCATACCAGCGAGACGCTGCGACGCCTTGGCTACACCGACGTAGTGATTACCGCCTTGAAAGACGCCGGCACGATTTGAATGCTCAAATTCAACCGGCGGCACTCGATTTCGCCACTTATACTGCGTGTTAAGCATGTCCGCGAAATGACCGCCGGCGACATGTCGGGTCCAGACTCTGGATAACAGCCGGTCAATTCAGTCCGCCCAGGAGAAGAAAATCATGATCGACTCGACCAACACGCTGTCCACCGCGCAGAACGCGCAAGCCCTCACCGTTCGACGTCCGGAAACCGCCAACCGAATCGAATCGAACGCAAACCGAGCGGTCGAACGCCCGGCGGCGGCAACGCCTAGCGCCAGCGTCCAAATCAGTGCCGCCGCCCGCGACCTAGCCGCGAACGATCGCCTGAAAGCCGCCGCGGACACCAGCGGCAACAGCGCCACGCCACGCCCGACCGCAACGGAAAAACCCGTGTCAACGATAAAAGCCGCCACCAGCGCCGTCGAAAACACCGCTTCAACCACGGAACAGTCGTCCCGCGTCGGTCAAGCCCTGCGACTGTTTCAAAGCAACGCCGCAAGCTCCGCCGAACCCACGTCCCGAGAGCTACGGGTCACCGCTTGAACCGAACGTTTTTTTGCCCTAGCCGACCCCGTACCGGCTTTGTGAAACAAGCACCGAATCGAGTCCGGAAGCCATGAAATGATCGGTAGCCTGTCGCCGACAGGCACATCGTCCACATACGTTCCGACCCGCGCCGCCACAACACGCGAAACGACGGGCGGCGCTGGCGCGCGCACCGAGAACACAACCGAAAACACCTCGCCGAAAAAACGTACCGAAAGCGAACTGTCGGAAGCCGATCGGCAAAAGGTCAATGCTCTTAAACAGACGGACCGTCGGGTACGCGCCCACGAAATGGCCCACGTCGCGGCCGGCGGCAGTCTGGTCAAGAGCGGCGCGAACTTCAACTACGAAACAGGACCGGACGGACAGCGCTACGCCGTCGGCGGCGAAGTGGCGATCGACGCGTCGCCGGGTCGCAGCCCCGACGAAACCATCGATAAAGCGACGCGGATCAAGGCTGCCGCGCTCGCCCCCGCCGAACCCGTCGCCACAGGATCGTCAAGTCGCCGCACTGGCCGCGCGAATGGCCCTCCAGGCGATCATCGAGCGCGCCATCCAGCAAAAAAACACTGGCGGGGTACAAAACGCTGACAACGACAAACCCGCCAACGTTAACCGCCTGCAAAGCACTTATTCCGGCTCGGCTACTGCTGAAGCGCCTGCCTCGGGCACGGCGATCGACCTTTTCGCTTGATCAAGTCGCCGCCCGCCATGCCGGCAGATTCCACACGCTTCACCGAGCCGAATCCTTTTTCTATAGAATTCCCGCCGCTGAAAACACAAAGCTCAGCCATTCGACCAATCGCATCCGACCACCTTGGCGAAACATGGCCTTGCCGTTATCCATCGACCAGGCAACAACTCGCCTTCCCGGACAACGCACCAATACTTGCCAAGCGTAGCGAAACCATTGCCTTGTTTCCACGAAAAGTTCCAAAGGATTTCACGAAAACGTCCTTGGTTCGGCCAGGATGGCGCAACGCGCCGAAAAACGCAGATCGAGATCGCTGATGAAAGATAAATTGTCCGGCCAGATTGAACTGGCACGTTTGTTTGACCCACAATCGGCCCCAGGAATGCTTGACACGCTCGCTTGGCGCGGCGCGCGGACCGCGCGTGACGAATCCGGCTTGTGCGTGTCGCTGGGCTCCCCACGATTCGCCGATAGCGAAGCGGGCGCCGCCGCGCGTGCTTCCGGCACCGCGGCTGGACTTCTCCAGGCGTGGCGCCGCCACGGCCGGGAGGTGTGCTCGCACCTGCGCGGCGCCTACGCGTTCGCGGTGGTCGACACGTCGCTCGGCGGCGTATTTCTCGCCGTGGACCGCTTCGCGATCGAAACGTTGTGCTACCGCACCGATGGCCGGACGCTGGCGTTTTCCGACCGCGCCGACTGCGTGCCGGGACGCGGTGACGATCTCGATTCGCAAGCGATCTTCGACTACCTCTATTTCCACATGATTCCCGCGCCGCGCACGATTTTCCGCGAAGTGCGACGGCTACCGGCCGCGCACAGCCTGTTCATCGACCGGCGCGGGGTGCGGGAAAACCGCCATTGGCCCCTGCGTTTCAACGAGCGCCACCGCCAACCGTTCCCGATCGCGCGCGACGCCTTTCGCCATCTGATTCGCGATGCCGTTGCGACGGAAATCGAGGGTCACCGGCGAGTAGGCGCCTTCCTCTCCGGCGGCACCGACAGTTCCACCGTCGCCGGCATGCTTTGCCAGGTCACCGGCACCGCAGCGCCGGTGTACTCGATCGGCTTCGACGCCGAAGGCTACGACGAAATGGCGTATGCCCGCATCGCCGCCAAGCACTTCGCCTGCGAACACCACGAGTATTACGTCACCCCGAACGACCTCCTCGACAGCATCCCTGCCGTCGCCCAGCACCACGATCAACCGTTCGGCAACTCCTCCGCGCTGCCCGCCTATTACTGCGCCAAGATTGCCCAGACCGACGGTTGCAGCAAGCTGCTGGCGGGCGATGGCGGCGACGAGTTGTTCGGAGGCAATTCCCGCTATGCCACGCAACGGGTATTCGAGTTCTACCAGACCCTTCCAGGTGGCCTGCGGCGGATGATCGAACCGATGTGCGTCGATGCCAGTCCCCTGCGGCGGATTCCCGGGTTGCGGCAGGCGACGGGTTACGTACGCCACTCGCGGGTGCCGATGCCGGATCGTCTGCAAACCTTCAATCTGATCATGCAACTCAACCCGGCCAATGTGCTGACCCCGGAATTGCTGGCGCAAATCGATTTGGCGGGACCGTCGAAACACATGCAAGAAACGTGGAACGAATGCCAGGCGCCCAGCCTGATCAATCGCATGCTCGCTTTCGACTGGCGCTACACCCTGGCCGATAGCGACTTGCCCAAAGTGCGTGGCGCAACGCAAATGGCCGGCATTGACGTCGCCTACCCCTTGCTGTCCGACGGCCTGACCGATTTTTCGATGGCCTTGCCGCCCAACTGGAAACTCCGCCGCTTCAAACTGCGCTGGTTTTTCAAGGAAGCGCTGCGCGGTTTTTTGCCCGACGACATCATCACCAAGAAAAAGAAAGGATTCGGTCTACCCTTTGGCGTCTGGGCGACGCGCAATCCGGCACTGATGCGGCTCGCGGCGGATTCGCTGAACAGTCTGGCGACGCGCGGCATCGTACGCCGCGACTTTACCGACACCCTGATCGCCCGGCATCTGCCCGAACACCCCGGCTATTACGGCGAGATGGTCTGGATTCTGACCATGCTCGAACAATGGTTGCGAGGTCAAACGGCACACCGTCCGTGACAGAGAAGCACGAAAAATTAATCGATGCGTCGTGAACGGTTCGCCATTGCCAAACGGCTGGAAAATGCAAATTCCGCGTCGCTCTGTTAACATCGCCCACGCGAAAAACATTCCAAGGAGCAAACATGCGTCTGGATGATCAAAGCGCCAGCGAAAACGTGGAAGACCGGCGCGGCGGCGGCATAGGGCGCGGTGGCATCGGCGTCGGCACGGTGGTTGTCGCGCTGGCGGCGAGCTATTTCTTCGGCATCGATCCCTCGGTGATACTTGGACTGGCTTCCAACACCAGCAGCCGCCAGACCACCAGTCAACCGGCCCACAAGCCCCCCGCCAACGACGAGATGGCCACCTTCGTCGCCAAGGTGCTAGGCAGCACGGAGCAAACCTGGCAAATGGTTTTCCAGGATGCCGGGCGCCGCTACCAGGAACCGAAACTGGTACTTTTCACCGGTGCGACGCCCACCGCCTGCGGTACCGGCAGTTCGGCAATGGGACCGTTTTATTGTCCGTCCGATTGCAAAGTCTATATCGATCTGGCTTTTTATCGCGATCTCAAGGAGCGCTTTCATGCCCCCGGCGAATTCGCTCAAGCCTATGTAATCGCGCACGAAGTCGGTCATCACGTGCAAAACCTGCTCGGCATCTCCGATAAAGTACATGCGGCACAGCAACGTGGCGGCAATCGCGCCGCCGCCAACGCATTATCCGTACGGCTCGAATTGCAGGCCGACTGTTTCGCCGGCGTCTGGGGTCATCGCGCAGACAGCATGAAAAAAATGCTCGAACCGGGTGAGATGGAGCAGGCGCTGACCGCCGCCTCGGCGATTGGCGACGACCGCCTGCAACGTCAAGCGCAAGGACAGGTAGTTCCCGAATCGTTCACGCATGGTTCTTCCGAACAACGCGTTCGCTGGTTCAAACGCGGCATGGACAGTGGCGACATCCGCCAATGCGATACCTTTAGCGCCGCCTCGCTCTAAAGACCATGAAATTCTGCGGCCGCGTCGCCCTTTTTTTTACTGCCATGCTGTTTGCGTTGGCGCAACCGACCGCCGCCATGCAAGAAGCCCCCTTGCCGCGGTCAAGCCACGTTCCAGGCGGCGTGGCACGGATTGTCGTCGCACCGGTTACCGGAGAAAGGAAGGCACCTCCGCAAGCGTGGCTAGGCGATCAACGAGTGCTGGTGATCGAGGAGGGAGGACAGTGGCTTGCCATTGTCGGCTTAGCCCTGGATACCGCTCCCGGGCCGCAGGAATTGCGCGTTCACCATTTAGGCGACACTCGCCGTCTCCCCTTCACGGTCGACACCAAACAGTACCCCGAGCAACGCATTACCCTCAAGGACACCGGCAAGGTACAGCCGTCCGACACCGATCTCGCCCGTATCGCGCTTGAAATAGCGGAAATAAAAAAACTCAAGACCCATTGGCGCGACACCGATGATACCGATACCCGCTTCGCGCTACCCGCCAAGGGACGTCTGTCGGGACGTTTTGGCGTCCGACGTTTCTTTAACGGCGAGGCGCGCTCCCCGCACGCCGGATTCGACATTGCCGCTCCACATGGCTCGGCGGTCACGGCCACCGCGCGGGGGGTGGTCCTTAACGTCGGGGATTACTTCTTCAACGGCAAGACGGTTTTCGTCGATCACGGCAACGGTCTGATCAGCATGTATTGCCACCTTGATCGCATCGACGTGGCGGTCGGCGACACCGTAAACAAAAGCCAGCGACTTGGCCTGGTGGGAATGACCGGCCGCGCCACGGGACCGCACCTGCACTGGAGCGTGATTTTGAACAGCGCGATGGTCGACCCGGCGTTGTTCGTTCCCGCCTCGGCAATGGCGCGCTAGTTCAAAGGCTTACGCCGCACCTTTCCTTGCGCCACACTTCTTGATCGAGAAGCCGCGCGTCACACCTCTGGCGGCATCTTGATGCGCTCGCCAGGACTCTTCGTCAAACCGCCGCGATGAGGACACTCGGAATTAGCGCATTCAGCGTACAAATAAAGTGCATGCTCGCGGATCACGAAACCGCGCTCCCTGGCGATTGTCGTTTGCCGATTTTCGATCTCGGCATCGTAAAACTCCTCGACCCGGCCGCAATCGATGCATACCAGATGGTCATGATGCTGCCCGGCACTCAATTCGAAAACCGCCTTCCCCGACTCGAAATAATGCCGTTCCAAAAGGCCGGCCTGCTCGAACTGCGTCAAAACGCGGTAAACCGTGGCCAATCCAATGTCCAGATTCTCGGCCAGCAATTGACGATAGACATCCTCCGCCGTCAAATGACGAACCTCTGTTTTTTCAAATAGAGCCAGAATTCGGAGTCGCGGCAGCGTGGCTTTCAGCCCCAAGCTATTCAGGTCATCGGAGTTGCTCATCGGAGTCCTTGCGTCGGCTGAAAAATGGATGGTGCAATTTTTCGGTTATGATATACCCTTGAAGACGGCTGCGTGGTAGGTGTGCGAAACGTTGATCGATCCCCTCGCCGATTGACGTGCCGTACAGGCGCTCCCGGCCACCGACTCCCTAGTGCTCCTTAGTGCCTCCTTATGCAACACATGTCATCCTTTCATCGCATCTCCTTGTTTTCCGGATTGAAAATCGTTTTTCAACGGTCCGCCGCGAGCATCCTTGTCCTATGGACGCTCACCGCGTGTTCTTCAGTGCCGCGCATCGTCACCGAATACCGGATCGACGTGCAGCAAGGTAATGTTCTGACCCAGGAAATGGTTTCTCAACTTCGCCCTGGATTGTCGAAAGACCAAGTACGCTTCATTCTCGGCACACCGGTCTTGACGGACATGTTTCACGCCAATCGATGGGACTATGCCTATCGCCTGAAAAAAGGTCGCACTGGCGAAGTGGAGTCGCGTTTGTTTTCGGTATTTTTCGGACCCGACGACAAACTGGCCAGGGTGGCCGGAGATGTCACCCCAGCGGACAGCCACAAACCGCTCGCCGTTTCAGAAAACCGCAATCGGGAAATCGATCTGGGTTCACTGCCTGCTGACGGAAGCGTCACCCTCCCCCCCGACGACGAGCGCGGATTTTTCGGCAAACTGCTGGAAAAAATAGGATTCTGAGATGAAAGGACTGAAAATTGCCATCGCGGGTGCCGGCGGCCGAATGGGCCGCATGCTGGTCGAAGCCACGCTGAAAGACGATGCCGGCGCGACATTGGCGGCGGCGTTCGACCAGGCGGAAACGCCGATGTTGGGCAAGGACGCTGGCGAACCATGCGGCATGGCGTGTGGTGTCGAGATCACCTCCGATTACGACGCGGCCATCGCCAGCGCCGACTGTCTGATCGACTTCACGCGCCCGCATGGCACCTTGCGGCACCTCGATGCCTGTCGCCGCCATGGCAAGGCAATGGTCATCGGCACCACGGGTTTCGATGTCGTCGGTCAACAAACGATCGCCGCCATCGCCCGAGAAATACCGGTCGTTTTCGCACCGAACATGAGTGTCGGCGTCAATGTCGTTTTCAAGCTTCTTGATCTGGCGTCGCGGATCATGTGCGAGGGCTACGATATCGAAATCGTCGAGGCTCACCATCGACACAAGATCGATGCACCATCGGGGACGGCGCTACGCATGGGCGAAGTCGTCGCACAGGCCCTTGGGCGCGACCTCAAGACCTGCGCGATCTATGGTCGGGAAGGCGTTACGGGCGAACGCCAAGCAACGACGATCGGTTTTTCGACGGTGCGCGGAGGCGACATCGTCGGCGATCACAATGTAATGTACTGCGGTCTCGGCGAGCGCGTCGAGATTGGCCACAAGGCAAGCAGTCGGCTGCCCTACGCCTTGGGGAGCCTTCGCGCCGCCCACTTCCTGTCGAGCAAGGAATCCGGTTTGTTCGACATGCAAGACGTCCTTGGCCTGCGTTAAACAGCCCTTCCAGAACGGTAGCTGAATCTTGGCCGTATCGATCCCACTGCTGGCCCGGAAACTCGCCGGCATTCTTGGCAAGGATGCCGAACGCCGTCTCGATCAATCGCTGACGTCGCTTGCCGAACGCGAACCCGAGTTGTCCACCACGGTCACCGGCATTCTCGTGGGAGCCGAACAACTGCTTTCCCATTACGCGCGCCTGCAGGGACTGCAAACCGAATTGTCCGGCGACGCGTTTTCCGATTGGAATCTACTCAACGGCCGTATCGAGTCCGGTCGAGGCTGGAAAGCCCTTCTCGGCTACACCCGTGAAGAACTCGGCGACACGCTCGCCACGTGGCGCGGCCTGGTGCATCCCGACGATCTGAAGTCGCTTGACGCGGCGATCGGCGCGCACGCCCAAGGCAGCACACCACTGTTTCAAGCCACCTGCCGCCTTCGCGACAAGGCGGGAAAATGGCGTTGGCTGTTGCTGAAAGGCAGGATTTCCAACCGAGACCCTGGCGGTCAGCCCTGGCACGTCATCGTGCTGCAGCGAAACATCTCCGAATTCAAGCAAACCGAGGAAATGGCGTTGATGGCCAAGGAATCGGCGGAAGCGGCGAACCGGGCACGCGGGAATTTCCTGGCGAACATGAGTCACGAGATACGAACGCCGATGAATGGCATCATCGGCATGACCGAACTCGCGCTGGACACCCAACTCGATGCCGAACAGAAACACTACTTGAAAACGGTCAAGTCGTCAGCCGAGTCCTTGCTGGCCATCGTTAACGACATTCTCGATTTTTCAAAGATCGAAGCCGGAAAACTTCACTTCGAAGAGGTTCCGTTCAATCTGTCCCACCTGGTCTTCGAAGCAACCCGCACGCAATCCGTCACGGCTCACAACAAAGGATTGGAAGTACTGGTTTCGATCGCGCCGGACGTTCCAAACCGTGTGCTCGGAGACCCGACGCGGCTGCGACAAGTCATCGGCAATTTGCTCGGGAACGCCATCAAATTCACCGCGCATGGCGAAATAACTGTCAGCGTTTCGGCAGAAAAAAGCAACGCCACAACCGCCATCGTCCGTTTCGCCATTCGTGACACCGGCATAGGCATCCCCGCCGAGCGACAAAACATCATCTTCGAAGCGTTTTCACAGGCGGACGATTCGACAACCCGCCGCTTTGGCGGCACGGGTTTGGGGCTTACCATCTGCACGCACCTCGTGCAGATGATGGGCGGTCGCTTGTGGCTGGAAAGCGTCGAAGGCCAAGGGTCCTGTTTCTATTTCACTAGTCGTTTCGGGTTCGAGGCAAGTGCGGCGGAAGGAAAACCGCCCACGCAATATCGGGGACAACGCGCCCTGCTTCTCGCAGCGCATCCATCGCTCGCCGCTCAGATCGCCGCCTTGTTGACCACGCTTGGGATAGAACCATCGATCGTCAAGGACACACCAAAAGCCTTACAAACAATCGAAAAATCGCGATCTGTCGGGTTTCCGTTTGATTATGTCTTCATCGACGCCTTGATTCCCGCGCCAGGCGGAATACAGATGGCGGAATCCTGGCGCCGTGGTGCTTGCCCGGAAAAATTGATCGTTCTCTTGACAACGGAACAGCAACGCGAAGACATGGTGCGGCTACGCGATATCGAAAATGGCACACACCTCGTCAAGCCGATCTCCCCGGACGATCTGCTGGAAGCCCTCAAGCTGCTCTCCGCTCCGGCAACGACACATGATGACGCACTGCTGGCACCCATAGACATCCTCTGCGAGCCGGAAAATACAGGCAGCCAGATCAAGGTCTTGTTGGTTGAAGACAACCCTGTAAACCAGGAACTGGCAAAACGTCTCCTGGACAAACGCGGCTACCACGTCACACTGGCCAACAACGGCGCCGAAGCCATCGAACGCTTCGAGGAGAAGGAGTTCGACCTTATTCTGATGGACATGCAAATGCCGGTAATGGGCGGCATCGAGGCAACCGAAGCGATCCGGGCGCGAGAAATGCGACGCAGCTGGGTGGTTTCGCGTCAATTCAATGCCACGGTAATCATCGCCATGACCGCCAACGCCATGGCGAGTGATCGTGACCGCTGTTTACAAGCCGGAATGAACGATTACATCGCCAAACCGATCAATCCACGCGATCTTTATGCAACCATTGATCGCTGCCTGGACAGGCAAGTTGATAACAATTCCCAGCCGACGGTGTCCGATGTCACGGTGGCGATCACCTCGCTTGATTTGGCGGCCGCCGCTCGCGACCTGGGTGATCAAGACTTACTGCTCGCAATGGCAGGCGTGCTCCTCAGGGAATGGGACGGCCATCTGGAGCAGATCAAAGCGGCGATCGACGCGCACGACGGAGCGAAACTGTCGATCACCGCACATACGGTGAAAAGCCTGCTGGCGATGTTTCGTGCCGAAAAAGCCAGGCGAATGGCCCTTGAACTGGAACAGGCCATCAAACCCGGTCTCGGACAAGCCGACTGGCCGTGCTACAAAGAACTGGCTACTGCTTTGATCAAGGAAATGGCACGAATCAAACCGGAAATCGAGCGCTTTTGGCGCGAAAAGCAGCTTCGGTAACGGCTCGCTACGCGGACTTGTCGCCACCGCACCCGCGCGAGAAAGCTCGCGAGATGCGGGAAGTGGTTAAAAAAGAGGCCCCTGTCCGGTATAATCCGCAGGCTTGCAACGATACGAGCGGGAGGGCTGCACGCCCATCCCGCTTTTGCATATCTGAAGCTCGGACAGCTCACGCAGTCAAATGCGACACCTACAGGAGTCTTTTGTGTCCTTGTTACCCACTCTTCCGCCCGCGATACTCGCATTGGCTGACGGCACGATTTTCCGCGGCCACGCAATCGGCGCCGAAGGCCATACCAACGGCGAGGTTGTGTTCAATACGGCGATGACCGGCTACCAGGAGATCCTGACCGATCCCTCGTATTGCCGACAGATCGTCACCCTTACGTACCCACACATCGGCAATGTGGGCTGCAATGCGGAAGACTTCGAATCGCGCGGCAACCATGCCGCTGGCCTGGTCATACGCGACCTCCCGGTGCGCGCCGAAAACTGGCGGTTGCAAGAAACCCTGCCCGCCTATCTTCAGCAACACGGGATTGTGGCCATCGCCGGCATTGACACGCGCAAGCTAACCCGCATTCTGCGTGAAAAAGGCGCTCAAGCCGGTTGCATCATGGCACGAAATGTCGATGAACAAGCCGCCGTGAACGAAGCGCGCGCCTTCCCGGGTCTTGCCGGCATGGATCTCGCCAAGGTGGTGAGCGCCTCCGCTCCCTACGCATGGGATGGCGGGGCATGGGAACTCGACGGATATCAGGCGCCGGCGGCGGCGAAATTTCATGTCGTGGCCTGCGATTTCGGCGTCAAGCACAATATTCTGCGCCTGCTGGCCGCGCGCGGCTGCCGTGTGACCGTCGTGCCCGCCCAGACCGCCGCCGCGGACATTCTCGCCCTCCAGCCGGATGGCGTGTTTCTGTCGAATGGCCCTGGCGACCCGGAACCTTGCGATTACGCCATATCGGCGATCCGCGACATTCTTGTCACCGGCGTGCCAATCTTCGGCATCTGTTTGGGACACCAGTTACTGGCTCTGGCCTCTGGCGCCAAAACATTGAAAATGAAATTCGGCCACCACGGCGCCAACCATCCGGTCAAGGATCTGCAGACCGGGCAAGTGCTCATCACCAGCCAGAACCACGGCTTCGCGGTGGATGACGGCACCTTGCCGACCAACCTCCAACCCACGCATGTGTCGCTATTCGACGGTTCATTACAGGGAATCGCCCGCACCGACGTGCCCGCATTCTCCTTCCAAGGCCACCCAGAAGCCAGTCCGGGACCGCACGACATCGGCTATCTATTTGATCGTTTCATAAAAATGATGCTAGACAAAAAGGCGCCACATGCCCAAACGAACTGACATCAATCGCATTCTGATCATCGGCGCGGGCCCGATCGTCATCGGTCAAGCCTGCGAATTCGACTATTCCGGCGCGCAAGCCTGCAAAGCGCTGCGCGAAGAGGGGTATCGCGTCATTCTGGTCAACTCCAACCCGGCGACGATCATGACCGACCCGGAAATGGCCGACGTGACCTATATCGAGCCGATCACCTGGCGAGTCCTCGAAAAAATCATCGAAAAGGAACGACCGGACGCGTTGCTGCCGACCATGGGTGGACAAACGGCGCTGAACTGCGCCCTCGATCTGGCTCGCCACGGCGTGTTGGAGCGTTACGGCGTCGAAATGATCGGCGCCACCAAACAGGCGATCGACAAGGCCGAGGATAGAGAGCAGTTCAAGGCGGCGATGACCCGCATCGGACTGGGTTCGGCGCGCTCGGCCGTTGCCCATTCGATGGAAGAAGCCATGCAGGTGCAGGCGATGATCGGCTATCCGGCGATCATCCGTCCGTCGTTCACCATGGGCGGCTCCGGCGGCGGCATTGCCTACAATCAGGAAGAGTTCGTCGAAATCTGCGTCCGCGGCCTGGAAGCCAGCCCAACCAGCGAATTGTTGATCGAGGAATCGCTGATTGGCTGGAAAGAGTTCGAGATGGAGGTCGTCCGCGACAAAAGCGACAACTGCATCATCATCTGCTCGATCGAAAATCTGGATCCGATGGGCGTGCATACCGGCGACTCGATCACCGTCGCGCCGGCCCAGACCTTGACCGACAAGGAATACCAGATCATGCGCGATGCGTCGATCGCGGTCCTGCGCGAAATCGGTGTCGATACCGGCGGCTCGAACGTCCAGTTCGCCATCTGCCCGACCGATGGGCGGATGATCGTCATCGAAATGAATCCGCGCGTTTCGCGCTCGTCGGCGCTGGCCTCGAAGGCAACGGGTTTTCCGATCGCCAAGGTGGCGGCGAAACTGGCTATCGGTTACACACTCGATGAGCTCGCCAACGACATCACCGGCGGCAGAACGCCGGCCTCGTTCGAGCCGTCGATCGATTACGTCGTCACGAAAGTCCCGCGTTTTGCTTTCGAAAAATTCCCCGAAGCCGACTCGCGGCTGACCACTCAGATGAAGTCCGTGGGTGAAGTGATGGCCATCGGACGTACTTTCCAGGAATCGTTGCAAAAGGCCCTGCGCGGCCTGGAAATCGGCGTCGATGGTTTCGACGAACGAAGCGTCGACCGCGAGGAAATCGAAATCGCCCTTAGCGAAGCCCGTCCTGAACGCCTCTGGTACATCGCCGACGCGTTCCGTATCGGCATGACGCTTGAAGTGATTCGACGTTTGACGCTGATCGATCCATGGTTTTTGGCGCAAATCGAGGATCTTTACCAAAAAGCGGAAACGATCCGCGACCGTTCGCTGGAATCGGTGTCTCGCGACGAGCTTTGGCATCTCAAGCGCGCCGGGTTTTCCGACAAACGCCTGGCGACGCTGCTGCGAACCACACAAACCGCCGTGCGACAACGGCGCCACACCTTGCATGTTCGGCCGGTTTATAAACGCGTTGACACCTGCGCTGCGGAGTTTGCCACCGACACCGCCTACATGTACTCGACCTACGAAGAGGAATGCGAGGCCAATCCAAGCAACCGTCGGAAAATCATGGTCCTCGGCGGCGGCCCAAACCGGATCGGCCAGGGCATCGAATTCGATTATTGCTGCGTGCACGCCGCCCTGGCAATGCGAGAAGACGGTTTCGAAACGATCATGGTCAACTGCAACCCTGAAACGGTGTCTACCGACTACGACACCTCCGATCGCTTGTACTTCGAGCCGCTGACGCTGGAAGATGTCCTGGAAATCGTCGCGGTCGAAAAACCTTTCGGTGTGATCGTCCAGTACGGTGGCCAGACACCGCTCAAACTGGCGCGCGACCTAGAGGCGAATGGCGTGCCGATCATCGGCACCAGCCCGGACATGATCGACGCCGCCGAAGACCGCGAGCGTTTCCAAAAACTGCTGCACGATCTTGGCCTCAAACAACCGCCAAATCGCACGGCCCGCACCGAAGCCGAAGCCTTGCGACTGGCGGCGGAAATCGGCTACCCCCTGGTCGTCCGGCCATCGTATGTTCTGGGTGGCCGGGCGATGGAAATCGTCCATGACGCCCGTGACCTCGAACGCTACATGCGTGAGGCCGTCAAGGTCTCCAACGATTCACCGGTACTGCTCGACCGCTTCCTGAACGACGCTTCCGAGGTGGATGTCGATGCGCTCAGCGACGGTGAGGATGTCCTGATCGGCGGGGTGATGGAACATATCGAACAGGCTGGCGTGCACTCGGGCGATTCCGCATGTTCGTTGCCCCCCTATTCGCTGCCCGTTGAATTGCAGGATGAAATGCGTCGGCAAACGCGTTTGATGGCCAAGGGTCTGAACGTGCGCGGTTTGATGAACGTGCAATTCGCCATTCAGAACGGCGTGGTCTTCGTTCTCGAAGTCAACCCGCGCGCCTCGCGAACGGTGCCTTTCGTCTCGAAAGCAACCGGCTTGCCGCTGGCCAAGATCGCCGCCCGCTGCATGGTCGGCAACTCCCTGGCCAAACAGGGTTTGACCAAGGAAGTGATTCCGAATTATTTCTCCGTCAAGGAAGCCGTTTTTCCATTCGCCAAATTCCGTGGCGTGGATACCATTCTCGGTCCGGAAATGAAGTCCACCGGCGAAGTGATGGGCGTTGGCAAAACCTTTTCCGAAGCTTTCGTCAAAAGCCAAATGGCCGCCAGCGTGCGCTTGCCGAGTACCGGGCAGGTATTCATCAGCGTCAAGGAATCGGATAAACCGAAGGCGGTTGCGGTCGCCCGTGATTTGCAGGCGGCCGGCTTCACTCTGCTGGCCACCCGTGGCACGGCAAACGCCATCGCCGCCGCCGGCATCCCCGTCACACCGGTCAACAAAGTCACCGAGGGTCGCCCACACGTGGTCGATATGATCAAGAACAACGAAGTAGTGCTGATCATCAACACCGTTGACGAAAAACGCAAGGCAATCAGTGACTCACGGTCGATTCGCACCTCGGGACTGGCCGCGCGCGTGACCATCTACACCACGATTTGGGGAGCGGAGGCCGCGGCGACAGGCATTAAAAACCGCGGCGAGCTGGTCGTTTATCCGATTCAGACATTACATAACCAACTGAATTAGTCATCCCACACGACCGTCGATATCGCCTTAGGCCAGAATCGACGGCTTTTCGTCCGCGACGAAGGCTATGAACAAAATACCCGTAACCCTCAACGGCGCCGAGAAACTGCGTGCCGAACTGCACCATCTGAAAACCGTCGAACGTCCCCGAGCCATCTCGGCAATAGCCGAAGCGCGCTCGCATGGCGATCTCTCGGAAAACGCCGAGTACGACGCCGCCAAGGAAAGGCAAGGCTTCATCGAAGGGCGCATCAAGGAAGTCGAAAACAAGCTTTCCAACGCACAGATCATCGATCCAAAATTACTCGACGCAGACGGACGATGTGTTTTTGGCGCTACGCTCGATCTTGAAGATCAGGAATCCGGTAATCGTGTGCGCTACCAGATTGTCGGCGAGGATGAAGCCGACATCAAATCCGGCAAAATTTCGATCAACTCGCCAATTGCCCGCGCCCTGATCGGCAAATTCGCCGGCGACATCGCGAAGGTTCAGGCACCTGGCGGCTTGCGCGAATACGAAATAATCGACGTGCGTTACGAATAAGCCGAGTTCCTCGCCGGCATGCAGCGCCTCGCCAACGCCTTGTACGATGTGACCCTGACTCTATGGGTGGGAGGTCTGTGGGCGATCGGCTATCTCGTCGCGCCCACTCTTTTCACGACGCTGGGCAACGACCGACAACTGGCCGGTGCGCTCGCTGGCACGCTTTTCGAGTTGATTGGCTGGATCGGTCTTGGTTGCGCCACCTATTTGCTGCTGTTCCTGCTTGTCCGCTTGGGAAACGCCGCCTTGCGACGCTTGAATTTCTGGCTGTTGTTGCTGATGATGCTGCTCACCGCCGTCGGCTTGTTCGGCATTCAACCGCTCCTCGCCCAACTGAAGGCCGATGCGCTACCACGTGAAGTCATGGAAAGCATGTTGCGCAACCGTTTCATCGCTTGGCACGGCGTGTCGAGCGTTCTGTACCTCATTCAAAGTCTGATCGGTCTATTCCTGGTCACCAGCATATCGCGAGGCGGACGATACTAGGATTCGACACGAAATGGCGAGCAATCGCTGGCCCGCGCCAAAGGCTGACTCAGCGCCTGGAATCGCCTTGGAAACTCCGTTTGCTGCGCAGCGGTTTGGAACGCCGCGGATGCGGACGCGGCGCTTTTTCTTGCGCCTCGACGGACGGACGCCAGATCACCAGCAATTTCCCGATGTGTTGGACTGGCGCGGCCCCCAACTGCTCGCACAGCGCATGGAGAAACTGTTCGCGCATTTCTCGGTCATCGTTGTAGACGCGAATCTTGATCAGTTGGTGGCTGACGAGACTGGTATTGACTTCCTTGACCACGGATTCGGACAAACCATTCTGGCTGATCGACACCACGGGATGCAGTGAATGGGCACGCGCGCGCAAGACACGGCGCTCGTCGGAACTGAGAGTAAGCATGCTGAACCTTTCCTTGAACAGCGCATTCTAGCGAGTTTTTACGATGAATCGAACCCGATCAAGCAATGCGTGGCTGCGCGAGCACGTCAACGACACTTACGTCCAACGCGCCAAGGCCGAAGGCTACCGGTCGCGTGCGTCGTACAAATTGATGGGCATCGACGACAAGGACCACTTGATCCATACCGGAGATGTCGTCGTAGACCTCGGCGCCAGCCCGGGTGGCTGGTCGCAGGTGGTTGCCAAACGGCAACACGGCAAAGGACAGGTCATCGCCGTCGATCTACTGGAAATGGATCCGCTTGCCAGTGTCGACTTTTTGCAAGGCGACTTCCGGGAGCAAATCCTGCTCGATGAGCTGGAAAAACGGCTGGCTGGCAAAAAACTGGGACTTGTATTATCCGACATGTCGCCCAACATCTCGGGAATCGCCCTCTGCGACCAAGCTCGCGTCATGCATTTGGCGGAATTGGCACTTGAATTCGCCTGCAACTGGCTGAAACCGGACGGCGCGTTTCTAGTCAAAGTATTTCAAGGTCACGGTTTTGACGACTTCGTGCAACAGATGCGAACAAAGTTCCGAGCGGTCGCCTCACGCAAACCAGACGCCTCGCGTGACCGCAGTCCGGAAATCTATTTGTTGGGCAAAAACCCGCGCGCTTGATTTCATCGTCAAACTCATGTTTGATTCAGCAAGGGTGAATCAGTTTACAATTCCAGGTTGCCGGACGGGAGACGAGGAGTCAGTCCCCGGGGCCGGAACACTCAAAGAGGTGACGCATTGAATAACATGTTCAAGAATCTGGCGGTTTGGCTGGTCATCGGACTTGTCTTGATGACGGTATTTAATCAGTTCAACACTCGCCAGGTCGCCCAATCGTCAATGGAGTACTCGCAATTCATTGAGGAAGTGGGTAAAGGCACGATCGCCAAAGTGGTCATCGAAGGGCGCGTGCTCAAGGCGACCACCACCGACGGCCGTAAGTTGACCAGCTACGCACCGCCCGATCTGTGGATGGTCTCCGACCTGTTGAAGCACGGCGTCAAGATCGAAGCCAAGCCCGAAGAAGAACAGTCGTTCCTGATGAATATCTTCGTGAGCTGGTTCCCGATGCTGCTGCTGATCGGGGTGTGGATTTTCTTCATGCGTCAAATGCAGGGCGGTGGCCGGGGCGGCGCGTTTTCTTTCGGCAAGAGCAAGGCCCGCCTGCTCGACGAATCGACCAACACCATCACCTTCGCCGATGTCGCCGGCTGCGACGAAGCCAAGGAAGAAGTCTCCGAACTGGTCGATTTTTTGCGCGACCCGTCAAAATTCCAGAAACTTGGCGGCCGGATTCCGAAAGGCGTTTTACTGGTTGGCAACCCCGGTACCGGCAAGACATTGCTGGCCAAGGCTATCGCCGGAGAGGCCAAGGTTCCGTTCTTCTCGATTTCCGGTTCCGATTTTGTCGAGATGTTCGTCGGCGTCGGCGCGGCCCGTGTGCGCGACATGTTCGAAAACGCCAAGAAACACGCGCCTTGCATCGTTTTCATCGACGAACTCGATGCCGTCGGGCGGCAACGAGGCGCCGGTCTTGGCGGCGGCAACGACGAGCGCGAACAAACGCTCAATCAGATGCTGGTCGAAATGGACGGCTTTGAGGGCAGTGTCGGCGTCATCGTCATCGCCGCGACCAACCGCCCCGATGTTCTCGATCCTGCCCTGATGCGTCCGGGTCGCTTTGATCGCCAAGTCGTCGTACCGCTGCCCGATATTCGCGGTCGAGAACAAATTCTCGTCGTTCACATGCGCAAGGTGCCGTTGTCTCCCGACGTCAAGGCGGACATCATCGCCCGTGGGACACCAGGTTTTTCGGGTGCCGATCTGGCCAACCTGGTCAACGAGGCGGCCCTGTTCGCGGCCCGCGGCAACAAGCGCCTGGTCGACATGGATGACTTCGAAAAAGCCAAGGACAAAATCATGATGGGTGCCGAGCGCCGCAGCATGGTGATGAACGAAGATGAGAAACGGAATACGGCCTACCACGAATCGGGGCACGCTGTCGTCGCGAAATTGATGCCAAAATCGGACCCGGTACACAAGGTGACAATCATCCCGCGCGGCCGCGCCCTGGGTGTGACCATGCAACTCCCGGAAGACGATCGCTATGCTTATGATCGCGTCTACTTAATGAGCCGCATCGCCGTTCTGTTCGGTGGCCGCGTCGCCGAAGAACTGTTCATGGACCAAATGACCACCGGCGCATCGAACGATTTCGAAAGAGCGACGCAAATGGCGCGCGATATGGTAACCCGCTACGGGATGTCCGACGCCCTCGGGCCGATGGTCTATGGCGAAAACGACGGTGAGGTATTCCTCGGACGTTCGGTAACCACACACAAGAACCTGTCGGAAGCGACGATGGAAAAAGTCGATGCCGAAATCCGCCGCATCATCGACACCCAATACGCGCTGGCCCGCAAGATTCTCGAGGAAAATCGCGACAAGGTCGAATCCATGGCCCAAGCCTTGCTGGAGCTTGAAACCCTGGACAGCGATCAGATCAACGATATCATGACTGGAAATCCTCCGCGTCCGTCCAAAGCCACGCAAAGCAAGCCGCCCGGCAAGCCCGACAATAACGCACCGGACGCCGCCCCAAGCGCGGCCGCGCCTGCCGCCTGACCTGCTCTGTTCCGCCGAAGGCCGGCGGAGCTTGGGACGAATGCCGTCGGATTTTTCGAAACGCTGACATGTCCCGAAACTTCCGTTGCGGCGACTTTCTGCTTTCGCTGGCCCGCCCCTTGGTGATGGGAATCGTCAATCTGACACCGGATTCATTTTCCGGTGACGGGTTGGCGAACGATGTCTCGATGGCCATCGAGCACGCTCATCGACAGATTGAAGAAGGTGCGGACCTGCTCGATCTCGGCGCGGAATCGTCTCGCCCCGGCGCCACGCCAACCTCGCTGGATGACGAGCTTCGACGTCTGATCCCTGTCCTTGAATCGCTCAAAGGCTGCGGCGTTCCTTTATCGGTCGACACGTACAAACCGGAAGTCATGGTCGCGGCGCTCGACCGCGGCGCATCGATGATCAACGACATTTACGCGCTACGCATGCCGGGCGCGCTTTCGGCGGTGAATTCCAGTCAATGTGGGATCTGTCTGATGCACATGCAAGGACAGCCCTTGTCCATGCAAAGGCAGCCAAGCTACAAAGACGTTGTGAGCGAGGTTCGCTCCTTCCTTGATAGCCGCGTGGCGGAGGCAGTAGCGGCCGGCATCGCCTTGGATCGTTTGCTGCTCGACCCGGGTTTTTGCTTTGGCAAAACGCTCGACCACAATCTAGAACTCTTTCGACACCTGGATCGCTTGTCGACACAAGGCGTGCCGATTCTCGCGGGAATTTCACGGAAATCCATGCTGGGAACGATCGTCAATCGCACGGTTGACCAGCGCCTAGCGGCCAGCCTCGCCGCCGCCGTCCTGGCCGCGCAACGGGGCGCCGCCATCCTGCGCGTACATGACGTCGCGGCAACGCGCGATGCGCTGGCCGTCTGGCAAGCCCTGAAGGTTTGACGAGTTACAAATTCACTCGTTCCCGTGCTGGAGTTGTCAGCACCGTCGCGCCTATCCCGGTAAAATGGCCTGGATAAGAAATTTAGGCTTGCTGGCGACGAAACAGGGAGAAGGAAATCGTGACAAGAAAGTATTTTGGTACCGACGGCGTGCGTGGACGTGTGGGCGAAGTTCCGATCACGCCAGATTTCGTGATGCGCCTTGGACATGCGGCTGGACGGGTACTCGCCGCCCACGATGTTGCGCGCAGTCATGTAAAAGCCGGCGAAAGGCCCGCGGTCCTCATTGGCAAAGATACCCGGATCTCGGGCTACATGATGGAAGCCGCTCTGGAGGCCGGATTCTCGGCCGCCGGCGTCGATGTCTGCCTGGTCGGGCCGATGCCGACGCCAGCCATCGCCTACCTTACCCGTGCCTTGCGATTACAGGCTGGAATCGTCATTTCCGCCTCGCACAACCCTTACTACGATAACGGGATCAAGTTTTTTTCGGCAAACGGCACCAAATTACCGGACGAACTGGAGTCGGAGATTGAAGCCGCACTTGACGAGCCGCTGACTTGCGTCCCTTCCGCCGGTCTCGGAAGGGCGCGGCGCATCAATGACGCCGACGGTCGTTACATCGAATTCTGTAAAAGCACTTTCCCATTCGAACAAGATCTGCGGGGGTTGAAAATCGTCGTAGACTGTGCGAACGGTGCGGCATACCACATCGCGCCTCATGTTTTCCACGAATTGGGCGCCGAGATCTGTACCGTTGGTACGGAACCGAACGGTCTCAACATCAATCAGGATGTCGGTGCAACAGCGCCAGCCGCCCTGCGCGAAGCGGTTCTCGCCCAAGGCGCCGACTTGGGAATTGCTCTCGACGGCGACGGCGACCGAGTGATGATGGTCGACGCGACCGGCAATATTTACGATGGTGATCAGTTGCTGTATGCCATCGTCCGCAGCCGCCTCCGTCAAGGTGCGGTGTCTGGCGTGGTCGGCACCTTGATGACTAACCTGGCCTTCGAACACGCCCTGTCCGAATTGAAAGTTCCGTTCGTCCGCGCCTCGGTGGGGGACCGCTACGTGACGGACATGTTGCGTCAGCAGGGCTGGCTATTTGGCGGAGAAAATTCCGGTCACATTCTTTGCCTGGACAGACACACCACCGGTGACGGCATTGTTTCCGCCCTGCAAGTCCTTTCCGCTCTCCGTGAAGGCGACGACGACCTGCAAACCTTGTTGGGCAGTCTCAAACTCTACCCGCAACGACTGATCAATGTCGCCCTGAGCAAGGGATTTCCGTGGAAGGATAATTACTTGATTGCCGCGACACGAAACGAGGTGGAGAACGACCTGCGCGGCTGCGGTCGCGTGTTGCTACGCGCGTCGGGAACGGAACCGCTGCTGCGAGTCATGGTTGAAGGACAGGATTCAACCACGGTCAATCAAGCCGCGGAGAAGTTGGCGGCCGCCGTCCGCGAAGCCGTTTCGTCGTAATACCGCCCGCATTATCGCGCCATGCGTGCCTGACCATGATAAAAATCAGCGTCAGGCACAGTGTCTTTTACTCGCCCCTCTCACTCACCATCGTCAACCCCATACTCTCGGTCAAGCTTGTCCATATAACGGGCGTACCACCAAATAATTGCCACGTAGACCAGAGGAGAACCCTGAGCGCCCATATAGAATCCGAGAGGAAACCCAAAGACGCTGAATTCAGCCAGTTCGCGCGCGAAATAGCTGACGACGAAAGTAACGACAAACCATATCGCCAATAAAAGCCCTGTTATCTTGAGGTTGCGATACCAGTATTCCCGCTGCTTCCGTTCCAGCCGCATTCCCCACTCCTTCCGTCGCCATCGAGCGCCGCCGCCCATCCGCTCCCAGTATCAAATCGACACCCGCTGGTTCAGCGAACAATCTCCGGGTAACGCACGCTTTCGACGAATTCCTGCGTTTCCTGGCTGGGCGGCTTACCAAAAAGACTGACCACGACGGTGGTCAAAAAACCCGCCGCGACACCCCAGACGCCGGCCGCCGTTGACTGAATCCCCAACCACGGCTCCATGCCGATGCCGTGCAGACCCAACCAGGGGATACCATCGAACTGCACTCGCACCATGTAATAAACGGTCACCGACAAACCGACGACCATGCCGCTCACCGCCCCCGCCGGATTGGCCCGCTTCCAGAAGACCCCCAGAATCAAGGCTGGAAAAAAAGCGGCGCCCGCCAGTGAAAAAGCCCAGGCAACCATGAACAGAATCGACGCCGGTTTTTGTGAAGCGACGGTGGCCGCCAAGACCGCCACCACCAATAGCAAGGCTTTGGAAACCACCAAACGCCACTGCGTTGTCGCCTCGGGACGATAGATTTTGTAATAGACATCGTGCGACAAGGCACTGGCGATGGTCAGCAACAAGCCATCGGCGGTCGACAACGCCGCGGCCAGTGCGCCGGCGGCAACCAAACCCGAAATCACGTAAGGCAAACCAGCAATTTCCGGCGTCGCCAGCAGGATCACGTCGGGATTCAGCGCCAACTCGGAAAGCTGCAGGATACCGTCGCCATTGACATCCTCGATCGAAACCAGGCCAATCTTGCCCCAGGCGGTCACCCAGACAGGCAATTGGGCAATCGAAGAGCCGATCAGGTTTGAATATATTTCGTACTTGGCAAAAGCGGCATAGGCGGGCGCGGTCAAATAAAGCGCCAGGATGAACAGCAAGGACCAAAACACCGAACGACGCGCGTCGCGCACGCTTGGGGTCGTGTAGTAGCGCATCAGCACATGCGGCAGCGCCGCGGTACCAACCATCAAACAAAAGACGAGCGAAAGAAAATTCAGACGCTCGGTATTGCCGACCTCACCGGGTTCGCCTGGGAAGGCCGTTACATGGTGTTCGGGTTCGGCGCCGCGCTGCGCGGCCTGACGCATCAGGCTTTCCCAATAGCCGTGCGCGCCGTCGACGGTTTTGGGCAAATCGGCGCGTTGCCGTTCCAGGGCGACCACGTCGCGCATCTGCGCATTGTTTTTTTTCAAATCCTCGATTCGTAAGGACAAACGCCGATCCTCCTCGGCCAGGGAGTCCGGCAGCGTCAAAATCCGCTCGTAGTACGCATCCGCTCGCTCACGAAACACACGACGCGCGTCGATCTCGCCAGGATCGCGAAAGATTTTGTCTTCCAGAACCCGCACCTTTTGCAACACGTGTCCGTAAGTCAATTGCGGCACCGGGATTCCCGTCACCTTGTAAGACAGGATCGTCACCGGAACCAGATAAGCGACGATCAGAATGGTGTATTGCGCGACCTGCGTCCAGGTCACTGCCCGCATGCCACCAAGGAACGAGCACACCAGAATCCCAGCCAGCCCGACAAAAACGCCGATCTCGAATTGCAGACCGACAAAGCGGCTGGTGATCAGTCCGACGCCATAAATCTGCGCCACCACATAGACAAACGACGCCAAAACGGTGGCGAAGACGCCGACCAGACGCGCCAAATTGCCGCCGTAGCGAGCGGCAAGAAAATCCGGAATGGTGAACTGACCAAAGCGGCGCAAGTAGGGTGCCAACAGCAACGCCACCAAAACGTATCCGCCGGTCCATCCCATTACATAGGCCAGCCCTTGATAACCTGACAGATAAAGCGTTCCCGCCAGCCCCATGAAGGAAGCGGAACTCATCCAGTCCGCGCCGGTGGCCATGCCGTTGAAAATCGCCGGCACCCGCCGGCCTGCCACGTAATACTCGGAAACATTGGCGGTTCGCGCCAGCACGCCGATCGTGGCGTAGAGAAACAGGGTCAGAAACAGGAAGGAATAGCCGATCCAGCGCGGCGGCATCCCGTGTCGTTCAAGAACGGCCAGCGCCAGGATGACGATAAAAAAGGTCACCGTGTAATAGGCATAGTAACGACGCAGCGATACGGCGTAGTCTGCCATCGTCAAGCCGACCGTTCAGCCGTCCTGATGCATGTGGCGCCGCGCCTTCTCCAACTCCAGCAAACTGGCCGGCGTATCAAAGCCTTTCCGCGCCGCTTTCGCGATCGCGATCTGCAACAGCCTGGCGGTATCGTAAGCATCCGACAGGGCGTCGTGACGACGAATGCTTTCGATGGCGAAATGATCGAGCCAGGGGTCCAAGCGGCCGTCCATTTCACTCACCTCGCGAAACAGATCGGACATCACCCAGGCCAAATCAAGCCACGGTTGCGGCAGATCAAGTCGCAAATGTTCCGACAACGCCCGTTCGAGCCTTTTCGCGACAAACACGGCGTGATAAACCACCAACGGTGCCTTGCCCGCGAACCGCAGCAAGGCGATCAGCGCATCGGCCGGCGCCATGGCGGCCGACGGGCGGTCGCTACCAGCTTCCGCTTCCGTCGGCGGCGGGCCATCCGTCGCCAACGTCGCGCGGAAAGCGTCATTGAAATCGATCAGACCATCGGTAACCGCCAGCGCACCGATCGCCAGCAAGCTTTCCGTCCGGGTATCGAGGCCGCCAAGTTCGACATCGACGACCACGTAGCGCGACTGGCGATGCGAGCGACCAAGATCCGGCGGCGGCAATCGCGACCAGTCGGCAAGCAAACGTTGTTGATCGGCATTCAAGCGCGGATCCGGCGCGTCCTGGCCGGAAAACAGTTTCGAAAACCAAGTGCTCATGTTCAGAGTTGGTAATCAAGCCGCAAGCGCGCCTGCAATTTGCGCGCCTGCCGGAACGACTCGATAAGAATGCGCCGTTCGACTTCGTTCAACTCGTCGGGTCTGATCAAGTTGTCGCCGGCGCGCCCTTGCTCCTGCTCGAAGTGCTGATGACGCAAACGCAGGAACTGGATGAAATTGAAAGCGTCCACACTGGCCGAGATTTCTTCCCCAGACATGTTCAACAACGCGCCACCTCGTTTGAGGCGGCTCACGGTATTGGTCGCCTCGACCTGTCTTGCCAGCGCGAACACCCGTGCCGCGTCGGTGAATAGCCGCACGCCGTACTTTTTCAAATCGATGGTTCCCGGATGCTCTGGATCGGCATCGGTCACGAAATCGCGAATCCGGCCAAGTGGCGGCGCGACGCTCAACGCATTCTGGGCCAGCATCCGCAAAAACAGCGGGCTGCTTTGCGTTTGCCGCAGCAAGGCAAGACGCATGCGATGCGCCAGATTGAAGCGACCATAAAGCGGCCGGAAGTCGAAGAAAATCGTCGCGTTGAGCAGCGCTTGCGGTTCCGGCATGCGCACCCACTGCGCGAATCGCTCCTCCCACTCTTCCAGTGTCAGGCAGAGATCCGGGTTGCTGGCCATGATGTTGCCCTTGCACAACGGAAAACCGCATTTATCCAGATCCTCATTGACATCGCGCGCGAACTCAAGAAAGCGTAGTTGCGTCTGTTCGCGATCCATGATGTCGGTGCAGATATAGACGATGCCGTTATCCTGATCGGTGGTGAAGGTTTGCTCGTCGCGCCCCTCGGAACCGAAAGACAACCATGCCCAGTCAATGCCATAGAGATCGTGGCGTTCAAGATTGAGGTCGAGGACCCGGCGGGCCACCGCGTCATTGAGTGTCGAGATGAATTGCGTGATTTCCTGCGCACCCACGCCTTCGCCGAGCATGGTCAACGCCAGTTGTCTGACATCCTCCCGCGCGTGCAACAGCGCCTCGGCGCTGCTCGCTGCATCGATGGCGTGACGAATCTGCCGCAAGCCGGCACCTTGCAGTTTAAAAAGATCGCCTTCGGACACCACCCCCCGCAAGCCTCCGCCTTCATCGACAGCCAGGACGTGCCGTATACCGTGCAACGCCATCGCCAGTGCCGCATCGTGAGCGTTGGCCGCCAGCGGCAACGTCCGTGGAGTGGGCGACATCACCACGGCGATCGGCTGTTCGAGCGAGACCCCCGGCAGAACGATCCGCTTCAAGACATCGGACAAGGTAAAAATACCGACCGGGCGCCGCTCGGAATCCACAACCGCCATCGAACCGATGTGACGATCCGCCATCAACTCGACCACCTGCCGAATCGGCGTTTCCGGCAACACCGAAACCGGCTCGCGCCTAACCACCGTCGACAAGGGGGAATTCATCGTTTTCTGTTCGCCGGCGCGTTGAACAACCTGCTGTTGCAACTGTTGCTGCGATTGACTGAGCAAACCGGCGATATGCTGTGTGCAAAAAAGATTGAAGACCGTGCTTTTTTCGGTCAGCGCAAGGAACGCATCGGCCGGCAGTTCGAAACAGAATACCTCATCGCGCGCCAAGTAGGTATCGAACGACGGTCGCTGAGCCATCAAGGCTTCAATTGAAAAACACTGTCCCGGAATCAGGGTGTGGGAAGCGCGCGAAACGTAGCCAGCCGCGCTGCCCGATCCGACGCGCACCTTGCCGCGATGAAGAATATAGAGAGTACGCGCGACACCCATCTCGCCGGTCAAGATTTGTGCGTTCTGCGGGTAATGCACCAGCCTGACGCTCTCGGCAAGAAAGCGCAGAGCGCCGTCATCCATGCGGTCAAATGGCGAGAATGCGCGCAGGAAGCCAATGCACGCGGAAACCAGCATCTCAGTCGCGGGGTTGCACATCACGGCTCCCATGACACCATAAAGCACCAAAAATAATCCATGCCGATCAACGACACCTCGACGAGGCGGTGACCAAGCAGGTCCTGAAATACCGACAGGATTCTTTTGCCGACATCGAACAAAAACGTCCCGGCGCTGGAGAAAGGTAAATTCTCGAGCGCCGGGACGCGCGTGTCGACGACCCTGACCTACACGGATTCGACGACTCTAGACAGCCCAGGAATCCTTCAACTGATCAAGGATCGCCGGGTTCTCGAGCGTCGACACATCCTGCGCCACGGTTTCTCCCTTGGCCAGGGAACGCAGCAGACGACGCATGATCTTGCCGGAGCGGGTCTTCGGCAAATTGTCGCCAAAACGCAGATCCTTCGGTTTGGCGATCGGGCCGATTTCGCGCCCGACGTGATCCTGAAGTTCCTTGACGATTTTCTTGGCGGCCTCGCCGGTCGGGCGCTGCCCCTTCAGAACCACGAAGGCACAGATCGCCTCGCCGGTCAGGTCGTCCGGACGCCCCACCACGGCGGCCTCCGCCACCAAGGGATGCGACACGAGCGCCGATTCGATTTCCATGGTTCCCATGCGGTGACCGGAAACGTTCAACACGTCGTCGATACGACCGGTAATCGTGAAATATCCCGTCTTCACATCGCGTATCGAACCGTCGCCGGCGAGGTACAGCTTACCGTTGAAGTCGTCCGGGTAGTAGGATTTCTTGAACCGCTCGGGATCGCCCCAGATGTTGCGAATCATCGCCGGCCACGGCTTCTTGACCACCAGCAAACCACCCTTGCCCCAGTCGAGTTCGGTACCGGTCTCGTCGACGACGGCCGCCTGAATACCGGGGAAAGGCAGGGTGCACGAACCCGGAACCAGCGGTGTGGCGCCCGGTAGCGGGGTGATCATGTGACCGCCGGTTTCGGTCTGCCAGAAAGTATCGACGATCGGGCAGCGACCGCCGCCCACGCTGTCGTAGTACCACTGCCACGCCGCCGGGTTGATCGGTTCGCCAACGGTTCCCAGAAGCCGCAGGGACGACAAATCGAACTGGGTCGGCGCCACCGCCGGATTGATGTCGGCCGCCTTGACCAGCGAACGAATGGCCGTCGGCGCGGTGTAGAACACATTGACCTTGTGATCCTGGATCATCTTCCAGAAACGACCGGCATCCGGATAGGTTGGAATGCCTTCGAAGACGATCTCCGTGCCCCCGCAGGCGAGCGGTCCGTAGGTGATGTACGTGTGGCCGGTAACCCAACCGATATCCGCCGTACACCAGAAGAGATCGCTTGGCTTGATGTCGAAGGTCCACTTCATGGTCAGGATGGCGTGCAGGAGATAGCCACCCGTGCAATGCTGCACGCCCTTCGGCTTGCCGGTCGAACCGGAGGTATAAAGCAGGAACAAGGGATGCTCGGCGCCAACCCATTCCGGCTCGCAGACGTCGGATTGACCTTCGACGACGTCATGCCACCAGATATCGCGTCCGGCGACCATCTTGCATTCACCGCCGGTGCGCTGGAAAACGATCACGTCCTTGATCGACTCGCAGCCACCCAGGGCGATCCCCTCGTCGACAGCCGGTTTCAGCGGAATTTTCTTGCCACCGCGACATTGCTCGTCGGCGGTGATCACCGCCACCGCGCCGGCGTCGTTGATCCGGTCGCGCACCGACTGCGCGGAGAAACCGCCGAAAACGACCGAATGGATGGCGCCGATGCGCGCACATGCCTGCATCGCGACGATCCCTTCGACCCCCATCGACATGTAAATGACGACCCGGTCGCCTTTTTTGATGCCACGCGCACGCAGACCGTTAGCAAACTGGCTGACGCGCGACAACAACTGCTTGTAGGTGACGCGCGTGACTTCGCCGTCATCGGCCTCGAAAATGATCGCCACCCGGTCGCCGAGTCCCGCTTCGACGTTGCGGTCGAGGCAGTTATACGAGGCGTTCAGCGTGCCATCGGCGAACCACTTGAAAAACGGCGCATTCGACTCGTCGAGAACCTGTGTGAACGGGGTTTTCCACGACACATGCTCGCGCGCCAGACGCGCCCAGTAACCGCTGTAATCCTTCTCCGCCTCGGCACAAAGCGCTCTGTAAGCGTCCATGCCGGAAATCGTCGCCTGCTTGACGAATTCGGCTGACGGCTCAAAAAAAGTAACGGCCTCGTTCTGTGACATGTCCCATCTCCTGTGCAGTAGTGGTGGAGGATTCGAAAAGTCGGTAACACAAATCTTTATGAAAGAACCGATGATTGGTCTTGACGCCTCGTCGCTATCGAGCGGGGAGCAACTGTCGTGCTGCCCGGGCCACGCCAATCCGGCAGGATTAAACGCCGTGAATCTTACACCCCACTTACGGCACACCCGGACCGCGCGGCGGAAAGTGCTCATTCTTTGGTGCTAGAATCCCTTGTCCAAACCTCGCCACTCTGACCTTACAAACATGACCGTCCCTCCTTCCACGACAAACAGACTTGAAATGTTCATTTTCTGGAGCCGCTGGCTGCAAGCGCCTCTTTATCTCGGCCTGATCGTTGCGCAGAGCGCTTATGTGTATCTGTTCATGATTGAGTTGTGGCACCTGATCCATAACCTTTTTCTCAGCAGCACGCGGATATCCGAGACAGAGGTAATGCTGATCGTCCTTGGTCTGATCGATGTGGTGATGATCGCCAACCTGCTGATCATGGTCATTATCGGCGGCTACGAAACATTCGTCTCCCGACTCGGCCTGGAAGGTCACCCTGATCAACCGGAGTGGCTTTCGCACGTCAATGCCAGCGTACTCAAGATCAAACTATCGACCGCGATCGTCGGCATCTCATCGATCGATCTCTTAAAGACGTTCATCAATGCGAAAAACATGGATGAACACACAATAAAGTGGCAGGTCACCATCCATGCGATTTTTCTTTTCTCGGCGCTGGCGATGGCCTGGGTCGACCGCATCATGACCCAGACAATCACCTTGGGAAAATCCCAACACACGGCCCACCGCTGAACAGATCAGATACCCGCGACGGGGGATCCGTCGCCATCCACCACAGAGAGCCTGAAATGACGACTATCAAGCAGGAAGACTTCATCCAGAGCGTCGCCGACGCCTTCCAGTACATCAGCTATTTCCATCCGCTCGATTACATCAAGGCCCTGGGCGCCGCCTACGAGCGCGAGCAAAGCGCCGCCGCCAAGGATGCCATTGCACAGATTCTGACCAACAGCCGAATGTGCGCCGAAGGCCATCGGCCGATCTGCCAGGATACCGGCATCGCGGTCATCTTCCTCAAGGTCGGCATGGATGTGCACTGGGACGCCACGCTATCGGTCCAGGAAATGTGCGACGAAGGCGTTCGCCGGGCCTACGACAATCCCGACAACAAGCTGCGCGCCTCGGTACTGCTGGACCCTGCCGGCGCGCGCAAGAACTCGCGCGACAACACCCCGGCCGTGGTGCATTACGAAATCGTTCCCGGCCACCACGTCGAGGTGATCTGCGCGGCCAAGGGTGGTGGCTCGGAAAACAAATCCAAGTTCTACGCCCTCAACCCCTCCGACTCGATCGTCGATTGGGTCCTGAAAACCGTTCCCACCATGGGCGCCGGCTGGTGTCCGCCGGGAATCCTCGGCATCGGCATCGGCGGCACGCCGGAAAAAGCGATGCTGCTGGCAAAGGAGTCGTTGATGGCGCCAGTGGACATCCACGAACTGATTGCCCGTGGCGCGAGCAATCGCGTCGAGGAACTGCGCCTCGAACTCTACGAGAAGGTCAACGCCCTGGGCATCGGCGCACAAGGGCTGGGCGGCCTGACGACGGTGCTCGACGTCAAGATTCTCGACTACCCGACACACGCCGCCAGTCTGCCGGTGGCGATGATCCCGAACTGCGCGGCGACGCGCCACGTTCACTTCCATCTCGACGGCAGCGGGCCGGCGCTCCTGACACCGCCCGATCTCGACCAGTGGCCGAAAGTAAACTGGACGCCGAACACCGAAACATCCACTCGCGTCGATCTCGATACCCTGACCCCCGCCGAAGTCGCCGCCTGGAAGCCCGGCCAGACCCTGCTGCTCAACGGCAAGATGCTGACCGGCCGCGACGCCGCGCACAAGCGCATCCAGGACATGCTGGCCAAGGGCGAGCCGTTGCCGGTCGACTTCACCAACCGGGTGATCTACTACGTCGGCCCGGTTGACCCGGTGCGCGACGAAGCCGTCGGTCCGGCGGGCCCCACCACCGCCACGCGCATGGACAAATTCACCGAAACGATGCTCGCCAAAACCGGCTTGATTTCGATGGTCGGCAAGGCCGAACGCGGCCCGGCGGCGATCGAGGCGATCCGCAAGCACCAGTCGGCGTATCTGATGGCCGTGGGCGGCGCCGCCTATCTGGTCGCCAAGGCGATCAAGACCGCCACGGTGGTCGGTTTCGCCGATCTGGGCATGGAAGCGATCTACGAATTCACCGTCAAGGACATGCCGGTGACAGTGGCCGTCGATTCGACAGGCACCTCGGTGCACAACACCGGCCCGCGCGAATGGCAAGCCAAAATCGGCAAGATTCCCGTCACTGTCGCCTAAAATCAAACCGTGGTGATGTGCAAGCCGGCCATCGGCCGGCTTTGCCCTTTCTGGAGACCCATGGTGCCAAGCGCAAGCACCGTTTCACGCAAATGAACACCCACCCGCACTTGCCGCCGACGATCGGCGTCTTCGACAGCGGCCTCGGCGGACTCTCGGTCTTGGCGGCCATTGCCCGCGCGCTGCCGCGTGCCGATCTGGCGTATCTCGCCGACACGGCGCACGTGCCTTATGGCGACAAGGACGACGCGTACATCCGCAACCGGGTGTTGCGGATCGGCACGCATCTGGTTGAACGGGGCTGCCAACTCATCGTCGTCGCGTGCAACACCGCCACCGCCGCCGCCGCCGCGGCTTTTCGCGACACCTTTCCCGGAATTCCCGTGGTCGGCGTCGAGCCGGGCGTCAAACCGGCCGCCGCCGCCTCGCGCAGTGGCCGGATTGCCGTCCTGGCCACACCGTCGACCGCGCGCAGCCGGCGCTTGGCGAAATTGATCGAGCAACACGCGGGAACGATCCATGTCGAGGTCGAAGCCTGCCCCGGCTGGGCGACGCGCGTCGAAAGCCTGCGTCTCGACGACCCCGATTTCGTCGAAGAAGCCAGCCGGCACCTGGCGCCGTTGCTGGCCGCCGGCGCCGACCAGATCGTTCTGGGATGTACGCACTACGCCTTTCTCGCACCGGTTTTGCAAGCCATCGTCGGCGATCGGGCGGTGCTGGTCGATGTCGCGGAAGCCGTCGCCCGCCAGTGCGTTCGCCTGGCCGGAACGGCGGCATTGGGCCAGGGCCGGCTAAATCTGCTGGCCACCGCGCACCCGGAACGCCTCCAGGCCGCCCTCCCCGCCCTGGGTCTGACGTGGTTGACCGGCCGCCAGACAGGCCCCGCGCAACTGGTGACCGCCTGAACGACTCGACGGGAGGCGCGGCGTGTCCGCGCCAATGCGCTCCGTCTTCGCCAAGCGCCTCTCGCGATGCGAAGCCGGCCGTCGGCACCGAAAAGTCCCGGCAACGCTTAGAATGCTCCGTTCCAGAATCGTCTCCGCCAATCGCCATGCCCAATCCCACCGTCCCGCAAGTCGCCGTCGTCGGAGGTGGCCCCGCCGGGCTGATGGCCGCCGAAATGCTCGGCCTCGCGGGCATGCGGGTCGATGTTTACGACGCCATGCCGTCTCCCGGTCGCAAACTGTTGCGGGCCGGCATCGGTGGTTTGAACATTACTCACAGCGAAGCTTACGACGCCTTTTGCCGCCGCTATGGCGAACGGCCGCCGCAACTGCAGGCGGCGCTCGACGCGTTGCCGCCCGACGCCCTGCGCGCCTGGGTACACGGACTGGGCGTCGACACCTTCGTCGGCAGCTCGGGCCGGGTGTTTCCTCGACAAATGAAAGCCGCGCCCTTGTTGCGGGCGTGGCTGCACCGGCTGCGTGGTCTTGGCGTGCGCGTGCACACACGCCATCGCTGGCGTGGTTGGCAAGCGGACGGCGCCTTGCGAATGACTGGCCCGGACGGCGACATCACGCCAAAACCGCAGGCAACGGTGCTGGCACTCGGCGGCGCCAGTTGGCCGCAACTGGGGTCGGACGGCGCCTGGGCGCCGCTGTTGCGGGAGCGAGGCGTGCGTATCGTCCCGCTGCAAAGCGCCAATTGCGGTTTCGAGGTGAACTGGAGCGCTTATCTTCGCGAGCGATTCGCCGGCGCGCCGCTCAAATCGGTCGCATTGACATTTACCGACCTGCACGGCCAGACGATCCGCCGTCAGGGCGAGATGACGATCAGCGCGCATGGCGTGGAAGGCGGCCTGATCTACGCCGTCTCGCACGCCTTGCGCGAGCAGTTGCACGCGCAAGGCCGCGCGACGTTCACCCTCGACCTGACGCCCGGTCGGGAGGCGTCGCGCGTGCGGGCGGAGGTGAGCCACCCGCGCGGATCGCGCTCGCTGGCCAGCCATCTGCACAGCCGCGTCGGCCTCTCCGGCGTGAAGGTGGCCTTGCTGCACGAAACACTCGGCAAGGAAGGCGTCGCCGACGCCGCCATCCTCGCGGCAACGATCAAGGCCTTGCCGATCACCGTGCGCGCCTGCCGTCCGCTCGCCGAAGCCATCAGCACCGCCGGCGGCGTATCCTTCGCCGATCTTGATCGAAATCTCATGCTCAAGGCCATGCCCGGGGTTTTCGTCGCCGGCGAGATGCTGGACTGGGAAGCGCCCACCGGCGGCTACCTGCTCACCGCCTGCTTCGCCACCGGTCGCCACGCCGGACTTGGCGCGCGCGAATGGCTGCACCACCGTTTTCTTCTCTCTTCCACCGAAAGCAAGCCGCCGACATGACTACACCGCAACGCGCCACGGTACACGAATACGCCGCCTGGATTCTGGCGGCGCTGGCGACGATCGTCGTCCTGCAAGTCAAATTGCTGCCGGCATTGATCGCCGGTCTGCTGGTTCACCAACTGGTGCATACCCTCGCGCCTTTTTTCGCTGGCCGGCTACCCGGCATGCGCGCCCGGGAACTGGCCGTCGGCCTGGTGGTATTGATCGTCGTCGGCGCCATCACCGCCATCTGTCTGGGCGTCACCGCCTTCATGCAGAGCGAGGGCGGCAGCTTCGCGGCCTTGCTGGCCAAAATGGCCGAGATCATCGACAGCACGCGCTCGACGCTCCCCGGCTGGGCGGCCGATTTCGTGCCCCAGGACAACGACGCCATTCGCGAACGCGCCAGCGGCTGGCTGCGCGAACATTCGGCTGAATTGCAACTTATCGGCAAGGAAACCGGGCATACCTTCGCGCACATCCTGATCGGGATGGTCATCGGCGGCATGGCCTCGCTGCACGACGCCAGCCGGACCGAGAACGTGGGGCCGCTCGGTGGCGCCCTGGCGGAAAGAATCCTGCGCCTTGCTCACGCCTTCCGCCGCGTGGTCTTCGCTCAAGTGCGCATTTCGGCGCTGAACACCGTTTTCACCACGCTTTATCTGGCGGTCGTGCTGCCGCTGCTCGGTATCCATCTGCCGCTGACCAAGACCATGATCGTGGTCACCTTTGTTGCCGGCCTGCTGCCGGTGATCGGCAACCTGATTTCCAACACCGTGATTTTCGTCGTCAGCCTCGCCCATTCGCCCGGCGTGGCCGTTGCCTCGCTGTTTTATCTGGTGATCATTCACAAGCTCGAATACTTCCTGAACGCACGCATCGTCGGCAGCGAGATCAAGGCGCGCCCCTGGGAGATTTTGTCGGCGATGCTGCTGATGGAAAGCACCTTCGGCCTCGCGGGCCTGATCGCCGCGCCGATCTGCTACGCGTGGCTGAAAGACGAGTTGAGCAGCCGGGGGCAAGTCTGAAAGCGGAACGGGGCGACAAGAGCACGGTAACCGACCGGCGCCACGCCGTCGCTCCCGCCGAATGGAAAGAACCGGCAAACATCAAGAACGTCCACTTTCCGGAAATCGTCGAATGAGACTCCACCAGCTACCCCAAGGCGCCCGCTTTGAATACCAAGGCAAAATTTTCACCAAGATCGGCCCGCTCACCGCCACCTCCGCAGAGGGCAGCCTGCAACTGATTCCACGCCATGCCGAATTGCGGCCACTGGACGCCATGCCGCCCCAAGTCGCCGCCGACGCGGAAAAATCGGTCCAGGTGGCAAGCGTCCGCGCCGCCTTCGACCTTTTTTGTCAGCGCTGCGCGCCGCTGGTTGGCGACGCCGGTCAGGGCGAATTTTCCGCGGCGCGAGAAAATTTTCTGGCGAGCCTGCAATGAATCATGAATCCTCCGCGGCTGTCGACGCCGATGCCCGCCGGTTAGCGGCGCGATGGCGGTACCGCAAAACACCTCGCCACAAGGAACCTTTACTCCCGAACACTGTCGAAGGGCGCGGCGCGAGGTAGGTGGGACACGGGAAACGCCAAGATATTCAAAGCTGATCGGAACGCACTAATGGTGGCATACTTGTCGCATGTTTTTTCCCCACGCCTCGCGGTCACAGCCCGCCCACGACATCGCCCTCGTTTCCGGGAAACGGATCGCCGCTTGCCTCGCCGGTCGCGCGGCGTTGACTGAGGAGAAATGAATGGGCGCGCGAAGCAGAGTGGATCGACGACAGCGCGAACTCGGACCGCCGCCCGGCCACGCGGAGCGCCGCTGCGGCCAGGACCGCCGCAGGTTGCATGTCACCGATGAAACGCTCGCCGAAGTGGCCGCGCAACTGGCCAGCCGGGCCGGTCAAGACGGCATCGAGGGCGATGGCTCGGGCTGGGACAAGCTGATCATCCCGGTCAAATAAAACCGGGCGAACAGACGTCATCGCGCGGACGCACCGGATGGCGGGCCGTGCCGCTCATCATTTCGGCGAAGCGTCCGGCAGCGGCAAATCGCCGCGCCGATCGAACGGCACGTTGCCGATGCCGGCGAGCCGCAGGCGGCCAAAAAGACGATAGTCGATGCGCTCGCGGCCGGATTTCTGGAGTTCGCGCCATTGCTTCAAGGCGTTGGCCAGCTTGCTGGTCGCCTGCACCTCTATCACCGCCTCGCCGAACCGCGGCACCGTCACCGCCTTGTCCGACAGTCCCTTGACGAAGGCTTGACCGTTGACTTCGATCTCGAAAACCAGGCCGTCGATCGGCAACTCGACCTCGTTCGGGTTCTGAACCCGCAATTTGAGGGCGAAGCGTTGCTCGAACAGCCCGAGGTGCGCCAGTTGCAGACCGGCGACGCTGAGCTCCGGTTTTTGGGTCAGTCCAGACAGTCCGGCGCAGCCGCCGAGAAGGAGCAGCATGCAAAGCAGGAGCGTTTTTTTCATGGCACGGCGTTCCTCAGCGATTCCAGCACACCCAGCAGCACGGCGGTGTCGCGGCGACCCCAGCCCTTTTCCATCAAGGCGTTGAGCTGTTGCCCGACCTGCGCGGCGACCGGGAAGGGCAGACCCAGGCGGTGTGCCTCGTCGATCACGACCCGGAAATCCTTGTGATGCAGGCGTGCCTCGACGCCGGCGGCAAAATCGCGGCGGACCATGCGGTCGCCCATCACCTCGAGCACCCGGCTGGCCGCCGAGCCGCCACCGAGCGCCTGCCGCACCTTCCCGGGGTCCACGCCGGCGGCGGCGGCGAGATGCAGCGCCTCGGCAAGCGCCTGAATGGCGGCGACCATCACCATCTGGTTGCAGACCTTGGCCACCTGGCCGGCGCCGGTGTCGCCGACATGGACGATGGTCTTGCCGAGCCGTTCGAGCAGCGGCCGCACCCTTTCGAGCACCGCCGCCTTGCCGCCGACCATGATCGCCAGCGTCGCCGCCCTGGCGCCCTGCTCGCCGCCGGACACCGGCGCATCGAGCATCTCGACGCCGCCGAGGGCCAGCCGTTGCGCCAGCGCGCGGGCCGTTCCCGGGGCAATGGTGCTCATGTCCACCAGAACCCCGCCGGGAGCGAAGCCGGCCCGCAAACCGTCGGGCGCCAGCACCACCTGTTCGACGTCGGCATCGGCGGTGAGCACGGTGAACACCACCTCCGACCGCCGCGCCACCGCCGCCGCCGTGGCGCACGGAATCGCGCCGGCGGCCTGCAAATCCCCGCACACCGCCGGCCGCCGCGCCCACACCGCCAGCGAATGACCGGCGCGGATCAGGTGCAGGGCCATCGGCCGCCCCATGGCGCCCAGGCCGATGAATCCGACGCGCATCAGGCGTCGCCGCCCGTGGATAACCGTTCGAGCAGCTTGAGAATGGCGATCGAATCCTCCTCGCCCAGACCCGAGCCGACCATCGCGTTGTACATCTGCGCCGTCGCCGCCGACACCGGCAGGCACAGTCCCAATTCATGCGCGCTCTGCATGACGATGTTCATGTCTTTCTGATGCATCCACGACTTGAAGCCGGGTTTGAAATTGCGGTCGAGCATCCGCTGGCCATGATTTTCGAGAATTTTCGAATAGGCGAAGCCGCCGAGCAGCGCCTCGCGCACCTTGGCCGGATCGACGCCGCTCCTGGCCGCGAAGTTGAGCGCCTCGGCCACGGTGAGCACGCCGACGCCGGTCACGATCTGGTTGGCGGCCTTGGCCACCTGCCCGGCGCCCGAATCGCCGACATGGACGATGTTCTTGCCCATGCAGGCGAACGCGGGCCGCGCGACGGCGAAGGCGGCGGCGCTGCCGCCAACCATGATCGACAAGCTGCCGGCGATCGCGCCGACCTCGCCGCCGGAAACCGGCGCGTCGAGAAAATCGACGCCGCCGGCGGCGAGACGCACGGCGATCTCGCGCGCGGCCGACGGGCGAATGGTGCTCATGTCGACCGCCACCAGGCCACGGGCCGCGCCGTGCGCCACCCCCTGCTCGCCGAGCATCACCTGTTCGACATCCGGCGCGTCGGCGACCATCGAAATCACCAGATCGGCGCCGGCGGCGGCATCGGCCGGACTGGTCGCGCCCCCGGCGCCGGCGTCGAGCAACGGCTGCATGGACACGGCTCGCCGCGCCCAGACCGTCACCCGATGCCCACCCCGCAACAGATTCAGCGCCATTGGGCGCCCCATGATCCCCAGACCGATGAAGCCGATTTTCATTGCCGCTCCTTTCGTGATCGCCGCGCCACCCACACCGTCAAACCCGCCAAGCGCGGCAGTTTAGCAAGAAGGCCGGCGTCCATGGCCGGCGACGGCGGACGGTTTGGCACGCTCAGCCCAGCACGGTCACCACCACGCGCCGCCGATGCGCCATCGTCCGATGTTCCCAGAGATAGAGGCCCTGCCAGGTGCCGAGCCGCATCCGGCCATCGGCGACCGGAACGGTCAGCGTGGCGCCGGCGAGAATAGCGCGCCCGTGCGCGGCCATGTCGTCGTCGCCCTCCTCGTCGTGACGATACGCCGGATCGCCGTCGGGCGCCCAGCGGGCGGCCAGCGTTTCCAGATCGCGGCGCACCGCCGGATCGGCGTTCTCGGTGAGCACCACCGAGCAACTGGAATGACGCACGAAGACATTGACCACCCCGACGCCGATGCCGGCGTCGCGGACGATGCCGGCCACGTCGGCGGTGATCTCGACGGTGCCGCGCGCGCGGGTGTGAACGTCGAATTCCCGTTGAACGACCATCTCGTGCCCTCCGATCAGAACGACGAACCCGGCGTTGCCAGGAAAGCGATTTCCGCCGCGCTCGACTCGCGACCGAGAATCGCGTTGCGGTGCGGATAACGCCCGAAGCGGGCGATGATCGCCTGATGCCGCCGCTCGAATTCGAGATTGTTTTCCATGCCCGGCGCCGAGAACAAGGCGAGCGCCTGTTCGTGGATCAGCGCGGACTCGCTGTGCATGTAAGGCAAGTAAAGAAAAGCGCGGCGCGCCGGCGCGAGGTCGCGGTCCAGCCCGAGGGCCACCGCTTCCTGGGCCAGCACCAGCGCCATGCCGTCGCCGGCAAAGGATTGCGGGCGGTCGCGAAAGATATTGCGCGAGAACTGGTCGAGAACGAGGATTTCCGCCAGACGGCCGGCGGCGCCGGTGCGCCAGGCGTGCAACTCGCCGCGCATCGCGGCGGCGTGCAGGGCACCGAAGCGGCGCTCGATCAGGCGGTCGAAATCCGCCGATTTCGCCCACCATCGCGCCGGGGGGGTTTCCTCGAACCAGAACTGCAAGACATCGGCATCGGTCATTTTTTTCATCCAGTTGGTTTAACGATCGTCACTATCGAAAGCCCGTGACCGCTGCCGTTTGACGGCACCGCGCTTGACCTTGCTGTCAACCCGCCGCGCGCGGGCGGCGCGACTGGGCTTGGTCGCGCGCCGTGGCGTTGGCGTCAGCGCGGCCTGGGCGATCAACTCGCGCAACCGCGCCAGCGCGTCGAGGCGATTGCGCGGCAGGCTGCGATGCGCCCGCGCCTTGATGACGATGACGCCGTCGCCGCCGATCCGCCGGTCGGACAGTTGCCGCAAGCGGCTTTTGACCTCGTCGGGCAGCGACGAAGACGCAATGTCAAAGCGCAGATGCACGGCATTGGCCACCTTGTTCACGTTCTGCCCGCCCGCGCCTTGCGCGCGAATGGCAATGAACTCGACCTCGTCTTCGCGCGGTTCGACGGTTGCGGGCGACGCGCTCATGGCAACGGCGGCGCGTGGTCCGCCAACGGCGCGGCGACACCGGCCCTGGAGGCGTTGAAATTCCCGGAAATCCGCTCACACCAGGCAACGTCGATTCCCTTGGCGCCTCCGCGGTTCATATTTTTTTATTCATCCGATGGTCCAGTATCGCCAAACCGCACAAGCCGGGACGACAAGCGCTCCACCGCCACGCCCCGCCAGGCGCGGGGCAATCGCATGACCGCCAATGTCGCGTCCGGTCGAAAATCCAGGGAAAACTCACGACCCGAACACCACGCGAAAGCCTGAGCCGCCATTGCGGTTGGCGGGGAGGCCCCGGTGGCGAATCGCGCCGCGCGGGCGGTCCGCGTCGTTGTTCCGCCCCATTCGCCAATGTGAATGATGTACCGGTGTTTGGCAAGCATGCCGGGGCGCCTGCCAAATCGGCGATTCCAGGCCAAATATTCCAGGTCAAAAAAACGGGGGAGTTACCGCTTGCCGGCCGACGCCGCCCGGCGAATTCGGGCCATGCGCCAGCATCGGCGCGCGGGAAATGGCCGAGGCGGGTGTATTGACGCGGTCTTCGGCGATTGACCGGATGCATTCCCGCGCCGGCCATGCCGCCCATGACTTGGCGGTGAAGCGGCATTTCACCTTGAATCTCGTCCGCCTCGACCTTGTGAAACGTCGGGAATGCATCAAGATCCGCCGACTCTTCACCACGACATCGGACAAACATCGCGCGGAATCGCCCGGTCTTTCACAAGAACGAGATTGGTGCGATTGCCGTGGCCAACGGCGCCAAAAACATACGCCACACATGCCACCCACGCCACCTACAATACCGGCTTTACCGGCGGGAAACGAAAGATGGAAAGCCTTGCGGCGGTCGTGATCGGCGCCGGCGTGGTCGGTCTGGCGTGCGCCCGGGCGCTGGCGCGGCGTGGAATCGAAACCCTGATTCTCGAACGGCACGGCGTTTTCGGCAGTGAAATCAGCGCGCGCAATAGCGAAGTCATCCACGCTGGCCTTTACCATGCCCATGGTTCGCTGAAAGCGCGCCTCTGCGTCGCCGGGCGACGGCAACTCTACGCCTTCTGCGCCACGCACGGCGTCGCGCATCGCCGTTGCGGCAAACTGATCGTCGCCACCGCCAGCGGCCAGGTGGAGAAACTGCAAGCCTTGCTGGCACAGGGCATCGCCAATGGCGTCGACGATCTTCGCCTGCTGAGCGCCGCCGACGCCCATGCGCTGGAACCGGCACTGGCCTGCGTGGCCGCCGTGCACTCGCCGTCGACCGGCATCGTCGATAGCCGGGCGCTGATGCTGGCCCTGCTGGGCGATGCCGAGCGCGACGGCGCGGTGCTGGCCTTGCGCAGCCCGCTGGCCGGCGGCACCGTCGGTAACGACGGCATGCGGCTCGAAACCGGCGGCGGCGACCGCCTGCGTTTCAAGGCCGCCAGGGTGGTCAATGCCGCCGGCTTGTCGGCACCGGCGGTCGCCGCGTCACTGGCCGGTTTTCCAGCGTCGGCGTTGCCGAGAAGTTTTCGCGCCAAGGGAAGTTATTTCGCGCTCGCCGGTCGCGCGCCGTTCTCGCGCCTGATCTATCCGCTGCCGGAAGACGGCGGACTGGGCGTGCATCTGACGCTCGATCTCGGCGGTCAGGCGCGCTTCGGGCCGGATGTCGAGTGGCTGCCCGAGTGGCTACCCAATAGGCCGGCGGATTCCGTGAATTCGCCAGCCGACGACCTCGACTACCGGGTGGACCCGGCGCGCGGCGACGGTTTTTACGCGGAAATCCGCCGCTACTGGCCAGACCTGCCCGACGGCGCCCTGGTTCCCGCCTACGCCGGCATCCGTCCCAAGATCGCTGGCCGCGCGGCGCCAGCCGCCGATTTCCTGATTCAGGGACCGGCGCAGCATGGCGTTCCCGGCCTGATCAACCTGTTCGGCATCGAATCGCCGGGACTGACCGCCAGCCTGGCAATCGCCGACCATGTCGCCGACGAACTGCAAGGCGTCTGAACCGCTACGGGCGGTGCTCGACACCAACGTGGTGCTCGATCTGCTGCATTTTGCCGATCCACGCACGCGAACGCTGCAAGCGGCCATTCGGCACGGCGTCCTGCGTTGTTTCAGCGACCAGGCTTGTCTCGCCGAGTTGACGCGCGTGCTGGCCTATCCGCGCTTCGCTCTCGCCGCGCCGGCCCGCGAGGCGCTTCTGGGCCGCTATCTGCGCATGGTCACGCCGGTTACCGTGATCGCGAGCGACGCCGATCGGCCGCTACCGCGCTGCCGCGACGCCGACGATCAGAAATTTCTGGTGCTCGCCGCCCGCTGCCGCGCCGACTTGCTGCTTACCGCCGACCGTTCGCTGCTGACGCTCGCGCGCCATCGCCTGCGCCCGTGCGCGATCCTGAGCAGCGAAGCCGCCGCGGCACGGCTGGCCCCCTTCGTCGCCTTCGACGACACGACATCTCCTGATGGCGGGTCAGAACTGGTATGCTGACTCCACGTCAACGGCGGTCGAGCGACCCCAGTCATGGAGGTGTTCCGCGTATCGGTTGACTGGCGCGCCCTGGCGGCGGTCGCTTCGGAGGAACGCTGGCAGCATGAAAACCACTGCCTTTGGGCAATGCTCGCTTAAAACAAGAATCACGTTGTTTACGCTGACCATTTTCCTGATCGGCATCTGGTCGCTGGCTTACTATGTCAGCCATTTGCTGCGCGACGACATGGTGCAAGTCCTGGGCGAACAGCAATTGTCGTCGGTCACCATCCTGGCCAATGAAATCGACCGCGACTTGACCGGGCGGATGCAGGTACTGACCAAGGTCGCCAGCGCCGTCGACGCGACCCTGTTGAAAGACGCCACGGCCTTGCGCGCCTTCCTGAACGACCGTCTTGTGGTGCCTGGCGTTTTCGACGACGATGTCGCCGTCGTTCGCCCGGACGGCACGCGCTTGGCCGACCTGCCACCGTCGTCGGCGACATCTGGCCCGACGGTCAATCGCGACACCCTCGACGCGGCGCTCAAAGCCGAACGGACGATTGTCGGCCCACCACACTGGAAACCGCGTGCGCCATTGCCAGCGATCAGCATTCTGGCGCCCATCCGCGATCCACACGGTCGAATCGTCGGCGTCCTGAGCGGAGATATCGATCTCGGCCAAAAAAATTCCTTGGGTCACCTTCTACACAGTCGCCACGGCAAAACCGGCTACCACGCCCTGATCGCCATCAAGTGCGGGAAAATCATCCTTGCCACCGACCGACCGCAAACCACGGAAGCGCCGCCGTCGGCTGGAAACGACTCCTTGCTCGATCGTTTTCTGGAAAACACCGAAAGGTCCGCCGTGCTGGTCGATGGGCGGGGTATCGAAATCCTAGCCTCCAGCAAGCGAATCCCCTCGGCCGACTGGCTGATGGTGGCGGCGGTCCCCACCGAGGAAGCCTATGCGCCGGTCCGGGCAACGCAGCAGCGGATGCTGGTGGCCACCCTCCTGCTGACGATGTTGACCACCAGCTCGACCTGGTGGTGGCTGCGGCGGGAGATGGCGCCGCTGCTGGTGGCGGCGAAAACCTTGCGAGATCTGGAAGGCGCCCCGTTGCAAGCCTTGCCGATTTCCCGGCCGGACGAAATCGGCCAGTTGATCGGCCGCTTCAATCGCCTGCTGGAAACCCTGGCCCAACGGGAAGCGGCGCTGAAGGAAAACGAAATTTTCAAAAGCGTGATTCTCGATTCGATCCCCAGTGAAATCGCCGTCCTGGACCGCGACGGCATCATCACCGCGGTCAACCTGCCGTGGGAACGTTTTGCCCCACCCAGCGGCGCCAACGCCGGACAAACGCCATCGCGAACCGGCGTCGGCGCCAATTACCTGACCGCCTGCCGGAACGGCAAACCAAGCAACAGTTCGGCGACACGCGCCTATGAGGGCATACGGGCCGTTCTTCAGGGTCGCTTGCCCAGCTTCACGCTTGAATACCCCTGCGCCACGCCCACCCGGCAGCACTGGTTCAGCCTGGTGGCGACGCCGCTCGGCACCGATGCCCGCGGCGCCGTGGTGTCGCATACCGACATCACCGCGCGAAAACAGGCGGAAGCGGAATTGCGCGAACAGAAAGAATTTTTTCGCCTGATCGCCGAGAACCTCGAAGGCTTCGTGGCGGTTCTCGACCTCGACGGGCGAAGGCTGTACAACAACTCCGCCTACGAACGCCTGCTCGGCAAAAAAAACGTCAGCGGCACCTCGTCCTTCGACGACATCCACCCGGCCGACCGGGAGCGGGTGGTCAATGCCTTCCACGAAACCGTCGCCACCGGCATCGGGCAGCGACTCGAATACCGCTTCCTGCGGGCGGATGGTAGCGTCTTGCCGCTGGAATCGCGCGGCGGCGTGGTCCGGGACGAGAACGGCCAAACAAAATGCGTCGTCGTCGTTTCCCACGACATTTCGGAACGCAAGGAAGCCGAGAAAAAGATTCACTATTTGGCGTTTTACGACGCGCTCACCCAACTTCCCAACCGGTCGACCCTGATGGACCGCCTGAGTCAGCGCATGCTGGCCAACAAACGCAGCGGTCGGTACGGCGCGCTGATGTTTCTCGATCTGGACAATTTCAAGCCCTTGAACGACACCCATGGCCACGACGCCGGCGATGTGCTGCTGATCGAAGCGGCGCGACGGTTGAAAAACTGCATGCGCGAGACCGATACCGTGGCGCGCTTCGGCGGCGACGAATTCGTGGTCATGCTCAGCAGCCTGCACGTCGACCCAGCCGCCTCGGCGGCGCAGGCGGCGGCGATCGCCGACAAGATCCGCCTCGCCATCGCCGAGCCCTACCGGCTGATCGTCCGGCACGACGGGCTGGCCGAAACGGTCGTCGAGCATCGTTGCACGGTCAGCATCGGCGTGGCGCTGTTTCACGACGATCAAGCCAGCCGGGACGACATTCTCAAGTGGGCGGATCTGGCCATGTATCGGGCGAAGGAAACCGGCCGCGACGCGGTGCGGTTCTTCGACGTGCCGTAGCACTTGCACGGGCGCGGCGGAGCGCGCCCGGCGCGCGTCAGGCCGACCGGCGACGCCGGAAGCGCCAGATGGTATCGTCCGACGCCTGCTCGACGAACGCGTAATCGTCGACGGCAAAATCGCGCAGACCGGCGACATCGGTCAGCCGATTAACGATCGCGAAGCGCGCCATCCGCCCGCGCGCGCGTTTGGCGTAAAAACTGACAATGCGGAATTTGCCGTTGCTCCAGTCCTCGAACACCGGCTGAATCACCGGCACCGGCAGCGTCGCCGGCCGCACCGCCTTGAAATACTCCTCCGAGGCCAGGTTCACCAACACGGGCGAATTCGCTTCCCGCAATGCGGTGGTCAGCGCCTCGCCAATCCGGTCGCCCCAGAAGGCGTAAAGATCGCGGCCGCGCGGGTTGGGCAGGCGCGTGCCCATTTCCAGCCGGTAGGGCTGCATCAGATCGAGCGGCCGCAGCACGCCGTACAAGCCGGAAAGGATGCGCAAATGCCGCTGGGCGAATCGCAGGTCGGCCGGCGACAAGGTCGGCGCGTCCAGCCCTTCGTAAACATCGCCGTTGAAGGCCAGGACCGCCTGCTTGGCGTTGGCGGCGGAAAACGGCCGCGACCACTCGCCGTAGCGGTTGGCGTTGAGCACCGCCAGCGGATCGCTGATTTTCATCAGGCTGGCGATCTCCGCCGGCGACAATTCCCGCAGGCGATCGATCAGCACTTGCGACTGTTCGAGAAAAAGCGGCTGGCTATGCTCGGCCACGGTCGGCGGGGTGCGGAAATCGAGCGATTTGGCGGGCGAAAGAACGGCGATCATCGGCGGCTTCCTGTCGGCGGGCGTGCCCGCGTCAATAATTTGCTAAGATTTCGCGATTGTAAGGCGCTCAAGCATATCGTGCCGCCCGCCGTCGACTGCCGACAAGCCCCCGATCCCGATTCCGCCGGTCACCGCCACCCCCTGGTCGCGCGCCATCACCCGGAGAGAAATGCCAAGGCAATGGAACCCCTGCTCAGCCAATTCGCCGCGCCGGAAGCCGATCCGGCGCGCCTCCTGCCGCGATTGATCGACGCGATCCGGCCCGCCGACGCCAACGATATAGAATCCGCCAGGCGCAATCTGCAAGCGTTGTGTTTCATTCTCTGTAGCCGCCAGGAATTGCGCGCCGGACTGCGCAATGCCGTCGGCGAACTCTTGCGCACGCATCGCCATACCGAGTTGTATACCGCGACCGGCATCCTGCCGAGTTCCGGCTTCGTCGCCGAGAGCTTCCGCCGGATCGGTCACAAATTCCTGCCGGAAGTGCTCGACCCCGGTCTGCTGCGTACCGATCTGCGGCAGATGTTCGACCGCCCCTCCGACCGGATCTGGGTGCTGGGCGTCGGCAACGACACCTGGCTGGAACTGCTGGCGGCCTTGTGTTTCGACGAAGAGCCACCGAGCGAGAGCTTGCCGCCATCGCTGACCGAAGTGCTGCGTTCGCTGCGCGTGCTGTCGTACTGGATCGCCGCCTGCGGCATGGAACCCGAACTGCTGCGCCTTGAACCGTCTCTGGAAACCCGAGAATCGCCTTTTCTGGAACAGAACCGGGAGATGACGGCGTACATCGACGCCTTCCCCGATACCTGGCGCAAGCCGGTACCGCGCGAAACCGACGACAAACACCTGCGCGTGCTGTTCGAGCAATGTTCGACGGTGATCGCCAGGGTGCGCGGCAACGCCGCCCGCAACGGCACCAGCATCCGCCTGACGTATCACCTGCAACGGCTGCGGCAACTGCTGCTACGCGGCGAACAACTGCTGGACATCCTCGCCGGCTTCCAGGCCGATCCCGGCGGGACCTCGGCCTATCCGGCGATGACCGCGCTGTTCGTGCAACTGGTGCGCGACGAATGCGTGCGTAACAACCTGCGCCGGCACTGGCGGCAGAATACCGAACTGATCGCTCTGCGGGTGACCGATAACGCCAGCCACCATGGCGATCATTACATCACCGGCCCCAGCGACGAATACCGCGCGCTGGCGCGTTCGGCGATGATCGGCGGTTTCATCATCGCCTTCATGGCCTGCCTGAAGATCCTGCTGGCCAAGGCGGCGCTGCCGCCGCTGACCGGCGGGGTCGCCTTCTGCCTCAACTACGGACTCGGCTTCTGCCTGATCCACGTCCTGCACGGCACGGTGGCCACCAAGCAGCCGGCGATGACCGCCAATGCCATCGCCGCCACCCTCTGCGAGAGCGGCGGCAAGCTGCGCGACCTCGAAATTCTGGCCGACCTGATCGCGCGCACCTGCCGCAGCCAGATCGTGGCCATTCTCGGCAACGTCGGCGTCGCCATCCCTCTGGCCGCCTTGCTCGCCTTCGCCATTCTCAACGCCAGCGGCCAACATTTCACCGGGCCGGAAAAAGCCGCGCATCTGCTCGAGGAGCAGCATCTGCTGTACAGCGGCGCGGTGTTTTATGCCGGAATCGCCGGTGTGTGCCTGTTCATCTCGGGCCTGATCAGCGGCTATTACGACAATTACGCCGCCTATAACCGTATCCCCGAACGCATTTTGCAACTCGCCTGGCCACGGCGGCTGTTCGGCGAAGCGCGCATGCGGCGCGTCGCCGCCTACATTGGCGACAATCTCGGCGCCCTGGCCGGCAATCTGCTTTTCGGTTTCCTGCTGGGCGGCACCACCTTGTTCGGTCTGCTGGTCGGCCTGCCGATCGACATCCGCCACGTCGCCTTCTCCTCGGCCTTCATCGGCGTCGCGGTGGTCGATCTCGATTTCGCCCCCGACCCATGGCTGCTGCTGTGGTCGCTGCTCGGAGTGGCCGCCATCGGCTTCACCAATCTGACCGTCAGCTTCGCGCTGGCGCTCAACGTCGCGTTACGCTCCCGGCAAGTGGCCGACACCGAGTGGCGCCCCCTGGCGCGCGCGGTGCTGTCGCATCTCCGGCAACATCCCAGGGACTTCCTCCTGCCGCCTCGGCGCGGCGGCGGCCTGCCACTGGAAAACAATCGTTAACTCGCTCTTTCAACAGCGGAATCCTTGACACAGATTTGCCTTGACCGCGCAGTCGGCTTTTTTTAAGCTGGCGACACATTGAGTCACTCGCCGTGCCGCGAGGTAATCGACTGATTCGGCTGCGAAGCCATCGACCTAACCAGCAAGGAAACCATCATGCCCGAAGAGACCCCCGTCAAACGAACGACCGCCACCCGCAAGACCGCGGGCAGCGCGACAGCCGCCAAGGCGCCATCCACCCGGAAAACCACGGTCGCCGCCACCGCTGAAAAGAAGACCCCCGCCAGCAAGACCACCGCCGTCGCCGCCGAGGAAAAGCCGGCGACGCGCCGCAAGGCCTCGGCCAAGAAAGCGCCGTTATCGTCGCCCAGCGCCGAGGAACGTTACGGAATGGTCCAGGACGCGGCGTATTACCTCGCCGAGAAAGAGGGTTTTCAAGGCGCCGCCGTCGATTACTGGATCCGCGCCGAACGGGAAATCGCCACGCAACTGGGCGAAATCAAAGACTGAGCGACCCTCCTCCTCCGCCGCCTCACCACTTGGAACGCTCATGCGCAAACGACTGATCGATGACGCCACGCCGGACGTTTCCGCCGCCGTTTCTCCGGCCGACGACTGGCTGCCGCTGGAAAATCTGGTGGAGGTCGAAATCACCTCCGAGGATGCCGCGCATCCCATCGAGTCCGCGCTGCTGCCCGGCGGCGGCGGTTGGCGAGCGGGCACCCCGGGCCGCCAGACCATCCGCCTGATCTTCCCGGCGCCGCAAGCCCTGCGCCGGGTACGCGTCGATTTCGTCGACACCGCCGCGCGGCGCACCCAGGAGTACCTTCTGCGCTGGTCCGGCGACGGCGGCCGCTCGTTCCGGGACATCGTCAGACAACAATGGAATTTCAGCCCGGACGGCGCCAACCGCCAAACCGAAGTGCATGCGGTCAACATCGACGCCGTCGACATCCTTGAACTGATCGTCACGCCGGACATCGGTGACGACCGGGTCTTCGCGTCGCTGGCCGAACTGCGGCTTGCCTGAACCGGCGTGCGGGCCCAGCGACCGACCATGGCCGCGACGTGAGCAAAACGCCAGGACGCGGCGGTCAATGGGTGCGCGGAGAAATGCCCGCGCGGCCGGCGGCACGCCGCCCGCAAGCACCACCGCCAAGCGCCGCTCTCGTCGAGCGTCTGGCGCGGGCGCACAAGAAAAATCTGGTCGGCCGGCCGCTGACCGCCGCCTTGCGCGACACCGGAGGCAAACCGGCTGCCCCCCGGCCGGCGGTGCTGATTTTGCTGGTTACCGGCGTCGTCGCGCTGACCATGGCGCCGTTCGCCGGTCCGACCGTCATCGTCGCCGCGGCCGGCGGCACGGCCCTGGTCGCCGCCGCCGCCCTGTGGCGGCAACAAAGCGCCGCAAGGCCGACGACTTCCATCGCCTCCACCGCCGGCGAGTTGCGACGCGATGCGGCGGCGTTCGATGCGTTTCTAGCGGAAATCTCGCCGCGCCTACCGCCGGAGGCGCTGACGGCGCTGGCGCGCATCAAGGAAACCCTGGTCCGGGTGATCGGGGCGCTGGCGTCGGCGGACGACGCGGCAGTCGATATTCCAGCCGAGGAAAGTTTTTTCGCGCACGCGATGGTGGCGCGCTACCTGCCGGACGCCTGCCGCCACTATGTCGAGGCCTGCGCGGCCGGCGGCGATGTGCCGCTCGACGACGGCCGCACCGCCACCGAATCTTTATGCCGGCAACTCGACATTCTGCGCGCCCGCCTGGAGAAGACGCTGACCAAAGTCGCCGCCGGCAAGGCGGACGCCCTCGTCAGGCACGAGGCTTTCGTCAGAACCAAGGAATAATCCGGGCCGATCGAACCCGACAGACCGTGCGCCTGGCGGGCGATGGCGCCAAGCGCATCGTCGTCGACCGCTCCAAGCGAGGGTTGCCGCCGCTAGTCGATGGCGCGCGACTCGCCGCCGCCGATTCCTTCCACCAGGTCCGCCTCCTGCTTGTCGCGGATCAGTTTGGCCAGGGTAAACACCGTGGTCAGCAGGAACAGCCAGGCGAGGACCATATAGGCTTTTTCCCAATCGCCGATGGCCATCCGGAAAAGGCCCCAGGCGGTCAAGGACACCGCGATGGCGAAACCGACCCATACGGTCATCACCCAGGCGGCGGTGTCGACTTTTTCGTCGCGGTTGTCGCGAATCATCTTGGCCAGGGTAAACGAGGCGAACAGACAAAAACAGAAACCGATGGCCAGAAACGCCCGGTCGAGATCCTGGCTGGGCATGTTCCAGACGCCGATGACGCAGGCCGTGACAGCCAGGGCGAACGACAACCACACCTGGATGGTCCAGGTCGAGGTGTCGCGACGAATCAGATACTTCTGGGACACGATTTTTTCTCCTTGAGAACGATGCATTAAACAGGACGGCTACAGTTTGACCGGTCCCTCGACGGCTGCCGCCGACAACGCCCGCAATTGTTCGCGCCGCGAACGGTCCATGTAGCTTTCGGCGCGCTGTAGCTGTTCGCGGATCAGCGCGTTGTTCTGGCCCATCGCCTCGATCGCCTTGCCGCGGAAATTGTCCATGGTATCCATCGCCTTGAAGGTCAACTCGAACATTTCCTTCATTTTCTCGATACCGAGCAAGGGGCTGCCGCCGAATTGCGCGCTGCGCTCGACGTGTGTGTTGAGCTGCTTCCCGGATTCGGCGATCAGAGTCTCGATGGTGCTGTTGACCCCGGTCAACATCGTCATCACCTTGATCTGGTTACCGGTGGCGCGCGCCACGGTCTGCGCCACGGCCAGCGCCGACATGCCGGTGGTGGCGACCCGTTCGCAGCCGATGATCATTTCGCGACAGGTTTTCTTGATCACTTCCAGCGACAGATAGCCGTTTACGCACACCGCCTGCTGCGTCAGCATGTCCTGAAGGTTCTGGCGGGCGTAGTACAGCACTTCCTGCTCCAACGCCCGTGCCCGTTCCGCGTCCGTCGGCTTGAGAGCGGCGACTTTTTCCGCCAAGCGCAGATCGAGCTGTTCGGCGAAACGCACCGCCGCCTTCAGCTTCTGCATCGCGTCCCAAAGCTTGCCGCGTGTCGCTTCGATATCGACCGCGTCGCGCTGCATGTCGTCGCGCGCGGCGTGGATCTGCCTGAGCGAGGTTTGAACCTGTGTCGCGACCGATTGAAAGCGCCGGAAGTACGCTTTCAGCTTGTCGCCGAAGGGAATGATGCCCAACAGTTTGTTTTGCGACAACAAATCGCCTTCCTTGCCCGGATCGAGGTCGTCGAGATGCTTGCGCATCTCCTGAATCGCCTTGAAGGCCGGCGAATTTTCCATCCCGACCAGATTGCGCTCCATGAAACGGCCGGTCATCAGACTGGCGGCGATGGAGATTTCCTCGCGACCGAGGCGGAACGCCGAATCGAGCCGCGACTTGAACGAATCGCTTTGCACATCCTCGGTCAGCAAGGCGCCGATGAAACGCTCCACCTGCGCATCGACGGCGACCGCGCGCTCGTCGGCGAGCGGGATGGCGTCGGAGGCCTGCCGGTCGCTGACCGGAACGATGATTTCCGGTGGCGTCAGGACGAAGCCGGTCGCCACCGGCTGGCCCTCCGCCGCCCCGCTCGATGCCTCGCTAGTCGCCGCCTTATCCGTCGATGTCATACTCATTTTCTCCAAGGGCCGAACCGGCGACGCGTCGCCGGGGATCGAAATGGCAAACCAGCGATAATTATAGGATTGACAAAGCGTTTTATTGCAAGACGTTCAGCCCCTCGGCGCGCGTGGCGACGATGCCCTGCCGCGCGGCCCACGGGCTCCGGGCCTCGCGGCGGATCGCCGCCGCCATCAAACCCGGAAAATCTCCCGGCGTGCAGGCGAAGGACGGAACGCCCAGCGCCGCCAGCTTGGCGGCCAGACGGTGATCGCAGGCCGACGCGCCTTCGTCGCTGAGCGCCAGCGGGGCGATCCTTTGCACGCCCGACGGCACGAGTTCATCGGCGCGCTGGAGCAGATTCGGTTCGACGCCGCAGTTGCTCGGCGAGATCGACCACCGCGGTATCGAAGACCACCATGTGCGTCTTGACCACCGGCAACGAGGCCATGACCGCGCCAAAAATACTCGAATAAACGATCAAGACCGCCATCGAGCCACTCTGTTTTTTCAGATCCGGGCGTACGAACGCGTCCTTCCGCATCACCCGCACCACCGTCGCGGGAAAATAACGGTGGATATCGCCCCGCCAGCGCGCCACGCCCGGCAAGGGCACCGGCGGCGGCACCGGCGGACGGACCGGCGCCGCGTCGCGCACGCCGCGCATCGCCTCGGCGATCACCGCCAACAGATCCAGACTGTCGCCGCGCTCTTTCACCAGGTGATTCCACCAGGTTTCGCCGTCGCCATGGCCGGCGGCGCGGCCCAGCCAGTCCAGCGGATCGCCGTGAGGTCCCTCGCCGTTTTCAGTCTCGTCCGCCGCCGCGCCGTCGCTGTCCGACGCTTTCCGTCATATCCGCGTCGCCTTCGCCGCTAGCGGCGGCAAGCGGACAACGACCGCGCGGCCCGCGGCGCGCCCCGAACCGGGAAGCCGCGTTTGGCGTTCGACCGGCCATCTGATAGAATCCGCATCCTTCTGGAGAGATGGATGAGCGGTTTAAGTCGCACGCCTGGAAAGCGTGTGTAGGGGAATACCCTACCGCGGGTTCGAATCCCGCTCTCTCCGCCATTTGACTTTTAAAATCAACAACTTACGACGCATTGTTGGTTTTGTACTGCATAAAGTACAGCATAAAAAAGTCATTGGCCGGGCATCATGCCCACATTGAAGACTGCCTGATTGCAGGCGAAAAGAACCGGCCATGTGTCGGTTTTTTTCGTCTTGCTGCGACGGATAGCGACTCAAACGCCAAGCCGGGCGAAAAAAAACCCGGCGCGAAGGCCGGGCAAAAGTCCCTACGATGGCACTCGTAGTTCGGTCTAAGGCCAGCGCGGCAAGCGCAAGGCCAGCATTTCCCGCATATCGGCAGGCATTGCCCACAATGGGACGCAAAGCAACGCCGTAGCCGTCAGGTCAAGGCCAGCCATGCCCGCGCGGTCAATCGCCGCTTGCAGGGCTTCGGCGGGGTCTTCAAGCCCTACGACGGCAACGCCCGGCAACCGCCCGTCATCCATGAGCCAAAGCAGATGCCCCAGCCGGTCGGAAGCCCGGTCTTGGCTTGCCGGGGCTGTCGTGTCGATTGTGGGCAGGCTGGCAAGTGCTTGGGCTTGCGGAATGAACAGCGGCAATGCTTCGGCGTCAAAGTTCGGCGCGGGTGCGGCGTCAAGTGCTGACGGCACTAGAACAGCATACGGCCCCTTCGCGATGAACCCCGACAACGGGGCCGGGCATGGCTTGCTTGATTCAGCCAGCCATGCGCCGATTGCCGCGATTTGTTGTTGCGCGGCGTTCATGATTAAACCTCGACGCGAAGTTTTGCCTTCGCCGCCAAAGCCGGGTTATAGAAGCTAGTCCGCACGCTGTTGATAGCCTTGTCGTACTTCGCCGGAAGATCACGAAGGGCTAGACTATCAACTACTTTCTTGTACGCATCCGGCAAGTGCTGTTCGAGAACTTCGACCTTCAACTTTTGATGGTTCGCCGGGTTTATGTCCAACAGGAACGAAGGCGAATGCCATACGACGCCCGCAACGTTCTTATCCTTCATGGCTTCGCGAATCTTCATCATGCCTTCCGGCTTTCCGGCCTGTTCGCGAAGGTATTGCCGGATTTCGCTGTCAAGCGTTCCACGGTCAGACTTCGGTGCAAAAGTAAGTTCGGATTGTGTAACCGCACTGTTCCAAAGTTCATTCGCGCGGCTTTCGATTGACGCTTTCGACTTTTCCAGTTGTGCAACGGTGCGTTCGGCCAGAACTGCGGCGGCTTCGTGCTTTTGAACTTCGGTGCGGGTCGGGTCGTTCTTCAATGCTGCGACCTTCGCCACATTCTGACGAAGTGCGATGCCTGCGTTTGCAATATCTGGCCCTGCGCCCGCTTCGAACTGTTCGGGGTCGCCCAAAAATGCGTTACTGCCGGTATTTGTGGAAGCAAGTTCCATGAAGCCTTCGGCTTGCGGGTTCTCAACGAGATATGTACTCATGATTTTTTTCCTTCGGTCAGTGTTGGTAAATTGCTTTCAAACCGCCTGCGGGTAAGGCTTTGGCGGCTTCTTCCAAAAATTCGCCGGTTTCCCGGTCGAACGTTCGGCCATCTGCGAGTTCTATAAATCGCCCCCTCTTGGTTCCGGGTTGAAGTGGTGCGGCTTCGGTGAATGCTTCGGACTTGCCCACACTAGGCGGGGCAACCTGCGCCGGTTCATTCGTGCGGCTACGGCAAACGGCCTGCAATGCCTTCTGTTGCGCAAGGCAAGCGGCTTCCCAATCGATGAATGTGGGCACAAGGATTACCCGCCGCGCGAAGACGGGCCGGGAAGGGGTCAAATCGGCCCGCTGTTGCGTTTTCTTGGCCGGGGCAACCCCTGATAGCCAATCGCGCATGAAAGCGTCTGCGGGCGTGCCGCTGGCATCGCATTCATACTCGACCGCAAGTTGTGTTCCGTATTCGGCGAATCGCTTGTTTTCAAGCTTCGCCAGCCGGTTTTTAAGTCCGAAGCGTGCCATTAGTGAAAACTCCCGCGCTGTTCCAAAGCTTCAATGCGGGCTTCTAGTTCGCTATCCGACAGAATGCGGGCCAGAATAGAAAGCATGTTTGCAAGGCGGCTTGCGTCGGATACGTCGATTCGACCGCTACGGGCTTCGCGGTACAGCTTCGCCAGTTCCCGGCTAACGTCGGTTGCCGTCGCAAGCTTGGCCTTTGCGTAGGTCTTCTTTTCGGCAGGCATGGGGGGTTCCGGGCTTTCGTCAATGCTGGTGCGGCCTTGCCAGCCGTCGCCGGTCAAATCGGTATCGTTTTTCATGGGTCTATGCTCCAAAATCATTTGCGTTGCGCGGCAATGGCAGCATCAATTTGGCGATTTACGCCGCTTTGCCGTTCGTGCTGTTCGTACCGTTCTTTAACTTCGGCGATGTTCAATTGCTGCGCTGTAAGGTGCGTTAGAACTTGAAGAACAGACGGGTAAAAATCGGCGTCTTTGAAAACTTCATCAGTGATGCGCTTTGATTCGAGAACAACCAACGATGCAACGCAGCCAAGCGCCTTAATTTCGCGGTCAATGTCTTTGAAGTAGCTTTGGTTATCCATTTTCAATTCCTTTCTTTTGTTTAACTTGCTTCGGCATGTATTCGACCGGGTGCCCACACTCAACGGCCCGCAACATGCGTTTAATCTGCCTTGATGCTTGCGCGATGCTTTTTGAAGCGTTTTCAATATTGTGTTTGCCTTCCATGTATTGAATGTTCATCGCGGCGACGATTAACGTACTCAACAGGAATTGCCTGTCTGTATTCGTTATCTGTTCGGCTTTAACTTCGTTGTTCATTTCGCTACCCCGCTTTCTATTGCATCTAACGCTGTTCTGAAAAAGTCCAAAATCCGCAAAGCCTTGTCGTTATTGGGTTTCAAGCTTATTTTCTAATTTCTAATATTTCTAACTAATACAAAGAAGGCCGTTTTATGTGCTGCTGAATGCCTATTTCCGATTAGAACGTTAGAAACGCTAGAAAGCATATAAAACAACAACTTAGGCATTAGAAAGCGGTTAGAACGCATCAGAAAAACGCCTTAACTTCGTGATTAATTCCGCTCATGAATTCTTCAAAGTTCGACGGCGTGTAACATTCCGAAGTAGTGTTGAATCTTTCTTGTGCGCTTTGAGGCGAAACGCGCCGCAATTCGCCGCAATCGAACAATTCTTTAATGGTCTTTTTAATCGTTGCAGTTGCGCCAAACTTCGCATTCTTAAACGCTGCGTCGCTGGTTAAACGCTTCGAAATGTAGCTATATGGAATAACGCCGATCATTCGCATTGCTTCGGTGCCGATCTTGTAGCGTTGCAGTTCGGCCCAAGGCTTCGAAAACCAATCTTTGATTACGGCGCGCAAGCGTATTTGCTGCGCTGATTCCGAAGCGGCCTGCTCCCCGACTTCGCCAGCTTCGAAGGCATTGATAAGCCGCATCGTGTTTTCGTATTCGAAATTCAACGCCCATTCGGCTTGTTCTTCGTCAATTACTGGTGCATACGGATTTACGCCAACGGCAAGAAGCGCTGCGATTCGATATGCTTTTTCGTTCCGACGCGACCAAAGGATTTTTTCAATTTCGGAAGCGTGCTTTGAATTCACTTCATCAAGATAAAAGCCTTCGGCAAAATCGAATTGCTTTCGTGCGCCTTCATCTAATAGAACGGGCTGCAATTCGTTCCGACTGTTAAGCATCAAAGTGTGGGCACACAAAGCCGCAATCTGTCCGATAAGGTCGGGCGAAGTGCTGCGTTCGCCTTCATTGGCTTTCGGTACATCTCCGGTGTATTCCACGATCACAAGACGCGGAATCAATCCCGATAGAACGTGGCGTTCGTCAAATGCTTTGAAAAACTCTGACGGCGTGCTATCGCCTACGAAGCTAAATGCCGGGCGAATAATCGGCGTCGTGTTTTTTGTTATGTCTGAATAGGCCGTCGGGCGAATGATCGCGTCCGGGCCGGATGTGCTGAACAGGTCAAGCAACAGCCGTAGCAAGCCCTTTGCGTTCGCATCGGCTTTCGGGCTGCAAAGCTGCTGCAACAGCAAGCCGACTTCGCCAAAGTGACTCACGACGCACGGTTGCTTGGTCAGGTGCCGCACGGCAGCTTGTGGGCTTGCAAAGCTGGCTGGGCCGATGAAATCGACGGCGGCGGGGGTCGTCTTGCTTACAAGGCCGATCAGGCGGCTTATCGACTCGCCAATGCTGTTTTTCCCGGTGCCGCTACCTGCCAGCAACAGCATGAACAAATTTAGCCCCTTGCCGTTGATGCTGTAGGCGCGCCCACATATTCCAGCCATCAACGCCAAAGCCGTTACAACGGCGGTTGCCGGAATTTGGCGGTATGCGTTTTTATATACGTCCGCTGCGATTCCTGCGACTAAGCCGCGATACGGTATCTGTTCAATAAGTGCCATTGTCGGTTTCTTCTGTTGTTTTGCAGTACGGTATGCAGTACAAAAATTCTGCACAGGCTTCTATGCCTTGTTGCGTCTATGTTTTTGGCGGATTCTTACTCCGCTATGCCAGTTCGCCCGCGTTGTGCAACAGGTCTTCAACGTCGGTTAGCGATTCCGAAATAATGATTACGTCGCCCTTATCGCCGTCTTCGTCATCGCGATACAGACCGCGATAAGGTTCGGCGATATATGCCATCGTGTTTGAACCGGGTTCGCCGCTTCCGGTAAAGCTGGATACGGCGGCGGTATTCAATAGAATTGCCGTTCCTGTTACTGCGTCGGTGACTTTGATAAACATTGCGCAGCCCCCTTTAAGCCTTCGCCGCGCGTTGCTGTTCAAGCTGCGCCACAAGTTCGCGAATTTCGGCGTCGGTCTTACCGGCAATGCGTGCGGCATTGATTGCGGCGATTTCGTCGCTAGGCCATGCGGCGCAGCGTTCGCCCAACTTGACCGGGGGCGTCATCAGCCGTTGTTTGATTCGAAGGTAAAGAGTGCTGCGGGCTTGGCCCGTTGCAGACATGACGGCGGGAAGCCGCAATAGGTTGTTCATCTCATTCGCTCCAGTTGGACGCCTTGGGATTCAAGGCATGGAACGAACTTTCGGGCTGCTGCCCATGCAAAAACAAAAGGGGGTTTTTGAACCCCCTTTGGCGTGCTTTTTTCGTCTGTTTATCGCGGTCGAACTATGCCGGTTAGTTCGTTGCTTTCCATGATTTCGCGCGTATTTCTACGTGCTTCGGACAATTCGGCTTTTGTTTCTTTGATGCGGTTAAGTGCAGTAGTCGGCTTAATTTCGTGTTCGGTTCCTTTGTATGCCGCTGCAAGTTCGGCCTTTAACTTTGTTTCCGTCACGTCTTCGGCGAAGACTGCGACGGTCAAGGCTAAGTCACCTTTCGAAATCTTCGCGCGGGGCCGTCCGTCTTTCCGCTTCATGTAAAGCCCTTGCGCTAGCTGATTGATGCGTTCGTCTTCGATGCGCTTGCCATTCTTCGGCGGCTTCGTTCTCGCAGCTTGCCGGAAGGCGTCAGCTAGGTAATCGGCCAATGCGTCGGGCATTGGTTCGCGGGCCTTGAGATAGTCGGCGGCAAGCGCCAGCAGTTCGGCGGCGGCGTGCGGGTCGTTATCGACCTTGCGCCGCAGTTCGGCAATCTTCGTTTCGTTGTTCGTTGTCATTACGCCGCCCCTTGCTTGAGTTCTACGACGTTGCTTGCGGCAACTTGCCCGCAGTAGTTCGCCCAATCGGCCATAAGATGAACGCGCTTCGGCCAAAGCGTGCCGCGCTGGTAGGCGCGTTCGGCCTTGTCTTTCAGTTGGTGCGCCAAGGCGTGTTCGATAACTTCGCGCGGGTGATTCGTCGTTTCGCCCGCCCAATCGCGGAAGGTTGAACGGAAGCCGTGTTGCGTCAAGCCGCCGCGTTCCATGCGCTTCAAAACAGCGGTAAGCGACATATCCGACAGTTGCCCGCCGCGCGGTGCCGGGAAAACGTAGTCATTGCCCACAATGCGGGGAAGCGCCTTCAACAGCTTGACGGCGGCATCGGACAAGGGAACTTCGTGTTCTTTTTCGGCCTTCATGCGCTCTTTCGGAACCGTCCAAGTCTTCGCGTCAAAGTCGATTTCGGCCCATGTTGCGCCCCGAACTTCGCCCGACCGTGCGGCGGTCAGAATGGCGAATTCCAACGCCCGCGCCGACATGCCTTCGCGCTTGCGAAGTTCAGCCATGAATGCGCTAAGTTCGACATACGGCAATGCTGCGTGATGTTCGACCTTTTGCACCTTGCCGGGCGCTGGCAATGCGTGCTTTAAGTTGCCTTGCCATGCGGCGGGGTTCTCGCCTTCGCGGTACTTGGAAACCTTCGCCCAATCCAAGACGGATTCGATACGGCCACGAAGGCGGCTTGCCGTTTCGTTCTTTGCGTGCCATAGCTGCGCCGTGCCGCCTTCCTTTGTGGGCACTTCCTGCCGAAGCACTTGCAACACAAGGTCAATGTCTATGGCGGCAACGGGCAACGCGCCGATTTTCGGGAATGCGTAGGTTTCAAGCGTGCTTCGCCATTGCGCTACGTGCTTTTCGTTCTTCCATTCGCCGCGCTTGTCTTCGATGAACGCCAAGGCGCATTCGGCAAAGGTCTTCGACTTCGCGGCTTGCTTGGCGTCGCGTGCCTTGGCTTCGCGCTTTTCCTGCAATGGGTCGATACCTTCGCGAACCTGTTTGCGTAGTTCGCGGGCCTTCTCGCGGGCTTCGGCCAATGACACTTCGGGGAACGGGCCAAGCCCCATGTTCAAACGGCGTACAACTTCTTTGCCGCTTCGGTTCGTTCGGGTTCCAAGTGCAACGCACAAGACCCAAGCGCGCGATTCGCCAGCAATGCGCAGATACAAGCCGTCTGCGCCGCCTACGGCGTGCCGACCTTCGGCCTTCAACTTCGATACGGCCAAGGCTGATAGTTCTTTGGCTTTCTTCGGCATGGCTACGGCTCCTTTGTAATGCATCCTGTACTGCAAAGAATACCGGATTTTTTGGAACGCAGCAAGCCGTCTTTAGACGACGTGATTTTCTAAGTTGTTGTCACAACAGAGAAATATTGAACGTCTTTAGATGTTTTTGGACGCCGGGAATACGGACGCTCTCTCCGCCAGAGAATCCGTGAAAGCCGCCGGTTGTGACATTCCACAACCGGCGGCTTTTTCTTTTCCTGGCCCAACTGCGCGGTCTTTCGCTCGCAACCAGCGCGCCCAACAAACAAATACCAAATGGCTTGACGAAGGAAGAGAATTAAACTCATGTCTTGCGCTCACTCTTCCGGAGAATCGGCATGCAGACGTGGGGGAAATTGCAGATCGATGAAGCAAGCGGTGTCGTGATCGACCGCTTGTCGCTAAGCAGCCATTGTGTAGACGTGGCGAGCGTGTTCCGGGAACTCTGCGATCTGCCGGCGATACGGCGCAATCTGGAACACGAGGCGGGCCGGACGCTCACCGAAATCGATCTGGACCGTTTCGCGGTTTTCGCACTGATGCGCTTCCCCCGCGCTCGCGGGTTGGGCCTGTTCGTTGGTTTAGGCTAATCGCCGACAGTCACCAGAAAGTATTGCTGATTCTTGAAAGTGCCTCACGTCAGGCTTATCACCGCCTGGTTGGCCGAATGCAAAGCCCGGATCGAAATCTTATAACTCCCGCCGTATTCGCCCGAGATAAATCCCGACGACGACATGAACCGGGACTTTAAAACCGGGTTGCGATCCTCTGACCGCGCCAGCAACAAAAAAGCGTTGCTGCAACAAACGATCCGATTAATGAAATTCCTCAACAAAACACTGGAGCGGACAATGGCTTGTTTCAATCGTTCCGCTGTCAAATATGCGGCGTTATAATATATTCGGTTGCCCGGTTGATATTACCATTCGAACCCGTCTCGAATCGCCATGACGGCTGATGGTTAGCAACATTCGTCTGACGGACTATACGTTATCGACACCAAAGGTAAATTTTTATTTTCAGCTTGACGTAGACCTGAGAAATGACGCCTATCTTGTCAACAAAAAAAGAAAACCGCCGTCGATGCTTGGCGATTTATTTGCCGATATTTTTATTCATCTCGCCAGTCTGCTACGCCCAGATTTATAAATGGGTCGATGCCAATGGTCAAACGCATTTTTCGGAACGAAAAAGCGCTGCTGGTGACAAGGCGATCGAATTGAAACCCGTTGCGCCATCGACGGCGCCACAGAGTTCGGATTCATCCGCACAGTACTGGCAGGAACAGGAGCGAAGCTTCCGGGAACGTCAAATCATAAAGCGAATGGCGGAGCAATTGCCTGGGCCGCGAACGGCCAAAAAGCCTGAATCGCTTTCCGGTGGAACAAGAAAATGGGAGGACACCGATACGTGGAGATGCAATCTCGCCCGGGATATCATTAGCGGTGCCGTGAAACGCGCAAACAGATCGCCGACCACTCAAGACGACATCAAACTCGCCGAAGAAAATGTTCGCGCATTTTGTCGTTAGTTAACAACCCTCCAATCGCCGAATAAAAAACTTCCCCTTGAAAACCGTCATGCCAATTTTTTATTCCTATCCACCTCGTGACAGGCGCCGATGAAAAACGTTACCGCGATCCTCCTTGCGATGGCATTGCTGCCTTCACGGTCGCATGCCGGGGAGTTTGAAAACAGTTCCGATAAAAACCCGCCGTTCTCGTATTATTCGACCGCCCAAATGCAAAAATTGGCATCGGCATTCGTCCAGACTCATGGGAAAACCCATCCGAAACCGGAACTTCTCGCCAAGGCGGCGGAGTTTCGCGGTTATCTGCTCGCCAAGGCGGAATCGTGGAACAAGGATTGGCGCGGCAAATGCGACGGCCCTGCCGGCAGGGACCTGGAAAATCCGGACGATCTGGTGTTGCAAATCGCCGCCATCGTTGCCAAGGTGTCGGCGACGGATATTTCCGATTTTGGCGAATCACGGCCCGACAGCCTCCTGGGTTTCGGTGTGTTGGGCCGCTGCCTGCTCGGTCGTGAGATGAAGTAATACCGGCGCAATCGTTGTCGAGGGCTTGAGGCGAGGAACGATGCGTTTGGGCAAGGGCACGCGCCGCCTCCACTGCGATGTCATGGATTTTTTGGCTCCTCCCCGGTCGCCAGCGCGGCCAGCTCGCTGGCCGTGAAAACGCGTGAGCGACTGTGAAAAGCCTTGCCGGTCGGCCCTTCCAGCGAGAAGGTGCCGCCGTGGCCATCGATGACGTCGACGATCACTTGCGTGTGCCGCCAGGTGTCGTATTGCGCCTTGCCGATGTAGAACGGGCAGCCGCCGATTTCGCCGAGCAGCACATCGCCCGCGCCGATGGTCAGTTCGCCGGGAAGAAAGCAGTTGGCGGCACTGTTGTCACAGCATCCGCCGGATTGATGAAACAACAAATCGCCGTGTTCCTGCTTGAGGCGGGCGATCAACGCCAGCGCCGCCGGGGTGGCGATCACCTTGGCAATCATTGCCGTCTCCTTTCTTGAGGGCGGTCGCCCGCCCCCGCTGGTTTCACCGTTGGCCTGAAAGCGGTTTTCAGAAGAAACCGAGTTTTTTCTCGGCGTAGCTGACCAGCAGGTTTTTGGTCTGTTGGTAGTGGTCGAGCATGACCTTGTGCGTTTCGCGGCCGATACCGGATTCCTTGTACCCGCCGAAAGCGGCGTGCGCCGGGTAGGCGTGGTAGCAGTTGGTCCACACGCGTCCCGCCTTGATCGCCCGGCCCATGCGATAGGCGACGTTGCCGTTGCGGCTCCAGACGCCGGCGCCCAGACCATACAAGGTGTCGTTCGCGAGCCGCAGCGCCTCGGCCTCGTCCTTGAAGGTGGTGACCGCCAACACCGGGCCGAAAATTTCTTCCTGGAAAATGCGCATCCCGTTGTGACCCTTGAACACGGTCGGCTGCACGTAATAGCCGCCGGCCAGTTCAGGGAATTCGCCACCGAGTCGCGCCTGACTGCCGCCGGCGAGCACTTGCGCGCCTTCCTGCCGGCCCAGATCGAGGTAGGAAAGAATCTTGGTCAGTTGCTCGCTGGAGGCCTGGGCGCCGATCATGGTTTCCGTATCGAGCGGATTGCCCTGTTTGATGGCGGCGATGCGGGTCAGACAGCGGGCAATGAAGCGTTCGTAAATCGATTCCTGGATCAGCGCGCGCGACGGGCAGGTACACACCTCGCCTTGGTTGAAGGCGAACAGCACCAGACCTTCGATGGCCTTGTCGAGAAAATCGTCGTCGGCGTCCATGACGTCGGCGAAGAAAATGTTGGGCGACTTGCCGCCCAGTTCGAGCGTCGCGGGAATCAGGTTGTTGGCGGCGGCCTGGGCGATGACGCGGCCGGTGGTGGTCGACCCGGTAAAGGCAATCTTGGCGATGCGCTTGCTGGTGGCCAGCGGCAGGCCGGCTTCGCGGCCGTAGCCGTTGACGACGTTGAGGACGCCCGGCGGCAGCAGGTCGGCGATCAGTTCGATCAGAATCAACAGGCTGATCGGCGTCGATTCCGCCGGCTTGAGGACCACGCAGTTGCCGGCTCCCAGCGCCGGCGCCAGTTTCCAGGCCGCCATCAGGATCGGAAAATTCCAGGGGATGATCTGGCCGACGACGCCGAGCGGCTCATGGTAGTGGTAGGCGACGGTCTGGGCGTCGATTTCGCTCAAGGCGCCTTCCTGGGCGCGCAGACAACCGGCGAAGTAGCGAAAATGATCGACGCAGAGCGGAATGTCGGCATTGAGCGTCTCGCGGATCGGCTTGCCGTTGTCGACCGTTTCGGCGTAGGCCAAAAGCTCCAGATTGGCTTCGATGCGGTCGGCGATCCGGAGCAACACATTGGCGCGTTCGGCGACAGCGGTGGCACCCCAGGCGTCGGCGGCGGCATGCGCGGCGTCGAGAGCCAGTTCGATATCCTCGGCGGACGAGCGCGCCGCTTGGGTATACGCCTTGCCGTTGATCGGCGTGATCACGTCGAAGTAGCGCCCTTGCACCGGCGCGCGCCACTGGCCGCCGATGAAATTGTCGTGGCGCGCTTTGTAGTCGATGAGTGCGCCGGGAGCGCCGGGCGGGGAATAAATCATGGAAGTCTCCTCGTGTAGTGGTTTTCGGACGGGCCGACAGGCGGCGCCCACACATCAATGCACAAGCCGTGCCAGGCATTGATTGCGCGATAACCAATTGATCTTCATTGATAACACCCGGGCGTGCCTCGGTGCGTGCGAACGCGCGCGACGTCACGAAGCGGGACACTGTCCCGAAATGACACAGTCGACCGCCACACCGCCGGCACACCTTGCGTCGCCATCGCCGGCCGCGTATGTTCCGTTCCACGAACGACCGATCCGGCGCACCGGCGGCGAATAAGAAGGAGTGAGACATGATGACAACGCCAACGGCCCTGGCCTTGCGTCAGGCGCGGCAGTGTTTGATCGATGATGGTGAAGTGCCGGCGACGCTGCCGCTGGCGCCAGCCGTTCTCCGCTCGTGGCAACGCAGTCTGGCCGCCGGGCTGGTGCCGCAAGGCCGCCTGCTCGACGCCCCGCACTACAGCGCCGCCCAGTTCGCCCGCCTCGCCGAACGCCAGCAGGAACTGATCGCTCACGCCCGGCCGGTAATGGAGTATTTGCACGGTCAGACGCGCGACAGCGGCTGCATGGTCATCCTCGCCGACGACCGCGGCATGTTGTTGCAGACGCTGGGCGACGCCGATTTTCTCGGCCGCGCCGAACGTGTCGCCTTGCGCCCCGGCGCCTCGTGGAACGAAAGCCATCGCGGCACCAACGCCATCGGCACCGCTCTCGCCGAAGCCGCGCCGGTGGTGGTGCATGGCGCCGAGCACTTTCTCGAGCGCAACGCCTTTCTCACCTGCGCCGCCGCCACCGTTTCCGCGCCGGACGGTCGCCTGCTCGGCGTGCTCGACATTTCCGGCGATCAGCGCGGCCGCCATCCACACACCTTCGGCCTGGTGCGGGCGGCGGCGCAGATGATCGAAAACCGCCTGTTCGACGCGCGCCACGGCGAGGCGCTGCGACTGCGCTGCCACCCGCTGGCCGAAGGCATCGGCACCGTCGCCGAAGGCGTGCTGGCGCTGTCCGAAGACGGCTGGATCGTCGCCGCCAACCCGGCGGCGCTGGCGCTGCTCGGTCTATGTCCGGCCGACCTCGGCGCCACGCCCCTGGGCCGGGTGCTGCAACCGCGGCTGGACGATCTGCTGATCTGGGCACGCCAGCGCGGCACCGAGGCGATGCCGGTTTTGCGCAACAATGGGCAGCGCCTCTTCTTGCGCGTCGAGCCGGGTCACCGGCGCCGGATCTTGGCCGGCCTCGCCGTGTCGGCGGACGCCGCGCCGGCGAGCGATGCCCTGAGCCGGCTGGCCACGGGCGACGCGGTCTTTCAGGCCGCCATCGACAAGGCCCGCCGAGTGCTCGGCAAACCCATCGCCCTGCTCCTGCAAGGCGAATCCGGCGCCGGCAAGGAATTATTCGCCCGCGCCTGCCACGACGCCGGCCCGCGCCGGAAAAAGCCTTTCGTCGCCGTCAATTGCGCCACCCTGCCGGAAAATCTGATCGAAACCGAGTTGTTTGGTTACGTCCCCGGCGCGTATTCCGGCGCCGCCAGGGAAGGCAGCCTTGGCCGACTCCGCGCCGCCGACGGCGGCACCTTGTTCCTCGACGAAATCGGCGACATGCCGCTGGCCCAGCAGGCGCGCCTGCTGCGCGCCATTCAGGAGCGTGAAGTGATGCCGGTCGGCGGCGGCAAGGCGGTGTCGGTGGACTTCATGCTCATTTGCGCCAGCCATCGCGCGCTGAAGGACGAAGTGGCCGCTGGCCGGTTTCGCGCCGATCTCTACTACCGGATCAACGGCCTCAGCCTGCGTTTGCCGGCCCTGCGCGAACGCAGCGATTTCGCCGCCTTGACCACCCGGCTACTCGGCGAACTGGCGCCGGAGCGGCGACTGGGAATCGACGCCGCCGTCGCCGCCGCTTTCGCCGACTACGCCTGGCCGGGCAATCTCCGCCAACTGGCCAACGCGCTACGCACCGCCTGTGCCTTGCTCGACGACGGCGAATCGTTGATCGGCTGGCAACATCTTCCCGACGACCTGGTGGACGAATTGCGCGCGCCCTTGACCGCCATCCCGGCGACCGACCTTGCCGCTGACGCCGGCGAGGGCGACAACCTGCGTCTGTTGTCCACGGCGGCGCTCAATCGCGCCATCGCCGCCAGTGGCGGCAACATGTCCGAAGCCGCCCGCCGCCTCGGTATCAGCCGCAATACCCTTTATCGACGGATCAAGCAGACGCGGCACGCCACAGCCACCTGACGGCCGGAGCGCCGCCGCCCCGGGATTTACGGCGGCGAGGCGTAAGCTTTCGCGACGCGCTAGTCGAGCAGACCGGTGGCGATGCGATCGGCGTGCGAACGCACCGGCGCGCCGGGGAAGCCTCGCGGCGCGGCCTTGGTCGGCAGTTCAAGCCCCGAAACGGCGTTGGCCCGCGCATCGAAATACAGCGCCATCGCCTCGGCGCCGGCTTGCACCAACGCCTGACGCCGCTCGTCGCTCATGTCGAACTCGGTGGTGCCGTAACCGGCGGCCGGCAAGCGAACGACGAAGCGTTCGTATTCCTCGATGACCATTTTGTCGTGCGCGTCGGTGGCGGTGTCGATCAGGCGCCGCAGTCGTTGCACGGTCTTCATCTCGCCGGGCTTGATGTCGATCTTGACCAGCAGGCCCTTGCTGCCGCCGACCGGTAGTTTTTCGTCGATCAACATGCCGAGCACCGGATTGCCGTTTTTCGGCCCCATCAGTTTGGTCACTTGCGGCGCGTCGGAAATGAACAGCTCGATCGGGAAATTGGACAGCAGACCGCCATCGACGATGGCATGCCCGGCGATGTCGCGCCCGAGATACGTGCCCCAACTGTCTTGCCAGAGGATTTCGTCCCACACCAGCGGGATGCTCATCGACATGCGCACCGCCCAGATCAACGGGCAGTCGGGCGCCGTGCGGTGGTTGAGAACCAGCAGCTTGCCGTCCGTGGTGTCGGAGGCGACCACCGACAGATCCACGTCCGTGACCTCGTGGAACCGCTTCAGGGTCATGCCGCTGAACCGGCGGTCACCACCGCGCCAGCGGCCGGTGTCGAGCTTGGCGCGCATCCAGGCGACGAAACGGTCGGCGGCGAACCAGCCGCCACGTTCGATCAAGGCCAGCAGGTGCCGCGATGTGCCGCCTTCAGCCAGTGCCTTGACCGTTTGCCGGTGCAGTTTTTTCTCGATGCCATCGGGGATGAAGGTCAGATCGACGCCGTCGAGCAGGCGCAAGGTCGCGCTGGCGTCGATTTCGGCGTCGGAAAACGGCGCCGGCATGCCCATGAAGCCGGCGAACACCGATTTGCCGTCGTCGCCTTTCTCGATCAGCGCGGCGAGCATTTCAGCGGGCGTGTAGCCGGCCGCCAGCAGGGTGGCGACGATCGCGCCGGCCGAAGTGCCGAGCAGACGGCCAACTTCATGTTTACGAGCGAAAAAAGTCTCGCACGCGCCGGCCAAAACCATGCCCTTGGCCCCGCCACCTTCGAAAACCAGGTCGTATTTCATTTTTTCCTCCCGTTAGAGAAACGTCCGATGGGCACTCAATGGGCGCTATCGCGCCGCCGCAGCCAGTCACGCACCGCCAGCCCGGTGCCGAAATCCCAGGCCTTGAGCTTTTCGGGCGCGATCAGGCGAAATTCGGCGAGTTCTTCGTTGAGGCGGATCTCGCCGTCGGCAACGACATGATAGGCGACGATCAGCTCGTGCTTGCGCGCGAAAGGATAAACGCCGATCAAGGTCACCGTTTGCGCCGCCAGACCGAGTTCCTCCCGCACCTCGCGGGCGACGCCCTCCTCCGGCGCCTCGCCGCGTTCGAGAAAGCCGGTGATCAAGCCGAAGGCGCCCGCCGCCCAGGCGTGGTTGCGGGCCAGCACGACGCGGCCGCGGTAGTCGACCAGCGCGGCCAGCACCGGCGCCGGATTGTCCCAATGGACGAAACCGCAGGCCGCGCGGCAGCACAACCGCGTCAGACCGCCGATATCGCCGGGCAGCAGGCGGTCGCCGCACAGCGGGCAGAATTCCCAGTCACGCATGCCCGGCGCCCATGATCACGTCGATGTCGGCGAGAAAGCGGTCCACGGTCGCCGGTGTCATGTCCCAGCCGCACATCAGCCGCGCGCCGCCGGCGCCGATGAAGGTGTAGAACAGCCAGCCGCGCGCCCGCAAGCCCTGTTCGACGGCGACGGGCAGTTCGACGAACACGCCGTTGGCCCGCACCGGAAACAGTGGCGTCAAGGCGGGGCGACGCGCCAGCCCGGCGGCCAGACGCCGGGCCATGGCGTTGGCGTGCGCGGCGTGCCGCAGCCAGACGCCGTTTTCGAGAATGCCCAGCCACGGCGCCGACAAGTACCGCATTTTCGACGCCAACTGGCCGGCCTGCTTGCAACGGTAGGCAAAATCCTCGGACAGCGCACGGTCGAAGAACAACACCGCCTCGCCAACCGGCAGGCCCATCTTGGTACCGCCGAAGCAGAGCACGTCGACGCCGGCGCGCCAGGTCAGGTCGGCGGGCGGCAGGCCAAGGCTGGCGACGGCGTTGGCGAAACGCGCGCCGTCCATATGCACGCGCAAACCATGGTGGCGCGCCGTGGCGGCAATCGCCCGGATTTCGTCGACTTCGTAGACGGTGCCGACCTCGGTGGTCTGCGTCAGCGTGACCACTTTCGGCTTGGGGTAATGAATATCGGCGCGCCGGGTGACGGTGTCGGCGATCGCCCGTGGCGTCAGCTTGCCCTGCTCGCCGGCGACCGCCAGCAGCTTGGCGCCGTTGGAAAAGAATTCCGGCGCGCCGCACTCATCGGTATCGACGTGCGCCAGCTGGTGACAGACGACGCCATGGTAGGACTGGCAGAGCGAGGCCAGGGCCAGCGAATTGGCGGCGGTGCCGTTGAAGACGAAGTAGACGTCGCAATCGGTTTCGAAAACCTCGCGCAGACGGTCGGCGGCCCGCCGCGTCCACTCGTCGTCGCCATAGGCGCGCGCCTGCCCGGCATTGGCGGCCAACAACGCCTGCACGGCTTCCGGGCAGATGCCGGCGTAGTTGTCGCTGGCGAATTGCGGCCCGTCGCCCTTGCCGCCGTCGCTTGGCGCGAACCCGGTCGGCGCGACCTCGCGGCTCACAGACGCTGCTCGACCCAGGCGCGCACCGAGGCCAACGCCGTGGGCAGCATCGCCGGCTCGGTGCCGCCGGCCTGCGCCATGTCCGGACGTCCGCCGCCCCTGCCGCCGATCTGGCGGGCGACCATGTTGACCAGTTCGCCGGCCTTGACCTTGCCGGTCAGGTCGGCGGTGACGCCGGCGATCAGCGTCACCTTGCCGTCGCTGGTCGACGCCAGGACGATGGCGGCGCTGCGCAGCTTGTCGCGCAGCTTGTCGATGGTCGCGCGCAAGGTGTTGACATCGGCGCCGTCCATGGACGCCGCCAGTACGCTGGCGCCCTTGACGGCAACCGCCCGGGCGGTCAGTTCGTCGCCTTGCGCCGACGCCAGCCGGGCTTTCAGGCGGGCGAGATCCTTCTCCAGCGCGCGCACGCCGTCGAGCGTTTGCGCCAGTTTGGCCGGCAATTCGGCGACCGGCACCTTGAACGCCGCCGCCGCGTCGGCCAACGTCGCCTGTTGCTGCTGGACAACGGCCAGGGCGCCGTCGCCGGTGACCGCCTCGACCCGCCGCACGCCGGCGGCGACGCCGCTTTCGGCGACGATCTTGAACAGACCGATGTCGCCGCTGCGCCGGACGTGCACGCCGCCGCACAGTTCCTTGGACGAACCGATGGTCAGCACGCGCACCTCGTCGCCGTATTTCTCGCCGAACAGCATCATCGCGCCCGAGCGCTTGGCGTCGTCGATGCCCATGATCGCCGCCTCGGCGGCAACGTTGGCCAGGATCTCGTTGTTGACCAGAATTTCGACGCGCCGGATTTCGTCGTCGCTAAGCGGCGCGTTGTGCGCGAAATCGAAACGGGTTTTTTCCGGATCGACCAGCGAGCCTTTCTGCTGCACGTGGCTGCCGAGGACTTCGCGCAGCGCCTTGTGCATCAGGTGCGTCGCCGAGTGGTTGCGCACCGTGCGCGCGCGCGCCACCACGTCCACCTTGGCGGTCACGCCGTCGCCGACGCGCAGCGTGCCGGTGCGAACGACGCCCTGATGACCGGCCACCGTCGCCTGAATCTTTTGCGTGTCCTCGACCGCGAAAATCCCCTGCCCGCCGTGCAGCAGGCCCCGGTCGCCGACCTGGCCACCGGATTCGGCGTAGAACGGCGTCTCGTCGAGGACGACGACACCGATCTCGCCTTCCTGCAGGCTGTCGACCGGGCTGCCGTCGCGATACAGGGCCAGCACCTTGCCGCCGTGATCCAGCGTTTCATAGCCGTGGAAGGCGGTCGCCGGACCGTGATAGTCGAGCGCGGCGGCCATCTTGAATTTACCGGCGGCCCGCGCCTGCTGTTTTTGCCGCGCCATCGCCGCGTCGAAGGCGGCGACATCGACGGTAACGCCGCGTTCGCGGCAGACATCGGCGGTCAGATCGAGCGGGAAGCCGAAGGTGTCGTGCAGCTTGAAGGCCGTTTCGCCGCTGAACGCCCGCCGGTCGCCCATGGCGTTCAGTTCGCCTTCGAGAATGGCCATTCCGTGTTCGATGGTCTCGAAGAAGCGCACTTCCTCCTGCCGCAGCACCTCGGCGACCCGCGCCTGATTGGCGGCCAGATCCGGGTAAGCGGCTCCCATTTCGGCGACCAGATCGGGCACCAACCGGTGGAAGAAGGCGGTGCGCGCGCCGAGTTTGTAACCATGCCGGATCGCTCGCCGGATGATCCGCCGCAGAACGTAGCCCCGCCCTTCGTTGCCGGGAATCACGCCGTCGGAAATCAGGAAGGCGCAGGCGCGGATATGGTCGGCGAGCACCTTCAGCGACGGCGACTGGAGATCGGCGGTGGCGGTTTCGCGCGCGGCGGCGGCGATCAGCCGCACGAAGAGATCGATTTCGTAATTGCTGTGCACGTGTTGCAGCACGGCCGCCGTCCGTTCGAGGCCCATGCCGGTATCGACCGAGGGCTTCGGCAGCGGGTGCATCGTGCCGGCCTCGTCGCGGTTGAACTGCATGAACACCAGATTCCAGATTTCGATGTAGCGGTCGCCATCCTCGTCCGGCGACCCCGGCGGCCCGCCCGGGATATCCTCGCCGTGGTCGTAGAAAATTTCGGTGCACGGCCCGCAGGGGCCGGTATCGCCCATCATCCAGAAATTGTCGGACGCGTGGCGCGCACCCTTGTTGTCGCCAATGCGCACCACCCGCTCGGCCGGCACGCCGACATCGTCGGTCCACAAGGCATAGGCTTCATCGTCCTCGGCGTACACCGTCACCCACAACCGTTCTGCCGGCAGGCGGTAGACGTCGACCAGCAGTTCCCAGGCGTAGCGGATGGCGTCGCGTTTGAAATAATCGCCGAACGAGAAATTGCCGAGCATTTCGAAAAAGGTGTGATGCCGCGCGGTGTAACCGACATTCTCCAGATCGTTGTGCTTGCCGCCGGCGCGGACACATTTCTGCGAGGTCGTCGCCCGCAAGTAGGGACGCCGGTCGAAACCGAGAAAGACGTCCTTGAACTGGTTCATGCCGGCGTTGGTGAACAACAAGGTCGGATCGGCATGCGGCACCAGCGAACTCGAGGCGACGATCTGGTGGCCCTTGGATTCAAAAAACTTCAGGAAAGTATCGCGGATTTCAGCGCTGTTCATCGTCGTCCATCCCTGCTCGGGGCTCGTTCAAAGAGCAGCGATTCTAACGTGAACGCTGGAGCGGCGACTGGAGTGCCGCCGCCAGAGAATGACGGAGCGTTTGCAAGCGAATTGGCGGCGGGACGTCGAACGCCACCCCGATGACGACTCTTGGCCCGCGCGCGATGCCGTTGAAATCAGTCGCCGGCAGGAGTCGACCAGCCGTTCCCATTCGCCTCGCCAGCGGTCAGTCGCTGCCTTGCACCACTTTCTGCACGTGATCGACCACCGTTTGCAGAATGCTGGCTTGTTTGGCCAGATCCTGCGATAACGCCAGAACCGTGCTCACACCGGCCTGATTTCCTTCGCCAAGACTCGCCATCCGTTCCATCTGCGTGCTGATGTTCGATAACGACCTTTCCTGAAGGGAGGTGGCGCGGTCGATATCCTGCAAGGCCGACGAAAGAGCGCCAACTTGTCCGAACACCTCTCTCAGGACTTTCCGCGTCGTTTCGAGCGACGACTGACCATGATCGATCTGCCGGCGAACGGTCGGCACGCGCTCCGCCGCCAGGGCTTTCATCATTGTCGATACGTTCTCCAGTTGTCCGCGAGCGCCGTCGAGCATGGCGGTGATTTCGCCAGCGGATGTGTTGCTGACGGCCGACAAGCGTGCCACTTCGTCAGCGACAACAGCGAAACCCCGACCATGTTCGCCAGCGCGAGCGGCTTCGATCGCCGCGTTCAACGACAGGATTTTGGTGTGGAAGGCAATATCGGTGATCGTCTGATTGCGATTGGCGATTTCCTGAAAAATGCCGTTCATTGTCGTCACCTGGCGATTGGCGTCTTCGATGGCTTCGATGACGTCGTTGGTGCCCTGTATCATGTGGTTGATCGATTCGCCAAGCTGATCGATCGAGTCGTTGCCCGCATCGAGCGAGTCATTGGTTTGCGTCGCCGTCGCCAGTGAGCGATGGACGGATCGCGCGGTGTTTTTGAAATTGTCGTCGAGCACCGACACCGCCTCGAACGAGTGTCGCACCGCCACGCCTTGTTCGGATACGGCGGTTTTCAGTTCATCGAGCTGCTCGCGCACCTGACGTGCCGTGCTATCGGTCGTCCCGGCTTGCGCCTCGAGATCGTCGATCGCCTCCAACAATGGTTTGCTGACCATCGCGGCAATGGCGTTTGAAAACCGATGCGCCACCGTCAGGGACAGCGTCAGCAGAATCACACCTATCGCTACCGTGCCGTAAATGAAGTTTTGAGTCGTTTGCAAGGCGCCGTCCAGCGATTGACCGGTCGATTGGCTGATCGATCCAAGCGTGTTGCGGATTTTTGACATCACTGGCAGCAAGCCCTCGGCGAAAAGTTTGACGGCCTTTTGCCGGTCGTCGGCGGACGAGGCGTCCTTGATGTCGTTTTCGACCGAGGTCAGCAGCGGCAGATCGAAAGAGCTGAACTCTTCGATTTCCGACTGGATATCTTTGTCGTCCAGTCGTTTTCCCAATTGATCCAGCGCGCCGGTGATCTTTTCGAACGTGTTTTTGTAGTCTTGCCAGTGCGTGTCGGACGGCTCATTGATATAGGTGGTGATGGTCGTCAGGGCTTGATGGAGATGCATCTGTATGGCTTCGGCCTCTCCAGCAAGCGCTCGCGACTCCGAAACTCGCGCCTGCATGGCCAAGACCACCAGAGAACCCAACGACGAAACCACCAAGGAAATCGTCATCAACACGCCAAGGGCAAAACCAACGATCAGGATTTTCTTGCGCAAGGTCGAGCGCTCGATGAAACGGAACACCTTCGGTCGCGCGCGTTTAACTCCTCCACCGTTGGCAATCTGGGTCCCACCAGCCATCGCACCCTCCTGGAAAAACGAACTTAACTCGGATATAAATAATTTTCTATACTAATAAGTGTATCTTAGCCGACAAGTGATGGCAAAAAAACAGCCATGGAATTGGCAATTGAAGTACGGCGACCAATGCGTCCGCGCGTTCAGACCGCCGTTTGACTATCCCGTCCCTTCTTCTCTCGTGGAGGTTGTAAAAATGTTGAAAAAAAACGTGTTTCCCGCCTTGCTGTTGGTCATGGCCGTCGGTTTTTCCAACGTTGTCCTGGCGTCTTCCGGCGCTGACGTCAAAGCCGCGATGGGGCCACTGCGCGATTCCCTGTTGACCATGCTCAAAAATGCCGACAAACGGGGACCGGAACAACAAAAGGCGGTGAAGGAAACCGCCGGCAAGGTCTCGCAATTGATCAAGGAACTGAAGGTGCCCGCCGATAAGGAAAGCGTTGCGGCGGAATTGAAATCGGTATGGAACGAGTTCAACAAGGTGCGTGAGGAAAAAGTGGTGCCCGCCATCCTCGCCGGTAACACCTCTGAAGCGGAAAAACTGGCCAATGGTGAGCAAAAGCAGCGATTGATGAAAATCATGCAGCTTTGCGATCAACTCAAATAGCCAGCCAGACAGCGGGCGGAATTCCGCGCGGAGCGATATCTTTCCGGCAACACGAACGAGTGCCGAGGGCGGGAGGCGCCCGATTCGCGTTGTCGGGCCTTGATCGACTCGATATCCCAGCCAAGGCCAGATGACCCGCGCCCGGGACGCGCCGCCTACGCGAATAGCCGCTCGCCGAGGCAGTCGACGCGATCGGAAAACACGGCGGAGACTCCGCGCGAGAACAGTTCGGCGGCCCACCGCGGTTCATTGACGGTGTAGCACAGCACCGGTAACGCCGCCGCCCGCGCCCGCCGCAGCAGATCGTCGTTCACTTGCGTGGCGTCACAGTGCACGCTGACCGCCGCCAGATCGCGGCAACGTGCCAGCCAGTCCGTCGGCGGACTTTCGAACAGGCACCCCAGCGGCAGTTCGGGCGCCGCCGCACGCGCCGCCGTCAGCGCGGTTTCGGAGAACGAGGACAGCAAGGGCATGGGCGCGCCGGCCCAGAGTTCGCGGACGCAACGCGCCACCACATCGCCAGTTGCCGTGTCGAAACCGCTCGCCGGCTTGATCTCGATATTGGCTAGTAAATCCAATTCCCGGCATAAGCGCGCGGCGTCGGCCAGGGTCGGCAAGGGTTCGCCGGCAAACGCCGGGTGATGGCGAACGCCGGCATCGCGGCGCCGCAAGTCGGCGTCGCGCGTGGCGCTGACCGCGCCGGCGCCGTCGGTCGTCCGTTGCAGGGTTTCGTCGTGGATCAGCCATGGCGAGCCATCGGCCGACAGCATGACGTCGAACTCGACCGCCCGCACGCCCAGGCGGGCGGCCACGCGCAAGCCCGCGAGGGTGTTTTCCGGCGCCAGGGCGCCACCGCAGCGGTGGGCGAAAACGCGCGGTAAACGCCAGCCGAGCGCTGGAGGACTCACTTTGGCAACTGGGTGCGCAAGGCCGCCGGCAACACCGCGTTACCCCGTTCGACGGCGACATCCAGCGCTTGTTTGGCCGTTTTCTTGCCCGACCAAGTGGCTTCCAGTTCTTCCTCGACGATGATCCGCACCTTGTCGATTTCCGAAACCCGTACCGGATTGAGAGCGCCAGGGCCTTTCAACTGGTTATAAGCGACATTCAAGCCCACGACATCGTCCTTCAGCAGCTTGCTGCCGGCGGCGGCGCGGGCGGCGGCGGTCATCGGCAGAAAACCGCCGGCGGTGGTCAGCTGGACTTGTATTTCCGGTTCGAGCAGGAAGCTGACGAAGCGCGCCACGCCTTTGTATTCGACGGCTTTTTGACCGGTGCCAACCCAGAGCGACGCGCCGCTGGCCACCGTCTGCGCCGGCACGCCGGGCAAATCGTCATGGTAGGGTAGCGGCGACACGCCGGTATCTTTTTTCCGTTGAGCGTCCAGCGTGGCGAAGGCGGACGAGGTGCTGGTCAACATGCCGCATTCGCCGGCGGCAAAACGCCGGTCGGCCTCGTCGCGCCGATCGAAATAGATGAAGAAACGGGCCTTGGCCCAGGTCGTCAGCATCGCCATGTGCTTGACTTGCACCAGACTGTTGAACATCAGCCGGCCTTTACCGTCGGCCACCGGCACCCCGTTCCAGGTGCTCAGGTTGTCGATATGCACCCAGGCCGGCCACGAGGTGGTGTAAGGGCAGCTGCTGCCGGCATCAAACAACTTGTCGGCCGCTTTTTGCACCTCGATCCAGGTTCGCGGCGGTTTCTCGGGGTCGAGACCGGCCTTGCGGAAGGACGCTTTGTTGATGAACAGCACCGGCGTTCCAAAGGCCACCGGCAAGGCGAACAGGTTACCCTTGGCATCGGTCAGGCCGACACGCAGTTCGGGCGATAGCTGGCCGGCATCGAGCGGCTCCCCGGCGTCCTTCATCACCGTGTGCAGCGGCCGGAAATTTCCTTTCGCGGCAACGAATTGCGCCTGTTCCTCACGCGTCGCCAGGTTCAGATCCTTCGGTGCGCCGCCTTGCACGCGCCGCACCAGCTTGACTTGATAGTCGTGCTGTCGCGCGTTGAAGACACCCACCAGTTTTTCCAGCCGCTCCGCCCGCTCCTCGTCGAGCTGGTGCGAAAGCTCAAGATCGATTGCCGCTGTCGCGGAGAAAGAAGCGGAACCGGTAAGAAGCAGCAGCATTGCCGCCGGAAGGAATGTGGATAAACGCATCGCGACCTCGGACGTAACAGAAAAAAGGGGGATTATAGTGGCTGCGCCCTCCTTTCACCGAGCGAGACGTATTGTCCCCGGGATCATCCGACTTTCCGCAGGCACTTCGCCATGCCCTCGGCGCAGCGGCGATCGAGCGTAAACCGTGCTTCCGGCGTGCCCCAGGCGTCACGAGGCGTGACGGTCAACGTCGTGTCGTTGATGTCGACGCTGAGAAAGCCGTGCGCCGAACTGGAGAAACGCAGTTCTTCCGGCGTTTCCTTGATGTCGTAGAGTTCGGCGCCGCCCGCGCCGGAAATCGCGTAGGCCGGTTCGCCATCGCGGGCGATGATCTGCTGATCATGGTCGTGACCGGAAAGATAAAAATCGACCCCCGCGCGTTGCATCGCCGGCAAAAGCGCCTGGAGCATCTCCGCCATCAGACCGTGTTTGCCGTGGTTTCTTATCGGGTAATGGCCGATCACCATCTTCCATACCGGCGCCGTCGGCGACGCCGCGAACTGCCGCTCGATGAATGCCGCCTCTTCGGCAAGCGCATCGGGACCGCGCACGGTATCGATGAACACGATGCGCAGCAGCGGACGCTGGTCGTTTTTGCCGAAATCCTGACTGTAATACCAGTTCGGCATCCGCCAGCGACCGGAACCCCGATGCTCCCGGGCGTAATCCAGTTCGGCGACCGGATTGCCCATATGGTCGTGATTGCCGAGTACGGCAAAAAACGGCACCGCCTCAAGGAATTTGCCCCGATACACGTTCTCGAAGCGCGACAGCCATTCGATCTGCGTACTTGAATCGATTCCTCGAGAATAGAAATTGTCGCCAAGCAAGGCGACAAAATCCAGGCGCCCTTGTTGCTCGGCGACTTTTTCCATGCCGTGCGCGATCAGCCACTGCGCCGGCTTGCCGCTCCCCTGGTCGCCAAGCGCAAAAAAGTGAATCTCGCCGGGTTTCGCCGCCGAAGGATTTTCGGTAAACGGGCGGTAATGCGGCACCCAGATCAAATACGCGACGGCGGCGGCGAGCGCGCCTGCCCCCAATGTCGCCATCGACAGCACCCTGGTAGCCAAGCGTGCCAGCCTTCGCCAAAGCGATGTCGTGTCGTTCATGGTGGTCATGGTGGCACTTTCCAGACAATGATAAGAAAATCGGGAGCTTATACGCTTATTTCCTCAAGTCAAAATTAAAGATCGCACTCCCGTGCGCGCCAATGGCAAGGCTCCCGCCATCGCGGTGACCGAATGAGTGACGACGGCTGGCCGCGACCCCGAAACAAGGCCACAAGCGGCGACAAATGCCTCATACCACCTCCCCACAAGCCACGAACGCGATAGAATCGACTACACTGTCGATGACGGCCCGATAACAATCAGAAAATCGCGGCCATCAGCGAAATGGAGCGCGCGAGGGGTCCGCTTCCGCAAACGAGATAAATTCAAAATGACGGCTGAGCGACGACAAAACGATCTGTTGCGGTCGATGTTCGACGACGCATTGGTCATGATCGAACCGTTCTTCAATCCTACACAGGGTTGGGCGGGCCAGGCGCTTGAGCATCTGGCGTATCGCGTCGTGCGCGAAAATTTTCCGTCGTTGAGCGTTGAGGAGATTCACGCCTTGGTGGTGGCGGCGCATCGGCTATACCTTGCGCGTCACCCGGCATCCGTTGACCCTTCGCGGTTCGACACGGTACACCACTCTCAACACCCCAACGCTGTCATCTTCGATGCCTCGACTCCAAACCGACGGCCAGTTCGATGACTGGACGACCATCGGTAGGAAACCTGTAAATGCCGATTTCAATCGATGCTTGTGTCGCGCAACATCAGGGCGACAGGAGAGAACAGCAGGATCGCGCCGTGATCCTGCCGCACCCAAAGGGCGGTGGCGTCACACTGGCGGTCGTCGCGGACGGCATGGGTGGCCACACCGGGGGGGTGATCGCCGCCCAGCAAGTCATCCACACGGCACGCAACAATCTTGAACGCTTTTCGGCACGCACCGAGTCGGCCAGGGTATTGCTCGAATCGAGCATCAACGAAGCGCACATGCTGATCAAGGCCTCGCGCTTCATCAACGAAAAAGATCCGCACAGCACGGCGGTCATGCTGCTGCTACAACCGGGCAAGGCGTGCTGGGCGCACTGTGGCGACAGCCGTTTCTATCACTTTCATGGCGACCGCCTGGTTTTCCGCAGCACCGATCACTCCTATGTGGAGCAATTGGTGGTGCAGGGAAAAATAACGGCTGAGCAAGCGCTGACCCACCCCAATCGCAACATATTGCTGACCTCTCTCGGCGGTGTCGAGCCACCCAAAATCGCTTATGGCGAACTCGAGGAACCACAGGCGGGTGATACCTTCGTGCTGTGTTCCGACGGCTTGTGGGCCTATTTCAGCGATCAGGAACTGGCGTGGGTAATCAATGGCGCGACGTCGGCGCGGGAAGCCTCGGAATTGCTGGTCGGCCGGGCACGAAGCCTGGCCAATGGCGATGGCGACAATCTGTCGTTGACCATCTTGAAGCTGATTGATGTTCCAGCGCAGAAAACCACGCTATTTCCGCCCAAGCCCTCCAAGTAAGGCCGCCACCTGGCGACGCGGCTTGTGCGGGTGCTCGTGACGCGCGGACGTTTTGTCGTCGCCGTCGAGCGCTGCAATGGGTGGCGGTTCGGCGCATTCATAAGGCTTGCTGAAATCGAAGCCATCTGCGGCAATGTGCGACGCGCGCGCGCGGCCTCCCGACTTGCCGCCGCCAGACTTGTCGCCGCGCCCTGACGAGCGATCATCGTGCGGCGCGGCCAAGGCAGGCGGCGGCGAAAGCGGTGGCCGCCGCCGATGGCCGTGTTTATCGCCGGGCGGATAGGTGTAGTCGTACTCCGGCTCGTAACCCGGCACCACGACTTGCTCGACCTGAATCCGGATCAGTTTTTCGATTTCCGCCAGATACGCCACTTCACTGGCCGACACCAGTGAAATCGCGGTGCCTGGCTTGCCAGCCCGGCCGGTGCGGCCGATCCGGTGAATGTAATCCTCGGGGGTGCGCGGCAACTCAAAGTTGATTACATGAGGCAACTCGTCGATATCGAGGCCACGCGCGGCGACATCGGTCGCCACCAGGACCAGCGTTGAGCCGTCCTTGAACGCCTCCAGGGCTTTCAGACGGTCCTGCTGGGTTTTGTCGCCATGGATCGAATCGGCCGCGATGCCGGCCCGCTGCAACTCGCGCGCCAGCTTGTTGGTTTCGAGCTTGGTACGGGTAAACACCAGCACCTGATTGAATTCGGCCGATTTCAACAACTTCACCAGCAGCGCGCGCTTGGCGTCGGCGGCCACCGGGTGCACACGATGGGTAATGGTCTCGGACACCGTGTTGCGCCTGGCGACTTCGATCAGCACCGGGTGCCGGAGCATGGTGTCGGCAAGTTTTTTGATCTCTTCCGAGAAGGTGGCCGAAAACAGCAAGCTCTGCCGTTGCTTGGGTAGCATGTTGATGATCCGCGTCACGTCCGGAACGAAACCCATGTCCAGCATGCGATCGGCTTCGTCAAGGACCAGCGCCTGCACGCTACCGAAGTTGAGGCACTTCTGCTCGACAAGGTCGAGCAGGCGACCGGGCGTCGCCACCAGCACTTCGACACCGCAGCGGATTTCGGCGATCTGCGGCTTGATGTCCACGCCGCCGAATGCGCAACAACTTCTGAGCGGCACATATTTGCTATAGGTTTTCACCGACTCATGCACCTGGATCGCCAGTTCGCGGGTCGGCGCCAGCATCAGCACGCGCACCGGGTGGCGGGCGGGCGACGGGCTGGGGCTGGCAAAGGGAAGAATGCGCTGTAGCAATGGCAAGGTGAATGCGGCGGTCTTGCCGGTGCCGGTTTGCGCGCCGCCCATTAGGTCTTGCCCGGCAAGCACCAGGGGAATCGCCCGTGCCTGAATCGGCGTCGGTTCGAGATAGCCTTTTTCGGCGAGGGCTTTGAGTAATTCGGGCGCGAGGCCGAGTTGGTCGAAACGCATAAAAAACCTTTAAATCGTTAAAAAATCAATCGCATATCGATTGATATCATACACGGAACCGCCTCTTTCGGTCGCCCGGCTTCGCGGCGGGCGATTCGGCGACGGAATCAACGTCGGGAATGAGTGTCTAGCGCGCGCTCGGCGGCGGCGTCGAAAATTGAAACGCGGGACAACACCTGCGCACGACCGCTGCGTAGCTGATGATCGATCAGCGCGTGCGGCCGCGCCACCCCGTAGCGCCAATCCCGGTTGTAAAACAGGACCACGCCGGATAACGGACTTTGCCAGCAACAAAGTCCGGTCAGGACCTGCTTGTCCGAGACGGCGAAGCGCAGCCAGTCGCCGACCTGCCAATCGCTGTTGTTCGGGGAATGCGGTAGCTTGACGGTGGACGGAAGACCCAGGTAATGCACGCGTCGCCCCTCGCTCTCCAGCAGTTCGGCGGCGTTGCCCCGGGCAGCGACCTCGCTCGCCGCCGGGCGCCGAACAGCGGCCGGTTTGACGGGAAGCTCGTCATCGGTGGCCTGTGTGCGCAAGGCGGTGGTTTGCAAATCGAACAGGATATTGAGAAAGGGACGCCTTTCGACAGCCGAAACGCCGATGGAATCGAGTCCGGCGTTGATGCGTTTTAGCAGCGACGACGCCACGCCGGCTAGACGTTTACGGTCATCGGGCGTCTGCTTCGGCGCCACGCTCCAGATCAGTTGCTCGGCGGTTTCACGGTCTTGTTGCCAGCGCGGACCGTTGACGCCAGCGGACTCGGCGGCGGCGCGCATCACGCGCTGCCAGTAGTTTTCCAGAAAGGCGGCAATGTCGGGCGACGGCGTTCGCGCCAGCAGGCTTTCCAGCCATTCATTCACCAGCGGCGCGGCGTACCGGCTGTTTTCGTGGGACTCGATCAGGCGCACCAAAGGCTCGGCGGCGGTTCGTATCGCCTGATCCCGCTGAACGGAAAGCGTTTCGAGATCCGTCAAATAGGAATCGAGCGCGGCGCCCTTCTTCTCCAGCAGCGGCGCAACGGCGGCGGTCACCGCACCGATCCGCCTGCACACCGGGTGCTCCCAACCGGCCTGGGCAGGCAGGCCGACGGCGGCCCTTGCCATGCGGTCGATGAGCAACCGCACCGGATGCGCATGATCGGCAAACAGGGAAGGATCGATGATCGCCCGCTTGAGCATGGGAATCTGTAATCGCCCGATGGCTGACTTGATAATGTCGGTGAGATCGTCGGAATCAAAAATTCCCTGGAATATCATCGCCATGGTATCGATGGCAATGGCTTCCGGCTTGCCGGGCGCCAGATCGAGATCCACCGATTTCACGGCGGCCCGCGGCCCCGACGGCGGGGAGGGTTCGATCGTCGGCGCCTCGACGGCCAAGGCGGCGGGCGGCTTGCTCTCCAACGCGGTCAGGCGGTCGAACAAGTGATTGAGCATGACCATGGCAACGGTGTCGAGCGCCGCGTTGCCGGTTTTCGAAACGCCGTCACCAGTGGGCGGCGGCGCACCGAAACGTTCCGGCTCCGTGGCGGCTGCCGCGCCGACGCGCTGGGAAAGCAGGTGCTGCAAGGCGGACAGCACATTGCCCGACGGCAGGTTCGTGCCGTTGCCTTGCGCCGAGGTCTGACCAAGATCCGCGGCAGCGCCATCGACTCCTTGCGTCCCCCGCGCACGACGCGTGCCTTGTGAGGCCATGCCGACATCCCGGCTGTCGAGAAAAGCCTCTATTTCTCGATAAAGCGCTGGAAGCCGCGGAGAAAAATCCTGCTCAAGGCGCTCCAGCGCAGCCACGATCCGTTCGGTTCCGCCCTCCAGGCGTCCGGCGATCGCCGACAGCCCGGCGCAAATGGTTTCGGAACCCAGTGGATTGGCCGCCTCCGGCATCCGCGGCTGCTGCAGCAAAGTCATGTAACGCAGCCGGCAACGCCCAAAAGCGGTACCGCTCGCTTCACGCAAGCGCCTGCCGATATCGGTGATGCGGATGTCGATTTCGAGATCGTCATCCGCCATCAAGGTCATTTTCGACGCCGTGAGCGCCAGCGACCGACCGATTTCACTGTCCTCGTCCCCGGAAAGCAACTTGTCATGCGCGTCACCGATTGCCCGAGTGAAGGCGTCGATCAAGGTTGACGGCCCGATGTCCGCCGATCGGAGCACCTCGGCCAACCCGCGCTGGAAAAGTTCGCGACTCGCGAGCAAAATGTCGGGCGCGTCTTCCCTGTGAGGGGTGGGCGGTTGCAAGGGGTAGTAGTCGGGCATCGTGTCAGGCCAAGCGGGAAAATGGTTCCCGACGGTTGAAAGAATCGCGTCGGGCGCTCAGTCGGCGAAATTCCAGCGTGCGAACAGCTGCCGGCAGTATAAACGAGGGCGTTGGGAGTTTGTCGGCCTTGAGTCGCCATCGCGCCGGCCTTTTGGAGAAATCATGGAAAGAAAGCGGCTTGGCGACAGCGCCTTGCAGGTATCGGCGATATGCCTCGGCACAATGACTTTCGGACAACAGAACAGTGAAGCCGAAGGACATGCCCAACTGGATCGCGCCGTCGCCAACGGCGTCAACTTCATCGATACCGCCGAAATGTACCCCGTACCGCCACGCGCCGAGACTTGCGGCGAAACGGAACGCATCGTCGGCACCTGGCTACGCGGGCAAGCACGGGACAACGTTGTTCTGGCAACCAAGGCCGCGGGGCCGTCACGCGGTCTGCACTGGATACGCGAAGGAAAGCTCGGCTACGATCTTGCCAGCCTGCGCGCCGCCGTCGAGGGCTCCCTCAAGCGATTGCAAACCGACCACATCGACCTCTATCAGTTGCACTGGCCGGCGCGCAACCAGCCAATGTTCGGTCAATGGCAATTCGATCCCGCGCAGGAACATCCGGCGACGCCGATCCTCGAAACGCTGGCCGCCTTGGCGACGCTCGTTCGCGAGGGAAAAATCCGTTATTTCGGTCTGTCGAACGAACATCCGTGGGGCGTCATGGAATTTCTTCGCCTGGCCCGCGAACACGATCTGCCACGACCGGTATCGCTGCAAAACGCTTATAGCTTGATCAACCGCAATTTCGAGACCGGGCTCGCGGAAGTCTGCCATCGTGAACACATCGGCCTGCTCCCTTACTCGCCGCTGGCGTTCGGGCTGCTTTCGGGCAAATACCTCGCCAACCCGAACGCGACTGGCCGCATCACCGAATTCCCGGGTTTTGGACAACGCTACGGCAAGACCAACGTCGAACCGGCGGTCGCCGCCTATGCCGAACTGGCACGTTGCAATGACATGACGCCCAGCCAGATGGCGCTGGCTTTCGTCTATTCACGCTGGTTTACAGCCAGCACGATCATCGGCGCCACCACTTTGGCGCAGCTTGACGAAAATCTCGGCGCCTGGACGCGGCGGCTACCGGAAACAGTGCTGGCGGAGATCGATAAAATCCATCTGCGTTACACCAACCCGGCACCCTGAGCCGACTCCGGGTTCACCGGCGCCATCATTGGCGAGAAAAGTCGTCAAGCGCGCGGAAAGCGACTCAGTGTTTGTCCGCCGCCTTGCCTGCGCCATTTTTTCCGCTTTTATCCTCGGTGTCCTTGGCGCTCTTTTCTTCCGCGCCTTTTCCGTCAACGGTCTTTCCTTCGGCGCCCTTGCCTTCGAGTGGTTTCTCGCCACCGCTTTCGGAACCCGCGGCCGGATCGGCTTTCTTTTTCTTGGTGCCGGGCGGTTGCGGTGGCGGCAGTTGCGGTGCGACGGTCTCCAGCTTGTTCTCGCGCATATAGACATCCATATCGCGCCAGCCTTCGTAAATCGCGGCCTTGGGTAACCAGGAATAGATCGAGTAGCAATCCTCGATCGCCCGCCCCGACTGCCGGCATGCGCCGCCAACGGCCTTGCCTTCGCCCTCCAGGCGTGCCGCTTTGGCCGCCGGCGCTTCGATCCCCAATTTCTGCTGAATAGCGTCGCAAGCGCTCAAACCGAACACCAGCGCGCCTGCACTCAGGATGACGCGAAGCTCATTACGCCGCGCATTGAACACGAAAACCCCTGGTTTGTGGTTGGGAGATGCCGCATTCTAACCAGTTCGCCGTCGGTCGTGCACGCGGCGGCGGGCCGGCCGCTGGAACGATGCCGCGCCTTGTGTCGATGCGGAGACATGCCGTCATGATCATCCTCCTTGCCCGCCGTCAAAATTCATCTGGCGTGAAGGAGTATGCTTAACGATAACGAATCGCGCCAAACGAGAATCGAGACCGGCATGGGCGAGCCCGATCGTTTCGATCCGGAGACGAGCATGACTACTTTTTTTTCGACGCTTCCGTTGCGCAACAAGCTTCTCTTTGGTTACTTGCTGACCTTTCTGGTGTCGGTCGTGCTCGGCAACCTGATCATCTTGCTGGTCGTGCACAACACCATCGAAACAAATACCGAAAAGGAACTAATCAACACCAACAACATCATCATGAACATGGTCAAGAGCGCGTCTGACGCGTCGATCAAGAATCACTTACGTGCCGTCGCCGAGAAAAATCTTGAAATCGTTCGACATTATCATGAGGAGTTTCGGCAAGGCCGGATCAGCGAGCAGGAGGCAAAGAATAACGCCAGTGAAGTCTTGCTGTCGCAGACCATCGGCAAAACCGGTTACATCTATGGCGTGGATAGCAAGGGGATTCTTCGCGTACACCCGAAAATCAACGGCTCCGATCTTTCGAAATACGACTTCATTCGCCAGCAGATCCAGCTCCGGGAGGGGTATCTCGAGTACGAGTGGGCGAATCCAGGCGAAATGACGCGGCGCAAAAAAGCGCTTTATATGTCTTACTTCGGTCCATGGGACTGGATCATTTCCGTTTCGTCCTACCGCGACGAGTTCAAGGATTTGTTCAAGGTCAGCGATTTCCGAGACGAGATCCTGTCGATTTCCTTTGGAAAAACAGGTTATCCCTATGTGATGGACGGCAACGGCACCCTGATCATTCATCCGAAACGCCAGGGCCAGACCATCCTCGATGCGAAGGACTCCAATAACCGGGAGTTCATCAAGGAAATCGTCGCCAAGAAAACCGGCAAGATCGTTTACCCATGGCAAAACCCTGGCGAACTCGAACCCCGGGACAAGCTGGTCATTTTCAACTACATCCCCGAGTTCGACTGGATCGTCGCCTCGTCAAGTTACCTTGAGGAATTCAACGATCCCTTGATGACCATCGGCTACGTGACGCTTTTTACACTGGGGGTGGTCACCCTACTGGTCATACCGATCACTTGGCATCTCAGTTCCTCGATCAACAAACCCATCCAGGACATCATGCGCGGCTTCTCCCTGGGTGCGAAAGGCGACTACTCAAGCCGGATAGACGCCACGGGCGCCGATGAACTCGGTCAGCTTGCCGCCTATTTCAACAACTTCATGGAGAAGATTTCGGAATCGAATCGCAACCTCCATGCCTCCGAAGAAGAATACCGTCTGCTTTTCGAGAACGCGGTCGAGGGCGTGTTCACCATGACCCCGCACGGCAAATTTCTCAACGTCAACCCCTCGATGACCCGCATGCTGGGCTACGAAAGCCCCGACAGCCTGCTGCGCGAAATCGCCGAGCAAGGACCGGGGAGATATATCGACACCACGGAGAACGAGCGCTTCTTGTCGGCATTGTTCCGTAGCGGCACGGTAACCGGTTTTGAAACCGCGTATGTCCGGCGTGACCGCAGCACCTTGTGGGTATCGGTCAACGCCCGTGCCAACACCAACGCCGGAGGCGCCATCGCGACAATCACCGGTTTCTGCAGCGACGTAACCGCCAAAAAAACGGCCGATGAGGCGCAGAAGAAGATCAAGGAGGAACTTGAACAGCGCGTCGAGGAACGCACCGCCGAACTTTCGAGCTATATCGACAAACTGGAACAACGCAATGTGCGGGAATCGCTTTTCCTGGAAATGGGCGAGTTGCTACAGATGTGCCGCAACACCACGGAATCGTTCGCCGTGGTCGACAAATTCGTGGGTCGATTCTTTGCCGGCCACGCCGGCGCCTTGTTTCTTTTCGACAAAACCCGGAGCCGTCTGGAGGAAATCGTTTCGTGGGGCGCCGCTGGAGGAAGCGAAACGGTGTTTGACCGCAACGACTGTTGGGCCTTGCGACAAGGCAAACTCTATGCTGTCGGCGAAGACAATCGACGGCTGCCCTGCAACCACGTTCATCCGCGCGAGCACCTGACTTATCTGTGCGTTCCGCTCATCGCCCTGGGAGAGGTTCTCGGCCTGTTGCACATCCGCCCATCGCGGAACGGAAAGGATGGAAACCTCATCGACGAGGAAGCGCTGCAGGGACTAGCCACCACGTTCACCAACCACCTCGGTTTGTCGCTCGCCAATCTGAATCTCCAGGACAAGCTGCGCGATCAATCGATCAAGGATCCCTTGACGGGTCTCTACAACCGGCGATTCATGGCGGAGTTCGCTGAACAGGAAATCCGCAAGATCAAACGTCACAATGGCCCGCTTTCACTGTTTCTGATCGATGTCGACAACTTCAAGAAATTCAACGACACACACGGACACGACGCTGGCGACAGAGTGCTGAAGGAACTCGCGATCCATTTCGGAAGCTATTGTCGGGAAAGCGATATCGCGTGCCGCTACGGCGGCGAGGAGTTCGTCATCGTGCTGCCGGTCTGTCAGCAGGACGACGGTGTCGCCATTGCCCGGCGGCTCTGCGAAGGCGTGCGCGAACAATTGCACGTCGCCTACGGCAACCAAATTCTGGCGGTAACCATTTCAATAGGCGTCGCCTCGTCGCCGTCGCATGGACAGACCGTTGAAGACGTGATCAAGGCGGCGGACACCGCGCTGTACGAAGCGAAGCGGGCGGGGCGCAATCGCGTCGCGGTGGCCGCCAGCCCGATCCTATAGCGCCACCTGCTTAATCAAGTACAAAAAAATTCAGGTTTGATCGCGACATTCCGGCCGGCGCCGCTGCGGCTCACCGACAACGCCAACGTCGGGAGCAACCGGTGCCCGCGAGCGCGCCTTGCACGGGATCACGTCCGATAGCACGCCACCGCATTTCGCAAAGTGCTCGACAAGGTGACCAAGCGTCGCGACAAGCGTGCCGCATCCTCGGCGCCACGGCAACTGCCGTCGCTGGCGCGCGCCACCTCCTCGACTTGCTGAGCGATGGTCGTACTCGCTTTCCCCTGCTCCTTCAAGGCCGCGGAAATCGAACTGACTTCCGCGTCCACGCGCGCGACGTTGCTCTTGATACGACCGACGGCGGCGACCGCCTCATCCGCCTCGGCCATGCCTTTGCCGACCTGATTCACCGACAAATCCATTTGGACACAAGCCGCTTCGCTGCCATTTTGAATCGCCGCGATCTTGGCGGTGATCTCCTGCGTCGCCATGGCTGTCCGCTCGGCCAATTTACGCACCTCGTCGGCCACCACCGCGAAACCACGTCCCTGTTCGCCCGCGCGCGCCGCTTCGATCGCCGCATTGAGCGCCAGCAAATTGGTCTGATCGGCCACTTCGCGAATCACCTGCACGATAGAGGTGATTTCCCGGGAGGCTTGCCCCAAGGCTTGCACCGATACCGCCGTTTCCTTGATTCGTTCGCCAATCTGGCGCACCTGATCGATCGTCTGCACCATGACGCCGCCGCCCTGCGCGGCGGCGGCATCGGAATCATGCGAGACTTTCGCGACATTGGTGGCGGTGTCTGACACCTGATGAATGCTGGCGGTGAGTTGTTCCACGCACGCCACCATCGACGATGACGATTTTGACTGCTCGTGGGAATTTTCCGACACTTCCGTGGCGGCGGAGGCCAGTTCCGCCGCCAGCGTCGCCACTTGGTCGCTCGCCGTGGTGAACTCATGCAAAGTGCCGCGGATCGCGGCTGTCAGCCGGTCGACGGCGGCGGCGGTGTCGGCGATTTCATCGCGACCGGCAACACCGATGGGCTGCGTGAAATCACGGTCCTCGACGACATGCACCACCGCGGCGCGCATCCGTCCCAGTGGAACCACCACCGTTCGGTAAAGCATGAAGCCAATCGCCAGGCTGATCGCCGCCGTCAACGCGATCACGACGGCCAATTCGATCTTGGTGGTTTTCCCGAGTTCGGCGGCTTTCCCCCGATAGCGATCGCTGCTGGCAACACTGTCCTCGACGAGTTTGTCGATGGTCGGCAAGAACGCGCGGAACACTTTGCGCTGCTCGCCGCGAAAATAGGCAAGCGCCTGCTCCATCTCGCCGCCGCGAACCAATTTCAGCAATTGCTCGCTGGTTTTCATATAGGCTTCGGAAGCCTGCCGATAGGTCGCCAGTAATTGCCGCTGCTCTTCCCGGCTGATTTTCGCTTCATACCGGCTTTCAAACGTCTTGACCGCGTCGATATTTTTCTTTTGCCGCCCGAGTGTCTCTTCGATTTCTTCCGGCGAGCGCGTCAGCAACAGTTGCGTTTCGCGGTTGCGATAGTCGAGGATTTCCGCTCTGAGCGCGCCAGAATAGCGAACGCTTGGCAGTTCGTTATTGGAAATCTGCTCGGTCACCTCGTCCTCCGCCTGCAACTGCACCAGCGCTATGCCGCCGGTCAGCGCGATCAAGCCGATAAAGACACTGATGGCAAAAAGGATTTTTCGCGCGATAGTCATTGTTCACCACTCCAAAGGCAGATTCGGAATCGTCGGCAAGAACTCGTCCAAGGAATCGAGCACAGCCACCCGACCGGTCGGCGCTTCCACAAATGCCGCCACGTGAGCAAAGTATAGTCAGCGAAATCAGGTCTTGCCGGGTGGTGACGGCAAACGGCGGCCAGCGGCAATGGCCTTGGCAAGCGCCTGCGTAAGGTTTTATGCGGCCTTCGCCGACCAGGCGTCGGCGTGGCAAGGTCGCCACGGACGCCACGAAAACCGAGCGCCGCGGCTTTGAAGGGAACGGTAAGCGCCCTGGGAGAGGTCTGGCGAACTCAGTCCGCCCAGCGTGCGGCGGCGTGCTCGTCCGCCTCGCGGGCATCGACCCAGCGCGCGCCCGTCGGCGTCACTTCGCGTTTCCAGAACGGCGCGCGGGTTTTCAGATAGTCGATCATGAACTCGCAAGCGGCGAAAGCGTCGCCGCGATGCGCGCTGGCGACAGCGAGCAGGACGATCTGGTCGGTCGGCAGCAGACGGCCGACCCGGTGAATGACGAGCGCGTCGATGAGCGTCCAACGCCGCCGCGCTTCGGTCACAATGGCCTCGATGGCCTTCTCGGTCATCCCGGGATAATGTTCAAGCGTCATTTCAGACACCTCGGACACGTCTTGCGCACCGTTGACGTCGCGCACCAGACCGACGAAGGCCACCACGGCGCCGATGCCGGGATTCTCGCGACGCAAAGCAGCCAACTCGGCGCCGACATCGAAATCCTCCGGTTGAACGCGAACCGCCATGTCAGCCACCGGTCACCGGCGGAAAAAAAGCCACCTCGTCACCTGCGTTGAGCGCCGAATCGGCGCGCGCCATCTCCTGATTGACCGCGCAGCGCAAATTCTTGGCGGTGAGCAGGCATTGCCATCGACCGCCGCGCGCGGCGAGAAAGCGGCGCAAACCGGCGACGTCACGCACATCCGCCGGCAGAGGTAAGGTCTCGCCGCTTTCAGAAAGTGTTTCGCGCAAACTGGCAAAATAGAGAATTTTGAGCATTGTCTCTTGTGCGGCGAACGGTTCTAATCGAGCAGTTCGGAAAACGGCAGGAATCGCACGGCATCGCCACGCCGAATCGCCTGTTGTTCCTGGACGTCGACCAAACCGTCGCCCCATACCGCCGACGTCAAAACGCCGGAGCTTTGGTTGGCGAACAAATCGAGACCGCCATCGGCGTTTCGCCGCGCACGCAGGAATTCGCGACGCGCATTCGGCCGCAGCCAGTCGAAATCGGCCCGCAGGCAATATGACACCGGATGCGTTTGCACCCCCCCCTGCATGCGCAGCAGCAGCGGCCGCAACAGCATCAGGAAGGTGACGAAGCCCGATACCGGATTCCCCGGTAGACCAACGAACGCCACTTCGCGCCCGTCGGCGACGATCTTCCCGAAGGCCAGCGGTTTGCCGGGCTTGATGGCGATCCGCCACATTTCGATCCGCCCCTCGGCGGCCACGGCCGCCTTGACATGATCTTCCTCGCCGACCGAGACGCCGCCGGAGGTGACGATCAGGTCGCTATCCGCCGCCGCCTCGCGCAACGCCCGGCGGGTCGCCGCCAACGCGTCGGGCACTTGTCCGCCATCGCGCACCTTGCAACCAAGCCGTTCGAGCAAGGCGATGAGCAGGAAACGGTTGCTGTTGTAAATGCCCCCCGGCGGCAGCGCCTCGCCGGGCATCCGCAATTCATCGCCGGTGAACAGCACCGTCACCCGCAAGCGACGATAGACCGGCAGGCTGGCTAGGCCCACCGACGCGGCCAAGGCGGTGTCTTGCGGCCGCAAACGCCGTCCGGCGGCGAGAATTTCACTGCCGGCGGCGATGTCGCTGCCGGCGCGGCGAATGTGCTCGCCGGGACGCGGCAGATGATCGATCGTTACCGCACCGTCGACCTGCCGGCATTTTTCCTGCATCACCACGGCGTCGGCGCCAGCGGGAATCGACGCGCCGGTAAATATCCTGGCCGCTGTTCCGGGTTGCAGGCGCGTGCCGACGACACCGGCGGTAATCCGTTGCGTCACCGGCAGGCAGGTTGCCAGTCGCGGCACATCGGCCACGGCCAGCGCATAGCCGTCCATCGCCGCGTTGTCCACGGGCGGCGCGTCGATCGGCGCCTGCTGGGCGGTGGCCAGCACGCGGCCGGCCGCCGCCAGTGTCGGAACCGACGACACGCCCGGAACCGTCTCGACGCTGGCCAACAGACGCGCCAGTGCTTCATCAAAGGACAACACGCGCTTTCTCCTCAAGTTCAACGGAAATCAGAATGAAACGAACGATGCTGTCGGCGTCGTTCAAATCGAGCCACACCGGCGCGGCCGGAAAGCCACCGGGTGGCGTTCGATCGCCCGCCACGGCGATAATAGTCGGATTATCGGGCCACAGCGGCGGTTTGCCATTGGCGGGACGATAGACTTCCAGTTTCGGGATCGACGCGTCCTTGAAACCTTCGACCAGCACCAGATCGCAAGGCGAGAGACGCGCCACGTGTTCGGCCAGCGCGGGCGGCGGCGCGACACGCAATTCGTGCAGCAACGCCCAGCGCGCGCTGCCGGCGATCAGCACCTCGCTGGCACCCGCCTGGCGATGGCGATAGGAATCCTTGCCTGGAATGTCGATATCGAAATCATGGTGTGCGTGCTTGAGAACCGACACCCGCAAACCGCAGGCCACCAGCCGGGGCAGCAGTTTCTCCAGCAACGTGGTCTTGCCCGAACCGGAATAGCCGGCGATTCCGAACAGCTTCATTGCGCGGCAACGGCCGCGTGGCGACCGGGCACGGGAAACACCGCGGCGAATCCGCCGCCGGGTGTCCGGAAATTGGTGGTCTGGCCACGGTACAGACGCGCCGAGATCAGCTGCACCGCGCCGCGATAAACGTAGTTGCGCAAGTCGAGTTTGAAATCCTGCTCAATGCCGTCGATCAGCAGCCGCCTTTGCGAGGGCGTCACTAACGCTTGCGCCACGTAGCCGCCGGCGGCAATCTCTTCGAAGACCCGTCGGGTCAATTTGTCGCCGCGATAGGCGGCCTTGGAGCCGAAGCCGGCCACCGGCTTGAAAAACCATTGCTTGCGCGTTGTCCAGAACGCCTCGGCGACGGTTGGCACGACATCCACGGTGCGCGGAATACTGCTTTTCAGACACTGCCGATCAGCCTCGTCAACGCCGATCTCGCCAAGCCACGTCTCGTCGGCGAGGACCGCCAGATTGCGCTTGTCGGCATACAGCGCATGCGTCCGCGGATGCGGGGTCAACACCACGGCATCGGCCAAATAGGCGGCGCGCAGGGCGGCGTGCCGCGGCTCGTCGAGGGCGAAGTCGGTCAGCCGGTTGTATACCAGGTCGACGATCTGGCCACGGCAGCGCAAACGCTCGCCGTCGTAGCGCAGCTCGTCGGGGTCGGCGACCAGCGCGCGGATGCCGGCCGCTTCGAACAACTGCCGGAAGAGTTCGAATTCGGGCGCCAGATACTGTTCGCCAGGAGCGTTATCGACAATGGCGATACAGGCCAAGGGCATCGCTGGCGAGTCGCCGCGCGCCAGACGCCATTCGTTGCGGAACATGTCCACGAATTCCGCCTCCACGGCGCTTTCGGCGGGCATCATTCGCGCCACCGGCGCGCAACAGGCGCGTTGCGCGCGCAACAGACGGGCGTTGAGCAGCGCGCCGCCAGCATTGGAATTGATTTCAATCAATTGCGGACCCTCCGGACCGAGGTGGAAGTCGTAGCCGAGAAAGACCCCCGCCGCCGCCGCCACATGGGCCGCCAACGGCGGCGCGTACGCCAGCACGCGCTGGCGATACGCGGGCAACGCGACGACACGCTCGACGGCGGCAACGATCCGCGCCATACGCTGCAAGTGTTCCTGACCGACGAAAACCATGCCGTCGGAGAACAGGTGCGGTCGCGTCGCCAGCAGTTCGGCGTGCGAAACGCTGCCGTCGCCCTCCTCCAGCGCCCGCTGCAAGGACGGATGATCGAGCGAAATACAGGCACAACCACGGTTGAGCCATTCCGCCGAGGTCTCGCCCTCCGCCGACATCACCTCGGCCACCGTTGCGAAGAGACGCTTGTCCATGCCGCTCAGGCCTCCGCCACAGGGGAAAAAAACGCCAGCGCATCGGCGAGTTCGCGGCTGCGGCGCATCGGCGGCAGGCTGCGCCAGATCCGCTTGCCATACGGCTTGCCGATCAGCCGGGGATCGCAGATCATCAGCACGCCCCGATCGGTTTCATCGCGGATCAGACGACCGGCGCCTTGTTTGACGTTGATCACCGCGCGCGGCAGTTGGTATTCCATGAAGGCATTGCGACCGGCGTTTTTCAATTTTTCGATCCGCGCCGACAGCACCGGATCGTCCGGCGGCGCGAAGGGCAGCTTGTCGATCACCACCAGCGACAAGGCGTCGCCGCGCACATCGACGCCCTCCCAGAAACTCTGGCTACCGATCAGCACGGCGTTGCCAAGGCGGCGAAAGCGCTCGAGCAGTTCGTTCTTGCTCAGTTCGCCTTGCAGCAACAGGGGCAAATCAAGCCCGGCCTGCGCCAGATACGTGCCCAACAGTTCATGGATGCGACGCATCGCGCGCAGCGAGGTACACAGAAAGAAAGCCCGTCCGCCACTCGCCTGCAATACGGGGAACGCGGCCTTGACCACCGCTTCGGTGTACGCGGGGTGGTTTGGATCGGGGAGGCTGCGCGGCGCGTAAAGCAGCGCCTGCCGCGGGTAATCGAACGGACTCTCCCAGCGCGCCGAGCAGGCATCGCCAAGTCCCATTTCGGCGCGGTAATGACTGAAGTCGTCTTGCACGGCCAGCGTCGCCGACGTGAAGATCCAGGCCCGTGGATGACCGCTCATCTGTTTTTGCATGATGTCGGCAATCGCCAGCGGTGTGGCGTTCAATTGCAGCGCGTGCGTGTAGGTTTCCACCCAGCGCACGAAATCGCCATTCGCGCCGTTTTGCCACGATTTCATGCGGTTGAGTAACTCGCCGCCCCGTCGCCAGCAATTTTCCAGACCGTCGGCCCGCTGCGCCTGTGTCTCGAGCACGGCGACCAACGTCTCAATGGCGTCGATCACCGCGGCGATTCCGTCGTCGAAACCGGCCCGGTCTTGAATCTGCGACAACCCATGGCGCGCCGGCTCGACCGGCAAGGTCAGGCGCAGATCGCGAGCGGCCTTGTCGAGAGTGCCGCAAGCGACCGGCAGATCGAGGCAATCCCGCGCCGATGCCACACCTTCGATCCGGGCATCGCGAGCCAGTTCGAGAAGTTGCGCGGTGGACACGCTTTCGCCGAAAAACAGGCTGGCGACTTCCGGCAGTTGATGCGCTTCGTCGAAGATCACCGCATTGCAGGCCGGCAACAATTCCGCCGTTCCCTCGTCGCGCAGCATCACGTCGGCGAAGAACAGGTGGTGATTGACCACCACCAGATCGGCCGCCAGCGCTTCGCGCCGCGCCGCCAGGACGAAACACTCCTTGTGATGCGGACACTCCTGTCCGAGACAGTTGTCGCGGGTCGACGTCACCATTCCCCAGACGGCGGCATTCTCGGGCACGTCGGCGCACTCGGCCTTGTCGCCGCTGCGCGTCTGTTTGGCGAAGCGCGCGATCCGCCGCGCGTAGGCCGCGTCCTCCCTGGAAAGAAAACGTCCGTCGGCGAGCGAGCGCTCGAGATGATAATGACACAGGTAGTTGGCGCGTCCTTTGAGCAATGCGACCTTGATCGGCGAGCCGAGCGCCTTGCGGATGGTCGGAATATCGCGCGAGAAAAGCTGGTCTTGCAAATTCTTGGTGCCCGTGGACACAATCACCTTGCCGCCGGACAGCACCGCCGGCACCAGATAGGCATAGGTTTTGCCAGTGCCGGTGCCGGCTTCGGCGACCAGGATGCTGTTATCGGCCATCGCCACGGCAATCCGTTCAGCGAGCTCGAGCTGCTGTGTCCGCATGCGATAGCCGGAAACACCGGCAGCCAACGGCCCGGCGGCGGAGAAAACGTCGGAAAGCACGGCAGTCATGAGCAATTGGTGAAAAGCAGCGCGAATGCTACCAGAAGCCGCCCGCGCGAACCCGCCGGTCGTTCAGCGGCAGAAAGAAAAAGCGTGCCGGGATTGCGTCGTCCGTCGAAAGGGCTACGGTTTATCCTTGTTCAGCAAGTCGCGCAGGTGACGCACGGGCACCGCATAGCTGATCGCCGACGGTTTGCTCAAAACCGATTCCTTGGTCTCCTTGACCAGCACCATGTTGATGATGCCGACCACTTCGCCCCGCTCGACCTCATAAAGCGGACCGCCGCTGTTGCCTGGATAGGCGGTGGCGTCAAGTTGATAGATATCGAAGCTGCCGCTGCGGAGTTGCGAAATCACGCGTGCGTTGATATCGCGTGCATTGCCGCCGGGCAACACGATCGGCGTGATCGCCGAAATGATTCCGCGATGGGTCACCGGCGAGAAAAACCCAAGGACGCCACCAATGGGAAAACCGGTGAAGGCGATCGACTGCCCTTCGCGAACCGGCGGCGAATCGTGCAGGGTCAACGTCGGCAAGGCTTGCCCCTCGATGCGCAACAGCGCCAGATCATGCGCCTTATCGACCAGCGCCAACTGTGCGGGACGTTGTTGCGCGCCGGACGCCCCCGTGCGCGCCAGAACCATCAATTTCTCGCCGACGCCGATATCGACCGGTGGCTCGATCACATGCGCGTTGGTGGCGATCTGCCGACCGTCGCCGACGACGAAACCGGTACCGCGCATGACGAACTGCGGACTGCGAGTAATTTGATAGGTACCGACCACCACTACCGACGGTTTCAGTCGCTCGACCACTTCCGGCAAATCCGCCAACGCCGGACCGGCCACCAGGAGGAAAAAAAACGTCGCGACCCGCGCCGCGACGGCATGACTGGGAACCCAAAATGCCGGCATCCGTGACCTCCCTTGAAATGGACGAGCAGAACGGCGGCCCGCTGGACGTGCCTGCTGTCCGCTCGCGGCTCTCAAGAGCCCTTGGTCAACCGGATTTTCTGCAATTCGGGCGACGGCGACGTCACCTTCCGGTCGTAAGGATGGTCCTCACGCTGAAACAGGCCGACGATGCGTTTGACGTAACCCCGCGTTTCCGCGTAAGGCGGCACGCCACGATAGCGGTTGACCGCACCTTCCCCGGCATTATAGGCTGCGGCGACCAGACTGACGTCGCCTTCGAAATACGCCAGCAGCCAACGCAAGTACGCCAGACCGCCGCGAATGTTCTGTTCGGGATCCAGGGGCTGTTTGACATTGAAACGCGCCGAGGTATCTGGAATCAACTGCATCAACCCTTGAGCGTTCTTGTTCGACAAGGCCGCCGCGTTGAAGTTGGACTCGGTCCGGATCACCGCCAGCGCCAAACGCGGACTGACCCCATACTGGGGCGCCAACTGATTGACCAGCGCGATGACTTTTTTCTGCGCTTCGCTGGTCGGCCGAATGACCTCGGCGGGTTCTTCGGGAATCGCCGGCGGGCGCATGCATTCCGGTACCTCCGACGAGGCTTCGCCAACAAAACGCTGCATTTTTTGCGACTGCGCGTGTCCCTGTTTGGCCGCCAGCCCAAAAAAATAGGCGGCCAACGCGTCGTTTCGGTCGACACCGCGACCGTTGGCATACATCCATCCGAGGCTGTATTGTGCTTCGGCATCACCAAGGCGCGCGCCGTCGCAGTACAGCTTGGCAGCGCGCGCGCCGTCCTTGGCCACGCCTTCGCCATGCTCGTAGGACAAGGCCTCCTTGCGCAGGGCCAACAGACGTTCCGCATCCGCCTCCTTTGGCGAATCGGCGGCGCCTACCGGCAGCGCACTCAGCACGCCGCAGACCACGAAAGCCGCTGCGCGCAGCACGGAAAGGGAATGTCGCAATCGCATCAGGACACCTCGTCGGATACGGCAAAACGGGCGACATACCACGGCATCGCAACCTCGACGCCCGCCTTGATGTCGTGGCTTGGGGCGTAACCGAGCAAACGCCTGGCCTTGCCTATATCGGCCTGTGAATGACGCACATCGCCGGGACGGAAATCGGCGTAGCTGGCACGTATCCCCAGCACATCGGGCCTGAAGATCGACAAGGCGTCGCGCAGAATCTCGAACAAACGATTCAGCGACGTTCTATCATCGACCGCGACGTTGTAAACCTGATTCAACGCCGCCGGCTCGTCGACCGTCGCCGCCAGAAGATTGGCCTGCACCGCGTTATCGATGAAACAGAAATCGCGGCTGGTTTCGCCATCGCCATTGATGGTCACCGGTTCGCCAAGCAGCAGCGCTTTCGTCCAGCGGGGAATCACCGCCGCATAGGCACCGTCGGGATCCTGCCGCGCGCCAAAGACGTTGAAATAACGCAGGCCAATCGATGGAAAACCATAGCAGCGCGCGAAAACATCCGCGTAAATCTCGTTGACCAACTTGGTAACCGCGTACGGAGACAGCGGTTTGCCAATCCGGTCCTCCACCTTCGGCAAGGCTTGATGATCGCCGTAGGTGGAGCTTGAGGCGGCATAGACAAAACGCGTGACGCCGGCGTCACGCGCAGCCACCAGCATGTTCAGGAAACCGTCGATATTGGCGGCGTTCGTTGCCAACGGATTCGCCAGCGAACGAGGCACCGAACCCAGTGCGGCTTGGTGGAGGACGAAATCGACACCTTGACAAGCCGCACGGCAGGCGTCCGCATCGCGGATATCGGCCTCGACAAATCGATGACGCGACCATTGCTCGGCAGTCACCAGCGAACGGACCTCGTCGATATTCCGGCGATGACCCGTGGCGAAATTGTCCAGTCCGACAACGGCCTGGTCGAATTTGAGCAGTGTCTCGACCAGATGCGAACCGATGAAGCCAGCGCTACCCGTCACCAGCCAACGCGCCGGCCGGAGGGCAAGCTGTCGACCAATCGCACCAAGTTCGGCCGGGAGTGCGCTTAAAGACGCCACACGTCCACTCCGCGGGCGGTCAACTCGGAAGCATCGAACATGCTCTTGACGTCGGCAAGAACACCACCATTTTTCAATTTTCCGACATAATCGTCCACGGAGCGGTCCTTGAACTGGCGATGGGCCACAGCAGCGACAATCGCCGACGCTTGCGGCAGGTTGTCCCAATCGGTCAGTTCCACTCCGTATTCATGGAGGGCTTCGTCGGAATCGGCAACCGGTTCATGCACCAGCACTTTCGCGCCATAGGACTCGAGTTCCCGAATGACATCGATCACTCGCGAATTGCGCAAATCGGGACAATCTTCCTTGAAAGTCAGACCCAATACGATGATCGGCGCATCCTTGACCGGCATGCCGTTGCAAATCATTCGTTTGACGGTCTGTTCGGCGATGAATTTACCCATCCCGTCGTTGATCCGACGCCCGGCATTGATCACCTCAGGGTGATAGCCCATCATTTCCGCCTTATGCATCAGATAGTAAGGATCGACGCCGATGCAGTGACCACCGACCAGACCGGGGCGGAAGGGGAGGAAGTTCCATTTGCTGCCGGCCGCCTCCAGAACTTCGATGGTATCGATTCCGATACGATTGAAAATGATCGCCAACTCGTTCATCAACGCGATGTTCAGATCGCGCTGGGTGTTCTCGATGACCTTGGCCGCTTCGGCCACCTTGATGCTCGACGCCGGACAAACGCCCGCCGTGATCACGCTGGCATACATGTCGCGTACACGCTCTAGTGTCTCCGGCGTATCCCCGGAAACCACCTTCACAATCTTGGTCAGCGTCCGCTCCTTGTCGCCGGGGTTAATCCGCTCAGGCGAATAACCGACAAAGAAGTCCTTTTTCCACTTCATGCCCGAGTGTTTTTCAATAATGGGAATACAAACTTCCTCGGTTGCACCCGGATAAACCGTGGACTCGAAAACAACGGTCGCGCCGCGTTTGAGATGCCTTCCCACCGCAGCGGAAGAACCGATCAGCGGCCCGAAATCCGGCTGATGCGCCTGATCGACCGGCGTCGGAACGGCAACAATCAAAAAATCGGCTTCGGCCAAAGCAGCCGGGTCGGTTCCCACTTCAAGATGAACCGCCGCTTCCAGATCCGCACTGCTCACTTCCCCGGTCGGATCGACACACTTCCGATAGTGTGCGACCTTGCTCTCCGAGAGATCGTAACCGATGGTTCTGCCTTTTTTGCCAAACTCCACGGCGAGCGGCAAACCGACGTAGCCCAAGCCAACCACAGCCACAATAGTCATGAACGTTCTTTCCTTTGCATGTTATTCGTGGGCCAGAATCACTGGCGCCAACTACAAATCCTTCGACAACTGCAACACTTCCGTTTGCCCGGCAAACTTGTCCCCCAGTTTCGTCAACTGGTCGAGTTGTATCTTGGCTTCACCCTTTTGTCCGGCCTTGATCAAGGCCTTGGCATAATTCAGGCGTATCTGCGCGGCTTGTGGAGCAAGTTCCAACGCCTTTTTGAACAGATCCAGACCGCGTGCGCTCTCGCCTTTATCGCTCAATATCACGCCCAAAGTATCCATCAATGCCGGCTGATTGGGTGCCAACTTGTTCGCTTTTTCGGCATATTCGATGGCTTTCGGGTCCTTCAACTGGTTACTTGCCCACGCCAAGTTGTTCAACACCGCCGGATTGTCGGGTTGCAAGTCGAGAAGAAAACGATAGTGCTTACCGGCGCCAACATAGTCCTTGCGCGCACTCGCGGCCTCGGCCAGATACAGGCGGAAAGCCACGTCCTTGGCGCGATCCTTGAGCCAACCCTCCGCATATTTGTCGGCCTCGACCACGTTGCCAGAGGCGACGAGAGCGGAATGCAGTTTGATCGCCAACTCCGTGGCCACGACTTGCTTCAGGCCATTGCGATAAGCGGCAATGGCTTCGGGCCACGCCTTTTTCAATGCATAGGCATCGCCTTCGAGCACGTAGCCGACAGCCTCCTTCGGCCGCTGCTTCTGCACATTACGCGCTACGGCAATGGCATTCGGCAACTGACCGGCATCGATTTCCAGCATCATCAAACCGCGTTGCGCTTCCAGGGAATCCGATTTCACATCCAGCGCCTTGCGCAAACTGTCACGGGCGCCCGCCTTGTCTTTGGAAGCCAGCTGGACCTCCGCCATGCGCAAATACGGTTGCGGGGAATCGGGTTTCACCGACGCCAGTTTGCGATAGGTGTTGAGAGCCTGATCGTGGTTTTCCGCGGCTTGCTGCGCGCGACCGGCGGCATCCAGTATTTCCGGCCGATCAGGCAGCGCTGCCACCGCATCCTGACCGACGGCAACGGCCTTCTTGAAATCTTTCCGGCCCATGTAAAGACCGACCAAGGCCAAGCGCGGACCGGGATCGGAGGGATCCGCGGTCACTGCCCTGTTGATCAAGGCGGCGATTTCTTCGGTCGTGGCCCCTGTCTTGAGGGCTATTTCAGCCATGGCCAACATGGCCTGTACGTTTTTCGGGTCCTTGGCCAAAACGGACTCGAAACGTTTCTTCGCTTCTTCCGGCTTTTTATCGGCCAAATCGAGGTTGGCGAGCGTCATGACCGCCGGCATATACGCCTGATTAAAAGAAAGCGCCTTTTCCAGGCTCTTCCTGGCGCCAGCGACATCTTTCGTGCTCAATAACGCCATGGCCCGCAGATTGTGCGTCAACGGATCGTCAGGCTGCTTTTTCTCCAACACGGCAATGGCTTTCAGCGCTTGATCGAATTGTTTCCGTTGCATGTGGGCGGCGATGAGCGCCAGATCCGCGCGATTGCCGGTATCCGTTGCGGCAACTTGTTCCAAATCGTGAAAAGCGCTTTCGGTATCGCCCTTGGCCAGGTTGACCATCGCCAGAGAAGTTCGATTGCCGGGGTTTTGCGGATCCAGAGCGCTGGCTTTTGCAAAATAAGCGCCGGCTTTTTCAACCTGCCCATTCTGCATGAACACCTGACCAGCCAAGGCCAACATATTCGGATTTTTGTCGATCCGGTCGAGGACTGGCTCTAGCGTTGCGAGCGCCTTGGCCGGTCGCCCCGTGCGCAGATAAATTGCAATCAACGCGCGCCGGGCCATGCTCAACTGTGGAGAACCGGCGAGTGCTCTGGCCAAGTAGGCTTCGGCCTGAGTGTATGCTTTTTGCTCGTATTCGATCAGACCGGCCAACTGCAAGCCGTTGGGGCTATCGGGCGTTGCCTTGAGATGTAGTAGTACAGCGTCCTTGGCCGCCGGGAAGTTCTTTTGTTGATACGCCATCGCGGCAACCAGAAAAGTGGTTCGCGGATGATTCGGCGCGAGCTTTTTCATTTCCTCGATTTGCTTGGTGGCTTCCTCGAACTGGTTGGTGGCCAACAGCAGCGAAATGAGTGACGAGTAGGCAGGCAGGAAGTCCGGCTTTATCTCGAGTGTTTTCCTGTAAGCCGCCAAGGCACCAGGATTGTCGCCCTGGGTAGAAAGGAGCTGTCCGCGCAACTGCCAAGCGTCATAGAGGTCCGGCGACTTCGCCAGCGCGTCGTCTAGCAACGCCAGCGCGGCTTTAAAATCGCCAGTCCCCGCCTTCAAACGGGCCTGCCCCATCAGTGCCGGCGCATAACCTGGGCGCGCCGTCAAAGCGGCGGCATAGGCCGTCGCCGCGGGCTCCACCTTGCCTTGCGTCAAGTAAGCTTGACCAATGACGGTCTGCAACTCGGCCCTGGCATCCGACGAGGACAACTCGACTTTTGCCAAGTCGTTGGTCACTTGATCGGCGTGGCCGAGCATCAGCAGCGCTCGCGCCAACACGGGTGTCACCTGATCCGTCGGATACTTGAGTGCTTGCGCTTTACGCAACTCGACTTCGGCTCCCGTGGGATCACCCGTTTCCATCAGTGCCTTGCCGAGCAAGAAACGTGCTTCGGCAAGATCCGGATCTTTCTGCAAAGCGTTTTTGAGTTGGATAACCGCCGCTTTGCGATCATTGTTGGCCAGATAATCCTTGGCCGAAACCAACGCATTCTCGGGTTTGTCCCCACCACCGCACCCTACCAGCAGCAGTGTCGCGAGCAATGTCGAAACGGTCGCTTTGCGCAGTACGCGCACCGCATGAGCAGTATTCATGAATGTCCCCACGGAATGGCAAAATCGCCCAGAACGAGCGTTACTTCAGTCCAAATCGATGCATCGTCGAGGCGAGAGGGTCCGGCGACAAACGAGCCTTCCGTAACGAGCGTTACTTCAGTCCAAATCGATGCATCAGATCGTACAGCGTTGGACGACTCACGCCAATCATTTCGGCGGCCTTGACGACGTTTCCATCGGCTCTCGCGAGCGCTGTAATAATCACCCGCTTCTCGGCTTCGTCACGCGCGCGCCGCAAGTCCAACCCAGCCGGCTCGAGCGCCCCTCCCACGATCAGACCCAAGTCTTCTGCCGTGATTTGGTTCCCATCCGCCATGATCACCGCTCGCTTGATGTAATTTTCAAGTTCGCGGACGTTGCCCGGCCAATTGTGCGCTTCTATCGCCCTGACAGCATCTTCACGTAAAGACATCGCGCCACGATGCTGCTCCTCGGCCATGCGCCTTACGAAAGCGTGCGCCAGCAAGGCGGCGTCACCGGAACGCTCGCGCAACGACGGGATGTTTACCACAATTTCAGCGAGCCGATAATACAGGTCCTCACGAAAACGCCCCTCGGCAATCAACGCTTTTAAATTCTGGTGTGTCGCGCAGACAATTCGTACATTGACTGGGATTTCCTGCCGCCCGCCAATTCTTTCAATGACGCGTTCCTGAAGAAAGCGCAACAATTTGGCTTGCAGCGGGTGTGGCAGATCGCCGATTTCATCGAGCATCAGGGTGCCGTTGTTGGCCGTCTCGATCTTACCCAACGTTGTCTTGGCGGCGCCGGTAAAAGCCCCTTTTTCGTAGCCGAAAAGCTCGCTTTCGAGAAGATTGTCTGGAATGGCGGCGCAATTGATGGCGACAAAGCGCTCGCGGCGCCTTGGAGACGATTCATGCACCGCGCGCGCCAGGAGTTCTTTACCAGTACCGCTCTCGCCGAGCAGAAGAACCGTGGCATCGGTGACAGCAACGCGTTCGACGGTACGGCAGACGCGCAACAACACGGGATCACGGGTAATCAAACCTGAAAGAACATCCGGCTGCTGCATCGATTGCAGGCGCTTGTTTTCCTGTTGTAGTTCATGTAACCGGTACGCGCGCTGAATCGTCAGTGCAAGCATTTCGATTTCAAACGGCTTGGCAAAAAAATCATATGCTCCCAGGGCGATTGCACGCAAGGCGTTGGCGCGATCATTTTGTCCGGTCAGGACGATGACTTTCGTATCCGGCGCCAAAACAAGAATTTCTTCAAGGAGTTTAAAGCCCTCCGAAACAGAATCCGCATCGGGAGGCAAGCCAAGATCCATCGTCACCACCGACGGCTGGTAACGACGAATCTGGACCAGCGCTTCCTCACGATCATCGGCGACCAAGGTATCGTACTGGTCAAAAGCCCAACGAAGTTGTTTTTGTAGCGCGCGGTCGTCCTCGACGATCAGCAAGTACGGCAGTTTCTCGACGCTCATGTCACCTCGCCCAACGACTGAGCAGTCGGTGGCATCAAACCGTTATCAAACAAGGGAAGCAACAAACTGACTTGCGTCCCGACATCAATCGTGCTGTCTACCGACAACTTGCCGCCCAACTCGTGAACATATTGAAAGCTTTCATAGGCACCTATGCCCATTCCGGTTGGCTTCGTCGTCTGGAATGGTTTGAACAGACGCTCCCGAATAAATTCCTGACTCATGCCATGCCCGGTGTCGCCCACCACCACCAAGGCGTTGTCACCCTCACGATCCAATCGGAGCCATACGTCACCACCATCCTCTGTCGCATCCAAGGCATTTTGAACCAAATGCCCGATCACCCGTTCAATCCGGTCTTCATGGCCACGGGCAATCACACGATCTTGGATGACCAGTTCGATATCTCTTCCCTGCCCGGACTTGGCGTTCTGAATTCGGCGCACGACATCCGTGAGGTTGATGCCGCGCGGACTGTCAAGCGGAGTCGCTCCTTCACGCAACTGCAGCATCAATTGACGCATGCGTTCAACCGAGTGCTTGACGGTCATCAGCATGTCTTCTTGGAACTCCGGATTGCCGCTATGGCGTTCGGCATTTTTCAGCATCAGTGACAGCTGCGCAACGATATTCTTCAGATCATGCACGACAAAAGCCGACATCCGGTTGAAAGAGTCAAACTTCCGAACGTCAAGCAACGCTTCGCTGGCTTGCATCTGTCCAAGAAATGCGCCCGCTTGCCTAGCCGCCGTTTTAAGCAGGTCGTTCACCTCCCAATTGACATCGATCTTCGTCCGCGCTGTCGCCAGCACAACAAACGCAATCAGCTCGCTACCGGTCGTCAATGGTACCACCAGCCAAGCATTCGGCACTTCAACCAACCAGGACGGCAAAACGAGTCCATCATAACGCCGCGGCAATGAACGATATTCTTCCAGGTTGATGACCCAACCACTTTCCGACAGGAATTTACACAGCGAACTCCCGTCGTCTTCGGTTGCCGACGAGGCAGGCATGTTCCAATACGCCGTCTGCGCGAAGAAGCGGCCGGAAGGATCTTTTAGCCACAATGCGCCGCCCGGACTTTCAACCATATTCGCCAAACCACGAACGACATGTTTTCCCATGCCGACAAAACCGCCCTGCGACGAGAGCGCCTGCGTGAAACGCAACCATTCTTCTCGGTAATCATAGCGATAACTGAAGAAGTGCTTGCCAACCTGAACCCGCAAACGGGCTCGCATCGACCCAGAAAAAGCCAAAAGGGCGAGGAAGAGCATCGCCGCAAACATGAGCGCAAATTGCAGAGCGCGCCCCCATTCGCCGCCGAAAAAGCGCACGTAATACCCTGCGGACGCCATGAACAACAGGTAAACACCAACGATCACCAACGTCGCCGACTGCATCGCGACCTGCTTCGAGATGACCATTTTTCTCTTCCAGCCGTTGCTGCGAATCGCCGACAACGCCATCAGCGGTAAGCCCAGCGCGTGTGCGAATCCACGAATACTGAACGCATCGACGTCCACTTTCGTAAACAACAAGGCATCGGAATAGAGATACAGGTCGTAAAGGAACGCCGCTCCTAACCCGAGACATAAGGGCTTGATACTCCAACGAAAATCGGGCGAGACGTTGCGAAAAAGTTGTTCGATCAGCACCAAGCCGAAAACGCTCATCGCCAAAGAGGAAAAGAGCGCCATTCGTGCCGAAGGCAAAACGAAGTCAAGACCCAGACCAACTAGAATCTGTGCTCCGATGCCGACAGCGACGAGCAGTAGTGCGATCCTACTCAGCCATCCGTACCGCCCTGGCGATGCATCACGCTCTGTTCCCTCTGGCTTCATCAACACCAGCAGGAACAGAAACCAAGCACCGTAGCGTAGCGCGTCGGAAAGAAGGCTCGCACTGAGAAAAATCTTGTTTCCCGTCAGCGCGTACCCCAAACCCAAGACACCCCAGAGGGCGCTCAACCCGGCGGCAAGACACATGGCGCGACCGCGACCGCCTGTTTGCCAGCCAGACGCCAGATAAAGCGTCACGATCGCCGCCAAGACACCGGCCAGCCCGTAGCTCCATACGGAAACCAATGCAAATTTCGCGTCGATCACGGCGCACGTCCGTCCAAAATCCCGAAACCCAAAGCAAAGGGCCTAACTTCGGTCATCGCGCGCCCTTACCGGTCAGCACCACGCCAACCGTTTGAAAAAGAATCAAGATATCCAGGAACAAGGTGTGGTTCTTGACATAAAAAAGATCGTATTGAAGTTTCTGAATGGAATCATCGACGGTCGCACCATAGGGATAGCTGACCTGCGCCCAACCGGTAACACCCGGCTTGACGCTATGACGAACCGCATAGAAGGGAATGTCGCGGGTCAGTTTATCAACAAAATACGGCCGTTCCGGACGAGGCCCCACCAAGCTCATATCGCCCACCAGCACATTGTATAGTTGCGGCAACTCATCGATCCGCACTTTGCGGATAAACCGGCCTACGCGCGTCACACGATCATCGTCGGCAGAAGCCCAGCGCGGCTTGCCATCGCCTTCCGCGTCGGTACGCATGCTGCGAAACTTAACAACCTTGAACAAGCGACCATCCAGACCCACTCGCTCCTGCCGGTAAAAGACCGGACAACCACTTTCAAGCACAATCAAGAATGCTGTCAGCACCATCACCGGCAACGTCAACACAAACATAAACAACGCCAGCACTATATCAAACAGTCGTTTGACTGTTGCCCTGCGCCAACTTTGACGAAAGCCCTCACCAAAAATCAGCCAGCCGACTCGCAAGGAATCGAGACGAATCTGGCCCAGCGCACGCTCGAAATAACTCGCAAGATCAAGCACTCGAACGCCAGACAACTTGCAGTCGAGCAATTCACGCAAAGGAAGGACACCGCCGCGGCGCTCCCGCACGGCCACGATAATCTCATCCACCTTCAGGGAATGCGCCGTGTCGGAGAGCGACATCTTTCGCGACAACACAGCTTGCGGCGGAACGGCGAAATCGGTTTCTCCAACACTAGGATAAAAACCGACGATCTGGATATCCGGATCGGACTTACGCAGCACCTTGCTCACCGCTTCCGACTCTTCACCGACGCCAAAAACGAGCACCCGATGGGTAAGCATTGAGCTACCGCGGTGATGCGCCAAGTAAACATGATGAAGCAAGGTCGCGAAAATGGCGCCCAGACCTGATAACAACATGAACCCGCGATCGACTTCGGCAACCGACAGGATGGCGAATACCACATAAGCCAGTGGAATTGCGAGGTAAAGCGACAAAACCGCACGCGCATGGGTTTCATCCCTCGTGCGCGTATGAACCCGCTGATAGATACCGAGCCACGCGTTCAGTACAATCATCGTCAACCCGAAGACCACCCCGTAAAAAGCAATCTTCTCTAGAACCAACTGCCCTCCGCGGCCAATCCATAAGGCAGCGAGGATTACGCAGAGCACGGGAAACATCAGGTCGACAGCCACCTGAGCGATAGTCTTGCGATGAAACCAATGATTAAATACTTTGATCATGTTAGACCCCCCGCAAGCGTGTATAGCCCCTGAGAACTTTTGCAATACAACCAATCCGGTCTTTGAAGCATTCTCTCGTCTTTAACGAAAAACACTTCAAACCACATGTAACGAAGGCTACCATCGCCGCAGATCGCAGACCGTGATCTATTGCACAGGGGAAGAACAATCTTCAAAGGGACCAACCGAGCCTATCGGCTAGCGATAAAAAGACTACCGCTCCGAAGAATAGTCCAAACCTTCCGCCAGATGATATTCAAATTTTTTTGGACGTGCCTTATGCAGTTACAACAACGGATACCAAAGGTTTTCCGGACCATCCCGCCAACTTGCCAGAGCGTTTTTTCATCGAAATACCAACATGGTACTCTGGAGCAAAAAATTAAAATTCATTAATTCATGTGTATCACTCTATTCCCTAAGTCCTCCCGGGAGTTGGCAAAAAGAGAGGTGAATAGCAGCAAGAAAAAAAGAAAGGCGCTACGAGGCATGTCCAACAAGCTGGCGAATGTACCGACGATTGCCGTGCCGCTTAATGCGGCCAGCAAATACGGCGCCAGTGGATGCGCACACCCTTCACCGCGCAGCAGATTGTTGCATGCCAGACAGATCAACACGAGCAGGATCAACAAGCCAACCCCCCCCTGATCGATCAGGACTTCGACGACAAGATTGTCGATATGCCAGGGAATGAAGTAATTTCGGCTGGAAAAAAACCAATACGCCAAACCGTTGGAGAAATCTCCGTTGCGCAACATCTGGCGACCTTCACGGTCTTCAACATAGACATTGTCGATGTCGACAAACGCGGCGCCCCCTCCGTTCAGGCGCAGCACAAAAAAACCCAGTGGCGACCACCACTCGTCCCTCGAACTTGCGTTTGTCGAACGGACGCTGAATGAAACATGTTGCCAGTCGCCACGCCCCCGATAATCGATCCAAACGGTTTCCGGGCACGACGCGGTGTACAGCAGATGCCGACGGCAGATGCCGATGCTCATCGCGGCGATGTCGTTGGCTCGTAGATCCATCCCGACGAAGTAATTCTTGTCGACTGGCAAGGGCAGTCGCTGCAAGACCTCGAATTTTCCACGCACGTTGTCGTCCTGGTTGTCGGCACTGAAAATTCGCAGGAATTTGTCGTTGCCTTGCGTGATCGACAACAGGTGACCTGGAAATGCGTGGTTGGGTGTGGCTAGCGCATAATTCGCTGGGAAGCGCCCCAAGCCTCGACCGAAGGCCAATTCCATCGGTGTGCGTAGCAAGGCTAATCCTTGACGCCAGTGCTGTAACCGTCCGCCAAAATCGTGCCCGCTTTCGGACAGCCGTCGACTCATGTAATTGCCGATGCCAATAACGGCAAGGACTTCAATACACAACACGCCAACCAGAACCCCGCCTTGCCAACGCCTCCAGGACTGGCCAACCGGTGCGCGCGTACCCTCACTGGTCGCCAACAATCCGCCCAGGATACAAAGCGAGAGGACAACACCAAGATATAAGGCGCGCGAAAAGCTTGTCAGACACACATACGTTGCCAAGACCGCCAACAGCGCGGCAAAAAACCATCGAATCCGATCGGTTGCGTTGACTACCGTATAAACCACAAAAGGGACGCTCAACACCAAAAAGAAATCCAGGGCCGCCCCACCCACATGCATCTCCCAAAACAGCCCGGTAGTGCGATAAGGCGTTGAAAAATCGAAAAACCCAGGAAAAGCGGCGCGTTCCCATGCGATTGCCACCGACAGCAAGCCCGTCCCGATTACCGCACCGAGCGCCAGATACCGCCCCACCCGGACGGGCGTATTCCGCAACAGACTATTTAGCGATGGCAGGAGTAACAGGTTAAAGAAAAAACTTTTAGCGACACGCAGACTGTTCAGTGGTCCGGTATAGGTTTGTTGCCATCCCGATGCATCTCCCAACGCGTCGTGCAAACCGCGCGCCAATGCCAACGAATAAGACAATGCCATCAACCCAATCCAGAATTTTATCCATGGAAACGATTTCGGCCCCGCCAGGACTCCGTCCCCCGGCCGTTGGCGGACAGTAATCATTTGTGAACAGGCTCTGTTCGCCAAACTACCCGTCGCCGCCCCCAACACCAACAGATCGAATTCTTCGACACTGATCCAGCCGGTCCACGCTCCAAAGCTGCTGACCGGCAACAGTGCCGGCAATATCAAGAGCCAGATCGACGGATATTTGAAAACCGCCAAACACCAGATGATGAAAAATACGGTCAAAAACAAAGGCGACAACGGGTGTTGCAATGCAACAACAACACCCAGACTAGCGGAAAAACCGGCCAACGCCGCGTGCAGCCAAATCATTACCGCTCACCCAGCGATCTGACGGTCGATCGCCCTAAGGACCCACGACGCCGAACGAGCTGCGGGTAGCCGGTTTGGCGTCGAACTGAAGTTTGAAAAACGCGTTGCGCGATCATGGATAACGACAACCAAAGACGACGACAACGACAGGACCGTGCTGGCGGCAACCAGCTTACAAGCGAACGTTAGCTGTTTAGAGTATCCCGTCCTGAAACGCCATTACTCGTTCGCGACCGGCTCCTTTGGCTTGGTAGAGTGCAATGTCGGCCTGCTTCAGCAAAACGTCTTCCGATAACTGGTCGCCCAAAAACATCGTCAGACCAATGCTGGCGCTACAGGCATAGGGGATGCTGAGGGGCGTCAGCGCATAGGGTCGGCACAAAGCCCGGCATACTTTTTTCGCTACGTGATCGGCCTGTCGGGCGGCAGTGCCTCGATCCTCGCCGATACCCTCTAAAATCAACACATACTCATCGCCCCCCAGACGTGCGACGGTATCTTCCCGTCGCACGTTGGCGATCAGGCGCTGAGCCACTTCGACCAGCAATTTATCTCCCACATCGTGACCGTGGCTATCGTTGAGTCCTTTGAAGCGATCGAGATCAATGATCAACACCGCGCCGTGATTTTGACTGCGTTGACTGGCGATCAACGCCTGCCCCAGCCTGTCCATCAATAAACGCCGGTTGGGCAGGTTGGTCAAGGGATCGAAATAGGCGAGTTGATGAATGCGTTCTTCCGCCGCTCGTCGCTCCGTGATATCGCTATAGGTGACGACCGCGCCATAACCTTCCAACGGCAACAGGTCGGCGGTGGCACTGATCCAGACCGTACGACCATCCTCCTGGACGACGCCCATCTCGACATTCTCCACCCGTCTTTTTTCACGTAGCGCGCGCACACTGGCGAACTCTTCGACCGGCATCGGACTCCCATCGACGCGAACAACTCCGCGGCCCATTCGAGCGTGCGCCACATTCCCCAGCAAACGTTCAGCGACGGCGTTGGTTTCCAACGCCTGTCCGCCAGGATCGGTGACGGTAATACCCATCGGAAAGTTGTCGAACAAGGTCTTGTATTTGGTCAAGGCAACGTTCAACGCATTTTCCGCGCGCCGGCGCTCGGTGATGTCCTCGCCAGCGCTCAAGCCGCCGACAATTTTTCCCGAGGCATCGCGAATGCAACTGTTGTGCCAGGCAACCAGTCGGTGCTCTCCCGATCGCGTAAGCACCGGGTTCTCAAAATACTCGCAATCCAACAATTCTTCCGCCATGAGCCGGCGAAACACCTCTTTCGCCTCGGGCACCCACTCTCCGGCCGGCAGGCAGAAAGAAAACCAATCCTGTCCGATCAATTCCGCTTGACTGTAGCCGAGCAATTCGCATCCCTTGCGGTTGATCAGGGTGATGCGACCTTCGCTATCGAGAGCGACGATACAGGTTTCAATGGTTTGCAAGATATTTTGCGTGGTATCCCGCTGCCGCCGCAGCGCCCGCAGCGCCTCTCGCTGAACCCACACCGCGCCGGCCCGCGCCGCGAGAATCCGCAGGTTGACCTGGACCATCTCTGCGTCCTGAAGTGGCGCCTTCGTTCCGCCGACAAGCAAGCCCAAAACAGCCCCGCCAGAATCGACGATCGGCTCTCCGACGTAACTCTCGGCGCCCAGCATCGCCAACAGATCGTTCCGAGGATAGTGAGCGACCGCACCCGCGAGGATGCGGATTCTTTTGCCTTGAAGGACATCCGCGCAGGGACCGCTGTCGGCCAAATAACTCAAATTCGGAAGCAAATTGCCGTCCAGCCAAACCGCAAGCAGTTCCATATGCCGCGGTTGTCGCAACGCCACATAAACGTAGTCGAGAGAAAGCGTCACGGCCGCGTGTCGTGCGAGTTGCTGACAAAAATGCTCGTCCGCCGGACGTGAGACGAACTCCGCGGTTGTCGCCAGGGTGGCTTCCATGTGTTTCCGCGGCGTGATGTCGGAAATGACGCCATCCAACCACAGCACCGCATCGGCGGCGCCAAAGGCGGCCCGACCACGCTCGGACACCCAGCGCAGATTGCCGTCGGCATGGATGATGCGGTACTCCATGTCATAGGGCGCCTTCCGCGCCACGGCCTCCTTGACCGTCGAATCGACGCGTTCGACATCATCGGGATGAATGATGGCGGCAAAACCACGCCGTCGACTGTCAACAAAATCCGCCGCCGGATAGCCGCTGAGCGTCTCGATGTAATCGCTCATGAAACGGACAGTCCAGTCGGCATCCATCGTGCGGCGATACACCACCCCTGGAATGCTTTGCACCAGTTCGCGGTATTGCGTTTCGCTGTCACGCAGACGCCGTTTCGCCACATGCACATCGAGAGTACGAAAAAGAATATGCCCCACGGTCCTCAACAAGGACTCGTCGTGCTCGTCCCAGTGCATATCGGCCGACCGACAGGCCACATTGATGAAGCCGATCATCCGGTTACCGGACTCCAGCGGAATACAGGTCAGCGAGCCGACTCGACCAATGAGATTCCTCAGAAAAACCGGCGTTGGAGATCGCCGTCCGTTGAGGCGAAAGATTTCACCATGCCGCAAGCGCTCAATCGTTTGCTGAAACTCGCGTTCGGGCAATATCTGGAAACAGTCACGCAGCGAATTCATTCCTGGCGCGAGCCATTCGTGGGTCATCGAAAAGCCGGTGCCGTTTTCGCCAAGAAGAAAAATGTTGACGGTATCCGCCTCTGTAACCCGCCCCGCACGAGCCAGGGACCAGCAGATCACGTCATCCGGCTCCTCCTCGGCGGCCAATTCAACGCACTGTGTGGCGATGTCCGCCAGCCCCTGCCGTTGCGCAACGCGTCGCTTCAGTTCGGCCGAGCGTTCCAGCACCTGCTGCTCCATCACCGCGGTCACGCTTTCCAGGCGTTGCCGCGCCCGCCAGCTCTGACAGTAGGTACGCGCCAGTTGATACACTTCTTCGTCGTTGAAGGGTTTGCGCAACACGACCACATCGCGACCAAGAGCGCTTTCCAATTCCACGGGCTCGTAGTCGGAAAATGCCGCCGCGATCACGATGTAGATCGACGGATCTTGCGCACGCAACGCCATGGCGGTCTGCATCCCGCTCCACCCTGGCGGCATGCGCATATCGATGAACGCCATCTGGTGCGGTCTCCCCGCGGCCAGTGCGCATCGGTTCAAAACCGCCGCCACCTCGCCTTCCGACGCCTCGGTGACGTCAAACTCGACATCCAGCACGGTGGTCGTGGCCTCGACATGCCCGGGCGCCAACGCGCGGGACCGTGTCGGCTTCAGGATGCGGCGATAGCTTGCACGGATCGCTGGATCGTCATCGACCACCAACACCCGACAAATCTCGTTCGAAAAAGCGATCATGTCGTTCCCCGCGCGGTACCACGTAACGTGTGTAAACGGCAAATCACCATCGGCGACAAATTGATTTTCTTGAGGTTAGTTGACAGAGATCAATAATGACGCGACTCGACCGTTCCAGCAATTAAATTTTGCGGATATTCGCCTTGCGCATCCTGGGGATTTTCTCGTTCCCATGCATGGCGGTCATGCCGGGGATCGCCTATTGCGGCGTCCGACGTCCGACGCGATCAGGGCGAATGAGCGGCAACGCTCCGATACGGCATGACCGCCTGAAATAGCAGTGTCAAACGTTTTTCCGATCACACCGCTCGCCAGCGTGCGTAGCCCGATAACCCGTTGTAACGAGTAGAATCGGTCGTTTTCTTGTCTTGTTCACGTGGCGCGGCAACCATGCAAGCCTTATGGATGGTTCTTGCGAGTTTTCTGTTTGCTTGCATGGGGGTATGCGTCAAGCTGGCGGCGGCAACGCACTCGGCGATCGAAATCGTCGCTTACCGTAGCATTTTGTCGCTGACATTGATGCTCGCGCTCGTCCGCTGGCGAGGCGTGTCCTTGCGCACGCCGCACTGGCGCTGGCAGATCAGCCGCGGAGCGGTCGGTTTCCTGGCGTTGTTTACGTTCTTCTGGGCAATCACCCATTTGCCGCTGGCCACGGCGGTGACCCTCAACTACACCTCGGCGATTTTCCTGGCGATTTTCCTGGCGCTGGCTGGAATGCGCTTGACGACCGGCATAGTGGGTTCACTGCTGCTCGGCCTGACCGGCGTCGGCCTGCTTCTCAAACCGACATTGCAGGCCGACCAACTGCTCAATGGACTGGTCGGACTGGTATCCGGCGTGTTGGCGGGCCTTGCGTATTTCAGCGTCCGCGAACTGGGTCTGCGTGGCGAGCCGGAAAGCCGCACGGTGTTTTACTTTTCCCTGGTGTCGTCAGCCGGCGCCAGTATTTGGCTCATCTTCTCCGAAATTCATCCATTGGACCGGCACAGCGCCATGTATCTGTTCGGCGTGGCCGCATTTGCCACCGGCGCTCAACTGGCGATGACGCGCGCCTACGCCGGCGGCAAAGCACTGCTGGCCGCTGCGCTGGCTTACAGCACGGTGGTCTTCGCCAGCCTGTTCGGCATGCTGCTGTGGAACGAGGCGCACGATACCTGGACATGGCTGGCAATTGGGCTGATCGTGCTGTCAGGCGTGGCGGCGACACATTTTTCGCAACCGCGCCCGGCCAACCGCGATGTTCTCATCGCCCCGACGACGGAAGTTCAGATTTCTGGAAACAGGCGTGCCAGACGCGTGTGATAGATCATCCGCGCGGCCTCCACGCACCGCGGGTGACCCGTGGCAAGCAAATCGGCGTACACCAGCGACGGCGCAACGGTACCCAACGGACCATCGACTCGCAGGGATTTTCCCCAGAACGGTTTGCGCAGCTCCAGCAAATTCTCGTAGGCGACGGGTCCCGCCGGTTCCAGGCGCCGCTTGATGAAAAGGCGCGTCGGCAACTTGTCGCCATAGAGTGTCAGCAAACCCGGCTGTAAATCGCAACCAAGCAAGACGGCCGCGGACTCACCACCCCAGCGCAAACGCTCCGGGTTCGGTAGCCAGTCGGACCAAGAAGCGACATCCGGCACTAAGTAACGGGCGCTCAACGTCTTGACACGCAAACCGAGCGCATAGGCTCGTGCCCAGTCGTCGAGCAGACGCTTGCGACCATTTAGACGCCGCCGCTTGCCGTCAACCAGCAAATCACCGCGCTGTTTCAACTCGGCAATCACCGCCGACAGCATTCTGCCGGTAACATCGGCCGCCGATGCGATCTCCCCCAGCGGCTCCGCGGCCAACTCCGGATCGCAGATCAAGGCGAACAACACCTTGAGTCTGGCGACGGCATACGCTTTGCTCGCTAACAGGGCACGCTGTTTTTCTTGCCGTTTGCGTCCGCTCACAAAGACGTAGAGGCCGCGTCCCTCAAGATAGACGTTGCCTGTCGTGTCCACGAATTGTTGCCGGTGTTCCCACAGTTCTCTTGCGAGTGACGGGGTCACGTGATCGGAAATCAGCAGCGGCAACGGGCCACCCGCGTCGTCTGGAGAGCGTAGCTGGTTGACAACGGCACCAATGGCGCCCCGTTTCAACCGGCTTCTGACCACGGCGGCGTAGTCGAGACCACAAACATGGTTACCGACCCGCAGCCAGGTACCCGCCTGCTGGAGGGACACGGGCCGGTGGTCTTTTTGCACGCTGACCGTCAATCCATGTCCGCGCAACGCCTGCGCTGCCCTTTCGAGAAGGGCTAATTGGTCTTGGGTACTCATCGCGCGTCCACCTGTCGCCTTGATCGACAACGTGAGAGTATGGGCGCTGCTCGCCGCCAACTCAATAGCCGATGACCGGCAATCATGGCGGCAAATACAAAAAAACGCTAAATATGAAGTGTCAAGACGTTGTTTTGATTTTCAGTAAGCCGGGACACGCGCGGTAGCCCTTGCCGCAGAGTGGCGATGACCGATCGTAAGGGATGCGCCGCTTTCTGGAAACGAACCCGCCCTTCCCCGATGCCCTCCAGCAAGGCCAGCCCGTCGCCACGCACGCGGTAACTTTCGCCGCGCCGTAGAAAGATATCGCCCGGCTCGCCGTGCACGGTCAACCACACGACGCCGCTGGTGCAAACGATCCGCACGCCCTTGGCGGACAACAGCCGGACCGGCGCGGCGTGTGAAAGGCACAATTCACTGTTGAAGAGGTCGAGGTCCATGGCTGTCGTCCTGTCGTATCGTTGTCGTGATGTGAATCAGTGTAGTTCCCGGCAAATTAAAGGTACAGTGACAACACGGCTTAATTGTGACCGACACAATTAACTTTTTTTCAAACTGTACTGATCGATTCCCGGCGCAACTGTACTGGTCACCAGACGGAATCCGCATGACACACTCTCGACTGCTTTACGAACGACTTGCGGAAGACTTGCAGGAGTTCATCGTTGCCGGCAATCTTCGTCCGGGTGAGCGCCTGCCTTCGGTGCGACGCTTGTCACAGGAACGCCGGCTGTCGGTGTCGACCGTCCTGCAAGCGTTGCGACAACTAGAAGAACGCGGACTGATTGAAGCTCGGCCTCAATCCGGCTACTTCGTACGAC
>ERZ795062.47-NODE-47-length-124276-cov-12.630795_pt1 | contig 124276 bp, 120 predicted proteins | sample MGYA00375146_ERZ795062 | MGnify/ENA primary metagenome ERZ795062 (study PRJEB30191, sample SAMN05720281) | activated sludge metagenome | isolation source: Anaerobic digester | place: USA | collected 2015-07-16 ...
CGGCGGCGATATGCGCGTTCGCGCCGGGCAGGGGATCGGACACGGGCTCTCTCCTTGTTGTCTTGTGCCCCACAACCTAGCCTTTCGTGTCGAGCGAAGTCGAGACACGCCAGCGCCAGCATGTCTCGACTTCGCTCGACACGAACGGGGGAGGGGCGATACCCCCCGGTTCGTCATTGCGACCGAAGGTCAGCCAATCCGGTGCGCCGTTGACCAATCCCTGTCAGTTGATCTGCCGTTCCCGGCCAGCCCAGTAGGGTTCGCGCAATTGGCGGCGCAGGATCTTGCCGCTGGGGTTGCGGGGCAGGGCCTCGATCACGTCGACGCTCTTGGGCACCTTGAAGCTGGCGAGGCGTTCGCGCGCCCAGGCGATGATACTGGCCGGATCGATGGTGTGGCCGGGCTTGGGCACGCAGACGGCTTTCACCGCTTCTCCCCACTTGTCGTCCGGCACGCCGATCACGGCGACTTCCAGCACGTCCGGATGGCCGTAGATGCCGCTTTCGACTTCAGCCGGGTAGACGTTCTCGCCGCCGGAGATGATCATGTCCTTGGCGCGGTCATACATGTAGACATAGCCGTCCTCGTCCATGTAGCCGACGTCGCCGGTGGCGATCCAGCCGTTCGCGTCCATCGTGCTGGCGGTCGCTTCGGGCAGCTTCCAGTAGCCCAGCATGTTGTTTGACGAACGGGTGCAGATCTCGCCGATCTCGCGCGGGGGCAGGGCCTCTCCGTTCGGCCCGCGAATGATCATCTCGACGCCGGGGAGCGGCTTGCCGGCCGAGCGCATCCGCTCGTTGCCTTCGACCGAATGATCCTCGGGCGGGAGCACGCAGATCGTGCCGGTGGTTTCTGTCATGCCATAGTTCTGGACGAACTCCGCCCCGAACATGGCGATGCACTGGCGCAGCAGTTCCAGCGGGATCGGGCTGGCGCCATAGAGGATGTACTTGATCCGGCTGAAATCGGTCTTCGCGCAGTCGGGATGGTTGAGCAGCAACTGCAGCGCGGCGGGGACGATGAAGAAGCGGGTGACGCCCCGATTTTCCACCGCATCGAACACGCGCGGCGGATCGAATTCGGTAAGGACAATGCCCGGCAGGCCGGCGGCAAGCGCCATGACGCCCAGCCCCGTGCCGCCGATGTGGGCGCAGGGCATGGCGACCAGCACGGCCTCGTCCTCGTCCCACAGGGTGTGCTTGGGCGGGTTGTCCAGGTTGCCCTTGCGCAGCCCGAACAGGTTGCGGTTCGAAAGGACAGCGCCCTTGGGATTGCCGGTGGTGCCGCTGGTGTAGAGTTGCAGCACGGCATCGTCGGCCAGCGACGGCTCGAACTCGGCGCGCGGTGCGGCCAGCACCTCGCGCTGCGCCTCCCCGGCGGTGAGGCAGCGGACCAGGCCGGGGCGCTGGCCCAGCGTTTCGCGGCAGGCTTCGAACCCTTCGCCCAGGAACAGCACCTTGGCTTCGGCATTGTCGATGATGAAGGCGGCTTCTGGTTCGGCCAGCCGCCAGCCGACCGGGGTCATCACGATCCCGGCGCGCGCCGCGCCGAAGAACAGGGTGAAGTAGAGTGCGCTGTTCTTGCCGAACCAGGCGATCCGGTCGCCCTTGTCGAGGCCCATCGCCAGCAGCGCGCTGGCGACCCTGGCAGTCGCGTCCTCGAAGCCGGCATAGTCATAGCGCAGGTCGTCGCCCTCGATCGCAAGGCGCTCGGGCCGGTCCTTGCCCCAGAAGGTCAGGAATTCGTCAAAAGTAAACAGGTCCGCCGTCCGCTGGGCCTTGGCCAGCAGCCGGGCATAGGTTGCCTCGTCCATCATGCTCTCCTTGGGGGCGAATTAAGCGCGCGCTTAAACCGAGCGCAAGAGCGGCTTGCCGAATTTTTGCTGCTCCGCGAGCAGGGCTGCGTGGGGCCGCTTGGTTACAGCGGTGTAAGGAACGTGCATTATGCTTGTTTTACAATGGTTCGGTTTGATCTAAGGGCGGGGCCGAGATGGCGCTTCACGGCTTGATGATCCTGACGGCCGCCCTGGCAGGCGAAGTCCCGGCACCCGCCGGGGCGGCGGAACTGGTGTCCGCCGCCGCAGAAGGCGTGGGCGGAGGAGCCAGGGACGAATCCTATGCGCCGGCAACCGCCCGGATCGTTGGGGGGATCATCGAATATACCCGCTGGCCGGCCCAGGCCGGGCCGCTGACCCTGTGCGCTGCCGGGCCAACCCGGCGGGGCGGGCGGCTCGATGCGGTCAGGCTGGCCGACGGGCGCGCCGTGCAGCGCCGCGAGGTGGGGCCCGTGCCCTCCGCGATCGGCGGCTGCCAGGTGCTCTACATCGGCGATGTCCAGCCGCTGGTCCTGCGCCAGCTGGTCGCGGCGGCGCGCGGAAACGGGGTGCTGACCATTGCCGAGGCGGATCCGGCCTGCCGCAGCCAGGCGATGTTCTGCATGGTTTACGAGCCGCGCGCAGTCAGCTTTCGGATGAACCTGGATGCGATTGCCCGCTCCGGCCTGCGGGTCGATCCGCGCGTCCTGCGCCTGGCCGAGGGAGGGCGCTGACCATGGCCGCGCCCCGGCAATCGCTGCCCACCCTGCGCCAGTTGCTGGCGGGCGTGCACATGCGGCTGATCCTGTTCACCGTGACCCTGGCAACGGCGAGCCTGCTGTTGAGCGGGATGATCGTGATCCGCAACTATGCCTCGCGGAACCTGCAGCTGACGGCGCATACGGTGGCCTATACGGTTGAACCCGCGGTGGTCTTTGGTGACCGCGCGGCTGTGCTGGAAGCGATTGTCTCGGTTGCCGCGGTCGGCGGGATCGACCGGGTGGAAGTGCGCGAGCCGGGCGGGCCGGTGCTGGCCGCCTGGAATCATCCGCACGGCGACCTGCATTCCCGGTTCGAGGATCTGGCCAACCGCCTGCTCTGGGCCAGCCCTGCGTTCCACCCGGTGGTGCGCGGGGGCAGGGTGCTGGCGGAGGTCAGGGTCTATGGCAATTCGGAAGGGGTGCTGCGCTATGCCCTGTCCGGGGCGATCATCGCGCTGTCGTGCCTGGGGCTGACAGTGATAGCGACCCGGATCCTTGCGCGGCGGCTTCAGCGTGACGTTATCGAACCGCTGGACCATGTCGCCGCGATCGCCCACGCGGTGCGGACCGACCGGGCGTTTGAAAAGCGGATACCCTCTTCCGGGATTGCGGAGATTGACAGGTTCGGTCAGGATTTCAATGCGTTGCTGGCAGAGCTTCAGGGCTGGCACGCGGGTTTGACCTCCGAAAACGCGGAACTTGCCCGGCGCGCCACCCATGACAGCCTGACCGGTCTGGGCAACCGTGCGCTGTTCGAGCAGGCCCTGGGCGAGGCGATCTGCGCATCGGTGCGCAGCGGCGTGGCCTTTGCCGTGCTCTATCTCGACATCGACGACTTCAAGGCGATCAATGACCGGCACGGGCATGATTCCGGTGATGCCGCGCTGATCGCGGTGGCCGAGCGGCTGCGCTCCAGCATCCGCCAGGTCGACAGCGCGTTCCGGCTGGGCGGGGATGAATTCGCGGTTGTGCTGGCCCCGTTCCACAACCGCGCCCACGTCGAAGGAGTCGTCGCGCGGATCCACCTGGCGATGGAGCGCAGTTTCCGCCTGCCCAGCGGCCTGTTCGCCCGCTCCACGGTCAGCCTCGGCGTGGCCGTCTATCCCGACGACGGAATCTCGCCCAGCGACCTGCTGCGCCGCGCCGATGCCGAAATGTACCAGATGAAGCGCCATGCGCGATACGAAGGAGAGACCGGCCATGGCGCCGATGCGTAATCGACTTGCCCTTGTGACGCTGGCAGCGGCGCTGTTGGCCGCCTGCCAGACGGTTCCGGCTCGGGCGGCCTTCAGCAAACAGCAGGTTGCGGCTCTGGCCCAGCAGGGTTTCCGCCCGGTTGGCGAGAACTATGAGCTGGGAATTGCCGACAAGGTGCTGTTCGGTTTCGACCGGAGCGACCTTTCGCCAGAGACCGGCGCGGTGGTCGGAAAGATCGCGGCGGCGCTGACCAGCGTGGGTATCCACGGGGCGACCGTGGAAGGCCACACCGACGCCCTGGGGGCGGACGACTATAACCTCGACCTGTCACGCCGCCGCGCCGAGGCGGTGAAGGCGGCGCTTGCGACTGCCGGCCTGCCTGCCGATGCGATCCGCGCCCAGGGCCTTGGGGAAACCGATCCGATCGAGACCAACGATACCGAGGAAGGGCGCGCGCAAAACCGCCGGGTCGTGATCGTAGTCACCCCGGGCGATGCGATCCGGGTGAAGCGCTGATTGCATGCGCGCGGCCAGCCACTAGAACGGCGGGGATGAGCGAAGACGGCAAGTGGCAGTTCTGGATCGATCGCGGCGGCACCTTTACCGATGTGGTGGCCCGCGCGCCTGATGGCGCGGTCCGCACTGCCAAGCTGCTGTCCGAAGACCCGGCCCGCGCCGAGGATGCCGCGATTGCCGCGATCCGCCAGCTGAGCGGCGCGGGCAGGGGCGAACTGCCGGCCTGCGAGGTCAGGATGGGCACTACGGTCGCCACCAATGCCCTGCTGGAACGCAAGGGCGAACCGACCGTGCTGGCGATCACGCGCGGCTTTGCTGATGCCTTGCGGATCGGCACGCAGGAACGACCGGAGTTGTTCGTGCGGCGGATCGTCCTGCCAGAACCGCTGCACGATGCCGTGATCGAGATCGACGAGCGCTGCTCTGCAAGCGGAGACGTGCTGCGTCCGCTGGACGAGGATGCGGCGGCTGCCGCTTTTGCCGCATCGGTTGCGCAGGGATACCGCTCCATCTCCATCGTCCTGATGCACGGTTGGCGCTACCCGGCGCACGAGGCGGCGCTGGCCGAGCTGGCCCGCGCTGCGGGGTTCACGCAGGTCTCCGTCAGCCACCAGGTCGCGCCGGTGATCAAGCTGATCGGGCGTGGGGACACGACGCTGGTCGACGCCTATCTCTCGCCGGTGCTGCGGCGCTATGTCGATGCCTTCACCCATGCGCTGGGGCCGCAGGGGCAGGCGCTGTTCATGCAGTCCGGCGGCGGGCTGGTGGAAGGCCGGCGGTTCCAGGGCAAGGACGCGGTCCTGTCCGGTCCGGCCGGCGGGATCGTCGGCATGGCCCGCACGGCGGAAAGGTCGGGCGCGAGCCGGGTGATCGGCTTCGACATGGGCGGCACTTCGACCGATGTCAGCCACTATGCCGGCGAGTTCGAACGCGACAGCGAGACGCGCGTGGCGGGCGCGCGGATCCGCACCCCGATGCTGCGCATCCACACGGTCGCGGCAGGCGGCGGGTCGATCTGCCGGTTCGATGCCGGGCGGCTGGTGGTCGGCCCCGAAAGCGCGGGCGCGGTTCCGGGACCGGCTTGTTACCGGCGCGGCGGGCCGCTGACGGTGACCGATTGCAACGTGATGCTGGGCAAGCTGATCCCGGCGCATTTCCCCAGCCTGTTCGGCCCCGACGGCGACCAGCCGATCGACCGCGCGGTGGTGGAACAGCGCTTCGCCGAACTGGTGGACGAAATCGAGGCCGAAACCGGCCAGCGCCATGCGCCGGAAGACCTGGCCGAAGGCTTCATCCGCATCGCGGTTGCGGGGATGGCCCACGCGATCAAGCAGATTTCCGTGGCGCGCGGACATGACGTGACGGGCTATGCCCTGTCCTGCTTCGGCGGCGCGGGCGGCCAGCATGCCTGCCTGGTGGCTGACGAGCTGGCGATCGATACGGTGCTCATCCACCCGCTCGCCGGGGTGCTCTCCGCCTATGGCATGGGCCTTGCCGCGCGTGCCGTGCTGCGCGAGGCGAGCCTTGGCTTGCCGCTTGACGCCGTCAGCATGGCCGAGGTCGAGGCGGCGACCGCGCGCCTCTCGGCCGAAGCGGCGGAGCGGCTTGGCCTTGCGCCAGAGCGGACCGAGGTGCGCCTGTTCCTGCGCCGCGAGGGTTCGGAAAACGCTATCGAATTGCCTCCGGATGCGCCCGAGGCGCTGGCCGCCGCCTTCACCGCCGCTCACCGCGCGCAGTTCGGCTATGATGGCGGCGGCGCGCTGGTGATCGACCGGGTGCGGGTGGAGGCTCTCGCCGGAGAGGGCGACAGCGCCGCGCTCGCCTGGCCGCTGGCGGACAGCAGCGGCCCGCCGCTGGAGCAGGCCCTGTGCCACATGGAGGGCAAGGCGCGGCAGGTGCCGGTGTACGACCGCGCCGAACTGGCCGCCGGTTTTACCGCTCCGGGCCCGCTGATCGTCGTCGATCCGCTGGCGACCACCGTGGTCGAACCGGGCTGGTCGCTGAGCGTTGATCCCGATGGCACTCTGCGCCTCACCCGCACCGCGCCGCGCCTCCTGGGCCAAGCCAGCGGGACCGAGGCGGACCCGGTGCGGCTGGAAATCTTCAACGGCCTGTTCATGGCGATTGCCGAGGAAATGGGCACCGCGCTCGCTCGCAGCGCGACCAGCGTGAACATCCGCGAACGACTCGATTTTTCCTGCGCGCTGTTCGATGGTGCGGGGCGGCTGGTGGCCAATGCGCCGCATATGCCGGTCCACCTTGGCTCGATGGGCGAAAGCGTCCAGACCGTGCTGCGCGCGCGTGCGGGCGGGGTCGATGGACGCGGCATTCGGCGCGGCGATGCCTATGTGCTCAACGCCCCCTATGCGGGCGGCACGCACTTGCCGGACATCACGGTGATCGCCCCGGTTTTCGTGAGCGAACAGGGTGATAAGCCGGACTTCTTCGTCGCGGCGCGGGGGCATCACGCCGATGTCGGCGGGATCGCGCCGGGCTCCATGCCGCCCGGCAGCCGGACCATCGCCGAGGAAGGCGTGCTGCTCGACAATGTCCTGCTGCTCGATGAAGGGCGGCTGTGCGAGGCGGAGCTGCGCGCGCTGCTGTCCTCGGGCGAATACCCCTCGCGCAATGTCGATCAGAACATGGCCGATCTGGCCGCCCAGCTGGCTGCCTGCGCGCGCGGGGCGAAGGGGCTGTCGGCGGCCTGCGCCGAGCATGGGACGCAGGTGGTCAAGGCTTACATGGGCCACGTCCACGCCAATGCCGAAGAGGCGGTGCGGCGGCTCGTCGCGCGGCTGTCCGATGGCAGCTTCCGGCTGGAGATGGACAACGGCGCGGTGATCGCCGTTGCTGTCGGCGTGGACCGCGCCGCGCGCCACGTTACCATCGACTTCGCCGGCACCAGCGCGCAGCTGCCGGGCAATTTCAACGCGCCCTTCAGCGTGGTGCGCGCCGCGACGATGTACGTCCTGCGCACCATGATCGACGATCCGATCCCGATGAACGAGGGCTGCCTGGCGCCCGTCACGATCCGCGTGCCCGAAGGCTCGATGCTGCACCCCCGCTATCCCGCCGCCGTGGTCGCGGGCAATGTCGAGACCAGCCAGGCGGTGACCGACGCGCTGTTCGGCGCGTTTGGCGCGCTCGCCGCCAGCCAGGGGACGATGAACAACTTCACCTTCGGCAACGCGCGCTACCAGTATTACGAGACCATCGCCGGCGGGGCGGGCGCGGGGCCGGGGTTCGACGGCGCCAGCGCGGTGCAGACCCACATGACCAACAGCCGCCTGACCGATCCCGAAGTGCTGGAAACCCGCTTTCCGGTGCTGCTGGAAGAGTTCGCGATCCGGCGCGGTTCGGGCGGCATTGGCCAGTGGCGCGGCGGCGACGGGGCAGTGCGGCGGCTGCGTTTCCTTGAGCCGATGCAGGCGGGCATTCTTTCGGGACGACGCCATACCGCGCCGTTCGGGCTGGCGGGCGGCGGGGAAGGAGCCAGGGGAATCAATCGCCTGGAGAAAAGCTCGGGTGAGGTTGAGGTTCTGGAGTCCACCGCCAGCGTCGATGTGGCGCCGGGCGATGTGATGGTGATCGAGACGCCGGGCGGGGGAGGCTACGGAGCGGCATGAGCCAGACCATGAACCTGTGGGCCCTCTCCGGCATCGCGGTGATGATCGCGGGCTTCGCGCTGCGCTTCAATCCGCTGCTGGTGGTCGCCGCCGCTGCGGGAGCCACCGGCCTTGCCGCTGGCCTCGATCCGGTCGCGATCATCTCGGCCTTCGGCAAGGCGTTCAACGATACCCGCTATGTCAGCGTGGTGTGGATCGTACTGCCGGTGATCGCGCTGCTGGAACGCCACGGCCTGCAGGAACGCGCCCGCGTGCTGATCGAGGGCATGAAGGGCGCGACTTTTGCCCGTCTGCTCACCGGCTACCTGCTGCTGCGCCAGTTGACCGCCGCGCTGGGGCTGACCTCGATCGCCGGCCACGCCCAGACCGTGCGCCCGCTGGTCGCGCCGATGGCCGAGGCGGCAGCCGATCCGCACGACGAGGCGACGCGCGAGGAGGTCAGGGCGCTGGCCGCCGCGACCGACAATGTCGGGCTGTTCTTTGGCGAGGACGTGTTCATCGCCATCGGCTCGATCCTGCTGATGAAGGGCTTCATGGCCCAGCAGGGGATCGAACTGGCGCCGTTCGAGCTGTCGGTCTGGGCGATCCCGACCGCGCTGTTCGCCTTTGCGATCCACGCCTTCCGGCTGTGGCGGTTCGAGCGGCGGAGGCTGCGGCGATGATTGGCCTCGCTCAGGTCTACCTCGTCGCCGGGCTGTGCTTTGCCGCCTTCGCGCTGCTTTCGGCGCGCGATGCGGGCAATCCCCGGCGGTGGATCAACGCCGCATTCTGGGGGCTGCTGGCGCTGTCGATGCTGGCGGGCGATCGGCTGGGCGATTTCGGTAACGGGCTGCTGGTGCTGGCCCTCGTTGGCCTTGCCGCGCTGGGGCTGGGCAAGGGCAGCGGCGGATCGAGCGCGGAGGAGCGCGGCGAGGGTGCCGCGCGGCATGGCAATCGCCTGTTCCTCCTCGCGCTGGTGATCCCGCTCGCCGCACTGGCCGGGACGCTCGGCTTCAAGCACCTGCCCGCGCTGGTCGATCCCAAGCAGGTGACGCTGGTCAGCCTGTCGCTCGGCGTGCTCCTCGCGCTGGCCATCGGAATGGTCTGGCTGCGCCCGCGCGCCCTCGCGCCGCTGGAAGACGGACGGCGGCTGATGGATGCGGTCGGCTGGGCGGCGATACTGCCGCAGATGCTCGCCAGCCTGGGCGCGGTCTTCGCGCTCGCCGGGGTGGGCGAAGTGGTCGGCGGTCTGATGAGCGGAGTGATCCCCGAGGGAAGCCTGCTCGCCGCCGTGATTGCCTATGGCCTGGGCATGGCGCTGTTCACCATGGTCATGGGCAACGCCTTTGCCGCTTTCCCGGTGATGACCGCCGCGATTGGCCTGCCGCTGCTGATCCACCAGTACCACGGCGATCCGGCGATCGTCGCCGCCATCGGGATGCTGGCTGGCTTCTGCGGCACGCTGATGACGCCGATGGCCGCCAATTTCAACGTCGTCCCCGCCGCGCTCCTCGACCTCAAGGACCGCAACGCCGTGGTCAAGGCGCAGGTCGGTACGGCGCTCCCCCTCCTGGCGATCAACATCGCGCTGATCTGGTTCCTGGCCTTCCGATGAGCACTCTCACCCCCGACATCGCCGCGCGCTTCATGGCGCTGACCAGCGGCCACCTGACCCGCGAATATCCGCACAAGCTCGACCATGTGCTGGACGGGCCGGAGGACGCGGCTACGCCAAGCCAGCTCCACCCGATCTTCCACGGCAGTTTCGACTGGCACTCCTGCGTCCACGGCTGGTGGCAGGTACTCCGCCTCGCGCGGTTGTTCCCCGACCTGCCCGAAGCGGAGGCCGTGCGCCAGCTTGCCGCGCGGATGTTGACGGCGGACAACTTCGCGGCGGAAACTGCCTATCTCGCCCGGCCGTCGGCGCGCGGTTTCGAGCGGCCCTATGGCTGGGCCTGGGCGCTGGCGCTGCACGCCGAGATGCGGCGGCACGATGCGGCATGGGCGGGCCATGCGGAGGCCTTCGCGGCGGCGTTCGCCAGGCGGTTCCATGATTTCCTGCCGCTCCAGACCTATCCGATCCGGGTCGGCACCCACTACAATTCGGCCTTTGCCATGACCCTCGCGCGAGACTGGGCGATGGAGCACGATGCCTCGCTCGTTCACCTGATCGACGCGCGCGCACAAAACTGGTTCGGGGCTGATCGCGGCTGCCAGGCGTGGGAGCCGGGCGGGGACGAGTTCCTCTCCTCCGCGCTGTGCGAGGCGCTGGTGATGAGCCGGGTGCTCGGCGCGGAGTTCTCCGGCTGGTTCGACCTGTTCCTGCCCGACGCGGCGGAGGGACTGCCCGAAACGCTGTTCACCCCCGCCACGGTCAGCGACCGCAGCGATGGCAAGATCGCCCACCTTGACGGGCTGAACCTCAGCCGTGCCTGGTGCTGGCGGGCGATTGCCCGCGCGCTGGGAGAGGGGCATCCGGTTGCGGCGCGGGCAAGGGAGACGGCAAACATGCACCTTGCCGCCGCACTGCCCCACGTCGCGGGCGACTACATGGGCGAGCACTGGCTGGCGAGCTTCGCCCTGCTGGCGCTGGAGATCGGCTAACCACATCCGTTCGTGTCGAGCGTAGTCGAGACACGTGGGCGCCAGCGTGTCTCGACTACGCTCGACACGAACGGGAGGTTTGGATTCTAGGTCAGGGCCTTGCGCCCCAGCGCGATTGCGCCCGTGATCCCGGCATCATTGCCCAGCCCTGGCGTCACGATGTAGCGCTCCAGCCCCGGATCGAGATGAGGGGAGTGGATGTAGTTCGCGAACCTTGCTTCCGCCGCGCGGCGCAGGGCCTCGATCAGGCCGGGCACCTGCATCACCCCGCCGCCGAAGATCAACCGCTCGGGCATATGGGTCAGCAGCAGCACGGCGGCGAGTTGGGCGAGGTAGTGGGCGATCAATTCGATCCGTTCTTTTCCGGCCAGTTCCCCGCCCCAGCGCGCACGGATCGCGGTGCCGCTGGCCATGCCTTCCACGCAATCGTGGTGGACGCGGCAGGCGCCCGCGAACGTGTCTCCCGGCGCTCGCGCGACAGGCACGTGACCCGCCTCGTAGTGGCCGAAGCCGCCCAGCACCGCGCCATCGCGCACCAGCCCCACTCCGATCCCGGTGCCGACCGTGGCATAGGCGATCAGGCCGCAGCCGCGCCCCGCGCCCGCCAGTCCCTCGCCGATCGCGGCGGCGTTGACGTCGGTGTCGCAGACCACCGGCACGCCGAATTCCGCCAGCGCGGCGATGAAGTTCGCGCCCGGCCAGCCGGTCTTGGGCGTGGTGGTGATGGTGCCATAGCCGGGCGAGGCGGGATCGTTGTCGAACGGGCCGAAGCTGCCGACGCCGAAGGCCGCAATCGGCCCGTGTTCGGCGCTCGCCTGCCGGAAAAAGGCGCACATCTGCGGAAAGGTGACTTCGCCGGAAACGCTATCGATCCGCCCGCGCGCCAGCACTTCGCCATCCTCGCGCGCCAGCGCCAGCACGAATTTCGTGCCGCCTGCCTCTATCGCCCCGATCAGCCGCTGCTCCATGGCCATGACCTGCCAGCCCGCTGCCCGCTTGCCAAGGGGCGCTGCTTGCGAGCGGTTCGCGGATGACAAGCGCGCGCACCGGGCCTAAGGGCGGCGCGTGACCGCCCTGCGCACCCTGCTGCTGCGCCACCGCGCGCTGGCCATCCTGCTGGTGGCGGCGGCGCTGTGCCTCAAGGCTCTGGTGCCTGCGGGCTACATGCTGGAAGCCGGGCACAAGGTGCTGACCGTTGCGGTCTGCATGGACAGCTCGGGCCACACTGTGACCCGCGACATCGTCGTCCCGATGAAGGGCTCGCCCGCTGGCGATGCCGCCAGGCACGCCGAAGCGGGCAAGGCCTGCGCCTGGTCCTCGCTTGGCATGGCCTCGCTGGCGGGAGCCGACGCGCTGCTGCTGGCCGCCGCGCTGGCCTTCATCCTTGCGCTGGGTTTCGCCCCTGCGACCGCGCCGCGCCCGCGCCGCGCGGTGTGGCTGCGCCCGCCGCTGCGCGGACCCCCGCTGACCGCCTGAACCAAACCGGCTCTGCCCGAGCCTGACGCCGCGCGCCGCCAACCGGCGCGGGCGACCTACCCTCATGTGTTCAGGAATGTTTCCCATGTCTTTTTCGCGCGCGCTTTGCGCCTCGCTGCTTGCCACTTCCTGCCTGCTTCCCGCCGCCGCCCTGGCGCAGGACGCCACCAGCCTGCCCCCGGTCGACGTCGAATCCGCGACAAGCGGCGCAGGCGAGGCCGCTCCGCTGGGCGGCGCGGTGGTGGGCCGCGATGAAATCCGCCGCCGCCAGGCGAGCACCAGCGACACGGCCGACCTGCTGCGCTCCGTTCCGGGCGTCAGCGCCAATGCGGGCGGGGGCTTTTCCTCGATGCCCGCGATCCGCGGCATGACCGAGCAGCGGCTGCGCGTGACGGTCGACGGCCACCCGATCGACCTGTCCTGCCCCAACGACATGAATTCGCCGCTGTCCTACACCGACCCCCAGACGATCCAGGCGATCAGGGTGCTGGCCGGCGTTGCGCCGGTTTCGGCGGGCGGCGACAACATCGGCGGCGTCATCGACGTGACCAGCGCGCGCCCGCAATTCTCGGGGCAAGGCTCCACGATCAGCGGAGAATTGTCCGCCTTCTACCGCTCCAACGGCGACGGCTTCGGCGGCTCGGCCCGTGTCACCGTGGCGGGAGAGAACCTCAGCGCGACCTATACCGGCAGCTACACCCAGTCGGAGAACTATTCCGGCGGCGGCAATCGCGGCGTGGTGCGCTCCACCGAATTCGCCAAGACCGACCACGCGCTGGAACTGGCGGCGCAAGGCGGCTTCGGGCTGGTCCGGCTCAAGGGCGGCTACCACTTCGCTCCCTACGAAGGCTTCGCCAACCAGGCGATGGACATGACCGACAACCGCTCGTGGTTCGTGAACCTGGGCTATGAGGGCGAGTTCGATTTCGGATCGGTGCGCTTCACCGCCGACTACCGCGACACCGACCATGAAATGAACTTCCTGGCCGACAAGCTGCCCGGCGCCATGCCGATGAACACCGAGGTCCACACCTTCAGCGCCGCGCTGAAGCTGGATATGCCGCTGAGCGCGCGCGACACCCTGCGCACCGGGTGGGAATACCACCACCAGTGGCTCAACGACTATTGGCCGCCCGTGCCCGGCAGCATGATGATGGGGCCGAATACCTTCGTGAATCTCAACGCGGCGCGCCGGAACCGGCTGGGCACTTTCGGCGAGTGGGAAGCGCGCTGGAGCGAGCGGGTGACCAGCGTGATCGGCGTGCGGATCGACCGGGTCAGCATGAACACCGGCACGGTCCAGCCCTATGGCACCGGCATGATGAACATGGACGATGCCATGGCGGCGGCGGCGTTCAACGCGGCCGACCGCGAGCGGGCGGAGGTCAACTGGTCGGCCTCGGGGATCGTCAGCTATGCCCTGGCGGACGGAGTCTCGCTCGAACTCGGTTATGCCCACAAGGCCCGTTCGCCCAACCTCTACGAGCGCTATTCGTGGGGGCGCGGGGCCATGGCGAGCCGGATGATCGGCTGGTACGGCGATGGCAACGGCTATGTCGGCAATCTCAACCTCAGGCCCGAGCGCGCCGACACGCTGAGCGCGGCGCTGGACGCGAAGGGCGAGGGCTGGTCGCTCCGGATCGCGCCGTACTACACCCATGTCGACGACTACATCGACGCGGTCTTCGTGAAGAAGATCACCAACATGATGGGCATGCCCACGCCGTGGGTGCAGCTGCAGTTCGCCAACCAGCAGGCCGAATTCTACGGAGTGGACCTGTCGGGCGAGGTGGCGCTGCGGCGCGGTGCGGGGCGTGATGGCACCACGCTCTCCGCGTCGCTGTCGTGGCTGCGCGGGCAGAACCTGTCGGACGGAGGGCCGCTCTACCGGCAGATGCCGCTTAATGCCCGGGCCTCGCTGCAGCACCGGCAGGGGCCGCTGGAGGCCGGGGTGGAGCTGGAGTGGGTTTCGGAAAAGACCCGCGTCGATGCCACCCGCAATGAACCCGTCACTGCGGCCTATGCGCTGCTGAACCTGCGGCTCGGCTATGATCTTGGCGCCGTTCAGCTCAGCGTCGAGGCGCTGAACCTGCTCGACAAGGCCTATGACCTGCCGCTCGGCGGGGTCTCGCTGGGCGACCACAAGGCGACCGGCCTGCTGCGCCCGGTGCCGGGGCGGGGCCGCTCGGTCAACCTTGGCTTGAGCACGAGGTTCTGACCATGGGATCGGCGGCAGGAACGGGGCAGGGCGGAAAGGCGCGGCTGGTTTCCGGCCTCGCCTCGCTCGCGCTGCACGCGCTTGCCGCCGCGGGGGTGCTGGCCGTGTCAGGAATGGAGCCCCCCTCCGTCCCGCACGGCCCCGCGCGGCTGACCGTGGTGACCCTCAAGGCCGAGGCGCGCCCCCCTGCGCCAGAGCCGGAGGAGACGGTCCATCCCCGCGCGGGCGGTGAGCCTCGGCCCGCCGCGCCCCCCATCCTTGCGCAGGCGCCGGAGCAGTCCTTCGCGGCTGGTCCGGCGCCCGCCTTGCCCGAGGCTCCTGTCGCGCAGGTCCGGCAAGCCCCGGCGCTGCCCCCGCCGCCGCCCCCCGTGCGGCAGGAGCGGGCCGAGGACGGCTTCGCCGCCTACCAGCAGCAGCTCTGGCGCCATATCGCCGCGCGGCGACCGCAGGGCGCGGGGCTGAGCGGGGAGGCCACGGTGCGGTTTCGCCTGTCGCCAGCGGGCGCGCTGCTTTCCGCCGAGATTGCGGGCAGCAGCGGCAGCGCCAACCTCGACCGGATCGCGCTGCGCACCCTGCGCCTCGCCAGCCCGATGCCCGCGCCGCCGCAGGGGGTGGCGTCCGAGCGCCTGGTCTTCACCCTGCCGGTGCGGTTTCACTAGCGCCGCCAAATTTGACCTCGGCCCTTGTAAGGCGGCCGGGGGAGGGGCAGGGTGCGCGCATGAGCAACTCGTTGAAACTGCGCTTCCACGGCGCGGCGCGCACCGTGACAGGGTCCTGCCACGAATTTACCTGCGGCGACGCGCGGGTGCTGGTCGATTGCGGCCTGTTCCAGGGATCGCGCACGCTGGAAGGGCTGAACGCCGGGGCCTTCGGCTTCGATCCGCGCAAGGTCGATGCGGTGGTGCTGACCCACGCGCATATCGACCATTCAGGCCTGCTGCCGCGCCTTGTCGCGCAGGGCTTCACCGGGCGGATCTGGTGCACCCAGCCGACCGCCGACCTGCTCGAATACATGCTGGCCGACGCGGGCCGGATCCAGGAAGCGGACACCATGCGCCGCAATCGCCGCCGCGACCGCGCGGGCGAGAAGGAGTTCGAACCGCTCTATACCGAGGCTGACGCACTGGCCGCTTGGGGCCAGTGCAGCCCGGTGGAACTGGGCGAATGGTTCGAGCCTGCGCCGGGGTTCCGCGCGCGGCTGTGGAATGCCGGCCACATTCTTGGTTCGGCCTCCGCCGAACTGGAGGCGGGGGGCGCGCGGGTGCTGTGCTCGGGCGATCTCGGCCCGGACAACAAGGTGTTCCACCCCGATCCCGATGCCCCCTCGGGCTTCGATCACGTGCTTTGCGAAAGCACCTATGGCGACCGCGAGCGCGAGGAACTGACCATCCCGGCGCGGCGCAAGCTGCTGGAAGCGGAAATCCGGGGCGCGCTGGTGCGGGGCGGCAACCTCGTCATCCCGACCTTCGCGCTGGAACGGACCCAGGAATTGCTGTTCGACATTGCCGAGCTGGTGCGCGCCAAGGCGATCCCCGATGTGCCGGTGTTCATCGACAGCCCGCTCGCCAGCCGCGCGACCACCGTGTTCCAGCGCCATGCGGGCGAGCTTGAGGACGTCGATCCCGCCTGCACGTTCAAGGCGCCGAACTTTCACTTCACCGAAAATGTGCAGGAATCGATCCGGCTCAATTCTGTGTCGGGCGCGATCATCATGGCCGCATCCGGCATGTGCGAGGCGGGGCGCATCCGCCACCACCTGATCCACAACCTCCACCGCCGCGAATCCACGGTGCTGTTCGTCGGCTTCCAGGCGGCCGGCACGCTGGGCCGGGTCATCATGGAAGGCGCGCAGCGGGTGCGCATTTCCGGCGAGGACGTGATCGTGCGCGCCGCGATCCGGCGGCTCGATTCCTATTCAGCCCATGCCGATCAGGGTGAACTGGCGAACTGGATCGCCGCGCGCGCGCCGATCGCGGGCAGCCTGTTCCTGATCCACGGCGAGCAGGAGGCGCTGGAGGCGCTGCGCCAGCTGTCGGTCCAGCGGCTGGAGCGGACGCAAGTGGTCCTGCCCGAAATCGGCGAGGTCTATGAACTGCCGCCGGGCGCGCCCGCGCGCCGCACCCAGACCGGCCGCACCGACCTGACCGCCGCGCTGGGGCATGACTGGCAGAACTCCTACGCCCAGTTCGTCACCGGCCTGAAGCGCGATCTTGCCGAGATCAGGGACGAGCGCCAGCGCCAGCAGGCCATCGCGGCGATGCGCGAAGTGCTGGACAGCTACACCCGCCACCGCGAGGAAAAGAGCAGGAAAGGCCGCCACTGATGGCCGAGGGCGCGGCAATCTACCGCACCCTGGGTCTGACCAAGAGCTATGGCGAAGGCGCGGCGGCGGTCCACGCGCTGCGCGGGGTGGACCTGACCGTGCACGAGGGTGAGATGCTGGTGCTGCTCGGCCCTTCGGGATCGGGCAAATCGACCCTGCTCAACATCCTGGGCGGGCTGGACAGCGCGACCAGCGGGCAGGCGTGGTTTCGCGATCTGGAAATCACCGCGCTCGACAGCGATGGCCTCACCGAATACCGCCGCCGCTCGATCGGCTTCGTGTTCCAGTTCTACAACCTGATCGCCTCGCTTACCGCGCGCGAGAACGTGCAGCTGATCACCGACATCGCCGAAAGCCCGATGACACCCGAAGAGGCGCTGGCGCTGGTCGGGCTGGAGGACCGGCTCGACCATTTCCCCGCTCAGCTTTCGGGCGGCGAGCAACAGCGCGTCGCCATCGCCCGCGCCATCGCCAAGCGCCCGGAGGTGCTGCTGTGCGACGAGCCGACCGGCGCGCTCGATTCCAAAACCGGCGCGCGGGTGCTCGCCGCGCTCGACACGATCAACCGCGAGGTCGGGACCACCGTGTTCATCATCACCCATAACGCGGTGATCGCGGACATGGCGGACGAGGTGATCCGCTTTGCCGATGGCGGGATCGCCTCGCACAGCCGGAACGCAGTGCGCAAGTCGCCTGTCGAGCTCGCCTGGTGAGGCCTTCGCGGCCCCTGACAGTCAAACTGCTGCGCGACCTGTGGCGGCTGCGTGCCCAGGCAGTCGCCATCGCGCTGGTCATGGCTGCCGGGGTCGGCATGGTCGTCATGTCCTACGGCATGATCCGCAGCCTTGAGGCGACGCGCGAGGCCTATTACGCCCGCTACGCCCTCGCTGACCTGTGGGCGCCGCTGCGCCGCGCGCCGGACAGCCTGACCCGCGAACTGCGGCAGGTGCCGGGCGTGGCGGGGGTGGAAAGCCGCGTTTCGGCCCATGCGACGCTAGACATTGCCGGGGTGGCGGAGCCGGTCTCGGCGCGGATTCACTCGCTGCCGGCCGATCTCAACCGGCTGGTGCTGCGCTCGGGCCGCCTGCCGCGCGAGGGCCGCGCCGACGAGGTGGTGGCGAGCGAACTGTTCGTGAAGGCTGCGCGCCTTTCGCTGGGGGACCGGCTGCCCGCGCTGGTCCACGGCAAGCGGATCGAGCTGCGGCTGGTCGGCACCGCGCTTTCGCCCGAATACGTCTATTCGGTCGCGCCGGGGCAGATCTTCCCGGACAATCGCCGCTTCGGGGTGCTGTGGATGGCGCGCGAACCGCTCAGCGCCGCACTCGACATGCGGGACGGGTTCAACGAGGCGCTGGTGCGGCTGGCTCCCGGCGCGAGCGCGGCGGAGACGATCCGCCGCATCGACCTCCTCACCGCCCCCTATGGCGCGAGCGGGGCCTTCGGGCGCGACCTGCTGGTGTCCGACCGGTTCGTCACCAGCGAGATCGACCAGCTGCGCACAATCGTCGAAATCCTGCCGCCGATCTTCCTTGGCGTCGCGGCCTTCCTGCTCAACATCCTGCTCGCCCGGCTGGTCGATACCGAGCGCGAGGTGATCGGCCTGCTCAAGGCCTTCGGCTATCGCAGCGCCGCGATCGTGCGCCATTACGCGATGCTGGCCGTGCTGCTGTCGGTTGGCGGCGTGCTGCTTGGCTGGGGGCTGGGGGCGTGGATGGGGCGCGGGGTCGCGGGGATGTACCAGGAATTCTACACCTTCCCCTTCCTCAACTTCGTTGGCGGCGCGGACATCTATCTGGGCGCGGGCGGGCTGGCGCTGCTCTCGGTCGTGCTTGGCGCGGCGGGATCGGTCTGGCGCGCGCAGCGGCTGACCCCGGCGGAGGCAATGCGCCCACCCGCGCCTGCCGCCTATTCGCGCACCGGCCTGACCGACCGGATCGTGCGCGCCCTGCCGGACGAGCCATCACGGATGATCCTGCGCGGCCTGTTTCGCCGGCCGTGGCGCACCATGGCCAGCGTGGCGGGGCTGGCAGCGGCGCTGGGGCTTTACGTCGCCTCGGCCAGTTCGACCGACAATGTCGAGCGGATGATCGACCTGACCTTCGTGCGCGGGCAGCGCGCCGACCTGTCGCTGACCTTCGCCGAGCCAAGGGACGCGCGGGTGCAGCGCGAGCTGCTGACCTTGCCCGGCGTGCAGCGGGTGGAACTGTGGCGCGGGGTTCCCGCCGAGCTGGAGAACGGCCCCTACCGCTCGCGCGAGAGCGTGCTTGGGCTGCCGCGCGGGGCCACGCTGATGCGGCTGGTAACGCTGGACGGCGCGGTGATCGAGCCGCCGCCGCGCGGCGCGCTGATTTCCGGCCAGCTCGCCCGCAAGCTCGGGGTCGGGGCGGGCGGCAGCATCGCGGTGCGCGTGACCGAGGGCGATCGGCAGAGCTTTACCCTGCCGATCGCGCAAGTGATCGACGTGCCGCTCGGCGCCTCGGTGGTGGTGGAGCGCGGCGAACTTGCCCGCCTGTTGCGCGAGGGCGATGTGGCGAGCGGGGCCTATGTCATGGCGCAGCCGGACAAGCTCGACGTGCTTTACGCCGCGCTCAAGCAGACGCCGATGGTGGCGGGCGTCACCGTGGCCTCGGCGGCGCTGCGCGGTATCCGCGAGACGATTGCCCAGTCGATGGGGATCGTTACCCTGTTCAACACGGTGTTTTCCGTGCTGATCGTGGTTGGCGTCACCTACACCGCCGCGCGGATCAGCCTGTCGGAGCGCGCCCGCGACCTCGCCTCGATGCGGGTGCTGGGCTTCCGCAAGGGCGAGGCGGGGTTCGTGCTGGTGGGCGAACTGGCGCTTACCGCGCTGGCCTCGCTGCCGCTGGGGCTGATGCTGGGGGTGGCGATCTCGCGCTATATCGCGGCCAGCTTTTCCAGCGACCTGTTCCTGATCCCCGCCGCCGTCAGCGCGAAAACGCTGGCGCAGGGGGTCTTCGTGGTGGCGCTTTCGGCAGGGGCGACCGCCTGGCTGATCCGCCGCAGCGCCGACCGGCTCGATCTGGTAAGAGCGCTCAAGACTCGGGAGTAAGCATGACGCCCAAGGCCCTGACCGGACCCAGAATTACCGCCGCGCTGGTGATCGTCGCCCTCGCGCTGGCGGTGTGGTTCCTGCTGCGCAAGCCCGCGCTGGAAGTGGACATGGCCGAAGTGACGCGCGGCCCCATGCAGGTCAGCGTCGGCGACCTTGGCGAAACGCGGGTGCGCGATTTGTACACCGTATCCTCGCCGGTGACGGGCGAGGTGCTGCGCATTCCCTTCAAGCCGGGCGCGCGGGTGACTGCGGGGAGCAGCGTGCTGGCGGAAATCCAGCCGGTCGCGCCCAGCCCGGTCGACAGCCGCAGCTATGCCGAAACCGCCGCGCGGATCTCCGGACTGGAGGCCCAGCTTGCCGCCACCCGCGCGCAGGTCCAGCAGGCCGGCGCGGCGCAGCGGCTGGCCGAGGCGGATCATGCGCGCATTGCCGCGCTGAGCGCGAAGGGCTTTGTCAGCCGCGCCCAGGCCGATGCGGCGCGTTCCGCGCGCGACCAGTTCCGCGCCGCCTCTGCCGCCGCGCGGCAGGGCGAGGACGCCGCGCTCCACGCGCTGCAGGCGGCGCGCGCCTCGCTGCGCGGCGGTGCGGGCGTTCCATCGGGACAGGTGGTCCGGGTGAAGGCTCCGGTTTCGGGCGCGGTGATGCGGGTGCTGCACGAAAGCGCCGGACCGGTGGCGGCGGGCACCGCGCTGCTGGAGATTGGCGATCCCTCGGCCATCGAGATCGTGTCCGACATGCTTTCCGCCGACGCGGTGAAGGTCACGCCCGGAGCGCCGGTGGAGATCGACGCATGGGGCGGCGAAGTGCCGCTGAAGGGCAGGGTGCGGCTGGTCGAACCCTATGGCTTCACCAAGATTTCCGCGCTGGGCGTGGAAGAGCAGCGGGTCAACGTGGTGATCGACCTGACCGATCCCGCCGCCGCTAGCGCGCGGCTGGGGCATGGCTACCGGGTGATCGTGCGGGTCGCGCTGTGGTCCGCGCCGGATGTGCTGCGAGTGCCGCTCGGCGCGCTGTTCCGGCAGGGCGAGGGCTGGGCGGTCTTCGCGGTCGGCAGCGATGGCCGCGCGCGCAAGGTTGCGGTCAGGGTCGGCCACCTCAACGACGAGAGCGCCGAAGTGCTGGGCGGTCTGTCGGCAGGCGACATGGTCGTGCTGCATCCCGGCGAGAAAGTCGCCGACGGGGTGAAGGTCAGGCCGCCTGCCTGATCTCCGAGAGCAGCCGCTGCTGCTCGGCCTGGGGGCGATAGAGGAAGTCGGCGGGCAGGCCCAGCCGCTCGCAGGCCTGCGCGGGCGGAGAGACCGGATCAAACTTGCGGTCGGCCATCCGGCCCGCGAGCTTCAGCGCCCAGCGGTCGCGCAGCTTGAGGTCGTAATGGCTGCCCAGTTGCAGCCGTGCGCGCACGCGCGGCGGCAGCAGGGAAACGGCGGCGCGCGCCACCGCGCGGTGAAGGAAGCGCGGGATCGAGGGCGCGGCGGTGCCGGATTCGATGATGTCGAGAAACTCGAAAATGATCGGATGGGCCTCGAACCGGGGTTCCAGCTCTTCCAGCATGGCCATGAAATCGTCGACCGACTGCGGAGTGCGGCGCGCGCCGAACTGGCTGCCCACGGCTTCGCTGTCGCGCAGGAAACGGTCCTTGTCGGCGCGCGATAGCGGGCTGACGAAGCGGTCATAGGCGGTGAGGAAGCCATAAGCCGCCGTTGCCGCCACCCAATCGAGCAGCACCGGATCGAGCGCCTCGTAAGCCTCGCCGGCGGGCGTCTCGCCCTTGACCTTGGCGTGCATCCGGGTGACCCCGCCGATCACCTGTTTCGCAAGGCTGGCCGGGCCATAGCAGGCGAGCAGCGCGACCGTGCCGGTGCGGCGTGAGCGGCCGATCGGGTCGGCCTTGTAGGTCGAATGGTCCCACACCCCGCTGCGGATGCGGGGTTCGGCAAATTCCAGCAGGACGGCGGCGATCCCGCCGATCCCCAGCGCGATCTGGTTCTTGTAGATGCGCCACTGCACCGAATCCGGAGCGAGCAGCGCAGGTTCGCCTGCCGGACCCGCGAAATTTATCGCCTTGCCAAGGTAGGTTTCCTGCACTGCCGCGCTCCTTCTTCGGTCACTCAGCTCAGAAGTCGTAACCCAGGCTCACCCCGAAGGTGCGGGGCGGGTTGGGGAAGCGGACCACGACGTTGGCATTGCTGGCCACGGCCGACCAGTAATACTTGTCGAACAGGTTCTTTGCCCAGATCGAGGCCGACCAGCCGCTTTCGCTCTTCACGCCCAGGCTGGCGTTGACCACTGCGTAGGGCTTGATCTTGTAGAGCGCCAGATCCTCGAAGATCGTGTTCGATTCCGACTGGTAGCGCGCCGCGATCGCCCCGTTGAGGTTGAGGCCATCGCTGATCGGCGTGTCATAGGTCAGCGTGACGCTGCCCTGGAACTTGGGCGAATAAATGAACTCGCTGCCGTCGAAGTTCTGCGGGAGACCGCCGGCATTGGTGCCGTTGTAGCTGTTGATCCGGGTGTGCAGCCACAGCGCGTTGCCGGTCAGCGCCACGCCGCGCATCGGGCGCACCGTCAGCTCGGCCTCAAGCCCGTAGGCTTCGGACTTGGGTACGTTGTCCAGGCGCGCTAGGGCGGTGTAGATCGGATCGGCGAAATAGGTGCTGATCTGCTTGTCCGCGTAGTCATAGTAGAACACCGAGACATTGGCCTGGACCTTGCGGTCGGCCAGGGTCGCCTTCAGGCCCAGTTCGTAGGCGGTCAGCTTTTCCTGCACCACCGGCGCGTTCTGGCGGGCCAGGTTCGCCGCGTTGATCGGCGTGGTGCCCGACTTGTAGCCACGGCTGACCGAGGCATAGACCAGGGTGTCGTTATTCGGCTGCCAGTCCAGCGCGACGCGCCAGGCCAGGTTGTTTTCTTCCAGCACCGATGCGACTTCGCCGAAGGTGCCGGTCGTGGGATTGAAGGTGTTGCACTGGCCCTGGGTGATCGGGGCCGCCACCACGCCATAGGTCTGGAAGTAGAGCGCGCGGTTCACCACGTTGACGTTGGGCAGCATGTTGCCGTTGAAGTCGCGGCTGCACCCGTTGTAGCGCTGGCGGTCCTCGGTATAGCGCAGGCCGACGCTGGCCTTGAACTGGTCGGTCAGCTGCCAGTCGGCATTGCCGAACAGGCTCCAGGTGCGGGTGCGGATGCGGCCGATGTCCTCATAGGTGCGGAAGGCCTGGGCCATCTGCGTGGCGGTGTAGCCGCCCGAGTTGAACGGCGAGGTCAGCAGGCCGGAACCGGCATAGCGGATCAGCCCGACGTTGGCGTTCTGGCCCAGCATGGTGCGATTGGCATCGACGATCCGGTCGTTGGCATAGTAGCCGCCCAGCAGCCAGTTGACCGGGCCGGACTTGCCCTCGACGTGCAGTTCCTGCGCGAAGCTCTTGATCCGCCCGTCGGTCTTCTGGAGCAGGACTTCATAGGGCGCGCCGCTCCAGTCGGACAGGGCGTCGCGCTTGAAGTCGTTGTAGCTGGTCAGCGAGACGAGCTTCATGTCCGGGCCCAGATCCTGGTCGATCCGCAGCTTCAGGCCCCAGAAGCGGTTGTTCTCTGCCAGCGGCCCTTTCAGGCCAAGCCCGGTGCCGATGTCGGCCGAGCGCGCGGCTTCCGGCGCCCAGTCGGCCTGGGTGGCCTTGGTCGGGAAGTTGGCGGCCAGATAGTTGGCCAGGCCCGGGGCGTTGAACAGGCGGGAATTGCTGGTGCCGGTCACCGGGTTGGTGGCGGGGGTGAAGCCGATGCCCTGTCCGGCCACCGTGTCCGACTTGTTCTGCCACCAGAACACCGACATGTCGATGTGGGTGCCCTCGGCCGGATCGAGCGCCAGGCTGCCGCGCACGCCCAGCTTGTCGACCTTGCCCAGCCGGTCGCCGCGGCTGTTGCTGACCTGCCAGCCCTTGTCCGAATTCTCGCTGCGCACGGCGATGCGCGCGGCGATGCCTTCGCCCAGCGGGCCGGAGATGTGGCCGCCGATGTTGTAGGTGTCGTAATTGCCGAGATCGACCGACAGGCCGCCCTCGAACTTGTCGGTCGGCTTGGCGGTGATGAAGTTGATCAGGCCCGCCGTGGTGTTGCGGCCATAAAGCGTGCCCTGCGGGCCCTTCAGCACTTCAACGCGCTCAAGATCCATCACCGGGCCGGTGTTCATGATCGGATAGGCATAGGCGACTTCATCGACATAGGTGCCGACGGTCGAGGTGGCCGAAAGGTTGATGGTGTTGAAGCCGATGCCGCGCAGCGTATAGGTCGGCACGCCCTGATAGCTCTGCGAGACGGTGAAGCTGGGTGCGACGGCGGTCAGGTCGCGCACGTCGGTAACGCGCAGCGCCTGCAGGGTATCGGCATCGACCGCCTGGACGGCCATGGCGACATCGTTGAGCGATTCCGCGCGGCGCTGCGCGGTAACGATGATCTCGCCGGGTGCAGCCTCGGTTTCGGCAGCCTGCCCGGCGGCGAACGCCGGCGTGGCCAGCACGAGGCCGGCAGCGCTGCCAAGCAGCATTGCGGTGCGAATTGCCTTCATCTCTCTCCATCCTCCCTAAAGGCTTGTTGCAGAGCCCGTCTTCGTGCGAACCTTGCAACAAGAATAGCGTGGCGGAGGAAACATCCGGGGCCGCGCGGGAAAAAGCTGTCATCCGTGGCAGGTAGGGTTGGGACGGGCGAGGGTGAACGAGAACAGACAGCAATGCTGGGCCGAGATTCCGGCCATGGTCGCAGCTGTGCAGGCGGCGGGCGAGGAAGTGGGGCTGCCCTTCATCGCCGCCCAGGCCGATCTTGGCGATCCCGAGCCGATGGGGGACGAAGAGGGGCGGCCCTATGCCGAAACCACGTTCCGCTGGATCGATCCCGACCATGCTTACTGGCGCGACCGGCGGCTGGCGCTGCACGTGTCGTTCCTCACCGCCGCGCGGCTGGTGGCCGATCCGTTCTATTACACGCAGGGGCGGCTGGGCACCTGGCGCAGGACGGCGCTGCTGGACGGGATCGATTGCCGGCCGGAACTGCTCTCCCCCAACCTTGGCGACGCGATCATCACCCCGGTCCACCAGCCGCGCGGGCTGGTCGGCGCGATCGTCTGGTGTTCCAGCCAGCCAATCGGGATCGAGCGGGTGTTCGAGCAGCACGCGGGCAGGCTTCAGGCGCTGGCGCTGCGGCTGATCGCGGCGCACAACGAGGCGCGCGGGCGCCCGCGCCACGCCGCCATCCCGCAGACCCTGACCCGGCGCGAAGTGCAGTGCCTGCGCTGGGCGGCGTCGGGCAAGACCGATGCGGAAATCGGCATGATCCTCGACCTGTCGGTCTCCACCGTGCGCTTCCACCTGCGCAATGCGGCCGGCAAGCTGGGGGCGACGGGCCGCGCGCAGTCGATCCAGCTGGCAGCGGGGCTGGGCTATGTCGGGGCCGGGGCGGCCTGATGGAAACGACAGCTTTTCGCCGCAGCCATGCTGCGGCAGGATCGCAGGCATGGACACGCTGAACGACACCGCGCTTGCCGAATTCCGCGCCGAAGTGCGCGACTTCCTGGATGCCAACCTGACGGGCGAGCTGCGCGATGGCGCGGCGCGGGCGACCAGCGTGTTCGTCGATCCATCGGTCACGCTGCCGTGGCAGGCGATCCTCCACGCGCGCGGCTGGGCCGCGCCGGACTGGCCCGCAGAGCATGGCGGCCCCGGCTGGGACGACATGCAGCGCTACATCTTCGCCGCCGAATGCGCGCGCGCCGGGGCGCCCAGCCTCGCCCCGATGGGGCTGAAGATGGTCGCGCCCGTCATCATGCATTACGGCACGCCCGAGCAGAAGGCGCACTACCTGCCGCGCATCCTGTCGGGCGAGGATTACTGGTGTCAGGGCTTTTCCGAACCCGGCGCCGGGTCCGACCTTGCCTCGCTGCAATTGCGCGCGGTGCCGGACGGCGATGATTATGTGCTGAACGGCTCCAAGATCTGGACCACCCACGCCCATTTCGCCAACCGCATGTTCTGCCTGGTGCGCACCTCCAGCGAGGGCAAGCCGCAGGCCGGGATCAGCTTCCTGCTGCTCGACATGGCCAGCCCCGGCATCACCGTGAAGCCGATCCGCACGCTGGGCGGGGATCACGAGTTCAACCAGGTGTTTTTCGACGACGTGCGCGTGCCGCAGGCGAACCGGCTGGGCGCGGAGAACGAGGGCTGGTCGGTCGCCAAGCACCTCCTGACCTTCGAGCGCGGCGGCAAGTATGCGCCGCCGCTGCTCGAAAAGCTGGACAAGCTGCGCCGCAGCGACGGGCTGGACGCGGTGCTCAGCGCCCGCCTGACCCGCGAGGCGGTCAGCCTGCGCGCGCTCCAGGCGCTGGAAATGAAGGCGATGCGCGGCGCGGGTGGCAGCCCCGCGCTCTACGCCTCGGTGCTGAAAGTGCTGGGGACCGAGGCGATGCAGCGGCTCGATGTGCTGGCCTGCGAGATCGAGGGACCGGAAGGCTGGGCGAGGGGCGATGGCCAGACCCGCGCCGATCTGGCGGTCGCGGTGCCGCGTTACCTCAATGATCGCGCGGCCAGCATCTATGCCGGATCGAACGAGATCCAGCGCGACCTGATCTCGCGGCTGGTGCTGGGTTAGGCCCCAAGCCCCCACCCGAACCCCTCCCCGCCGGGGAGGGGCTTTGCAGAGGCAGGAAGGTTCAGGCCGCTGCCGCGTACCGCTCCAGCACCTGTGCTTCGCTGCCCAGCCCGGCCGCAATTGCCAGCACCCGCTTGAACCGCGCGCCGAGGCGCAGTTCCTCGGTCAGGCCCATCGCGCCGTGGAGCTGGACCGCGCCTTCACCAACCACGCGGGCGGCGTCGCGGACCGCCACGCAGGCAGCGGCGAGCGATACCGCGCTGTCGTTGTCCCCGCTGGCCAGCGTGGTGACCGCCTGTTCGGTCAGCGCCTGGGCCTGAAGGGCGGAGAGCTGCATGTCGGCCAGCCGGTGGCGCAGGGCCTGGAAGCTGGCGATGGGGGCGCCGAACTGGCGGCGCTGAGTGAGGTAGTCCGCCGTGTCGGCCAGCATCCGCTGCATCAGGCCGACCGCCTCGACGCAGCGTCCGGCCCGAACGAGGTCGAGCGGGGCCGCGCCGCTCGCCACCACTTCGGGCACCACGCCCGCGAAGTGGAGATCGGCTGCAAGGGTGCCATCATGCAGCGCGCGGTCCTCGCGGGTCAGGCCCGGTGCGGCCGCGCGGACCACGGCGAGGCTAGCGCCTGAAGCAATCACGTAGACATCGGCCCCGGCGGCGCCCGCGACCAGCCGCGCGGTGCCTTCCAGCCGCGTGCCGGCCACCAGTTCGGGCGCGCCCTGCGCCGTCGCGGCGCAGACCAGCGCCGCGCGGGCCGTGCCGCTGGCTAGATCGTCCAGCAGGGCGAAGTCCGGCGCGATTCCTCCCAGCGCGGCGCAGGCCGCCGCGTGGCTCAGCCAGTCGGCACCGGCCAGTGCCGGGCCGAGTTCGGCCATCACCAGCGCCACTTCCGCCGCTCCGCCGCCAAAGCCGCCCGCTGCTTCCGGCAGGGTCAGGGCGCCAAGGCCCAGCTGCGCGGTGAGCGCCTGCCAGTCCGGCTGCTCCACGTCGGCCAGCAAGCGCTGCACCGCATCCAGCAGCATCTGCTGCGCCTCGGTCAGTTCAAGGTCCAGCGAGGCCATGTCAGTTCACTCTCCGCTCGTATCCGGCCCAGAAGGGCTCACGCAATTCGCGCCGCAGGATCTTGCCCGAAGGGTTGCGGGGCAAGACGTCGATGAAGTCGATTGACTTGGGGCATTTGAAGCCCGCCAGCCGCTCCTTAGCCCAGGCGATGATTTCCGCCGGATCGGGCTGGGTGCCGGGGGCGGGGACGACGATGGCCTTCACCGCCTCACCCCACCTGGCATCCGGCACGCCGATCACCGCGACGTCGGCCACCTGCGGGTGGCCATAGATCACGCTTTCGACCTCGGCCGGATAGACGTTTTCCGCGCCGGTGATGATCATGTCCTTGATGCGGTCCTGGATGTAGAGATAGCCCTCCGCGTCCAGCATCCCGGCATCGCCGGTCTTGAGCCAGCCATCGTCCGACAGGACCGCGCGGGTTGCTTCCGGCAGCTGCCAGTAGCCGAGCAGGTTCGAGGGCGAGCGCACCTCCACCTCGCCGGTCTCGCCGGGGCCAAGCAATTCGCCGTCCGTCCCGCGAATGCGCAGTTCCACCCCCGGCATCGCCTTGCCGGCAGAGGAGAGGAGGTGGCGGCGGGCGGGGTCGTGATCCTCGGGCGGCAGGGCGACGACGCCGCCCCAGGTCTCGGTCATGCCGTAGACCTGCATGAACTGGCAGCCCAGTCGCGCGATCCCGGCCTCCAGCAGCGGCACGGGAATGGGACTCGCGCCGTAGGAGAAATAGCCGAGGCTGGAGAAATCGGTGGTCGCCGCCTTCGGGTGCGCCAGCATGATCTGCAGCGCGGCGGGGACGAGGAACAGGCGGCGCAGGCCATGCGCCTCGATCGCTTCCAGCGTCGCGCCGGGATCGAATTCGCGGTGGATGATCATCTCTCCGCCCGATTGCAGGATCAGCAGCGCCTGGCCCGCCCCGGCGATATGGCCGAAGGGCATGGCGAGCAACGCCGTCTCGCCCGGATCGGAGCTGAGCCATTCAATGCCGGAATCCTTGATGACCTTGCGGTAGCGGGTGGCGTTGGCATGGCTCAGCACCGCGCCCTTGGGCCGTCCGGTGGTGCCGGAGGTGTAAATCTGCAGCAGCGCCTGGTCGGCATCGACCTCAAGCGCGGGCGGGCTGCCGGGCGCATCGCCCAGCCAGGCATCGAACCCGGTCCAGCCGGGCTGTGCCACTTCGCCCTCGGTCTGGATCACGCGGGCGGTCAGGCCTTCGATCGCGGCGGCCTGATCGGCGAGTTCATGGTCCACGAACAGCAGGCCCGCGGTGCTGTCGGACAGGATATAGGCGATCTCGGGCGGGGCGAGCCGCCAGATCACCGGCACCAGCACCATGCCAGCCTTGGCCGCGCCAAGGATCAGCGCCACAGCCACGTCGGAATTCTTTCCGAGATAGGCGATCCGGTCCCCCGGCTGGCCTTCGCGCAGCAGGGCATGGGCGATCCGGTCGGTCAGCGCGTCGAACTGGGCATAGGTGGTGGTGCGGTCGCCATAGCGCAGGGCGATGGCTTGGCCGCGCTCACGCGCGTGTTCGCGGATCACTTCGCCGAAAGTGGGCGCAGGCAGGTTCTTCCAGTCCGGTTCCATGGCACGTCTCCCTGCACGCTAGGTGCCGCCAAGCGGCGCGGCGGCCTAGCTGGCGAGTGTGACAGGGTAGGGCGGGGCCGGGAAGTTGGGTGGGGACGCGCGCCGCCTCCGGGTCGCTTGCAAACGGCGCGGCCCCCACCCCAGTCCATCCCATGAGGGGACGGGCTGTTCGCAAGTGTTTCAGGCGGGCACGGGTGCCTCCGGGCGCACCTCGCGCCAGTCGTCCTGTTTGGCGACCATGCCTTCGAAAGTGAACAGATCGGCGTTGCGCCAGGTCTTCGCCGGCGGTTCGCTGTCTGCCTCCATCGCCTGCTGAAGCATGATCTTGCGGAATTCGACAATAGCCCGGTCGCTCGATCCCAGCTTGTCATGGCTGCGGTCCGCGATTGGCCCCATCGATTCCCACATCGCCATGTCCTGCGTGGGAATGCCGGTGATCCCGGTGAAATCCCCGGCCTTCATCTTCGCGCGGTCCTGCAGGTAATCGTTTTCGAGGTTGCGAACCTTGCGGTAGGTCACCGGGTCCACGTCCACCCCCGGCACGGCATCGCAGAAGCTGCGCCAGGCCTGGGCCGTGATGCCCTTGGTCTCGTGCCAGGCGATCCAGTAGAACATGCAGTTGGTATCATCGACCGGCACCAGCATCTGGTTGAGCCGATAGCGGTCGGTCGGGGGGATCATCACCGAAAACGGTGCGGCGAACAGGGTGGTGCGCACGTAGTCCTGGCTTTCGGGATTGTGGATCGGCTTGCGGATCGCGGCATAGCGGAAGCCGTAGGGGGTGCGCTCCACCTCCAGCCGGGGCGACTTGTCGGCAGAGGGGCGCAGCCAGGCGCTGTCGGTCGCGGTCGAGCTGCTGACATCCGGCGCGGTGGGCATGTTGGTGGAATGGAGGCTGCTGGAATGGGCCGAATCGATCGCCCCTTCCAGCACCTGCGCCCAGTTGCAGGCGCCGTGGATCTTCATGATCGCGATCTTGTCTGCCGGGGCCTTGGCCCAGACCGGCGGGTCGAACGGAGCGGGATTTTCGGGATCGCCCAGCCACGCCCAGACGAAGCCGCCCGCTTCCCGCACCGGATAGGCGCGGGTGCGCATGGTGTGCTGCAATTTCGCGTCCGCCGGTTCGGACGAGAGGTCGACCGCCTTGCCCTCCACGTCGAACTTCCAGCCGTGGTAAAGGCAGCGCAGCCCGCATTCCTCGTTGCGGCCATAGACCAGCGAGGCGCGGCGGTGGGGGCAGCGTTCATCCAGCACGCCGACGCGGCCTTGCGTGTCGCGGAACACCACCATGTCCTCGCCCAGCAGGCGGGCGCGGCGCGGGGTGCCGTCGGGCTCTGCCACTTCCTCGCTCATGCATACCGGCAGCCAGTGGCGGCGCATGACCTTGCCCATCGGTGCATCGCCTTCGACGCGGCAGAGGAGATCGTTCTGGCGAGGGGTCATGGCGGTGGGACTCCGTGGTGATCTGCAATACTTCTAATGCGAAGTAATTTGCATCGCAAGCGCCCTGCGCTATGGTGCAGGCCGGGAGAGGCGGATGAGCGTGCGGCTGGCAGTGCTGGGATTGGGGCGCGGGGCGATGCTGACCGTGCCTGCCTTTGCTACGCATCCCGGCGTGGAGATCGTCGCGGGCTGCGATCCGCAAGCGGCGGCGCGGGCCGGGTTTGGCGGGCTGTGTTTCGATTCGGTCGAGACCCTGCTGGACTGGGGCGCGTTCGATGCCGTCTATGTCGCCTCTCCGCATGAATTCCACGCCGACCATGCCGTGATGGCCGCGCGCGCGGGCAAACACGTGCTGGTCGAAAAGCCGATGGCCGTCTCGCTGGCCCATGCGGCGGCGATGGTCCGCGCGGCGGAAGCGGCGGGGACCGTCCTGATGGTCGGGCCAAGCCACGGTTACGATCCGCCGGTCGAACTGGCTGCCAGCCTGATCGAGGGCGGTGAGGCCGGGCCGCTGCGCCTGATTCACGGCTTTGCCTTCACCGATTTCCTCTACCGCCCGCGCCGCGCGGCAGAGCTGGACACGGCACAGGGCGGGGGCGTGGTGTTCAGCCAGGCGACTCACCAGATCGACATGGCACGGCGCCTTGCGCTGAGCCCGGTCGCCTCGGTCAGCGCCTGGACCGGCGGCTGGGGCGGGCGCGGGAGCGAGGGCGCCTTTACCGCGCTGCTGACCTTCGCCAGCGGCGCTGCGGCCTCGCTCACCTATTCGGGCATGGCCCGGTATGACAGCGACGCCCTGGCCGGATGGGTGGGGGAACTGGGCGCGGTCAAGCCGCTGACTGCTCATGCGCGCACCCGCGCCGCGCTGGGCCGGGGCGACGAGGCAGGGGCCAAGGCCGCGCGGACCTTCGCCGCCGGCTGGCCTGAGGTGCCGCGCCCGAAGCACCATGAACATCTCGGCTCGCTGGTTGCGCTGTGCGAGCAGGCCGATCTGGAACTGACCCCCGATGGGGTGATCGTCCATAGTAACGACGGCGCGCGCGCCATGCCCGCGTCGCTGCCTCCAGTGCAGCGCTGGAACGTGGCCGAGGCCTTCGTCCGCGCGGTGGAGGGCGTCGCGCCGCCCCTGCTCGATGGCCGCTGGGGGCTGGAAACGCTCGCCGTGTGCCACGCGATCCTGCTCTCCGCGCGCGAGGGGCATGATGTCGCCCCCGCCGATCTTCTGACCGACCTTATCTGAAGGACCTGCCCTTGACCCGTCTGCCGCTTTCCCTTGCCTGCTGGAACTACGATCGCACCCAGGCGCTGGCCGATGGCACGGTGCGGCCCGACGGGATCGACCTCAACCTGCAGGTGCTGGAGGTGGAGGAAACCTTCTTCCGGATGCTGCGCCACCGCGAATTCGACGCGGCGGAAATGTCGCTGTCATCCTACTGCGTTTCCCTCTCGCGGCCCGATCCGGCCTTCGTCGCGTTGCCCGTGTTCCCCAGCCGGATGTTCCGCCACGGCTGCATCTTCGTCTCGGCCAAGAGCGGAATCGAACGCCCGCAGGACCTGGTCGGCAAGCGGATTGGCGTGCCCGAGTACCAGATGACCGCGCCGGTCTGGATCAGGGGCGTGCTGGCCGACGAATACGGCGTCGATCCCGCCAGCGTCACTTATTACACCGGCGGCGAGGAGCAGACCGGGCGCGAGGAGAAGCTGAAGCTGGACCTGCCCGCGCAGTTCAGGGTCGTGCCGATCGGGCCGGACCAGACCCTGTCGCAGATGCTGGCCGATGGCGAGATCGACGCACTCCACACCGCGCGTATTCCCAGCACCTTCTATACCCGGCCTGACGATGTGCGCCGCCTGTTCCCCGATTTCGTCGGCGTGGAGCAGGACTATTACCGCCGCACCGGCCTGTTCCCGATCATGCACGTGGTGGCGCTGCGCCGCGATGTCTACGAGGCTAACCGCTGGGCCGCCCGAGCGCTGTACAAGGCCTTCGTCGAGGCCAAGGCGCGGGTCGCGGAGGAACTGCTGGTCACCGCATCGCTCAAGACCATGCTGCCCTGGCAGGTCGCGGCGGTGGAGCAGGCGCGCGGCCTGCTGGGCGATGACTGGTGGCCTTATGGGCTGGAGCGCAACCGGGCGGTGCTGGACACTTTCCTGCGCTATCACCATGAGCAGGGCCTGTCGCCGCGCCGGTTGCAGCCTGAAGACCTGTTCGCGAAGGAATGCCTTGAAGAATTCCGCATCTGACCTGACCGCGCAGAGCCTGGGCTTTGCTGTCCGGCTGGCCCACCGCGCTTTCGATCGCGCGCTGCAGCGCCGCATCGCGCCCCACGGCATTTCCCCCAGCCAGTGGTACTGCCTGCGCGCGCTGTGGGAAGAGGATGGCCTGACCCAGCGCCAGCTCTCCCGCGCGACCGGGGTGGCCGAAAACACGATCACGGTCACCGTCGCATCGATGGTCCGCGACGGCCTGGTTACCCGCACCCGTTCCAGCGAGGACAAGCGGCGGCAGGTGATCGCGCTGACCGCGCGCGCGCGCGGCTTGCGCGTTGACCTGCTGCCGCTGGCGCAGCAGGTCAACGCGCTGGCCGGGACGGGGCTGGAACCTGGCGAACAGGCCCGCTTCCTTGCCGCGATCGCCAAGATGACCGCGAATCTGCTGGCCGATGAACCCGAGGGCGAGGGCGCCTGACCGCCGGGGCCAGCGCCCCGCGACCGGTGCGAAGAATCCGCATGGCGCCGCAGGGCGAGTCTTAGTATACTAAGCAATCGCGGCTTCGCCCCTTGTCCATTGCCATCGGCGCGACTTGGCTTAAGGCCGCGCGGGCGCTGGAAGGCGGCGCGAAAGGGTAAGGCAGTGGCAGAAAGTCAGTCCGGCGTGCGGCATCCGGCCGAATATTACACCGATCCGGAAAACAGCATCGGCTATCTCGCGCGGATCGTGTTCCGCTCGTTCTCGCGGTTGCTGGAGCGTGGTACGCTGACGCACAATGTCTCCGCCGGCCAGTGGCGGTTCCTGCGCCAGCTGTGGCGCGAGGACGGGATCACCCAGCGCGAACTCAGCGAACGGGTGGGAATGCGCGAGCCGACCACGGTGGTGGCGGTCAAGGGGCTGGAAAAGGCGGGTCTGATCACCCGCAGCAAGACCGCTGACGATCGCCGCAAGACCTTCATCCACCTCACGCCCCACGGCCGCGATCTCGAACTGGTGCTGGCGCCCTTCAATGCCGAGATCCACGAGATCGCGACGCGCGGAATGACCGAGGAGGAGGTGGAGACCATGCAGGTGCTGATGCGCCGGGTGATCGCCAACCTGGCGGAAGAAAACGCCAAGTTGGAACTGGAAAGCGACCTCCAGGCCTGACGCTCTGCTTGCCCGTCCCGAGCGGAAAGGTTAGCCTTCTAATCATTTCCACGGGAATCGGGGGGCAAGGTGACCAGAATCGCAGTTCTTGCAGGCAGCACGCGCGAGGGTTCGTGGAACCGGGCGCTGGCCGCCGTTGCGGCGCGGGCGCTGGAAGCGCGCGGGGCAGAGGTCACGACGCTCGACCTCGCCGCATATGACCTCCCGCTCTATTCCGCCGCGCTGGAGGCGAACGCCTTTCCGGCGCACGCGCTGCGGCTCAAGCAGGTGCTGAGCCAGCAGGCGGGGTTGCTGGTGGTGACGCCGGAATACAACGGCTCGATCCCGCCGCTGCTCAAGAACGCGATCGACTGGGCCTCGCGCCCCACCGATGGCGAGGCGATGCTGGCGCTGAGCGCCTATCGCGGCAAGGCGGCGGCGGTTATGGGCGCTTCGCTCAGCCCGTTCGGCGGGATGCGCGCCGTGACGCACCTGCGCCAGATCCTCTCCACCGTGCAGATGCTGGTGATCCCCGAACAGGTCCAGCTGCCCGCCGCGCACCTGGCCTTCGACGAACAGGGCGCGCTGAAAGACGCCATGGTCGCAGGTCTGGTGGACCTGACCGCTGCCAGCCTGGTGCGCGTTGCCACCGCCCTTGCGCCACCCGGCTCCTGACGATACTTAGCTTTCTATCTATATCGGACGGCGGACAAACGCCGCAAGGACAGGAGAGACGACGATGGACCCCAACGGGCTTGAAGGGCTGGACGCGACATTCATCGGGCGCACATCGCCCACCGCGCCGCGCATCCAGGCGGGCGGGCATCCGTGCCAGGGCATCTACTATACCCAGGCCGGCAAGCGCCCCAAGGTCGCGATCATCGCCACGCACTATAACGTCGACTTTTCCGAGCATTACATCGCGCCCTATTTCGCCCGCGCGGGCTTCGGCTTCCTGGGGTGGAACACCCGCTACCGGGGGTTCGAAGACACGTTCATGCTGGAACACGCAGTGCTCGACATCGGGGTGGGCGTGCGCTGGCTGAAAGAAGAGGCCGGAGTGGAGGCCGTGGTGATCCTGGGCAATTCGGGCGGCGGCTCGCTGATGGGCGCCTATCAGGCCGAAGCCATCGCGCCCACGCTGACCGATCGGCTGCCTTCCGTCGGGCAGGACGCGCTCGCCCGGATCATCAAGGGCGATCTCTACATCTCGTTCAACGCGCACCAGGGCCGCCCCGAAGTGCTGACCGACTGGATGGACGCCTCGGTGCTGGACGAGAACGATCCGGTGGCGACCGACCCCGCGCTCGATCCGTTCAACCCGGATAACGGCCCGCCCTATTCGGCAGAATTCGTCACCCGCTACCGCGCCGCGCAGCGCGCGCGCAACCAGCGCATCACCGACTGGGCGAAGGCGGAACTGGCGCGGCTCAACGCGGCGGGCATTCCCGACCGGATCTTCCCGATGTTCCGCTGCTGGGGCGATATCCGCTGCGTCGATCCCGCGCTTGATCCGTCGGAGCGCAAGCCCAACTGGTGCTATCGCGGCGACCCGGCGATTGCCAACCGCACCCCCAGCATCGGCCGCGCCAACACGCTCAAGACCTGGCTCAACATGTGGAGCCTCGAAACCTCGCCGTGCCAGGGCAAACCGCACCTCGCCAAGCAGGATACCCCGGCGCTGGTGGTGCAGGGCACGGCCGATACCGGCGTGTTCCCCAGCGATGCGCGCAAGATCTTCGATTTCCTTGGCACCAGCGACAAGAAGCTCGAACTGATCACCGGAGCGCACTATTTCGAGGATTCGATTGCCGAGCGGCAGAACGCCGCCGACCTCGTCACGGCGTGGATCCGGGAGAAGCTGTAATGGAAGAAGGCGCCGCACAGATCATCGAGGCCCTGCGCGGCGCCGGGCTGATTGGAGGCGAGACGCCTGAGCTGGTGCCGCTGACCGGCGGCGTTTCGTGCGACGTGTGGAAGGTGGAAACGCCTTCCGGCCCAGTGGTGGTCAAGCGCCCGCTGCCGCAGCTGCGCGTGGCGGCGCTGTGGGAGGCCCCGGTCGAACGCGGCACCAGCGAAGTGCGCTGGCTGCGGCGCGCACGCGGCGTCGCCCCCTCGCTCGCGCCCGAAGTGCTGGCCGACTTTCCCGATCTGCACACCTTCGTCCTGCGCTTCCTGCCCGGCTGCCCGGTGTGGAAGGACGAACTGATCGCGGGCCGCGTCGATCCGGCGTTCGCGGCGGCAGTGGGCAGCGGGATCGCCCGGGTCCATGCCGCAACCGCCTTCAATCGGGGCGACGCCGCCGCCTTCCCGAACGAGGCGATGTTCCACGCGCTGCGGCTCGATCCGTTCTTCCTCCATGTCGCGCGGCAGGACGCGGAACTGGCCCCGGCGCTGCAGGCGCTGGCCGGGCAGTTCCATGACCACGGAATCGCGGTGGTGCACGGCGATGTCAGCCCCAAGAACATCCTTGTCGCGGCGGACGGGCCGGTGTTCCTCGATGCCGAATGCGCGACATGGGGCGATCCCGCCTTCGACCTGGCCTTCTGCACCGCGCACCTGTTGCTGAAAGCCGTCTGGCTGGACCGCGAAGTGCTGCGCGACGCCGCCGCCGCGATGGTGGCCGCCTATGCGGCAGGGATCGACTGGGAACCGCCCGCCGACTTCCTCGCTCGCGCCGGATCTTATTGTGCCGGCCTGCTGCTCGCCCGGATCGAGGGCAAGTCGCCCGCACCCTATCTCACCGATCAGACCCACAAGACCACCGTGCGCCATCAGGCGCGCGCCCTGCTGCTGCGCCCGCGGCCGCTGGATGCGCTGGTGGCGCAATGGCAAAGGACCCTTTGATGACTGCCCGTATCGTCTCCGTCACCGGCCGCCAGATCTGGGATTCGCGCGGGCGGCCCACTGTGGAGGCCGAGGTCGTGCTGCAAGGCGGCGCGATTGGCCGTGCGATCGCTCCAGCCGGGGCCTCGCGCGGGGCCCATGAAGCCATCGACCTGCGCGATGGCGGTGAGGCCTTCGGCGGGTTCGGCGTGAACAGGGCGGTCTCCGGCATCGGGCGGGAAATCGCGCCCGCGCTGATCGGCCTGGACGCGCGTGAGCAGGCCGCTATCGACCGCGTGCTGTGCGACCTTGACGGCACGCCCAACAAGGCGCGGCTGGGGGCGAACGCGGTGGTCGCGGTCTCGCTCGCCGTGTTGCACGCCGCCGCCGACCACGCGCGCGAACCGGTCTGGCGCTGGCTGGCGGGAGGGGCGAAAGTGCGCCTGCCGCTGCCTGAAATCCAGATCTTCGGCGGCGGCGCCCATGCCGGGCGGCGCACCGACGTGCAGGACTTCATGGTGATGTGCCCGAACGCGGGAACCTTCCGCCGCGCGCTGGAAATCACCGCCGATGTCTACCGCGCGGCGGGCCGCCTGATGGAAGCACGCGGGCCGCTGTCGGGCGTGGCGGACGAAGGCGGCTGGTGGCCGGACTTCGCTTCCAACGAGGATGCGCTGGACGTCCTGACCAGGGCCATCGAGGCGAGCGGCCACCGTGCGGGCGAAGACGTGTGGATCTCGCTCGATATCGCCGCCAATGAACTGGGCGATGCCGATGGCTATACGCTGGCGCTCGATGACCGGCGGCTGTCTGGCGAGGAAATGGCGGCACGGATCGTGGAGTGGTGCAATCGCTATCCGATCCTCTCGATTGAAGACCCCGCTGGGCAGGACGACTGGGAAAGCGTGGCGCGGGTTACCGCCGCCATCGGGGGCCGCGTTCAGATCATCGGCGATGACGTGCTCGTTACCAATGCCGCGCGGGTGGAACGGGCTGCGGCGGGCAAGGTGGTCAACGCGGCGCTGATCAAGGTCAACCAGGTGGGGACCGTGACCGAGGCCAAGGCCGCGCTCGATGCCGCTGTGGCACAGGGCTGGGGGGCGATCGTCTCCGCGCGCTCGGGTGAGAGCGAGGATGTCGCCATCGCCCATCTTTCGACCGGCTGGGATGCCGGGCAATTGAAGGTCGGCAGCTTCACCCGCTCCGAACGCATGGCCAAGTGGAACGAGGTGCTGCGGATCGAGGAAGCGATGGGGGCGGACGCCGTCTATGCCGGGGCCTCGGCCTTTGCCGCGCCGATCCGGGAGGCGCTGGCATGATCGTGCTCCATGCCCGCCCCAGCCCGGGGTTCCGCGCCGCGGTCGATGCCATTTTCGGCAAGGACGTGGTGGTTCATGTCGACGAGGCCGCGCCGCTGGACGGCGTGGCGGGTGAGATCACCGCGCTGCTTCACGTGCTGACGCCGGTGACGCCGGAATTCATTGCCTCGGCGCCCAAATTGAAGCTGATCCAGAAGCTGGGGGTGGGGGTCAACACGATCGCGCTCGACGCCGCGCGGACCCATGGCGTGGCGGTGTGCAACATGCCGGGGACCAACAGCCAGGCCGTCGCCGAAATGGCGCTGTCGCTGATGATGGCCGTGCTGCGCCGTACCTGCTTTTTTGACGCGCGCACCCGCGCGGGCGAGGGCTGGAGCGCGGACCCGTCCGAACTCGACGCCGTGGGCGAGGTGGCGGGGCGCACGGTCGGCCTGGTCGGGATCGGCAATTCGGCGCAGCGGCTGGCCCCGGTGCTGGCGGCGCTCGGGGCAAGGGTGGTCTACACCGCGCGCTCGCCGCGCGACCTGCCTAATGAATACCTGCCGCTGGATGAACTGCTGGCGCAAAGTGACGTGGTTTCGCTCCACATCCCGCTGACCGAGGAAACACGCGCCTCCATCGACCCGCTGGCGATGAAGCCGGGCGCCATTCTGGTCAACACCGCGCGCGGCGAACTGGTGGACGAGGCGCGGCTGGTTCAGGCGCTGAGCAGCGGCCACCTGCGCGGCGCGGGGCTGGACGTGTTTGCGGCGGAACCGGTGCCGGCGGACAATCCGCTGCTCGCCCTGCCAAGCGTCGTGCTGGCCCCGCATATCGCCTGGCTGACTCCCGAAACGCTGGTCCGCAGCCTTGATGTCGCGCACGAAAACTGCCGCCGCCTGAATGCTGGCGAGCCGCTGCTGCATCAGGTGGTGTGATGGGCCTGCCGATTGTCCTGATCACCGGTCAGCTGCTCACCGATGCGGTGTGGCAGCCGCTGCTCGATGGCTGGCCTGACCGCGAGGTGATCGTCGCCGACAACCGCAGCGACGATACGATTGCCGGCATCGCCACGCGGCTGCTGGAGAACGCCCCGCCGCGCTTCGTCCTGATCGGCCACGCGATGGGCGGCTTCGTCGCTTTCGAGGTCATGCGCCGCGCGCCGGAGCGGGTGGCGAAGCTGGTGCTGATCGCTACCCTCGCATCCGCCGATGGCCCGGCCCAGACCGCGCGGCGGCAGGGCTACATCGATCTCGTCGAGGCGGGCAAATTCGACCAGGTGGTGGAGGAACGGATTCCGATCCTGTTTCCCGAATCGCGGCGCAGTGACGAACGCCTGCTTGGGCTAGCCCGCGAGATGGCAGCAGACACGGGGGCCGAAGTGTTCCTCGCCCAGCAGCGCGCGATCATGGCCCGCGAGGACAGCCGCCCCCGCCTGGGTGAAATCGATGTGCCGACGCTGGTGGTGTGGGGGGCGGAAGACGGCATCACCAGCTGCGCCCATCAGGACGAGATAGTCAGTCTTATTGACGGTTCTCGGCTGGCCGTGATTCCCGGTGCCGGACACCTTGTCACGATCGAGGCGCCCGAGGTTGTGGTGCCCCTTCTGGACGCGTTCCTCGACGCTTGAGAGCCTCTAGGTGCCGTCAGGTGCCTTTGAGAGCCTTTTTGAAAACCAGCTTCCGTTCGTGTCGAGCTTGTCGAGACACGTTGGCGCAGACGTGTCTCGACAAGCTCGACACGAACGGAGGTATGGCATCATTTCAGCACTTTAGCGCAGCCTTGCCCGGGCCAGCGCGGTCCCGTCGACCATCGCCTTGAGCTTGGCCTGCGCCAGCTCGCGGCTGTGGTACTTCATCCCGCAGTCGGGCGCGATCCAAAGCCGCTTCGCATCGACATGGCGCAAGGCCTGCTCGATCCGGGAGGCCACCACCTCGGGCGTTTCAACTTCCGGCGTCGACAGATCGAGCACGCCGTACATGATGGTCTTGCTGGGCAATTCCTCCAGGATCGACGGGTCGAGCCCCGGCTGCGCCGCCTCGATCGAGATCACGTCGATCCTTGAGGCGTCGAGTTCGGCGAGGAAGTCATAGGCCTTGGGCTTGGTGCTCCCCGCGCCCTGATGGACCAGTGCATAGCCAAAGCAGATGTGCAGCGCCGTGCATCCCTCCACTCCGTCCAGCGCGCGGTCGATGGCCTCAAGCGCATAGTTCTGCGCGGCGTCGGCGCGGGCCTGGAGATAGGGCTCGTCGAGCTGGACCACGTCCACCCCGGCGGCGAAAAGGTCGCGGATTTCGGCATTTACCGCATCGGCATAGTCCATCGCCAGCGCCCGGTCGTCCGGGTAATAGCCGTTCTCGGCCTGCTGGGTCATGGTGAAGGGGCCGGGCAGGGTCAGCTTGACCGGGCGCGTGGAATGGCGCCGAAGGAAGGCCGCGTCCTGCGCCTCGATCGGCCCCAGGCGGCGGATCGGGCCGGACACCAGCGGCACCGGATTGGCGTTGCCGGTGCGGTCGATCGCGGTGCCGTGGCGTTCGGGATCGATGCCGGAAAGCGCGGTGGCGAGCCGGTTGGAATAGCTTTCGCGGCGCATCTCGCCATCGCCGACGATGTCGATCCCCAGCTCTTCCTGATCGCGGATCGCCATCAGCGTCGCGGCTTCCTGCGCGTCGGCCAGCCAGGCCGCGGGCACGCGCCACAGCGTCTCTGCCCGGACGCGCGGGGGCAGGCTGGCCTTCAGCCGCTCGCGGTCGATCAGCCAGTCCGGTTGCGGGTAGCTGCCGACGATGGTGGTCGGCAAAAGAGGCAGCTGGAGCAAGGCGGATTCCCCTGTAGACTGGGCTGTAGAATGGGCTGGCCAAGGGATTGCTTAGTATTCTATCCAATTCAAGAACAAACTGACGCGGGAGAGTAGAATGATCGATCTGGACGCCATCCGAACGCTTGCCGACATTCCTGCCGCACAGGCGCGGCGGCAGGGTGAGGCCGTGGCGATCAAGTTCGGGGATCGCGAAACGACCTTCGCCGCGCTCGATGCCCAGACCAACCGGGTGGCCAATGCCCTCGCAGCGCACGGGGTGCATCCGGGGGACCGGGTTTCCGTGCTGGCCAAGAACCACGACGCCTGGTTCCCGCTGTTCTTCGGCACGGCCCGCGCCCGCGCCTGTTTCGCGCCGATCAACTGCCGGCTGGCGGCGGGCGAGATCGCCTTCATCCTTGAGGATGCCGCCCCCCGGGTCTTGTTCGTGAGCGACGACTTCTTCCCCCTGGCACAGGATGCCGTGGCAGGCCTCGCACATCCGCCCCACCTGGTTGCCCTGTGCGGTGCGCATCCCGCGTTCGAGCCGCTCGACAGCTGGCTGGGCCATGCGGCTGAAACGCCGCCCGCCGATCCGCCGCAGCTGAGCGACCATGTGCTCCAGCTCTACACCAGCGGCACCACCGGCCGGCCCAAGGGTGTGGTGCTGGACAACACCAATTACCGCAGCTTCCTCGAGATGGCCTCGGCGGTCGATGGCTTCGCCTATGGCGAGGGCGAGACCGTGATGATCGTCATGCCGCTGTTCCATGTGGCGGGCACGAACGTGAGCTTTTCCGGCCTTGCGCAAGGCGCGCGGCTGGTGGTGGTGAAGGATTTCGTGCCGGCCGATGCGATCCGGATGGTCGAGGCGGAACGCGTCGCCCACTCGTTCCTGGCGCCGGCGATGATCCAGATGATGTTGCAGGATCCGGTTTCGACGGGCGCCGACTTTTCCAGCCTGCTGACGATTGCCTATGGCGCTTCGCCGATTGCCGAGGACGTGCTGCGCCGTGCCCGCGCGACTTTCGGCTGCGGCTTCGTCCAGTTTTACGGGATGACGGAATCGACCGGGGGTGGAACCTATCTCTCGCCCCGGGCGCACGATCTGCCCGGCAAGCTGACCTCCTGCGGCGAGCCGTGGCCCGCGACCGAACTGGCGATCCTCGACGCGGAAGGGCGCGAACTGGGCGACGGCGAGATCGGAGAGATCGCGATCCGTGGCGGCACGGTGATGCGCGAATACTGGAACCGCCCGGACGCCACGGCGGAGACAGTGGCCGGGGGGTGGCTCCACACCGGCGATGTCGGCTACCGCGATGCGGACGGGTTCTATTTCGTCCATGACCGGATCAAGGACATGATCGTCTCGGGCGGGGAGAACGTCTACCCGGCTGAGGTCGAGAGCGCGATCATGGGTTGCCCCGGCGTTGCCGATGTCGCGGTGATCGGCGTGCCGGATGACAAGTGGGGGGAGGCGGTGAAGGCGCTGGTCGTGCCCGCGCCGGGTGAGCAGCCCGATCCGGCCGGAATCATCGCCTGGGCGCGGGATCGGATCGCCCATTTCAAGGCGCCCAAGAGCGTGGATTTCATCGCGGTCCTGCCGCGCAACCCGTCGGGCAAGGTGCTTCGGCGCGAACTGCGCGCGCCCTATTGGGAAGGCCGCGACCGGGCGGTCTGACGCCCAGCGCGGAAAAGTGAATGGCCCGGCAAGGCAGCCGGACCATCCTGCGGATACGGGCGAGGGAGAGCGGGAGGAGTTCCCCCGCCCGCTCCCGGTCTCAGTGCGCAGCGGCGAGCAGCATGCCCTCGGCCTTGCTGCCATCGGCGCGGCGCGGTTCGTGGGCGACATCCTTGGGCTTGAAGCCCTCGGGCGGCAGGTTCCAGCACGCGAATTCCAGGCAGATGCCGTCCGGATCGAAGAAATACATCGAACGCACATAGACATCGTCAGTGACGGTCGGCGAATTCTGGGTGGGCGAATTGTCGTGGTTGGAAATCCCTGCCACTTCGATGCCCTTGGCCTTCAGACGCTCGAAATATTCCTCGAACTTGTCGGCGGGCACGGTGAAGGCGATGTGGTTCATCGACCCGTGCGCCGACAGGAAGCTCCCGCGCGAGGGCAGGGCAGTCGGAGCGGCAATACCCGGCGCGGCTTCGGGCGCATTGGCGAACCAGAAGAAGGCCAGGCTGTTGCCGCCGCCCATGTCGAAGAAGAAGTGCTGGCTGGTGCCATCGGGCAGGTCGAGCGTCTTGATCAGCGGCATGCCCAGCACGTCACGGTAGAATTCCACCGTCTTGGCCATATCCTTGCAGACGAGCGCCAGATGGTGGACGCCCTGGATTTCGAATTCCTTCTCGGTCGCGGTCATGGTCAGTCTCCTTGGGGCAGGAATGCGGGGTATCAGGCGGAAGTCACGCTGGGACGGGCCTGCATGGCGGCGAACCAGCGCTGGACATTGGCATTGGCGGGATCGAGCGGCTGTCCGACCGCGGCCCCGAATTCAAGGAAGGCGTAAAGCAGGATGTCGGCCAGAGTGATCCGCTCCCCGGCGATGAAGCTCTTGCCCTCGAGCAGCGGATCGAGCCACTTGAGCCCGTCCTGCGCCACGGCCTTCAGTCCGGCGGCAGCTTCCGGCAGGCAGCGCATCCGCGGCTCGAACAGGGGCAGGCCCTCGGCCCAGCGGAACCCGTTGGTCAGCGGTTCGCAGATCTTGAGGTCGACCCGGCGGGTCCACATCCGGGTCTTGGCGCGCTCGTCCGCCGTGGTGCCGACCAGCGGCGGTTCGGGATAAAGCTCGTCCAGGTATTCGCAGATCGCGGTGATCTCGGTCAGGACCGAGCCGTCATCCAGTTCCAGCGCCGGGGTCTGCCCCGCCGGGTTGACCTGGCTGGCATAGGGCTCGCGGCGGTTCTCGCCGCCGCGCAGGTCAACCTCGACCTCGGGCAGGGTGATCCCCTTCTCCGCCATGAACAGTTTCACGACGCGCGGGTTCGGGCCGGCGCTGGTGTAGAACTTCATCGCAATCCTCTCTTGCTCTAAATACCGCAATCCAACATTATCGTCAAACAAGTTGACGCATTTGCCTAGCTGCCGGCCGGACGCGGCGCGCTGAGGAAGTCGGCGGCGCGGAAGCCTTCGGGGGCGGCCACCTCGACAATCGGATCCTCGCGCGCATCGTATTCCATCCGCAGCGCGCGGGTGATCACTGCGTGCATGTCGTAGAGGCAGGTTATGTAGGTGAACTCGAAGATCTGCTCGTCGTTCCAGAAGGTGCGCAGCTTGTCGAACACCTGCAGCGGCACCCGGCCGTTCTGGGCGCTGAGGCAGTCGGTGTAGGCGAGGACGGCGCGTTCCTGTTCGTTGTAGCAATCGGCCACGGCCCAGTAGGCGATCGAGGCGATCTTTTCCTCGCTCACGCCGAGGCCGCGCAGCGACTTGCAGTGCTGCGAGAACACGAACTGGCTGCCCTTGATCCAGCCGGCGCGGGTCTGGCCCAGTTCGCGCAGGACCGGGTCGATCTTGCGCGCGGGGTGGCGATAGACCGCGAAGCCATCGACCGCGTGCTTGAAGATGTCGGGGGCGAGGGCGAAGACGGTCCACCAGTCGCCCGGGGTGCCGGTGGCGGTGCCGGGTTCGGCCACGGGATCGCGGTCGCCGAACAGGCGCTTGTAATAGGCCAGGACGGTTTCGTCGGTGGCTTCGTCTTTGGAAACCTGGCGCAGGACGGGCATGGTGTGGCTCCTCAGCTGTTCGCGAATTTGCGGAAAGTGGCAACGTGGGCGGAATCGAAGTACTCGTCCAGCCGCGTGATCAGGCCGTTCTCGACCCGGCAGACGATCGCGCAGGGCAGGCGCACCGCCTCGCCGTCGTGCTTGCGCCTGCCGGTCAGGGTGTGCTGCTGGACGAAGCCGCCGGGGAACACGTTGAGCCGCCGGTCGGCATATTTGCGGTCGGTGATGCGCGCGACCATGCCGGTCAGGACCTGGGCGGTCTGGTCGGGTGTGCCGACCAGTTCGTCGGTGTTGTGCCAGATTTCCGCATCGGGGGCGAAGCTGGCGTGCATGGCGGCGATGTCGCCCGCTTCGATCGCATCGAAGAAGCGGGTGGCGAGATCGCGGATCGACTGGTCTTCGGCGCTCATTCGGCAAGCTCCCGGTTGAGGTGGCGGGTCATGGCGAACTGGGTCGCCGCAGCGGCGAGGGCGAAGGGAATGATCCCCATCAGGCCCCAGCGCAGGCTGTCGTCGCCCAGCGCGGGGCGCAGGAAGTCGCTCAGCATGCCCACGAACAGCGGCCCCAGGCCCAGTCCGACGATGTTGTACATCAGCAGCAGGATGGCAGAGGCGGTCGCGCGCGAACGGGGCGGGGTGAGGTTCTGGACCAGTGCCAGCCCCGGCGCGATGTAGACCGTGCAGGCGGTCAGCGGCAGCAGCATGACCGCCAGCGAGGCCTCCCATCCCTGCATCAGCAGCGCGGCGGCGAGGCCCGGCGCGATCAGCAGCGAGGCAATGCCCGGAACATAGCCATAGGCACGCCGGTCGCTCTGTGCGATCCGGCTGACCAGCCAGCCGCTGCCCAGGATTCCGATGCCGAAAGTGATGCCGGCGGCGGGTCCGAACCACTGGCCCATGGCGGGAAGCGACATCCCCTGCGAGCGCATCAGGAAGGCCGGAACCCAGTTGAGAATGCCGTAGCTGACAAAGGCCGAGAGGCCGTTGCCCAGCAGGACCAGCCGCAGCGAAGGGCTGCGCAGGAACAGCGCCAGAGTATCGCGCAGCGGCACGGGCTGTTCGCTGGCGCCGGCAGCATCCATCTGCCCGCGCGGCGGTTCCCTGACCGCCCAGATCAGCAGGGGGGCAATCGCTACCCCGACCAGGCCCATGACCAGGAAGGCCCCGCGCCAGCCGATGTTGGCCGCCGCCCAGGCGCCGAAGGCGGCCCCCACGAAGACTCCGAACGGCCCGTTCAGCTGGTAGATCGCGACGGCGAGAGGGCGGCGGTGCGGCGGGAACAGGTCGGATACCAGCGACAGCGATGGCGCCGTTCCGCCCGCCTCGCCCGCGCCCACGCCAAAGCGGACCAGCGCAAGCTGGGTAAAGCTCGAAACCTTGCCGGTCAGCGCGGTGAACGCGCTCCACACCAGGCACGACAGGGCGATCAGCCTGACCCGGTTCCAGCGATCGGCCAGGATCGCCACCGGCACGCCCATCCCGGCGTAGAACAGCGCAAAGGCCAGTCCCGTCAGCAGGCCGAACTGGGTATCGCTGAGGCCCATTTCGGCCCGGATCGGTTCGACCAGCACCGACAGCAGCTGGCGGTCGACGAAGTTGATCGTGCCGACCACGAACAGCATGGTCAGCGCAAGCGAGCGCTGGAGGGCAAGGCCCTGCGCGGCGCGCGGAAGGGCGGCGGCCTCGGTCATCTGGGGTGCCTGTGGCAGCGAAGGGCAGGCGGCGGGGAGCAGGTCATTGCCGAATGCTCCCCGCCGCGCCCTTCATGGCATCAGAACTTCGCGCCGACGGTCATCCCGAAGGTGCGGGGCGGGCCGTAGAAGCGCTGAATGAAGAACTGCGCGGTCGGCGTCAGGGCCGAGACCCAGGTGTGGTTGGTCAGGTTCTTGCCCCAGATCATCGCCCGGAAACGACCGTCCGCGCTTTCCCAGCCCAGCGAGCCGTCAACCAGCGCGAAATCGCCGGTCTTGCCCGCCGCGTCGTTGAGCACGGTCGAATACCAGGCGCTGCGATAGAGCATCGAGACGCGCGCGGTGATGTCGCCCGCCTGGCCCAGCGGCACGGTATATTCGGCGCCGACCTGCGCGGTCCACTTGGGTGCGCGCACCAGCTTGAGGTGGGTGAAGTCCTCGTCCACCAGATAGGTGCCGTTGACCAGCTTGGTCACGCTGCCGCAGGTCGAGGTGGGGACCGTCGTTGAGGCAGAGGGACCGTTGAGGTCGGTGCAGAAGTCGGTGTACTTGCTGTCCAGGTAACCGATGTTGGCATTGAGCCGCAGGTAGTCGGTCGCCTTGAGCGAGGCTTCGAACTCGATCCCCTTGGTGGTCGCCGCGCCGACGTTGATCTGCGCGGTTTCCTGGCCCGAGGCGACGGCCGGGTTCGGAATGAACACGCCGAATTCAAGCCCCTTGAACTTGGTCACGAAGCCGGTGAGGTTCAGGCGGAGCTTCCCGTCGAGGAAATCGCCCTTCATGCCGGCTTCGAACAGTTCCGAGGTATTGTCGTCGGTCGGCCCGGCGGTGACCATGCTGGCCGAGCGCGCGCCATAGCCGCCGCCCTTGTAGCCCTGGCTCCACCCGGCATAGACCATCAGGTCTTCGTTGACCTTGTAGTCGACCCCGGCCTTGAAGGTGGCGCGACTGCGCGAGTAGCTGTCCTTGAAGGCCTTGCCCGCGGCGAAGTTGGTGTTGGCCAGGTTCTCCATGAAATCCAGCGGCTTGACCACGCTGCGCGAACTGAAGAACGCCGGCGACAGCAGGGTGCCGGTGGGATCGCGGAAATAGTTCTTTTCCTCCCACGACTGGCGCACGCCCAGGGTGACGTTGAGCTTGTCCGTCAGGCCGAAGATCCCTTGCGCGAACAGGGCCTTGGCCGTGTTGTCCTGGGTCACGAAGTCCTGGCTGCCGAACTGCAGCGACGGGGCCAGCAGCACCGGCAGCGTCGGGAAGGCCTGGGTCATCTCGAAGCTCTGCTTCATGTAGTAGCCGCCGACGACCAGGTTCACCCGCGACAGCGCGCCGTCCATCTCCGAGAAGTTGGTCGCCAGGCGCAGTTCCTGGCTGAACTGGCGGTGCGACTGGAGGCGGAAGGTCGGGAAGAAGAAGATTTCCGATCCGTCGAAATCGCTGTCGTTGAAATCGTCGGTCTTGATGTAGCCGGTGATCGAGGTGAGGTTAACCGCGCCCATGTCGGCCTTGACCGTGCCGATCAGGCCGTACTGGTCGGTGTCATGGTTGGCCGGGAAGTCGCGGCCGATGGTGAAGGCGCCGTCGTTCGGTTCCTCGAAGCGGAACACGATATAGTGCAGCTTGGTCCGGTCGGGCGCAGAATCGCCGCCCGGCGCGCTGGAGCGATCGTTGAGCCACCAGCCCTTGATGTTGACCGACAGGTTCTCGCTCGGCGTGAACAGCAGGGTGCCGCGCACCGAGAAGCGGTCCTGGCCGCCGACGCGTTGGCCGTTGTAGCGATTGCGGAAATAGCCGCCGAGCGATTCCTGCCCCGCCACCACGCGCAGCGCCAGCTGGTCCTGGATCAGCGGCACGTCGATCGCGACCCGCGCGTCGAGCCGGCCGTAGTTGCCGGCCGTGGCCTGGGCCTCGACGCCGAAGCTGCCCGAAGGGTTCTTGGAATAGGTGGCGATACCGCCGGCCAGCGAGTTCTTGCCGAACGAGGTGCCCTGCGGCCCGCGCAGCACTTCGACCCGCTCCATGTCGAAGGTGTCGAGCATGGTGGCGACCGGGCGGGTGACATAGACGCCGTCGATGGACACGCCGACCGGGCTTTCCTCGGTCGATTCGATGCCCTGCGCGCCCAGCCCGCGAATGTAGATCGCCGCCGAGTTCGAGAAGGTTGCGACCGGCTGGATCGAGACGTTGGGCGTGGTCGGCGCAAGGTCGGTCAGGTCGCGCGCGGCGCTCTTGATCAGGGTGCGTTCGTCGAAGGCGGAGATTGCCTGCGGCACGTCCTGGAGCGTCTCTTCCTTGAAGCGTGCGGTGACGACGATTTCGCCGTCATCGACCCGCGTTCCGGCCCCCGCGTCGGTCGCCTGAGCCAGGGCCGGCTGTGCCACGACGAGCACCGCAATGGCGGCGGCACCGGATAGCAGCTTGTGATTCAATGCCTTCATAGTCACCCTCCCACGAATATTTGTTCTGCCAATCTGGCAGTTTCAGCAATGAAATTGCAAAAACTGTCAAATGCGTTGATGCTTAGTATACTATGGTTTGGACCCTGTCCAGACCAACAAAGGTGGAGAAATCGCGATGTTGAACAAGGCTGATCCGGCGCCCGTCCCGTTGCGCAGCAGGATCCTGTGCACGGTGGAATTCGAAGTGGCCGGGGGGCTGATCGGGATCGGGCCCTCTCCGTTCGGGGACCAGCGCCTGGGCTATGTCACTGGTGGGCGGTTCCGGGGCGAGCGGCTGCAGGGAACGGTCCTGCCGGGCGGCGGCAACTGGTCGCGCAGCGGGCGGCTGGGCCAGGGCGCGGCAGTGGGCACATTCGATGCCCGCGCGGTGTGGAAAACCGATGCGGGCGCGCTGATCTACGTCACCTATGGCGGGCGCAGCGTGATCCCGGACGAGGTTCGCGCCCAATTTGCCGATCCGGCCGCGCCGCCGGTCGACCCTTCGCGCTATTACCTGCGGATCGCCCCGGTGTTCGAGACGGCCAGCCCGGAACTGGCCTGGCTGAACGGAGTGCTGGCGATCGGGGTGGGCGAGCGGACCGACTTTGGCGTACGCCACGTGGTGCACGAAATACTCTAACGGCGGCACAAAGGCACCAAGCGGCACCAAGCGGCACCAAGCGGCACCTGGCGCGGTCCGAAATCTGCGGGACCGACCCTCGACCCGAATTACCTGGTCAGTTTGCTTGACGAATTTCCGGTGTCCGCCGGTGCCTCTCAGGCGGCGGCCAGGAAGCTCGCCTGCATCCGCGCCTTGTCGGCCGTGCAGCCGGTGAAGATCGTGAAGGCGAGCGCCGCCTGGCCAACCACCATCCCGCTGCCATCCAGCACCCGGCAGCCGCGTTCGCGGGCCATGCGCAGCAGGGTTGTTTCGAGCGGAAAGTAGACGATGTCCGAAACCCAGTGGCGCGGCAGGATCAGCGCCGGGTCGATCGCCGGGGCGGGATTGGCGGCCATGCCCATCGGCGTGGAATTGACGATCCCGTCGATCCGGGAGGTGTCGAGCGCGGCGGATTCCACCGCCACCGCGCGGCCCTCGCCAAAGCGGGCGCAAAGGCGCGCGGCCAGTTCCTGCGCGCGCGCCGGGTCGATATCGGTGATTTCGAGGGTGCCGGTGCCGAGCAGGAGCAGCGCGGTGCCGACCGCCGTGCCCGCGCCGCCGGCACCCAGTTGCAGCACGCGGTCCATCGCCGCACCTGGCAGGCCTTCGGCCAGGCTGCCCTTGAATCCGGTCATGTCGGTGTTGTGGCCGATCAGCCGGCCGCCGCGCATCTCGACCGTGTTGACCGCGCCGACCATCTCGGCGCTGTCCGCCAGTTCATCGAGCAGCGGGATGACCGCCTGCTTGAACGGGTAGGTGATGTTGACGCCGCTGAACCCCTGCGCGGCCAGATCCTGCAGCAGCGGGCCAAGGTCGCTGTCGGGGCGGCCTTCGGCGGTGAAATCGAACAGGGTGTAGGTCAGGTCCAGCCCCTGCGCGCGCGCTTCCTGTTCGTGCAGCCAAGGTGATCGCGAGGCGAGGATGGATCGGCCGATGAGCCCGGTGCGCAGCATGGTTGCCTTCAATCGGAAAAGTCCGGGGCCGCCATTTCGGCAGCCCCGGCAGTCAGGGTGAAGGGTTTCAGAACGCGATCTTTGCGCCGACGTAGAACGAGCGGCCAACCGCGTCGTAAAGCGCGGTGTCGGTGCCGTTCTGCGAGCTGGCGACGAAGGGCAGGCCCTTGTCGAACAGGTTGTTGACGCCCGCGCGCAGTTCGAACTGCTTGCCGACCTTGACCGATCCGAACAGATCCCACAGCGCATAGGCGGGCACGCCGACCTGCGTGTTGTTGGGGGTCAGCACCGAGCTGACGTCCTTGAGCGAGCTCTGGTAGCGCCAGCGCAGGCCCATGCCCATCGTGTCCGACTTGTAGCCGAAGGTGGTCAGCGCCTTCCACTTCGGCGCGGCGCGCGGCGGGACCGAACCGGGGTTCGAACCGCCGACGCTGACGCCGGTGTAATCGGCAAATGCGGCGCCCGGCAGCAGCTGGACCTTGTACTTGTTCAGCAGGCCGATCGCCGAATCGACGTACAGCTTGCCGCTGTCGCCCAGGAAGCGGGCCGGAACGCCCCAGTGGACCTGCGCCTCGAAGCCATCGGTCTCAAGCTGGCCGAGGTTGAGGAACGGGGTGCGCACGTTGAGGATCTGGCCCGAGGTGGTGTCGCGGCTGATCAGGCCGCAATACTCGTTGGCGTTCGAGTAGGTCGGGTTCGATCCGTCGAGGTTGAAGCACTTGGTCAGCACCGTCAGGCCCGGCACGGTCGAGATCACGCTCTTGATCTTGATGTTGTAGTAATCGACCGAGAACGAGAAGTCGCCCAGGATCCCGTCATTCTGCGGCGCGTTGAACACAAAGCCCATGTTCCAGGTGGTGGCGCGTTCCGGGGTCAGGCCAGTGTTGCCCGAAACCAGCTGTCCGGTGGCGGTGGTCGGGAACTGGTAGGAACCGATTGCCGCCGAAGGCACGCCCTGGGTGACGCACAGTGCCGAAACCTGCGCGGCATTGGCCCCGCTGCGGGCGGTGGAGCGGGTGTCGCACGGATCGCCCAGCGAGGCCGGCGGAGTGCCGATCACCAGCTGCGCGCCCTGTGGCGGGCTGAACAGCTCGCCGATGTTGGGCGCACGCACCGCGCGCTGATAGCTGCCGCGGATCAGCAGCGAGTCGATCGGCCGCCAGCGCGCGTCCGCCTCGTAGCTGGTCACCGAACCGGTCACCGAATAGTCGGAATAACGGACCGCGCCGCCAACGCCGAATTCCTCGGCAAAGGGCTTGCCCGACAGCAGCGGGATATCGATCTGCGCGGCGAATTCCTTGACCGAGATCGAACGCTTGGGAACGGGCAGGGTGTTCACCACGCCCTCGATGTTGCCGCCCGGATTGCTGGCGACGACAAGGTTGAAGGCGTTGGGCGAAACGAAGTCGGCGTCCGGCGTGAACTCGTAGGAGTTCTTGCGGTAGCCGGCGAGCAGCGCCAGTTGCACCGGACCCGCTCCCAGATCGAACAGCTTGCCGTTGACCTGCGCCTGGACCTGGGTCTGGCCGAGGCGCTCGCGGCTGATTGCCGACTTGGTGATGAAGGCGATGCAGGCCGGGGACAGCTTGCGGGCATTGGCATCGCCAAACGGATTGAAGCCCCCGGCGCACAGCGAGGCGCCGCCGTCGGCCGCGCTCAGCAGGCGCTGGACCTGGCTCTTCAGCACGGCGTTGTTCATCGTCTGGTTGTGGACCGACTGGTCGTAGGAGGCGAACAGGTCGAAGCTCCAGCCGTCGGTGATGTCGCCCTTCAGTCCGGCAAGGTACTGCTGGACCTGATAGTTCTCGTCCCAGTTCTTGTCGGGCACGCCGACATAGCGCGCGTTCCAGTTGAACGCGGCGGTGGGGTTGGGGCGCGAGGCGAGGATGGTGCGCAGGTCCGCCGGGATGAACGGGTTGGTCACCGGAATGGTGGTCAGCGCCGGGAACTGGGTCAGGCTGCCGCCGCTTTCGGTGTTGACGGTCAGGTCGACGAACATGAACTGGCCATAGGCGGTCAGCGCCGGGGTCAGCTCATAGTCGGCCTTCACGAAGGCGGTCTTGCGTTCCAGCGCGTTCATGAACTGGATCTGCTGGCCCACCGGCATGCGGACGTTGTTGCCGATCACCATGTAGCCCGCGGTGCCGTTGGGGCCCTTGTAGTTCTGCGCGCCGTTCTGGAAGAACAGCGACCCGTCATTGTTGAAGCCCAGGTTGGAAAGCTGGAAGTTGTTCGGCAGGGTGGTCACGCCGTAGCCGTTGAACACGCCCTGGACGACCGCCGCGCTGGGCGCGTTGGTGGCGGATGGCAGGAAGGTGCCGGTGCCGATGAACGAGGACGGGGTCTTGTCGAAGAAGAAGCTGCGCGCGTCGCCGTTGATGGCGTCCTGCTTGGCATAGCTGAAGGCCGCGACGACGCTGCCGCGCCCTTCGGCGAACTTGGTGCCCATGGCCAGCGAGCCGTTGAACTTGAACCCGTCGCCGCGTTCGCTGATCGAATTCATCAGGTCGATCTTCACGCCCTGGAAATCGCGCACGGTCTTGAAGTTGACCACGCCCGACATCGCGTCGGAGCCGTAGATTGCCGAAGCGCCGCCGGTGATCACGTCGATCCCGCCGATGATCGCATCGGGCAGGATGTTGATGTCGACGTTGCCGGCAATGTCCGATGCGGGCAGGCGGCGGCCATCCAGCAGCACGAGGTTGCGGTTGGTGCCAAGCCCGTGAAGGTTGATCGAGGCGCGCCCGCCGGTGCCCTGGCCGCCGGTCGCGGCGTTGCCGCCCACGGTGAAGCTGGGAACCTGGTTCAGCGCGTCCTGCAGGGTAGCGGTGCCCGCTTCCTTGATCGCCGCGTCGCTGACCGAGATGATCGGGCTGACCGAGGTGTTGTTGGCGCGCTGGATCAGCGAGCCGGTGACGACGATGTCCTCGGCGCTGCCCGATTCGTCGGCGGCCCGATCCTGGCCGAAGGCCGGAGTCGCCAGCGCGATCGCGCAGGACAGTGCAGAGGCGGAAAACGCAAGGCGCGAGCCACTTAGACGCATGAAACAATCCTCCCTTGCCGGCCCTGGGGGCCCGGCTTCCTTGCTTCATTTATGTTACGAACTAGTTCCTGTCAATTTATTCATGAGCGGCGGAGGCGCCGCCCGACAGGCGCTGGACAGCGAAGGCGCAGGCGGCGCAGGCCAGCAGCGGCACGCAATAGGCGGCGAACAGCAGGGGCAGCGGGGCATGGGCGGCCATCAGCTGCCCGCCCGCCCAGGGGCCGACGATCGCGCCGCTGCGGCCGATGCCGATGGCCCAGCCGATGCCCGTGGCGCGCACAGCCGAGGGATAGGTCCCCGCCGCCAGCGGCCAGACCCCGTTGTAGCCGCCCTGCAGCAGCACGCCGATCAGGAACGCGGTTGCCATCGTCGCGGCCACGCCCATGGGCACGCTGCCGAACCACAGCATCGCGGCGGCCGCGCCGCACAGCATGGCCGGCACCAGCTTGCCCAGCGGCACGCGCACGGCCAGCAGGCTCATGGCCACCGTGCCGGTGAATGCGCCCAGATTGTAGAGCGCCCCGGCGTAGATTCCGTCAGTCTCGGACAGGCCGGCCTCGATCGCCAGCTTGGTGATCCAGCTGACGATGAAATAGAGCACCATCAGCCCGAAGAACACCGCGCCCCACAGCGCCATGGTGCGTGCGCGCAGCAGGGGCGAGAACAGCGCGCCGACACCCGCCTGCTTCACTTCGCCGTCATGCCCTTGCGGCACGGCATCGCTCAGCAGGAGCCAGGCGAGCGGGAACAGCACCACGGTGATCGCGCCCGCGCCAACCAGCAGCGCGTGCCAGCCATGAACCGGCAGCAGCCGCGCGACGATCAGCCCGGTGAATACGGCGGCAAAGGGATAGCCCGCCTGAACCAGGCCCACCGCAAGGTTGCGGTGCCGGTCGGGCGCGCTTTCGGATGCGAGCGCGGCCATCGCCGCCAGGACCGTGCCGATCCCGGCGCCGACCAGCACCCGAAGCATGAACAGCTGGCCCACCGTCTCCACGAAGCCGCTCGCCAGCATGCCGCAGGACATCAGCGCCAGTGCGGTCAGGATGATCCTGCGCCGTCCGAACCGGTCAGCCAGCGGGGCGATGAACATGCCGCCGATCGCCATGCCCAGCAGGCCCGCGCTGAACAGCGTGCCCATGGTCGCGGCGCCGATGCCCCAGTCGGACTGGATGCGCGGGGCGATGAACGACAGGATCGTCACGTCGATCCCGTCGGCCATGTTGATCGCGAAGCACAGCGCGACGACCGCAATGGCGCGGGTGGTCCACGCGGCGGGGGCCGCCCCGCTGGCGGCTGGAGTGGAAACGGCCATGATCCTTCTTCCCGTGTTGGCCGGGGCGTTCACGCGAAGGATCGGCCGCCGAGCGCGTGCTGCGCCCGTGCTGCGCGGTCAGTCCCTGCGCGTCACCCAGGCGATTATGATGTCAGCCACCTGCCGCGCGCGCCGCTCGACCGCTTCCGGGCTGGTCATGTCGACCCCGAAGTTGTGCGCGAAGGTGAACTGGTTGGAGACGTTGTAGAAACTCAGCGCGGTCATGTTGAGGTGCAGGTCGACCGGATCGATGTCGGCGCGCATCGACCCTTCGGCCACTCCGCGCGCGATCAGCTTTCCCAGTAGCTCGATGACCTTGCGGTTGCCCTGCGGCAGGCCCTCGATCTGCTTGAGGTGTTCGGCGCGGTGGATGTTCTCGTTCATCACCAGTCGAACCAGTTCGGGGTGCTGCGAGTGATAGCGAACGTCGTGCTCGATCAGGCGGCGCAGCGCTTCCAGCGCGGTGCCGCTGCCTGTATCGACTGCGTCCTCGCTTTCGCGGACCCGGCGATAGGCGCGTTCCAGCACGGCGCGGTAGAGCTCGTCCTTGCCGTCGAAGTAGTAGTAGATCTTGCGCTTGGTGGCGCGCCCCGCGATCTCGTCGATCCGGGCGCCGGCCAGGCCCTTTTCGACAAATTCCTGCGTGGCGACGTCGATGATCTGGTTGATTGCTTCTTCGCGCGCCTGGGCGTGGCTGCGGCGGGGGGGCTTTGCGGAAGCGGTAACGGCGGAATCGGACAAGCTGGCATCTCCGTGCTGCACGGCGCGCGTCGGCGCGGGGCGCGTATTGCCCCTTGCGTTACCGCGCTTTGCCGCTGCCGTCTGCACAGAAGGGTCCTCTTTTTCGCCGCCTTTTTATGTTACGAACTAGTTCCTGTCATTTCTGCTTTTGTCAAGCGCAAGGCCGTGATAGCTCTTCGGCCAGACGCCGGATCAGGCGTGAAAGCGGACTGGGAGCTGCGGAACGTGAAGACCTCGATCGCCACGGTATCGATCAGCGGCGCGCTGGACGCGAAGCTGCGGGCGATCGCCGCGGCGGGCTACGACGGCGCGGAAATCTTCGAGAACGACCTGCTTTCCACCCATCTTTCCACCCGCGAGGTGGCCGCGCTGATGGCCGACCTGGGCCTTGCCTGCACGATGTTCCAGCCGTTCCGCGATCTGGAAGGCCTGCCGGACGCCCAGCGCAGCCGCGCTTTCGACCGGCTGGAGCGCAAGTTCGACACGATGCAGGAACTCGGCGCGGACCTGCTGCTGGTCTGCTCCAGCTGTTCCCCGCAGGCCGATGCCGACCGGGGGCGGATGCTGGCGGATCTCGCTGAAGCCGGGGAACGCGCCGCGCGCCGGGGCCTGCGCATCGGTTACGAAGCGCTGGCCTGGGGGCGTCATGTCAATGACCACCGCGAAGCCTGGGCGCTGGTGCGCGATGTCGATCACCCCGCGCTGGGGCTGGTACTCGACAGCTTCCACTCGCTCGCCCGCGGCATTCCTTCCAGCTCCATCGACGACATCCGTGCCGACAAGCTGTTTATCGTCCAGGTCGCCGATGCGCCGATCCTGCAGATGGATCACCTCGGCTGGAGCCGTCATTTCCGCTGCATGCCGGGGCAGGGTGAGTTCCCGCTGGGCGACTGGGCCGAGGCGATCCGGCGGATCGGGTATGACGGCTACTGGAGCCTCGAAATCTTCAACGACCGCTTCCGCGCCGGATCGGCCAGCAGCGTCGCGCTCGATGGCTATCGCTCGCTGCGCCTGCTCGAAGGCGGGATCGACCGGCCTGCAGTCCCCGCCGCCGCCCTGCCGCCGCGCGTGACGACCGGCGGGGTCGAATTCATCGAATTCGCCGCCAGCCATGAAGAGGCCGGGGCGCTGGGCGCGATGCTCCGCCCGCTCGGCTTCGTCCCCACCGCGCGCCACCGCAGCAAGGACGTCACCCGCTGGCAGCAGGGCGCGGTCAACCTCGTCATCAACTGCGAGCCGGAGGGGCTCGCCCACAGCTTCGACGTGGTCCACGGCGCCTCGGTCTGCGCCATCGGCCTTGCGGTAGATGACGTTCCCGGCGCGCTCGCCCGCGCCGATGCGCTGCGCATACCGCGCTTCGAACAGGCCATCGCGCCGGACGAATGGCCGATCCCCAGCGTGCGCGGGGTAGGGGGCAGCCTGCTCTATTTCGTCGACGGCGCCAGCCGCGATGCGATGTGGGCGCACGAGTTTCCCCACCCGCTGGAACCGCAGCCGCCTGCGCACCTGTCCGGCATCGACCATGTCGCCCAGACCATGCAGTTCGAGGAGTTCCTCAGCTGGCTGCTGTTCTACGTGGCGCTGCTCGATGTGCGGAAGACGCCGCAACTGGAAATTGCCGACCCGATGGGGCTGGTGCAGAGCCAGGCGGTGGAGGCACCCGGCGGCGCGGTGCGCTTCACGCTCAACGGCTCGCTCGCCAGCCAGTCGCTGTCATCGCGCTTCATCCAGAACTATTTCGGGGCCGGGGTGCAGCACATCGCCCTTGCCTGCCCGGATATCTTCGCCGCCGCCGATGCCGCCATCGCGGGCGGGATCCCTCGGCTGGAAATCCCGCGCAACTACTATGACGACCTCGAGGCGCGCTGGGGGCTGGAGCCCGATCTGATCGAGGCGATGGCCGCGCGCGACATCCTCTATGACCGCGACGGCGATACCGAATACTTCCAGTTCTACACCCGCGCCTTCGCCCGCCGGGTGTTTTTCGAACTGGTCGAGCGGCGCGGCTACGCGGGATACGGCGCGGTCAACGCGCCGATCCGCCTGGCCGCGCAGGCCCGCCACAAACCCGAACCGATTGACTGACCCCCAAGGGAGAGAGAGCCCCATGACCCCCACATTCCTGCCGCGCCTGATCCTTGCCACTACCGCGCTGGGCCTTGCCGCATCGGCCCATGCCGCCAAGCCGCGTGTCTTCCCGGTTGCTGACAAGCCCGTGCTGGCAGACAACCTGCCCAACCCGCCGATTGCCATGCCAGGCGGGGTCAAGGCTTACCGCGACGTCGTCTACCAGACGGTCGACGGCTACCGCCCGCAGATCGTCGATGTCTACGTGCCCGCCGGCAAGGGGCCGCATCCGCTGGTGCTCTATATCCACGGCGGCGGCTGGCGCGGCGGCCACACCCGCCATTCGGGCGCGCTGGCGGACTTCCCGAAGGCGCTGGCCGCGCTCGCGGCGGAAGGCTTCACTGTCGCCAGCCTCGAATACCGCCTGTCGAGCGAGGCGCAGTTCCCCGCGCAGCTGCAGGACGCCAACGCCGCACTGCGTTTCCTGCGCGCCAATTCGAAAGCCTACGGGATAGACCCGGCCCGCGTCGGCGTGTGGGGGGGATCGGCCGGCGGGCACCTGACCGCGCTGACCGCGCTGACCTGCCGCGACACCGCGCTCGATCCGGCTGCCGCCAATGACAGTTGCGTCCAGGCCGCCGTCACCTGGTACGGGGTCTATGACTTCGCCGGAATGAACGCGACGCCGGACGGCAATTCGGCTGGCGCCAAGCTGCTCGGCTGCACCGGCCCCTGCAGCGCCGAGGCTAACCGCAGGGTCAGCCCGGTCGCCTACATCGACGCCAAGGACCCGCCGATCCTGCTGATCCACGGCACCGAGGACAAGGTCGTCCCGGTCGAGCAGTCGCACATCGGCGAAGCCGCGCTGAAGGCGGCGGGCGTGCCGGTCCAGTCGATCTACATCGAGGGCGTCGACCACAGCTTCATCGGCAAGACCCCGGCGCAGACCCGCGAGGCCACCCTGCGCGCGATGAACGCCACTTACGACTTCTTCCATGACAAGCTGGGAGTGCCCCGCAAGTGATCCGCGCGCTGCTTGCTACTGCTGCGCTGACGCTGGCGGCGCCGGTGCTGGCAAAGCCGGTCGCGGTCGATGGGGGCAAGGTGGAGGGGGTGACGCTGCCGTCCGGCGTCAACGCCTGGCTGGGCGTGCCCTTCGCCGCGCCGCCCTTGCGCGAACTGCGCTGGCAGCCGCCGCAGCCGGTGAAGCCGTGGGCCGGGGTGTACCATGCCGACCGCTTCGCGCCGCAGTGCCTCCAGCCGCTGCGCAGCCCGCGCCAGAACCACTATTTCGGCAACGAGGCGACCAGCGAGGACTGCCTCTACTTGAATGTCTGGGCGCCGAAATCCGCGAAGAAGCTGCCGGTGGTGGTCTGGGTCTATGGCGGCGGCTTCAACATCGGCTCGGCCAGCATGGCGAACTATTCGGGCGAGCCGCTGGCGCGCGCGGGCGTGGTGCGGGTCAACATCGCCTACCGCGTCGGGGCGCTGGGCTTCATGGCCCACCCCGAACTGTCGCGGGAAAGCGGCTATGGCGCCTCGGGCAACTATGGCCTGATGGACCAGATTGCCGCCCTGCAATGGGTCAAACGCAATATCGCGAAGTTCGGCGGCGATCCGGACAACGTCACCATCGCCGGGCAGTCGGCGGGCTCGATGTCGGTCGCGCTCTTGCAGATGAGCCCCAAGGCCAGGGGCCTGTTCCACCGCGTGGTGGGGATGAGCGGCAGTCCGTTCGGCGGGATGCTCGGACCGGTCAGCCGCGACAAGGCCGAGGCGCAGGGCCTGGCGCTGCAGAAGGAACTCGGCGCGGCCTCGCTCTCGGACCTGCGCGCCGTGCCGGGGGACAAGGTCGCGGCCGCAACCAGCCCGCGCGATCCGATCGTGATCGACGGGCGCTACGTCACCGGCAGCGCGGAACAGGTCTTCGCGCGGGGCGAGCAGAACGACGTGCCGGCACTGATCGGCTACACCCGCGACGAGAGCTTCCGCCCGCTCGGGCCGGTGGCTGACGCGGTGGCGCTGGCCGCAGCGGTCAGGGCGCGCTTCCCGGCAAACGGCGATGCGGTGCTTGCGGCCTATGCGCAGAGCGATCCCGCGCGCGCGGCGGCGGACATCGCACGTGACAGCACGGTGGGCCTGCAAATGGCGAGCTGGGCGGCAAACCAGCAGGCGTATGGCAAGGCCCCGGCCTATACCTACCTCTTCACCCGCCGCCAGCCCTATGCCCCGGGGGTGACCTTCAACGATCACGATCCGGCGACGGTCGGGGCCTATCACACCGGCGACGTGCCCTATTGGCTGCGCACCCGCGACGCGCTCAACCTGTTTCGCGTGACCCGCGTGTGGGAGCCGTCCGACGCCGCGCTGGAGGCGGAAATGTCGGCAGCATTGCTGGCCTTTGCGCGTGGCGGGGTGCCGGTCAGCCCGAAGCTGGGCGCATGGCCCGCCTTCGCGCCCGCCGATCCGCGCGTGGCCGTTCTGGGGGAAACGAGCGTGCTCGCCAGTTGGCCGCACTTTGCCGACATGGCGCTGTTCATGGGGCAGGCGGCACCCGAGCGCCCCGCCGGCGCAAGGCCGCGCGATTGAGCCTGCTTGCCGCCCTCGCGCTGGCTGCGGCTGCTCCGGCGGACTGCTCGCCGGAGGGGGCGTTCGACTATGTCTGCGGGCCGGAAAAGCCCGAGGACCTGCTCGTCCTGCCCGGTACGCCGTGGCTGGTGGCGAGCGGCTTCGCGCCCGGCGCGGGGCTGAAGCTGGTCGACACCCGCAGCCGCGCCTGGCGCAAGTGGTATGCGGGCGGCGCCCAGGTGCGGTGGGACCGCCAGACGTTTCCGCACTGTCCCGGCCCGCTCGATCCGGCGCTGTTCAACGCGCGGGGCCTAGCGCTGCGCCAGATGGGCGAGGCCCGCTGGCGCTTGTTGGCAGTCAACCACGGCGGACGCGAAGCGATCGAGGCGTTTGATGTGGTCGCGGGGCAGGGCGAGCCTTCGCTGGTCTGGCGCGGCTGCCTGCCGATGCCCGAGGGGCAGGTCGCCAACAGCGTCGCGAGCTTTGCCGACGGTACGGTGCTGACGACCGTCCTGACCCGCCCCGGCACGACGATTGCCGACTTTGTGCAAGGCCGGATCACCGGTGCGGTGTGGCAATGGCGGCCGGGAGATGCCGCCTTCAGCGAGGTGCCGGGAACGCAGGCTCCCGGCAACAACGGGCTGGAGGTCGATCCGGACGAGCGCCATTTCTATGTCGTCGCCTTCGGCTGGCACGCGGTGCTGGTGTTCGATCGCATGGCCCCCGGCGCCCCGCCGGAGCGGATCGAGGCGCCGGACTTCATGCCCGACAACATCCACTGGACCGGCGGGCGCCTGCTGCTGACGGGAATGCGGCTGGATGAACCGGCCTGCGGCGGCCTGCGCAAGGTGGTGGAGGGCAAGGCCGACCCGATGCTGTGCCATCGCGGCTGGGTGGTGGGTGAACTGGACCTTGCCGCGCGGCGGGTTTCGACCTTTGCCTATGGACTGCCGCAAGGCGGTTTCAACGGCCATTCTTCCGCCGCGCTGGTTGGCGGGGAGCTGTGGCTGGGATCGTTCCAGTCCGGCCGGCTGGCGATCCTGCGCGGCGCTGCCGACCGCCAGGGCTGGCCGGCAAGTCAACGCGCCGTTCCAGCGGGGCGCCTAGGCATGGCGCGGGGCTCCACACCCCTTGTGCCGTAACGTCAACTGTCCAAAGATGCGGGGCGCAATCGGCGCTTGCGCTCGTTAACCGATCGGTTAAGGAGCCGCCCATGACCGAAAGCGAAGAGATCACCGAAATCCGCCGTGCCGTTCAGGCCCTTTGTGCCGAGTTTCCCGGCGAATACTGGCGCGAGAAGGACCGCGACCGGGCCTATCCGGGCGAGTTCGTGGATGCGCTGACCAAGTCGGGCTTCCTCGCCGCGCTGATCCCCGAGGAATTCGGTGGCTCGGGCCTCAGCCTCGATGCGGCGGCGGTGATCATGGAGGAAATCCAGGCCGCCGGGTGCAACGGCGCCTCGGCCCACGCGCAGATGTACATCATGAACACGCTGCTGCGCTATGGCAGCGCGGAGCAGAAGGCGAATTACCTGCCGGGCATCGCCGACGGTTCGCTGCGGCTTCAGGCCTTCGGCGTGTCCGAGCCGACCAGCGGGACCGACACCCTGTCCTTGCGCACCGTCGCGGTGCGCGATGGCGACGAATACGTGGTCAACGGCCAGAAGATCTGGACCAGCCGCGCCGAATATTCCGATCTCATGCTGCTGCTCGCCCGCACCACGCCGCGCGACCAGGTGAAGAGCAAGACCGAGGGCCTGTCGATCTTCCTGGTCGACATGCGCGAGGTCGTCGGCAAGGGCATGACCATCAAGCCGATCCGCACGATGATGAACCACTCGACCACCGAGGTGTTCTTCGACGACATGCGCATCCCCGCCTCCGCCCTGATCGGCGAGGAAGGGAAGGGCTTCCGCTACATCCTCTCAGGCATGAATGCGGAGCGCATCCTGATCGCGGCGGAATGCGTCGGCGATGCCAAGTGGTTCATCCAGAAGGCCAGCGACTACGCCAAGGACCGCAGCGTCTTTGCGCGGCCAATCGGCCAGAACCAGGGCGTCCAGTTCCCGATCGCGCGCTGCTATGCCCAGATGCGCGCGGCGGAGCTGATGGTTCACCACGCCGCGCAGGTCTATGACCAGGGCGGCAATCCGGGCGAGGAGGCCAACATGGCCAAGCTGCTCGCCAGTGAAGCCAGCTGGGCCGCTGCCGACATGTGCGTGCAGACCCACGGCGGCTTCGGCTTTGCCGAGGAATACGACGTGGAGCGCAAGTTCCGCGAGGCGCGGCTCTATACCGTGGCGCCGATCAGCACCAACCTGATCCTGTCCTACCTCGCCGAACACGTGCTGGGCCTGCCGCGCAGTTACTGAGCCCGCCCAGCCGCCCGGTCGGCTGGAGCGCTCCGCCATTGACACGAGGCCATTCCTGCAGCCTGAAGGCGCGGAGTGCGGGAGGCGCGCGTGATGGCTGTCAAGCGAATGTCCGGGAGCAAGGCCGGCGAAGTCCTGCCCGAAGGGGCGGAGCCGGGATTGCAGGAACGCGGCCAGGCGCGCCGCACGCGGATCGTCAACACGGCGATCCGCCTGATGTGGCGCGATGGATATGCGGCGGTGGGGCTGGACCGGATCCTGAGGGAGGCCGGAGCCACCAAGGGCAGCTTCTACCACTTCTTCGATTCCAAGAGCGACCTGCTGATCGCCTGCCTTGACCATGTCTGGCGGATCCAGCGCCAGCAGCTCGAGGCGATCCTGACCTCGGCCCCGACCGGACGCGCGGCGCTTGACCGGCTGGTGGGTTGGTACTGCGAAGCGCAGGAGAGCGCTTTCATCCGCCATGGCTATGTGCCCGGGCTGTTCCACACCTCGATCCTCGATGCCGTGGGATTCGGCGATCTGATCCAGGCCAGGCTCAGGATGCTGGTCGACGATTACGAGCAGATGGTCGTGGCGATGATGGCGCGGATCATCGGGGAGGAAGGCCTGTCGGCCGACCCGGCGATCCTTGCGGACGCGGTTTCGGGCGTGATCGGCGGGCTGATCCTGAAGGGCCGCACACGCAACGATCTTGCCCCGATCCGGCGCATCCCGGTGGTGGTCGAAAGCCTGCTCTCGGCTTATCGCTGAGCGCTTCCCGCGCGCGCCCGCGTCCCGCGCGGCGCTGCACCCGCCTGCCATCCCTCTGCAACAGGCTGCCCGCGGCCGCCAGACCGGTGTCGTCGGCGTTGCCGGTCGTATTGACACTCCCTCAAAACTAGACCAGTCAGTCTACAGGTTGCAGCAAGCAGCGATGGAGAGATGAATGGCAGGCGATGGCGCTATGGACGTGGCCGGACTGGTCAGCCAGGCAATGGCCAGTGCGGGCTTCGCGGGCGGCGAAGGCGACGAATACCTCGCGGGGCTTCGGGTCCTGCTTGCCGACCTTGAGGATGGCAGCCACCAGCCAGAGCTTGTCGCGCGGATGCGGGCCACGATCGCGGCGACGCTGCACAAGCGGTTTGCCCTGCTGGCGCAGCGCGCGGCCCGGCCCGCCATTGCGCAGGAGGCAATCGCCAGGCCGATCTTCGTCATCGGCCTGCCCCGCACCGGCACCTCGGCCCTGGTCGACCTGCTTTCGCAGGATCCGGGCGCGCGCTGCGCGCAGCAGTGGGAAGTGGCCCATCTGGGCGAGCCGATGGACCCGGCCAGCTGGGCCGACGATCCGCGCATCGCCGCGCTTGACGCCCGGTTCCGCGCAGAAGCCGCGTCCAATCCCGTGGTCGCGCTGGGCCTGCACACCTATGGCGCGACTCTGCCGGACGAGTGCAATTCGTTCCTGTCGCTGAATTTCTGGAGCCCGAACCTTTCGGTCTTCGATCACTTCCCGCGCTATGTGGAATGGCTGCGGCACTCGCGGATTTCCAGCCCCTACGCCATGCACCGCAAGGTGCTTCAGCACCTGCAGCATTCGGGCGGGCGCGGGCAATGGGTGCTCAAGTCGCCGTTTCACGTGTTCGACCTGCCGGGCATCCTGGATGCCTATCCCGATGCGGTGTTCATCCAGACGCACCGCGATCCGGTGCAACTGATCGCGTCCAATTGCGGACTTCACGCGACGATCCGGGGGGAGGGGCCCGGCGATCCCCGGCGCCTGCGGACCGGGCCGGAGCAGCTGGCGCTGTGGGGCACCGGGCTGCAGCGCGCCCTTGCCGCGCGCCAGGACCCGGCAGTCGACCAGCGGGTCGTGGACCTGTCGCACCGGGACCTGCTGGATGACCCGCTGGGAGTGGTGCGCAGGCTCTACGCCTTGCTGGGCGATACCCTTTCGGCCGAGGCGGAGGCGCGGATGGAGCGGTGGATCGCGGCGCCTGCCCAGCATCTCAGTTCGGTCAGGTTCTCGCTTGCGGAGTTCGGGCTGACCGATGCCGCCGTCGACGCCGCCTTCGGCCCCTATCGTTCGCGCTTTGCGCGGTTCCTCTGATCCCGGCGTCTTGCCGGAACCGGGCGCCGTCCGCCCCTGCCCAGGAGATATGACATGAACCCTGCCGACCTTGCAGCCGGGATCGATCCTGCGAAAGAGAGGATCAACCTCTGCCCGCCCGCCGACGAGCCGGGCTTTGGCGAGAACCACGCCTTCTGGATCCACGACGAGGACAAGGGCATCCAGATCATCGGGCATCTCAATACATCGGAAGACATTGGCGACTATCGCCAGCGGCTGGCCAAGCTTTCGGTGTCGTTCCCCGACGGGCGGCTCTATCAGCTGCGCGAAATCGGTGACGGCTGCAGCGCGGATGAGGCCGGCAGCGGCAATCTGCGGTTCGCCTGCATCGAACCGTTCCGCCGGTGGTCCTGCCACTATGCGGGGGCGATGGACGACGTGACGGTCGTCCATAACTATCGCACGGGCAACGTGCTCGACCTGCCGCGCGTGGCGATCCGCTTCGATGTGGAGACGCAGATGGTCGCGCCGGCCTGGCTGCAGGGCTCGATGGTCGAGGGCGGGCTGGGGCTGGCCGCCGCCTACATCGGCGGAGAGCGCTACGAGCAGCTGTTCCGCGCCTCGGGCAAGCTGACCGTCGGCGGGACCGAATACGCGATCAGCGGATATGGCAACCGCACCCATCGCTATGGCACGCGCGATCTGTCCGCCTCGGCCAAGGTGCCGCCGATGCTGGGCCATGTCTGGGGCGCGGCGGTGTTTCCCGATGGCACGGGCTTCGGGCTGCAGGTGTTTCCCAATCGCGACGGCACCATCTTCTGGGGCGAGGCCTATGTCCTGCAAGGCGGTGTCCAGCTGCCCGCGCGGATCATCGCCGCGCCGTGGCTCCGCCACTATCACCGGTCGGGCGAGCGGATCGAGATCATCCTCGAGACGCACCAGGGCGAGCGTTTCGAAATCAGCGGAGAGACGATCGCATCGGTGCTCAGCCTGATGATCCCGGCGCCGGTGCGGGGCGAGCAGGTGCCCCTGCTGCAGTCGCACGTGCGCTACCGGATGCGCGGACAGACGGCCGACAACATGCTGGAGCGATCGCTGCGGCGCAGCGCCATCGAAACCGGGATCGGGCGCCCGGCCTGAGCGAACACGGAATCTTAAGCCGCGGCGGTGCAGGTTATCGCGATGAAACAGCGCGATGAGCCCCGACCTGCCGTTCCCGGCAGCTTCTTCGCCAAGCTGATGTTGCCGTTTGCGGTGCCGATCCTGGCCACGCTGGTGCTGATCCTGGCGGGAGACCGCTGGCCGCGCGCCATCGCGCCGGGTTCGGGCCTGAAGCTGGCCGGACTGGTCGCCACGGGCCTGACGGCCTATGCCGCATGGCGGATTGCGACAGGCGGCCTTCCCGATGCGCGGGTGCGCAGGTTTGCCGCGCTGCTTTGCTGCGTGACCGGCCTGATGGGCTGGCCGGTCTGGAGCACGGGGCCGCTGCCCAGCATCAATGGCGCGGTGCTCACGGATCACAGGACAGTCGTGATGTCGCTCGACCGGCTGCAGGTGACGCACAAGAGCAGAAGCCGCGACTTCTATCACTGGGCCTGGCTGAGCGCCGGCGCCGATGGCACACGCCACCTGTCCGGGCGCTACTTCATTTCCGGGCAGACTCACGCCCGCCTGAGCCGCGAGGCACCGGCGCGGGTCGAGGTGAAACTGGCGCGGGGGCTGCTGGGCGGGGTCGTCGTGACGGGTCTGGATTGAGCGCTGCCGACCGGCCCGGGTCGCCGATGACCCGCTGCATCCGGCGCAGGTCGGCCCTGCCGTAACGGCAACCCGGATTCCCCGCAAATCGGCCGGTGTGGCAGATTGGCTACGGCTGCGGCTTCTTCCAACCGGGCGATTAAAACCGGTTGTCAATCCCGGGATGTGGTGTTCTATTCCCTCTGCAACCGCCCGGAAAAAGGGGCGGGCAAAAAAGGAGAGTGGGCCAATGAGGGGTAAGCTGACCCTGCTTGCCGGCGTGTGCGCCGGCGCAATCGCGCTTCCTGCCTATGCGCAGGAAGCTTCGGACCGTGCTGATACCGAAATCATCGTCACCGCGCAGCGCTCCAACCAGCGCCTGCAGGACGTGCCGATCGCGGTCAGCGCGTTCAACACCGAAGCGCTCGAAAAGCAGCAGATCAAGAACACGTCGGATCTGCAGCTCTCGTTGCCCAACGTCACCTTCACCAAGACCAACTTCACCAGCGCCAGCTTCACCATCCGCGGCATCGGCGACCTGTGCGTGGGCGTGACCTGCGACAGCGCGACCGCCATCCACATGAACGACGCGCCGCTGACCGGCACCCGCCTGTTCGAAGGCGAATTCTACGACCTGGCCCAGATCGAAGTGCTGCGCGGGCCGCAGGGCACCCTGTTCGGCCGCAACGCGACCTCGGGCGTGGTCAACTTCCGCACCGCGCGGCCCGACCTGTCGGGGATCGGTGCCAACGTGGAAGCCGAATACGGCAACTACAACAGCATCAAGCTGAAGGGCATGGTCAACGTGCCGCTGTCCGAAAGCATCGGCGTGCGCGTGGCGGGCTTCTACCTGAACCGCGATGGGTACACGAACAACATTTTCGACGGCAAGAAGCTGGACGACCGCGACATGTACGGCGTGCGCGGATCGCTGCGGTTCGAACCCGGCCCCGGCACCACGATCGACATCATGGCGCAGTACTTCCATGAGCGCGACAGCCGCATGCGCATCCAGAAGCAGATGTGCCAGCGCGACCCGACCGGTATCCTCGGCTGCCTTGCCGGCGAGCGCAAGTTCGAGATGACCAACTCCAACACGAGCTTCGTGGGCGTGCTCACCTCGAAGGAGTTCTTCACCACCCAGGGCGTTCCCGCCAGCTTCGCGCTGGGCAGCCTCTATGGCGCGGGCCATACCCCGGCCAACCCGGTCTATGGCACTGATCCCTATGCCTGGGCGGGCGCGACCAATCCGGCGGATTTCCGCACGGTCAACATGGACAATACGCCCAGCTACTACACCCAGGAATGGATCGTGCAGGGCTCGCTCAACCAGGATCTGGGCGGCGGCCTGAACCTGAAGCTGAGCGGCAACTACCAGAAGGTCGACCTGGACTCGAGCCAGGACTACAACCTTTCGGTCCAGAACCGCGCGCTGTTTGCCCCCGCGCTGAACACGCTCGCGTTCGCTGCGGCCAACGGCATCGGCCTGCCGGGCTCGGCGGCCTACTTCGCGCCGATCGCCGCAGCGCTGATCCCGAACGGCCCGAACGGCGTGCTCTGCACCTCGCTGCCTGAAGAAACCGGCACCGGCGTGTTCGGCGGGCACAAGCTGTGCGCCAATACCCCGCAGGACTTCGACCGTTCGAACCAGAACCACACCAACTGGTCGGCGGAAGCCATTCTCTCGTCGGACTGGGACGGGCCGTTCAACTTCCTGCTGGGCGGGATCTACGGCAAGCTCCACATGAAGGAGAACAGCTATTACATTGACTCGTTCGGGATCGACTACTTCACCGGCGTGTTCGGCTCGTTCCAGGGCATCGGCAGCTACAATGCCACGACCAACACCTATTCGCTGCCGCCAGCCTACCTGGCCACCCCGACCTACCGTAACAATTCGGATGACCTGCAAGTCACCACCTACGGCCTGTTCGGCGAAGCCTACTACAAGTTCAACGATCAGCTGAAGCTGACGCTGGGCCTGCGCTACAACAACGACAAGAAGGAGAGCGTTGCCCGTACCACGCTGGGAAGCTTCCTGGCGCCGTACAATTCGACCAATGCCTATGCCTCGCCCTTCATCGCCGCCTTCGATGCGGATGCGGGTACGGCTGGCAACCAGCTGTTCCAGGTGCGTACCGCGAAGTTCTCCGAATGGACCGGCCGCGCGGTGCTCGATTACCAGATCACGCCGGACAACCTGCTCTACTTCTCGTACTCGCGCGGGTACAAGTCGGGCGGCATCAACCCGCCGCTTTCGCCGGTGTTCTCGGTTCCGGAAGCCTTCGCTCCGGAATTCGTCAACGCCTTCGAAATCGGTTCGAAGAACCAGTTCGGCAACCTGACCCTGAACCTCACCGGGTTCTACTATGACTACAAGGGTCTGCAGCTGTCGCGCATCGTTGCCCGTACCTCGGTCAACGACAACGTGAACGCCAAGATCTACGGTCTCGAAGCCGAAGCGATCCTGCGTCCGACCCCCGAACTGACCATCAACCTGACCGGCAGCTACCTGCATGCCGAAGTGTCGGGCGACAAGTTCCTGGCCAATCCGCTCGATTTCGGTGCCGGCCGTGCCGATGCCGTGATCATCAAGGACATCACCAACGGTGCGAACTGCGCGGTTGCTTCCAACAGCAACAACGTGGCCGGGGTGAACAGCTTCGTCGGCAAGACCAACGCGCTGATCAACGCCGGGATCGTCCCGGGGCTGAAGGGCGGCGCCAACCTGCAGACCACCACCTATGCCTTCCCGGCCGGTGGCGGGATCGCCTCGACCGGCGCCTTCGGCGTCTGCGGCGCGCTGACTGCGGCGGCGGCGGGTTCGTTCAACCTGACGGCGCTGGGGCCGCTTGCCATCGACCCGGCGGCGCTGGGCGGGGTGACGGTCTACTCGTCGGGCATTGCCACCAACATCAAGGGCAACAAGCTGCCCGGCGCGCCGGACTACAAGTTCTCGGCCGGCGTGCAGTATGCGGCGCCGATCGGCGAGATGACCCTGACCCCGCGTGCGGACTTCGTCTACACCGGCAAGTCTTCGGGCAACATCTTCGGCGGAGTGGTCAACGAAGTGCCCAGCTTCACCCAGGTCAATGCCCAGCTCCAACTGGACGGGCCCGAGAAGAAGTGGTTCGCCCGCGTGTGGGTGCAGAACCTGTTCGACAAGGACTCGATCACCGGTCTCTACGTGACCGACCAGTCCTCGGGCAACTACACCAACGTCTTCACTCTCGAACCGCGCCGCTTCGGCATTACGGCGGGCGTGAAGTTCTAAGTTCAAGCAATCCTGGGAGGGATGCTTAGCGGGAGGTCCCGGGCTGCGGCCCGGGGCCTCCTTGCGTTTGGCGCCTGGATGCGTTCGCAAACACGATCCGCGCCGGGCAGCACGCATGGACCAGGGCTGCGGTGCAGGGATTGTCCCACGCAGGCACGGCTTCATCGCAACCGCGTTGACGACCCGCGCCGCGAGCGACAAGCAGGTGCCATGGATTTCGCCTCACCCTCCGCCGACTGGCATCAGCGCCTGTCAGACCTCTCGCTTGCCTGCGCCGGAGCGGCCGGGACAGAGGCTGGCTGCCTGCTGCGCGCAACGCGCCGCCTGCTGAGCGAGGCGCCGGCCCCTTGGGACTCGCTGTTCGCCGGCCTTCCCCCGCGCGAGGATTGCGACGCCCTGATCGCCGCCGGGGCCGAGGCGGCGGCAGCCCTGGCCCTGGTCGAAGGGCGGGGCAGCTACATGATTTCCTACGGTCCGGGCGGCCAGCACCTTGCAACCGTGGTCTTCGAAGGCCGCAGCGGCGAGGCGAGTGCGCAGGGCGCCAACCTGGCGCTGGCGGTGCTGGGCGCCCTGGCCGCCAGCCTGGCCGCCACCGGGCTTGGCCGAGCCGCGCTGCGCGCGAAGCAGGTCGGCCAGCCGGCCCTGCGCCTCAACTGACATCCTTGCAGCGGGTGCTGCCCCGCCCGGGGGAGGGAGATGGGCAGGGCAGCGGTGGCGCTGAAGACCGGCGGGACGCCGGGTGTGCCCGATCGGGCGCGGCACCGTTCTAGCGTGAACAGGATGAACCTTCGCTTCACCCCCGCATAGGCATGTTCACGGATGGCCGCGCACCGGGCCCTGGACCTGATCAGTTCACCAGCGCAGCCTCGATCGCGATGCGGATCGCTTCGGAAGTGTGGCTTGCGCCCATCTTGTTGAGCATGTTGGCGCGGTGGATTTCCACGGTGCGCGGGCTGATCGCCAGCCGTTCCCCGATCAGGCGGTTGGACAGGCCATCGGCCACCCCGGCCAGCACCTCGCGCTCGCGCTTGGTCAGGCGCTGGACCCGGCTGCGGGCCATTGCCTCGCGCACGCGAACGTTGCCCATCGCGTCCCTGCTTTCTTCCGCCACGGCCAGCGCCTGGCGGATCACGGCTTCGTCGAACGGCCAATCGAGATAGTCTACCGCCCCGGTCAGCACCGCCTGGACCACCTGGTTGGTGCCGGGCGAGGCCGAAAAGGCCACCAGCGGCAGCCAGCAGCCCCCTTCGCTCATCAGCTGGATCGCGCGGGCCACCAGATCGCCCTCGTCGTGGACCAGCAGCATCCCCTCGCGCGGCCAGCGGTGGGTCAGTTCGGCCAGGTCTTCAAACGGTTCGACATGGATCGAAGTGCCGGCAAGGCAGTGCGAAATCGCCGCGCGGCGGCGGAAGTCGCTGTCGATCAGGATAATGGTCTGGCGCTGCTGCTGCATCGTTGAAGCCCCTAGTCGTTAACGCCTAGGCCTATTGCCCGGATGACGTGCGATCGGCGGCATGGCGTCATCTCCGTTTCCGACGTTTAACGGCGCAGGACCGGGCCTGCGATGCGGCAGTCCTGCGCTGCGAATCCCTCCAATATAGAGTCATTGTGGCTTGCCCTCCTGCAGCATCGCCGCCGCGATCTCGCTGCAATCACGCCGGATTGCGCCAATCGTGGCGGCATCGAAGTCCAGCACGCTGTCGAGCACGGCCTTGCGCGCGCTGTCGTAGAATTGCCGCAGCGCGCCGCCGACCCCGGTGGCGCTGCTGATCCCCAGTTGCAGGGCGGTGATCGCGGACAGCGCGCGGGTCAGCGACTGGCTCTTGAGCAGGTTGTCGCCGGTCTGCGCCGCGAACAGGGCGGTGCCCAGCGCGGTGGTCAACTGTTCATAGCACAGCGCGACCAGCTGGCGGCTGTCGGCACCGGCGACGCGGGCGTCGAAATCGACGCGGCGATAGGCTTCCTGGGGATTGCGGGCGAGCATGTCAGTTCCTTGGCGCGTTCCACGCGTCGATCTGGTTCTGGAGGAAGCTGAGCGTCGAGCGCGAGGCCCCGACGCGGGTGTCGGTCTGGGCGAAGCGCGCGGTCAGGGTGGAGCGCAGCTTCTCCTGCGCCTCGGTCAGCCTGGTCTGGTCTTCCGAGATCCGCGCCTGCTGGCTGGAATAGCGCGCCACAGAGGCGCCCAGCGAGCCGGGGTCGAGCGTCGAGGCGGCGCTGCGCGCGATCCGGTCGAGCGAGGCATAGACCCCGCGAATTCCGGTGGTGAACATCGCCGCCACCCCTTCGGGAGAAGCCTTGAGCGTGGCGGACAGCCGCGCGGTATCGAGCCGGAAGGTGCCGTCGCGGTTGGTGGCAAGGCCCAAGTCCGCCAGCGTCGCGGGCTGGCCCGGCGCGGCGCCCGGCATTATCGTGCTGCCCGCCAGCTGCGACATCGTGCGGCGCAGCGTGCGGGCGCCGCTGTCGCGGGCGAGATCGCCGGTGCGGGGATCGACGCCCTTGCCCAGCTCTGCCGCCAGTTCGTTGAGTGCGGAGGTGAGGTCCTGCATGAAGCTGGTCGCGGCGGCGGTCGGTTCGCTGAACCGGATCGTGGTTGGCGCGCCCGCATTGGTGCCGGTCAGGGCCAGGCTCAGCCCCGGCACCAGGTCGCTGATCTTGTTGGAGGCACTGGTCATGGCCAGCCCGTCAAGCTTGAACTCGGCGCTCTGCGCAGTCGCCTTCAGGCGTTCCGGCGCGGCGGCCGGGGTCCAGGCGAGGGCGGCCAGACCTTCCTCGCCGGGGGTCTCGCTGGCTTCCAGGATGAAGCCGTTGGCGGCCCCCTCGCTGCCTTTCAGCATCAGGTGCGCGCCGTCCGCCCCTTGCGCGACATAGGCGCTGACCCCGGTGTTCGCCGCATTGATCGCGCCCGCGACCTGGGCCAGCGTGGCGCCGCCGGGAATGGTGATCGCCGCCGGGCTGCGGGCCGTGTCCTCGGCAAAGGTGCTGCCCGAAATGGTCCCGAAGCGCAGGGTCAGCGTGCCCGAGCCGGTCGGCGCGGTGCCGGCGGCATAGGCGGGGCCGGTCAGGGTCTGCCCTGCGGCCAGTTGGGTAACCTCCAGTGAATAGGAGCCGCTGCCACTCGCCACGCCCCGGCTGACGCTGGCGACCGCGCTGTTGGCGATGCTCGGCTGGGTCGAAACGTCGCCGCTGCGGACCCGGTCCCCGACCGAACTGGCCAGCTGGAGGATCATCGACTTGAGGTTCGAGGCGGCGGAAATCTGCCGTTCCAGCGTGTCCGAGCGAGTGGTCAGCCGGTCCTTGCGCGCGGCGAAGCTGGCTTCGGCCAGACTGGTGGCAAGGCCCGCCATGTCGATCCCGCTGCCCCCGCCGAGCGAGGCGACGATGCTGCTGGTGGCGCTGGTCGTGGTCATGGAAGGAAGAACGGCACGGCGCGTGCGGACTTAAGGGATTTCGCGCAGTTTCCCCGGTTAGCGCCTCCCCGGCGGGGAGGGGTTGGGGCTCGACGCTGGCGTGGGAAAACCCCCACCCAACCCTCCCCCTTGAGGGGGAGGGCTCTTGGCGTGTTGACTACGCAGATCCCGGATCGCGCCGCCCTTCGGCGTCGAAGCGCAGTTCCAGCGGCACCTCGATCACGGGCGCTGCTCGCTGCTCGCCGCGTTTCAGCGAGAGGACGAAGGCGAGGACCGAGGCGACGGCGGCGTACAATTCCTCGCGGATCGTCTGGTTCTCGCGCGTGGTGAAATAGACCGAGCGCGCGAGCGGCGGATATTCCAGCACCGGCACGCCCAGTTCCGCGGCCAGTTCGCGCATCGCCATGGCCTTTTCGCCGCGCCCCTTGGCCAGCACCAGCGGCGCGGCGGCGCGATCAGGATCATAGGTCATGGCCACGGCGAAGCGGTGCGGGTTGGTGAGCACGAACTGCGCCTCGCGCATCGCCTTGGCCACGGCACCGCTGGCATACTGGCGCTGGCGCTGGCGCTGCGCGGCCTTGCGTTCGGGCGAGCCTTCGCTTTCCTTGTGCTCGTCGCGCAGTTCCTGCTGGCTCATCCTGAGGCGCAGATAGCGGCGCAGCCACTGCACCGGCCAGTCGATCAGGGCGATGACGACGAGGCCCGCCGCCAGCACGAACAGCAGCCCGGTCAGCGCGTTCCAGGCGTGGGCGAGCTGGTCATAGAGCGAGGCGCCGCGCCCGAGGCCGAGCAGCTGGGCAAGGTGGCTCTTGCCCCAGCCCCATGCGAGCGCGCCCAGCAGGCCGACCTTGGCGATCCCCTTGCCGACCTCGATCCAGCCTTGCGCGCCGAACATCCGCTTGAAGCCCGACAGGGGGTTGAGGCGCGAGGGCTTTGGGGCAAGGTTCGCAGCCAGCCAGCGCCCGTCGGCCGGACCAAGCTGGACCACAACCACGGCGGCCATCACCACGACGGCCGGCAGCAGCACCGGCGGCAGCACTTCCAGCATCAGCCGCAGCAGGATCGCGCCGGGGACGAAATCCTCCAGCGCGGCGCGGTCCCAGGTCAGCCCGGCGCGGGCGCCTCTGGCAAGAGCCTCCATCAGCCACGGCCCCGCGAACTTCAGCCAGGCCGCCCCGGCCAGCATGGCGGCGGCGGTGGCGAGTTCGCGGCTGCGCAGGACGTCGCCCTTCAGGGCGGCGTCGCGTTTGCGCTTCTCGGTCGGGGCAAAGGTCTTCTCGCCGCTCATCGCGCGATGATTTCCCCGGCGTGGGTGACGGCTTCGGCCGACAGGTCGGCCAGCTGCTCGCTGGCGAGCGGCGCGGCGACGATCAGCGCGGCCAGCCCCGCCAGCACGCCCGCCGGCAGGCCCAGCGCGAACAGGTTGAGCGCGGGTGCGGAACGGCTCAGCACGCCGGAGACGAACTGGACCACCAGCAGCACCAGCGTGACCGGCAGGGCAATGGCCACGGCGGCGACGAACATCTGCGTTCCGAACGAGACAACCAGCTCAAGCCGCCCGGGCGAGAGCCAGGCCGCGCCCGGCGGGAAGGTGGAGTAGCTTTCGAACACCAGCCGCAGCCAGGTGAGGTGCGCGCCAAGGCCCAGGAACACGACCGTCAGCAGCACGGTGAAATATTGCCCCAGCGCGGGCGAGTGGGCGCCGCTGATCGGATCGGCGGCAGAGGCGATGCTCATGCCCATGGCTCCGCCGATCTGCTCTGCCGCCATGATCGGCGCGGCGAAGCTGAGTTGCAGCACGAAGCCCAGCGCCAGGCCGACCAGCACTTCGCCTGCCACCGCCAGAATCCCGGCGAGCGAGAGCAGGTTGGGCGGCACGGCGACCGGCATCCACGCGCAGACCAGCACCGACAGCGCGCCCGTGATCGCCACGCGCAGCTGCACCGGCACCGCCGCCGCGCCAAAGAACGGGGCGGCCAGCAGCGCGGCGCCGATCCGGGTCATCACGAAGACGAGCTTCCACAGCTCGGCCTCGACCGCCCCGAACCCGAAGGTCAGCTGCATCATTGGCCGGTCACCGCGATCTGGGCAAAGACTTCCTGCGTGAAATCGCCCACCAGTCCCAGCATCGATGCGCCCAGCACCACCAGCACCAGCGCGGTGACGGCAAGCTTGGGCACGAAAGTCAGCGTCTGCTCGTTCACCGATGTCGCCGCCTGGATCACGCCGACCACCAGGCCGACGGCCAGGCTGGCCAGCAGCACCGGCGTGGCGACCAGCGCTGTCACCCACAGCATCCGGTCGGCAAGCGAGAGGAGGGAAGCGGTATCATCCATGGTTCTTCATCCGATGTCCGTTCGTGTCGAGCGAAGTCGAGACACGTTTGCGCTGCCGTGTCTCGACTTCGCTCGACACGAACGGGAGGTTGGCATCTGCTCGCTAACCGAAGCTCGCGGCGAGGCTGCCCATCAGCAGGGCCCAGCCATCGACCAGCACGAACAGCAGCAGCTTGAACGGCAGCGACACGATCGTCGGGCTCATCATCATCATGCCCAGGCTCATCAGCACCGAGGCGACGACCAGGTCGATGATCAGGAACGGCAGGAACAGCATGAAGCCGATCTGGAATGCGGTCTTGAGCTCGCTGGTGACGAAGGCGGGCAGCAGGATCGAGAAGGGCACGTCGGCGGCGCGCTGGAACTTGGGCGCCTTGGCCATGTCGGCGAACATGGCGAGGTCCTTCTCGCGCGTCTGGCGGATCATGAAGGCGTGGAATTCGCCGCCCGCGTTCGCAATGGCCTGCTCGGCATTGATCGTGCCGGCTGAATAGGGGGCGATGGCATTGGCGTTCACCTTGTCGAGCGTGGGGGCCATGACGAACAGCGACAGGAACAGCGCAAGGCCGATCAGCACCTGGTTGGGCGGCGATTGCTGCAGACCCAGCGCCTGGCGCAGGATCGACAGGACGACCAGGATTCGTGTGAAGCTGGTCATCATCAGCACCAGCGTCGGCAGGATCGTAAGCAGCCCCATCAGCAGCAGGATCTGGAGCGACATCGACAGGCCGCCGTCGGGGCCGCCGTTCATGCTGGCAAACGCGCGGTCGAGCGCGCCCGGAACCGCCGCCTGCGCGTGGGCGAGCGTGGGGAGCAGCAGGGCGGAGAGGGCGGCAAGGCCCGCAAACAGGCGCTTCATTCGCCCGCCTCCCGTGCCGGGGCCTCGGCCAGGCGGGTCAGCCCCGTGCGCGAGGCGGAAACCAGGATCTCGCGGCCGTGGAACTCGATCACCGCCAGCTTGAGCGTGGGGGACAGCATCGTCGTCTCGACGATCCGCGCGCGCCGCGCCGTGCCTTCGGGCACGCCGCCCAGCCGCGCCTGCAACTTCTGCGCCGCTTTCAGCGTGCCCCAGGCGAGGCCTGCGATCAGCGGCAGCAGGATCACGAGCTTGAGGACATACCAGACCATCAGGCCGCTCCCTCGCTCGTCTGGCCGGCCAGTTCGACGATCCTGAGGCCGAAGCGGCTGCCTTCGGCGACGATCTCGCCGCGCGCGATCAGCTTGCCGTTGACCATCACGTCGAGCAGTTCGTCGGTCAGCCGGTCGAGCATGACCACGCTGTCCTCGCCCAGCGCGAGCACGTCCTTGAGCTTCATGTCGGTGCGGCCGAGTTCGACCGTCAGGCGCACGTCGACTTCCTTCAGGAGATCGAAACCGCGGGTGTGGAGTGTCATGGGGCAGGGTTCCTTCAGGCGATGTGGGTGAGCTTGACGGCGACGCGGTCGTCCTGCGCGCCGACGGTGCCGTGGGCGATGACGGCGGCGCCCGCGTGGATCGGCACGGCGCGGGCCACGGCGACCGGCAGGACCATGCCGGGCTCCAGCCGGGAAACGGTGGCCAGCGGCACTTTCATATCGACCAGCAGCGCGGTGAGTGGCAGCGGCAGGTCGGCAAAGGGGGCGGCGGCGGGATCGGCGGGGCGGGCCTCGCGCGGGGCGGCGGGCCTCGGATCGCCATGGCCCAGCAGCGCGGGCAGGGCCGACAGCGGCAGGGCGATGGTGAGCTTCCACGGCGCGCGCAGGCCCTTGAATACCTCGATGTTCAGGGCGGCCAGGGCAGTGCCGGGGGCAAAGGGTTCAAGCGCGGCCAGCGAGCCATCGCGGCGCACCGGTTCAGGCGGCGCGGCGCAGTTCAGCACGGCGGCGATCTGCGCGGCAACCAGACCCTCCAGCCGGGCGATCAGCAACTGGGCAGACAGCGGGAAGCTGGCAGGCATATCCGCAGGGATCTCGCCCTTGCCGCCAAAGGCACGGTCGACCATCCGCAGCACCGCTCCGGCATCGATCGAAAGCAGCAGCGGCGCGTCCGGGTGGCCCAGCCGCAGCAGGCTGTTGGCCGCCAGCGGGGCGATCTGGCCGGTCAGGTCCTCGATCGTCGTCCGTTCGGCCGGGGCGGCCTGAAGTTCCGCAGTGGCGGGGCCCATCAGCGGCGCGAGCGCGCCGCCCAGCAGCCGGGCCAGCCGCTCGCCCGCGCGGGTCAGCATCGGCAACAGCTCGGCCGGGGAAGGGCCGCGCTGGACCAGCTGCGCGCAGTGCTGCGCGGCGGCCCGTTCGGCCAGGAATTCGCGGACCGGCTTCACTGGACCAGGAAGCTCTTGAAATAGACCGCGTCGACCCCGCCGAAGCCTTCGGTTTGGGTCAGGACCTTGTTGATCGCCCCGGCCAGGCGCTTTTGCAGGCGCTCCTTGCCCTCGGGCGTGAAGGCGTCCTCTTCCGGGGTGTCGGCCAGCACGACCAGGATTTCGCTGCGGATCGCCAGCTCGTGCTTCCTGACCCACATCAGCACGCGGCCATCGCGGCGGGTCGAGCAGGCGATCGAGATCTGCACCAGCGCGCTGGAGTTCTTCAGGTTCGAGGTGAAGTCCTCGGTGAAATTGTAATAGCTGGTGCGGAATTCGCTGCCGCCTTCGCCGTCGATGTCGGCGGGGGCCTCGCCTTCCTTGCCCTCTGCCTTGGGGGCATAGGGGTCTTCCTCGCCCTTGCGGACCAGCTTGGGCTGGTTGTCTTCCCTGACGTGTTCCTTGCCGCCGCCGACCACGCCGGACTGGACCAGGGCGAAAGTGCCGCCGCCGCCCGCCGCGACCAGCACGACGCCCAGCACGGCCTTGACCAGCATGCCCTTGCCCTTGGCGGGTTTGGCGTCCTTGTCCTGCTTGTCACTCATTCTTCAATACCCCGGGAAAGAGACTGGAAAATCACGCGAAAATGCCTTGCTGGCTGCTTGTGTCGGCGCTGCGGCGTGCCTCGCGCTGGGCCGCGAAGGGCTGGCGGGCGCCTTCGCGCTCATGCTGGCCGCCCGCATTGCCGCCGCGCGATCCGGCCGCGCCGCTGCCCTGGCCCTGGGCCTCGGCCTGGGCGCGCGGCTGGCCTTCGCTGCCCTGCCGCGTACCGGTTTCAGCTGTCGGCGCGGTCTGGGCGATGGGCAGGGCCGCGCTGGCGGCGCGGGCGAAGGCCGGGTCGCTGCTGGCGAGCGAGACGCTGAGGCCGCGCTCGTCCTGCCGGAAGTCGAGCCGGACCTGGCCGAATTCGGCGTGGGGCAGGGCCATGGTGACGCGGCTCTGCTCGCCGCGCATCGCCTCGCGCGCGGCCACCAGCCGGTCGAGCAGCGCAGTGAAATCGCGCGGTTCGATCGCCGCGCTGGCGGAAGCGGGCTGGGCCTGTTGCGGCTGCACCTGCGGATCGCTGGCGAAGATGGGTGCTGCCAGCGCCTCGGGCGCGGACGGGGAAGCCTGCGGCGCAGGCGTAGCGGCGTCGGTCGTGCTCGCGGCCTCCGGCTGGCGGAGCGCCTGGGCCGCAAGGGGCGCGGGCATGGTTGCCGGCAGGCTCGGTGCAGCGGCAGGCGCGGGCGCCGCGATCGGTGCCGGTTCGATCATCACCGCGACGGAGGTGCGAAGCGCGGCCGGGGTGAGGGCGGCTGCGGGTGCGAGAGCCGGGGCAGGCATGGCGGATGCCTTGGCGTCCTGCGGCGCGGCCATGCCTGCGCCCTGCGACCGGGGACTGGGGTTGGGGCTGGGGAGCAGGGCGGACCTTGCCTCCACCGGCAGCGGTGCAGGTTCGCTTGCCTGCACCGTCAGGGCGAGGAGCGGCAGTTGCGGGGCGGGCACGGCGATTGCTTCGGGCGCGGGATCGGTGGGCGTAGTTTCCGGCTCCGGCTCAGTGCCGCGTTCTGGCTGCGCTTCCGGTGCATCCTGCGCGGCGGGGGCGCGGCGCGGCAGGACTGCGGTCAGGCGCGGGGCGGATGTCGGGACGGCAGGCGCAGCCCGGGCCGCCGGTTCGGGCGCAGGCTCGGCGGCTGCTTCCGTGGTGGCGGCGAGGACGGCCTTTGCGGCAGGAAGGACGATGGCTGCACCCCGGGGCAGGGCGGGCTGGAGCAGGGGCGCTGCGGCCTCCGGTGCGCCAGCCGCACTCCCGGCAGGCCGAACTTGCGGAGCGGCAGCGGGCATGGCTGTGCCGCTAACCGGCAGGCCAAGCGGCAAGATCTTGCCGGGGGGCGGCAATTCGGCCGCCACGGCATGGGCCGGACTGGCCGCCGCAGGCTGCGCGGGCGCGGAGGCGGCCGTCGGGGCGGGACGGGCGCCGGGGAGGGCAGGGAGGGCGGGCGCCGCCGCGAAATCGGCCAGCAAGGCCCCGAAATCCGCGCCTTCCAGCCCCTCCACCTGCGCCTGCGGGCCAGCCTCGGCAGTGCCGGGGAGCAGGGGGAGCAGGGCAGAGGCGGACATCGGGTTCATCGGCAGGGGTCCTTGCGGCCAGGGTTCCCCGTTAACTATTCAAGACCCGTGCCAACTGACCGTCTTGCCCCAAGTGCCAGTTGCTGGCGGCGCTGGGCGATGGCCCGCGCCTCGGCCTCGGCGCGTTCCTCCACGGCGGAGCGGGCGCGCTCGGCCTGGGCAACCGCCTGCTGCTTGCGGTCAGCGAAGGAGCGGGCGCGGTCGGCATCGCCGGAAGTGGCATGGGATATGCCGCGCAGGCCCGCCGCGAAACTGTCCATCTGCCGCAGGTCCTGGGCGAGCGCGGGGCCGGCCTTGGCGCGGTAGCCTTCGGCCATTTGCGCGGTGCGCTCTGCCAGCGCGCGCAGCTGGGCCAGCGTGCCCTCGGCCTCGGCGGCTTCGCGCGCGGCGGTCTGCCTGGCGATGGCGCGGACCTTTTCCAGTCGGTGCAGGCGGCGCAGCCGCGCGGCGTCAGCCGGCATGGCCGATCAGCGCGGCAAGCGCGGCCACGCTTTCGCCCAGCGGCACGGCCGAGCGCGCGGGCTGGGACAGGAAGCGGACCAATTGGTCGTGCATGGCAATCGCTCGGTCGAGCACGGGGTCTGCCCCGGGGCGGTAGGCGCCCATCAGAACGAGGTCGCGGTTCGCCTCGTAACTCGCGATCATTGCGCGAAATTCCCGCGCCAGCGCATTGTGCTGCGCACCCGCGACATCGGCCATCACGCGGCTCAGCGAGGCGGCGATGTCGATCGCCGGATACTGCCCGCGCTGGGCGAGGTCGCGGCTCAGCACGACGTGCCCGTCAAGGATCGAGCGGGCCGTGTCGACCACCGGATCGTCCTGGTTGTCGCCGTCGGCCAGCACGGTGTAGACGCCGGTGATCGATCCGCCGCTGGCCGCCGAATTGCCCGCGCGCTCGACGAGCTTGGTGATCGTGGCAAGGGCGGACGGGGGATAGCCGCGGGCCGCGCCAGGTTCGCCCAGCAGCAGGGCAATCTCGCGCGCGGCGTGGGCCACGCGGGTCAGGCTGTCCATTATCAGCAGCACCTGCCGCCCCTCGGCGCGGAACTGTTCGGCAAGGCTGGTCGCCAGCATCGCGCCGCGCAGGCGCAGGTTGGGGGCATGGTCGGCGGGCACCGCGACCACGGCGGTATGGGCGCGCTTCGATCCCGCCATGTGGCGCTCGACAAAGTCCGAAACCTCGCGCGCGCGCTCGCCGATCAGGCCGACGACGACCACATCGGCCTCGGCCCCGGTGGCGATCATGTCGAGCAGGACCGACTTGCCCACGCCCGATCCCGCCATGATCCCGATGCGCTGTCCGACCCCGAAGGTGGTGAGGGCATTGAGCGCCCGCACCCCGACATCGAAGGGCGCGCGGACCGGGCTGCGATCGAGCGCGCCGGTGCGCCTGCCGCCCGCCGGCCAGAACTGGCGCGCGTGGAGCGGGCCGAGGCCGTCGATCGGCAGCCCCTCGCCATCGACCGCGCGGCCCAGGAACTGCTCGCCCACCGGCAGCATGCCGGGGTGGCCCTGCACCCGCACCCGCGCGCCGGGGCGCAGCATTACCGTGTCGCCCAGCAGCATCATCAGCGTGCGGCCATTGCGAAAGCCGATCACTTCGGCGGTCAGGTCTGCCTCGCGGCCATGGCCGACCTTGCACAGCGCGCCGACCGGTGCGGACAGGCCCGACACTTCCAGCAGCCCGCCGTCGCAGGCGGTAAGCAGGCCGTAGCGGCCGGGGGACAGGTCGATCCGCGCCTTGGCCAGATCATCGAACAGGGGGGCAAGCAGGTTCAGCATCCCGCCAGCGCCTCGGCAATCGCGCGCCGCCAGTGCGAAGGGCCATCCTCAACCCCGCCCGCCGTGCTTTCGATCCGCAGCGCCCCGCGTTCGAGCGCGGGGTCGGGCAGGGCCTCCAGCCCCTCGGGCAAGCGCGCGGCGACCAGTGCCAGGTCGTCGGGGTGGAGCCGCAGCAGCCGTTCGTCGTCCGCCCGCGCCAGCATCGCGGCGGCGCGTTCCACCCGCGCGGCCAGCGCCGCCGGATCGAGCGCCAGGGGGGCAATCGCCGCCTCGCACAGCGCCGCGACCGTGGCGTAAAGCTTCTGGCGCAGCTGCTCGGCCAGCTCCGCATCGAGCCGCGCGAGCGACAGTTCGATCTGCCCGCGCGCGGCCTCGTCCTCGGCCATGCGAGCCTCGGATTCCGCCAGCGCTTCGGCGCGGCCCGCGTCATGGCCCTCGGCCCAGGCCAGCGCGACCGGATCGGGCGCTTCGGCCTGCGGTTCCGGTTCGGGCGGCGGCGGCTCTGGTGCGGCGGAGAAGCGCGGATCGCTGGCAAAGCCGCTGCTGGGGGCAAAGGCGCGGAGCGGCAGGCTAGACATATTCGTCGTCCCCGCCCGCGCCGAACGCGATCACTCCTTCCGCGGCGAGGCGGCGCGCGGCGGCGACGATGGCCTTCTGGGCCTCGATCACTTCGGCCAGCTTGAGCCGTCCGCGCGCGGCGATCTCGTCCTTCACGCCCTCCGCCGCGCGGCTTGACATGGCGCGGAAGAACACCTCGCGCTGGACATCGGCAATGCCCTTCAAGGCATTGATCAGCATGTCGCTTTCGACTTCGCGCAGCAGCGAGCCCATCGCCTGCGGATCGAGCGCGAAGAGGTGTTCGAACTTGAACATCTCGTTCTCGATCTCGCGGGCCAGCGTCTTGTCGATCCGGGTCAGCTCCGGCATGATCCGCTTTTCGGCGGCCTTGCCGGCGTTGTTGATGATCTCGGCCGCGCCGCGCGCCCCGCCCATGGTAAGCGTGGCCTGGCCGTGGCTGGCGGCGATCCGCCGTTCCAGCAGCTCCTCCAGCATGGCAATCGCCTCGGCCGGGACCGGGCCGAGCGTGGCGACGCGGTGCATCACCTGCGGCTGGACAGAGGCGGGCAGGGCATGGAGCACCTGCGCGGCGACTTCGGGTTCCAGCTGGACCAGCAGCACGGCCAGCGCCTGGGGGTGTTCGTCCCTGACCAGCGGGATCAGCGCCTGCGGGGTGAGCCAGCGGGCGAGCTCGATCGCCGGGCCGCGCTCTTCGCCCATCGGCAGGATGCGCTGCATCAGGCTGTCGGCCTTCACTTCGCCAAGCGCGCTGGTGATCAGCGAGCGGAACTGGGCCGGACGGTTGCCCTCGGCGATCCCCTGGCGTTCCGCGCTCTTGACGAAGCCGCCGATCGCCTCGGTGATGAGGTCCGGGCCGATCTCGCCCAGCAGGCACATCTTCTCGCCCAGCAGCTGGAGTTCCTGCGGTTCGAGCCGGGCAAGGATCGTCGCGGCCTGAGCCTCGTCGAGCAGCATGACCATCACCGCCGCGCGGGCGGCATCGTCCAGCGCGGGCGGCGGCGGAAGCGTGGCGGCATCGGTCATCAGGCGGCTCCTTCCTGCGGCTGGGCCAGCATCCGGCGCAGGGCCAGCAGGGCGTCATCAGGCTTTTCCTCGACGATCCGCTGGGCCAGGCTGACCTGGCGGCCCAGAAGATCGGCATCGGTGGCGGCGGGGGTGGGATCGCCTGCCGGACCGTCTTCTCCGGGCGCGGCGGCCTCTGCGGCGCTGGCTTCGGGCGCGGGCGGAGGATTTTTGCGCAGTGTCTTCAGCAGCGGGCGCACGCCCAGCAGCAGGACCAGCAGCACCGCCAGCAGCGCCACGACCGAGCGGGCAAGGGTGGCGAACCACGGCGCCTCGTAGAACGGCAAGGCCGTGTCCGCAGCCGGCTCGAACGGGCGGACCATCACCTGCACCTGATCGCCGCGCTGGGGATTGGCGCCGGTAGCGGCGCTGACCAGGGCCTTGATCGCCTCGATATCCGCGGGCTTGCCGTTCTGCTTCACGGCCGACTGGCTGATCGCCACGGCGACCGAGAGGCGCTTGACCGCGCCCGGCTTGCTGTTGGCGACGGCCACCTCGCGGCCCAGTTCGTAAGTGCGGGTCGCGCTGGATTCGCCGTTCTGGAGCGGCGCTCCGGCGCCCGGCGTGCCCTGCGGCGGTCCGGCCTGCGCGGTAGTGGCGGGGGGCGGGGTATTGGCCAGCACGCCGGGGACGCCCACGGCGGGGCCAGTCCCTGCGCTTTGCGAGGCCGCCTGGCTTTCGCTGCGCAGCACGCCTTCCTTGTCGTAGCTTTCGCGCGCGGTGGTCACTTCGCTCTGGTCCAGTTCGACCTGGATCTCGCTGGTGAAATTGCCCGCGCCCAGCATCGGGGTGAGCAACTGGTCAAGCTGGGTGCGCAGCTTGTCTTCCATCCGCCCCTGCAGTTCCAGGTGGTCGGCGTCCTGCCCGCCCTTTTGCGAGAGCAGGCGGCCATGCTGGTCGGCGACCCGCACCGCATCGGGCGACATTCCCGGCACCGATCCGGCGACCAGGTTGACGATCGCGGCGACCTGGCTGTCGGCCAGCTGCCGCCCGCGCGCCATGCGGACCATGACCGAGGCGGTGGGGGGCGAATCCTCGCGCACGAACACCGATTTGCTGGCCTCCGCCAGATGGACGCGGACGGATTCAACGCCTTCGATCTCTCCGATGGTCAGGGTCAGCTCGTGCTCGCGCGCGGCGCGCAGGCGTTCGCCTTCCAGCGTGCGGCTGGCGCCCAGCGGCAGACTGTCGAGCGAGGCGGGGGCATCGGGGCTGGCCAGCGCCCCGTCCGAGGCGACCAGCATCCGCGCCCGGTGAAATTCGCTCTCGGCCACGCTAAGCGCGCCGGTCTGGTTGTCGATCTCGTAGGCGATCCCCGCCTTGTCGAGACTGGTCACGACCGAGGCGCGTTCGCTGTCGCCCAGTTCGGAATAGAGCACGCGCTGCGGCGAGGGCGAAAGCAGCGCCCAGGTCAGCGCCACGGCGCCCAGCGCGGAGAGGCCCAGGAACCACGGCAGCGCCTTGCGCGCGGCGGGCTGCCGGGAAATGCCGCGCAGCCGCTCCAGCGCATTGGCCGGCGTCAGCGGCATCAGCGGGGCGCCGCTGCCTGCGGGCACGGCGGTGGGAACCAGTTCGCTCATCTATCAGACCCCCATCCGCATGATGTCCTGGTAGGCCGACAGCAGCCGGTTCCTGACCTGCAGGGTCGCCTCGAAGGCGATGCCCGATTCCTGCCGCGCCAGCATGACCTGGGCGATATCGGTCACTTCGCCGCGCTCGTAACCGGCGCTCAGCGTTTCGGACTTCTTCTGGACCTCGCTGACCCCGTCCAGCGCATTCTTCAGCGCATCGGTGAAGCCCGATCCGGCCCCTTGCGCGGGCGCGGTTTCCTGGGTGCTGGCGGTGTGGACCTGCTGGAGCAGCTGGGAACGGTCGAGGATCTGCTGGCGCATGGCGAGGATCTGGTTGATCCCGCCGCCCGCGCCGATGCCGCCGATGCCGCTCATCGCCGTTCTCCGGCGACGGCAAGCCCGGCCTCGCGGAAGGCGGCGAGGCGGTAGCGCAGGGTGCGCTCGGAAATGCCGAGTTGGCGCGCGGTGGCGGTGCGGCTGCCGCCGCAGGCCGCCAGGGTATCCATGATTGCGCGGGCCTCTGAAATCTGGACGATGTTCGACAGGCGCTGCGGGGTTTCAGCCGGGGCTGCCAGCGCGGCATCCTGCCCGACCAGCCGGGCCGGACTGTCGAACACGATATGCGCCGGGGTGATCTCGGCCTGTCCTTCGGCCAGCAGCAGCGCGCGGCGCACGACGTTTTCCAGCTCGCGCACGTTGCCGGGCCAGGAATGGAGCTTCAGCGCGGCCAGTGCGGCCTCTGACAGCCACGGCACCGGCTTGCCCGCCGCGGCGTGGCGCAGGGCGAGCGCGAAGGCCAGCGGGGCAATGTCCTCGGCGCGTTCGCGCAAGGGACGCAGGGCGAGGGGGAAGACGTTGAGCCGGTAGTACAGGTCGGCGCGGAAGCGGCCTTCGGCGACTTCGGTGGCCAGATCGCGGTTGGCTGCGGCGATCACCCGCACGTCGATCTTGATCGCCCTGGTCGAACCGATCGGCACGACCTCACCCTCCTGCAGCGCGCGCAGCAGCTTGGCCTGGAGGTTCAGCGGCATTTCCGCGACCTCGTCGAGCAGCAGGGTGCCGCCATCGGCGGCGCGGAAGAAGCCCTCGCTCGCCTGGGTCGCGCCGGTGAAGGCGCCTTTCTGGTGGCCGAACAGCAGCGCCTCCAGCATGGTTTCGGGCATGGCGGCGCAGTTTACGGCCACGAAGGGGGCATCGCGGCGCGGGCTGGCCATGTGGATGAAGCGGCTGAGCACTTCCTTGCCGGTGCCGGTCGGGCCGCCGATCAGCACCGGGATCTCGCTGGCGGCAAGCCGCTGGGCGAGCGCGAGGACCGACAGGCTTTCCGGATCGGCGGCGATCGGCAGGCCGGGCGCGGTCAGCGCGGCGACCAGCGCGGCGAGCGGACCCTCGGCGGCGGGATCGCGGTAGGACAGGGTGAAGCGGCCGCGTGCACCATCGCGTGTCAGCGCATTGACCGCGCCGCGTTCCAGCGTGACGCAAGGGCCGGGGCCGACCGGCGCGGGCGATCCCGCATCGCGCAGGCAGGCGGCCTGGCCGGAAAAGCCCGTGCCGACGATCGCGGCGGCGCGCTGCACCAGCGGTGCGTGGGAACGGGCTGCGGTATCGCTGATTGTCAGAACTGTCACTTGGGAAACCCCCCGGTTAACCATCTCGATGGAGGGGTAATGCGCGCAGAACGTCAAACGCTCCGGTAATTTAAGGCCACGTGGAAATCCTTATGGAACAGGGGCCTGCGGATCGTCGCAGGGGGCGGGCGGGCAAACTGGGGCTGCCCTTAATTTCCCCGCGTTCCTGCCGCTCTTGGCCATGGCAGCCGCGCCGGATGGTCCGACACGGCTTGCGTTTCGGGACTATCCACGGGAGTCACTCATGGCTGTTATCAACACCAACATTTCCGCGATCAAGGCGTCGAATGCCTCGAACTCCGCCGCCAAGGCGCTGGGCTCGGCGATGGAGCGCCTGTCGACCGGCAAGCGCATCAACAGCGCCAAGGACGATGCCGCCGGCCTCGCCATCGCCACTTCGATGACGGCGCAGGTGCGCGGCATGAACCAGGCGATCCGCAATTCCAACGATGGCATCGCGCTTGCCCAGACCGCCGAAGGCGCGCTCAACGAAGTTACCAACATGCTCCAGCGGGTGCGCGAACTGGGGGTCCAGTCGGCTTCGGGCACCTATCAGGACGCCACCGACCGCGCCTATATGCAGACCGAAGTGGATGAACTGACCGCGCAGATGGACCAGGTCATCACCAACACCAAGTTCAACGGCGTCGAACTTTTCGATGGCTCGACCGCGACCGTGACGGTCCAGACCGGCGCCGACGGCAGCGATACGGTGGGCCTGGCGATGGCCGACCTGACGACCCTGGCGGCATCGGGCGGCGCCGCCGGATCCTATGACGTTTCGACCGCGACCGCCGCCAACGCCCTGCTGGGGACGATCGACGGCGAGCTTGACAGCATCAATTCGGCCCGCGCCGCGCTGGGTGCGGGGCAGAACCGGCTTGAAACGGTGGTCAACAACCTGACCAGCAATTCGACCAACCTGTCGGACGCGCGCAGCCGGATCGAGGATACCGACTATTCTTCGGAAACCACCGCGATGGCCAAGGCGCAGATCCTCAGCCAGGCCTCGACCGCGATGATCGCCCAGGCCAACCAGAGCCAGCAGAACGTGCTGTCGCTGCTCCGTTAAGGACCGGCAGCAAGCAGATTGCCTGCCCCCCGCAGGCATGGCCCGGCGGCTCCCCCGATCCGCCGGGCCCTTGCGCGTGTCCGCTTGCCCAGGTCGCGGCGCTGCAATAGCACTGGCGCGAAAGGACAAGGGGAGCAGGAATGGCAGGCTATATCGGCGCGATCGACCAGGGGACGACCAGCACCCGGTTCATCGTGTTCGACCATGCGGGGACCATCGTGGCGGCCGAGCAGATGGAGCACCGGCAGATCATGCCGCGCCCCGGCTGGGTCGAACATGACGCGGCGGAAATCTGGGCCAACACGCAGACGGTGATCGCGGGCGCGCTCGCCAGGGCGGGGCTGGCGGCCGGCGACCTTGCTGCCGTTGGGATCACCAACCAGCGCGAGACGACGCTGCTGTGGGACCGCACCACCGGCCAGCCGGTGCACAACGCGCTGGTCTGGATGGATACCCGCACCGACGCGCTGGTTCAGGCGCTGGCGGCCGATGGCGGGCAGGACCGCTTGCGCGCGCGCACAGGTCTGCCGCTCGCCACCTATTTTTCCGGCCTCAAGCTGCGCTGGCTGCTGGACGAGGTGCCGGGAGCGCGCGCGCGGGCCGAGGCGGGCGAGCTGCTGTTCGGCACGATCGACACCTGGCTGGCCTGGAACCTGACGGGCCTGCACATCACCGATGTCACCAATGCCTCGCGCACCCAGCTGATGGACCTTGAAACGCTGGATTGGGACGCGGAGATCCTGGCCCTGCTGGACATTCCGCGTGCCTGCCTGCCGCAGATCCGCTCGTCGAGCGAGGTCTACGGCACCTGCCGGGGCGTGCTGGAGGGCGTGCCGCTGGCGGGGATCCTGGGCGACCAGCAGGCGGCGCTGTTCGGTCAGGCCTGCCTTGCCCCCGGCGAGGCCAAGAACACCTATGGCACCGGCTGCTTCATGCTGATGAACACCGGGGAAAAGCCCTTCGCGTCCACCTCGGGCCTGCTCACCACGCTGGGCTACAAGCTGGGCGAGGCGCCGGCGGTCTATGCGCTGGAAGGCTCGATCTCGATCGCCGGGGCGCTGGTCCAGTGGCTGCGCGACAACCTGGGCCTGATCGCCAATGCCGCCGAGATCGAGGAACTGGCGGCCAGCGTGCCCGATAACGGCGACGTCTATTTCGTGCCCGCCTTTTCCGGCCTCTATGCGCCGCACTGGCAGAGCAACGCGCGCGGGGTGATCGCGGGGCTGACCCGCTTTGCCGGCAAGGGCCATCTGGCGCGCGCCGCGCTGGAAGCGACCGCCTTCCAGACGCGCGAGGTGCTGGACGCGATGGCGCGGGATTCGGGCGTTGCCATCACCGAACTCAGGACCGATGGCGGCATGGTGGTCAACGAATTGCTGATGCAGTTCCAGGCCGATATCCTGGGCGTGCCGGTGGTCCGCCCCCGGGTGATCGAGACCACCGCGCTGGGCGCCGCCTATGCCGCCGGCCTCGCGGTCGGCTATTGGGCCTCGACCGAGGACATCCGCGACAACTGGGGCGAGGATCGGCGCTGGCATCCCGGCATGGCCGAGGACCAGCGCGCGGCGCTTTACGCCCGGTGGAACAAGGCGGTGACGCGGGCGATGGACTGGGTGGAGTAGGGGGCGCCAACCTGGGCTTCACTCCGCCAAACCACCTCCGTTCGTGTCGAGCGTAGTCGAGACACGTCAGCGCTTGCATGTCTCGACTACGCTCGACACGAACGGCTTGCGCGGAGCTGGATACGGGCAGCGCTACCCCAGCAACAGCACGTTGTTCTGCCGCAGGATCGGACGCGCGGTGCTGATCGCCATGACCGCCGCGCCGCCGGTGCGCTCCAGCAGCGCATCGAGCCGCGCCCGGGCCTCGCCCTCCAGCGCCGCCGCCGCCGCCTGCGCGCGGGCGAAGTGCCACAGCGAGTGCGGGTGGCTGCCGCGCCGCATGGTCACGCCGCGCCAGGCATAGTCTATCCGCCCGACGTGCGGATGGACCGAGCGGCTGCCATCGTGCGACACCAGCGTGCCGGGGGCGGGATCGTCCAGCCCGTCCAGCCAGCGGCCGAACTGCGCGGCGTCTTCCAGCAGGCCCGGTCCCCAGTGGGCGAAGACGGCGGCCAGCAGCGCCTCCAGCGTTTCGGGGATCGCATCGTTCGCCGGATAGCTGGTGCTGGTGTCGGCGTAGTCGCTGTCGGCGATTTCGGCCACGTTCATCCGCTCGGTCCAGCGCGCGACATTGGGGGCGGTGGTGCGCATCAGAAAGCCCGGCACCGGATCGCGGGCGAGGTGGGCATAGAGCGGGGCGATCATCCCGAAGTCGGCCAGACCGGGCCGCCCGCCCATCAGGTAGGGATGGGTGCGGAAGTGCGCTTCGAGCAGGCCCAGCAGTTCCTTGTAGCTGTCCTCCATCGCCGGGATCACTTCCGGCGTGACGCCCAGCCCGGGCAGGAAGCCGTTGAACTTGCCCATCAGCATTTCGGCGGCGGCCAGCCGGTTTTCGTAGGGCAATGATGTCGGGATCGCCCGCGCGAACTCGGCGCGCAGGAAGGCGTCCTGCTGTGCCCGGTAGGACCAGCGGTAATGCATCGCCAGCGGCATGAAATAGTTGGAGCCGAAGGCATCGAGGATCAGCGAGACGACGTGCTGCACCCCGCCTGCCGGTTCCATCGCCGGACCTTCGGGAAAGCGCGCCTCGCAGTGGTCGATGATCGCGGTGCAATCCTGGATCAGGTCGCCCTCGGGCGTTTCCACCACCGGGATCACCATGTGGCCGACCTTGGGCACGACTTCGCCCAAAAAGCGCGGGTCGCCAGCCAGCAGCTCGACGACCGGCACCCGCTTCTTGATCAGGTAGGAACGCGCCTTGCCGGTGTAGAGCGAATGCGGCGTGCCCCACAGGGTGTAGTGCTTGGTACTCATGTGTTCGGCATTTCCCTCCCGGTGTTATCGGTGGGGACAGTGGCACGGCTTCAATCAGTCGCAAAGCCCAGTCGCCGCGCCGAGGCGATCAGGTCGGCCTTGCGGGTGGGGGCCAGCCGGTTGGCGCGCTCGGCATAGACGCCGACCAGCGCCTCGCCCGCCTTGGCCGGGCTGCCGGCATCGAAGGGCGGGGCGGGATCGTATTCCAGCGCCAACTGCACCGCGCGGGCGTGTGGCTCCCCGGCGATCCGCGCCATCAGGGCCAGCGCAAAGTCGATGCCCGCCGTCACTCCGCCGCCCGTCGCGCGGTTGCGGTCGATCACATGGCGCGCGGCGACCGGCTCGGCCCCGAACAGGGGGAGCATGTCATGCCAGGCCCAGTGGGTGGTCGCCTTGTAGCCGCGCAGCAGTCCCGCCGCGCCCAGCACCAGCGCGCCGGTGCAGACGCTGGTTACCCACTGCGCTTGCGTGCCCACCTGCCGCACCCAATCGAGCGCGGGGGCATGGTCGATCACCCCGGCGATGCCCAGGCCGCCCGGCACACACAGCAGGTCCGCGCGGGGCACTTCGGCAAAGGTCGCGGTGGGCAGGATCGAAAAGCCCGCGTCGGTCGGCACCGGATCGCGATTGTCCCAGACGAGATCGACCTTCGCCTCCGGCAGGCGCGAAAGGAACTGGGCGGGGCCGGTCAGGTCCAGCTGGGTGACGCCGGGGAACAGCAGGAAGGCGATGTGCATGGCCGCCATCCTCGCATCATCCCCTCAGCGCAGCAACAGGATCGAGATGCGGCGGTTGCGCGGGTCTTGCGGGTTGTTCTGGACTAGCGGTTCGCGGTCGGCCACGCCCTCGATCCGGCGAAAGCGGTCCTCGGCGATCCCTTCGCGCAGCAGGGCCTGGCGTGTCGCTTCGGCCCGTCCGGCGGACAGCGACCAGTTGTTGGCGCCCAGCCCGCCCTTCCACGGCAGGGCATCGGTATGGCCGCGAATGGTCAGCTCGCCCGGTTCGCCGTTCACGACCTGACTCAGCACTTTCAGCAATTCGGCTGCGTCACCCGTCAGCACCGTGGTGCCAAGCTGGAACATCGAGAAGTCGGCATCGTCGACCAGATCGATGCGGATGCCCTGCGCGGTGTCGACCATCCGCACCTGCCGGGCCAGCCGCGCGATCCGCTGGTTCTGCTCCAGCTTCTTTTCCAGCCGCTGCTGCATCGCCTGGACGCGCCTCGCTCGTTCCGCGCCTTCCTTCGCTCCGCCGGTGGTATCCAGCGGAATGGTCAGCGCCTTGTTGCCGGTCTGCCCGGCGCGGTTGGGGTAATTGTCGGCATCGGTGATCGACGATCCGCCCAGCATGCCGTTGGAACCGGCGCTTTCCTGCTTCAGCTTGACCAGGGTGGGGGTGAAATAGTCGGCCAGGCCCTTGCGCTGCTTTTCGCTGGTCGCCCCCAGCAGCCACAGCAGCAGGAAGAAGGCCATCATCGCGGTGACGAAGTCCGCATAGGCAACCTTCCACGCGCCGCCGTGGTGGCCGCCTTCGACCACGGTGATCTTCTTGACGATGATCGGGCGCGGCGGCTCGGCCTTGGTGCCCGGTTTCGGCTTGGCGGCCATGGCCTAGCGCCCCCGCAGGCTATCAAGCAGTTCGGACAGGCCGGGGCGGAAATCGTGGCCCAGGCCAGAGCGCGCACTTTCCACCACCAGCGGCTGGGGCCAGCCGTGAAGCGAGGCGATGATCACCTGCTTTACCGCGTGAAAGATCTGCTCGTCCGCGTCCAGCACCTGCTTCAGCCGCCCTGCGATCGGCGCGACGATGCCATAGGCCAGCAGCACCCCCATGAAGGTGCCGACCAGCGCCGATCCGATCATCCCGCCCAGCACCGAAGGAGGCTTGTCGATCGAACCCATGGTCTTGACCACCCCCAGCACCGCCGCGACGATGCCCAGCGCGGGCAGGGCGTCGGCCAGGTTCTGCAGGTTGTGCTGCGGTTCGTGCATTTCATGGAAGTGCGTCTTCATCGCATTGTCCATCACGTCTTCCACCGCGTTGACTTCCAGCGTGCCGGAAGAAACCACGATCAGCGTCAGCGTGTCGCTGATCAGCGCGATCAGTTCCTTGTTGGCCAGCAGGCGCGGGAATTCGGCGAAGATCGCGGAAGCGGCGGGGTCGGTAACGTGGCTTTCCAGCGCCACCGGCCCTTCGGCGCGCAGCAGCTTCATCAGCTTGGTGGTCAGCACGATCACGTCGATGTGGTCCTGCCGGGTGTGGCGCGGGCCCTTGAACACCTTCCCCAAGGCGCCGCCCAGCGCCTTCAGCCCGTGGAGCGAATTGCCCGTCACCAGCGCGCCGACAGCGGCGCCGCCGATGATCAGCATTTCGTGCGGGATGGCGTGCATCACCGGGCCGAGCGCCCCTCCGGTAAGCGCGAAGCCGCCGAACACCATGACGAGCAGGATGACGATGCCGATCACGGCGTACATGGCAATAACCCCCGGTTGAAATTCAAGGAAACGTGGCCGCGCCGGTCAGCGCAGCAGGTCGAACAAGGTAAGGCTGGACAGCCGGGCAAAGCTGGCCTGGCTGGCTTCGAGCACGGTCATGGTCTGTTGCAGGCGGGTCATCGTCTCCGCCAGATCCGCGCCGCCGACCTCGGCCTGCTGCTCGGCGCGCAGTTCGCCCGCCTCGGTGCGGCGTTCGGACACCAGATCGATCCAGGCGAGGCGCGTGCCGACCACGGTCTGCGTGGTGGTGACGGCCTCCAGCCCGGCATCGAGCGTGCCCAGCGCAGCGCGCGCGGCCTGCGCGGGATCGGCGGCGGCGCCCTGCAAGGCATCGGCCAGCCCCTTGATCGCGGCAAACAGGGTGGTCGGCCCGCCGGAGGCGGAGAAGTTCAGGAATTCCGGCCCCGTCACGCCGCGCGTCACGTTCAGTCCGTCACCCAGCGGCAGTTCGCCCGCGCTGGCGGTGCCGGCATAGACCGGATTGCCGGCTGCATCGACGGTATAGGCGCTGCCGGGGCCATTGCCGCCGAACAGCGCATGGCCGGCACTGTCGCGGGCATTGGCAAGGCTCAGCAATTCGGCCCCGATCTGCCTGATCTCCGTGCCGATGGCGCCGCGCTGCGCGGGGCTGAGCGTGCCGTTGGCCGCCTGGACCGCCAGTTCCCGTGCGCGGGTGATCTGGCCCGCGAATTCGGACAGGGCATTGTCAGCCAGCGTCAGGTCGGTGCTGGCGCGCGAGGCGGCACCCTTGTCGACCGCCGCGAAGGCTTCGGCCCGGGCCATGCGGCGCAGCTGCGCGGCGGCGACCGGATCGTCGGAGGAGCGGGCCAGCCGGTTCCCGGTGCCGATCGCCGTCTGCAGCGCCCCGGCCTGCGCGCGCAGGTCCGCGATGGCGCGAGTCGAGCGTTCGTAGAACGCGCTGGTGCTGATCGTGGTCACGGCCAGGTCTCCTTGCTCACTTCTGCGCTCACTTCAGGGCCAGCAGGGTGTCGAACACGTCGGAGGCAACCTGTATCGCCCGCCCGCTCGCCTGGAACGCCTGCTGGAAGCGCACGAGGTTGACCGCCTCCTGCTCCAGATCGACCCCGGAGCGGGCTTCGAGCGCGATCCGGGCCGAACCGGCAATGGCATCGAGTGCGTCGGAGGTGACCCGCCGTCCGGCGGCGGCGCTGGATACGGAAAAGATCAGGCCGCTGGTGCCGCCCGCAATGTCGGCGCTATCCAGCGCGCCGCGCAGCGCATTGAGGCCCGCGATGTCGCGGCTCCCCGCAGGCGCTCCCGCCGGAGCCGTGGCGATGGCGCTGCCGGAGGAGAGCGCCACGGTGATGCCCGCCGCGCCACTGCCGGAAAACAGCGGCGGGCCGGGCGTGCCGTCCAGCGCAGTGCCATTGGCCTGCGCGCCGTTCGCGGCCGAGATCAGGGCATCGGCCAGGCCATCCAGGCTGGTCCGGGTATCGCGCAGGCTGACCAGCGCCTGGGCCTTTCCGGCCAGCGATCCGGCGGGCAGCGCCACCGGATTGCCGTCCAGCGTGAAGCCGATCGTGCCGTCTGCGGCCGTGGTCATGGCGAAGCTGGCGGTGTTGGCGCCGCTGACCAGCAGCGGTCCGGCACTGCCGCCCAGGCGCACCTCGACCGTCTGGTTGGCATTGAAAGTGGCGGAAACACCGGTGAATTCGGACAGGCGATCCAGCAGGCTGTCGCGCTGGTCGAGCAGGGTCGCCTGGTCGCTGGTTCCGGGGCGGGTGCGGATCAACTGGACGTTGGTGCGGGCCAGTTCCCCCGCGAGCAGATTGACCTGCGCGGTGCCGTCCTGCGCTTCGAAACGCAGGCCATTGGCGGCCTCGTCCAGCCCCTGCGCGGCAATGGCGAAAGTGCGGGTCAGGGTGCGCGCGTCCTCCAGCACGGCGGCGCGCAGCGCGGGGTCGACCGGATCGCTGGCCAGCCGCTGGAGCGAGGCTTCGAAGCCGGTCAGGGCGGGGTAGAGCTTCGACTGTTCCAGCGCGGCCTCGGCGCTTTCCAGCCCCGCGAGTTCGGCCCCGGCGCGCGCGGCATCGCTGCCGGTGCGGCGAACCTCGCCCTGGCGGAACGCGTCGGCATTGCGGGCGATCCCGTCAACCCGCACGCCCGACAGCGAAATGTCGCTGATGCGGTTGTAGCCGCCAGCGGTGGACAGCTCCGACAGCTCCACCGAGCGGCGGACATAGCCCTCGGTCGAGGCATTGGCGATGTTCTGCGCGGTAATGTCCAGCGCGGCGCGCGCCGCCCTGATCCCGCTGGCGCCGATGGTGAAAAGATCGGAGGCCATCAGTTATCACTCCCGGCCCGAACGGGACGGCGGGGCAACTTGCGTGGCAAGTTGCAGTTCGATCATCCTGGCCATGCCGAACGCCCCGGTTTCGGCGGCGATGTCGGCAAAGCGTTCGTCCTGCATGGTGCGGAAGGTGTCGAGGCCCTGGCCGCCCAGCACATCGCCGCCGAAATCGGCCTTGCGCGCGCTGCTGAGCATCTGGCGCACGAAGATCGCCTCGAACTGCCTTGCGGCCTGCGCCAGCTTCTGGCGCTCGGGCGATGGCGGGGCGGCTGGCGCGGTAGCGGCGTGAGTGAGGGACAGCGTCATATCACCACCATTTCCGCTTTCAGTGCCCCGGCCTGTTTCAGCGCCTCAAGGATCGCGACCAGATCGGACGGGCTGGTGCCCAGCAGGTTGAGCGCATCGACCAGCCGGGCGAGCGAGGCGCCGGGCTTGAAGTGGACCACCGAATCCCCGGCTTCCTCGGCGGACAGGGTGCTGTCCTGCTGGACCTGGGTCTGGCCCCGGCTGAGCGGCCCGGGCTGGACCACCTTGGGTCTTTCATCGACCCGCACGGTCAGCTTGCCGTGGCTGATCGCCGCCGGATAGAGCCGCACCGCGCTGTTGATCACCACGGTGCCGGTGCGGCTGTTGACGATCACCCGAGCGGCGGTTTCCGCCGGGGTCACGTCCAGCATCTCGATCCCTGCGATCATCGCCGCGCGCGCATCGGTCTCGGCGGGGAGGCGCAGGGCCAGGGTAACGCCGTCCTCGACACTCGCGGTGCCGGGCCAGCGCCGGTTGATCGCGTCGCGCACGCGGGTGGCGGTCAGGAAATCGGACTGGAACAGGTTCCAGCGCAGCAGGTCTGCGCTGTCGAACCCGGTGGCGACCGCGCGCTCCACGCTGGCGCCGTCCGCGATCCGGCCAACGGTCGGGATATTGACCGTCAGCTTCGATCCGTCCGCGCCGGAAATGCCGAGGCCGCCGACCGCCAGGTTGCCCTGGCTCATCGCATAGATCTGCCCGTCCGCGCCGTAGAGCGGGGTCATGATCAGCGCCCCGCCGCGCAGGGACTTGGCCTTGCCCAGCGCCGATACGGTCACGTCGATCCGCTGCCCCGGCTTGGCGAAGGCGGGCAGGTCGGCCGTGACGATCACGGCGGCGGCGTTCTTGAGGGCAGGATTGACGCCGGGCGGCAATTGCACTCCGACCCGGCCCGAAACGCCGCGCATCGCCTGGGTGACGTATTCAAGGCTGTCATCGCCCGTGCCATTCAGCCCGACGACCAGGCCGTAGCCGGTCAGCTGGTTGGTGCGCACGCCCTGGAACGTGCCAAGATCGCGCACGCGTTCGGCATGGACAACTGCGGGTGCCAGAGCGACCGCCAGCGCGCACAGCGCCGCTGCCATCCTTCTCCCCTCCCGCAAGCGGGATGGGAGAAGGGGGGCGATGGCTTGTAGCATCGAATTCAACATCATGATCTCCTCAGAACGGACTGACGATGTTGAAGAATTTGGACAGCCAGCCTTCCCGCCCGGCGCGCGCGATCGAGCCGTTGCCGGCATATTCGATCCGCGCGTCTGCGACCCGGGTCGAGGCCACGCGGCTGTCCGAATCGAGGTCGGCCAGGCGCACGATCCCGGAAAACTGGATCCATTCCTGGCCCTGGCTCAGCAGCAAGCGTTTTTCTCCGCGTAGCAGGGCGGTCCCGTTTGGCCGCACTTCGGCAATCGTCACCGAGACTTCGCCCGACAGGGTGCTGGTCTGGGTGGCATTGCCCTGTCCCTTGAACGACGACTGGCTGCTGGCTTTAAGGGCCTCGGGATTGAGGAAGCCCAGCGGCCCGGCGGTGGGCGGGGTGATCGAGGCTCCGCCGCCGCGCTCGGTCTTGCTGCCAGAGGACTTGGACGTGGTGAAGTTCTCGACCAGCAGGATCGTCACCGGATCGCCCACCGCGCGGGCGCGGTGCCCGGTGTAAAGCGGGGCGTAGCCGGCCGAGACGTTGAAGATCGCCCCGTCCGCCGCGCGCGGGGCTGGCGGCGGCGGCGCGGGCAAGGCGGGTTCGAAGCCGGGCTTGGGCTTCTTGGCGAGGGCGGGCGTGGACAAAGCCAGCGCGCAAAGCGCCGCTGCCCATAGACGCCCCTCCCGAAAGCGGGAGGGGCGTTCACTGGCGATGGCCTGCGGCATCGTAGGCTTCCTCACAGGGTCTGGTTCGCGTTGCGCAGCATCTCGTCGACGGCGCTGATCATCTTGGAATTGATCTCGTAGGCGCGCTGGCATTCGATCATGTCGACCAGTTCCTCGACCACGTTGACGTTGGAGGCCTCCAGCATCCCCTGGCGCAGGTTGCCGCGCCCGCCATCGCCCGGCGCACCCAGCTGCGCGGCGCCGCTGGCGGCGGTTTCGGACAGGTAGTTGTCGCCCAGCGCCTGCAGGCCCGCCGGATTGGCGAAGCTGGCGACGGTGATCTGGCCCAGCTCGGTCGGCGCCGTGCTGCCCGCCACGGTGACGGAAACGGTGCCGTCCGGGCCGACAGTCACTCCGCTCGCCCCTTCGGGAATGGTGATCGGCGGCTGGACGGCATAGCCCTGCGCGGTGACCAGCTGGCCCTCGGCGGAACGGGTAAAATTGCCCGCGCGGGTATAGCCCAGCCGCCCGCCGGGCAGCTGCACCTGGAAATAGCCATCGCCGTCGAGCGCCATGTCCAGCGCGTTGCCGGTGGGATTGAGCGTGCCCTGCGTGGTGATCGAAGTGGTCGACTGGATCGACACCCCGGTCCCCAGGTTCACGCCCGTGGCATAGGCCGTCTCGTTCGAGCTTTGCTGGCCCGCCACCCGCGCGTCCTGATAGGCGAGCGTCGCGAAATTGGCGCGGTCGCGCTTGAAGCCGGTGGTGCCGATATTGGCGAGGTTATTGGCGATCACGCGCATCCGCGCGTCCTGCGCTTCGAGGCCTGTGCGGGCGACGTGAAGGGCGGAACTGGGCATCGTCTTTCAGTCCTTTATCCGTTGATCCGCATCAGGCTGGCGCCGCCTTCGTCGATTTCCTTGGCGGTCGCGACCAGCTTGGTGCGCATGTCGAAGAGGCGCTGGGCCTCGACCATCTCGACCAGCACTTCGGTGGGCTTCACGTTGGATTGTTCCAGCGTGCCGGTCAGCAGGCGGGCCGCCGCATCGGTGGGCAGGGCGCCGCCGCCGACCACGCGGAACAGCCCGTCGAGGCCCTTTTCGATCCGGCTGCCCTGCGGCGAGGCGAGCTTGAGCTGGCCGATCCGCTGCGGCGGGGCTTCCGGGTTGGCGCGGTCGCGCAGCAGCACGGCCCCGTCCTCGGCGATGGAGGCGTCGCTGCCGGGCGGCACGGCAATCGGGCCGTCCTCGCCAAGCACCGGCGCGCCCTCGCCATTCACGAGCAGCCCGTTGGGCGAGACGGCCAGATCGCCCCGCCGGGTATAGGCCTCGCCGCCATCGGCGGCCTGGACGGCCAGCATCGCCGCGCCCTGCGCCGCGACATCGAGCGCGCGGCCGGTGGGGATCATCGCCCCCACCGCCATCGACGCGCCGCGCACCGCCGCGTCGCTCAGCGCGCGCGCTTCCAGGCTGGGGCCTTTCAGCGTCATCGGCGTGAACTGCATGACTTCGGCGCGAAAGCCGATGGTCTGGGCGTTGGCCATGTTGCTGGCGATCACCCGCTGCCGGGCCATCGAGGCCGACATGCCGGAAACCGCCGTCCAGATCAGCCGGTCCATGGCCTATCAGCTGCGCAGGTTGATGATCGTCTGCGACAGCTGGGTCGCGGTATCGATCGCCTTGGCATTGGCCTGGAAATAGCGCTGGGCAGTGATCAGCCCGACCATTTCCTCGGCAATGTCGACGTTGGACTGTTCCAGGTTGCCCGACAGCAGCGTGCCAAACCGCGATGCGCCCGGCTCGCCATAGGTGGCAGCGCCGGAAATGCCGGTCGCTTGCCAGTTCTGCGCCCCGACCTGGAGCAGCCCCCCCGGCGCGACGAAGCTGGCCAGCGCGACCTTGCCGACCACCTGCGTGCTGCCATCCGCATAGGCGGCGTAGAGCGAGCCGTCCGGCTGGATCGTGGCGTTGAGGAATTCCGAACCCGCCGCATTGGTCAGCGGCACCTGGGCATCGACCGGCGGGGCGTTGGGAATCACCGCGCCCGCGGCATTGACCGGCAGGACCTGCAGCCGGTTGCCGGTGGAATCCGCGATATAGCCCGCGCCCTCCATCGAGAAGTTGCCGTTGCGGGTGTAGAAGGTCTTGCCCGAAACCGGGCTGACCTTGGCGAAGAAGCCTTCGCCGTTGATCGCCAGGTCCAGCGCCGATCCCGTCTGCTGGATCGGACCGAGCGCAAAGTCCTGGTCGATCGACTGGACGGTCGAACCGATCCCCTTGGTCATGCGCGGATTGGTCGAGGCCGTGCCCGAGACGATATCGGCAAAGTTGACGCGGCTTTTCTTGAAACCGGTGCTTTCCGCATTGGCAAGGTTGTTGGAGATCACCGAAAGCTCGGTCTGGGCGTTCTTCAGCCCGTTCAGCGAAGTGTAGAAGGACATGGGGTTCTCCTGGGTCAGGCGTTTGCGGGATTGGCGGCGGGATCGGAGGTGGATGCGGCGGCAGGGGCGGGTGCGGCGGCGGTCTGGGCGGCCATCACCTGGTCGAGCTGGGCGGCAATGCCCTTCAGCGTCGAATTGATGCCCTCGATCCCGGCGAGCGAGGAGAACTGCGCCATCTGGGCGACCATTTCCTTGTTATCGACCGGGTCCATCGGGTCCTGCATCTTCATCTGCTCGGTCATCAGGCGGATGAAGTCGGTCTGGCCGAGTGCTGTTTTGGCGGCGGCGGGGCCGGACCACGCCTGCCCTGCGGAAGTTACGGAAGTGACGGTCATTTCATCCTCATCGTTTCGAGCATCAGCTGCTTGGCGGTAGACAGCGCCTCGACCAGGTTCTGGTACTGGCGCGAGGCATCGAGCATCTCGACCATCTCGGCGTTTTCATCGACCGGGGCGGTCCAGACCATGCCATCGGCATCGGCCAGGGGGTGATCGGGATCGTGCTGCCGGATCGGCGCGGCATCGCTGCGGACCACGGCGTCGACCCGCACGGTCGACAGGCCGCTTGCCGTATCGAGCTGCTCGGCAAAGACCGCGCGGATCGGGCGATAGGCGGCCTGCTCGCTGCCCGCGACCGACCCCGCGTTGGCGAGGTTGGACGAGGCCGCGTTCATCCGCACCAGCTGGGCGGACATCGCGCGGCGGGCCATGTCGAACATGGTCAGGGGCGGCTGGGCCATGGTCAGTCGCCCTTCAGCGCGCGGGTCAGGGTGTCGATCCGCCCGCGCAGGAAGCTGAGCGTCGCCTGATAGCCGACGGCGTTTTCGGCAAAGGCGGTCTGCTCGGTGGCCATTTCCACCGTGTTGCCATCCATGCTGGGCATCACCGGCACGCGGTAGCGGGTCGCGCCGCCGACCGCCGCATCGGCATCCGCGCCGCCCATCCGCGCCTTCAGCGCGGCAGCGAAATCCAGGTCGCGCGCCTTGTAGCCCGGCGTTGCGGCATTGGCGATGTTGCCGGCGATCATCCCCATGCGCTGCGAACGCAGTTCCAGGGCGGCGCCGTGAATTCCGAACAGTGTGCTGGCCATGGCCGATGCTCCTGATAATCCTGCGCCCTTCACAGCAAGCGCCGTGCCAAGTGCCGAAAGCGGGCGTTTCCGGGCCTTTGCACCGCGCCTGCCGGCAAGATCCTGCCGCGTTCCGGCAAAGTTGCGCCAAGGGGTGAATTGCCGCCGCGCCCTGCCGTTCGAGAGGGGCGAAGGAGCTTTCGTCCCATGAACTTCGCGATCCTGATCGATGGGCCCTCGGCGGCTATCGTGCTGGGCGGAACCGCGCTGGCCACGCTGCTGCGTGCGGGCCTTGGGGACTGCCGTCTGACCCTCGCCAAGCTCTGGCAGCTTGGCCAGCGGCGCTTCGATGCCGCCGCGACCCGCGCCGAACTGGCGCTGCAGGTGCAGGAAATCCGCCAGGACGGCCTGCTGCGCGTCCAGCCGCACCATTTCGACGACCGCGAATTTGCCGAAGTGACCGACGCGCTGATCGGCGCTCGCTCGCTTGAGGCGCTGCTTGAGCGCCACACCGCGCACCGCGCCCGCCGCCTGGCGCAAAGCGAGCGCGCGGTGCGAACGCTGGCGCAGGCTGCGGAACTGGCGCCGGTGTTTGGCCTTGCCGGCACGCTTATCTCGCTCAGCCAGATGCCGATGGACGGGACCATGCGCGCCGGGATGGCCGGGGCCATCGCCATGGCGGTGGTGACGACGCTCTATGGCCTGCTGCTCTCCAACCTGGTCCTCGCGCCGCTGGCCCGGATCGTCGAGCGTGCTGCCCAGGCCGAGGAGGCCGAGCGGCAGGCGGTGATCGACTGGCTGGCGGCCCAGCTTGCCCCGTCGATGCCGCGCCGCGGCGAAAGCGCGCCCGTGCAGGCCGCCGCGTGAACGCGCGGATCGGCAGCGGCTGGCAGACCCTGATGGCCGACCTTTCGATGGTCCTGTTCATGATCAGCGCTGCGGCGGTGGGCGATGCGCCAGCGCCGCCAGCTGCGCCGCCGCTGAAAGCCGCACTGCCCGCGCTGGGCGATCCGGTGGCGGTGTGGCGCGGCACCGATCCCGCCGCGCTGCGCGCCTGGCTGGACGGGCAGGGCAGCGATCCGCGCCAGCGCCTGACCATCGTTGCGCCCCAGCCTTCGGCGCAGGCCGCGCTGACGCTCGCGGCGGGGGCGGGGCGCCCCGCGCGGGTGCTGATCGAGCCGCAGCGGGCGGGCCAGCCCTATGCCGCGCTGACCTTTGATCAAGACCCGGCGCTGGCACGGCCCTTGCTGAACCAGTCCGGCAATCCGCAGGAGCCGCAACCATGATGTTTCGCTATCTTAGTCCGCTGGCGCTGGTCGCCGCACCCGCACCCGCAGCCGCCCAGCCGCTGGCCGACCTGGCCGCGATCGACCGTGCGGTCGCCGCCTTTGCCGGTGTCGGGGCGGGAGGGACCGGGGGCGCGGCCCAGCCGGTCGATCGGCGGCTGCGGCTGGCGGCCTGCGCCGCGCCGCTGGCGCTCGGCTGGTATGGTTCCCGGCAGGACATGGTCGAGGTACGCTGCCCCTCCGCGCCCGGCTGGAGGATCTACGTGCCACTGGCAGGCACTGCGCGCGAAGCGGCCGCCGCCCCGCTGGTGTCGCGCGGCGATGCGGTGACGATCGCGGTGACGGGCCAGGGCTTTACCGTCTCGCAGGGCGGCGAAGCACTTGAATCCGGGGCCGAGGGCGCCTGGATCAAGGTGCGCGGAGCAGGCCAGGGTGCGCAGGTGCTGCGCGGGCGCGTGCTGCGTCCGGGCCTGGTCGGCATTGACCTGCCGTAGGCGGCAGACACTTGCCGCCGCCCCTTAAAGGCGGGCGGCACCTGCCGTTCTGGGATGTGAGAAGCAATCAGGAGCGGCACCATGCCACCCATCGATTTCGGCCCCCAGGGTCCGCAGGCGGCTCGCGCGCCTGGCGCGGTAGACCGGCGCATGACCGGCAGCGCCGAGGCTGCCCCCGCCGCCGCTACTGCCGCCGCGTCCGGCCCCGCGCCTGCATCTGCATCCGCAACCGTGGCGCGCAGCGAGGTGCTCGATCCCGGCCAGCCGCCGGTCGATGCCGAACGGGTCGCGACGATCCGCAAGGCGATCGAATCCGGCAATTACCCTGTCATCCCGATGCGTGTTGCCGACGCGATGATCGCGGCGGGCTATCTTCTGAGGAGCGGCAAATGAGCGTACCCGCCACCATGCGCGAGAACCTGCGGCAGATGATTGCCGTCCTGCAGGCCGAGCGGCAGGCGCTTGCCGGGCTGGACCTGGATGCGATCATGGGCTGTGCGCAGGACAAGCACGCGCTGTGCGGCACGCTCGACCAGTCGGCCCACCTGATCGAGGGCGATTCGATCGACGAGGAATGCCGCGGGCTGCTCGATGCCGCGCGCCGCTTGAACGAGGTAAACCGGCAGGTTCGCAACCTGATCGCCGCCAATGTCGCGGCGCGGCTGGATGCGCTGACCGGCAGTCCGGCGCTTTACCGGGCCGGAGCAGCCAGCCGCCCGGCCTATGCCTGGGCCAGCCAGCGCCCCTGACCGGAGCGGATTGGCACGGCCCTTGCTGAAACCCTTCCGATGTTCAACCGCATCGGGAGTTTGGCTTGAGCCAGCCTGGAACCATTGCCGTCCCCTCTGCCGCAGCCGCCGGTGCCGCGCGTCCTGATGTGCGGGGCGCGATTTCCCGCGCCGCCAATGCCACGGGAGTCGATTTCGGCTATCTGCTGGCCCAGGCCCGGATCGAATCCGGCCTCAACCCCTCGGCCCGCGCCGGCACGTCGAGCGCGGCGGGGCTGTACCAGTTCACCAATGGCACCTGGCTATCCACCCTGGATGCCCACGGCGCCGAGCATGGCCTGCCCTGGGCCGAGGCCGCGATCGACGATGGCCGGGTGGCCGATCCGGCGCTGCGCCAGCAGTTGCTGGCGATGCGCCACGATCCCGAACTTTCCGCGCGGATGGCCGCCGAACTGGCTGCCGATAACGGCGCGGCGCTGAAAGGCGTGCTGGGGCGCGAACCCGATGCTGCCGAGCTGTACATGGCCCATTTCCTGGGGGCCGAGGGGGCAGGGCGGTTCCTCTCCGCGCTGGCCGCCGATCCCGCGCAAAGCGCCGCAGCACTGCTGCCCCGCGCGGCTTCGGCCAACCGGGCGATCTTCTATGGCCCGGGCGGCGCGCCGCGTTCGGTCGGCGCCGTGATGGACCTGATGCGCGGCAAGATGGCCGGCGCGATGGAGGCGACCGGAGCCGCCCCGGCCCCCGCGCTGGCCGGGGCAGGCGGCTGGCAAGCCCCCGCCTGGACCCCGCCGCCGGCCTGGAGCACCTCCCCCCCAGCCGCTGCCGCGCCGCCAGCCCCGCGCCCGTCGATGGCCGAAACCCTCGCCGCGACCTTCGGGGCGGGCGATGCCATGCCTGACCGCGTCCGCGCGGCCTATGGGCAGCTGCGGGCGTTCGGGCTGTGACCCTGCTGAGCGGGGTAAAGCCCGCCGCGCTCGCGCTGCCCTTCGGCATCCTGACGCTCATCTGCCTGATGATCGTGCCGACCCCGGCGCTGCTGCTCGACGTGTTCTTCGTGCTCAACATCGCGCTGTCGGTAGCGATCCTGATGGCGGCGATGAACGCGGAAAAGCCGCTGGATTTCAGCGCCTTCCCTTCGGTCCTGCTGTTCGCCACGCTGCTGCGCCTGGCGCTCAACGTCGCCTCGACCCGCGTCGTGCTGGTCAGCGGGCACGAGGGCGGGGCGGCGGCGGGCCACGTGATCGAGGCGTTCGGCGCCTTCCTGGTGGGGGGCAATTTCGCGGTCGGCCTGTTCGTGTTCATGATCCTGATGATCATCAACATGGTGGTGGTCACCAAGGGCGCGGGGCGCGTGTCGGAAGTCTCGGCGCGCTTCACGCTCGACGCCTTGCCGGGCAAGCAGATGGCGATCGACGCCGATCTTGCCGCAGGCCTGCTCACCGCCGACGAAGCCAAGGCGCGCCGCCGCGAAGTGGCGACCGAGGCCGATTTCTATGGCTCGATGGACGGCGCCAGCAAGTTCGTGAAGGGCGATGCCATCGCCGCGCTGCTGATCCTGGGGGTCAACATCATCGCCGGCTTCTGCCTGGGCATGATCAGCCACGGCCTGTCGGCGGGCGAGGCGGCGGAAAAGTACATCACCCTGGCCGTGGGCGATGCGCTGGTCGCGCAGGTGCCATCGCTGCTGCTGTCGATCGCGGCGGCGGTGATCGTCACCCGCGTGTCCGACAGCCGCGACCTTGCCGGGCAGATCGGCGGCCAGCTCGCCAATCCCGGCACCTGGCTGCCGGTGGCGGTGATCCTGACCGCGATCGGCGTGATCCCGGCCATGCCGCAGACCATCTTCCTGCCCGCCGCAGGGCTGGCCTTCTGGCTATGGCACGCGCTGTCCAAACGCGCCGCGCGCCCGCCGGTCACGGTGGAGGAGGTGCAGGAACCCGCCGATCCGGGCCGGGTCGTGCTGGCCGACGTGTCGGACCACACGCTTGTCACCATCGAGCTGGGCTATGGCCTGGTCCACCTGGTGGATGAACGGCGCGGCTCGCCGCTGGTGGCGCGCGTTACCGGCGTGCGCAAGCAGCTCAGCCAGGGCTTCGGCTTTGTCCTGCCGCAGTTCCGGGTGCGCGATTCCTTCGATATCGCCCCCAACGACTACCGCATCCTGCTGGGCGGCGTGCCGCTGGGCGGGGGCATGATCCGCCCCGACCGGATACTGGCGATCGACGCGGGCGAAGTGCGCGAGGATCACAAGCTGACCGGCGATCCCGGGATCGATCCCAGCTTCGGCTGCCCGGCGCTGTGGATCGATCCGGCGCAGCGCGACCACGCGATTGCCGAGGGTTTCCTTACCGTGGACGCCAGCACGGTGATCGCCACCCAGCTCAACCAGCTGCTGGGCGAACGCCCGCAGGCCCTGCTTGGCCCGGACGAGGTCCGCGCGATCCTCGACGCGGTCAAGGAACACGCCTCGGGCCTGGTCGAGACGGTCTATCCGCACCCGCTGTCGCTCGCCGCGCTGACCCGGCTGCTGCGCGCCTTGCTGGAGGACGGGATTCCCATCGGCCACCCGCTGCCGATCCTGTCCGCGCTCAGCCTTGCGGTCCAGCAGACCCAGGATCACGAGCGCCTGGTCGAAATGCTGCGCGCGGAACTGGGCGCCCTGCTGGTGGGCCGCATCTGCGCCCCCGGCGAGCGCCTGCCGGTGCTGACGCTGGATGCGCAGCTGGAAGCCGCGATCGTCCAGGGGCTGACCGATCCCGCGACCGGCCAGCCCGTGGTCGAGCCGGAACTCGCCCGCTCGATCGGCGAGCATATCGCCGCCCTGGTTGCCCAGCGCGGAGCCCATGCGCCGCCGCTGGCGCTGGTGGTCCAGCCGCGCGCGCGCCGAACGCTCGCCGCGCTGCTGAAGCTGCGCGCGCCATCGGTGCTGGTCCTGTCGATCGCCGAACTGCCGGTGTCGCAGCCGATCGAGGTGATCTCGGTCATCGGTGCGCCCCCGCCGCTTCCTTCCCTTCCCGAGCCTGAAAGTCTTGCAGCATGAAGCAGGATCACCGCAGTTTCACCCATGCCCGCAAGGTTGCCGGCGCCTATCGCAGCGATGCTGCGGAACGCATCCGCCGCTTTGTCCCCATGGTCCGGCGCCTCGCCTGGCACGTCCACGGCGGCGGGCGGCCCGGAATCGAGCTGGAAGACCTGATGCAGGCCGGGATGGTCGCCCTGACCGAGGCCGCCCAGCGCCATGCCGGCCCCGGCGAAGACGGCTTTGCCGCCTATGCCAAACTGCGTGTGCGCGGAGCGATGGTCGATCTGATCCGCCGCGCGGTGCCGCTGTCGCGCGGGGGGGTGGAACGCCGCCGCCAGCTGCGCGACGCGCAAGCCGCGCTGCGTCTGGAACTGGGGCGCGAGGCCTGCCCGGCGGAGCTGGCCGCCGCGCTGGGCATCCCGGCCCGCGAGCTTGCCGGCTGGCAGAGCAGCAGCGCGGCGCTGCGCTTCGACTCGCTCGACGAGGCCTATTCCGATAGCGACATGGCCTTCGCCGACGAACGCCCCGACAGCCTGGAGTTGCTGGCCAGCGAGGAAATGCGCGGCCACGTTGCCGCCGCCATCGCGGCCCTGCCGGAGCGACTGCAACTGATCGTCCAGCTCTACTTCGTGGAAGAGCTAAATCTTTCCGAAATCGCGGAAACCCTGGCCGTTTCGGTGCCGCGCGTGCACCAGCTCAAGGCCCAGGCGCTGGACCGGCTGCGCAGCGCCCTGGCCGGGATCGCGGAAGTGCCGTGAGACGGACCGTAGTGCGAACCGCTTGCACGAAAGCCCGCCGCGCGGCATAGGCGTGTCCCATGCTCGCCTGCGATACCTGCGTCGTGCGCAACCGCGCGATCTGTTCCTCCCTCGACGGGGAAGAGCTGAAGACGCTCAACAATATCGGGCGTCGCCGCACGCTGGCGCCCGGCGAATCGCTGATGTGGGAAGGGGAAGATTCGGTCCTCGTCGCCAATGTCATCGACGGCGTGCTCAAGCTTTCCACCGGAACCGAGGACGGGCGCGAGCAGATCGTCGGCGTGGTCTATCCCTCGGATTTCATTGGCCGCCCGTTTGGCGCGACCAGCGGCCACGGCGTCACCGCCCTTACCGAAGCCAAGGTCTGCGTGTTCAGCCGCAAGGACTTTGACGCCTTCGCCCGCGAACATCCCAGCCTTGAACACAAGCTGCTTCAGCGCACTCTGGCCGAACTGGACCGGACGCGCCGCTGGATGCTGCTGCTCGGCCGCAAGTCGGCCGGGGAAAAGGTGTCGAGCTTCCTGCTCGAAATGTCGGAGCGGCTGGTCCAGCCCGGCTGCGTCGAAGCACCCGATATGCCGCTGCGCCACTTTGTCCTGCCGTTTTCGCGCCAGCAGGTGGCGGACGTGCTGGGGCTGACGATCGAAACCGTCAGCCGCCAGTTCACCCGGCTCAAGGCCGATGGCCTGATCGACCTGCCTTCCCGGCGCGAGGTGGTGATCCTCGACCGCGAAGGGCTGGCGGCCGAGGCAGGTTGAACCGGCCCCGGCCTTCACCCGGATCAGAAGCGGACGTAGACACCGCCCGAAATGACCCACGGATCAAGCTTGTGGGTGGTCGAAAGCGCTTCGACGCCCGCAGCGGTGTAGAAGTGGGTGGTGGTCTTCATGAAATACTTCTTCGCATCCAGCGAGATGCCCATGCCGCCATCGTTGATCGGCACGTCGACACCGGCCTGAAGCGCGACGCCCAGCTTGTTGTCCATCTTCAGCGAAGTGGCGCCAAGGGCCTTGGCGGTCGCACCCGGCTTTTCGTCGAAGTAGAAGAACACGCTGGGGCCAACGCCGACGTACGGCTTGATGGGTCCGGCGTTGAGGTGATACTTCAGCGTGACGGTGGCGGGCAGGATCAGGACGTGCTGGGCCACGTCAGCGCCGGCAATCCCGGCGGTGCCGGTCACATGGTGCTGGGTGAAGCAGCAGATCGTCTCGATCGACACGTTCGGCGTGGCGAAATATTCAACCGCGAGCGTGGGGACGACATTGTCGTTCGCCTTGGTCTGCGAGGTCGCGGGCAGGCCGACGGCGTTGATGTTGATCTTGTCGATCTTGCCGTCCGGCAGCACGCCGGTGGCCAGGACCTTGACCTGGAACTTGCCTTCCGCGTTGCCGGCATAGGCCGGATTCGCGAGCATCGTGGCAGCGGCCAGCGCCGCAGCGATCGTCAGCTTTTTCATATTCCCTCATCCGCGCCGCAATGGCCGCCCCGTGCGACCTGGCTATTGCTTGCAACGCTCATCGTCCAATGCGCCGATGCCGCAGGTGCAAACATTGATCCCGCGCAATTTATCGCTGTTTTTCGCCATTTTCCTGACCGACCCCGGCAATTTGATCCCAATCAATGTTGCATTGCAATGGCGCGCCGAAAGGGCCAAGGGTCGAATTCAGGCTTAACATTTCATTCCTTGCATGAGGGGGAAGGGACCCGTGGAATCCGTAGTCGCCCGCGCCGGCCTTTGGCTGGTCGCCCTATTAGTCGCTATCGTGATGTTCGCGAATGCCGCAGACAGCGGTTTCGCGATCCACATGGCGATCTTCGCCCTGGCCGCACTTGTCGGCCTGGGGCTTTCGCTGCGCAACACCAACTACAAGACGGCTTCCGTCTTCGGGGTGGTTGCCGATCAGGGCAAATATGATGACGACCTGATCAGGTTCGGCGTCATTCTCACCACTTTCTGGGGAGTCGTCGGCTTCCTGGTCGGGTTGGTGATCGCTCTCCAGCTGGCCTTCCCGGTGCTCAACCTGGGGCTGGAATGGACCACCTTCGGGCGACTGCGGCCGCTGCATACCTCGGCGGTGATCTTCGCCTTCGGTGGCACGGCGCTGATTTCGACCTCGTTCTACATCGTCCAGCGCACCTGCCGCGCGCGCCTCGCGCTGCCCGGCCTCGCGAAGTTCGTGTTCTGGGGTTACCAGCTGTTCATCGTGCTGGCCGCGACGGGCTATGTCCTGGGCATTACCCAGAGCAAGGAATATGCCGAGCCGGAATGGTACGTCGACCTGTGGCTGACCCTGGTCTGGGTGGCCTACCTGGCCGTCTTCGTCGGCACGATCATGAAGCGCACCGAACCCCACATCTACGTGGCGAACTGGTTCTTCCTGTCGTTCATCATCACCGTGGCCATGCTGCACCTGGTGAACAACGTGAACCTGCCGGTCAGCATCTTCGGTTCGAAGAGCTATCCGCTGTGGGCAGGCGTGCAGGGCGCGCTGGTGCAGTGGTGGTACGGCCACAACGCCGTGGGCTTCTTCCTGACCGCCGGCTTCCTGGCGATGATGTACTACTTCGTGCCCAAGCAGGTCGAACGCCCGATCTACAGCTACCGGCTGTCGATCGTGCACTTCTGGGGCCTGATCTTCCTCTACATCTGGGCGGGCCCGCACCATCTGCACTACACCGCGCTGCCGGACTGGGCGCAGACGCTGGGCATGGTCTTCTCGGTCATGCTGTGGATGCCCAGCTGGGGCGGCATGATCAACGGCCTGATGACGCTGAACGGCGCCTGGGACAAGGTCCGCACCGATCCGATCATCCGCATGATGGTGATGAGCCTGGCCTTCTACGGCATGTCGACCTTCGAAGGCCCGATGATGTCGATCAAGTCGGTCAACTCGCTGTCGCACTATACCGACTGGACCATCGGCCACGTTCATTCGGGCGCGCTGGGCTGGAACGGGATGATCACCTTCTCGGCGATCTACTTCCTGGCGCCGCGCCTGTGGGGCCGCGAGCGGATGTATTCGCTGCGCATGATCAACTGGCACTTCTGGCTCGCGACGCTGGGCATCGTGTTCTACGCCTCCTCGATGTGGGTGGCGGGGATCATGCAGGGCCTGATGTGGCGTGAATACGGCGCCGACGGCTACCTGGTGAACAGCTTTGCCGAAACCGTCGCCGCGCTGTTCCCGATGTACGTGCTGCGTGCCTTTGGCGGGGTCCTGTACCTCACCGGTGGTGCGATCATGGCCTACAACGTGTGGCAGACGATCGCCGGACGCCTGCGCGTCGAACCGCCGATGCGCCAGGCCGCCTATGACCCCGCTGTCGACCGTCCGCTGGTCGCCACGCCTGCCGAATAAGGGGTAATTCGAAATGACCGAGACTACCAAGAAGGAACCCTGGGGCCGGCACAAGAAGCTGGAAAAGAACGTGGCCCTGCTGGGCGTGTTCGCTTTCCTTGCCGTGACCGTGGGCGGCATCGTCGAGATCGCGCCGCTGTTCTGGATCGACAACACGATCGAGAAGGTGGACGGCGTGCGGCCCTACACCCCGCTGGAGCAGGCCGGGCGGGACATCTACATCCGCGAAGGCTGCTATGTCTGCCACAGCCAGATGATCCGTCCGTTCCGCGACGAGGTCGAACGCTATGGCCACTACAGCCTGGCGGCGGAATCGATGTACGACCATCCGTTCCAGTGGGGCTCCAAGCGCACCGGGCCGGACCTGGCCCGCGTCGGCAAGAAGTATTCCGACGAATGGCACGTCCAGCACCTCAAGGATCCGCGCGCCGTGGTGCCTGAATCCGTCATGCCGCCCTATGCGTTCCTGGCCAAGAATGACCTGAACGCCGGCGACATGAAGGCCGACCTGCTGGCGCTCTACCGCGTCGGCGTGCCCTATACGAAGGAAGACCTCGAAAAGGCGAACGAGGACCTCAAGGCCCAGGCCGATCCGAATGCCGACACCGCCGACCTGATCAAGCGCTATCCCAAGGCGCAGGTCCGCGACTTCGACGGCAACCCGGACCGCCTGACCGAGATGGACGCCCTGGTCGCCTATCTCCAGGTGCTGGGCACCATGGTGGACGTCAACGCGCCTGCCGCGCAGGAGGCGCTGGCCAAGGAAAAGGGCCGGTGAGCGTCCATTCGACCTACGACGCGCTGCGGCACTTTGCCGACAGCTGGGGGCTGGCCGCGATGGTCGTGATCTTCCTGCTCTTCGCGCTCTGGCCTTTCCGGCCGGGCGCGAAGGAAGACAACGAAGCGGCCGCGAACATGATCTTTAAAGGTGACGACAATGTCGAATAAGCGCATTGACGAGCCGACCGGCATCGAGACTGTCGGTCATGAATGGGACGGCATCGAGGAACTCAACAACCCGCTGCCGCGCTGGTGGGTGATCTCCTTCTGGCTGTGCATCGCATTCTCGATCGGCTACGTGGTGGTCTATCCCGCGATCCCGATGGGCAGCAAGGCCAGCGAAGGTCTGTTCGGCTGGTCGAGCCGCGGCCAGCTGGCGGCGGAAACCAGTGCTGCCGAAGCCGCGCGCAAGCCGGTGCTGGATGCGATCGCGGCCACTCCGGTCGAACAGATCGCCAACGATCCCAAGCTGCTCGCCCAGGCCAAGGCCGGCGGCGCGGCGGCGTTCAAGCAGAACTGCGCGCAGTGCCACGGTTCGGGCGGCAAGAGCATGCCCGGCAACGGCTATCCCAACCTGACCGACACCGACTGGCTGTGGGGCGGCACGGTGAAGGACATCGAACTGACCCTGGTGAACGGCATCCGCTCGCCCGATCACGCCGACACCCGCACCAGCATGATGCCCAGCTTCGGCAAGGACGGCATCCTGACCGGCGCGCAGGTCAACGACGTTGTCAGCCACGTGCTTTCGCTGTCGGGCAAGGGGCCGGCCAATGCGGCGGGCGCGGCGCTGTTCACGGCCAATTGCGTGGCCTGCCACGGGCCTGACGGCAAGGGCCTGCGCCAGTTCGGCGCGCCGAACCTGACCGACCAGGTCTGGCTCTACGGCGGTGACCGGGCGCAGGTCGTGGCCAGCGTCACCAAGGCGCACGCCGGCGTAATGCCGGGCTGGTCGGGCAAGCTCGATCCTGCCACGATCAAGATGCTGGCAGTCTATGTTCACTCGCTGGGGGGCGGCGAAGACTTCACGGAAGCTGCGACGAATCCTCCTGCGAATGGTACTGGAAATGCTCAACCCTGATCCCAAGCAGGCCGACACCGGCCTGTACGAGAAGCGCAAGGCCGTCTTTCCCAAAGCGGTGGACGGCCGCTTCCGCCGCTTCAAGTGGCTGGTGATGATCCTGACCCTCGGGGTGTATTACATCACCCCGTGGATCCGCTGGGATCGCGGCCCCTATGCGCCGAACCAGGCAGTGCTGGTCGATATGGCCCACCGCCGGTTCTACATGTTCGGAATCGAGATTTGGCCCCACGAATTCTATTTCGTGGCGGGGATGCTGATCATGGCGGGCATCGGCCTGTTCGTGATCACCAGCGCGGTCGGGCGGGCCTGGTGCGGCTATGCCTGCCCGCAGACGGTCTGGACCGACCTGTTCCAGCACGTCGACCGCCTGGTCGATGGTGATCGCAACGCCCAGTTGCGCCTTGAAGCCGCGCCCTGGGGCCCGCAGAAGATCATCAAGCGCGGGGTGAAGTGGACCATCTACCTGGTCATCAGCTTCTGGACCGGCGGCGCGTGGATCATGTACTTCGCCGACGCGCCGACCATGACCCGCGAGTTCTGGAGCGGCGATGCGGCGGGCGTGGCCTATGCCACGGTCGGCGTGCTGACCGCCACGACCTTCCTGCTGGGCGGTTTCATGCGCGAGCAGGTCTGCGTCTACATGTGCCCCTGGCCGCGCATCCAGACGGCCATGCTCGATGAAAAGTCGCTGATCGTCACCTACAAGGACTGGCGCGGCGAACCGCGCGGCAGCGTCAAGAAGGCCGAGAAGAACCCCGGCGGGGTAGGCGACTGCGTCGACTGCAACCAGTGCGTCAACGTCTGTCCCACGGGCTACGACATCCGGAACGGGCCGGACATCCGCTGCATCACCTGCGCGCTGTGCATCGATGCCTGCGACAGCGTGATGGCCCAGATCGGCCGCCCGCGCGGCCTGATCGACTATGCCACGCTGGACGATTGCAAGATCGAGCGCGAAGGCGGCCATGCCCGGCCGGTCACCCGTGCGCTGTTCCACACCCGCACGCTGATCTACGTCGGCGTCTGGTCGGCGATCGGCCTGGCGCTGCTGTTCGCGCTGGGCACCCGCAAGCATATCGACCTGACCGTCCAGAAGGACCGCAACCCGCCCTATACCGTGCAGCCCAGCGGCGAGATCCGCAACGACTACACCATCAAGCTGCGCAACATGGAAAACCGCCCGCGCGTGATGGAAGTCACGCTGGACGGGCTGAAGCACGGCGTGATGTGGTCCGACGAGATGCCGCGCAGCGAAGCGGCGCGCAGCCTGAAGTTCAGCGTCGATGCCGACCAGACCCGCCCGCAGCGGATCTACGTCGTCGCGCCGCCGGGCACCGAGCCTACCAGCTTCACTTTCGTCCTGCGGGCAATCGATGCCGAGGGCGGCGGGGACACCAACGATGTGCGCTTTGACGCGCCCGGAGAAGAATGATGAAGGCCTTCACCACCGGACCCTTCACCGGCCGGCACATCGCGATGATCATGGTGGCGTTCTTCGCCGTGGTGATCGCGGTCAATCTGCTGATGGCCCGGTTTGCGATCTCCACCTTCGGCGGGGTGGTGGTCGAAAATTCCTATGTCGCCAGCCAGCACTTCAACACCTGGCTGGACGAGGCCGAGCGTGAAAAGGCGCTGGGCTGGAATGCCGAGGCGCAGCGGCTGAAGGACGGCCGGCTGGCGGTTCGCCTGACCGGCGCGCCGGGCGAGGGCGTGATCCTTTCCGCCGATGCCCGCCACCCGCTGGGCCGCCTGCCCGACCAGCTCCTGCGCTTCCAGCGCCAGGCCGATGGCCGCTTCGTTTCGCAGCAGGCGCTGCCGGCGGGACGCTGGCGGCTGCGGATCGAGGCGACTGCCGGAGCGCAGCGCTGGCGGACGGAGCAGGAGGTCCTGTGACACCCCCGGCGGCCGCACTGGCCCACGGCGAAGCAGGGGCCGATCCGGTCACGACCGTACTGGTCGTGCCGGGGATGCACTGCGCGGGCTGCATGGCCAAGGTCGAACGTTCGCTCCACGCCGTTGCGGGCGTGAGCGAGGCGCGGGTCAACCTGACCGCGCGCCAGGTTCGCGTGGCGCACGATCCCGCCGTCACCATGCCGCAGCTGATGGATGCGCTGACGAGCGTAGGCTTTGCCAGCCAGCCGCGCGGCGATACTGCGGCAGAGGCTCCCTCGGCGGTCAAGCCGCTGCTGGCGCCGGTGGCCGTCGCCGGCTTTGCCTGCATGAACGTCATGCTGCTGTCGGTCAGCATCTGGTCGGGCGCGGAAGGCGCGACCAAGGCGCTGTTCCACTGGCTTTCGGCCGGGATCGGCGTGCCCGCGATCATCTATTCCGGGATGCCGTTCTTCAAATCGGCCTGGGGTGCGCTCAGGCGCGGCACCACCAACATGGACGTGCCGATCTCGATCGGCGTAACCTTGGCCACCGGGCTCAGCCTGTACGAAACCGCGACCCACGGCGCCGACGCCTGGTTCGATGGCACCCTGATGCTGCTGCTGTTCCTGCTCGCCGGACGCGCGCTCGATGCGGCAATGCGCGACCGCGCCCGCGCCGGGGTCGATGCCCTGCTGCGCCAGGCGGCTCCCGGCGCGATGGTGCTTGCGCCGGGCGGCGGCCTGGATTGGCTCGCCGCGCAGGATCTTGTCCCCGGCATGACCATGCGCGTCGCCGCAGGGGAACGTCTGGCTGCCGACGGCGAGATCGTGACCGGCGCCAGCCGGTTCGACCAGTCGCTGCTGACGGGCGAGAGCGCGCCGGTCCCGGCGGCCACCGGGGATGCGGTACTGGCCGGCACGCTCAATCTCGATGGACCGGTCGACGTGCGGGTGACCGCTGCCGGGCAGGGCACCACGCTGGCGGAAATCGCGCGGCTGATGGAAGCCTCGGGCCAGGTCCGCTCGGCCTATGTCCGGATAGCCGACCGCGCTTCGCGGCTCTATGCGCCGGCCGTCCATTCGCTCGCGGCGCTGACTTTCGCGGGCTGGATGATCGCCGGTGCGGGCTGGCACCAGTCGCTGGTCTACGCCATCGCCGTGCTGATCATCACCTGCCCCTGCGCGCTCGGCCTGGCCGTGCCGGTGGCGCAGGTCGTCGCCTGCGGCGCGCTGATGAAGCGCGGCGTGATGGTGAAGGACGGCAGCGCGCTGGAACGCATGGCGACGATCGACCGCGCACTGCTCGACAAGACCGGCACGCTCACCATGGGCCGCCCTTTGCCCGATCCCGCCGTGCTGGATGCGCTGACACCCGATGCGGCCTCGGTCGCGCTGGGGCTCGCCTCGCACAGCCGCCATCCGCTGTCGCGCGCGCTGGTCGAAGCGCTGGCCGCGCGCGGGGTAAAGCCCGCCGCGCTCGAATCGGTAGAGGAGGAAAGCGGGCAGGGCCTGCGCGCCATGTGGCAGGGCAGGGCCGTGGCGCTCCAGCGTCCCGAAGCCGCCAGCGGGATTGCCACCGCGCTCAGCATTGCGGGCCAGCCGGCCTGGCTGATCCCCTTTGCCGACCGCCTGCGCCCCGATGCCGAAGCCGCGCTGCGCAAGCTGGAGAAGCTGGGCGTCAAGGCCTCGATCCTGTCGGGCGACAATCCCGCCGCCGTTGCCGAAGCCGCGCGCCAGACCGGCCTTGAAGGCCAGGCTGCCGCCAGCCCAGCGGACAAGCAGGCCGCGATTGCCGCGCTCCAGGCCCAGGGTCACAAGGTGCTGATGGCGGGCGACGGGCTCAATGATGGCCCGGCGCTGTCAGCCGCCAACGCCTCGATCGCCCCCGGCACGGCCAGCGACGTCGGCCGCCAGGCGGCGGACCTGGTGTTCCTGGGCGATTCGCTCGATGCGCTTCCCCGCGCGCTCACCGCCGCGCGGCGGACCATGCGGGTGGTGAAGGAAAACTTCGTGCTGGCGATCGGCTACAACGTGCTGGCCGTGCCGCTGGCCATGGCGGGCTTTGTCACCCCGCTGATCGCGGCGGTGGCCATGTCGACCAGCTCGCTGATCGTCATTGCCAATTCGCTGCGGCTGGTGAGGGCCAGCGCATGACCGGGCTGGCCGTCCTGATCCCGGTCGCGCTCGGCATGGGGCTGCTGGGCCTCGCCGCCTTCTTCTGGGCGCTGAAGCGCGGGCAGTTCGAGGATCTCGATGGTGCCGCCGCCCGGATACTGATCGACGACGAAGAGGACGAAGAAGTGGATTCTGGCGCATGAAGGCCGAACTGCTGCACTTCGGCATGGTCGCGCTGGTGCCCGCCGCGCTCAACATCGCGGCGCCTGCCGCCGGTGCCTCGATCCTGGTGCCGGTCTGCACCGGCGACGGGCAGGTCCACATGATGACCGTGCCGGTGGGGGGGGATTCGGCTCCCGGCCAGGGCACCGGCACGTGCTGCGTCAAAGGCTGCCATTCGGGTTCTTCGCGCAAACGCAATGGCGACAATTTGCGCGATAGCAATGAACTGCCCTGATCGGCTCGGTTAAGCTGCCTGTGTGATGTGGACCTATTACCCTGAACTGCTCGAAACGCCGGTTCCCCGGTACACGAGCTTTCCGACCGCCGCCGAGTTCGGCAGCGCTGTGGGCCCTGCCCAGGCCGATGCCGCGCTGCGCGCCGCGCGCGGCGACGTTTCGCTGTATGTTCATATCCCCTTCTGCGAGCAGATCTGCTGGTACTGCGGCTGCAATACCGGGGCGGCCAACCGTTCGCAGCGCCTGGCGGGCTACCTCGATTCGCTCCACCGTGACATCGCGATCACCGGCACTCGGTTGGACAGCAGCGTGGCGGTGCGCCGGGTCGCGTTCGGCGGGGGCAGCCCCAACGCGATCTCTCCCACCGATTTCGTGCGGCTGGTCGATGCCCTGACGCTGCACATGCCGCTGGATGAGCCGGTCTGGTCGATCGAACTGGACCCGCGCGGCCTGACCGCCGCCTGGGCGCAAGTGCTCGGCTGCATCGGGGTGACCAATGCCAGCATGGGCGTGCAGACCTTCGATCCCGAGCTTCAGGCCGCGATCGGCCGGATCCAGCCCGACAGCGACATCGTGCGCGGCACCCAGTTGCTGCGCGAGGCGGGGGTGACCTCGCTCAACTATGACCTGATGTACGGCCTGCCGGGGCAGGATCTCGGCAAGCTGGAAGCGACGCTGCACCGCGCGGTGGAGCTGGGCGCGGACCGCATTGCCCTGTTCGGCTATGCCCATGTGCCGCACATGCTGCCGCGCCAGCGCCGGATCGATGCCAGCCGCCTGCCCGATCAGGTCGAGCGCTTCGCCATGGCCGAGTTCGGCTATCGGCTGCTGACCTCTGCGGGCTATGTGGCGATCGGCTTCGATCACTTCGCGCTGCCGGGCGATCCGATGGCCAAGGCGCTGGCCGAAAAGCGTCTGCACCGCAATTTCCAGGGCTTCACCGACGATGCGGCGCAGTCGCTGATCGGGCTGGGCGCCTCGGCGATCAGCTGCTTCCCCGAGCTGCTGGTACAGAATGAGAAGAACGCCGGACGCTACCGGATGCTGTTGTCGCAGGATATCCTCCCGGCCGTGGGCGGCATTGCCCGCAGCGCCGACGACCGCCGCCGGGGCGAGGTGATCACCCAGTTGCTGTGCCATGGCGAGGCCCGGATCGATGCCGACCTGGCCCGCGAAGTGGCCGGCCGGATCGCGCCCTTCACCCAGCGCGGCCTGGCCGATTTCGACGGCGTGCGGCTGGCGATCCAGCCGGACGGGCGGCCCTATGCCCGGACCATTGCGGCGCTGTTCGATCCCTATCGGCAGGATTCGGTGCGGCGCTTCTCCTCGGCGGTCTGAGCCGCTCTTCCAATTCCGTTCCACCGTCCGTTCGTGTCGAGCGCTTGCTCGCACCCTTCTTGCAGATCGTTCGCAGATCGCTATTGTGGCCCTGAACGGCACGCAAAAAGAGAGCGGCCGTCACGAAGAGGGCCGCTCCAGGTGGGGAGAACTTGTGCGGTGGTCTAGGCGAGTGCCGGGGTTTTCTCCGTGCTTGCCGCGCCAGAGGCGGTTGCCTCGGCGGTCTCGTAGACCATCACCGCCGCAGCGGTGTTCGAAATCGGGATATGATAGGTTCGCGACACTTCGCTGACGTGTGCGCCCATGGCGCCGCGCGCGGCGATCCAGTTGAGGATCTCCACCCCCTGCGTGCCCGCCAGTTCGACCATCTCGTGGACCGAATGGCGCGTCAGCGCGTCCGGATCGGGGCCGAGATTGTCCATGCAGAACTTGTCGTATTCGGGGTTCATGAACCCGGCGCGCTCGCCATCAAGCTGGTGCGACAGGCCGCCCGTGCCCATGACCACGATCTTTTCATCGCCCGGCCATTCGGCCAGCGCCTTGGCCACCGCGCGGCCCAGCGCCAGGCAGCGCTTGGCGCTGGGCAGCGGGTGCTGGACGGTGTTGATGGTGATCGGCACGATCCTCACCGGCGCCTCGCGCCCCGGCCAGCACAGCGCGAGCGGGATGCTGGCGGCGTGATCGACCAGCATCTGCTGGCAGGTGGTCACGTCGAATTCCTCTTCCACCAGCTTTTCGATGATCGCCCAGCTGAGCGCCGCATGGCCGGCGGGAATCGGGAAGGGGTGGAGGCCCCAGCCTTCATCGTCGTTGGTGTAGGTATCCGCCGCGCCGACCGCGAAGGTCGGCATTGTGTCGAGGAAGAAGTTCAGCCCGTGATCGTTGTAGAACAGCACGACCACGTCCGGCGCCTGTTCCTCCAGCCATTGCCGCACCGGCGGCCAGGCATCGAAGAACGGCTTCCAGTAGGGTTCGTTTTCCGCGCCGCGCTGGATCGCCCCGCCGATCGCGGGGACGTGGCTGGTGAAGACGCCGCCAAGAACCTCAGCCATGGATCGCCTCCAGCGCCTTGGGAGTGCCGGCCGTGTCGAGCAGCATCTGGCGGAAGGCCTCGACGCTCATGCCGGTCTGCTGGGCGCCCAGGTCCTGGACGTTGAGGCCCAGAATCCCTGCGAGCTTGGCGAGGTAATAGACGTTACCGCCCGCCGTGATCATCTGCAGCACGCTGCGCGCCCTGACCGCCGCGCGCTGTTCGTCCGTCAGGCCGAACCGGTCGCAGTAACCGTCCTCGTCCCGCACGAACTCGTCGCGGTTGCGGGCGTGGTTGAAGGAAAAGCACATGGCGTTAAGGGCATAGCCCTTCTGCGCAGCGTCGCCATCGAAGATGTGAGTGCCCGGTATGGGCTTTGCTGCGCTGGCCATCGGCCTCTCCTGTGCTGGTGCCCCCTTTTCCCGAAAGCCGCGCCGCACTGCCTTGACCGGGATCAAATCCACGCAAAATCGTATGCGGCGCATACCAAGAAGGCGAGGAGCGAGGGCCAAGAACGCAAGGAGCGAGGGCAACGAATGCGACGGGCGAGGGCCCGAATTGTCACGAGTAAGGGGTTGACCGCCACGCCGGGGCAGGGTTTTGCCTGATGCAAAGCAATCAACAAGGGAACTGGCGGATGCAGATTGGCATGCAGGGGCGGATCGCCCTGATTACGGGAGCATCATCGGGCTTCGGCGCGCACTTCGCGCGGCTGCTGGTGGCAGAGGGCGCGCGGGTGGTGCTGGGCGCGCGGCGCACGGACCGGCTGGCGGCGCTGGTGGCCGAACTTGGGGAAGAGAATGCGCTGGCGGCGGCGATGGACGTGACGGATGAGGCCTCGCTGATTGCGGCCTTTGACGTGGCAGAAGCGCGCTTCGGCACGGTTGACACGGTGATCGCCAATGCCGGCATTTCCGAGGACGGCCGCTCGACCGACGTGACCGCAGCCCAACTTGCGGGCGTGGTCGCCACGAATTTCACCGGCGTCTACCTCACCGCGCGCGAAGGGGCGCGGCGGATGATCGCCGCCGGTTTCCGCGACAGCGGGCGCGGGCGGATCGTGCTGATCGGTTCGATCACGGCGGAGCTGACCGGGCAGGGCGATGCCGCCTATGCCGCCAGCAAGGCCGGGGTGGCCCATCTGGGCCGCCAGTTCGCCCGCGAATGGGTGCGCCAGGGGATCAACGTCAACACCATCCAGCCCGGTTACATCCAGACCGAGATCGCCGGGGACTGGTTCCAGACCGAAGGCGGCCAGCGCCAGATCGCGGCCTTCCACCGCAAGCGGATGTGCCCGATCGAGGCGCTCGATGCGCCGCTGCTGTTCCTGTGCTCGGACGCTTCGCTCCACGTGACGGGCGCGACGCTCACCGTTGACGACGGGCAAGTGCTGTGAGCGGCGTGGCGGACAACACCCCTGTCGTCATCGGGGTCGGCCAGTTCTCGGAACGCGTAGGCGAGCCGGGCTATGCCGAACGCAGCCACATGGACCTGGCCGGGGCCGCACTGGCGGCTGCAATCGCCGATGCCGGTGCGAGCCAGCCGCTCGCGCCCGCGCTCGATACGCTGGCGGCGATCCGCCAGTTCGAAATTTCGGCAACCCGCTATTCCGCGCCGTTCGGCCATGCCGACAACGTGCCGCGCGCCATCGCCAGCCGGGTCGGGGCCAATCCGACCCGCGCGATTCTCGACATCGTCGGCGGGCAGGGGCCGCAGAAACTGGTGGGCGAACTGGCCGCCGAAATCGCGGCGGGCCGTTCGAAAATGGCCGCTGTGGTCGGGGCCGAGGCGATCTCGACCATGCGCGCGATCCTGGGACGGGGCGAAACGCGCGACTGGTCCGAAACCCACGCCGGGACGATCGAGGATCGCGGCACCGGCTATGACGGGATGGTCGACAAGACCTCCGTGCTCCACGGCGTCGGCGCGCCGATTGCGGGCTATGCCATTGCCGAGAACGTCCGGCGCGAGCGGCTGGGCCTTAGCCTTGATGATTATCGCGGCGAGATCGCCCGGCTGTTCGCACCCTTCACCCGCGTCGCCGCCGCCAACCCCCACGCTGCCGCGCCGAGCGAGCGCAGCGTGGTCGAACTCGCGACGCTTACCGAACGCAACCGGCTGGTGGCCGAGCCCTATGGCCGGCTGGTCGTGGCGCGCGATCAGGTCAATCAGGGCGGGGCGGTGCTGCTCGCCAGCGCGGGCGAAGCCCGGCGCCTCGGCGTGCCGGAGGATCGCTGGGTCCACATCCACGGCGTGGCCGACTGCGCCGAGCCTTCGATGCTGACCCGCGAATCGATGGAGCGCAGCCCGGCGGCGGTCGCGGCGATTTCCACCGCGCTTGATATTGCGGTGACGGACTGGGCGGGGATCACCCACACCGATCTCTATTCGTGCTTCGCGATTCCGGTGTTCAACCTGCTCGACGCCTTCGGCCTGGAACGCGACGATCCGCGCGGCTGGACGCTGACCGGCGGGCTGCCGTTCTTCGGCGGAGCGGGGAACAACTATTCCGCCCACGGCATTGCCGAGGCGGTGGCGCGTTGCCGGGCTCATCCCGGCACCCGCGCGCTGGTGGGCGCGAATGGCGGGATCATGAGCAAGTACGCCGCCGGCGTCTATTCCACCGCGCCCGCGGACTGGTCGGAAAGCCGCTGGCAGAGCCTCGCCAAGGTCAAGCCGGTGGTCGAGGTGATCGACGCGCCGAGCGGCGAGGGCGAGGTGGAAAGCTTCACCATCCAGCCCGGCAAGCACGGCGAGACGGCCACCCTCGTCGCCCGCATGAACGGCGCGCGGGCCATGGCCAACAGCACCGATCCCGCGACCTGTGCAGAGCTGCGCAAGGGGCTGGTGACGGGCCGCAAGGTGCGGCTGGAGAGCGGCGAGAACGGGGTCAACGCGTTCTGGTTCGTGTGAGGGGTGGGGCCTGAGCGGCCCCGCTCCATCTCCCGCCTGGGCTCCGGCCCGTTACCGGCGCGGACTGGCTTGATCCGGGGGCGGTCGGCAGGCTCTGGCACTGTCCTACCGGCGGGGAATGTGGCATGGTTGCGGCCATGGTCGTTCCCCTGTCTTCCCGCCCCGGCGCCCTTGCGGACCGCCGCTGTGCCCACGGCGTTCGCTGCTTCAGGGCTCTGTCCAGTCTGTCCACCCGTTCACGCTGTGCCGGAGTTTCCTGAATGAACGGCCCTTCCGCCGTGGTGCCCGACAGCCAGCACAGGGGGCTGGTCGCCATGCTCCCGCCGCGCCTGCGGGACTTTGCGCAATTGGCGCGGTTCGACCGGCCGATCGGCTGGTGGCTGCTGTTCTGGCCCTGCGCCTGGGGCGTGCTGCTGGCGGGCGGGCAGGGGAAATGGGCGCTGCTGGGCTGGTTGCTGCTGGGCTCGATCGCGATGCGCGGGGCGGGCTGTGTCTACAACGACATCGTCGATGCCGACATCGACGTGAAAGTGGCGCGCACCGCCAGCCGGCCCGTGGCCAGCGGACGGGTGAGCAAGCGCGCGGCCTGGGCATGGCTGGCCGCGCTGTGCCTGGTCGGGCTGGTCGTCCTGCTGCAATTGCGGATCGAGGCGCAGCTGGTCGCGCTGGGCAGCCTCGCGCTGGTCGCCGCCTATCCGTTCATGAAGCGCTTTACCCCGTTCCCGCAGGCCTGGCTGGGCCTCGTCTTCACCTGGGGGGCGCCGGTGGGGTGGATCGCACTGACGAGCGGGCGGCTGGAAGTGATGGGCCTGCTCTATGCCGGGGCCTGGGCCTGGTGCGTGGGCTATGACACGATCTACGCCTGCCAGGACCGCGAGGACGACGCGCTGGTCGGCGTCGGATCCTCGGCGCTCACGCTGGGACGGCACGTGCGCTCAGGGGTGGCGGGGTTTTACGCACTGGCCGTGCTGGCCTGGGGCGCGGCATTCTGGCTGCTGCGGCCCGACTGGCTGGCGCTGCTGGCGCTGCTGCCCGCCGCGCTGCACCTTGGCTGGCAGGCACTGACACTGCGGGCGGACGATGGCGACAATGCGCTCGCCCGGTTCCGTTCCAACCGCATGGCCGGTCTGCTGGTGGCGCTGGCCTGCTGGGTGGTGGGCAATGCGTAAGGCTGCGGTCCTCGCGCTGTTGGCGTTGGTGGCGTGCAAGCCGGCGGAGCAGCCAGCCGCGCCAGCTAGCCCGGAGCCCCAGCGCAGCCCCTCCGCAAGTCCCTCACCCGCGACCTCGACCCCCACGCCCAGCGCACAGCCCCGGCGGATGCAGGCACTCGGCACCGAACCGTTCTGGTCGTTCGAGATCGCGGGACAGCGGCTGTCCTACACCAGCCCCGAACAGCCGAGCCCCATCCTGATCGAGGCGCAGATCACCGCCGTGGGCAAGCATGGAGACGGCGGGCTGCTCTATGCAGGCCAGATGCAGGGCAGGCCCATCGGCCTGACGATCCGCGCGGGCCAGTGCAGCGACGGGATGAGCGATACCGTCTATCCCTACAAGGCCACCTTCACCTGGGGGGACGACGCCGCCCTTGAAGGCTGCGCAAGAGAGCGCTGAGCCATGTGCAACCTCTACCGCATGACCAAGGGCACCGCGGAGGTTGCGAAGCTGTTCGAGGTGGTGGCGGACCTTTCGGCCAACTACGCGCAGGAGGTTTATCCCGGCTATCCCGGGCTGGTGGTGGCGCAGGGCCGCGCGCGGGCGATGACCTGGGGCTTCCCGCTGGTGCTGAAGGGCAGGCAGGGCCAGCCGCTGAAGCCCAGGCCCGTCACCAACGCGCGCGAGGACAAGCTGCTGACCCCCTTCTGGCGCGACAGTTTCGCGCAGCGCCGCTGCCTTGTCCCCATCAGCCAGTGGGCCGAGGCGGAGGGCGAGAAGGGGCGGATGACCCGCACCTGGTACGGCCTGCCGGACGAGGAGGTCTTCGCAGTGGCCGGGCTGTGGCGGCCAAGCGCGGAATGGGGCGACGTCTACACCGTGGTCATGGTCGATGGGCACCCGCAGATGGCGCAGGTGCATGACCGGATGCCGTTGATCCTCAGCCACGCCGCGCAGCAGCTCTGGCTGGAAGGCGATCCGCGCGAGGCGCTGGCGCTGTGCCGGACCTGGGAGGACGCGATTACGGTCGAGCGGACGGACGAACGCTGGGCGGGTGGAGGCGGGGGGCCCGTTCAGCGGGCGCTCCTGTGATCCTGTGCCCAGACGCTCACGCGGCGTCGAATAGCGCGGCGTGACGCACCTCGACCGCCGGCCACAGGCTCGCGGCCTCCGGCACGTCGAGTGCGAAGCGGGTGCGCAGCAGGTCGACCAGTTCCTCGGCCGAAGTCAGCTCGCGGTCGCTCGATCCGTGCGGCCCGGTCTCGGTCAGCACCTTGCCGCGCAGCATCAGGTGGCCGTCCGGCAGCCGCTGCTGGACCACCAGGTTCTGGACGAAGAGCGATTCAGGATCGCGGGCCTGCCAGTCGCACAGCCGCGCCAGCAGCGCCTCGTCGGCGGGTTCGGCGTGGAAGTCATAGGACAGCGGCATCGGCCCGCTGACAATCGCGAACTGCCACAGGCCGTCATCGG